>Ga0210410_10000058_pt1 | contig 188158 bp, 172 predicted proteins | sample IncBWC4MmetaG_FD_161058 | JGI IMG/M metagenome (GOLD analysis project Ga0210410, IMG submission 161058) | Forest soil microbial communities from Barre Woods Harvard Forest LTER site, Petersham, Massachusetts, United States - Inc-BW-C-4-M | ecosystem: Environmental > Terrestrial > Soil >... | reverse complement strand
AGGGTGGGCTCTTCTTCCTATCTTCGTTCTCGGACGGGGTTTCCCCCTATCCCCTTTCCCTTCAATCCCTTAATAATTTTCCTTGACGAGTACGGTACTCATCCAGTAACATGAGTCGTGATCGCCAGCCGCCATCCCCGACCAGCCTCTCTGTCCCGTCGCCGTGACGAAAATCCTGTCATCGTAACTCCTTTGGTCTCACATCCTTACAAATGCCCCCTCCCGCAAACCCTTTCGTTTGACATCCCTACAAATGCCCGGGGGGTATACCCCCACGCTTCCCGTTCTGGGAATTGTTCACAATGGCGCGACGCAGGATGGCCACTCTTTCAGCGCTTTCTTTTCAAGAGCTTACGCACTCTTCCAAGTTACGTAACCTGTAACCCCTTTGCTTGCCACTCTTACGAAAACTGCCGGGCGTATACCAACAATTCCCATTCTGGAACTCGTCTCTCCGGTCTGCGCTTCCTCAGCGCTCTCAGCGTCTCTGCACTACATTCTTCCTCTCCTGTCCCCAAACCTTCAAACGTTCTTCGTTTCCCCCCGGTGGACAACCGGCGCGGGGCAGGCCATAATTCCCCTTCGGCGTTATCGACGAGCATGGCGCCCATCACTGAGGAGGGGGAATGAGCATTTCTCCAAACGTACCGAGCCCGCAGGAGTCGTACCACTACGAATCCGCCGGCACCCCGCGCTGGATCGCGGTTCTGTTTGGCGTGGTGATCGCCGCGATGGCCGTCCTGGCTTTCGCCGGCTATTCCACGCAGTCCCGCTTGAGCCAGGACCTCGCCGAGCAGCAGAAACAAAACAAAGTTCTCACTGCGCAGCTCGACCAAGCCAACGCGCGCCTCGCCGATATGAAGGGCCACCTCGAAGTCACCGAACAAAAAGTCGGCATCACCCAGGCGGAAATTTCCAAGGCCCAGAGCCGCGCCGAATCCATCCGCAAGGATCAGCAGTCCGCCGACCAGAAACTCACCGCGCAGCTCACCCAGGTGCAAAAGGAGAGTGAAGAAAAAATCGGCGCGGTAGCCACCGAAGTCGGCGGCGCCAAAAAAGATATCGAAGCTACCAAAACCGATCTGGAACTTACCAAATCCAAAATGGCCAGCGCCATGGGCGATATGAACGTGATGAGCGGCCTCATCGCTCGCAACCGCGACGACCTCGAAGAATTGCGGCGCAAAGGCGATCGCAACTACTTTGAGTTCACCGTGCAGAAAGCCAAGACCCCGCAGCGCGTCGGCCCCATCCAGATGTCGCTGAACAAAACCGATCCGCGAAAATCAAAGTACACCGTCACGCTGGTCGCTGACGACAAAACCATCGAAAAGAAAGACAAAACTTCCGGCGAGCCCGTGCAATTTTACGTGGCCCACGCGCGCGGCACACCCTACGAAATCGTGGTCTTCGACGTCGGCAAAAACCAGATCACCGGCTACCTCTCCACCCCCAAGGAATCGGGAGGAGCAACCGCGGCCCCGGCTGCTGCGCCAGCAGCCGCGCCGGCCGCAACGCCCACCAAACCATAATAGTTAGCAACGCTAACTATATTTTCGACAGCTTTGTTTTCGACCTAGCTGTTTTGCTTTGGAAAGAGCCCTGTTCCGCGTTCTGGAAACACCGCGCGGGACAGGGCTTCTGTCTTTTTGCGAGCGGCGCTAGCATGAAAAGATAATCCTCAGACGCCAATAGGCCCTGGAGCTCCCTAATGAAACCAACACGCATTCGAACCAGTTTCCTCGCTGTCATTGCGGTCTTTTTCGCTCTCACGGGAGCGCGGCCCGCTTCCGCGCAAGCTCCCTTGGAGCCCGCACAGTTGCCTGCGCGCACGCTCTTCTATTTGATCTGGCGCGGCGCTCCGGCGCCGGAAGTGCGAAAGGCGAATTCCCTGCTTGCGCTTTGGGATGATCCGGATTTTGCATCGGTACGCACGGCGCTGGCCACGAGCATGCTCAAATCCGCTCAGGAAAAGTCACCGAATACCACGCTGACACCGGAAGAAGTTCAGGAATACGCCTCATTCCTTGAGAATGCATTTACGCTCGGCTATTTGAGCGAGCCGACGAAGCGCGCCGCGGCAAATGCAGCCGCCACGAAAGAAGCCACGAAGCCAGCGTGGAACGGCATGTTTTTCGTCTACGATCGCACCGGAAAGGAAGCGCTGCTGGCAAAAGCAATCCTTCGAATACGCGCGCTGGATAAAGACACGCCCACACTTTCGCAAATCACTCTCGGCGGCGCGGCAGTGCTGAAATCCGAGGGCAAAAACGGCACATCTTACTGGGCCGATCATGGAAAGTACGTGGTCAGTGCAAGCGAGCGCTCCGTGATGGAAGAAATCCTCGCGCGAGTCGACGGCAAGTCTGCCGTGGCTACATCGCTGGCGCAGACTCCTGCCTATCAGGAAGCGCAGCCGATTGCCGGCAGCGGCGTGCTGGAATTTTTTATCGGCATACCGGATCTGAAGAATCTAGCGGCGGATTCGAAGACCGGGGGCGTGCAGGCAGGCCCACTTCTGGAAGCGGCGCGGCTGGATGCGATCCATGCCATCAGCGGCCACCTGACGTTGGAAGGGCCGATGACGCACTTTCAGGCGGCGATCTTCGGAGACGCAGCGCCCGGAACGCCGTTTGACATCTGGTCATCCGGACAACCGGCGCCAGCTTCGCTGGCGCTGGTGCCCGCGGATGCGGTCTCTTACAGTTCCGGGCAGATCAATTTTCTGGGCGTTTATGACATGGTGAAGAGGGTAGCCCGAGCCGCATTTCCGCAGGGCCAGCAAGGCAACGCAGATTTGATCGACACCATGGCGCAAACGCGGCTGGGGATGCCGCTGCCGGACGCGGTGGGGGTGCTGAGCGGAGAGCTGGCGACGATGCAGGTCAGCCCTTCTATGGACACCGCGAAACAAGTTTTTTTCATCGGCATTCGAAAGAAACCGGAAGCGCTGAGATTACTCCGGAGCCTTTTCGGCGAGCAGCTCACTTCGGAACGCAATGACGGCGACGCCACATTTGTGAAAATCTCGCTTGGAGGGAAACAGGGAAGCGCGGGAGTGGCGCAGTGGAATTTTTTCAATCTCGCGGTGACTCCGGACATGATCTTGGGCGCGAGCCGCACGGAAGCTCTTCGCGAAGTGTTGGCGAATCGCGCGAAAGGAGCGGCCTTCGCGAGCCTGGCCAGCGTGCCGCAATTTCAAGCCGGGCGGGCGCAATTCCCCGAGAACGTAAATAGTCTGGGATATTTCGATCTTCAGAAAATGGACTGGCAAGCCTGGAAAGAGCGATTGCTGGCGGAAGCGAAGAAGAGCTCCGTCGCGAAGAGTGTAGCGGACGCCAAAACATCGCCGCCGGCCGCCGTTCCGGATTGGTATTCGCAGATCAACCCCCAAGTCTTCGCGCGTCATTTGCATTACACCTCTAGTGCCTCCTGGAAGGACGCGAAAGGCATCCACTGGGATCAGTGGCTGCAGTAACCGGGTGATGGAGCCGGTTCGGCTTTTTCGTGCGGCACTGCTCTTAAGCGCGCTGGTTTGGCTGAATTCCTCGGCGCATGCACAGGAGAATCCGCAGGAAAGAACGCAAGCGATTCAGGTCAGCGTGGATCGCGTGAACGTCGGCGTCATCGTCACGGATTCGAACGGACACTTCGTGGAGGGCCTGCGCCGTGAGGATTTTCACATTTTTGACAATGGCGTCGCACAGCCCCTAACCGATTTTGCCGCCATCGAAGCACCGGCGCAGGTCCTGCTGCTCATTGAAGCCGGTCCGGCAGTCTATCTCCTCGAAGGAGGACACCTGGAGGCTGCACTTGCTTTGCTGAATGGTTTGTCGCCCGACGATCGCGTCGCGGTGGTGAAATATGCGGAAGCACCAACAGCTCTCCTCGGTTTCACAACGAACAAACAGGCGGCCCAAGCGGCGTTTGGACACCTGCGCTTCAATCTGGGTTTCAGCTCACTGAATCTATCTTTAAGTGTTTCGAAAACGTTCGAATGGCTGGCGAGCGTGCAAGGAAAGAAGAGCATCGTTCTGCTGTCGACCGGCGTGGACACTTCTCCGTCGAATGAAGCGACGATGGTAATGCAGAAACTCAAAATCAGCGACGTCCGCCTCCTAGCCGTTTCGCTGACAGGCGGATTGCGAAATTCTCAGCCCGCCAACAAAAAGAAATCTCCCGCAAAATCTTCGACGGAAGCAATGCAGCAATTCGAACAAGCGGACCAACTCTTGAAGCGCATGGCGGAATCCACCGGCGGGCGGGCGTATTTCCCAAGAAATGCGAATGAGTTCAGCGCCGCATATGCGGAAATCGCGCAACTGGTCCGCCATGAATACAGTTTGGCATTCGCGCTGCCGGCTCGAGACGGCCTGGTCCACGCGATCGAGGTCCGCGTTGACGGTCCGAGGGCTTCAACTCCAAACGCGCCGGTTTCTACTTATAGCGTCGATCACCGCCGGGCCTATCTAGCGCCGGCGCCGAAGTAGCAGGTCCATGGCGGCGAAAGAGCCGTGTCAGAAAACCACCGTGTTCCGACTCTGCCTACTATTTGCTATTGGCTTGGAATGGCGCCGCGAACACAAGTGTTTGTGTCGTGTGGATCTTTGGGCAGGCAGGAGCAGATCTAGGAGCAGGTCGTGAGGTTATTCGAATTCTTTCAAGGTGCGGGCCATATCGCGCATGCGATCGTCCATCAGGGCGAAGGCGGAACCTACTTCGAATTTTCCGTCGCTACTTTTTTGTCCGGCAACGCATCCGGTGAGAACTTCGATGCCCTGTTCGATTTTGGAGACGGGCCAGATGTGAAATTTCCCCGCGGCGACGGCTTCCAGGATGTCTTCGCGCAGCATCAGGTCTTCGACGTTGGACTCCGGCATCATCACGCCTTGCGTGCCGGAAAGACCTTTGATGCGGCAGACGTCAAAAAATCCTTCGATCTTCTGGTTCACGCCACCGATGGCTTGAATATCGCCCTGCTGATTCATCGAGCCGGTGACGGCGATGTCCTGCCGCAGCGGCAAGCCGGAGAGCGCGGAGACGAGGGCGTAGATCTCAGTGGAACTGGCGCTGTCGCCATCAACTCCGGAATAGGATTGTTCGAAGCAGATGCTGGCGGCGAGCGAAAGAGGCTTGTCCTGCGCAAACTTACTGCGCAGATATCCGGCGATAATGTGCACGCCTTTGTCGTGAAAGCGCCCGCTGAGATTGGACTCGCGCTCGATGTTAATGAGTCCAGCTTTTCCCAAAGCCGCCGTGGCGGTAATTCGAACGGGCTTGCCGAAGGAATAGCCGCCAATCTCCAAAACACTGAGGCCATTCACCTGGCCGACGCGCGTCCCGGAGACATCCACGAGCAGGGTTCCTTCTTCGATCATTTCGCGGATGCGCGTTTCGATGAGGTTATGGCGTTCCATTTTCGAAGATAGGGCGCCGCGGACGTGAGCGGCGCGGACGACGGATTCTCCCTTGGCAGCGGCGTCATAGTGTGCTTCGCGGGCGAGATCGGCAATCTCGATGAAGCGCGCGGTGACTTTGTTCCGGCGGCCAGCCTGGCGCACGCCGTATTCGAGCATGGCGGCGAATGCGCCGCGATCGAAGGGATAGAGATTCTCTTTTTCCGAGAGTGCGCGCAAGCGGCCGGCATATTCGGCGATGACGCCGTCGCTCATGGCCATCTCTTCATCGAACTCCACGCGCACCTTGAAAATCTTACGAAAATCTTCTTCGTAGTCGTAGAGCATTTCGTACAATTCGCGGTCGCCGATGAGGATGACCTTGACGTTGATGGCGATGGCTTCGGGCTTCAAGGCGCTGCCGCCGAAGGGATAAAACATTTCGAGCGGCTGAATTTCCAGGCGGTTGTGGTTCAGAGTGCGCTTCAGAGCGCGCCACACGCCGACTTCGGACAGCGCTTCCAGCGAATACATGATGAGGAAGCCGCCATCGGCGCGGAGGAGCGAGCCGCCGCGCAAATCCATGAAGTCGCTGGTCCATCCGCCGCGCGCGTCGTAGGCGCGCTGGATGGTGCCGAATAGATTTGCATAGGTGGGAGTGGTTTCGAAGATCACGGGCGAGGCTTCTTCGTCGTTATGCGCCAGGATGACGTTTATCCCGTATACGCGGAAAGGATCGCGCTCCGGGCCCGCACCAGGCATTTTCGGCAAACCGTCGGGTGTTTCTTCGTCATGCTCGCCTTCGCCCTCGCGCTCCTTGAAGGGATCGAGATTGTCGAGCAGATGGTGGCGGACTTCTTCGAGATATTCGGAGACGTCCGTGCCGGGATATTTTTCCTTTAGCTCTTCGATCACGCCGTCGACGAGCACGGAAGCCGCTTCCTGTTCCAGGTAGCTCAATTCGCTGGCGAGTTCGCGGGAGAGGGTCAGGGTCTTGCGGTACACGACGGTGAATTCCTGGCGGAACTGTTCGTACTTGCGCTCGATGTCTTCAGCGACGGGCGCTTCCAGTTTTCCTTCGTGGACCATCTTGGAGATGTCCTCGATGGGCACCATTTGGCCCTCGAGGACCGGGAAGATTTCCGGGAGCGCGACGGCGCCGACTTGCATGTGGCCAAGAGCGAATTGCTCTCGCGCAATGCGGCGAGTGAAATCGTCCATCAACTCTTTTTCGCGGACGGTGAAACGTTCCACGATGCGGCCCTTTTGCCGCTGGAACGGTTCGCCTTCGAAGACTTGGGGAATGCGCCGGCGCAGGAAGTCGATACCGGCCTGCATGTCTTTCTTGAAGGCGTTGGCCTGCCCGCGCGGCAAGGATAGCAAGCGCGGGCGGTCCGGCAGTTTGAAATTATTGGCGTAGCAGCGATCGAGAGACTCTTTTGTGGGCGGGTGAAGCTCTTCAATCATGCGCGCGATGGTGCCGCCGCGGCTGGTGCCCGCGAGGCCGCAGACGAACACGTTGTAGCCGGGGGCGGAAAGCTCGGCGCCCATTTTCAATGCGCGTAGCGCGCGCTCCTGCCCGATGAATCCCTCGCGGAGCTCGGCTTGCGCGGTGGTTTCGAAGGGGATGCGAGAAAGCTCGCACCTCCAGCGCAATTTTTCCGGGGGCAGCTCTGCGTGTTGGGGTGCGGGCTTGGTGGTCATGAAAAGCCTTCGAGCGCGTTACTCTAGCACACCCGGGCGGCGTGCCAACGGGGGAGACAAATGGGTTGTTACTCAGCGGTTATCGCCGGGGCGATTGGCGGGCCTCCGGGCCGCTCCATGTAGACGGCCAAGACCCCCGCGGCGGTAGCCACCAAGATGGGACCCAGCACCAAACCCAGCATTCCGAAGAGTGCAACTCCTCCCACGACGCTGATAAAGATTACCAGTCCGCTCAGTTCGGTCCGTCCGCCGAGCAACAGGGGCCGCAAAATATTGTCCACGATGGTGGAGACGCCCGCGCAAATCAGCAGCAAGAGAAGGGCGCGGCCCCAATGTCCGGTAAAGCCCAGCCACAGCGCGGCGGGGACGAAGATGAGCCCGGAACCGACGACGGGCACAAGCGAGAAAAAGGCCATAACCACGCCCCAGAAGAGAGGTGTCGGCAACTTAGCAAGCACAAAACCAAGTCCTCCGATAGCTCCTTGAATCAGCGCGAGAATAAGAGAGGTGGTGACGCTGGCGGCGATGAGGTCGCGCGTCTGGGTCATCAAGGCATCGCGGTGTTCGGCATCGAACGGCAGAATGCTGCGGACGCCGTGGAGGAAGTGGTCGGCGTCACGGAAAAAATAAAACATTGCAAAAATCATCACGAAAAGATCGAAAACAAATGCGGCGATATTGGCGAGGATGGTGCCGAGGCGTGCGGCGAGAAATCCCGCTTGCTTTTGAACGGCTTGCTCGAGCATGTCGAATACGTCGGCGTTGGGATCCAGGCCAGGCACGTGTTGTGCGATCCAGGACCAGGACTTCGCCAAAGCCGGCGCCTGCTCCATGGAAAGGGTATGCTGCACGCCTTTCGAGACGGCAAAGGCTTCACGGATGAACAAGGTGGTGACGAGAATGGCAGGCACGATCAGCAGAATGGTCACCGCCAGTGTGGAGAGAATCGCGGCCTTGTTGGGCGAAAAGCGCCGGGCGATCCAGCCGTGCATGGGATAGAAAAAAATGGCGAGAATGGCGGCCCAGCCGAGAGCGGCGAGAAACGGTTCGTAGATCCGGAAAACCAGGTAGATCAAAAGGAGGAGGACGCCGTAGGAAAGCACAGTGGTCAAACGGTCACTGGTCGTGGCGGGCGCGGGAGGAGAAGGATTCTTAGTCATCGTATAATCTTGATAGGCCGGGCAAAGGCTGATAACTTCCGTCTACGCTCCACCAGGTCGCGAACAGGCATCTGAGCAAATTCTGCATGTCAACGAAGTCCATACCGCTATCGAGCTACCAGATTCGCCTACTTGCTGTACTTGCTTTGATCAATTTTGTCAACTTCGCCGCGCGGCAGGTCTTTGTTCCGCTGATTCCGTTGTTGCGTAAGCATCTTCACGCAACAGACGCGCAACTCGGTACGCTGCAGTTCTTTCTCCTCTTTGTTCTTGCCGCGGGCAGCATACCATTTGGTTTCTTCGCCGATCGCTTCAGCCGCAAGGCCATCATTGCGATCGGCGTACTGCTATGGAGTCTCGCCACGTTTGTGGGCGGGTTTGCTTCCGGTTTTCTCTTTTTTCTGATCGCCCGCGCCGTGGTCGGGCTCGGCGAAGCGGCTTACGCTCCAGCTGCGCAATCGATGATTTCCGGCGCATTTCCGCAGGAGCGCCGGGCCATGGCCCAGGCAATTTTCGCTTCGGGCATGCTGCTCGGAGCCGCATGCGGTCATGTGCTCGGCGGTGTTCTGGGAGAACGATACGGATGGCAGGTGGCTCTTTTTGTTATTGCGTTTGCGGGAATTCTCCCCGGTATCGCTCTTTTCTGGATTGAGGACCCGCCGCGCGGCCCGCGATCGGAAGTCGTGCCGATCGTACGGCTTCTCGGTGTTCCCGCGTTTGTCTCCATGATCTTCGCCGGGATTTGCATCACGTTTTCCAGCGTCTCGCTTCTTACCTGGAGCACGGACTTCGCAGTAAGCTACAAGGACTTCAGTTTGCACGAAGCCTCTCTGTCGCTCGCGGTCATCGGTCTCCTATCGGCACTCTTAGGCGTCCTGACCGGTGGGTTCGTGGCGGATCGGCTGCATCGAAGCTATTCCTACGGGCGCATAATCGCCGTCGTGGCCGCATTCTTAATCGCCGCTCCTTTCCTGTTGCTGGCCATTCAGTCGGAAGAGAAATCAACTGTACTTGTCGGTTTCTGCGTCGCCTTCTTTTTCATGTCCTGGTATCACGGCCCCGTCACAGCTGTACTTCATGACATGATGCCGCGCCGCGCTCACGCGACTTCTGTCGGCGTGTACATGTTTGCCACGCAACTGGTGGGCGGCCTCGGCCCAGCCGTCGTGGGTAAAATCTCAGATCTTCGCGACCTCCAGGTCGGACTGCAAATCGCCGTTGCCGTTCTGGTTTGCGGGGCGTTGTTGATGTTGCTGGTGATCCATTTCATCCGCAGGGACGGGATGCGGCATCCGACGCTGGATGCTTTTCATGCGGAGCCCGGCGACTGAGTTAGGAGTGCGGAATCTACTTGATGCCGACTTGCGCGATTAGGCGGAGCACATCGTCGTGGGCCACGTCGTAGAGCGGGCGAATATCTTCTTCTTCGAGACGTTCACGCAAATATTCGGCGGCTACGAAGCTGGCTTCGCGGTCGGTCAAATCACGTCCGGCCTTTTCTCGGAATTTCACGAAGGCGGTGTGGGCCAGTCCGACGACGTGGGCCTGGCCATCCACGAAAAACTTCGTGTCGATGGTGTCCGCATGGCGAGTGGCAATGCCGTTCCACATGTGCGAGAAGCGGCATTGAAAAGTCTGGCCGGTTAATTTGGAAGTCACTTCGAAGGCGCCTATGAATTGACTCATGGCGCCGGCATTGGCGAGTGATGGGCGTGTCGTCAAGCAATCTCCTTGGCTAACGGCTGACTGCGGCGGCGGTTTCCACCTGCGTGTAGCTGCGCACAGCGGCTCCAACACCGGCGCCGCTGGGCACGCGGAATCCCTGATCCAGCAGCACTTTTTCGAATGCTGCGAGGAATAGAAGAACGTTGGATTTTTGGCTGCAGTAGCCCATCAAGCCTACGCGCCAGATCTTGCCCTTCACGGCGCCGAACCCGCCGGCGATTTCGATGTTGAACTCGTCGAGCAGTTGATTGCGCACCTTGGCGTCGTCGATGCCGCCTGGAATCATCACCGCAGTAACCGTTGGCAGACGGTCGTCGGGATTTTTTACCAGAAGATCCAGGCCCATGGCCTCGAGGCCTGCGATCAGGGCTAGTTGATTCACGCGATGGCGCTCCCAGCGCGCTTCCAGCCCTTCTTCAACCACTAGGCGCATGGCCTCGCGCAGCGCGAAAATCAACGAAATGGGCGGCGTGTGATGATACAGCCGGTCCTTACCCCAATAATTCATCGCCGTGGTCAAGTCGAAATACCAGCTCTGCACCTTTGTCTTGCGCTTACGAAAGACTTCTTCCGCGGCCGGGCTTACGGTAATCGGGGACATTCCCGGCGGCGCGCTGATGGCCTTCTGCGAGCCGCTGAAGCAAATGTCGATGCGTTCGCGATCCACATGCAGGGGGACGGCCGCAAGCGACGCCACGGTATCAACGATCAAAAGCGCGCCCATTTCGTCAGCAACCTTTCTATAGGCATCGATGCCCGTAATTACGCCGGTCGACGTTTCTCCATGCGCGAATCCCACGATTTTGATTTTCTTGCCTTTCCCAGCACGGCGAACATCTTCGGGATCGACGGGTTTCCCGTAGGGCGCCTCTACCTTAATGACTTTTGAAGAAGCGCGCGTCGCAATCTCATACATGCGCTCGGAAAACACGCCATTCACGGCGACGATCGCTTCATCGCCCTCTTCCAACGTGTTCAGCACCGACGCTTCGATTCCGCCCGAGCCGGACGCCGACAGCGGCATGGTGATGCGGTTTTCCGTCTGGAAAATCTGCCGCATCAGAATCTGCGTCTCTTCCATGCATCCTTTGAACCATGGGTCCATGTGTCCGACGAGGGGCGTGGCCATCGCGCGGTAGACGCGCGGGTCGATGGAGGAAGGTCCGGGGGTGAGCATCAACCGGACCGGGGGATTCAGTTCGCCAATCTGTTGTGTCATGACGTTTGCCCTTCTTCTTGCACTTAACTCGCACTCATGAGCCGCGAGCCATCCGCAGGCGCGAGATCGGGGCGTTTCTTGCCACGGAAGGAGAGTTAATTTTCGCGCAATCCCCAGGGCGGCGCAACCGACAAATTGGCTGCAAAGTGTGATGCGAGCGTACGCAAAACGGTTCCCGTTTCCGCAAGCGCCACGGTTTCCGTTCCGATTTGGTGCGGAAACAGTTCCTAAACCGAAATCACTCTTGGCGTAAATCACAAGTGGAAATTGCAGCCACACCTAGAATCAATGCTTTAGGGGAGTGATGAGGTCAAAAGTAAGTAGCGGCGATCACGAATCTGTACTGGCCCAAGTTTTGCATGGTCACAGACCGGGAGAAGAGGGCTCCCAGCAAGAGACCGGCGAGTATTGTCAGAAACCAGCGAGACAAAAAAGAGCCTCAACCCGATGTTCAGCCGATTTTCCCAACCAGCGCCCTTGGCATCGGGTCCTCAAGCACGCCGCAACTCACTTGAGTCACGGGCAAGAATTGCCGTCAGCAACTCAACGCGGGGCGCAGCCTAGCCTGCTGCGGTGACCAACTGCTGCCATTCGAACACTCGATTGAGGGTGGTGTCTGAGTACGGCTTAAGAGTTTCAAAGATTTGAACGTAGGGCGGCCACGGAATCGGAAAAGGAACACGTGTCAAGGGTTGAACAGGAGAAGCTAATGCGCAAATTCAGAATCGGGAAAACTTCGTTGATGGCATTTGTATTAGCCGCTCTTGTCGCCGGATGCGGCCGTGAACAAACACACAGTCCGGCATTCCCCACGGTGATCGCCACCTTGCCCGCGAATGGCGCCATCGGAGTGCCTCTTAATACAACTGTGAGCGCAACTTTCAGTTCGGTGATGAACCCCGCCACGATCAACGCAACCACATTTACGTTGACGGGACCAGGAGCGACTGCGGTTCCCGGGACAGTGACTTACTCCGGTACTACGGCCACCTTTACGCCGACGGCCTCGCTCGCCGCTAGCAGTGTTTATACCGCCACGATTACAACGGGAGCCAAAGACCCTGGCGGCAACCCGTTGGCGGCCAATTTTGTGTGGAGTTTCACGACGGGTCTGCCAACCGTACTTTCCACGGTCCCAACCAACGGCGCCACAGCCGTAGCCGTTAATACTCTCGTCAGCGCTACGTTCTCAGAGCCAATGAACGGGCTCACGTTTACGAATGCCACGTTTACTCTGACGGGACCGGGCGCAACCCCGGTTGCCGGAGCCGTCACCTTCGCGGGTTCCACGGCAACGTTTACGCCAACGACAGTTCTAGCCAACAGCACCTTGTTTACGGCCACGATCACCACCGGAGCGAAAGACAGTGCCGGAGCAGGTCTGGCGGCCAACTTTGTTTGGACCTTTACAACGGCACCGCCGCCCACGGTAGTTTCCACCATTCCGGCAAATGCGGCGACCGCTGTGGCCGTGAATACGATTATCTCGGCAACGTTCAGCGAAGCCATGGACCCCGCCACCATCACGGGGGCAACGTTTAAGGTGACCGGGCCCGGAGCCACTCCCGTGGCCGGAGCCGTCACCTATTCGGGCAGCACCGCGACGTTTACACCGGCGGCCATTCTCGCCAACAGCACCTTGTTTACGGCAACGATTACCACCGGAGCAAAGGATCCCACCGGCGCACCACTGACAGCCAACTTTGTGTGGACCTTCACGACCGCTCCGCCGCCCACCGTAGTTTCTACGGTTCCTTTGAACGGCGCCGTGGGTGTGGCCGAGAGCACTACCGTCACGGCCACATTCAGCGTGCCGATGGACGCCACAACAATCAATGCAACTACGCTCAAGCTGACAGGACCCGGCGCAACGGCCGTGGCTGGATCCGTCAACTTCGCCGGGAGCACGGCGACATTCACACCAGGAGCCCCTCTTGCGGGCTCGACTTTGTATACCGCCACGATTACCACGGGGGCGAAAGATCCCACAGGCGCTCCACTGGCAGCCAATTTTGTTTGGACTTTCACGACTGCACCGACACCCGCGGTGACCTCCACGATTCCGGCCAACGGGGCCACCAACGTGCCGCTGAATCAGAAAATCAGCGCCACGTTTAATACCCCAATGAACGCGGGCACGATCACGGCGGCTGGGACCTTTACAGTGGCGGTGACAACCGGCGGAGCTGCCGTGGCTGGCGCGGTCACGTACGATGCGGCCAGTAACACCGCTACTTTTGCTCCCACAGCGGCCCTCGCGGCCAGTACGCAGTTTACCGCTACCGTTACCACCACCGCGCAGAGCGCGTTGGGCAACGCGTTGGCCGCCAACTATGTTTGGAGTTTCACAACCGGTGTGGCGGCAAACGCCAGCGCCCCAACCGTAGTTTCGACTGATCCTGCCAATACAGCGACGAATGTGCCCTTGAATCAGAAAGTCGCTGCGACGTTTAGCACGGCAATGGATCCAGCCACGATCTCCGCAGCCGGAACTTTCACGTTGGCTGTAACAGCCGGGGGAGTGGCAGTACCCGGATCGGTAAGCTATGCGGGCAAGACCGCGGTCTTTGCTCCGACTGCCAATCTGGCTGCGAGCACGAACTACACGGCCACAATCACGACCGCGGCCAAAGACCTCACCGGTGTGCCCATGGCCGCCAATTTCGTCTGGACCTTCACAACAGGTGTGGCCTCAAACCTCGTGGCCCCGACGATCACCTCCACCAACCCTGCCAACGGGGCTTCGAATGTGTTCATCGATACAAGCGTGAGCGCAACGTTCAGCACCGCCATGGATCCGACGACGATCAGCAACGCGACATTTAGCGTGGCGGTGACGGCCGGCGGAGCTCCTGTGAGCGGCACCGTGGTTTACGATTCGGCAAGCCAGATCGCAACGTTCACGCCATCCGCGAATCTCGCCCCCAACACGCAATATACGGCGACTGTTTCAAGCGCCGTCAAGGACCTCACAGGTCAGGCATTGGGAGCCGGCGTGGCCCCGAATCCGTGGAGTTTCACTACCGGCACACTGACTGGTGCCGCTGGGCCAGCAACGATCAACCTAGGATCAGCGGGCAGCTTCGCGGTGATGGCCACGTCCTCAATCAGCAGCACCGGGCCGGTGGTGATCAATGGCGACGTTGGGCTGGCACCAGGCACCTCTCAGGGAATTCCGCCCGCACAGGTGAATGGGACGATCCATGTCAACGATCCCGTGGTCACGAAGGCGCAAGCCGATTTGCTGGCCGCCTATAACGACGCGGTAAGCCGATCAACCAATGCACTAACGTTGCCGGGAAACATGGGAGGACTGACCTTCACGCCTGGGCTGTATGTGAACTCGACCTCAGTTTTGATATCGGGGGCTGGGCCCGGCAACAATGTCACCCTCGACGCTCAGGGCAACCCCAATGCGGTGTTCATCTTCAAGATGGGGTCCACACTCACCACGGGGACCGGTTCCCAAGTCATCCTGGCCGGCGGTGCCAAAGCCGGAAATGTCTTCTGGCAAGTGGGCACCTCCGCGACGATCGACACCACCAGCATTTTTAAAGGAAATGTACTCGCCGCGGTAAGCATCACGATCAATACCGGAGCCGCGGTGGAAGGAAGAATGTTTGCCGGTTCTGCCGGGGGATCCGCCTCGGCCACGGTAAACGCCAGCACGGTCACTGTGCCGGCGCCGTAAGACTCCAGCGATTCGAGACGCAGGAGTAGTAGGCAGTTTGCAGGGCTGTGAAGTGGGGGTTCTTAGCCCCGCTTCGCGGCGAGTAGGCACGATTCAGGAGGCAACAATGAAATTGGGAGCGCGCATTATTCCCGCAATGGCAATGGGGATTTTACTAGTGCCTACACTCTTTGCGGACGACACGGCAAAGCCCGGGGACACCCGGAAGAAGGACGAACCCGCGAGTTCCACCGCAGCTCCACGAGACGCGGCGGCTCCTGCGCCGGCTGGAAAAACGCTGCTGCGATCGCCAGCCGCGTCCGCGCTACAAGAGGCCGCAGGCGGCGGAATGGGAAAGCATTCGAGGAGGCGCGAGCACCGCGCGAGAAGACAGGGCGACTCGACTCCAAAGGTTGAACTTTTCATAGGCTATTCCTTTTGGAGAGCTGTGCCTGACAGCACGAAAAACCGGATCGACAAGATGCATGGCGGCAGCACATCGCTTGCCTACAATTTCAACAGGCACCTTGGCTTGGTTGCTGATTTTGGCGGATTCAAAGTGGATTCACTGGAATTCAGCAACACCGGGTCCACATTTACTCCTTCGCGCAACGTGGACGTGAAGAGCAACGTTTTCACCGTCATGTTTGGCCCGCGCGTTTCCTTTCGCGACCACGACCGGCTGACACCATTTCTCCAGGTATTGGGTGGAGTGGCGCACGCCGACGACGTCACGCTGGTGGGCTGCACAGCGCCCATTTATGCCTGCACTCCTCTTCTCAAGGAAACGGTATTCACAATGACAGCCGGAGGCGGACTGGATTACCGAGTGAACCACAGAATCGCGCTGCGTCTCTTCCAAGCCGAGTATTTACTCACGCGGTTCAGGGATCCTACCTCCCTTACTGCAGATACGGGCTGGCAGAGCAACGTGCGGCTCTCCGCAGGAATCGTGTTCCGTTTCGGCGGAGGTATTCTGCCCCCGCCGCCGCCTAATCGTTCGCCGGTGGTGGCCTGCTCCATTGACAAGAGAATGGTCTATGCAGGATCGGGAGACACAGCAGCGGCGCGCGCGGACGCCAGTGATCCAGACAACGATCCTCTGACGTATTCGTGGACTGCCAACGGTGGATCCATCGAAGGCAACGGTCCAGATGCGCGATGGAACTCTGCCGGCGTGACTCCGGGGACCTATGCGATAAGAGTGCGCGTCGATGACGGCCGCGGGGGCACCGCCGATTGTTCCACAGAAGTCCGCGTGGAGCCGCAGCCCAATCGCGCGCCCTCGATGAGCTGCTCTGCGGATCGTAATGCTGTACAGATCGGTGAAGTGGTGCAGATCAGCGCTTCGGCGAGCGACCCTGACAACGATCCTCTGACCTATTCCTGGAAGTCCAGCGGCGGCCGAGTCCGTGGGAGGGACTCGTCTGTGAAGTTCGAGACTGCCGGTCTGAAAGCGGGTCGCTATTCCGTGAGCGGGCACGTCGACGATGGCCGCGGTGGCACCGCAGACTGCACGGTGGCGGTCGAAGCGCTGGCGCCGCCACCTCCGCCGGAAATGGTGGAGCTCGAAACGAGACTCTCTCTTCACAGCATCTACTTTGCGACGGCCCGGCCGACTACCGGGAATCCCACCGGCGGCTTGGTCGGAAGCCAGGAGCAGATTCTGGCAAGGCTGGCGGCAGACTTCCAAAGATACTTGACGTTCAGGCCGGAGGCGCACTTGATCCTCGGCGGACATGCGGATCCCCGCGGCGGGCCGGTATTCAACAAGGGTCTTACCGAGCGACGAGTGGAACGCACCAAGAGCTACCTGGTGCAGCACGGCGTCTCCGCCGACCATATTGACACACGCTCCTTTGGCGAGGAGAACCAACTGACGGCCGAGCAGATCAAGGAACAGATCGCGGACAATCCTGATTTGACGCCGGATGACCGGCAACAAATGCTGAATAATCTGCAGGTGATGGTGTTGGCCAACAATCGGCGCGTGGATGTCACGTTGAGTACCACGGGAGAAAAGTCAACGCGCCGGTACCCGTTCAACGCCAAGGATTTCCTGGCTCTCAGCAGCCCCAAGGGCGGAGACTCCAAGGCCCCGGCAAAGCCGCCTCGGAAGAAAACCAACCAGTAACTCAGTAGTGGCACAACATTTCTGTCGAATAGGGGATGCGCTAGGTGCATCCCCTGGTTCGCATGGCCAGTTGCAGAAAAAGATCTAGTTATCCTATTGTTTTCCACTTTCATGAAGCGGCGCGATTCCGCAGCGCTAGACCCCAAGCGACATTTCCTTTGAATGGTGCCTTCACTTCGGAAGGCGGGAATCAAACCGTATGTGAAGTTCGAATTTCGGCGTGGAGCAGCACCGTTGAACCTTCCAGCTCCGGGGGCAGCATTTTCTGAATATCGCTAGAAAGGAGCACGGCAATCGGCGTTACTCGCGCTCCTGCATTCGTCCAATCTAGAACGTATTTACCCGCGTGAGAAACGACCACGCCCGCTAGAGTCAACAAAACCAGCAATGCAAACAGCAGGCAAAAGAAGAGCCAGCAGATCAGAAGTTCCCGTATGCGATAGGAATACATGCTGAGTCCGAGAAGCACCCCGGAGTAAAGCGACAGGCGAGGGTATTCTCGCAACAGACTCAAGGATTCCTCTATCCGGCTGAACATGCAGTGGAAGATCTCTTGAAAGGGCCAAGATGGGAAAACCGGCGAGAGGAGAGACACCGCCTGTCCCAGCCTTGCAACCAGGCTAATGCCACTCCTGCTCGCCGTCTATCACTGCATGCTATGTGCTGTGAAAACGAATTGCAGTCCTCTTTTAGACAGTCCTGCAAAAAATCTTTGCAGAAGCACAGTACCTCTCCCACGCGGGTAAGTTCTTGAGACAAGATTTACGGGACGCCTGGAACAGACAAGCTTGTCCTCCCGCTTTTTTTCCGGAGCCACAGGCTTGGGTGTCCTTGTTTTCGGCCAAAGCAGATCTGCCATCTTGCATGATCGCTTCACAGCCGATTTGCCCCCTCCGATGAGACTTCACGCGCTGTTCAAAAAGGGACAGTTCGCTTCTTCAGATTGAACCTTGAGCCTGTTCCATTTTGGACAGACAGAAATCCTCAAGAGTTGTTAAATGCACCGCGTCGCCAATTGATTGTGTTTTCTACAGTTAGCCAGAGAGATCTGGGGTTGTGTAATTCTCGGGCTTCGGCTAGCGGTGTCAATGTCCTGTCAGTAGGTAAGAGGAGAAGCTAATGCGCAAATTGAAGATTGCCAACATCTGGATCACAGCGTTCCTCTTGGCCGTTGGAATGACGGGGTGCGGCGACCCCGACGCGAGTAAAAGCGGCCCGCCACCCTCGCTCACCCCACCGACAGTGGTCTCCGTGGTTCCGTTGGGGGGCGCTACGGGTGTTTGCCAGGGCGCGGTGGTCACCGCAACGTTCAGCAAGGCGATGAACCCTGCAACCATCACGACAGGAACCTTTAAGTTGGCCGCCGGCGCAACTGCCGTAGCCGGAACAGTTTCCTTGGATTCAACGGACATGGTTGCCACTTTTAAGCCTACGAACCCTCTCGCGCTGAACACTGCTTACACCGCCACGATTACAACTGGGGCGCAAGACCAGTTCGGTATTGGACTGGCGCAGGATTTCGTGTGGATGTTCACAACAGCTGTAACGGCTTGCGCCGGGCCCATTGCGTTTGGAACGCCGGGTTGCGGTTTCGGAATCTTGGCGGGCTCTACGGTCACTAACACTTCAACAGTCGCTGCGCCTACCAACGTGAGCGGGGATGTCGGCGTGTGGGCCGGGAGTGCGATCGTTGGATTTCCTCCAGGAAATCTAACTGGCACACTTCACTCGGGAGATGCAGTTGCCCAAGCGGCCCAAGGACAGTTAACCACGGCATATAACTTGGCCGCGGGGAAACCCGTAGGAACCCACCTTCCTCCAGACATTGGAGGGTCGACTCTCTTTCCTGGCGTTTATACAACTGTTGCCCAGCCGACACTCCAGATAACCGGGAATCTCACCCTGGACGCGCAAGGTGATTCGACGGCCGTCTGGATTTTCCAGATCTCATCCACACTGACGACCGCAGGCGGGCAGGTCAAGCTGCAGAATGGCGCACTGCCTCAGAACGTGTTCTGGGCGGTTGGCAGTTCCGCAACTCTTGGGACGGGCACGACAATGGCCGGAAACATCATGGCTCAGGCATCCATCACGCTAAACACCGGCGTAACGCTGAATGGCAGAGCGCTAGCGTCGATTGGGGCAGTCACCTTGATCAGTGACACGGTGAATGTGCCTCCCTGTCCCGGACCATGAGGCATGCGCTAGGGAAACCAGCTTCGGGCTGGTCCGCTGACGGTCAGGACAGGGCAGCAAGATTTCGCGTTGTTGAAGTTCGGAGGAATATTCGCATGTCATCTCATTTAAAGGGACGTCTTGCCCGGGTCTTAACAGTGCTGTCGGCAACGATTGTTGTCCTGTTTACGTTTGCCACCGCCGCCGTAGCCCAAGAGCCGCCTGCTCCCAAGTGGGAACTTTACGGCGGATATTCCTTTTTCCATCCGGGCGCGGATATCCACGGCCAACTACCCGGCGCACTACTCCCCCTGAGCAGCCGCTTGGAAGCCAATCCCCGCGGCGCAGGCGCCAGCGTTACCTACAATTTTAACCGATGGTTCGGCTTGACTCTCGATACCAGCACGCATTGGGGCAGCGGCGAAACGACTCTCTTCAAGAGAATTGACGACACCGCGTTCTCCAACCTTTCGTTTGGTCCCAAGATCACCTTACGCCACGAACACTTTTCGCCTTTCTTTGAAGTGTTGGTAGGCGACCATCGCCTGATGCCGGATGCCTTCCATGATGTCGACAAACTAGGAGTGATGTTCGGCGGCGGTCTCGATATCGACCTGTCCAGGCACGTCGCTCTGCGTCTGATCCGCGCCGACTATGTCGTCTCGAATTACCGGTATGGTCCTCCGTCCGTTCCGTCCACGGATATTCGAGGCCTTAGAGCACAGACCGGTCTCGTTTTCATGTTCGGCGGCGGAGAGTCTCCACTGCCGCCCACTGCGTCTTGCTCGGTACAGCCCACCGAAATCTTCGCCGGCGAAACTGTGACCGCGACCGCCAGTGGATCCAATTTCAATCCCAGGCGCACGGTGACCTACAACTGGAACGGCACTGGCGTGAAAGTGGCGGGGAGCGATTCCTCCACGCAAATTGACACGGCCAGTTTGCAGCCCGGCGCGTACGTAGTCACTGCCAATTTGAGTGATGGCAGAAAAAATGGTTCCGCATCCTGCAGCGCCAGGTTCACCGTGAAGGAGCCGCGTCCGCCCACGATCTCCTGCTCGGCAGATCCGGAGAAGGTGCGGACGGGCGGCAACTCCACCATTCACTCGACCGCCAGCAGCCCGGATGGCCGCAGGCTGATTTACAGCTATACGGCAAACGCGGGAGACATCTCCGGCAATGGTGATACCGCCACGTTGAATACCGGAAGCACACAGCCGGGTCGTATCACGGTCACTTGCAATGTAGGAGATGACCGCAATCCGCCGCTCACGGCCTCGTCGACCACCTCGGTGCTCGTGGAACCTCCACCGCCGCCTCCAGCCCCTGCTCCGGAGATCAAGCAACTGGAAGCCAAGCTTGCCCTCCATAGCATCTACTTTCAAACTGCCCGGCCCACTTCCGAGAATCCCGATGGTGGCCTGGTCGACAGTCAGGCAGAGATCCTGAAGGCTCTGGCCGCGGACTTCAAAAGTTACCTGAAATACAAGCCAGATGCCCATTTGATCCTTGGCGGCCACGCCGATGTCCGCGGTTCGGAGGAATACAACAAGGCCCTAACGGAGCGTCGTGTGAATCGGACCAGGAATTTCTTGGTCGAACATGGCGTGCTGGCAACGGCCATCGATACGCGCTCTTTCGGCAAGGACGACAACCTGAATGAGGAGCAAGTAAAGGCACAGATAGCCCAGAATCCCGAGCTGACACCCGACAATCGACGACAAATGCTGAACAATTTGAGGGTGTTGGTCCTGGCAAATAATCGGCGCGTAGACGTCACGCTGAGTACCACGGGACAACAGTCCGTTCGTGGGTACCCGTTTAACGCCAAAGACTATTTGGCGCTAATCAACACCAAGGGCGGCGAGAAAAAGCCGCAAACAAGGCCAGTGCCCAAGAAGAAGCCCAAGCAGTAGCTGATTAAAAGGTCCATCTTTCCCGGTTTCTCCGAAAAGATGGGCCTTTTGTTTTTCTTTGGAAATCGATTCTCCACCTGCGTCTCCACAACTAACCGTCGCCTCTAAGAAGAAGCCGGAGCAGACATTCTGTCTGTTCCAAATACTGCGGCGGACCCTTGTGTTATGCGGCGAGGCGATCTTCCGTGAGCAGATGCACGGGGACCTTGCGCAGATCCCAGACGATACCGAACCAGGAGAGGACTTTCAGCGTGTAGTAGGTGATGTCAATCTCCCACCAGAAGAAACCCTGGCGCGCCGAAGCCATGAAGTGATGATGATTGTTGTGCCAGCCTTCGCCAAGGGTGAGCAGAGCGAGAAGCCAGTTATTGCGGCTGGTGTCGGTGGTTTCATAGCGGCGCGAACCGAAAAGGTGCGATAGCGAATTGATGGTAAAGGTGTCATGCCACAGCAGCACGGTGCTCAGGCAGAAGCCCCAGATGAACAGTGGCCATCCACCGATCAGCCACAACACGACGGCGAGTGTCACCGGCGGGATCAAGTGGTACTTGTTCAGCCAGCGCAACTCCGGGAACTTCGCGAAGTCACCGATGTATTCGAGCCGCGTGTCGTTATATTTATCGGAGATAATCCAGCCGACGTGCGACCAGAAGAATCCGAAAAGCGTCGGCGAATGTAAATCCAGTTCCTGGTCTGAATGCCGGTGATGGTGCCGGTGATGCGCTGCCCACCACAGCACGCCCTTCTGCGAAGAAGTCATGGCGATAAAGGCCATCACAAATTGGAAGACACGGCTGGTCTTGAAAGAGCGGTGCGAAAAATAGCGGTGATAACCTGCGGTGACGAAAAACATGCGCACGACCAGCAAGGCCAGGCAGGTAGCCAGGTAATACCAGTGAAAGGGCGTGAAGAAAATCAGCAGGGATGCGATGTGAATGAGTGCGAAAGGCAAAGAAAGAAGCAACGAAATGCGCGAGCCATTCGGAAGCGGTATCGATAAATAGCGAGAAGCAGAAGCCATCCGGCAAAATCCTCCGCGTCCAGACATAGACGCTAATTGGTGCGGTTTACGCGAGCGCAAGAGATCCAGCCGGAACTTCGCGCCACGATTCTACATTTTCAGTGTACGGAGGCGTCGAGGAACGGTCAAGCGCGGCGAAGTACAGGTTCCATAAAGTTAGATGCCCGAAAGGACGGGCGGGGCATGAGAAATTCCTAACTATTTTCGCGACGAAGCAGCTTGCCTAGTGAGCGCAGGGCCGAACGGGGACGGTTTTGTTGGAATATGCTATCGTCGATTGGCACTCAACGTCAGGAGCATCGGCTCCGATGCGCAATCGGAGCACACAGAAAAATGGCGGAACGACCCGTACTCGTTGGACTCATCCCGCAAGTCGTCGTGATTGACGAAGGCGATCAGATTTCCTGGATTTCCGACGCGGGAAACCTGCGCGTCGAATTCGATGCCAACCGCTGCCCGTTTTCCTCAAATGTTTTTCAGGCGCCCGCAGGTATGCGACTGCTCAGCGGCCCGCCACGCCCTGGCAGTAAAGCGGCTACCTACAAGTACCGCCTGTGGCTCAACGACCAGTTGGTCGGCCAGGGCGAAGTCATCCTGCGCGAAAAATAGCTGCGTGAACGAGCCACTCCGGGATGAATACGCGGGGCGATAGAAAAGCGCGAAAGACTCCCTGCTTCCCTGTTGTTCTTTATCTTACAGAAGAGACTTATTCTTTCTTCGCGGCGTGGTAGCCGGCTTTGATGGCGTCGACTTCGGTCATGTACTTCCCCTGCTTTGTCTTGCCGTAATAACGGCTACCAGGTTTGTGATAGATGCGTGATTCCGTATTCACCCAGACCACGCCTCCGCCATTTGCCGGGCGTGGCTGCTGCGCCGCTGCCGGCTTGTTTGCAGGCGTAGTGCTTGCCGAAGCGCTAGCCGGAGTCGTCGCGGACGAATCCGCCGGAGCCTTGGCAGGAGTCTCCGCTGGCGCACCTGGCTTTTTGGGCTTGGCGCTGTCCTTTGGGGTGCTTTGGTCGGGTTTGGCTTGATCGTCAGACTGTTGGGCTGGCTGAGACTGGGCATTGACGCCGCTGGCCAGGAGCAACCAACTTCCAAGTAGCAATAGGCGGGCAATCTTCATGACGCCTAGTTTCTAGTCGCCGGCCGTAACGGTGCGGGCCACTTCGACGGATTCGGCGAGCCCCCGGCGCATGGGGCCTAGGACGAAGGCGGGTACCTGGCGCTCAGGCGCGAGGGAAACGTTGGTGGCTTTGCGGGGAAACTCGATGCGGCGGTCCAGTTTCAATCCGGCATCTTTCAGGAATTCCGCCGAGAAACCCATGTCTTCGGCCCGGTCAACTCCCCAGAACCAGAGCTTTTCTTCCTGGCGCTGCAGGAAATCCAGGGCCTCTTCGAGCTTCTTCATGGCCCGGTCAAAAGACCCGGCCAGGAAATAGACGCCAAGCTTCCAGGCGTGGCGAGGATAGTGCACCTGGACGCGGACGCAATACTTCCCCGTCTGATTTCGTTCGATACTGCACCGATAATCGTTGCGAACCGCCGAATTGCGCGCTGCCATAAACTCTTCCACCTATCCTTAGAATCTTAGCGCCAGCTATCCGGATTGCTTTCGTGATGTGAGAGTTGTGTTCCCCAAGTCCAAACCCGCCTTGGACGGGGTTGGGGATCGAACCCAACACAATTGGGACACTTATAGGGTAGCGAGGTGCGCGAGGAAAGACAAGTGCCCTCTGGCCTTTTGCTAAGTTGCTTGTATTGTGTAACTTATACTAGATAGAACCGCCGAAGGATTTAAGCTTTTCCGGCATCAATTTCAGCTTTCCTTCCTGTTTCAGGCGGTCCTCCAGAGCGGTGCGGAAGGCTTCGAAGGCCAAGCTGCGCTTGGATTGGAGCACGGATTCGGTCAAGTCCTTCTTCTGCTTCTCGAAGTCGGCCGGGTTAGGCTCTTCCTTTTCGGCCACGCGATAGACCAGCCAGTTCTGTCCCAAGCTCACAGGTTCACCGACTCCCCCAGCCTTCAAGTGGAAAGCCTCCGCGAGCTGCTTACCGCTGGCGGCGCCGGGGATGGAACCGTCGCGGGCAAACGTATCGCTGGTTTTGGGCTCGAGGCCCACCGCCTTTGCCGCAGAGTCGAATTTCTCGCCGGCATTCAGGCGCTTAGTGAGGTCTTGGGCTTTAACGCGTACAAGCTCGGTGGACTTCTCGTGTTTCAGTTCGGTAATGACCTTGTCGCGCACCTCATCAAGCGTGCCTGGGTGGGCTGGTTGGGAGCTCTTCAGCGAGAGCACGACGTAGCCTCGGTCGGTTCGAACCGGCAGGCTCAATTCTCCGGCGCGCAAACGAAAGATTTGATCCTTTACGTCCGCGGAATTGCCGAGCTCCAGCAAGGGATCCGTCGCGCTGATGGCCCGCGTCTCCCCTAGAGTCAAGTGATACTGCTTGGCCAGATCGTCCAGCGAAGTTTTGTTGGACTTGCGGATGGCGGCCGACAGCTGATCTGCAGTGTCGCTAGACTGCTTATCGGCCATCGAAAGCAGGAGCGGCGTACGAATAGAATCCTTTACTTCTTCGAATGGCTTGGTGTGCGCCGTCTCTTTGTCGATCACTTTGATGATGTGAAAGCCGTACTGCGTTCGAACGAGGTCTGAGATCTGGCCTTTGGGCAGGCTGAAGGCCGCTTTTTCGAATTCTGCAACGGTCTGCCCTTGCACCAGCCAGCCGAGGTCGCCGTTTTTGTCCTTGGATCCGGGGTCTTCGGTGTACTTTTTGGCCAGATCCTCGAACTTCGCGCCACTCTTTGCCTGTTTCAGGACATCCTCAGCTTTTTTCTTGATTTCATCGATTTCCGCGTCTGTCTTATTGCCAACAGTCATGAACAGGATGTGCTCAGCGTGCACGCGGTTTGAGACCTGATAGTCCTGGATGTTCTGTTGATATTGCAGCTTGAGTTGATCGTCGGAGACCTGGATACTCTGGCGGATCTGATTTACGTCTACCAGCCCGTAACGAACCGCACGCTTTTCCGGCACCTGGTATTTCGACCTGTTCTTATCGTAATACGCCTTGATCTCGGCTTCGTCGGGCGTGATCTTTGCTTCCAGGTCTTCCGGTTTGATCAGCGTGTAGTCCAGCTTCACTTTTTCATTTTTGTACCGGAACTCATCCTGGAGCTCGGCCGGGCCGACGCTGATTCCGTCGGTGACCAGCTTGCGGAATTTTTCTTCGAGCAGACCCTGGCGGATCAACTCTTCGAATACCGGCACGGTCAATTGAAAGCGCGCCTGCACTTCGGCGGAATAGCGGTCCAAGCCGACAAAGGTATTGCCATTGAAGGCGGTTGGAAGAAACTGGCGAATGCGGTCGGCCCGCTCCTGATCGGAGACGGTAATTCCCAGGCGCTTGGCTTCGTACTCGATCTCTTTTTGATGAACGATCTGGTTGAGGACCTGCTGAGCGGCGATCACTTCGAACTGCTTGGGGAGCTGGCCCCGGCGCTCCATTTCGTCGAGTTGCTGGCGGACTTCCGCGACGCTAACCGACTGGTCGCCGACCTTGGCGATAGTATCAGTCGAGACCTCGCCCACGCCCGGAGTTTGCGGGACGAGGTATAGAAGCATGCTGCCGCCGAGGAGCAGAACAACCGTTCCCAAAAGAATGCGGTAGCCTAGTTTGCTTTTAGCGTTTGCGCCAGCCATCCGATGAGTCTCCTAGTCCGTAGACAAACTTCATATTATAGGAGATACCGGCACGGGCCTCAAATACAATCGACGGCCGAAACAACCGACAGAAAAGAACCTGTACTTGCGAGCAGGCGAAGTACAGCTGACCCTTTGTGTGCATCCGCTATTTGCAGTTTGACTACGGGCGATAGCCGCACGCAGAACGCTGTGCTAGATTGAAAAATTGGAGCAACTGCAGCGCAATCACCCGTGACCACACAAACACCCACCGATCCGAAACAAGCGCAGTCTCAACAGAAGAACCCGCGCGTCCAGGTCTATTGGAGAGCGGTCACCTACAAGACGGTGCTGGGATATGGTTTTTTGCTGGTAGCGATCGTTTCTGGCGGGATTTACCTCGCAAAACCCGATTTGTATCCGAGAATCCTCCAGAAGATCAATGGAGCGGTGAGCAATCCCGATGTAGAAGCGCAGACGGATGATCAAAAACATGCAAAGTTCGTCAATCTTGACGGCAAAGTGCAGGTGAAAAAAGTAAATTCGGTGCAGTGGGTGGAGGCGGACTTCCACACCGTACTGGATAAGGGCGACCTGGTGCAGACGGGGGCGGATGCAAACGCGCGGATCACCTTTGCTGACGGCACGATTTATACCGTGAAGCCAGATACGCTCGTTACTGTGGAAGAAAACACCACTGAAAACAACAAACCGACTAGTGTGGCTGTGCGCATCAATACCGGTCAAGTTGATCTGGTCACGGCCAAATTCAACTCACCGGATTCAAAGGCTGCGGTCAGCACCGAGGACGCCACCGCCCAGTTGCGTTCAAACAGCAGCGCAGCGGTAAAATCGGATCCGGAGAAGAAAGAAAGCGAAGTCGTGGTCGCCAGCGGAAGTGTGCAAGTCCAGCGCGGCCAGGAAAAGATCGACCTAGCTCCGTACGAAAAACTAACGATTCCTAACACCGGCCCGGTCCAGAAATCCACCGTGCTGGCGCCCCCGGAACCCATTGAGCCGCTGAATTTCGCGCCCATTATCGCGGAAACTCCAAAGACTTTCCCGGTTCATTTCGAGTGGAAACCGGTGCCCAACGCCGTATCCTACACGCTGCGAATCAGCACCACGGCGATGTTCACGAAAACGGTGAAGGAAGCGAAAGTAAGCTCCACGAACACGGACATCAGCGGCCTGGATACCGGCGAATATTTCTGGAACCTGACGGCCACAGACGCCAAGAAACAGACGAGCGAAGTCAGCGCGCCGCTAAAATTTACGCTGGTTGCGCAGGGCAAGTCGCAGTCGATGGTGCTGGAAGTCGACGGCACTCAACTGCACGGACACGTGGCCGAGATCGTGGGCAGGACGGAACCCGGAGCGGCACTGATCGTGAATGGCCAGTCCGTACCCAATATTGCCCCGGATGGAACCTTCCGGCATTTTACGGAACAGCTCGAACCCGGCCAGCATACAATTTCCATCATCGGTTCGAACCGCCGCGGCGGCACCGCCATGAAACAGGTATCCATCGTGGTTCCGAAGTAAGAGATTTTAAGAATGACTCCAGCGCCTTTGCGCTGGCCGTGGTGTCCGGAGACAATGGTAGTTTGGGCTGGCCGCACGGCGGTCGGCAATATTGGCGGCCGGACAGCGGAGAGCGACTCTCCGCAGGGGGATGTGGGGGATGAACAAGAACGGTTACAACATGAGGTCGGTGTTCAGTCTGTTTTCTTCCGACCTCGCCATCGATCTGGGCACGGCGAACACGCTGGTGTTCGCGCATGGCAAAGGGATTGTCGTGAATGAGCCTTCAATCGTGGCTATCAATAAGTCCAGCGGAGAAGTTGTAGCCGTTGGCCGCGAAGCAAAAGAGATGCTGGGGCGCACGCCGGGCAACGTGGTGGCCATCAAACCGATGAAGGACGGCGTTATCGCCGACTTCAAAGTCACCGAAAAAATGCTGACGTATTTTATTCAGAAGGCGCACAACCGCCGTGTGCTGGTGCATCCGCGCATCGTGATCGGCGTGCCGAGCGAAATCACGCCAGTGGAAAAGCGCGCCGTGCAGGATTCCGCGTATCGCGCTCGGGCCAGCGAAGTGTTTCTTGTCGAACAGGCCATGGCCGCGGCCATCGGCGCGGGGCTGCCCATTGAGGAACCGTCCGGAAACATGGTGGTGGATATCGGCGGCGGCACGACAGATATCGCGGTGATTTCCATGAGCGGCATCGTCTATTCGCGTTCCGTGCGCGTGGCCGGCAACGAGATGGACGAAGCAGTAATGCAGTATCTGAAGCGCAAATATAACTTGCTCGTTGGAGAACGCACCGCGGAACAAATCAAGATGGAGATTGGCTCCGCGTATCCGCTGGAAAAACCGCTCACCATGGAAGTGAAGGGCCGCAATTTGATTGAAGGCGTGCCGCGTACGGTCACCATCGACGACAGCGAAATCCGCGAGGCGCTGAGCGAATGTGTGGCGACTATTTTGAACGCCGTGCGCGTGGCGCTGGAGCGCACGCCGCCGGAACTCTCCGCGGACATCAGCGACCGCGGCATCGTGCTGACCGGCGGCGGCGCGTTGCTCAAGAATTTAGACAAGCGCATCCGCGAAGAGACCGGCTTGCCTGTTTCCATCGCCGACGATCCGCTGGCGTCGGTGGTCTTGGGCACCGGAAAAATGCTGAGCGATTTCAAGTTGCTGCGGCAAGTTTGCATTGACTAAACGCGGCAAAGGGTTCTTGCAAATCTTCGCTGATTGAAGGAAGAGAGCACGGGCGGAAGCCGTGCTGCCAAATGCCATGGTCGCCATTCCCTCTCGGCACAAATCACTGGTCCTGCTCGCAGGCGTGATCTTGCTGCAAGTGCTGTTGCTCGCGGTGCAGATCAAACGCGACTCGCAGGGACGTCTAATCCGCGTGTGGACGGTTGGCGCCATGTCTCCTTTTCAGCGTGCCGGTGCACATGGCGTAGGAAGCATTCGTGGGATTTGGAACCATTATTTTGCGCTGCAAAACACCACGCGGGACAACGAGCAGCTGCGGCGCGAGAACGATGCGCTCAAACTGCAGATCACGCAGCTACAGAGCAAAGCCGCGGAAGCCGACCGCCTCGCGGGGCTCCTCAACTTCAGAAAACTGCACATGGAAGTTCCGATGGTTGGCGCACGCGTAATCGGCGCCAGCGCGGGAACAGCGACGCAGACTATCGACATTGACCGCGGGGAGCGCGACGGCATCAAGCGCAACATGGGAGTAATTACTCCCGACGGCGTGGTCGGCAAAGTCATCGAATCGTACGCAAACACCGCGCAGGTTCTTCTTTTGACCGATAAGGACAGCGGCGTCGGCGCTTTGCTTGCGGAATCCCGCGTTCAGAGCCCGGTTGGCGGCACGGGCGAGCCGCTGCTGTTCATGAAATATGTTCCGAATGATGACAGCGTGAACAACGGAGAGCACGTGGTCACCAGCGGCATGGACCGCATTTTTCCGCGCGACCTTCCCGTCGGCACGATCGTGGACATCAAGCCGGGCAATCCGTTCAAACAGATTCGCGTGCGTCCGGCGGCGAATCTCGAGCGATTGGAAGAAGTCATCGTGCTGCTGACGCTGCACCCGCTGGAATTGCGAACCGAATCGGAATCGGCAGCCAGCCAGCAAGCGCCCGCAGCCAAGCCGGCGGCTCAAGTACCCACGGCGAGACCATGAACGACACTTACGACATTCGCGGCAGCGAGTCGCACATTGAAGTGCACAAATTCCGCGCTGGCGCCATCATCGGCACGCTGCTGCTGGTGCTTTTTCTGCAGGCCTTCTTGCCGCTTTACGTGCCGAAAGCGGAGATCCTTGATCTTCCCCTGCTGATCACCGTTTACTTTGGCTTGAGCCGGCGTAACCCTTCGACGGGACTTCTGCTCGGCATGGCGATCGGTCTAGTGCAGGATAGTCTGAGCGGGCCGACCGTTCCCCTCGGACTCTACGGCATCGCGAAAACCATCATCGGGTATCTGGCTTCCTCGATCGGGGCGCGGCTCGATACCGAGCATCCGGCGGCACGCTTCGCACTTACGGCTTTTTTCTTCGCGGCGCATCAGGGCATCGTTAATCTCACGCGCCGTATTCTCCTTGGGCAGCCTGAACCCTGGTTCAATTTGCATCTCCTCATTGGTGCGCTCGTCAACGCCTTTGTCGCCGTGTTTCTTTTTATGCTCCTCGACCGCCTGCGCAAGCCCTAGAAGAGCGAATATGGGACGCTACCCAAAGCTGCCTGAGCATCTTATGCAGGCGCTCCGTCAGATTGAACCAAGCCGGGCTCAACTCATCAGCTACTACCCCTGTATCGTAACAATGCAATCCGGGAGAGTCTTGGATCGCGTTTACGTTCAGGAAGAACTGACTTACTTCCAGGCGTGGGGCGTCTATCCCGAAGAGGATTCTGGAAAGTCTTGGATCAAGATCGACGAGGTGGCTTCTGTTGCCGAGAGTCCTTCCAGGCTGCCGGCAGCGTTGGCCACTGAACTGTACGACGCTGGAGAGACCGGAATGGGCGGACACAAATTTACCGTGGAGTTTTCGGATGGCAGAAAGGAATTCTTTGTCGGAGGAAATGCAGTTGATTTCATCGAGTACCCACCGGGCAAGTCGCTGAAAGATGTTGTAAGCGTACGCCAAAAGGGTCGAGAAACTCCTCAGCAAAGACCTCCGTATTTTTGGTGCCTCTATTCGTGATGTGGTTAAACCAAATGGCAATTGGGGTGTAGTGCAGTACCTCAAAAAGATACTAGGAACTGCTTGAAGTCATCATAGGCGCGCGACATCGGCAGGGATAGTTTTTCGCGCTTCAAATAAGCGGCGAGACGATCGGGAAGCGGCGGGGCCGTGCCGATGGCCTTCATGACCACGTCGGCGAACTTCGCGGGATGGGCGGTGGCCAACACCAGGCCCTGCGCGGGTTCGGAATGCTCGCGTTTGTAGGCTTCCCAACCCAATACGCCCACGGCGGTGTGCGGATCGGCGATGTAACCGTAGCGGTCGTGGAGTATCTTCATGGCCGCCAGTGTTTCCCCATCAGTCGCGCGGTGGCCCCAGATCTCTTTCTGCACGTATTCCAGGCGGTTGCGGCAGAGGTCGAGCAGACGTGGAAAATTGTTAGGATTGCCCACGTCCATGGCGTTCGAATAGGTGGCTGTAGCCGCGCGCGGGCGAAACTCCCCGCTGCGCAGATACTCCGGTACAACATCGTTCGCATTTGTGGAGGCGACGAATCTCGTGACCGGCAGGCCGATGCGTTTGGCGAAAATCCCCGCGGTCAAGTTGCCGAAGTTTCCGCTGGGCACGGAAACGATTAGCGGCACGGAGGCAACCGGCAACTGCCGGTACGCCGCGACGTGATAAAACATTTGCGGCAGCAGGCGGCCGATATTGATGGAGTTTGCCGAAGTAAGGAACGCGCGCGCGTTCAGCTCCCCGTCGGAGAAGGCCTGCTTCACCAGCCGCTGGCAATCGTCAAAAGTTCCTGCCACTTCCAGCGCGGTGATGTTTTCCCCGAGCGTGGTGAACTGCTTTTCCTGCGCTTCGCTGATACGCTTCGAAGGATAGAGAATCACCACGCGAATTCCGGGAACATGCAAAAAACCATGGGCGACCGCGCTTCCGGTATCTCCCGAAGTGGCCACAAGCACGGTCAGCGGCCGCGTCTCCCCGCGCACAAAATAGCCCATCAACCGCGCCATGAACCGCGCGCCAAAATCCTTGAACGCCAGCGTCGGCCCATGAAACAGCTCCAGAATGTGCAACCCCGGCGAGAGCGACACCAGGTTCACCGGAAAATTGATGGCCTCGCTTACCACTTGCCAGAGCACTTCCTCCGGAACATCCGGCGTGGCAAAAGGTTTTACTACTCGAAAGCAAACTTCCGTAAATGGCAGCCCGCGAAACTCCGCCAATTCTTTCATCGAATGCCGCGCGATCTCCGCGGGCATGTATAGCCCGCCGTCCGGCGCGAGCCCGCGGAGCACGGCGCCGCGCAGCGACGTGAGCGGAGCCTTTTGCGATGTGCTTCGGTATCTCAAGAGAAGGGACTCATCGCGTACCGCCCGCCCTGACGCGAACCATTTCCAGGAATGCCGCCGCGCCCAGCGAACCGTCGCGCAAGGAAGCAACCTGCAGCGTGCAATGCGCGAGGGCTTGGTAACTCTGGCGCCGCGCGGCAATCAGCAATGGATAACAGCGCGCCACCGTCTCTCGCGGTGTTTCATTGGCCTTCGGTTGAAACGCTCCGCGCCACAAGACCGGCTTAGGGTCGCTCAAATATCGTTCGATGAGCAGCTGCTGCTCTTGCGCCGACGCCGCGAGATACACAATCTTCATCTGCCGCCGCAAACGCATCAGCAGATTATTCCCGGCGTAGATAACGCTGCCGGTGGTATCTAGCGCGAGAGATTGTTCCGGATGCTTCTCGAGCTCATTCAAGATTTCGTCCAGCGCGTGAATCTCTTCCGTCAAGTATTCAGACTCGCGCTCGGCATACGTCGTAGAGTCCGGCCAGCCCATCCATGCGGCCACGCCGTTGATTCCCGCGTATCCGCCCGCGGCAAGGCGCGGTGCCAACTTTTGCTCGATGCAATCGTCGCAGGAAATGGCCGGCACCCCGCTGTCCGCTAACTTCTTTGTCCAGAAGGTTTTCCCGGTGCCGGACATGCCGACCAGGGCCAGCCGCAGCGGCTTTTCAACATTCGTTCCGGTGGTCATAAGCGAATTGCTAACGATAGCGTGAACCCCGCAGCCCGGCAACCCGCGCGGCGCCGCGTTCTGTGCAAAAGGCAATGCAAATCTGGAACCTGTCCTCCCGGACGGCTTGCGACGCATCGACCCAAGTGTTAGCTTGGAAATGGCTCCTGCTGCTTCACGCAGCTTCAGTCCGGTAAGATTTGGGAGTTCCGGAAGATTTTTTCGCAGCCTGGTTCCGAGGAAATTTTCGACGGACATTTTGAGCGTGACCCCGAAATGATCGGAGTCCACTTAAGACCCACGCTGTAGATTTTAATGTGACGCGAGTGTAGTCCGGCCTATGGAGTTAAAGAGGACCGGACCGGGCAAATAAGCCCTGAGTTGGAAGTACTCGCGCGCGGGGTTTTCGTGTCGTACTCGTTTCGCAATGACAATCGACTGCCGCAAGCGCGGCTGGCCGTAGCCTCCTACATCATTGTGGGAATGATCGGCGTGTTGCTGCTGGGATTCTGGAAACTCCAAGTTATCGATTCCGACCGCTACAGTTCAATGGCCGAGCGCAACCGCGTGCGCTCAATTCCGGTCATCGCGCCGCGCGGACGCATGCTCGACCGCGATGGACGCGTGCTGGTCGACAACCGGCCGTCTTTCAGCGTGCTTCTCTTGCGCGACGATCCGGCCTTGGTCGAGAAATATCTCCCCGCGGTCGCCGACGGCATTGGCATTCCGCTGGAAGACTTAAAGGACCAGATCAGCAATACCAAGAACCTCCCAAAATTTCAGCCGATCATTATTAAGCCCGAAGCTACCAGCGCGGACATTGCCTACATCGATTCGCACCGCTCCGACATTCCCGTCCTTGAAATGATTTCCGTTTCCAGGCGCAGGTATCTTCCGGGCGGTTTTCTGGCGCATGCCGAGGGCTACGTGGGTGAAGTCAGCGAGCAACAGATCGAAGCCAGCAACGGCAAGCTGCGCCCTGGGGACTTCGCCGGCAAGTTCGGGCTGGAGCGCCAGTACAACGATCTCCTTCAAGGGACAGACGGCCAGCGCCGCGTAATCGTCAACAGCGTCGGCAAGGAAGTCGACCACCTGACCACGCAAGAAGCCATTCCCGGAAAGCAGATTACGCTCACCATCGACTACGACCTGCAGCAGGTTGCGGAGCAATCTCTTGGAGCGCGCCCGGGCGCAGTGGTTGCGCTGGATCCTCGCACCGGCGAAGTTTTGGCCATGGCCAGTCACCCCTCGATGGACCCCAACGACTTCGCCGTGCGCATTACGTCGGAGAACTGGAACAGCTTGAACGATAGCCCCGAACATCCCCTGATGAACCGCGCAATTCAGGCGCAGCTTGCGCCAGGCTCGGTTTTTAAGATCGTCACGGCCACCGCCATGTTGGAAGACAAAGTTCCGCCGGAGAGTTTCACGACGTTTTGTCCGGGCTACGGCACGTTTTACGGCCGCCAGTTCAAGTGCTGGGTCTACTACTCCAAAACCGGAGCAACATCGCATGGCGTCACCAATCTGCACGAAGCCATCCTCAAGTCCTGCGATGTCTTTTTCTACAATGTCGGCATGCGTCTGGGTATCGACCGGCTCGCTTTCTACGGCAGTAGATTCGGCATTGGACACAAAACCGGAATCGACCTCCCCTCAGAAGAGCCCGGGCTGATGCCGTCGGCCGAATGGGTCGAGCGTGCCTTTCATCGCAAGTGGTATCCGGGCGAGACCATTTCCGTTTCCACCGGCCAGGGCGCCGTCACCACTACGCCGCTGCAACTGGCTCGCATGATTGGCGGAATCGCCATGGGCGGTGTCTTTAAGCAGCCGCATTTGCTGAAGGACGCGCCCAACGTAGGTGAAGAGCGAGTCCCTATTTCCGAACCTACGGTGGAAAAAATTACGGACGCCATGTACGGCGTGGTCAACGAAAGCGGTGGCACCGGTGGCCAATTGAAACTTGCGGGGATTGAGTTAAGCGGCAAGTCCGGCACGGCACAGGTCATTGGCTACGATACACGCGCGCGCGTTGGGAAAACGAAGCAACTAGAGGACAACGCGTGGTTTGTGGGCTACGCGCCGCGCCGTAATCCGGAAATTGTAGTCTCCGTTTTGGTGCAGGAAAGCGGCAAGCACGGTGGCGAAGCGGCAGGGCCCGTGGCGCGCGATATTATCAAAGCCTACTACGACAAGAAAAACAAGAAGATGCCCGGCCAGCTTACCGCGGAGAATAAACCGAAAGATTCCGGCAAGAACGAGACTGCCGTGAAACCCACGCCTGCCCGCGTGGCCTTGAAGCCGGAAGAGACCGCGGCAGTGGCATCGGGACACGCGGCAAACGCATCGCCGATTCGCTAGGAGCGATTGTACGTGCTGTTGAAAACGGAGCCATGAAAGACGCGCCCGGAACACGCGATTACGACTGGTGGCTGCTGGCCATCCTTGCGGCAATCTGCACTCTCGGTGTGCTTGAAATTTATTCCGCCACGCAGGGCAGTTCGCTCTCTGGCATGCACATGAAGCAGGTGCGCTGGCTGGTCATCGGCTTCGCCTTGATGTTTGTGCTCTCCCGCCTGGACTATCACTTGATTCTCGACCAAGCGCCCATCCTTTATGTTGTCGGGGTAGCGGCCTTGGTCGCTGTGCTCTTGGTCGGCCATAAGCGCTTTGGAGCCCAGCGCTGGATTCCCGTGCTGGGGGAATTCTTTCAGGTGTCGGAATTGGTTAAATTGATTATAATCATTGTGCTGGCGCGCTTCTTTGCGGAAGTGCGATCCGACGAACTTGATCTGCGTGATTTGATCAAGGCAGGCTTTTTAGTAGGTATCCCGCTGGTCTTGATTCTTAAACAGCCCGATCTGGGTACCGCGCTGGTGCTGGTCCCCATGCTGGTTGTCGGCGCTTTTCTGGCGGGTCTACAGTGGCAGCATGCGGCAGTATTTTGTTTGGCTGGGGTTCTGCTGGTTGGGGCTGTTTTCTATCCGCCCGTGAGCCGGCGCCTCCTCAAGCCGTATCAGAGGGACAGAATCACTTCTTTCCTGCACCCCGAAGACGACGCCAAAGGCTCCGGCTATCAACTCTTGCAATCGAAGATTGCCGTGGGCTCCGGCGGTTTCTGGGGCAAAGGGTTTCGCAACGGGAGTCAGAATCAGCTGGGCTACATCCCCGTCCGTTATTCCGATTTCATCATGTCGGCCTGGGCTGAAGAACAGGGATTCAAGGGCGTGCTGGTGGCCCTAGGACTCTACATGGCGCTTCTGTTACGCTTAGTGCAGAATGCTCAACGCGCGAAGGATCGCGCGGGAATGTTTCTGGTCATGGGCGTGGCGGCAGCGCTGGGTTTCCATGTGTTAGTAAACGTGGCCATGGTGATCGGCGCTATGCCGGTTACCGGCATCCCATTACCTCTCATGAGTTACGGGGGTTCCGCCACGTTGTTTGTTTTCCTGGCGATTGGCCTGGTGATGAATGTCCGGCTTCGCCGCTTCGTCAACTGACGAACCGCCAGTGCCGTGTGACGTCCCTGCTTCGGCGAGACGCACCGGAAATGAATTTTGCTTGGGTATATAGGATTCAAGAGTGAGGACAGCATCGTCCGCCGTTTGCCCGGCTCGATTCCGGCAACGGACCAGCCTCGATAGACTGAGGAACAATCTTCAAAACGGTGTTCGCGACACAGTCGGGAACGCCTCCTCTGGCTTCGAACGTCAAGCCACTTCGCTACTCGTGTGGCCAGCGTGTGTCCCGGTGCAAACCGGGCCGGCGCCGATTTCCCGGACCTCCGACGGGCACAAGCTCGCGGCGATGCGTCCCGCAGTGAACTCCGGCCACGCCGGAGTCACGCATAAGGAGTTTTCATGTCGAAAGAATTGGTTATTTCCGCGGCCTCCCACGAACGGCGGGTCGCGATTCTCGAAGAAGGTCAGTTAGTCGAAATTTACATCGAGCGCGAAAAAGAGTTCGCGCTGGTCGGCAGCATCTACAAAGGAAAAGTCACCCGCGTCCTTCCTGGAATGCAATCGGCTTTCGTGGACATCGGTCTGGACGGCGACGCGTTTCTCTACGTCAGCGACGTTTTCGAAAACCTCGAAGACTACGACCCGGTGCATTCGCACGAGCAGCCGCAGAGCGCGGCGCCTGCGCTGCCGCCCGCCATTGGCGCGCCGGTGGACGTGCTTCCGGGCGAATCCCTGGCACGCGCCAGTGAACACCACGAAGAGGCGCATCACGAGGATTTTCCTCGCGGAGACGCGCACGGCGAAGGGCATTCCTCGCACGAGGAAGCTCACGCCGTGGAGAGCGAACATCACGAAGAGCATCATGAGTCCGCTGCGCCCTCCACTCAGGAAGATCCGCACTCCGAAGCAGGGGACGAACGGCAGCCCGATTCGAACGCTTCCGCGCCGCAAAATTTTGCGCCGCGTTACAATCCCACACAGAATTATCCCAATCGCCAGGGGGGAGATCGTCCCACCCAGAACTATGGCCGCGGCAATGACCGTGGCGGAGATCGCGGTGGCGACCGAGGTGGTGATCGCGGCCGTGGCGGCCGTTGGGGCCGCCGTGGCGGTCGCAATCGCAGTGGACGCCCACCGGGCGGTCCGGGCGGCGGGCGCAATCTGCCCCCTTCCAAATACGCTTCGCCCCAGGGCGGCGAATCGCGCAGCTACGATAATCGTGGTGGACAGTCACGCACCTACGACAACCGGCGTCAGGAAGCTCCACGCAGTTCCGCTCCTTCTTCACCGATGGACACGGTAGAGGACGAAATTATTCTGCCCGGCGAGTCGCTCGCAAAGTATCGCGGCAAGCCCGCTGCGGCTCCTGTGCCGACTCCAGTAGTCGAACACGAACCTCACGGGCAGCAGCCTGAAGTAGAAGAGACTTTTCCGCGGGCGACCAGCAACATGCCTCCCGCGGCTCCGAGCGGCAGCAACGTTCCTCGCCGATTCTCCGGCGGCTTGCCCCGCTGGCTCCTAGCCGATGGCGGTTCCGAAACCGAAGCCGCAGCCTCGGGTGAGCCTTCAGCCACGACGGAGGAAAGTTCCACCGCGGACAGCGCAGTCGCTGAATCAGAGCCCACGCGTCGCGAGCCTGAGCTGAATGAAGATCAAGTCGCTGCGTTGGCTTCAGGGTTTGTCGAAGCCAAGCACGAAGAGACTTCGGCAGAGGCTCAGGCCGACGCCATCGTCGGCGGCGCCGAATTCGAAGAAGACGACGAAGTGGAAGAGGAAACGGCGGAAGAGGCAACGGCCGAGGCGGAAGAAGTCCACGCCGAGCCGGTTTCAGAACTTTCTGCCGAAGAAACGGAAGAAGTGGAAGAGCAGCGTGCCGTGAATCGCGCCGAGGCCGAAGCGGACTTTGCGCACGACAGCGCCATTCACGCTGCCGGTCTCGGTGAACACGAACATACCGAGCAAGGGCATGGAGACGAGCACGAACATACAGAATCCGATCACGGGGACACGGAACACGCGGAATCTGAACAGGCGGAAGGGCAGACACATTTCCAATCCGAGGTGCTCGCCGCTTCTTCCGGCGAACCCGTCGCGGGAGGTGCGGCGATCGTCGAAGACGATGTGATTCTTCTCCCCGGCGAAACTCGGGCTCCACGCGTTGGCGGTCCATCCGCTCCACGCGAAGATTTCCCGCGCGATTCCGCCCGCATTGGCGGCAACCCACGCTCGCGCTTCCAGCGGCCTTTCCGCAGCGGCGGCCGGGATCGTGGCCGCGATAGCCGTGGCGGACGCCCGGATAGCCGCGGTGGGCGTCCAGACTCCCGTGGCGGACGCCCCGATCGCGGTGGACGCCCAGGTGGTGGTCCACGATTCGAACGCCGTCCCAGCGGCGGCCCAAGACATGACCGCGGCTATCAAGGCGGACATTCCGGCCCTTCGCGCCGTCCACAGCTGATTTCCGAAATGTTGAAGGCCGGCCAGGACGTGGTCATTCAGATTGCCAAGGAACCTCTCGGCAAAAAGGGCGCGCGCATCACCAGTCACGTCGCTTTGCCGGGTCGTTTCCTGGTGTACATGCCGACGGTCCATCACACCGGCGTTTCGCGCAAAATCATCTCCGCGGAAAACCGCTCCCGCTTGCGGCGTCTTGTCAGCGAGGCGGGCAACGCCTACCCCGGCGGATTCATCGTGCGCACCGCGGCAGGCGGCGCCACCGATGACGAAATCCGCGCGGACATCGACTTCCTGGGCAAGACCTGGAACGAAATCAAGGAGCGCAGCGAGCAGCGTAAAGCGCCCTCTCTGCTCCATCGCGATTTGGATCTCGTCGAGCGCATGCTCCGCGACTACGTCAGCGACGATTTCACCGCCATCTGGATCGACAACGAAGAGGAATACGGCAAGGTCGTCGAATTCGTCAGCCGCTTTCAGCCGAAACTGGTCAGCAAGGTCAAGCTCTACACCAAGGAAACGCCGATCTTCGAAGAGTTCGGCATCCAGCACGAACTCGACAAAGCTCTGCGTGCGAAAGTCTGGCTGAAATCCGGCGGCTACATCGTCATCAACCACACCGAAGCGCTCGTGGCCATCGACGTCAACACCGGCAAGTTTGTCGGCAAGGGCTCCACGCGCCTCGAGGACACCATCGTCAAGACCAACCTCGAAGCCGTGAAGGAAATCGTCAGGCAGATTCGATTGCGCGATCTCGGCGGCATCATCGTCGTGGACTTCATCGACATGGAAGAGCGTCGTAACCGCGAGAAAGTCCTGTCTGCGCTGCAGCAAGCTCTCGAAGAGGACAAGGCTCCGTCAAAGGCGCTCTCGTTCAACGAGTTCGGCCTCGTCTGCATCACGCGCAAGCGCACCAAACAGACGCTCGAGCGCGTGCTCTGCCAGCCTTGCCCGTACTGCACCGGCTCCGGCATGGTCAAATCCATCCCGACGCTGTGCTACGAAATCCAGGCCGAAGCCCGCAAGATGGCCGCCGCCGATCACGAAGGTCCGAACCTGACGCTGCGCGTGCACCCGGAAATCGCCAAAGCGCTCAAGACCCGCGAGTCCATGCTCATGGACGAACTCGAGCAGACCGCGCACAAGCACATCATTATTCAATCCGACGCCACGCTCCACTGGGAGCAGTACGACATCTACTAGGATAGCGTGCGCCTACGTGTGTAGTGGGGCCTGAGAAAGGCCCACTCGGTCTTGAGGTCTGAAACAACATGGACCGCACACTCATGCTGCTTGCGTAGATTCGGTGCGCGCGAAGTGAACTTTCTAAGCCGTGCCGGCCTTCGCCTTCGTCGCAGCCTGTTCAATAAGATCTGCGACCGCTCTCGGCTGCGATACGTAGATGGCGTGGCTTCCCTTGGCCTCCACGACCGTACAACCCGCGCGCTTGGACATCGCACGCTGGGCGTCAGTTGGAATCATTCTGTCCTCGGTGGTGACCAGGTACCAGCTCGGCTTGGTCCTCCACGCGGGTTCGCTGATCGCGCCGCTAATGGCTCCCATGCCCCACGGAACTTGGGAGTCAGCCATAAACGCGGCTTTTTCCGGGTCCACGTCGGCTGCGAAAGACGCGGGAAACTTCGCCTTGTCGAGGAACAAAAAGCCGTCTTGCGGCGGCAGTATCGGCGGTACGGGCGCGCCGGGCGGCGGATCTTTGATAAGCGACCCCACCGACTCGCCTTTGTCTGGAGCGAAGGCAGCTATGTATACGAGGGCGGAAACTTTTGGATGGTTTCCGGCTTCCGTGATTACCGCTCCCCCGTAGGAATGGCCAACGAGAATCGCAGGTCTGTCCTGCGTTGCAAGAGTTCGCTTGGTAACTGCTACGTCGTCCTCCAAGGATATCGTCGGATTCTGGACGATGCTGACGCTGTAGCCGTTCCGCTTCAGGATCTTGTAAACGCCCTCCCAGCCAGCGCCATCCACAAAGCCACCGTGGACGAGAACGATGTTCTTCATGGCTCGATAGCTCCTTCTTTCGATGATGCGGAATACATCGGCGGGACTCGCTTGGGGCCGTGCAACGGGCCCTAAGCTTCTTGGCCCGAATGTGCCGGAGTGTAACGAGGGATCGTTGAATCTGTCAACACAACGCCAGAATCCCTACTTCGCGAATTGTCGTCCAGACCGGAGGCTCGTAGCGCCTATATCGACAAGTTTCTTACTTCCGGTACAGCCGCGCATCAGGCGCGCACAGAAGTAACGCGGAGTTCGTTCCGGACAATAGGTGCCACTTGGGTGCCGAGGATATCTATGGCCTCCAACATTTTTTGGTGCGGAAGCGTCGAGACTCCCATTTGGAATGTGACCCGGGAGATGCCGCCCAAAACGTCATTCACGTAAAGGATCTTCTTCGCGACCGTTTTCGCGTCGCCGATCAACAGCGCTCCGGTAGGTCCGCGGACGGCGTCGAACTGAGCGCGTGTGGTGGGTGGCCAGCCGCGCTCCTTGCCAATTTCGGTAAAAGTATGCGCATAGCCCGGAAAGAAGATTTCCGCGGCTTCTTCCGTGGTGTCCGCGAGAAAGCCGACGGAATGAAGACCTACGGTGAGTTGCTCGGGAGAATGACCGGCGCGGCGCCCGGCCTCGCGATAGAGGTCTATAAGTGGCCTGAAGCGTCTGGGCTCACCGCCGATGATGGCAACCATGAGAGGAAGTCCGAGCATTCCTGCCCGAACGAAAGATTCGGGCGTACCGCCGACACCAACCCATATGGGGAGCGGATCCTGCAGCGGGCGAGGGTAGATGGCTTGGCCGGTAAGCGCGGCGCGGTGTTTGCCGGACCAGCGCACTTTGGTGCTTTCCCGGATTTTCAGGAGGAGCTCGAGTTTTTCCGCAAAGAGCGAATCGTAATCTTCAAGACGCAGCCCGAAGAGGGGATAGGACTCAACGAACGAACCGCGACCGGCGACAATTTCCGCGCGGCCCCGCGAGATCAAGTCGAGCGTCGCGAACTCCTGAAAAACGCGAACGGGATCGGAGGCGCTGAGGACCGTGACTGCGCTGGTGAGACGGATATTTTCCGTGCGTGCGGCGGCGGCGGAGAGGATTACCACGGGAGCTGAGTCGAGGAACTCCGCCCGGTGATGCTCGCCAATGCCGAAGACGTCGAGGCCGACTTTATCGGCGAGTTCAATTTCCTCCAGTAAATGGTGCATGCGCTCCACCGGGCTGAGCGTGAGACCCGTGGCCGGGTCGGAAATGGCGGCTGCGAAACTGTCGATTCCAATCTGCATTTACGTCACTCTCCAGGACAACTTTCATTTTCGAGTGATCAGCGCACTACACCGCTATGTCATCGTGGGCTTAAGCACTTCGGATCGACTCCGGTCCCCAGACTCTCGGCGCGCTTCCCAATCTTTTTCAACGTCGTTTCAAAGGCGCGCAATTCTTTGGGGCTCGCATCGGCAAAGACTCTCTTGATTTCGGCTGCGTGTTTGCGAAAAATCGGGGAAATCAATTCTTTGCCTTTTGCCGTGAGCGACACGACGCGGACGCGCCGATCCTCGCGACTCTCGACCCGGCTTACCAGGCCCCTTTCGACAAGGCGGTCAACGGCCGTACTGATCGAGCCGGGCGTAAGGTACACCTTTGGGCCGATCGTATTCACCGGCAAAGGCCCTTTGTTCAAAAGGGCCTCAAGGATTCGGAAATCGGTATCGTCGATTCCCGTCTCCTCAAGCCCTGCATATAGATATTTCGCGGCCGCACGAAAGGCCTTCCCCCATACCAGCCAACAGTGAACCGGGTCTCGCGCGTTCCTGTCCATGACGAAACTATTTTGCTCTTTTATATAACCGATGTCCAGCGGAATGTATCTATGTCAATAGACTTGGCATCAATAGATACTGAAAGAGAGGCATACTGCATATGGAGCGTACAAATAAGAAGCTCATCGCCGTAGTCGGCGCAACGGGGCAACAAGGAGGCGCCGTCGTACGCGCCCTTCAAGCCGGCAATCAATTCAAGGTACGCGCCCTGACTCGCAATCCGGGCAAGCATCGCGAACTCGCCGACGAAGTCGTCGAAGCGGACTTGAATCGCCCCGAAACCCTTAAGCGAGCATTTGAAGGGACCCATGGCGTATTTCTGGTAACCAACTTCCAGGAGCACGGAGCGGACGAACTGAAGCAGGCAACGGCCGCGGTACGCGCCGCCAAGGAGGCCGGTGTCAAACACTTTATCTGGTCCACGCTGCCTGACGTGGAAGCAATCAGCGGAGGCAAGCTCCACGTTCCCCATTTTACCGGCAAGGCCAAGGTTGATCGGATCGTGAAAGAAGCCGGGTTTGCGAATCATACGTTCGTCAACGCGCCTTTCTATTTTCAGAACCTTACCGGCGTTCTTGGTCCTCAAAAACAGCCTAACGGATCCGCGGGTTGGACTCTCCCGCTTGATCCAACTGTGCGGGGCATACATGTGGGCGACATCAGCGAACTTGGCACAATCGTCGCCGGAGCATTCGCTCATCCAGATCAGACAGGACATGGCGAGTACCTGCCTCTTGTAGGTGATTTCATGAGCTTCAATGAAATCATCGATACGCTGAATCGACAGGGCCATAACTTTTCTTTCCATCAAGTGCCGAAGGACGTCTTCGCGGGTTTCTTTCCTGGTGCCGCCGAGATAGCGGAAATGTTCGCTTACTTTCAGGCGCACACGTACTTAGGTTCCGATTCGCGTGACCAAATCGCGCTCGCCAACAAAATAGCCGGCCGGCAACCTGCCAAGTTTTCGGCGTGGGCTCAAGCGAATTTCCCGGCTCCAAAGAACACCCAGTCAGCAGCACGCTGATTGAAAAGGAAATCGATTCTAGTCGGTGTAGACAAAGTTGGTTTGTGCGGTTACTCGTAAGCGGACTCGACAAACAAAAGGAGGAAGTACATGGCAACGAATTCGATCGCAATTTCCAAAGATGTGGAGACAACAAGCTTTTGGCAGGGTGCAGTAGTCGTTTTGGGACGGTTTTTGTTCGCGTTGATTTTCCTGATGGCTGGAGCCAATCATTTTAACAAGCAAACCATCGGCTATGCGGCTTCGCAAGGCGTGCCTTTGGCTGCGATCGCGGTTCCACTTTCCGGCGTGCTGGCCATTGCCGGCGGCTTGAGTATCTTATTGGGTTATCGCGCAAAACTGGGGGCCTGGCTCATCGTGCTTTTCCTGGTCCCTGTCAGCTTGATGATGCATAAGTTCTGGACGGTAACCGATCCTATGATGGCGCAGATTCAAATGATTCTGTTCATGAAGAATGTTTCCATGCTCGGCGGCGCCTTGCTGATTTCTCACTTCGGAGCAGGACCGTTCAGTCTGGATGCCCGACGCTCGCGCTGAACGCGCCTAAGAAGAGACAATCAAAATGCGAAATCAATCTGAAACATCGAACTTTGATACCGCCAGGACGCCGATCTCACAGGAGGCTCTCGACCAACTATTCTCCGAAGCGCGGACCCACTCTACGTGGCTTCCCGAGCCGGTGCCGGTAGAACTCTTGCGCAAGGCTTACGAACTGGCGCGCCTGGGACCGACCAGCGCCAATGCCTCGCCCGCCAGATTCGTTTTTCTGACCACTCCCGGCGCCAAGGCGCTCCTCAAGCCAGTTCTAGCGCCCGGCAATGTCGACAAAACCATGGTGCCCCTGTGACCGTCATCATCGCCTGGGACACGGAATTTCACGAGCATCTCCCCAGGCTCTTTCCGCAGTTTGATATGCGCTCCTATTTTGTCGGCAACCACACTCTTATTAACGAGACCGCCTTCCGCAACAGTTCGTTGCAGGCTGCTTATTTCATCCTGGCCGCGCGTGCTCTGGGACTAGATTGCGGACCGATGTCCGGTTTTAACGCAGACAAACTGAATGCGGAATTTTTTCCTGACGGCAAGTGGAAGGTGAATCTTCTCTGCAACCTGGGTTATGGAGACCCAAGCAAGCTCCACCCACGCAATCCTCGGCTCAATTTTGAGGAAGCATCCGTGGTTCTGTAGAACTCGAAACTTGTTCTATTTTTGCGACCAGAATTTCAACGATTTATGGCGCCCATCACGGGCGCTTTTGGCAGCACCAATCCAAGGGGTACAAGACGCCGCAAATCGACTGGATCTCGGCGACTGTAGCTTTACAGTAGGCAGTTTGGGAGGAGATAAAATGCAAACGATACGCGTTGTACTCACCGCGACTCTTCTCGGACTCTTCGGTTTGGCAAGACCCTTTCTGAACTGCTTCGCACCGCCCGGGGCTAGCCTTGCTATAAGAAGGGAGGATCACCTAAACATGTCCAACAGCATATCGACCTTACTGCTTCGTAATCTGAGCGACGTATTCGGCGAGAATGACCCGATGCGTCGTCGCGCTGCAATCAATGAGATCTTTCATGAAAACGCAGTATTCTATGACCCAAAAGGCGGCATATTTCGTGACCGCGCCGAGATCGACCGCATCGCGGGCGAACTCAGGGCTACTCATCATGACTTTCGGGGCGATCTCCTACGCACCATCTGCGTTGTATTTCGCGATCAACTCCCTCAATGCGGCGTCCGATTGTTTTTCCCGACTAATCGAGTCTTGATGAGGGCAGCGTACTCCGCTTTGGCTTCCTTATAGACGGTCAAGTCTGGATCGGCGTCTCGCCACAGGGTCAAAAACTCTTCGTACGCTTTTCGCGCCGCGGCGTAATCACCGGTCATCGCTTGAGCTCGCCCCAATTGCAAATGTGCGATGGCTCCGGTGACAAAATCTCCCACGATGCCCGGATGATCGATCAATTTCTGGAATTCAGGTGCCGCCAGGCTCCCTTCTTTCATCTGTAGATACGCTAGCCCGCGAATATACGCCGGGTACAGATTGTCAAAGCCGAGGCCTTGAGCCATTTCGTATTTTGTTGCAGGGCGCAACAGTTCGATGGCCGCAGCGGGATCTCCTTGACGCAACTTTACCGCGGCCCTAATCGTTGGGAGGTTGTAATGCAAAATCAGGGTGTCGTGGGGATAGGCTTGCTCCAGGGCGTCAGCTCGCTTTTGCGCTTCGGTCCGATCGCTGGCTCGCGCACTAACTAAGGTGGCAAGGGTCCGAGTAGGGCGATCGTCATCACGTCCGCGGGTTTCGCTCAACAGATGCAGGCTCTCGGCGAGACGCCCGGCCTCGGCCTCTCGCAGTGCTTCATTGTTTTGGTAAAAGGTGGTATTGAGTATGTCTCCCGACTTTTTCGAGGAATCCACGGCCTGCTGGGTCAACCGGTGCGATTCACGGAATCGGCCGTGGTAAGCCTGGACCCTTGCTTCTCGGAAAATCACCGGACCTGCCACGGCCGGGTTTTGCGCTGCCCAAGCCCACTCTGCTTGCATCGCAGACGGGTCGTTCTGCAGGAAAGCTAAAAGCGCGCCGAAGGAATGAGTATAGGAATCATCGAAGCGAAGTGACTTCACTTGCTCGTAGGTAGCTCTGGTCTCGTCGAGGCGTCCCGCTGCGATGGCCGACCCAAGAAGCCCTCTGAACATCCACACACTGGGCAGAAGCCGGGCAGCCTCCCGCGCTTGAACCAGCGATTCTTCCGGCCGACCGAGAGCCCCTAGGGCGGTCTTGAGATTGTTCCGAGCGATTACATCGTGAGGAAACGCATGCACCCACTGTTCGGTAAGCGGAAGAGCTTTTTCCCATTCCCCTTCTGCATAATCGTAATATACAGTCTCTACTTGAAAGCGAGACGGCGTGGTCAGACGCTCTCGTAATGCGAAGGCCTTCGTGAAAGTCTCTGTCGCGCGGGCTTCGGGGCCCATCGCCACATATATGCTTCCCTCTGCCGCGTAGGCCAGAGCCAGGTTCGGGTCCTTCTCGATGGCGCGATTGTAATCAGCCATCGCCGCGGGTAAATCACCATGCAGATGGCTTTGGTAGCCCAACGCCAGAAACTGAAGAGCATCGGGAGACGAACTAGTGGCCAATTCGAGCGCCTGGTTAAACCTGGCGATGGAATCCTTCGGCTCACCGAGCTTGGTGCGCAAGTGAGTTGCAGTCACACCGAGGACACGAACAATGTCATCGCGCGTTTCCGCTTCGTTGGTCACGCGCGCGAACTTTGCTCCCGTCGCACAATTGATGACCTGTAGTTCGATGCCATACCGATTACCCAGATTCATGATTGAGCCCGAGACAATGCCCCGGCTATGGGTGTACTCGCAGACCTGCCTGGCTAGTTGCGGTGACACAGTTACCTTCGTATCGTTCGGCAGATTCAGGGCGTGAAGCGTTTCGTGAACCTTGTCCGGTCCCAGGAGATTGAGATACGGAGTCTGCATTAGAGCAACTTGCAAAGCCGTGCCCATACCCTGGCCCAAGGCAGCATCGCCCGTTTGATTGTCGATATCGGTAAGCACGAGCGTATCCGAAGGGGAAAGCGTCACGCTGTTGCGGACCTGCCAGTACCCCCATGCTCCCCATCCGACGAGCAGAAGCAACATCGCCGCCGCGAACGAATAACGCAGGAAGCGCCGACGGGGATGAATCTCTCTTTGGATTTGCATCAGGTCTTTGCGGATTTCCGAAGCAGATTGGTATCGCCGCATCCGATCTTTCTCTAGGGCTCGGGAAATTACGGCTTCCAAGCTGCGAGGTACGTGCGAGGCTAATTCATGTGCCGAGGCCGGTGTGCGCTGGAGGATTGTCTCGTGCACCATCGCCGCGGTCGGGCCTTCAAATGCGCGTCGACCCGTCGCCATCTCGTAAAGCACAAGCCCGAACGAAAACAGGTCCGTGCGGGCATCCAGAGGCTCTCCGCTGATCTGCTCGGGGGACATGTAGCTGGCGGTTCCGACAGGAGTCCCGACGACCGTCAGAGTCGGGTGGTCGGCCGGGCGATTGAGGTTTTTGTCTCGTGGAGACTGCCCCAGCGTATCGGCTGGGGGATCCTCAGCTTTCACAACCGAAGGCTCCTGATCTTCTTGCGTTGCAGCCAATTTCGCCAGGCCGAAGTCCAGGATCTTGACCTTCCCGTGGCCCGTAAGAAATATGTTCGCGGGCTTGATATCGCGATGGATGATTCCTTTTGTGTGCGCAGCCCGGAGGCCATCGCAAATCTCAATGGCAATTTCGAGAACCGTCGGCAAAGGGAGTGGTTCCGGCAAAGCAGCCAGCTGCGCAGAGAGCGAGTTGCCCTCCAGCAATTCCATCACGATGAAAGGCTTGTGCTCGTATTCATCTGTCCCGTAAATCGTGCAGATGTTCGGGTGATTGAGCGCGGACGCAGCTTTGGCTTCACGCTCGAAGCGCAGCAGAGCCTTTGGGTCGTCACCCAGTTCCTCCGGGAGGAATTTCAAGGCAACTCGGCGGGCGAGCTTCAGGTCCTCAGCCTCGTAGACGACCCCCATTCCACCACCGCCGAGGATGCCGAGAACGCGATAGTGAGAGACGCGCTTGCCAACTAACCCACTGCCTCCCGTTACTCCGCCTCCCGGTAGAGGCGGGGGAGTAGCGACTTGCGGTTCGACTAAGTCCGAAGTCCCGCCTGTCGAACTCTGTTGCCATTCGACTGGCGCGATCAGCCGGTATCCGCGGCGCGGGAGAGTTTCAATGTACTTAGGGTTGTCGGCATCGTCGTCGAGCGCCTTGCGCAGGATCGCTATCGCAACGTTAATGCTCCGATCGAATTCCACCACGGTATCGTTCGGCCAAAGAATCTGCTTTATTTCCTGGCGGGTAACAATTTTGCCTTGGCGCTCCACCAGGATTCGCAGAATCTGGAAGGGCTGATCGCGGAGCAGAACCTTTGCGGAACCAGCTTCCGCCGCCGTTCCGATCGAGACAAGTTCACCGGTTCGGACATGGAGCTCAAATGATCCGAATCGGACTCGCTCGGCCAGATTGGTCGACCTATTCATCGCGTCGTGGCTAAACCCCTGCCTGATCACGCCACTGCTGGGTGTAACCCATTCATCTGCAAATAGATATCGAAAATAACATCGAAATAATGCCTAAGTGTATTTACCTCCGAATCGGGAAAGAGTCAAAGTGGCGTCGAGCGGCCCACAAGCAGGAAAGCGCTGAGCTGGGCGAGGCGGCACCGATGCTCCATGATCTTGCACATTGCTTGCGGGTCGAGGCAGGCAACGAAGAATTTGTCGGCTCAATAATGGATATCACAGAGCGTAGAGTCACGGAAGAAGCCATCCGGCGAAGCGAAGCCTATCTCGCCGAAGCGCAAAGAATCAGTCGCACCGGCAGCTTCGGGTGTAAAGCCTCATCGGGCGAGATGTTCTGGTCAGAAGAGACCTTTCGAATTTTTGCATACGACCGTGGCACCAAACCTGCCGTGGAAGCAATCCTTAAACGGGTTCATCCTGACGACAAGGCTATGGTTCAAAGGCAAATCGATAGTGCAACCAGTCAGGGTAAGGATTGCGATCTGGAATATCGGCTCTTGTTGCCCGACGATTCAGTCAAGTATGTTCACGTCGTGGCTCACGCAGTGAAAGATAAGGGCGGCAACCTCGAGTTTGTCGGGGCGGTGACGGACATCACCGAGCGCAAGGCTGCCGAAGAAAGGATCCGCGGGCAGGAAGCAGAGTTCCGGCAGATTCTGGACCTCGCGCCCCAACAGGTGAGGGTATATGGACCCGGTGGTGAACGTCTTTATGCCAACCGCATTGCGCTCGATTACTACGGCGTTAGTCTTGAAGAGTGGCAGCAAACAACCGGACTTTCTTTTCGTTCCAGTTTGTTCGTTCATCCTGATGACCGGGAACGAGCGACGCGCGATTTCGATGCTAATCGCTCCAGTGGCTCCGCTTACGAGTCGGAACTCCGTGTGCGGGGAGCGGATGGGAATTATCGCTGGTTTCTAGCTCGTCACAATCCGCTGCACGACGACAAGGGACAGGTCAAGCGTTGGTATGTTGGGTTAACGGATATTGATGAACGCAAGAGAGCTGAAGAGAGGCTTCAGCAGGAAAACGTTGCTCTGCGCGAGGAAATTAACAAGGCATCGATGTTTGAGGAGATCGTTGGAACCTCACCGGCTTTGCAAGCGGTACTCTCGCGTATTTCCAAGGTCGCACCAAGTAACTCCACGGTTCTCATAACGGGTGAAACGGGAACTGGCAAAGAGCTTGTCGCCCGCGCCATCCACCGGCGATCAAATCGCAGTTCGCGCGCGTTCGTTAGCGTGAACTGCGCAGCGATACCCCGTGACCTGATCGCCTCAGAGTTGTTCGGGCATGAGAAGGGCGCCTTTACGGGCGCGACTCAGCAGCGCCCGGGTCGGTTTGAATTAGCAAATGGAGGTTCGCTCTTCCTGGACGAAGTCGGGGAGCTTCCAGCCGAGACCCAAATTGCCCTCCTGCGTGTTTTGCAAGAGCACGAGTTTGAGCGTGTCGGCGGCACCCGTGCGATCCGTGCTGACGTCCGGGTGATCGCTGCCACTAACCGCGACTTGCAGGCCGCCATCAGCGCGGGGTCCTTTCGTTGTGACTTGTTTTATCGGCTGAATGTCTTCCCGATCGAGATACCGTCTCTTACCGAACGACGAGAGGATATTCCTCTGCTGGTGGAATACTTTATTGATCGCTATGCGCGAAAAGCTGGCAAGAACATAAAGCGTGTCAACAAGAAGACGCTGGAATTGCTTCAGTTATATCCCTGGCCGGGAAACATCCGCGAACTACAGAACGTCATCGAGCGTTCGGTCATACTTTGTGAAACAGAAATTTTCTCGATCGCCGAAAACTGGCTACCGCGGCCGCCTCTGACACCAGAGTCGAAACAGCAAGTTGAGCTCCCTCGGAGACTCCTCGTGCAAGAGAGGGACATGATCGAGGCTGCATTGAAAGATACCTGTGGCCGTGTGTTTGGACCCACGGGGGCTGCGGCCAGGTTGGGCATACCACGGTCCACGTTGGAATCGAAGATCAAGTCGCTGAAAATCGACAAGAACCGCTTCCGGACTTTGTCGGAAATTTGAGGGCGCCGCTCGCGATGTGGAACGGACGTTTTCCAAGCGAAAGCCCGGCGGGTGAAACCCCGCGGGTCTTTTGATTTTTTTCCTCCTTTGGTAGGATTTTCGCAAGTTTTCCAATAAATGGGAGGCCTTCAGCCAGGTCGCTGTCGCTGAAATCTTCTCGCAACGGAGGACGCATGACCACATCTCCGCTGAACCCTGTTCAAACGCAGTCCGCGGACGCTGAAATTCGCGACGTCCATCAAACTTCCTGCTGCATCGTGGGAGGTGGGCCGGCCGGCGCAGTCCTGGCGCTGCTGTTGGCTCGGCGCGGCGTGCCCGTAACCTTGCTCGAAATGCACAAGGACTTCGACCGCGAATTCCGCGGCGATACCGTTCATCCCTCAGTGATGGAGATTCTCGACCAGATCGGCCTCGCGGACAAACTCCTGGAGATTCCTCACAGCAAGGTGACCGGTCCCACGATCCAGTTTGCGAATGGTCCTTTTCGGCCGTTCGATCTCGGCCGGCTGAAGACGCGCTTTCCGTATATCTCCATGATTCCGCAGAAGCGTTTTCTCGAGTTCATCACCGGGGAGGCAGCGAAGTATCCGCAGTTCAAATTGGTTATGCAAGCCAATGTTACTCAGCTGGTCGAAGAGAAGGGCCTGGTAAAGGGTTTGCGCTACCTGGCGCCAGATGGCTTGCACGAAATGCGCGCCGCGTTGACGGTTGGGGCCGACGGCCGTTTCTCGCAGTTGCGCCGCCTTGCCGGGTTCGAGCCCATCAAGACTTCGCCGCCCATGGACGTCCTGTGGTTCCGCTTGCCTAAGCTTCCAGGCGAACCGGAGATTACTGGCGGCCTATTCGGCGGTTTCGGCCGAGGACGAATCTTCATCATGCTGGAGCGCACGGACTATTGGCAGGCGGGCCTCGTCTTTCCCAAGGGGCAATATCAGGAACTTCGCGCGAAGGGTGTCGAGGCAGTGCGACAAAGCATCATCGAGATCGAGCCGCGGTTCGCCAGGCACGCCGAATCATTGACCGACTGGCAGCAATTGACGCTGCTCTCCGTCGAATCTAGCCGCTGCCCGCTCTGGCACAAACCCGGGCTTATGCTCATCGGGGATGCGGCCCACGTGATGTCACCCGTCGGCGGCGTAGGCATCAACTACGCCATCCAGGATGCTGCTGTAGCCGCAAACGTTCTGACGAAGCCACTGCTTGCAGGCACGGTTTCGGACGCCGATCTTGCCGAAGTGCAGCGCCAACGGGAATGGCCGACAAAGGCTATCCAATCTATGCAATCGTTCATGCAGCGAAACCTCGTTGCCGGCGCGCTTAGGATGACAGAGTCCATCAGCATACCGTGGCAGCTGAAGCTATTTGTGCGCATTCCGATTCTCCGTGATTTGCCGTCCAAAATGATCGCTTTCGGTCCTCGCCGGGTTCGCCTCACCCAGCCGTAGATGCCCCGGCGCAGTACTTAAGTCGCTCCGCAGACTCGCCATCTCTTTCTCATTGCCAGGGGAATACCATCCGCACCGGGAAGCCACGGCTTCGCCGGAAAAGTTGTAACCTTGAGCCCCGGATCCCAGTAAGACAGCATAGAGAGTGGTAGATGGAACTGCTGCAACGGTTCGCGGCGGGTGACCTGGACGCCTTCGAAGTGCTGTTTCGGCAGCACCAGAAGGAAGTCTACGGCTGGGTCGTTCGCATCGTCCGCGACCGCGGCATCGCGGAGGATTTGACCGTGGAAACTTTCTGGCGCATCTACCGCGCCCGCGTGCGTTTCAACCCTGAGGGCAACTTTCAGGGTTGGGCGCGAAGGATTGCCACCAACGCGGCGCTGGATTATCTGCGATCGGCGCGGCACGAAACCGAGCTTCCGGAGGATCTCCCTGGCCGCCCACAGCCCGACTCCGCTGTTTGCCGGGAGACTCGCGAACAGATTAAGAGCGCCTTCCGCCAGCTTCCGGCAAAGTACCGCCTGGTCGCTACGCTCGCGCTGATCGAGGAAGAGCCCTACAACAAGATTGCCGAGGCCACCGGCCTCTCCGCGGGCTTGGTCAAAATTCGCGTCTTTCGCGCTGTCCGCATGTTGCGCAAGACGCTCCGTTCCTTGGCTGTGCCTTTGGGAGCAAATAAATGAACGAACAAAACGACAAAGAAATACAGGAGCTTCTCAAGCGCTCGATTACTCCGGTCGTGGACACCGAACTCCGCCGCGACCTGTGGCCGCAAATGCTGCGCAAACTGGACGAACAGTCAGCCCCCGCAAGAAGTGTGCCCTGGTTCGACTGGGCCCTCACCGCCATTCTCAGCGCCTTTCTTCTTCTCTTCCCGGGAACGATTCCGGCATTGCTCTATCACTTGTGACGCGGAGGCTCTTATGAATCAGCACCCCTATCTTCGAGCGTATCTTGCGGGAATCGCCGTGCCCACGGTGCTCCTGTTGGGGATCATGGCCGGCTACTCGATATTGCGCTACGTCTATGACTTCCCAGTTCCCGTCGAGCGAGTGATCGTGTTCCCCATGGCCGTCGTGCCGAATCTCTGGGGACTGTGGAACGTCCTTTTTGTCGCCTTGCGCTCTCGCTGGCAATGGAACATCGGGCTTCATGGTGCAGTATTACCGATTTTACTTGCGCCTCTCGGCATTCTTGTCACGAGTCTCTTGCATTTTTCGATTCCAGGGTTTGCCGCCCACGCTTTTCCGATTCTGGCGCCTGTGGCGCTGATCGCCTACTACTTGGCCTGGAAATATCTGGTCAGCTTCCTGAACCGCGTTGTCGCCCTGGGGTAATCCTGGGAAGTTTCTACCTGTCCGTACGGTCAGTTTTCGAAGTACGCAAGCCCGTCCCTTTTCGTCGTTGCTACGCGCTGCCGCGCGCGTCTACAGTGAATCCACGCTGCTCCCACCCGTCCGGAGCTTCATCCATTCATTGTGTTTGAATAAGGGAGGCATTATGTGGTCCAAATCGCAAGCCGTCGCTGAACCACCCGCCGCTTCGCCGGCGCCTGGTTCCTCGTCGCCAGTCGTTCCGTTCAGTAATCCTTCGGTCGCGCGCCTTGGCGGTTCAACTGCCCGCAATTCCGCGCGCATCGGCGCAAGCATAGAAATCAAAGGCCAGGTTACCGGCGATGAAGATTTGCAAATTGACGGAAAGGTGCAGGGCCCGATCTCTTTGCGTGGCCATCAACTGACTGTTGGCCCCACCGCCCAGCTCAATTCCGAAATTCACGCCGGCGAAGTCGTCGTCTCCGGCAAAGTCGTGGGCAACGTCCACGCACGCGGCCGGGTTGACATCAAGTCAGACGGCTCGCTCATCGGCGACATTTCCACCGCGCGAATCAGCATCGAAGACGGCGCCCACTTCAAGGGCCGCATCGAAATCGACCCAACCAAGTCCCAAGCCGCCGCGGATTAACGGGCGAGAGACCCTTGAGCGCTGATTTGGGACAGGTGTCTTTCTTTTAGCTACGAATCCTTAGCTTCCGGAATACCTTTGCTCTTTCCACGGATCGCCGTACGCGTGGTAGCCGTTCCGTTCCCAGAAGCCCAGGCGATCGTGGTCCAGCAGCACAAAGCCGCGCACCCACTTCACGCTCTTCCACGCGTAAAGATGCGGCACGATCAACCGCAGTGGACCACCATGCTCCGCCGTCAGTGGTTCGCCATCGTGTTCGAACGCAAACAAGACGTTTGGCCGTAGCAAATCCGCCAGCGGCACATTTGCCGTGTACCCTTCTTCCGCGAGCACCGAGACAAACTGTGTCGCAGCTTTCGGCCTCACCAGCTTCATCACCTCGGTGAACAAAACGCCTTTCCAGCGATTGTCCAGCCGGCTCCAGCGCGTCACGCAATGAAAATCCGAAGTCGTTTCCGTTTGCGGCAGCGCGCGAAATTCGCTCCAGGTCAGCTGCTTGGCTTCCTCTACTTCACCCGAAATCTTGAAATCCCATTTCGCCGCATCAAAATGCGGGATGCTGCCGTAGTGCAGCACCGGCCACTTCAGCGTCAGCGACTGCCCCGGCGGCAGCCGCCCTTCCACTTTCGCCTTCTTCTCCAACTCTCGCCGGTCGCCCAAATCTCCAAACAACGCCATTTGCTATTTCTCCCGTTCCTCGCAAGAACGTTCAAGCACACTTCCGCCCATCAAGATTGACATCAGATTGGGTGTCGCAAAGGAATAGAAGATGCAGAGAGGTACTGCCAACGAATCAGTGGCTCGCGAATAAATCCTGCTAGTTGATATCAACCTCTAGCCCGCCGACCCAGCCGGCCACGAGATTGTAAACCGCCGCTCCGATAGCCGCGAATATTCCCCCGATCACGCCGTAAAGAATTGGAAAAATAATGATTGCGCCGAATCCCATCCCAATGCCCATCATCTTTGCGAAGGTTGCATCTGCTCCCGCCATCCCCGTCAGGGAACCCGCGACCATGGAGATGAGCGCCATCATGCATCCGAGGAACAATCCCAGAATTCCATAAAGCACAAGACCGACCTTGAACGCAGAGCCGGGACCAATACGCTTCACTGTTGCCATGGTTTCCTCCTCGCAAACTTGCGGCGATGCTAGCAGAACGAGGGTCCAGCCCAAAGACCTAATTTCATGGTCAAGATCAAATCGTTGCGACGATCCGGGCGTCCCGGTTTTTGCGTATGCTATGATTCTTTTTTGCAGAACGAAAGCGAGCACTGCATGAACGCACGCATCCTCAGCGGCACCGAGATTCGGAATCAAATCTTCGCCGAACTGAAAGACGAAGTGCGTTTGCTTACCTCTGCAGGCGTTCGCCCCGGCCTCGCCGCCGTCCTCGTGGGCGAGAATCCCGCCTCGCAGCTCTATGTGAAGAGCAAAATCGCCGCCTGCGAAGAGCTCGGCCTCGCCAGCGCGCTTATCACGCCTCCAGCCACTGCCAACATGCTCGAAATGCTCGCCGTCGTCGAAGATCTGAACCGCGACAACAATGTCGACGGCATACTGGTTCAACTCCCCCTGCCCCCGCAGATCGACACCAAGCGCATCCTCGAGGCCGTCGACCCCGCGAAAGACGTTGATGGCTTCCATCCCGTAAACCTCGGCCGCCTCGTCAGCGGACGCCCCGGCCTCGTAGCTTGTACGCCCCTCGGCTGCTTGGAAATCCTGCGCCGCAACAATATCCAGATCGAAGGCGCCAACGCCGTCGTCCTCGGCCGAAGCGACATCGTCGGCAAACCTATGGCGCTTCTCCTCATGCACGCCAACGCTACCGTCACCATCTGCCATTCAAAAACGCGCGATCTTCGCGATGTCGTCCGCCGCGCCGACATCATCGTCGCCGCCATGGGAAAAGCCGGATACGTTGAAGCCGATTGGATCAAGCCCGGCGCCACGGTCATCGATGTAGGCACGAACCGCGTAACCGACCCTGCCGAAGCCGCTCGCCTCTTCCAGAATTTTCCGGAGCGCCTCGAAAAATTCCGCGCCAAAGGCAGCGCCCTCGTGGGCGACGTTCATCCCGACGCTCTGAATATCGCCTGCGCGCTCACACCCGTTCCCGGCGGCGTTGGCCCCATGACCATCACCATGCTCATGAGCAATACTGTGAAGGCCGCGCGCCTCCGCCGTGCTTCTCCAAGGTTTTCTGCAACACAATCCAGCGGCCGCGCGCGCTAAAATATGCTCCGACTCGGCCTCACCGGCGGCATCGCCAGCGGCAAAAGTGCCGTCGCTGCCATGCTCCGCGAAATGGGTTTCGCCGTCCTCGACGCGGACTCCCTCGCGCACAAATTAATCGAACCCGGCCAGCCCGCCTACGGCGAAGTCCTCCAGGAATTTGGCCCTTCGATCACCGATTCCTCCGGCCGCATCGACCGCGCAAAGCTCAGCGCCATCGTCTTCGCCGACCGCGCCAAGCTCGACCGCCTCAACGCCATCGTGCATCCGCGCGTCGCGGAAGTCCTCTTCAGCCAATTCGAAGTGTGGCGACGCGCCGGAGTCCGCGATGCCGCCTTCGTCGAAGCCGCGCTCCTCATCGAAGCCCGTATCCACCAGAAACTCGATGGCGTGGTCGTGGCCTGGTGCAAACCCGAACAGCAACTCGAACGCCTCCTCGCTCGGGGACTCGCCGAAAACGAAGCCCGCCGCCGCATCGCCGCACAGCTCCCCGTCGAAGAAAAGTTGCGTCTCGCCACCGAGAAAATCGACTGCTCAGGCCCCCTCGAAGAAACTCGTCGCCAGGTCGAAGCCCTCGCCATCAAGCTCCGCCGCGCCCCATCCGTCCCGTGAACCGTGACGCGTTTTTTCCTATACTATTGTTATCGAGTGGATCACGAAGGGACGACACCCATGACCGTAGCAAACCCATCCAACCGCGCGCGCATCATTCTTTCCGCGCTGGTGCTCATCCTCGGCGCCTACTGGGCCGGCGCACGTTTCGGCCGTGGGCCCAACAACGTGGGAGCCGTGCCGCGGGACACCCCAGCGGCCACCGCCATCGCCCAGCGTGACGCCGCCCTCACCGACGATGAATCCATCAATGTGCGCATCTACCGCCAGAACGCCTCCGCCGTGGCCAATATCCTCACCAAAGCCATCGAGTACGATTTCTTCATGGACGCCGTGCCCGTCGAAGGTGCCGGCTCGGGCTTTGTCATTGACCCTCGCGGCTACATCCTCACCAATTTCCACGTCGTCCAGGAAGCGCAGTCCATCGAAGTCGTCCTCGGCGACCAGTCCAAGTACGTCGCGAAATTCATCGGCGCCGATCAGCGTAACGATGTCGCCTTGCTCAAGATCGAACCCAAGGGCAAGCCGCTCGTCGCTCTGCGCCTCGGCGATTCTTCTTCCCTGCAAGTCGGCCAGAAAGTTCTCGCTATCGGCAACCCGTTTGGCTTCCAATCCACGCTCACAACAGGAATCGTCAGCGCCCTCGGCCGCACCGTGCAGACCAGCCAGACTACTTTCATCGATGAAGCCATTCAGACCGACGCGGCCATCAATCGCGGCAATTCCGGCGGCCCGCTCCTGAACTCGCGCGGCGAAGTCATTGGCATCAACTCCGCCATCTACACTCCCAGCGGCACTACTGCCGGTATCGGCTTCGCCATCCCCATCAATACCGCCAAAAGCATCGCCAACGATCTCATCACTGATGGCAAAGTTCACCGCGCCTTCCTCGGCGTGGAAACGCTCCCCATCGGCGGCTGGCTCGGCGAAGCTCTGGATTTGCCCGTACACGAAGGCCTGTTGGTGGAGAGCGTCACTCGTGGCGGCCCGGCTGCCGCGGCGGGGATTCATGGCGGCGATCGCTTCGCACAGGCAGGCATGCGCCGCATCGCCATCGGCGGCGACGTCATCGTCGAGATGGACGGCCAAAAAGTCGCCACTCAGAATGACGTTAACATCGTGCTGAACCGCAAACGTCCCGGCGACACCGTAAGCGTCAGCTTCTACCGTGGCGCCAAGAAAATGGACCTCTCGGTCAAGCTCGCCGAACGCGCAGGCAATTAAGGCCAATTCTGAGGAAATCTCGGGTCTACGCGGAAAATTCCGCGCGATATTCTTGCCGTTCCACTTCGCTCAACGTAAACCACCCCTCGGCAATATCCCGCACGCGCTCCAATTCCCGCTGCATCTCCGCGTGTTTGGCCTCCATCACTTCGGCGTTGGCGTCGATCGGAACATAAATTGGTGGCGAAAACAGAATCACCGCACGCGCAAAGGGCGCAGGCAGCAGAAAATGATCCCACGTTTTTTCGAAGGTCTTCCCCCGATTGACGCCAATGTGGAATACCTGGATGGGGCATCCCGTCTTCCGCGCCAGCATCACCGGCCCTGGTTTCGCCACGTATCGCGGTCCGCGCGGGCCGTCGATCGTGAACGCGCAATCCAATCCCTCTTCCAGCCTCCTCGCCATCACGGCCAGTCCCCGAAGTCCCCCGCGCGACGAGCTGCCTTGCGCCGTGCCGAATCCCAGCCACTCGATTACTTTGCGGGTCCACTGCCCGTCGAATGCCGTGGTGTTCATCACCACCGTGTCGTGGTTCCGGTGCCACCACACAATCGGAATAATGATCCGGTGCCAGAACGCCCAGATGCATCTCTTGCCCGAAGCGTGCACGCGCTCCGCGCGCTGCCAGCCCAGCACTTCGTACCGCAGCGTCGGCCCCAGCGTTCGAATCACGCCGTACACCGCCGCCGCAATCAGTGGAATCTGCATCCGCCGCGACCAGCTCAGTTTCGGCAGCCGCGTGTCATAATGCGTGCTGACCGGCTCCTGTCCGGCCCCCTTTGCGGTATCGACAGCAGCGTCTGGTATTGTCATTATGTTTATCTACGGTGCGGCACCGTCGTCTCCACGTGCGCCTGCCAGGCCGCCGACGTATAGTATAGGCGAGACTTTCTGCCCGTGTGATTGCGACTATTCCCCGGTGACGCACTTCTCCAATTCGAACGCGTTCCTGCGCCGCGCCGCACCGCCTGCCGCATGCGTCGCGCTACTTTGCGCCGCGTTCTTTTCTGCCGCCGCCACGCCTCCCGATGAACCCGGCACAGACTCCGTCGGCGTCATCGACGGCGAGTCCATTTCCGTGACCGGCCCCATGCGCGTCGAAGCCGTCCACGGCCAGGTCAAAACCATTCTCCGCAGCGGCAGCGACGTGCACGTCAAATCCGGCACCGCCCGGATAGACCTCGTCGAGGGCGGCCAAATCACCATTTGTGGCCCCGCGCATTTCTCCGTCCTGAAGTCTGGCAGCTCGCTCACCGTGGCTCTCGATAGCGGCACGATTCACGCGCACATCCAGAGCGAGCCTGCCCTGACTGTTTACACGCCGCAACTCCAGGTTCAGACCGTCTCCATCGGCGGCGGGCCGCAGGACATGCTCGTTGGTTTCGACACGCCCGGCGCCATGTGCATCCGTGCCAATCGCGGCGCCGTCCGCCTAGAGCAGCAACTCACCGGCCAAAGTATCCTCGTCCCTCAGACGGGCGATGTCCTTGTCCTCAACGGCCAGCTCGATAGCCTTCGCACCAGCGCCGGCCGCTGTTCCTGCGAACCACAGTCAGCAAAAGCTGCTCCTCCTCCCGCGCCCGAGGTTAGCCGTCTTGCCACCGCCGACGAGATACGCGCCAAAACTGTCGAGCCCACGCGCAACCCCGCCTCCGCCCCCTCAGAGAAATCCGGCGTCAAGGAAGAACCCATCTATCAGGTCTTCATGCCTCCGCTGGTCTACGACATTCACGCCAAATCCCAGCCCGAATTTGATCCGAGAATGATCGTGCTCGTTCGTCGCGTTCGAGTGCGTCCCACGCTCATCTTCCACGGTCGTGTCGAAGGCGTGACGGTTGCAGCCGCCATCGCTCCCCCGTCGCCCGCGTCAGCGGCCACCAATGCCGCCAAGCCTGCCGCGCCCGCCAGCGATTCGTTCATGGATCGCGTCCGAACCTTCGTCCGCAAACTCTGGTCCCGCGGCGCGTAATACTCTGCCCTGGCTATGCTAGCTTTGCTTTTTCCACTCCCTCCGGTTGTCTTGGCCTGTCCTCTCGGGCAATTGGGCACTTACCCTCCGGTAATATTCCCGCGGTGGTCCATTCGTGATACTTTTTTCGTAGGGGAAAGCATCTCACTCCGCGGGATCGTTCCCTGGCATTTTTCGCTCCAGCTCGGAATCTACCGGGGAGGACCCTCGTGAAGCCAGTTCTTGGGAATCGCGCCGTGCCCAGTTCGCCTTGCGCCATCTTTCTTGCACTCTGCCTCGCCCTTCTGCTCACCGGCTGCAACAACAGCGCTTCCGCTCCCCCGCCGGACACCATCCCTCCCACCGCGCCCACGGGCTTAGTCGCCACCGCCGTCTCCCCCACGCAGATCAATCTTTCCTGGACCGCTTCCACTGACAACGTCGGCGTCACCGGCTATAGAGTGGAACGCTGCCAGGGCGCAGCCTGCGCGAACTTCGCTCAAATCGCGACCCCTGCCACCACGACTTTCAACGACACTGGATTGACCCCCTCCACTTCCTATTCCTACCGCGTGCGCGCCATCGACGCCGCCAGCAATCTTAGTTCCTTTTCTTCCACCTCCAGTGCCACGTCAGCCAAGGACACCACGCCTCCCTCTATGCCAACGAATCTGGCGACTACCGTCATTTCTTCTTCCCAGATCAATCTCTCCTGGACGGCATCGACCGACGACGTCGCCGTAACTGCCTACAACGTCCAACGCTGCCAGGGGGCCGCATGCTCCAACTTTGCCCCAATCGGCGCGCCCACCACATCGACGACTTTCAATGACACCGGACTGACCGCCTCCACCTCCTACTCCTACCGAGTCAACGCCACCGACGCCGCAGGCAATCTCAGCCCCTTCTCGGCCACCACCACCACCAGTACCCCGGCCCTGGGGCCAGTCGCCGTTTCCATCTCCCCGAAGCGCGCAGGCATCACCACCGGCCAGACACTATCTTTCTCTGCTTCCGTCACAGGCAGCTCCAACACCAATGTCACCTGGGAAGTGGACGCTGTTCCCGGCGGCAATTCCACCGTTGGCACTATCGATGCAACCGGCAAATATACGCCGCCTCCAACCGGAGCAGCTCACACCGTCACCGCGCGCAGTCAAGCGGACACCACGAAAACCGCTTCCGCGAATCTTGGTGTCACCGATCTAGCAGGCGTCTTCACGTACCACAACAATTTATCCCGCGACGGCACCAATACCCAGGAGTACGCTCTGACAACCACGAATGTGAGCACTTCCACATTCGGAAAACTGTTCTCCTGCGCCGTGGACGGCGCCGTATACGCGCAGCCACTCTGGGCTAGAAATCTGACCATCGGTGGTACCAAACACAACGTCATCTATGTCGCTACACAGCATGAGAGTCTGTACGCCTTCGATGCCGACTCCAACGCCAGTCCTTGTGTTCCTCTCTGGCAGGCCAATCTGATTGATGCCCCTCATGGCGGCACTGCCGGTGAGTCCTCTGTTCCTTCCGGCCACATTGGCGGACTCGTAGGAAACGGCTTCGGCGATATTGAAGCGGAAGTCGGCGTTACCGGTACTCCAGTGATCGATCCCGGTACGAACACGCTCTATGTTGTGAGCAAATCCGTCAACGCCAGCACACAGTTCTTCCAACGGCTCCATGCTCTCGATCTGACCACCGGTAATGAAAAACTTAATAGTAACAAGCCTATGCTTATCTCCGCTTCCGTTCCAGGGGATGGGGACGGCTCATCAGGCAGCACGGTGGCGTTTGACCCGAGGAACCAGCACCAGCGTCCCGGCCTCGCCCTCGTGAACGGCGTCATCTATGTAGCCTGGGCCTCGCATGAGGATCACGATCCCTATCACGGCTGGGTCATCGGCTATAACGCCTCCACGCTTGCTCAGGTGGCGGGCGCTGTTTTCAACACGACCCCCAATCACGTTGGCGCAGTCAGCTATTCCCGTGGCGGCGTCTGGATGGGTGGAGGCGCGCCTGCGGCCGACGCTGGCAACAACCTTTACTTCATCACCGGCAACGGCACGTACGACGGCCTGAACAATTTTGGCGACAGTATCCTGCGGCTTAGCACGTCCAGCGGCCTCAGCGTTATGGATTGGTTTACGCCCAATGATCAGGCAATGCTCGATCAAAACGACACGGACTTAGGCTCGGGCGCCTCCACGATTCTGGTGGACCTGCCCTTGGCTCCAGTTCATCAGCTGCTGATCGGTGGAGGAAAGGAAGGTATGCTTTATCTGTTGGATCGCACAAACCTTGGACATTTTACGGCCACCAACAGTGGAGTTGTTCAGAGCTTTCCCGCCAGCAACGGCATTTTCGCCACACCAGCCTTCTGGCAGAATAAGCTCTATTACGCCGCCGACGGAGACACGCTAAAAATGTTTACGCTGGATCCCGTGATGGGCTTGTTCACTCCTACCGCCGGTCCATCGGCCACGTCGCACTCCAGCAATTCCTTCGGCTTCCCGGGATCGACACCTTCCGTATCCGCCAGTGGCGTCGCTAACGGTATCATTTGGGCGCTCGACAACAGCCTGTACGGGTTCCCCGCAGGGACCAACGGCCCCGCCGTGCTCCACGCTTACGACGCTACGAATTTGGCCAACGAGCTGTGGAACAGCAGCCAGGGCACGGGAAACGGTGCTGGCAATGCTGTCAAATTTACTGTGCCCACCGTGGCCAACGGAAAGATCTACATCGGCACGCGAACCGAACTCGACGTTTACGGCCTGAAGCCGAACTAGCGCCCCATGGTTTTCCTTGACCTTCCGTTACATTCCGGTACTCTAGCTGACGGGTAAACCTGCGTACCGTTCGTCAGTCCCTGGTTTTTCCAGCATTGTCCGTGGCTCCGTAACCCGTTTAGAATCAACACTTACAAAACACCCCCTAAGTGCTGATTACAAAGGACTTACGGTAAGGCTAACTCTTTTAGATGCAACACTTACAGAAAACAGGGGGGGTGGGGCCAGCGCATGCGAAGAGCACATCGCCACGGAGAGAGAACGTGAGCCCGCCTTCTGAGGCATAGCGCTCTGTCTATGAACTGGATCAGGAATCAACGTTTCAGCTAGCTACTGAAAACGAACAACGTAGAACGAGCTTCCACCCGCTACATCCCCTCGTAATTCGGCCCCCCGCCGCCTTCGGGGACGACCCAGTTGATAATTTGGTAGGGGTCGGCAATATCGCAGGTCTTGCAGTGCACGCAATTCGCGGCGCTGATCTTCAGCTTCACTCCGCCGCTGGTTTCCTTCACCATCTCATAGACCGCGGCGGGGCAAAAATGCTGGCAGGGATTGCCGTACTCTTCGACGCACTTCGTCGCGCAAACATTCAAATCGCTCACCACCAGGTGGCACGGCTGATCTTCCTCATGCCGCGTCCCGGAATGATAGACATCCGTCAATCGGTCAAACGTCAGCTTCCCATCGCCTTTGAATCTTTCAGGAGCAGGCCGCCCATTGATCTTCTTGTATGCTTTATAACCCTCGTGTGCGTGCATAGGGTCGATCAGGCCGCGGCCGCCGCTGATCTGCTGGAACGCGGTGTGGAAAAATCCGCCGAGCATCCCATGTTGGAACGATTGATGAAAATTGCGAACTTGCCACAGCTCTTTCTTGATGTAGCTCTGCTCAACCTTTTTCGGAAACACGCTCAGCGTTTTCGCGGAGGTATCGCCCGCTTTCAGCGCCCCAAAAATCGTTTCCGCCGCAAGCATCCCGCTCTTCATCGCCAGGTGAATGCCCTTCAGCCGCTGCGAATCGAGAAAACTCCCCGAATCGCCGATAATCAGCCCGCCGTCAACGTACGTTCGCGGCATGGCGTACCATCCGCCGTACGGCAGCGACTTCGCGCCGTAGCGCACCAGCTTTCCGCCCTCGAGAATTTTCTTAAGGAACGGATGCGTCTTCCAAGTCTGAAACGCCGCGTGTGGATCGAATTGTGGATCGACATATTCCAGCGCCAGAACCAATCCGATCGACAGCCGGTTGTTCGACAGCCCATAAATCCAGCCGCCCCCGTACATCTCCGTCGAAACCGGCCACCCTAGCGTGTGCGCCACGTAGCCCGGTTCGATCCGCCCCGGCTGCACGTCCCACAATTCCTTGATCCCAATCCCGTAGCTTTGCGGATTAATGTTGTCGAGCTTCTTTTTTTCAACGAGTTTTTTTGTCAGGGACCCGCGCGTCCCCTCTGCCAGCACCGTCACCTTCGCGCGCAGTTCGTACCCCGGAGTGAAATTCGCTTTCGGCTTCCCGTTCTTGTCGAGCCCTTTGTCTTCCGTGATGACGCCGCCGATGCCATCACGCTCATAGATGAGCTCCGCGCCGCCAAACTCCTTGAACACATTGACGCCCGCCGCCTCCACCAGCCCGCCGAGCCACTTGGTTATTTTGCTCAGCGAGACGACGTAATTCCCTTTGTTCTTGAACGGCGGCGGCGTAATCGGAAACCGGAACGAAGAATTCTTCGTGAACAGCAGCGCCGCATCATCCGTAACCGCCGTATCCAGCGGCGCGCTCTTCTCAAAATCCGGTACCAACTCCGCCAACGCCTTCGGATTCATAATCGCCCCCGAAAGCTGGTGCGCCCCAATCTCCCGCCCTTTTTCGAGCACGTAGATATTTTCGGCGGACAGCTGCGTTCCGCCTTCACCCGCGCCACCACCCGATTCGTTGTGCTTTTTAATGAGATTTGCCAAATGCAGCGCACAAGCCAGTCCCGCCGGCCCCGCGCCCACAATCAGAACATCCGCCTCAAGTTGTTCGCGTTGTACAGTCATGTTTGCATTTTAGCAGAGAGGAATTGAGCAGCCAGCGAGTATATTGATTGTCAGCCGAATGGGTAGTAGGTAGCGGGTCGCTAATGAATAAGCCAGCGAAAGTCCTTTCTGCAGTGGTCTTGCTTGCTGCGTTCTTTTTTCTGGCCTTCTTCCTATTCAACGCACGGGAGCTGGGCTACTTGGATTCGGCGATTGGTTCGCTGCGAGAGTTGAACAACTCCGCGCAGGCCTATGCGGCTGCCCATCCAAAGATCGGATTCCCGCAGTCTATTGACGAGATGTACGCCGCTCGTTTGATCAACGACACGCTGAGGCTCGGCCTGAAGAATAGGTATCGATACACGTATATTCCGCGAATCTCGAGTCATAATGGGCTAATCGAGGGTTACGAGATTCATGGAGATTCAATTGATAGTTGGCCGAAACGCTGGCATTTCTATACAGACGAGACTGGCGTGATTCGTGAAGGGAAGACGCACCGGCGAACAAAATGAGCCAGCCGTTTTAGAAATGACCGCATGCCACTACGCCGATTTGGCTTTTTCCAGGGCTTCGGTGAGGGCGGGCATGATTTCGAAGATGTCGCCGACGACGCCGTAATCGGCGATTTCGAAAATCGGCGCGTTGACATCCTTGTTGATCGCCACGATCGTTCGTGCGCCTTTCATGCCAACGACGTGCTGAATCGCGCCACTGATTCCCAGCGCTAGGTACAGTTTTGGCGCGACAGTTTGCCCGGAGCTGCCGATCTGGCGCTCCATCGGAAGCCAGCCTTCATCGCAAATGGGGCGCGATGCGGCGATCTCGCCGCCGAGGGCTTTTGCCAGCGCTTCGGCTTGCGGGATATTTTCCGGCGCTTTGATGCCGCGGCCGATCGCAACGATTAGCGGCGCTTGCGTCAAATCCACCGCCGACTTGGCCTCCTTGTAAAGATCGAGTGGCTTGGTGCGAATCTGTTCCGCGCTCAAAGTCACACTCACTGCGTTCACCGGAGCTTTTCCGGAAGGATGCGCCGCCAGCAAGTCCGCGCGGAATGCACCCGATTGGAACGACGCGAACCACGGTGCTGCTCCCAGAAAAGTGACGTCCGCCGCGGTCTTGCCCTGGAACATTTGGCGAACGAAAACGATCTTGCCACCTTCATTCCGGTAGCCGATACAATCGCCGATCATGCCTTTGCCGAGCATGGCCGCGAGCTTCGGCGCGAAGTCGCGCACTTGATAGGTATGCGGAAACAAAACCAGTTCCGGCTTCGCCGATTCGATCACCTGTTTCAGCGCCACGCAGAATCCATCCGCGGTGTAAGCTTCGAGCAAATCGTGTTCAACTTTCAAAACTTCGGCCACGTTCTTTCCGGCAAGCTCGTCCGCAAACGCCGCGACGCCTTTGCCAATCACCAGCCCGCTCACCGTGCTCGACGTGTCTTTCGCAATCTGCTGCGCCGCCGCGAGGGTCTCGAAACTTGCCTGGTTCCATTTCCCCTGCCGCAACTCGGTGATAAATAGGATTTTCATTTGCACTCTCTCAGCGCCGCTTGAAACTTAGTTTCCGCTGCCTTCTGTCTTGTAATACTGGACCCGACCTTTAACCTGCCAGCCCTTTGCTTTGTCCAGACTTAGAAGAAAGTAGTCTCCGGTTGAAGGCACACCATCTAGGTAAGAAAACATGAGAACGAACACGATCGCTTCACTCTTCTCTTCGCTAAGCCCGGGTTGCGAAAAGAAGAAAGTACAGTCATCCGAAACCGTTGCAGCTTCGCCTTCCGGCGGATTCTTACCGACAACCTCGTGTTTCCAGATAGTGTGAAATTTGTCGGCAAGTTCGACGCTGGATTGATTCTTAGACTTGAAGTCGCTCCAGGTCGACGCCGAAAAACTGCGGAAGTTCTGTCTTAACAGTTCGTGTATTTGATCAATTCCGTCAGGAGGCATAAAGAATCCACCGCAGCCGTTGATGAGGACCGGATTTTTCGATTCTGCTCCGCACTTTAGGTTCAAGGTCTGGGCGTAGATTCCTACGGTCGGATTCTTCTTTGGCACTTGAACTTGGTCGAGGATGGCGTTGTAAACACCGTAAAAATGTTCAGGAATCTCATCGGCTCCTTTCTGCGTATTCTGAGGAACGGAAGTCCCACCGGAGGAGAACAAGAAAAAAGAAATCCCCGCAAGAAGGAATGTCACGATATGTTGCCTAAACACCTCTAAATCACCCGCGCCTCGAACTTCAACTTCTCGACCAGCTTTGTTGCCACTTCTTTAGGCGTGCCGGTAAGGAACTCGGTTTTTTTGGTCTTTGTCGGCACGTAAATTTTTTCGATCTTCTGCGTCGCATCCGCAGAAACGCCCTGCGACTCGCGCGTCATCACGGCAATCTCTTTCTTCTTCGCCGCCATGATTCCCTTCAGCGTGGCGTAGCGCACTTTGTTGATGCCCGATTGAATCGAAAGCACCGCCGGCAGGGGACACTCGATGTGCTGAAACCACCCGGCTTCGAGTTCCCTCTTCAATTTCATTTTTGCACCGTCCACTTCAATCTGCATGATGATCGTCGCATGCGGCAAATCCAGCAGTCCCGCCAGCAGCACGCCGGTCTGGCCAAAGCCATGGTCGTCGCTCTGCAATCCCGTCAGCACTAGATCCGCCTTTTCTTTTTGAATCGCCGCCGCCAGCGTCTTCGCCGAGCCCAGCGGATCGAGCTGCGCAAAGTTATCGTCCACAATATGAATCCCGCGGTCCGCACCCTTCGCCAGCGCTTCCTTGATCGTCTGCTTCACGCGCTCCGGGCCCAGCGAAAGCGCTATCACTTCCCCACCGTGCTTTTCTTTCAGCTGCAACGCTTCTTCTAGCGCGTAGCTGTCCGGCTCGTTCATTTCAAAGCCGATGTCCGATTCCTTGATCCAGTTTCCGGCAATCGCCAGCGGCGCGTCCTTTGCCGGAACTTGCTTGATGCACACGATAATCTTCACGGAGTTCTTCTTTCTCTGAAACTAAATCCAAGTTGTGGCGCACGGGGAAGGGGAAGCTACTTGCCGGACCACCGCTTGAAAATCAGCGCGGCGTTAGTGCCGCCAAAACCAAACGAATTCGAAAGCGCGTATTCTACGGAAGCCTTGCGCGCGTGGTTCGGCACGTAGTCCAGATCGCATTCCGGATCCGGAGTCTCATAATTAATTGTCGGTGGCAGAATCTGGTCGCGCAGCGCCAGCACGCTGATCCCCGCTTCCAATCCCCCAGCACCGCCAAGCAAATGCCCGGTCATCGATTTCGTGGAGCTGACGGGAACTTTCTTGGCGCGCTCGCCGAAGACACGCTTCAGCGCGCGCGTCTCGATTGCATCGCCAATCGGCGTGGAAGTTCCGTGCGCGTTCACGTAGCCGATATCATCCGGCGACAGCTTGGCATCTTTAATCGCCGCACGCATCACGCGAAACGCTCCGTCGCCATCTTCCGCCGGCTGCGTAATGTGATAGGCATCGCCGGACATTCCGTAGCCCACAATCTCCGCAAAGATAGGCGCATTGCGCTTCTGCGCATGCTCCAGCGATTCCAGAATCAAGATGCCCGCGCCTTCGCCAACCACAAAACCGTCGCGCCCGGCATCCCACGGCCGGCTTGCGCGCGCCGGTTCGTCGTTGCGCGTCGAAAGCGCCTTCATGGCCGCGAACCCGCCGACGCCCATCGGCGTAATCGTCGCTTCCGTCCCGCCGCAAATCATCATCTCCGCCGCGCCGCGCTCGATAATTTTGAACGAATCGCCAATCGCGTGCGCCGAAGCGGAACAAGCCGTGGCCGTCGCGGAATTCGGCCCACGCGCGCCGTAGCGAATCGAAATGTGCCCCGAAGCCAGATTCACGATTGCGGAAGGAATAAAGAAAGGAGAAATCTTGCCCGGTCCGCCCTGCACCAGTTTCCAGTGTTCGCGCTCGATGATGTCAAAACCGCCGATGCCCGACGAAACGTAAACGCCGACTTCATCCAGATCCGAATCTTCCTTCTTCCAGTTCGCAGACTTCACCGCAAAATCCGCGCCCGCCAGCGCCACCTGGATAAACCGGCCCATTTTCTTCAGTTCTTTTTTTTCAATCCACTGGAAGGGATCGAAGTTCTTGATCTCGCCGGCGATCTTACAGTCGAAGCCGTTGGTATCGAACTGCGTGATGAGCCCAATGCCGCTCTGCCCGGCCAGGAGATTTTTCCAGCTTTCCTCCGTGCCGATGCCCAGCGCGCAGACCAGCCCAACACCCGTCACCACTACCCTGCGAGTCAACTCTTCACTGCTCCCTGTTGAGGTATGAATTCCGTGGCTTACTTACCTTTGGAGTGCTTGTCGATGTATTCGACCGCGTCCTTGACCGTCGTCATCTTCTCGGCGTCCTCGTCGGGCACCTCGATGCCAAACGCTTCTTCGAACGCCATCACCAATTCCACCTGGTCCAGCGAGTCTGCCCCCAGGTCGTCCACAAACGACGCCGTGGGCGTCACTTCCGCCTCGTCCACGCCGAGCTGCTCGACGATAATCTGCTTCACGCGTTCTTCCACGCTGGCCATTCCCGTTTCCTCCGCGATTTGCTATCGCTTGCGATGCCCCGGCTGCTGGTGCGGCTCGGGTCGTGCGTCAAAACTCGTTCGGTACAGCCCGGTCACTCAGATTCGCCACCGCCCGCGGTGGTTGCGGCCCCACTACCCTAAAAATGCTCTCCCGGATAACCTGCCCATTCTAGTTACCCCGCCCCGCTAGGTCAACTTTGGGGAACGATTCAAATTGAAGCTTCCTCGTAGGCCACCAGAATTTCGTCTCCCTCTCGCGTAGTCTTGGGCTTACAACGAACCTTAGCGCCTGTGTTGAAAGCCCAGCGAGTATCTTCGGGATCATCATTGACTTGAATGATCTGGTACACATCGTCCTTAATGTGGACAGCCTCAACCGGGCACCACACAGCTACGAGCTCGTCTGGCAATCAATATAGATCTTCATGTCAACGCTCGCTACAAGCTTGCTACGCCAAATACATCCCGCCGTTCACATCCAGAACGTGGCCGGTGATGTAGCCCGCCTCATCGCTGGCTAGAAAGACGATTGCGGCGGCCACATCGCGCGGGGAACCCATGCGGCCCAGCGGGATTCGCGTCTTCAATTCTTCCTTCACTTTGTCGCCGAGGACGTCGGTCATGGGTGTTTCGATGAAGCCGGGCGCGACGGCGTTGACGGTGATGTTTCGCGAAGAAATCTCAATCGCGATAGCCTTTGTCAATCCAATCAATCCCGCTTTGGCTGCCACGTAATTCGCCTGGCCGGCGTTGCCCATTTGAGCGACCACGGAAGCAATGTTAATGATACGGCCCGCGCGCGCTTTCATCATCGTGGGCAAGGCTTGCTGGATGCAGATGTGCGCGCCGGTCAGGTTCGTTCGAATCACCGCGTCCCAGTCGTCCTGTTTCATGCGCATGGCCAGGCCGTCGCGCGTAATCGCCGCGTTGTTCACCAGAATGTCCAGCCGCCCAAACTTTTCCAGAACCTGTTTGAATCCTGCTTTCACCTGCTCGGCTTCGGCTACATCCATCTTCACGGCGAAGGCTTCGCCACCCGCGGCGGCAATATCCTTTACCAATGCCGCCAGCTTTTCTTCATTGCGCGCGGCGACGGCAACTTTCGCGCCGGCTTGCGCCAGCGCCAGCGCGGTGTCGCGCCCGATGCCTTGCGACGCTCCCGTCACCAGCGCCACTTTGTCTTTCAGATTAAACATTCCTCGTGTTCTCTTCTCCGTGGACTCTGTGCTCTTCCATCAGTGAACTCTGTGTTAAGTCTGTTATTCAGGGATCATGCGCGGCAGGCATAGCCTCGGGCACAGGCTGATATCCTGTGCCACTGAAACCCTACGCCGCGTCCGAGCGTGCTCCAGCAATCTTTTCCACTGTCGCCGCCAGACTCTTTTCGTCTTCGACGTTCAACGCCGCGACGGATCGCTCGATCTGCCGCAGCAACCCCGTCAGCACGCGGCCTGGGCCAACTTCGACAAACGTGTTCACGCCTTCATCGATCAGCAAGCGAATCGATTCTTCCCAGCGCACCGGCGCCGTCACCTGGCGGATGAGCACTTCGCGCGCCTCGTCGCCATGCTCAATGGTATCCGCATCCACGTTGGTCACCACCGGCACGCGCGGATTCGAAAACTCCGTGTTCCGCAGATCCTTTTCCAGCTTTTCCTGCGCGGGCATCATCAGCGCGGAATGGAACGGCGCGGAAACCGCCAGAATCACCGCGCGTTTGGCACCTGCCTGCGAAGCCAGCTCGACGCCGCGCTTCACAGCGCCAGCATGCCCGGAAATCACCGTCTGATCCTGCGAATTCAAATTCGCGGCCGAGCAAACTTCGCCGTCCGCCGCGCGCTTGCAAACATCAGCAACCACCGCCGACGACAATCCCATAATCGCGGCCATCGCTCCGACGCCCGCGGGAACCGCCTCCTGCATGTACGTGCCGCGCTTTCGAACGAGCTGCACGGCATCCGCAAACTTCAGCGCTCCCGCGGCCACCAGCGCCGAATACTCGCCCAGGCTGTGTCCGGCCACAAAGTCCGGCGACAAACCCTTTTCCGCCAGCACGCGAAACACCGCCACGGAACACGTGAGAATCGCCGGCTGCGTATTCGCCGTCAGCTTCAGCTCTTCTTCCGTGCCTTCAAAGCACATCTTCGAAATGGAAAAGCCTAGCGCCTTGTCCGCTTCGTCAAAAACGGCCCTCGCCGCCGGATATTTTTCCGCCAGCTCTTTTCCCATACCCGGGTATTGCGAAGCTTGCCCCGGAAACATGAATGCGACTTTGCCCATCGTGAATTCCTCTTTTGTGCCGTCAGGCGAGGACCGCGGCGGCGGAAAGCTCCTGTTCGATTTTCTCGTTCATGCGCGCGCGGGCGAGTCCCGCGGCCACGCGAATGGCGTTTTTTATGGCGTTGGCGTTCGAACGTCCGTGGCCGATCACGCAAACGCCGCGTACACCCAGCAGCGGCGCGCCGCCGTATTCCGTGTAATCAATCGTCTTGCGCAACGCCTTGAATGCCCCTTTCGAAAGCATACCGCCCACCTGGGAAACCAGCGAACTATTGATGGACCTCTTCAGCAATCCGAAAATCTGAAACGCCAGGCCTTCGCAAATTTTCAGCGCGATGTTGCCCACAAATCCGTCGCTGACGATAACATCCACGGCGCCGGAAAAGAGATCGCCGCCTTCGACATTGCCTACAAAATGCACCGGGCTCTTCTTCAAGCGCGCATAAACCTCGCGAGTCAGCTCGTTGCCTTTGATCTCTTCTTCCCCGACGGAGAGTAATCCCACGCGCGGCCGTTTGTTGCCAAACGTCGCGCGGTAATAAACCTCGCCCATCACCGCAAATTGCACGAGATGCTCCGGCTTTGAATCCACATTGGCGCCCACATCCAGCAGCACGGAGACGCCGCCCTTGGCATTCGGAAACGGCGCTGCCAACGCAACTCGATCCACCGATTCCAGCGTTCCGAGTAAAAACTTCGCTACGGTCATCACAGCCCCGGTGTTCCCGGCGCTGACCATCCCGTCGGCCTTGGCTTCGCGCACCAGCCGCGCCGCCACATGCACCGAGCTGTCCTTCTTCCGCCGGAACGCCTGCGCCGGATGATCCTGCATGGTGATCACGTCGCTAGCCGGCAGAATCTCAATGGGCAAGTTGGGCGAAGCATGCCGCGCCAGCTCCGGCCGCACCACATTTGGCTGGCCCACCAGCAAAATGCGCACGCCAAACTCCCGTGCGGCCAGCACACTGCCTTCGACCTCGGGGCGGGGCGCGTGGTCTCCGCCCATGGCGTCAACGGCGATAGTGATCATGGGATGATTGCCCGCAGGCTAACAGAAAAGACTTTAAGCCGACGCTTTCACAGCCTTGCCCTTGTAATAACCACAATGCGGGCAAGCCTGGTGCGGCTGCTTCATTTCATGGCAATTCGGACATTTCCCCAGCGCCGGCTTGGTCAAAAAGTCGTTTGCCCGCCTGGTGCTGGTCCGTCTCTTGGAATGCCGTCGTTTCGGATTAGGCATAGTCGTTTTCCTTGTTCTCGCCCAGTCGGCCGCGCTTGCGGCCGCACGTACACACTGAGGCGGATTGTATCGGGCTTGTTAGCCCAAACCTATTGTTTTTTCAGCCAGTCCTGCTTGAGGCGCGCGAGAGGGGCCAATCGTGGGTCCGTCGCGTGGGTCTCACAGCGGCACTCTTCGTGGTTGAGGTTCGCGCCGCAACTCGGGCACAACCCCCGGCAGTCGCTCTGGCAAATCACTTTTAAGGGGAGCGCCAGAATCACCTGCTCCTTGATCACGTCCGCCAGGAAGAGCCCTTCTCCTTGGTAGAACCCAATTTCGGTATCGTCGTCCTTCAGCTGGTCTTCCCTCGGCTTTTCATCCTTGGGCAGCGGCGCGTAGAAGAGGTCAAACGTGCGGCTGACGTCTTCCACCACCGGTTCCAGGCACCGCGCGCACACCAGTTCGATCTTCGTTTCGAGGTTTCCCTCGATGCGAATCTGCCCTTCCAGAAGCTCCGCCGTGGCCGTCACTTCCAGCGGCTCGATCTGCTTGATCTCCGCCGAATGAAAATCGATGCTGCCCGGGCCATAGGTCTTCCGGATGCGCAGTTTGCGGACGGCTAATTCCTTGACGTCCAGGAACATCTCTTCAGCGCCTCCGGCGCGTACGCTCATGCTTTACCATTATTGAGTCGGCCCCCCGCCAAGTCAAGGAAACGCCCCTCTCGCAGGGTCACTCTTGCACCCACTTTGTCACCGCCCCGCTCTAGTACCTGTCGTTTGGAACCGAGACTTACCTGTTGGCAGGAACCAATACTCGCGTCTCATCTTGGTTTTGGCCGCGGAACGGCAGACGAAATTTGTGGGCGATCTCCGGCCAGAATTCGCGAAGTACGTCGAAACCCATGTCCGACAGGACCGCGTAGCCCAGGCGCTCTGCGGTGGGAGCGAAGCCCCGTTTGTTGTCCGGATGATAAGTGTTGCTCAGAAGGATCGCGCTGGTGGTCCCAAACCATTCCGAAGCGTTGAACATCTGGTGGCCATTCTCTCTGTAGGCCACGAAAGAGTGTTCCAAGGCGTGGACCAGGCGCTTTCCGGCGCCGCCATGGGCCAATCGATAGTAACGGGGATCTTCGGAAAATATCGTGGGATAGGCGAAGTCTTTGAAAAACCCCGACGAGACCTCCCCGGCATAGTTGGCGCCAAATCGCTTGCCATAGCCGGCCGCCCCCTGGCCATACGAGGGGTCATTGTTCTGCGCCTGGTCAATTCCAGCGTCGAAACCCGCGCTGAGAAAGGTTATGGGATCGTAAGAATCCTGCAGGAAGAGAATGAATTTGTCTTGCACCTTGAGCGTGCACAGAACCGCTCCCGGCTTGTAGTGCGGTGGGTGCACCGATTTGCGTTCTAGCTTTCGGGTGAAGGTGCCGACGGTTTTCGCCAGCGGCCCATTGTAATCCTGGATGTCCACCATGGGAGCGGGCTGCTCGCACGGAGTGGCTACAATCGCAGTTGTTTGTGCCGGCGATGATTCTTGCGTCGCGGACGCCGGTGCAGGAGGAGTCGGGGACACCTGCGCATTGGCCATGCCGGCACAAGTCAGCCCGGCTGCCAGAGCAATTCTCGTCAGTGTCCGAAAACAAGCCATGTTCGCGACGAGTGCACCGGGAGCCCCGCGCCGTCGCCGGGCGAAAGACGCACCCTTGAATCCGTAAGAATAACCCGGATTGCTTCTGAATCGCGAGGAGCTTTCGTCTGGCCAAAACACGAGAACGGTAAATTCCGCTGCGAACTTACGCGGGAAAAGTTGCACGTTAGGGATGGAGGACTTTCGAAGTTTTGAACATCCGCTCATCCGGCCGCGCCGCTCCTGCGTAATACAGATTGCAGGTGAAAATTTCTAATCTCGAAAGGATTCCAGGAATGAAAAAACTCGCGTATCTGTTTCTCGCTGTACTCATGATCGGTACTGCCGTCATCGCCGATGACAACCCCATGGTCGGCGGCGCGCCCATGCTCCGCACCAAAGACATCGTCTCCAACGCCGTCAATTCCGCCGATCACACCACGCTGGTGGCCGCGGTCAAAGCGGCAGGCCTGGTGGAAACGCTGCAAAGCCCCGGCCCGTTCACCGTTTTTGCGCCAACGAATGAAGCTTTCGCCAAGCTTCCGGCCGGAACGGTGGAAACTTTGCTCAAGCCGGAAAACAAGGAAATGCTCACGAAGGTGCTGACCTATCACGTCGTTGCTGGAAAAATGTCCAGCAAGGACCTCTGGAAAGCAATCAAGGCCGGCAACGGCACTGCCACGCTGAAAACCGTAAGCGGCGGCTGGCTCAAGGCGAGCGTCATGGGCAAAGAAATCGTGCTGACCGATGAAAAAGGCGGAATGTCCAAAGTCACCATCGCCGACGTGAATCAGTCAAACGGTGTAATTCACGTCGTCGATTCCGTCCTGTTGCCGAATTGACGATCCTGTTTCCTCTCAATTGCAACCGATGCACAAGCAAAGGGCGGTCCTCCTCGGCCCGCCCGTCTTTTTGGTCATTTGCGATGTGTATTTAAGTGGACAGCATTGCCCTTTCGGAACCTCTATGATGCTTCGGAAGTCCAAAAGCTCCCCGATCGAGGCAGGAGAGAAAAATGTCGCCGGAACCAGCAAAGAAATGTGCGCATCCCGTCTGTATCTGCGAAGCAGCCACGGGTAAGTATTGCAGCGCCGCATGCGAAGCCATGGAAAAGACTCCCGACATCAATTGCGATTGTGCGCATAAAGGCTGCAAGGGAAAGACGAGCTAGCATCCGCTGCACAGGCCCTCGAGATTCCATAGGAATTCCGCGAAGGAGAAACATGAAAACGCTCAGGGTATCCGTAACTGTATTGGCTCTACTCGCCGCCGGCGCGATCTCAGGATGCTCCGGGACATCCGCGAAATCACCCGATGTTTCCGACAGCATTCGCAAATCGCTCGATCAAGCAGGATTCAAAGACGTCTCCGTGAGTCAGGATCGTGACAAGGGTATCGTGACCCTCGGCGGACAAGTAGGCAGCGAAAATGACAAGGCACAAGCAGAATCCCTGGCAAAGTCCTACGCCGGCCCGCAGGTTGTAGCGGATCAGATTGCCGTAGTCCCGGTGGGCAGAGAAAAAGAAGCAAAGGCGGTGAATTCCGATCTGGACGAAGGCATCGAGAAGAATCTGGATGCCGCGCTGATCCAAAACAAGCTGCACCACAACGTAAAGTTTGTAGTGAAGAGCGGCGTAGTCACGCTGAGCGGAGAAGTGAACTCGCAATACAAGCGGGACTATGCCGAGAAGGTGGCGAACGGTGTGCCCAACGTGAAACAGGTCGTGAATGATCTGCAGGTTAAAGATCAGAAAGCCAGCTCTTCGCAGTAAGAGCTTCGTGGCTAGGTTGCGCAGGAGGACAGCGAGCAGCGTTGTTGGCGAGCCTTGCCGCTGGGCACTCTAGGAGAAGCGGTTATGTCATTCGGACTCTATGCGATGGGATTTGCGATCGTGATCGGCGGCCTGATCTATGGCGCGTACCTGGTGCACGTGCCCGGGCATTGGATTGCCGTTGGCGCAATCGTGCTCCTGGGAGTTGGGATTCTAACCGGCGTGAAGGCGACCCGTCAGAGAGATCCATCGGGGCAATAGCAGCGTAGAATCCGCTTCTCTTGCAGCTTTTGAAACTATTCTCGCGATAGCGGAGAACATTCTGCGCCACGGTGTATCGTAAAGTCGATGACCTCGCGCGACAGATAGCCGTTCCCGGCCCAAATGACGCCGAGAAAAAACCCGCCAGACTCGAACATCCGAAACGGCAAGAGCCCCAACCTTCTGAGAAGATCCTTCGCCGTCCTGGGCCCCGGACTGATCACCGGAGCTGCCGACGATGATCCGTCGGGAATCTCAACGTATTCCGTTGCTGGGGCGGCCTACGGATACGCCACGCTCTGGATCGCGCTGCTCACGTTTCCGCTGATGGCTGCAATCCAGCTGATGTGCGCGCGGCTAGGCATGGTTACGGGGGCCGGGCTGGCGGCCGCCATTCGCATTCATTATCCCCGCTGGGTGCTCTGGGGAGCTTGCTCGATCCTTGTCGTCGCCAACATCATCAACATCGGTGCTGATCTCGGCGGAATGGCGGAAGCCACGCAGCTCATTACGGGAGTTCGGCCACTGATCTGGATTCCGTTCTACGCGCTCCTCATCCTTGGAATGTTGTTCTGGGCTTCCTACAAGCTGATCGCGAAAGTTTTCAAGTGGCTGACGCTGGTGTTGTTCGCCTACGTGCTGACTTCCTTTTTCGCTCACGTCGATTGGAAGCACGCGCTGGCAGTGACCTTCGTGCCCCATCTAGAGTGGTCCCGCGGATTCCTTGCAGTCCTGGTGGCCATACTGGGGACGACGATTTCTCCTTATCTTTTCTTCTGGCAGGCCGCCGAAGAAGTGGAAGAAGAACAAGACAAGGACCGAACGCCCGGCCACCGCAAGGGCGCCACTGCTGCGGAATTGAGAACGGCGCGTGCGGACACGCTCACGGGCATGTTCTTTTCGAATTTCATCATGTATTTCATCATTCTAACCACGGCGGCCACTTTGCACGCGCATGGTCAGACCGACATCACGACGGCCCGGCAGGCTGCGGAGGCCCTGCGCCCACTTGCCGGCGACGGGGCCTATTTGCTGTTCACGCTGGGCTTGATCGGCACGGGAATGCTGGGGGTCCCGGTTCTCGTGGGATCGTGCGCGTACGCGGTGGCGGAAGGAGCGGCGTGGCAAGGCTCCATGTCCGACAAACCACGAAGTGCTCGCAAGTTCTACGCAGTAATGGCCGTCGCAATGGCGTTGGGCCTGACGCTCAATTTCGCCGGCTTGAACGCGGTAAGAATGCTGTTCTGGTCGGCGATCATCAATGGCCTCCTCGCGCCGCCGCTGATCCTGCTCGTCATTCTGCTAACGAGCAGTCAGAAGGTGATGGGCATGCGCGTGAATTCACCATTGCTTCGGTATTTGGGCTGGGCCACCTTTGGCGTCATGACTGCGGCTGCCGTGGGAATGCTTATCACCTCCTAAGCAAGGGCTATGAATAGGCCTCAATATTCGAATGTGTACCAGAACGCACAGACGCGCTCCCGCGGCTCTTCTATCCTTGTGAGTTGGTTGCTCTGAGAATCAATGCAGGGCTCGGCAAAGAAAAGCCGGCGGAGGGATGCAGTGAAATTGTCTAGAAACGGTGAAAAAGGTTCTGGCAGAAATATCGGCGTACTCATTCTTCTGATACTCGTCGTGGCAGCGGTCTATTTTGTCTCCACGAGAAATTCATCCGTTCAGAATGCGTTTTCCTCCATCAAGGAATCGACGCAAGACGCGGCCACGACATCCAGGGTACGCACGGCTTTGCTCCTGTCCAAACAAGTATCGCCCTTCGATATCCAGGTGCAAACAGTCCAGGGCGAAGTTACGCTGGACGGCCAGGTGCCATCGGAACAAGTCAAAACCATCGCGGGCGCTATCGCTCAAGATACGTCGAGCGTCAAACAAGTGCACAACAACCTGGCAGTCAACCCGGCTATCGAGCGCAATCGGGATAGGGAGCACCTCGGAGAACGGGTGGCGGATCTGGAAATCCAGACTCTCCTTACTGATGCTCTTTCGAAAAACGTCGACTTAGCGGATAAACACATCGCCACCGAAGTCAAAAACCGCACAGTGGCACTCAATGGAACAGTCCAGACCGTCAATCAGAAATACACCGCGGAACAAATCGCGTGGCAGGTTCCGGGCGTACAGGGGATTACGGACAATCTCAGTGTCGCCGATGCTCAAGCGGCACCGGAGAGTGCCGACGACAAGCTGGCGCGACGCGTGGAGTTCGAACTTTACTCGACAAAGGCAATTCCTTTGAAGTCCATGCAGATTCACGCCGATAATGGAGTCGTGACCTTGAGTGGCACGGTTTCGTCTCGTGCGGAAAAACTGTTGGCGGAAAAGATGGCAAAATCCGTCGAAGGCGTTCACAGGGTCGTGAACAGTCTGGCTGCACCAGAGGAATCCTAGCCAGCTTCTGTGTGCAACCGCCCCGCGCGTCGGGGTTCTAAGAGATCCGCAGGACAGCGGCATCGCCGTCTTTTTCTATTTCTGTAGCTATAGATGAATTCGCGAAGTGCTTCCGTTCGTGTTCTTCCTCATGGTTCATATTCATAATCGGGCGGAGCGTGCACACCGCGGAGAAGACTGCGGTTCACTCGCCTGGTGAGTTCGCGGCGTGCCCGCCATAGCCTGCCTTTTAGAGTCTCTTCAGAGACCCGCAACATCTTCGCAGTCTCGCTCGTACTGTATTCCCGGATTTTGCGCAGGACGAACGCGGTGCGGAGAATTGGCGCAAGCTCATCGAGGTGATCCTGGATGATTCCTCGAATCTCTGAACGCCCGAAGAGTTGCTCGGGGTTTAAGCCCTTGGACACCAAACGCTCGGTAATCGGTAGCTCCTCCCCGTTCCTTGGTTCCATTGCGGCAGCACTTGGACGGACGGCTTGACTCCGGCGGCGCATGAGCGCGGCGTTTATGACCACACGCGTGAGCCAGGTCGAAAACTGGGATTGTCCTCGAAAGCTCTTCAGGTTTCGAAATGCGCACAGCAAACCGTCCTGCAAGGCGTCCTCGGCGTCCTGAGGGTTGCCCATGATGCCGAGAGCCGAATGAAAAAGCGCATGCTGATGGCGGTGGAAGAGCATGTTGAGCGCCTGAGCATCGCCCCGCTGGCCTGCGTGTATCAGGCTTTTTTCACTACCTTGCGCGCCATGGGCAAATTGAGTTGGCATCCTTGCCTCCATCCGCTTAGCTAGCCGCGAGGAAACGCTCGATATGCTCGTACAGGGCTACGGCGGGCGTCTGTTCACTTTTGTACACCTCGTGTAATTACATAAGTTGAAATAGGAGTAAATCAGCTAAACGAACGCCGGTCCTTCGCGCGTGGAGGGTGCTCCACTTTGAGCAGACACTTGTCCCATTTAAGGGAGCTGCTACGTCCTACGGCTCCAAAAAGTTAATGGATCCCTTTGTTCAGGCCTCTATTAGAAGGTGTGGGGAAAAGCGTTCCATCAAGCCAATCATTCGGTTCCTCATCCTTTTTTTATATGTTTCGACGCAGGACCAGGCAGCCCGCCATCATGTCGTGCAGCGCCTGCCGCTTCTCCGTAAACGCGGCCATGATGTATCCGAGCAAGACCGGGACTAGATTGGTGATGATCTTGCCGAAGTGCCTGCCCGTCGAACGGCCGAAGCTGACGCGCCGGCCCGCCATGTCGGTGACGACCAGCCCCAACGCTCGCTTCCCAACGGTGGCCTGCCACTCCGAGCTCTCCATAAACGCGTGGTACAGCCAAGTCACAAGTACGGTTGCGGTGGCGGCGACGAGAAACATCCCAATGATCAAAAAGAATCCGGCATCGCCAAGATCTTCATCCTGGACGATGCGACTCAGGACGGCGCCCAATCCGGTCAGGAAAAGCAGGGGAATCACAATGACGACGATGCCCACGCCGACTATCACATTGTCGATGACGAAGGCCAGCACGCGCTCCCAGAATCCAGCGTACGCCACCTGCGGAACCACGGCGTAGGTAGGATAGGACATCCCGCCTCCGGCCATCGGTGCCGTAACCGTTGAGCTCACCAAGGGTACCTGGGCTGGCACGGAGCCAACCGAAAAGGATTGGCCGCATGCCGTGCAAAAGGCCGAACCGGCGGCCATCGCAGCCCCACATTTGGAACAGTACATGGTTTCTCCTTACCACGATGCTGGCTCACTCGATAGGGAGTGAGATTGCAGCGGAATCCTACTTCCAGGCCCCGCGAGGGTCAATCTTTGAGGTCGCTCGGGCGCCAGCGGAAAAAATTGCCTAGCACCAGTACTTTAGCTATGGTTCTCGATGGTGCCATCGGTTCCACGCAACTCTCTGATTTCGCATGCTCTTATGAGAAAAGACGAAAAAATGCCAAATTTGGTTCATTTCGTGCCTTTACGAGTGTCCCCGGTCCAAAATCGATTGGAGGGAATTCAATGCGATTTCGGACATCACTCTTTTTGGCAACAATGTTTCTAGCCTGTTTCACCATCGCAGCCTGGTCTACACCACTCCCCGCCCAGCCTGGGGCCGGCCATCTGCAACCCACACCCGATAATCAATCCGTATCGGGAACCATCGCGTCTGTGGGTGACGCAGAATTCTCCGTACAAGTAGCGAAAAACAAAGATGCGAGCACCGTTCAATTCATGGTCGATGAGAAAACCAAAGTCGAAGGCAGACTCACTGTTGGCGCGCAAGCCACGGTGGAATTTCGCACAGACGCAGGCAAAAACATCGCCGTTCGCGTGGTGGTGACTCCGGCTTCTGGTATGAGCTTGTACTAAGCAGAACGACCGCTCATACTCCAAGGGCCGGTCACTACACTCGTAGATCCAAGTCGGCCGCCGCGCACCCAGCCCTCGCGGCCAACTTAGAACATTTCCCATTTGAGGAGTCTTGATGCGCACGACTCTGAAAATCATCCTGCCCTTGATCGTCAGCGTCGCGGTGGTGTCGTTGATGTTCGCGGCCTATCAGGTGCGCACCGAGAAGCGCACTTTGCGCAACGACCTTTCGCGCCGCACGGAAATCCTTGGCGAAAGCCTGCAAGAGAGCGTGGAGCCGCTTCTGGAGCGCGCGCAGGAGCGAAGTTTGCAGCGCCTGGTGGAGCGGTTCGGGCAGCGCGAACATTTGAAGGGCGTCGCCATCTACAACACGGCGGGAGCCGTGCTGGCGATTACGCCGGGCCTCGCTCCGGTCTTCCGTTTGCGGCCCACTGTGGCGAGTCGCGCGGCCCAAGCAGACAGCGGGGTGGGAGAGTTTCTTGGCGGGGAGCAAGTCAACACCGGCAATCCGGAAGAAGCAATACCGATTCACATTTATGCGCTGCCACTGCATGCCAATGGAGAATTGGTTGGCACTCTCGCGCTCTTTCACGACATCAGTTATATCGATAGACAGGTTTCTCGCACATTGCGCGATTCCCTGGTGACGGCTTTGGTGCAAACGCTCTTGATCAGCGGGCTCGCGCTGATCCTGGTTCGGTGGACATTCACGGGTCCACTAACGCGCACGGCAAATTGGTTGCGGACGCTGCGCACAGGACACCCTCACGCACATCCAGCGCTTTCGAATGGCGAAATCCTGGATCAGATCGATGACGAGGTGAAACACCTGGCTCACGATCTGAACACAGCGCGGGCCGCGGCGGAGGAAGAAGCGCGGCTGCGCAATTCGAACGCTTCTTTGTGGACGGCCGAGCGGCTGCACGTCAGCTTGCGGAGCAAATTGCAAGATAAACCATTGTTCGTGGTTTCGAATCGCGAACCCTACATGCACGTCTTCAACGAAAAGGATAAATCAATCAACGTGATCGTTCCCGCGAGCGGCGTGGTCACCGCGCTCGAACCCGTTTTGCGCGCCTGCAATGGAACGTGGATCGCCAACGGCTCCGGCAGCGCGGACCGCGAAGTGGTCGATAAGCACGACCGGCTGCGCGTGCCGCCGGATCATCCGAGTTACACGCTGCGCCGAGTGTGGCTGACCGACGAGGAAGACAAAGGCTACTACGAAGGCTTTTCGAATGAGGGTCTCTGGCCGCTGTGCCACATCGCCCACACGCGCCCGACCTTCCGGCCGGAAGACTGGCTGCAATATCAGAAAATCAACCGCCGCTTCGCGGACGCCGTTTTGCAGGAGATGGAAGGCACTGACTCACCGATTCTTCTCGCGCAGGATTATCACTTTGCTCTATTGCCGCGGATGATCAAGGAGGCGCGGCCCGACGCGCGTGTGGCCATCTTCTGGCATATTCCGTGGCCGAATCCGGAAGTGTTCGGCATTTGCCCGTGGCAGCGCGAACTTGTCGATGGCTTGCTGGGGGCTGACTTGATTGGCTTCCAAATCCAAACACATTGCAACAATTTTCTGGAGACGGTTGACCGTGCGGTCGAAGCGCTCACGGAATGGGACCGCTTTGCCGTCAATCGCCAGGGCCACGTCACACGGGTGCGGCCCTATCCCATCAGTGTGGCCTTTCCGGAGAATTCGCATGTCATCAATGAAACGCCCAGCGTGGGCGCGGAGCGGGCAGCTTTGTGTGCCGAGCTGGGTGTGGAGGCGTCTCTTTTGGGCGTCGGCGTCGACCGCGTGGATTATACGAAAGGAATTCTGGAGCGATTCCGGGCCATCGAGCGCTTTCTCGAATTGAACCCCGCCTACCAGCAGCGTTTTACCTTCGTTCAAATCGGAGCTCCCAGCCGGACAGACATCGAGCGCTACAAGAATTTTCTGGCCGAGGTCAGCGACGAAGCGGAGCGCATCAATACGCGATTCCAGACATCACGATGGAGACCGCTCGTGTTACTGAAGAAACACCATACGCACGAGGAGATTGCCCGCTATTACAAGGCCGCTTCTTTCTGCCTGGTGACGTCACTGCACGACGGGATGAACCTGGTTGCCAAGGAGTTTGCGGCGTCGCGCGAGGACGAACACGGCGTGCTGATCCTCAGCACGTTTGCGGGCGCGGCGCACGAGCTATCCGATGCGCTGCTGATTAATCCCTACGACGTCTCGCAGTTGGCGGAAACCATCCATCGCGCGCTGGAAATGCCCGAAGAGGAGCAAGCGATGCGCATGCAGCGACTCCGGCACAATGTGCGCGAGCACAACGTGTACCGCTGGGCCGCGCATCTGCTTTCCGATTTGACAGAGATTCGAATCGAAATTCCGGAGCGCGCTGAGGCGGCGCAATTATCGTGAGGATGGGCGCACAGGTTTGGGGGAAGCTTCCGCATGACTGCCGCTGAGACGCCGTTCGAATTCGTCACCGTTTCTTATCTGACGCGCATCGGCAACCAGTCCGCAGGGACGCTCACGGAGTTTCTGGCCGGTCTCGAGCATTGCAGCGATGCGTCCATTTTTCATCACACTTTTCAAACGCTCGGCAGCCATCATTTTCTGACTGAGGGTTTTTCCAACGATTTTGCGCAGTGGGTGCTCGCGGACGCGAATCGCGACGACCTTGCGGAACAGCTCGCGGCATTGGACATCCGAGACTATGTTTCCATCGCCGCGCTGCGCAGTGATCTCTGCCGTGTTGTAGGCGAATATTGCACCGCGTTTCCCCATCTTGCCAGCCAGTCGGCATTGGAGCGTTTTTACTTTTGCGAGAGCGTCGAAGTGACCGTACCGCTCGACCGGCGAGCTCGCACGCTCGACGAATTCCGGGACGGCATCGCACACTTGAGCCACAGCGCTTTTTACTTCCATTTCATCTCCTCGCGATTGCGGCTGCAGCTCCAGACGAACGATTTTTCGCATTGGCTCGCCGACGGCCTGGGACTTGCAACGCTCGCCGACAGCGTCAACCACATCGACATTTACACCAACACGCTGGACAGTTCACGCGCCAAGCTGTTGCGCCTGATCGACCGCGAAAGGAGAAAAGTTTGAGCGGGACCCTGGCCCTCGGCCGCATTCCACTGGATGACTATGCCAAGCTGCTCGGTGCCGGAGAGATTGAAGAGCTGCGCGCGCTTGCGAAGCCATTGCGCGGGCGAAGCATGGAAATGATTAATTCCACCGCCGTAGGCGGCGGCGTGGCGGAAATCCTCAATCGCCTGGTGCCGCTCGCGGAAGAGTTGGACCTAGCGATCAAATGGAATGTGATGACCGGCGGCGAGGATTTCTTCGACGTCACGAAATCATTCCATAACGCTCTCCATGGCGCGCCGTATCACGCAAGCCAGCGCGACTTCGATATTTTCCTGGCGTATAACGAACGCAATCGCACGACATTGCCGCTCGACGCCGAATTCGTGGTGATTCACGATCCCCAGCCGGCCGCGCTGATCGACGCGCGCAAAGCCGGTTCGAATCATTGGGTGTGGCGCTGCCACATTGATCTCTCACGCCCCAATCGAGCGGTCTGGGATTTCCTGGAGAAATTCGTCTCGCGGTACGACGGAGCCATGTTTTCTTCGCCGGAGTTTTCGCGCCAGCTGCCGATCCCGCAATATCTTTTTTATCCGGCGATTGACCCGCTTTCCGAAAAAAACCAGGAGCTAGATGCGAAATTCATCGCCGAAGTCCTCGCCCGTTTTCAGATCGATCCCCATCGCACCATCCTCACGCAAATCTCGCGTTTCGATCGGCTGAAGGATCCCGTGGGAGTGATTCGCGCCTATCGCATCGTGAAGCGCTATTTCGATTGCCAGTTGGTGCTGGCTGGAGGCAGCGCCTCCGACGATCCGGAGGGCGCGATAGTTTTGAAAGAAGTGCTGCGCGAAGCTGACAACGATCCGGACATCAAGATCCTGGAGCTTCCGGCGTGGGCGCCGCTGGAAGTGAACGCCCTGCAACGGGCTTCCACTGTGGTGATCCAGAAAAGTTTGCGCGAGGGTTTTGGCCTTACCGTTTCTGAAGCGTTGTGGAAGAAAAAACCGGTAGTGGCTTCCGCGGTTGGCGGCATCCCGATTCAGATCATTCACAAACACACCGGGCTGCTGGCCCATTCCGTCGAAGGTACGGCGTATCAAATCCGGTTTTTGCTCTCGCACCCGGAAATCGCGGTAAAACTCGGCGAGCATGGCCATCAGCACGTAAAAGAGAATTTTCTTATTACGCAGAAATTGAAGCGCTATCTGACGCTCTTTTTGACGCTAGCCCGCAGGGCTTAAAATACCGGAAACACCCTAGCAACTCCGTGATGCAATGTCCCGTCTAAGTGGAAGAAGCTTCTGCTGCTTCCCCCGGCCTAAGCAGGCTCTGCTTTCTGCAACTGCAACCTAAGTTTCCAAGGAGACCTCGAATGAAGCGTGTTGCACTCTTACTATTTCTAGCAGGCTGGCTCGTGCCGTTGGCATCGGCGCAGGATCAGGATCATTTTCAAGCCGGAGCCTACTTTGATTATCTCCGGCTCTCGCAAACCAATTCCAATATGGCGGGATTGGGGGGACGCGTGGGTATTATGGCGCTTTCGCATGTGATGCTCGAAGGCGAAATGAACTATGACTTCAAGCAGGCGTTCACCGAAGGTTTCACCGATAACAGCACAGTGCCTCCCACGGTTACCGTGGTGAACAGCAATGTCAAGGTTCTGCACGGACTCTTCGGACCCAAATTCACGGTAGGCCATGGCCGGATTCATCCTTTCGTTACTGTAAAGGGAGGATTCATCAATTTCCGGCTGGATCCCCAACCGGGCAGCGTCTCGGGATTTGTCAGCTCGGTGAACAATCTCCGCGCGAACAATGTTAGCGGCACGCTCTATCCGGGCGCGGGATTGGAAGGGCACTTCGGACCAATTGGTCTCCGGCTTGAAGCGGGGGATGAAATCTATTTCGCTGGCGGCGCTCATCACAATGTGCGCGTGGCGTTCGGGCCGTACATCCGCTTCTAAGCGCAATACAGCTGTCTAGCTCTCTTTTCGTCTAAGCCGATTGCCCCACTTCATCCTTACCTTGGAGGAGCGGGGAAACTACTTTTCATCAACGCCGCATCACTCCGCGCTGACGTCACCAGCCTTGGACTGAAAATAGGCGCACTGGCCCGTTACGGGGCAAATCTCGCACTTGGGCGTCGCGCGCTTGCAAATCTCTTGCCCATGTTTTTTGAGCAAGAGATACGCGCGCTGGCGCGCGTCAAAAGTCGCCGACAATCCAGCGTTCAATACCTCGCGCGCCGCGCGGTAATCCGCCGCGTAGTTTTTCCCGGCATCGCCAAACCACAGTCGCATGGGCACCGCTACACATGCAGAGGGCACGGCCGCCATCGGCGCCAGTTTCGCAAACAGTAGGATCTTCTCCGCTCCCGGCTCTCCAATCACGGGGAATTTCTGGAGCACACTTTTCGCGCCGCGAATGCCCTTGCCAGGCTGTTTCTTTTCTTCCAGCACGCATTTTTTCAGTGCGGCCAGCAGGTCTGTGCCAAACTGCTGTTTCACCATCTTGGCAGTTTCCTTCAGCTTCTCCGCGCGCAACTCCGGTACGATTCCGCCAAGCCGCATTAACTTCGCGAGCTTTGCTTTTGGTGCATCAAGGAGATTCTCCGGTTTCAGCCCCACTTCGCGCTTTAGGGCTTCAAATCCCTTGGAGCACGAAACATCCGTCGCAGGATAGCCACAATTCACGAAGACAATCATTTCGTAGGGATCATTGGGGCCCACGGCCTTCTGCGGTCCGTATAGTTGTTCGAGCCGTTCGAGCACCGCGTCCAGGTTGGGCTTTGGCGACATGAGGGGAGACTGCTGGGCGCCACTCTAGAACGCCTTCTCGCCCCGCACAAGGGCCTTTGTAGCAACCATCGCCTCGGGCGTGCCTAACGGCTCGGTGCTACCATTCGTGATGACACCGAGGGAGAGGAGAACGCCATGAGATGGACCCCGGGTGGTGAGAGCCAGGACGTTGAAGACCGCCGCGATGATTCCGGCGGAGGAGGAGGCGGTGGTTTTCAATTCGGCGGCATGCACGTCGGCATTGGTGGCGCCATTCTTCTTTTGATTCTCAGCTTCGTGTTTAAGACCAACTTCTTTGCTCTGCTTGGCGGAGGGGGCTCAAGCGCCCCGGCTCCAGCATCTGTGCGACGGCCTGATCCAACGCGTGACGCCGCGGAGAAGCCGCTGGTGCAATTTGTGTCGTTCGTGCTGGATGACACGCAAAAGACCTGGACGGAGATTCTGCCCCAGCAAACTGGCAAGACCTATCACCACGCGAAACTCGTGCTCTTTCGCAATTACATTCAGTCAGGCTGCGGTGGAGCGGAGTCGGCCACTGGCCCGTTTTATTGCCCGAATGATGAGAAGGTTTACATTGATTTGGACTTTTACGACGAGTTGAAGAGGCGATTTGGAGCGCCGGGCGAATTCGCGCAGGCCTACGTGATTGCGCACGAACTGGGCCACCACGTGCAAAACATTCTGGGCATCGAACGCAAAATGCGTCAATTGCAGGATCAGAATCCGCGCTTGGAGAAGCCACTGTCCGTGAAACTGGAGCTACAAGCCGATTGCTTCGCGGGAATATGGGCGCATTCGACGCAGCAGCGCGGGCTCCTCGAACAAGGCGATATCGAGTCTGCATTGGGAGCGGCTTCGGCGGTCGGGGATGACCGTTTGCAAAAAATGGCTACAGGGCACGTGAACCCGGACTCCTTCACACATGGCAGCTCCGCGCAGCGCATGACGTGGTTCCGCAGAGGATTCGATTCAGGCTCCGTCGCGGCTTGCGATACGTTTGGACAATAGTCCGCTCGTGGGAGCTTCAAGGCTACGGCCGGGGAGATTCTCTTCGGTTGGCATCGCCAAAATGCTCTTGATGCTGGCGAAGCAAATAATGATCGGTCATGCCTGCAATGTAATCGCAAACAATTACGTGGCGCGGGGCGATGTGCGCGAGCTCCTCATAGGAATCGGGCATCGAGCCTTTTGAGCCAAGGTAGTAGTGGAAGAGCTCTTCTAGGCAATTCACGGAGCGATCGCGGTCTTCGGTGATGGCGGGATGATCGTAGATGTGGGCAAAGAGGAAGCGTTTGAGCATGCCGTTGCGCGCCGCAGCGGATTCGCTGAAGCCTGCGAGGCGTTTAGGGGCTTTGCGAATGTCTTCGGTGGTTACAGCGCCGGAGGCGAGAACGCGCTTTTGCGTGGATTCGATTAGGTCGGTGGCCAGCCCATCAAGAATGCGTTTGAGAGCTTCGTTGAATTTCAGTTTTTCACGAGCACCAAAATGCGCGGCGTCCACTTGCGCATGGACCTCTCCAAAAAACGGCACTTCCCTGCACAAGGCGGGAACATCGAGGAGCTCGGCTTCCAGCGCGTCGTCGAGATCCGCCGTGTTGTAAGCAATTTCATCGACCCAGTCGATGAGCTGCGCTTCAAGCGGCGGCTGCAAATCGAGCAGGTACTCGGCGAGCTGGGGGAATTCCGCAGCGGCATAGTCGCGCGAATGCTTGATGATGCCTTCGCGCACTTCGAACGTGAGATTCAGGCCGGGGAAATCGAGATAGCGCTGCTCAAATTGTTCGACGATACGCAGAGCATGCAGATTGTGATTGAAATGTCCGCCGTGTGCGCTCATCAACTCGTCGAGCTTGTGCTCGCCGGCATGCCCGAAAGGCGGATGCCCTATGTCGTGGACGAGCGCGAGCGCTTCGGCAAGCTCGGTGTTCAGACCCAGCGCGGAAGCGACTGTGCGGGCGATCTGCGCGACTTCCAACGTGTGCGTAAGGCGATTACGGAAGTGATCCGAATAACGCGTGGTGAAAACTTGCGTCTTGGCTTCGAGCCGCCGGAACGCCCGGGCATGAATGATGCGGTCGCGGTCGCGCGCGTACGCGCTGCGGTAGGGATGCGCGGCTTCCGGATAGCGGCGGCCACGGGATTGTTCCGCGCGCATGGCCCAAGGAGCTGGAGTGGGAACTGGTTCGATGGGCAGCTCCGTAGCAGTTCAGCGAATTTGCCGGACGGCTTATTCGCGAGATCGATCAGGACTTCGGCGAAAGCGCGTCCAGTCCACGATCGGCTGCGTCCGCAGTAGATGTATTCGGAAAGTCTTTTTTCAGCTGCTGGTAGATGGTTGTAGCTTCCTGCGGCTTCGTTGTGCGAAGAACGCTCGCGAGTTCCAGCAGCACCACCTGCCGCGGCACGAGCACCGTGGGCTTGTCGGCCAGTGCGCGGAAAATCTTCACGGCATCATCCGGCTTGCCAGTGCGCGCATAAATAATCCCCATTTGATATTGCGCCATGCCCGCGAGTTCCTTGTCGCTGCCTCCGCTGATTCTTTTCAACTCTTCGAGTGCCTGGTTGTGCCGCTCGAGATCCTCGAGAGAAAGCGCGGAGTAGTAGCGCGCGAGTTTCCCTGGATTCGTACTGGGATATTTGTCCGCAACCGCCGCGAATTTCACAGAAGCATCCTGGGCGCGAGCCATCTCATTGGGATAAATAGGTTCGTCGGGCACTGCGGAATCCGGAGCCGCACCGACGCGGCCCTGGTAAGCCTTCATAGCGTTATCGAGTTCGATGGAGGCCTTCCCAGTCTGGCGGTCGACATAGAACCGCCAGCCACCGTAGCCCAGAGCCGCCGCCAGCGCCAGGATTACGAGAATCAGAGTGAGCTGCCCGTGAGAAATGACCGCTTCGGCGCCGTGCTCGATGGTTTCTTTGATCTTGTCTTGCTTCAGTTCCTTGCGCGAAATATGTTCCGTCACACACGCTCTCCTGATTGATTTGGAACTTGTAATCGTAGCATAAGACGCCGGCGCAAGGCGGCTCCGGCTATGCCGGCACGCCGACACAGCTTTACCTTTCCGTTCGCAAACTCCCCGACTTTTTCTAAAGCTTTTGGGAAAGTGTTAAATTGAAGAGGTGCAGACAACGTGCATTCATTGTGGCGCGGAGCATTCCCTGAAGGATGGCGAGTTTGGCAGCCATGCGAAGGTGCAATTCCGCTGCTCGAAGTGTGGAAAGAGCACCGTTGTGGAAATCAAGCCGCAGGTGAACTCCACCGTGGTGATGTCTCCGCTTCCGACCTTTGCGCGCGCGGCGGGGACCAGTTCGAATTCACCCCTGCCGCCAGTTGATCCCTCCTTGCGGCTCCCAGCGGCGGTCGACGTGATTCTCAGTATCGTGTCCGGACCTTCGCAAGGCACGAGCCACAAACTTACAAAGCCTCGCGTCATCCTGGGTCGCCAGGGCGCGGATATTGCTCTGGACGATCCGGAGATTTCGCGGCATCACTGCCTACTGGAAGTTCGCGACACGTACATCAGCCTGAAGGATATGGATTCGACGAACGGCACGTTTTTCGATGAAGAGCGCGTGCGCGCGGCGATGCTGCAGAATGACACCGAGTTTCGAATCGGCGGAAGCCTGATTCGCGTCAACTTCCAGTCCAAGAAGTGAACGCCCGACTCTCCGCAAGAATCGATTCCTCCCAGCATCCACGTTCCCCGCTTTGCCTTTGTGAGATACTAGCGCCGTTTCCCAACCTGCCCGGAGTCCGATGAACCTCCTCTCCGTCTGTCTGATCACGTTCAATGAGGAAGACAATCTGCCGCGTGTGCTGAACTCGATACAAGGTGTTGCCGATGAGATCGTGGTTGTGGACTGCGGGAGCAAAGACCGCACGACCGAAATTGCGAGGGAGCACGGCGCAGAAGTCGTGACTCGCGCGTGGACGAATTTTGCGGAACAGAAGAACGCTGCTGCGGCGGCGGCGAGCCATAACTGGATCTTGTCGCTGGATGCCGACGAAGAATTGAGTCCAGAACTGCGAAATTCGCTATTGGAATGGAAAAAGAAAGAACCGGAGTTTGCTGTATACGAGTTTGCAAGGCGAACCTGGTATCTCGGCGCCTGGGTGAAGCACACGGGCTGGTATCCCGATTTTCAACGGCGCCTCTTTCGGCGGGACGTGGCTCAATTTTCAGGAATCATTCACGAGTCGCTGCGATTCGAAGGGAAACCCGGCCGGCTTGCTGGCGACTTGCTGCACTACACGGTGCGTTCTTTCGATGAGCACGAGCAAAAAGTCGAGAGTTATGCGACGCTCGCCGCGCAGCAAATGTTTATGGCGGGAAAGCGAGATTGGCGCGCCGCAATGTGGCTGGCGACGCCCTGGAGCTTCTTCCACAATTTTGTTTTGGGCTTGGGTTTCCTCGACGGACATCGAGGCTGGCTGATCTCGCGAATGGCCGCGCGCGGCACCTGGCTGAAATTCAAGAAACTGGGAGAGTTGCTCGAAGCAGAGCGGCACGCCAGCGAAGTGAAAACACCATGAAAGTGCTCTATGTGGACCTGGAGCGCGAATGGCGTGGTGGGCAGAGCCAGGCATGGCTTACTCTGCGCGGGGTTCGCGAGTGTGGGCATGAGATCGAGTTGTTAGCGGCGCAAGATTCGCCGCTGGCAAACCGCGTGGCGGAGATTGGAATTGCCGTGCATGCGGTTCCGCGGCTTGGATTGCGTGCCTGGGCCGCTCGCGCACTGCGGGCTCTAATCGCCAAAAACCGATTCGAATTGGTGCATTTGAATGAGCCTCACTCCTTGACGGCCGCGTGGTTAGCGCGCGCGCACAAACACTTGCCTCTACTCCTTTCCCGCCGAATTGGATTTCCCCTTAAGAAGAACTTCGTCTCGAGGGCGCGTTACCGCGCTGTCGAACGATTCGTGGCCAATAGCAAGGACGTGGCCCAGAGCTTGATTCAATCCGGCATCGCAGCGGCTAGAATCTCGATCGTGAATGAAGGAGTGGAAATCTTCCCTCTCCCTACGGGGGAGGAGCACAAAATCGCCCGGCAACACTGGGGTCTGAAGGAAAACGAATTCGTCTTCGGCTGCGTTAGTGTTTTTGTTCCAGAAAAAGGCCAGCGGCATCTGATAGAAGCGCTGACTACGGTTAGAGCTGCGCACCCCGAAGTGCGCCTGTTGCTGGCGGGCGATGGCGCATGCCGCGCGGAGCTGGAGGCACTCGCAAAACAGCTCGCACAAAGGGACGCCGTTCTGTTCCCGGGATTTGTTAAAGACGTCGCACAAGTTTATGCGGCCCTGGATGCGTTTGCGTTTCCCTCGGAGTTCGAAGGATTGGGCACAGCGCTGCAAGCGGCCATGGCCGCGGGGCTGCCGTGCATCTCGACAAGTCGCGGGGCGCTGGGCGAAGTCGTGGACGAGGGGCGAACTGCGCTGATCGCGGAGCCGGACGGCAAAGCCTTTGCCGCCGCGATGTTGAGATTGGTACGGGATGCCGAGCTGCGAAGGACTCTCGGTATTGCAGGCAGGCGCGAAGTGCAGCGGAGATTCTCGGCCGAACTCATGGTTGAGAATACGATTCGCGTTTATCAGGATGTGCTGCAGGAAAGGTGAGCGATGCCCGAAAAGATGAAGCGCCTGGCAGGTTTTCCAGTTCCGCCAAGCGCTTCAAGCCTTCTTGAATTTTTTGCACCAGTTTTCTGTCTTCTCTTTGTTCCAGGCGTTGCCCTCCTCTCCGCTCGCCGTTGGACGTCAAGCTATCTTGGGGATTGAACTACCCATCGCCCTTTTGGCTCGAGAAACTCCACGCCAATCGCAAAGCCGTCGCCTTGCAGTGGTTGGCAGTAAGCTACCCGGGCCGAGGAGCGAAAGTCTCCGGTGCGCGAGGCGAAGTTCAGCTTTTCGCCTTGTTCCCAGCGGCGCACACTCACAACTCGCGCGCCACGCGCACTCACGTTTTCCGTGAAAGTCGATTCCGAACCGGGCACCTGGCGATGGCCGTCGATAAGCACGGGGATCTCCATCAAGATGCGGTGCTCGGCGCGGTGAAACGAAAATTTGGCTTTGCGAGGCATGATCGATGTTCATCCTCACAAGCACGCGGCAATGCGCGTCAGATTCTGTACGCTGCTGCTGCCCCGCCGGTTCTTCATGGCATAGAGTGCGCGGTCAGCGGACCCAAGAAGTTTTTCGGGCGTGTCGCCATCCTCCGGGAAAGCGGCAACACCGGCGCTAACGGAAAGCGCGGGATGCTCCGGCTCCGTGGAAAGGCGTTCGCGGATTCGAGAAACGACGCGAGAGGCGATGTCTTTGCCTGCTTCGGGCAGGACGAGCGCGAACTCGTCGCCGCCGTATCGTGCCGCCGTATCAATCGCGCGCGAATGATTGCGCAGAATCTTCCCGATGCGCACCAGCGCGCGGCTGCCCGTGAGATGCCCATACTGATCGTTGATGACCTTCAAGCCATCCATGTCCAGCAGCACAATGCTGAACGGCCTTTGCGTGCGCCGCGAACGATCTAGCTCCGCTTCCATTACGCCGATGAGCCGGCGGTAATTGGCCAGCCCGGTCAGCGAATCGCTCACGGCCATGGAACGTACTTGCTCGAACAAGCGCGCCTGGTCCAGCAGCGCTCCGGATAGCATCACGATGTAACTGGAGGTCTTGCTCAACTCCGCCAGGAAAAATGGGCCATCGAAGAGCTGCCGCGAAAAAGCCGCCGCGACATGGCAGACCACGTTGAGTGAAGCCACGATGAAGAGTGAATAGTCGAAAAGGCTTGCCTCGCTCTTTTTCTCTTTGTTGTTTCTCAGGCGTTGACGGAAGCACACCGCCGCCACCAGGAAGAGCACGGCGGGAAGCAGGTCCCACGGACGAGACAATAGATTGGCCGCATGCGCAACCGGAGCTGCCGGCGCTGCAAGAAACGCAGCGCTCGTCAGATAGGCCGCCAACGCCACAACCAGCAGCGCTGCGGCAGTCTCTTTGCTGGGCTGCCGGGCTGTCGGCATGTAGCGGTCAACGGCAATAGCCGCGAGTAGCAAAACGGCAAGCAGCGTGCGGCTCACCATCCAGCCAGCGGGGATGCCGGAGAGAGCCACTGGGCCGGAAGCAAGTGCATCGGTCAGACCGAAATAGCCGGCCGTCTCAATAATTCCGGAAAGCACAAATCCAAAGGCGAGAATCAACGCGGTGCGATCATGTGTGCCGCGGAAGCGCACCAGCGCGTTGGCCGCGTAGCAAAAGCTAAGCAGGACGCCGCCGACCTCGAGGTAAAGATAGGTGTGAGGAGAGCCAGCCACGCTCGTCTGGCGCAGATAAAAAACGCAAGCAAAGAAGACCGTAAGCAGGGTGATTCCAGAAGCGATGAGCAGGCGGGCGCGGACGATCTGCGAGGAGGCCGTCGTGCGGCTTACCCGGAGAAACCCGATGATTGTGGCCCAACCTCCCACGATATCCCCCAAATGCCGAAGAAAGACTGTCAACTACCAAGGAATGCAACTTTGTGCCCTTTCTTGGCTAAAAGTGTCTCACTGTAAATTATTGTAAATAGGTTGTTTACGGACGCCCTATCGCGCACCTCGATTCAGGTTGAAGGGGTCGAGACGGCAAGGAGGTGCCCAATTCCATGGATTAACGCATTATCATTTTTGTTTCGTTAGAGTTACCGGACATATAGACAGTATCAAGGAAGCATGGGGAGCTGTCTCAGGCTGAGACAGTCTCACGTTTTGAAACACCAATTACCCTACAGTTTCTGCCACCTACAGCTTTGGCTTGGGGGGAGGTAGCTCCCGGGCCGCTACAGGGTCGGAAAACCCGGTGGTATTGTGAGATCCGTCGCAAAACGGCTTATTGGCAGAGTGCCCGCAGCGGCAAAGACCGATGGTGGTGCGCCCGGCCAGGCCGAAGAGCTTGCCTTCGGGATCGACAATCTCGAAATCGCCTTCCACGCGGATTGACCCGTTGTGGTTCACGGTTATTTTCGTCGCCGCCATTTTTTCTCCTGAGCCCCAAAGAGTATGCCCGTTGTCCTGGCCACCGACAAGGGGAAAGGAATTGCGCCGCGATGTGGTTAGGCGCACCGCGGACATCAGAAGCAGTTCAATACTTTGGAACGGAGGGATCGACCTCATCGGACCAAGCGAGGATGCCTCCCTTTAAGTTGAGAATCTTGCGGAAACCCGCTTTGCGCAGGAAGTCCACGGCTTCGGCGGAACGCTTTCCGCTGCGGCAATGCGCCACGATTTCTCGCGAAGAATCCAGCTCGTGCACGCGCCGCGTCAGTTCCCCTAGTGGAATCAAATGCCCATGGAGATTGCAAATCTGATATTCGTGCGGCTCGCGAACATCCAGGATAAAGAGGTCGTCTCCGCGGTCGAGCCGCGACTTCAACTCGCGCGGCGTAATCTCCGGCACTTGCACCGATGGGCCAGGAGCTTCTTCGCCACGCACGCCGCAGAATTCGTAGTAGTCGATAAGTTTCGTGATCGTGCGATTTGTGCCGCACACCGGGCAGTTCGGATTCTTGCGCAGTTTCAGCTCGCGGAATTTCATTCCCAGGGCATCGAAGAGCAACAAGCGCCCCGCGAGGCTGTCACCCGCTCCGAGAATGAGCTTGATAGTTTCCATCGCCTGGATCGACCCGACGATGCCGGGTAGAACGCCGAGAACACCGCCTTCGGCGCAGGATGGCACAAGCCCTGGCGGTGGCGGCTCGGGATACAAGCAGCGGTAGCAGGGCCCATCCGGCATCCCGAAAACAGTGACTTGCCCTTCGAAACGAAAGATCGAGCCATACACGTTGGGCTTGCCGAGAAGGATGCAAGCATCGTTGACCAGATAGCGAGTGGGAAAATTGTCCGTGCCATCGACGATAATGTCGAAATCCTTGAACAGCTCGAGCGCATTCGCGCTGGTTAATTGCGTTTCGAATGACTCAATCTGAATCGCCGGATTGAGATTCGAAAGGCGCACGCGGGCCGCTTCGCTCTTCGGCTTGCCCACGTCGCTGGTGCCAAACGTCACTTGCCGCTGCAGATTCGTGAAATCCACCACGTCAAAATCAACCAGCCCGAGCCTGCCGACTCCCGCCGCCGCAAGATACAGCCCCAGTGGCGCCCCCAGCCCGCCCGTGCCGATCAATAAGACTTTGGCGTTCTTCAGCTTGAGCTGCCCCTCCATGCCCACTTCCGGCATGATCAAGTGGCGGCTGTAGCGCAAAATTTCTTCATTCGAAAGGCCCGCGGTCGGTTTTGCCCCGGTTTGCGGCTGTGCAGTTGTGGCCATTTGCGGTTCCCTACCCTCTTAAACTCTCGCCTGGCGATGCGCGAGGCGCGCCGAACTGCGGCCGCCCGCGATCGAGGGAATAATACTGATTGTGTCGCCATCTTTCGTCGGCGTGTTTTCTTTCGCCAGATAGCGAATATCTTCGTCGTTCACATAAACATTGACGAAGCTGCGCAGCTTGCCTTCCTCGGTAAAGAGATGTTTGCGCAGTTCAGCGAATTCAGTCGTCAGATGGCCGAGCGCTTCGCCGACCGTCGAAGCATGGAACTCCGCCGAGGCGCGTTTCCCCGCATAGGGGCGAAGCGGGGTTGGAATCATGACTTTCACGGGCATTTCGTTTCTCCGTAATCTCGCAAAACCCGCGCTACACAGCAGCGCGGTGACGAATCTCGATGCCTTCCGGCGAAAATTCTAGCCGGTCATCGTTCAGGCGCCAGGAAGTCATCTCCTGCGGCGCGCCGCCTTGCACGCTGACGATGATATAGCTGTACCACGGCCACGCGTGATCGCGGTCGTACTCGCTGGGCCGTGCCGGATGATCCGGATGCGAATGATACCAGCCGACGACCTCCAGCCCATGCTCCCGCGCGTTTTTCTCCGCGGCCATCACGTCTTCCGAGGTGACCGAAAAGCGGTTGCGCGGAGAATCATCGCGCCGGTTTACCAGGGGGAAAAGCGCTAGAATCTCCCGCCCCGGTGTTGACTCCTTTGCTTGGGGATCGCTTCCGCCAATCTCGGATGAATCGCGCCCCAGCAGCGCCCCGCAGCATTCATGCGGATACGTCTCCGCCCCATGTGCCCGGATCTTCTCCGCCAGATGCCCGCTGATCCATAGTGTCGTCTCGTCTGCCATCTCTACTCTTCGTCCCAAAATCGTTCGTTCAAGTACTTCGACGCGGAATCCGCGAAAACCGTGACGATCACGGCGTGCTGTTTTTTCGTCAGGCATGCCGCAACCTGGAAGCAACCCAGCAGCGCCGCCGCCGCACTAGGACTGATCAGCAAACCTTCTTCCCGCGCCACGCGCTTCACCAGCCGGTAAGCCTCTTCCGTAGAAACCGGCAAATTATCATCCGCCAGCTTGTCGTCGTAAATCGCCGGACGAATCGCCGTCTCCATGTGCTTCCAGCCTTCCAGCCCGTGAAACGCCGCATCCGGCTGTAAGCTCACGCAACGAATCGCGGGATTCAACTCCTTCAGCCGCCGCGTGGTCCCCACAAATGTGCCGCTTGTCCCCAGCCCCGCTACAAAGTGCGTGATGCGCCCGCCCGTTTGCTCCCAAATCTCATTCGCCGTCGTGCGGTAGTGCGCCTGCCAGTTCGCCGGATTGCTATACTGGTCAGGATAAAAATATTTTTCCGGATCGGCCTCCACGATTTCATGCACTTTGCGAATCGCGCCGTCCGTTCCTTTATCTCCTGGAGTCATCACCAATTCCGCGCCGAACGCGCCGAGAATGCGCTTCCGTTCATGTGAAGCGCTGTCCGGCAAGCACAGTTTCACCGGATAGCCCATCGCCGCGGCGATCATCGCGTAGGCAATCCCGGTGTTCCCGCTAGTCGCATCAATAATAGTTTTCCCGGCCCGCAGCGCCCCGCTCGCCACTCCCGCCTGAATCATGCTCAGCGCCGGCCGGTCCTTTACCGACCCGCCCGGATTGCACCACTCCGCCTTTGCGTAGAACTCCGCGCGTGGAAACTCCTTGCCGACGCGCTCCAGTCTCAGCAAGGGCGTGTTTCCAATCCGCTCCAGCAAAGATTCTCCCGCCCGCCTCGGCTGAATCGTTGAATTGTTAGGAGTTGCGGCCATTTGCCTGGTTGTAGCCACGTTACATCGATCCGGTAATCCCTGCCGATGCATGAGTGCCAGGATATCCGACCATTTTACTCCGAATTAGATGCACTAGCCTAGCCTGGAGATATAGGTCCGGTTTTCACTAGCTCGCGAGCTTGCTGGAAGAGTTCCCTATGACGGGGCAAGGCGCGCTCGTTCGCACAAACAATTCGGGGCCGCAACAGCGGCCCCGAATCCCAGCAGTGAATGTTTGCGCTCTTAAGCTTTAGAACTTCAGATGCAAGCCCAACTGCAGGAACCGCGGGCTGCCAATGGTGTGCTGAATCACTCCCAAGCTGCCCTGGGGCGGAATCGTAGGCGGACCGACGAAGTTGGGGAAGAACGTGACGTTGTTGTTCGGCGCGTCGAAATCGGGGTGGTTGAACATATTGAACGCGTCGGCCTCAAAACGGAGGCGGAAGCGCTCTTTGATGGGGAACTCTTTGGCCAGACTCATATCGAAGCGCACCTGGAAAGGACCTCGGAACAGGTTCCGGCCGGAACTACTGTAGAGGGACTCGAACATGTCGCACCCGGTTGCGTCGCAGGCGGGCACGCCGTTCGTGCCGGGCGCAACAAACTGCGGCAAAAAGTCAGCCGCATTGAGCTTACAAATCTCCGTCGATAGGTTTTGGCAATTCGTGCCGGGCCTTGCCGCCTGCGAAGGAGTTACTCCGGGGACCAGGGGCACGATCGGGTTTCCAATAAAGTCACTTGTGCCAAAGAAAAGACTGCCCACGGAACCCGAAAAGTCATAGACGCTGTAAGGCTGACCACTTTCGGCCACGGTCTGTCCGCCGATGACCCAGCCATTGACCGCCTGACCCAGAGCCTTACTTTTCACAAAGTTCGGAACGGTGTAGCTGTAGTTGATCAGAAAAACGTGCGTCTGATCGAAGTCCGCCGACGCATAGCTGGCTCTCGGAACCAGCGGATTGTTCCCCGTGAAGAACAGACCCAGGCCGCTCTGCTCGTCGAGAGCGTGCGACCAGGTATACGATGCGGTGAATTGGAAGCCGTAGGAGAGGCGCTTGCGAACCTGCACCTGAAGGGCGCTGTAATTGGAGATGCCTTCCGCTTTGTAAAGCACCGAATTCATGTCATATCCAGGAAAGGGAACACGCAGCGGCGCATTGCCGGAAAACTCGCTCGTGAACACGGGCTCGGTATCGAGATTCAGTGGACTCGTGCCACCATAGGAGGAGGACTGGCCGTTCACGTGATTCGTGCCCGTGGCGATGGATGGCTGGTTGAATGGGATGGGCAGCACCAAGTGCGTGCCGTGGTTGCCCACATACCCGACCTCAAACATCCAGTTGTTAGAAAGCTGGTATTGAAGGTCCAAAGTCCAGTTCTGCGTGTAAGGTAGTTTATTGTGGATGTCATAACCACCAAACAAAAAAGGTCCAAAAAGGTTTCCCGCCGGAAAGCACCCAGAAAAGCCGCATGCGGTTTGTTGCAGGTTAGGCAGGTAAGCGAGAAAAGCGGCGCCGGTGGCCGGCGGAGACGGAGGTAGGGATGTTCCAAACGGCTGCGCGAGAGTCGCTCCTCTCGCCGCCGAGATCGGTTGGACGAAAGGCGGCGCCAGCGTCACGCCGAAGGGCCCGTTAAAACCGGAACCGGCGCTCGGCGACAAGTAGGTGAAAAGCTCGCCGCGATCATAGTAGATGCCATAACCCGTGCGAAGCGTGATTTTCTTGAACGGTGTCCAGGCCACACCGATACGGGGAGCGAAGCCCCATTGGTGGTTTTTCATCAAAGAGTCGCTAGCGCCCGGTGTGCCGCCGGTCTTGTTATTTCCGGCAATTACCAGCCCTGAGCTGGTGAGGACATCCGTTCCAGAGTCACAAGTTTGCGTACCTGGATCGCCGGGTTGCCCGTTGACGGCGCACTGAATGTAGCTGTACTTCGACGGGTCGAATGACGTGAGGCGGCCATATTTTTCCGTGAGCGGCCCGTCGATGTCCCAGCGTAGACCGCCGGTGACCGTCAGGTTGCTGCGAATCTTGTAGTTATCGTTGATATAGGAGCCTATGGTATCGGACCGGTAATAGCGGCTGGCAGTACCGACGAATGCAGTTCCGTCGCGCACCGCGCCTTCCACAAAGGTACCGAAGTCCGTAAAGTGCAGGGTATCCGTGTTCAAGTTGCGATTGATGATATTGAGCTGCGTGTGGTCCCACAGCGCGCCCACACTGATCAGATGCTTTCCTTTTACCCAGCTCATTGAGGTTTCGTATTCCCATTGATTTTGGAACATGCCGCCATGGCCAAAGCTGGTGCTGGGGCCAAACTCGAGACCATTGCTGATCGTCGGATCGGACGTGCCGATCTCAAACTGGGGAAACGTCGCCGCACCTGGCAGACTAATGCCCATCGAACTCGGCGTAAACGACTGCGACGTTGCTGCAAAAGCCCGCAACCGCGTGAAACCGACATGCTGCTCCCAGGTTAGGGTCGGAGACAGAATGATGGTGTTGCCAATGGAAATCACCTGGCTCCCCGCGGAAAGCTCCTGCGCGAAGCCCAGCAGGGAGCCAACCGCTCCAAATGGGTCGCTGGTAGGGTTGTTCTGAACGTAATATTTCCCGGACAAACGATCCTTAGTACTCAGCGCATAATCGACAGCCGCGATTCCCTGGTTGACGCTTGCCTGCGTGTTGGGTCCCTGAAGAATGGCATCGTAACCAAGCGTCTGGGAGTGCGCTACCCCTTCTGATAAAGTGTTCGCACTCACGCTCGGAAATAGAAACTGTCCGTTCGGAAGTTTGGCATTTAGAAGGTTCATCGCTTGCGTACTCACCATGCTGGGCAGGAAGGGGCAGTAGGAAGGGGGGAATGGGTTTGAAGCCGGGCAAAAGTCTGCGTTGATCGTATTGGTAATACCCTGTGCAGAGCGGTCGTTCGTCAAATGAAACGGCACCGTCAGTTGCTTTGTAGAGGGCCCTGCGTCTGCGATGCGAACTCCTTGGTAGGAGAGGAAGTAGAACAGCTTGTCCTTCTTGAGCGGCCCGCCGAGCGTTCCGCCAAAGGCGTTCCGGTTGAGGAACGGCCTGGGCAGGATTTGCTGGCCGGTATTTTGGTCTTTCCCTGCGGCGTTGTAGAAGAACGGCGCGGCGTTCATGGCGCTGTTCTGGAACTGCTCCCACACCGACCCATGCAAAGCGTTAGTGCCCGATTTCGTGCTGACGCCGATGTGCGCCCCGCTGTTGTTGCCCTGCGTCGCGTCATACATCGACGCGTTCACGTTGATTTCCTGGATGGCATCGGGCGGAGGCGTCGGAAGAGCCTGGCCAATCGCTCCATACACCGATGTGCTGGTCTGGATCGCGCCCGCTGCGCCGAAGTTTTCACCCGTGTTCAGCACAAACCGGTTCTCTCCCACCTGACTCGTGGAATTCCCGTTAAAAAGGTTGTTTGTGCTGATGCCGTTCAACGAGAAGCTATTGCTCGTGTCTCTGTTTCCGTTGGCGAAAATCGCCTGATTTCCGAGGCCGGCGTTCGACCCCGCACCACCTAGAAAATCCGCATGCACGCCGGGACTGAGAATTGCCAATTGCGTGAAGCTGCCCGTGCCGAGCGGCGTCTGCTCAATGATCTGCTGATCGACCACATAGCCATTGGTTGTGTCCGTCTGGTTCATAAGGGGTGTCGCCGTGACAGTGACTGTGGCAGTGACTTCGCCGGGCTGCAAAGAGCCATTCACCGTTGTCGTGCGATTGCCCTGCACCGGGATTTCTGAGTGCACCTCGGTCTTGAATCCGTCGCGGGAGAAAGTGACGCTATACTCGCCAATCGGGAGATCAGCAATACTGAATGAGCCGTCTGCCTTGGTCGTAGCAGTTTGTTCCAAACCCGTGGCCAGGTTGCGAATCTTGACGGCCGCGTTGTGGATTACGGCACCGGAGCTATCCGTGACCGTGCCATTAATCGACCCCAATGTTTGCTGCGCTTGCGCAGCCGAGCTGAGCAGACATGCCAGCGAAAGTAGAACCAGACCAACTCGAATCTTTTTCCCCATCGAAAAACACCCCTTTTCCTAGATTGGCCGTTGCCGCTGCCACGCATTTACCACACTACGCGCCCATAAATCGAGTGCTTCCCTGTGGATATCTCTCCGCCCTGTCGATGGCGCGAGAGTATGGCGGCAAGATGGATGCTTGTAAAATGGAAAGTTACAATCGTGTAAATCTGTTCTTCTGACCCATACTGAAAACTGCGCAAGAACATTGCCACCAAAAACATGGCGTGCGCTTTACAGAAGCAATGCCATTCATTACTCTGAATAACCTATGTGGGATGTCGAAGAACGCTTTTCACCAAGAGCCATCGAAAGCCTGGCGGCGCTGGGTTTCGCCGTCGGCAGCACCCGCGGCGTCGTCCGCGTTGAGAAATACGGCTGCGGCGCAGAGTTCCGCAGAGGCACCGACGACCTCTACCAAATGACCATCGTTCCCACCATCATGCTGAACGGGCAGTTCACCCGCCTGTGGGACGCCGGCTATCAAAAGTTTCTGCTCACGGACGAAGGTTTGAAAGTACCGGCACTCGCCACACATCTGAAAAACCTGCGCAAGTTCAACGAAGAGCTGCGCACTGCTTTGGGCATCCCCACTTTTTACAACGAAGCGCTCGGTTCCGTGAGCCAGGTTAGCGTCTACGATCGTGTCAAAGGGCGCAAAGGCGCCGTGCCCGATGAAACTGTCGGCGCACACGAACCCGGTAGCGGCCACTAGCCCGTCGTTTTTTTCCAGACCAAAATGCACTCATCTTTTCATTTTGCTCCGGCCTCTCGAAGCTGCCCACGAAACTGTGCCAAATCCACGCGGTGCTTTGCTGCTTTTCGTGGCCCGATAAAAATCACCGGAACATCCTCTCCGTAGCGTTCCTTCAGCACCGCATCCTCATCCACATTCACTTCGCGTAGAACCGCGCCAAACTCGCGCAGGATTGGCGCCATCGCCGCCTTCGCTTCGTCGCAGAGGTGACAGCCTGGCCGCGTATACAGCGTGATGTCACGCGATCCGCACCTCGCCAGGCGCAAGTCTTCCGGTGATCTGCTCACGGCTGGGGATTCGAATACTTCATGAACGGGCCGGAGTTGGGATGAAACGCGTGCGCGCGATAGAGCTCCGCGATTTGCCGCAGGTGGCCGAGATCATGATTCGCCCATTCGTTCAGCATTTGGACGAGCGTGACGCTCCCCAGCTCCGAGTGAATTCCGGTTCGAACGCCGTCCGAACCCGGCAGTCCCACCAGCAGCGCGAGCGTGGATCGGCGCGTGCGCGTGAACAGCGCCAGATTTTCTCCTGCCGATCCCCGCGAATATTCCCCGCGCGCGGCGGCTCCCGCCTGATCGTATTTCATCAGTGCCGGTGAATCCTCCGCCACCATGCGCAGCGTTCGTTCCGCGTACACTTGTTCGAGCGCCGCCAGATGCGCCAGCACTTCGGAGATCGACCAGCGCTCTGGCGCAGGCTTCCAGTGCAGCAGTTCCCCCGACAAATCACCAAGCATCGTTTCCAGTAGTCGCGGCGTCTTTCCCAGCAGCGAGATGGCGGGTTGCATATCGTTGGCAGAGGCGGGTTGCATAGGGCACCTCCCAAGCAGGCCTCCATCTTACTCGCAAATCCGTTGGAAAGATTGCAGGCCAGAAGTAGCGCATAATGTTAAACGTTCGAATCGCGAGGACCGCGCAATGGGAAAAGTCGTGGCGTTGATGGATGACCTGTTTTTCCAGATGAAGCTGGCGGAAACTGCAAAGCAGCTCGGTGTGGAAGTGAAAGTCGCCACCAACGGCGACGCGCTGATGGACTTGATGGCCAGCCAGCCGAAGCTCGTCATCGTGGACCTGAATTCCCGCAGTCACCCGATCCAGACCATCGAATTGCTGCGCGTCTCGCGCAAAGACGTCCGCGTCGTGGGCTTCTTGTCCCACGTGCAAACCGAGCTCGCCGCCCAGGCCCAGGCCGCCGGTTGCAACGAAGTGATGCCGCGCTCGCTCTTCACGCAAAATCTGGCGGCAATCTTGAGCATGGCAAAGGATTGATGTGATTTCGCATCCAAGGAACATGCCCAGGCGAACTCTATTTCTTTTTTGCGCCGCTTTTTTCGCGGCAGCAACGAGCCAGGCCCAGGAATCAAGTTCTCCCGCCACCGCTCTTCGCGACGTTCTCTCCGCCGCCTGCTCCCAGAGCCAGATCGACTTCTCTCATTTTCTTACCTCTCGCAACAAAGAAGCCTTCTCCCGCATGACCCCCGCCGCCCGCCTCGCCTTGATGAAGCGTTTCGTCTTGCTCAACGAGCCCGGCAAAGCCACCACTTCCGCTAATCCCGCCGGGCGTCCCATCCTGCGCTGCCAGACGCCCGCCATCACCACGGAGATGCAGATCGGCGGCACCGAGCTCCGCGACAACATGGCCTTCTTGCCGATGGAGCTTCGCGATGTCACCGATACCACTGGCGCGAGCGCCCGCCAGGTCACCATGGGATTCGTGCGCGAGGACGGCGAATGGAAGCTGCTCTCGCTCGGATTGCTCCTTCTCGATCTTCCGGCGTTGGAGGTAGAGTGGGACGCCGCCGAAGCCGACGCCAATGAGCGCGGCGCTATCGAGTCCATCAAAGCCATGGCCGACGCCGTCGAATCCTACCGCAAGAAATTTTCCCGGCTGCCCGATTCTCTCGCCAATCTCGGCCCACCCCTCCACGGAGCGCCCAACGCGGACGCTGCTGGTCTCGTGGATTCCGATTTTGCTACGGGGATGAAAAACGGCTATGCCTACCGGTACGTCATCGTTGGCGCAAGCAACCTCGGAGCCCCTGCAAAATACCAGCTGGCCGCCACGCCGATCCATTATGGGCGCACCGGCCAGCGATCGTTCTTCCGCGATGCCAACGGCGTCCTCCACGGAGCAGATCATCAAGGCGTCCTCGGCAACGAGGCAGATCCCAAAGTAGAATAGCCCGCTCATCATTTGTACTCCGCAAGAGTTGGCGCTACTATCGTGCGATTCTTTATGCCTCGCCCCGCCCATCCGCGCCTATTCTTTTCACTGCTGGCCCTCGCACTCCTGGCGCCCCTCTGCGCGGCAGCAAATCCGCAATCCACTTCGACCTACGGCCCTCTTCCGGTTTTCGAGCTTCATAGCGGCTTCTGGATCAACCTTCATCACACGCTCTATCACGAAGCCAAACAGCGCGCCGCTGCCGCCGCGCCACCCGATAAGAACGACAAATCCTCCCGCCCCCCGCTGAAAACCGCGCCGGAAGCCAAGCCCAACCTCTCTCCCGCTGAGCAAAAGACCTGGGACGACGCCGTCACCTATTACGTCGCCAACTACGCCGAAAAAGATCCGCTCTTCACCAGCGAACTCATCCAATTGAAGAACCAGCTCGGCGACTTCGAAGATTGCGACGAAATCTCCGGCAGGAACAAAAGATTCTGCGACGCCGGCTTGTCTCCCAAACTAACTCAACTTCTCGAAGCCGCCGCCAACGTCTATCGCGCTCATCTTTGGCCCGATCACGACCGCGCCAACCGCCGCTGGATTCAACGCGTGGCCCCGCTCGTCATCGAACAAGGCGTCGGCCTCTCCGAGCGCCTCGCCGATATTTACCAGACGCATTGGCCGCGCCAGAAAATCCGCGTGGACGTCACCGCCTACGCCAATTGGGCCGGCGCCTACACCACTACCGATCCTCTGCGCGTTACCATCTCCAGCCTCGACGCGCGCAATCAGGGCGCCGAAGCCCTCGAAGTTCTCTTCCACGAAGCATCCCACGGTATTGCCGAGCCCGTTCAGGAAGCTATCATTCGCGAATGCCGCCAGCGCGATAAAGCCATCCCCCGAGACCTCTGGCACGCTCTTATTTTCTATACAACCGGCGAAGTCATCCGCCCTATCCTCGCTACTACAGACGTGCCTTCACCCAGCGGCCACAGCGGCAGCGTCCCCGGCGGCGGCTACACTCCGTATGCTGTTCGCGAAGGACTCTACGAGCGCGGCTGGAAGGGCTACCTCGATGTCCTGCAAAGATTCTGGCAGCCCTACCTCGACGGCCAAGCCACTTTCAGCGACGCTGTCGCTCGCATGGTCTCTTCCCTTTAGTGCTGGCGAGGTGCTCCGATGAATGACTTCCCAAATTTCAGCCTCACTGGCAGAGTCGTGCTGGTCACTGGCGCCGCGCGAGGCCTCGGCCGCGCCATCGCTCTCGCTTGCGCTCACGCGGGAGCAGATGTCGCGCTCGGCTTACGCGACTTCAACACTGCACACGATCTTGCCCGCGAAATCGAAGCTCTCGGCCGCAAGTCGCTTCGCTTACAGATGGACGTCACCCACCTCCCGCAAATTTCCCGCGCCATCCAGGACACCGCCGCGCGTTTCGGCAAGCTCGACATCCTCGTCAACAATGCCGGCAACGGCGTCAGTGGCCTCGCCCTCGACGTCGCCGAGCAAGACTTCGATCAAACCCTCGCCATTAATTTGAAAGCGACTTTCTTCGCCAGCCAGGAAGCCGCAAGAATCATGATCCGCCAGAAAAGCGGCCGCATCATCAACATGAGTTCGCAAGCCGCCTTCGCCGCTTTACCCACCGAATCTGTCTACTGCGCCAGCAAAGCCGCCATCTCGCATCTCACCAAATGCCTCGCCGTCGAGTGGGGTCCGCACAACATCACCGTCAACGCCGTCGCCCCCACCTTCATCGCCACTCCCGGCACTGATGAAGCTCTCTCCGACCCCGCTTTTCGCGCCGACGTCATCGAACGCATCGCCGCCCTCCACCGCATCGGCGAACCCATGGACGTCGCCGGCGCTGTCATCTTCCTCGCCTCACCCGCCGCCACCCTCATCACCGGCCACACCCTCCTCATCGACGGCGGCTGGACCGCCCGCTAATCCTGCACCCTCCACTACCTTCCGCCCTTCCTTCGCGTCAAAGAAATCAGCTCATGTCACAGGCCCCAATGGTCGGTACAAGGGGTATTCCATGAAAAACTTCATTATTGGCGCGCTTGCTGCGATTGTTCTTCCTGCAATCGCTGCCTTTCTCTATCTCGGTCTCGGCTTCGCTTCCATAAACTCCGACGCGAAGCCTCCCGAATGGGAGGCCCGGCTGATATACCGCGCCATCCATGCCTCCGTCCGCCGCAGCGCCCCAAAACTGCAAAGCCCGCTGCCCGCCACGGACGAAACCGTAATCGCCGGCGGAAAACTCTACTTGAACGATTGCGTCGGCTGCCATGGCGCTCCCGGCCAGCCTCCCAGCGACTTCGGCGCCACCTTCTATCCGCCCGCCCGGCAATTCCCCGCCATCGGCACGCAATACACGCAAGCCGAAGTCTTCTGGGTCGCCAAACACGGCCTACGCCACACCGGCATGTACCCGCAAGGTTCTTCCTACAAAGACGAGAGCTTGTGGCGTCTCGCCGCTTTCATCACCGCGGCCAACCGTTTGTCCCCGGGCGCGTCGCAAGCGTTTCAGCCCAAGTCGGCGAAATAAAATGCGCAACTACAGAGGTGCGTGTTGAAGAATTTCGCTCTGGGTTTCGTCGCCATGATCGCGCTGTTAGTCGCGGGCTCATGGGCCTATTTGCGCCTCGGTCTCGCCGACATTCCTGCCGATGTAAATCCGTCCGCCATGGAAAGCCGACTAATGCATTTCGCAGTGCACGCCGCCGTCCGCCGCAACGCGCCCAAAACAGAAAACCCTTTTCCGCCCACCGACGAGAATCTCATCGCCGGTGGAATCCTCTACGTCAATGGCTGCGCCGGCTGCCACGGACAACCGGGAAAATCTCCGGGCGCAGAAGATCCCGAATACTCGCGGCCTCCCAAATTCGCAAGGGACGCCTCGCCCTACTCCGAGCCCGAAATGTTCTGGGTCATCAAGCACGGCGTCCGCCGCACCGGCATGTCCGCCTACGGCCCCTTCTATTCCGAAAAAGAAATGTGGAATCTGGCGGCCTTCGTCAAGCGAACGCAAAATCTCTCCCCCGCCGTCTTCCAGGGCATTCAATCCAAGAAGCCTTAAACGCGCGATGAAGTGCAGAAGTGGTATGCTCTCCAAGCAACATACCGTTTGGAGAGGCTGATGCGACGAACAATTGCCATCGTAGTGGCCATTGTTGTCGGGGCTTCATGCATTCCATGGCTCCGCCACCAGGTCCTTTTTTCCGTACTGGTGGCTGTAACCATGATCATTCTATTTATGGTCATGGCGTCCGGGGCATCACGTGCCATTTTTAGTAGGTCGATGCAAAAGCTGGGCAAGCCGGAATCGCCAGGATCTCGCTGGTCCTTACCAAGTCTAAGAACCACGTTGGCTGTGGGCTCACTCTTCCTCTTGACTTTGCTCATCGCTCCCCACTTCGTGGCCACGAATACCGATATCTACAAGTTGGCAGTGGCAACTGCGCATGAATCGCCGCGGTTTACAGAGGCGTTAGGAGGCCCGGTTAGAGAGGGATGGTTCTCCCAAGGCAAAATTGAATGGGGAAATCAGGCGAGAGCCGAGATGCTGATTCCGGAGCATGGCCGGAACCGCCAAGGTGCCCTGCGAGCATTGGCGATCAAGGACGGCGGAAAGTGGAGATTGCAAGAACTAATTTTGGAACTCAGTCCACCAAACGACCGAATCGACCTCTTACCGCATTGATCAGTTCGTGGACAAATTAAGTACACGATCAGCGGCCGCGGCCACTCCTGCTCTTACCTACTTCTCTCCACGGGCTCAGCACCGTATACCGCGGCGTAGCCGTTGCATTGTCTTTGTTCGCCGAAAGCAACTTCCTGCGAACCAGCCAGCTCACCGACGCCTGTGCAGAGCTCTTTGAAACTCCCACGCTTTCCGCCAACTCCTGATAGCTGATCCGCACCGCGCCGTCTCTGCGCCGCTGTTCCGCCGCCAGCCACAAATACACCAGAAAGCTCACCGGCCTGCGGTCATGCCCCACCAGGTCGCGCAACAGCACGTCGATGATGTAATCGTCCAGCATGGTCATCGCTATACCAGCGAATAATATAGCAATGACTAGCTGATTGCACTCTCCGTTTTGCGCAAGCTATCCTCCCGCTCGCGGCCAGGAGGTCGTCCATGATTCGCAAAATCAAATTTGCCGGCATTCCCGTTCACGATCAGGATGTCGCCCTGAAGTTCTACACCGAAAAGCTCGGCTTCAAAGTCGTCACCGACCAACCCTTCGGCAAGCAGCGCTGGATCGAACTCCTCATCCCCGGCGCCGAAAGCGGCCTCGCCCTCTACACCCCCGAAGGCCACGAAAATCGCATCGGCACCTTTCAGTCCATCGCTTTCTGGTGCGACGACGTCTTCGCCACCGCCAAAATCCTCAAATCCAAAGGCGTCGCCTTCGCCGTCGAACCCAAATCCGAAGTCTGGGGCTCCACCGCCGTCTTCAAAGACCCCGACGGCAACCAGTTCGCCCTCTCCAGCAAGTGACACAACGGCGCGTCCCCATCGATAATCGGAAAGGGAATCTCGCTTCCCCCAACCGTTTGTCCACCAGCCGCCGATATGCTAGTCTCTCCCTTGCAAATAGCGTTTGGCCCAGCGCCACGCCAGTACCAGCGACGCGCACGTCCTCTCCCGTTCGTCTCCCGTTGGCTCTTCCCCGGAGCCGAACGTCTCTCTGGGAAGACCGAGGCCAGCGCCGGGCTCAGGCTTCAACAGGATAAGGCCGCTCAGTACAAGGATCGCTCAGCCCATGGCAGGCAGACAAACCGCTTCCAAAACCGAAAAGTCGCCCGTGGAAATCAAACTGGCGCATTCGCCGGACTCCGACGATGCCTTCATGTTCTACGCCCTGGCCACGCACAAGCTGCCCACGCCCGGCTACAAATACACCCACGTTCTCTCGGACATCCAATCGCTCAATGAAGCCGCGCTCACCGAAACCTACGACGTCACCGCTATCAGCTTCGCCGCCTATCCCACGCTCCGCGATAAGTACATTCTGCTCGATTGCGGCGCCAGCTTCGGCGAAAACTATGGCCCCATCGTCGTCTCCTCCAAGCCCCTTAAGCCCACGGAGCTTGCGGGCAAGCGTGTTGCCGTCCCCGGCTTGAAAACTTCCGCGTACCTCACGCTAAAACTCTACGAACCCGATTTCGAGCCTGTGGTCATGCCCTTCGACAAAATTCTCGACGCCGTCCAGAACAACGTCGTCGAAGCCGGCCTCTTGATCCACGAAGGCCAGCTCTTCTTTCCGAAGATGGGCCTACACCGCGTGATCGATCTCGGCGTCTGGTGGCACGAACTCACTGGCTTGCCGCTGCCCCTCGGCGGCAACGCCGTTCGCCGCTCGCTTGGCCCGCAACTCGGCCGCCAAATCGCCAAGACCATCCGCGACAGCGTCGCCTACGGCCTCGAACACCGCGAAGAAGCCCTTAATTACGCCATGCAATTCGCCCGCGAAATGGACGCCGAGCTCGCCGACAAATTTGTCGGCATGTACGTCAACAAATGGACGCTAGGCTACGGCGAAAAAGGTCAGCAAGCCGTAAAGGAATTGATCAAGCGCGGCACCAAAGCCGGCCTCCTCCCTGGCCCGCCCACCGTCGAATTTCTCAGCGAAACGTAACCCCGAAATCTATGCCGTCTCCTTTTTCGTCCACTCCCCGGCGAGATTCCGAACGCTGCTCAGGCAGCTTGCTCGCCGCTGCGAATCCGCCACGCCCTGCCTTGACGCTATCCCGCGAATCCCTTAGTGTCTTTTTCCTATGATTCTCATGCGAAAAATATTGCGCGTCGCCGCGCTAGTCCTCGCGGGACTTGGCACACTGGATTCGCCCGCCGCAAACGCGCAATCGTCTGCCAAGCCGTGGCCACAGCAAGCGGTTCGCGGCGCGCACGGAATGGTCGCGACCGACGAGCCTCTTGGCTCGCAGGTTGGCGTCGACATCATGAAGCGCGGTGGCAACGCCATCGACGCTGCGGTGGCAACGGCGTTTGCTCTCGCAGTAGTTGAGCCCGCGGCGGGAAATATTGGCGGCGGCGGATTCATGCTGATTCGCTTAGCCGATGGAAAAACAACTTTTTACGATTACCGCGAAGTCGCTCCCGGAAAAGCCGCACGCGATATGTACATTCGCGCGGATGGAAAACTGGATGAAGAAGCTTCGGTGATTGGTTACAAGTCTGTCGCCGTGCCTGGAGCTGTGGCGGGACTGGAATTGGTGCTGAAGAATTATGGCACGATGAAATTAGCGGACGTCTTGGCGCCGGCAATTCGGCTTGCGGAGAATGGATTTGTGGTAAGCGAAAAGCTCGCGCGCGAATTTGGACAGGAGCGGCCGGGCCTCGAAAAATTTGCTGCGAGCCAGCGGATTTTCCTGAATGGCGGAAAAATGTGGAAGGCCGGCGATACGCTGAAGCAGCCGGAGCTGGCGACAACGCTGAAGCGCATCGCGAAAAATGGTGCGGCGGAATTTTATCACGGCGAAACCGCGAAGATGATTGTCGATGAAATGGCGAAGAACGGCGGCCTGATCACTCTTGAGGATCTCGCAAATTACAAAGTAAGAGTCCGCGAAGTCTTGCGCGCCAAATACGAAAGCGGCGGCCACAATTGGGAAGTACTCACTTCACCGCCTCCGAGTTCCGGCGGGGTCGCGATGATTGAAGCGCTGAATATGCTGCAAGGCGTGCCGCTGAAAGGCTGGGACGATCCGCAGAGTGTGCACATGGTTGCGGAGACCATGCGCCGTGTTTTTGCCGACCGCGCGGCCTATCTCGCGGATCCGGATTTTTCTGACATCCCCGTCGCGGGCTTGACCGCGCTGTGTTATGCAAAAGCACGTGCTTCCACTATCGACTCGGCGAAAGCGTCTTCGAGCGCAACTGTGAAGGCCGGCGATCCAAAAGCCTGCGGGATTTCCGCAAGCAACGCGGCCGGGCCGCAAGCGATTTCGAGTCTTGGCGATGGGCTCCACACGACACACTTCTCCGTCGTCGACGGCGCGGGAAACGCGGTAGCCAGCACGTACACGTTGAATGACAACTACGGCTCGCACGTTGCCAGCTCCGCGGGATTTTTGCTCAACGACGAGATGGACGATTTCACCACGCAGCCGGGCGTGCCCAACGCTTTGTACGGATTGATGCAGTCGGAGGCAAACGCCATCGCGCCGGGACACCGGCCGCTCAGCTCCATGACGCCGACGATTTTGCTCCGCGACGGCAAGCTCAGCTTTGTTACCGGTTCGCCGGGCGGGCCCATGATTATTTCCGCCACGTTGCTCAGCTTGATCAACTGGATGCGCCTGGGTATGGAAGCTCAGGCGGCCATTAATGCTCCGAGATTTCATCACCAGTGGCTGCCGGACCAGATCCTGATGGAGAGCGAGTTTCCGGCCGGCCTGGAGAACGCGCTGAATGCGCGAGGCCATAAAACAAAACGCCGCGGCCATATCGGGCTGGTGAACGCCATCGGAATCGATCCGCGATCCGGGGAACGGCTTGGGGCTGCCGACCCGCGCGATCAGGGCACGGCCGTGGGATACTAGGGGCAGAATTTCCTTGACGGGATCATGCAGAGACTACTTTCGACTTATTTATTCGTATCGCGAAAATTGACGCCGGAACTGCTGGGACAGATTTCCGAAGCCAGGTTCCAGGGCGTCGAGATTTTTTGCTCGCGCAGCCACTTCGAGTATGCCGCGAAGACGGAAGTGCGCGCCATGGCCGGCGCGCTCGAAGCGCACAAGTTGCAGGTCGTTTCCTTGCACGGCCCCACGAGCCGCGACATGAGCGCCACGCGCGAAAGCGGAACGCCGCTCTCCATCTGCGAAGTCGAGCGCGTGCGGCGCATCGAAGCGATGGATGAATTGAAGCGCGTGATCGACGTAGCCGATGACCTGCCGTACGAGCGTTTGATCCTGCACATGGGCGGCTCGCGCGAAACCGCCGATCCTCGCAAGCGCGACGCCGCGTTCAGCACGCTCGAACACTTGGTTTTGCACGCACATCACGCCGGCGTAACCATTTGCGTGGAAAACACCACCAGCGAAATGGGCGATCCGAACTACCTTCGAGCGTTCGTCGATGAAACCCGGCTGACGGGATTGCGCTTCAACTTCGACATCGGCCACGCGCATCTGGCCGAGCTGCCCGAAGACGAGCGCATCGAGAAAAGCTTCGCGCCCATGTGCGAACTCGTCGCCAGCGTGCACCTCCACGACAATCACGGAGATAAAGACGAACATCTCCCGCCCTTCGACGGCAGCATCGATTGGACCGCCGCAATCAAGCTCCTGAAAACCACCCCCGATGTAAACCCGCCGCTCGTCCTGGAACTGAAAGAAAAAACCGGCCCGGAAGCTCCAAGCGCCACTGACCAGCTCGCCGCCGCCCGCAAATCCCTGGACCGCTTCGAGAAGGCCTGGAACTAGGCTGAGTTCCCCGCCGGTGCTGAATTGACTATATATTTGACCATGGTCTATAATTCCGACTAGGTGCGCTCATGGACGAAGTCTCCATCTCCGTTTTCAAAGCCAAGTGTCTGGCTCTTCTCGAACAGGTGCGCAAGACCAAAAAGCCACTCCGCATCACCCGCCACGGCAAACCCGTCGCCGAAGTCGTGCCTCCCTCGCCAGTTGTGGACCGTTCAGCATGGATAGGTTCGATGAAGGGCCGGATGGAAATTCTCGGGGATATCATATCTCCGGCAACTGATGAGGACGAGTGGGAGGCTCTTCGCGATTGAAGTTCCTGCTAGACACCCACATTTGGCTTTGGGGAATGCTGGAGCCGAATCGCATAGGCCCTAAGACGTTGCTCGAGCTACGGAACAGCGTAAATGAAATCTGGCTGTCTCCTATTAGTATTTGGGAGGCGCTCCTGCTTAACGCCAAGGGCAAAATCCACCTGAGCTTGGACCTGGTTGAATGGCTCGCAGAATCCACCGCAGGCACACGCGAAGCCCCGCTCACCCACGAAATTGCGCTCGTCGCGCAGCAGTTGCCACTGCATGGGGATCCCGCCGATCGTTTCTTGGCAGCTACAGCGAAAGTCCTCGACCTGACACTGGTCACCGCGGATGAGCGCCTACTGGGATTGGGAAATATCCGGACGCTAGCGAACCGCTGAACTTACTGATTCGTATTTGGCTGCGGACGTTCTAAGCGCAGGCCATCCTCTGATAAACTATTGGTTTGGCACAGTGCCAAATAACCCTACTTATGACGACGATTACCATCGAGCAGGCGGGGAAGTACGACGGGCAGGAAGTCACCTTAAAGGGGTGGCTGTACAACCTGCGGGAGTCGGGGAAACTTTTGTTTCCTATTTTTCGGGATGGGACGGGGATTATTCAGGGAGTTTGCGCGCTGAAGGAGAATCCCGAGGCGTTTGAATCGCTGAAGGGGCTGACGCAGGAATCAAGCGTGATCGTTACCGGAAAGATTCGCGCGGAGAAGCGCGCGCCGGGCGGATTCGAAATCGGCGTGACGAAAATTCAGATCGTGCAGAAAGTTGCGGAGAGCACGCCATTCCCGATTCAGCTGAAAGAACATGGCGTCGACTTTCTGCTGGACCAACGGCACTTGTGGATTCGAACGCCACGGCAGGCGGCGATCCTGCGGATTCGCGCGGAGGCCATTCGTGCGGCGCGCGAGTACATGGATGGGCAGGGGTATACGCTGACGGATGCGCCGATGTTTACGCCGGCCGCCTGCGAAGGCACTTCGACGCTCTTCGAAGTGAACTACATCGACGACCAGAAGGCTTATTTGACGCAGAGCGGCCAGCTGTATGCCGAAGCTATCGCCATGGCGCTCGGCAAGGTGTACACGTTCGGGCCCACGTTTCGCGCGGAAAAATCGAAGACGCGGCGGCACCTGACGGAATTCTGGATGCTGGAGCCGGAAGCGGCCTACGTCGAGTTCGAAGAAGCGATGGGACTCGCCGAAGGGCTGGTCAGCGCCATCGTGCAAGGCGTGCTGAAAAACAAGCCGCGTGAACTGGAAACGCTGAAGCGCGATACCACGAAGCTCGAGAACGTGAAGCCGCCCTTCCCGCGCATCAGTTATGAAGAAGCAGTTGCGGTGTTGAATAAACAAGGCAACCCCGCCAAATTTGGCGACGATTTTGGCGGCGACGAGGAGACTATCATCTCAAGCTCCTTCGATCGCCCCGTTCTGATCCATCACTATCCGACGGCGATCAAGGCTTTTTATATGCAGCCGGACGCCCAACGGCCGGAGCTGGCGCTGGCCTTTGACATGATCGCTCCCGAAGGCTATGGCGAGATTATCGGCGGGAGCCAGCGCATCCATGATTACGATTTGCTCCTGAAGCGCCTGCGCGAGCACAAGCTGCCGGAAGAGTCCTTCCAGTGGTATCTGGATTTGCGGCGGTACGGCAGCGTGCCGCATTCGGGCTTCGGAATGGGGCTCGAACGCACCGTCGCGTGGATTTGCGGGACGGAGCACATCCGGGAAGTGATTCCCTTCCCCCGCATGATTTACCGGGTATACCCTTAATCTTCAGCTGGGGAAGTGACGACAATGGCGCAGAAAGTTCGAATTATCGGTGTGCCCATGGACCTGGGCCAGAGCCGCCGTGGCGTGGACATGGGGCCTTCCGCGCTGCGCGGAGCGGGGCTGCAACCCAGCATCAAGAAGCTGGGCTTGCAGGTCGAGGATATCGGCAATCTTTCCGTGAAGCAGCCGGAAGAAATGCCGATTGGCGAGAAGCGCGCGAAATACATGCAGGAAATTGCGGAAACGTGCGGCGATGTTGCCGCTGCCGCGGAAAAAGCGCTGAGCGAAGGATTCTTGCCGTTGGTGTTAGGCGGTGACCATTCCATTGCAGCCGGAGTGGCCGCGGGTGTCGCCAACCATTTCCGCAAAGAGAAAAAACAGATCGGGTACCTGTGGCTGGATGCGCACGGGGATATGAACACGCCGGAATCTTCTCCATCGGGCAACGTCCACGGCATGCCGCTGGCGGCCATCATGGGCTATGGGGCGCCGGAACTTGTCGACCTGCTGGGATTCAAGCCCAAGGCCGAGCCGGGAAACATCGTGATTGTCGGTGCGCGCGATCTTGATGCGCAGGAGCGCAAAATCGTTAAGAAGTCCGGCATTCATGTGTTCACCATGCGCGACATTGACGAGCGCGGGATGCGCGAAGTGATGTCCGACGCGCTGAAATATGCGATGGACGATACCGCAGGCATCGCTGTAAGCCTGGATATGGACTTTGTCGATCCGTCCGACGCACCGGGAGTGGGCACGCCTGTCCGTGGCGGCGTCACCTATCGCGAAGCTCACCTCGCGATGGAGATGATTGCGGATACCGAATCCATGGTTTCGCTCGAAGTCGTGGAGATCAATCCCATCCTTGACGAGCACAATCGCACAGCGCTCTTGGGAGTCGAGCTCGTCCTCTCCGGCCTGGGCCAAAAAATCCTCTGATTTGGGTGCAGGATCACTGTTCGAGCCTTTGTCCGATCGCGCCAGGGATGCTGGGCGCGCGGAATAGATTCGTCGTGCCACTAGTCTCCTAGATATGCTGGGATTAGCTGTCGTACAATGCAGAGCAATACAGCGTTCTTACCCCAAGGACGCATCACAACCAGGAAAATACGGCCGCTTCCGGTGCGGTAGCCAGCTATGGCGTCCCGGCTTTGTCGCAAGACTGAGGTCAAGATCATGAAAAAAGAGATTTCCCGCGTGAGTGCACTCTTAATGGCGGTGTTGTTGCTGCCTGCTCCGGACTGGGCCACATGCGGCGGTGGCGGCGGTGGCGGGACGGGGGGCATGAGAGCTCCAGGCGCGGGGGGCGACCAGCAGCAGGTTTACCAAGTGCCTTGGAAGCTGATGAAGCCGGAAGAGGCGCCGACGGCCGGCGGGCTGATCCTTTACTGGTTCCCGTCTTCTGTCGACGAATTTCAGCGCTCGAGTTTGCGCAACTCGCGCAGCCTATCGCTCTTCGCCTCGCAGTGCGTGACGATGGGCATCGCGGACGCCAGCACCTCGCTGGGGCAAAAGTTCTTGACGGGAGAAAAACTCCCGGTGGTGGTGTTCGCCAAACCCGACGGCACGGTGATCAACAAACTGCAAAACACGAACGGGTTTCTGAAAGTCGAGCAGGTGGAAAAGCTGGTCGAAGGAGAAATGAAGCAGCGGGAAGACAAAATCAAGCAGGAGATGAAAGAAGCGAAGGAAAAAGCGAAATCGGGGGACAAAGAAGGGGCCATTCCGCTGTATCGAACGGTGCTGGATGAGAAGTGCTTGTTCCCCGGAAAAGCCAAAGACGCTGCGAAAGAGTTGAAGAAATTAGGCGTGAACGAACTAGGGCGGTTCTTTGATGCACCGGTGATGGATCACGCGAAGAGCGCGGCAATCGAAGCGGTGATGAAGCGCGGGCTGGACGCGGAGATGAACGAGAAATACGAAAACGCCGAGCGCTTGTATGAGAAAGCGCGCAACATGGATCCCGCTGATCCTGCGCCGTTGCGCTACCTTGGCGAACTCTACCGCCATCATCTCGGCGATTGGGACAAAGCGCGCCAGACGTTCGAAGCGATTCTGGCGATGCCGGCAGACCCGCTTTCGCGGGCCGTGGCGATGCATGGCCTGGGCAAAATGACCATTCATGACGGCGATTTCCTCGCGGGCTTGCACTTGATGGAAGATTCGGTGAAGGAATATCCCCTGGCGCTGGCGTACCGCAATCTGGCGGTGTACTGGAATTCCGAAGGGGACAACGCGAAGGCGGATTACTACACGCGGGAAGCCACCAAGCTCGATCCAACCGATCCGTACAACCTGATTTTCGCGGCGGCGTTTCTCGCCGGCAACGGGCATGGCGACGAGGCGCTGAAAATCGCCAAGGACAACGAAGCGATGCTGCCGGCGTCTTACAATTTGGCGGCCATCTACGCGCAGTTGGGGCAGAAGCAGAAAGCGCTGGACCTGCTGAAGCGGCACTTCTTCGCGTACGAACGCTACGCGGCAGTGCGTTCGAAAGAGATGATGGAAGCGCGTGTGGATGCGGTGTTCGTTTCGCTGCGGGAAGATCCGCAATTTGTGGCCCTGACCAGCGGGGCGGACGGCAAACTTCCTATCCCGGAAAACAAGAAAATGCCGGCGAGTTTGCCTGCGAAAATGTAAGCGCGGGCCTTCATGGTTATTGCATTTTGGCACGCTTAATACGGCGCGCAGCGCGCTACGTTGCCTGTTCGGAACCGCGCCAGAAACAACCACACCACCTGCACACCTTTTTCACTTATAACTGAAAACTGGCTGCACACAACGATCGGAAAGCTCATCCCGTGACCCAGGATAAAAAACGACTCAGAGTGGGAGTTCTATTTGGCGGACGCTCCGGCGAGCATGAAGTGTCGCTGGCGTCGGCGGCTTCGGTGATTCGCGGGCTGGACCCGGACAAATACGAAGCGGTGCCCATCGGGATTACGAAGGAAGGCCACTGGCTGATCGGAGCGGGCGCACAAAAAATGCTGCCGGAAGTGTTGAAGGGCGGGCAGCGCGTGATGATGACAGCCGACCCCTCGGATGCAGTGCTGGTGCGGCTGGACGGCAGCGGCGGGGGGCAGAGGCTCGATGTGGTTTTTCCGGTGATGCACGGGACGTTTGGCGAGGATGGAACGATTCAGGGGCTGCTGGAGTTGGCGGGATTGCCGTTTGTGGGCGCGGGCGTGCTGGGGTCGGCGATTGGGATGGATAAAGACGTTTCGAAGCGGCTGTTGCAAGTGGCGAAAATTCCCGTGGTGCCGTGGATCAGCGTGCAGCGTGCGGATTGGGAGCGCGATCCGAAGTCGATTCGAACGGCGATCGAGAAGAAATTCAAGTATCCGCTGTTTGTGAAGCCGGCGACGCTGGGGTCGTCGGTGGGAATGACGAAAGCGCATTCGCGCGCGGAGCTTGGGCCGGCGCTGGATTTGGCGGCCGAATTCGCCATGAAGATTCTCGTGGAGAAGTGCATGGTGGCGAGGGAGATTGAAGTGTCCGTGCTCGGCAACCATGATCCGAAGGCGTCGATTCCCGGCGAGGTTGTGCCGCACCGTGAGTTTTACGATTACGCGGCCAAATATCTGGAAGAGGGTACGCAGCTCTTGATTCCTGCGAAGCTCCAGCCGGCGCAGCTGAAGAAAATTCAGAAGTATGCGGTGGATGCATTTCGGGCGCTGGAACTGAGCGGCATGGCCCGCGTGGATTTTTTTGTGGAGAAAAAGGGCGGCAAGATTTATCTCAACGAAGTAAATACCATTCCCGGCTTCACTTCGATCAGCATGTACCCAAAGATGTGGGAAGCCAGCGGGATTCCCTTCCGCGAATTAATCGACAAATTGATCGAACTGGCGCTCGAACAACACGCCGAAAAAGCCCGCACGAAATATCAGATCGAATTGCCCGAAGGCGCCGGCGGCGCGCTGGAAGCGTAGCTACTCAAATCGGCTAGCTCCGAGTAGAAAGCTGCGCATTCCAATGGACTTCCCGAAATACCATTTCTGGGCCGAGGCCATTTTCCGGTGAAGCAAATTATCAAGACTTACGCAATTCATGAATCATTTTTTCGAGGTATTCTTCGCGCTCACTTGAATTTTCACAGTGTTTGAATTAATTGTTCCCTTCAATGCCGCTAATGGAAGTTTCTCCACATCTTCCTGTCTGAGGTAGCCACCGTTCCAGCCGGGTGTGGATGAGATGCCACGCGAAATATAGAGGGCCCGCACTTCGTAGCGGCCTGGTTTGCGTAGGTGCGGAAACTCGATTGGGTCCATGTAGACGTAGGTGCCATAGAAGTGGTTCTTGTTGAGAGTCAGCCAGTTAGTTACGAAGGTTTTTTCGAAATCGGGCTGGCCGGCCTCCGGAATGCTATCTCCAATAGATCCAAATGTCTCCCCTCCAAAACCTGCATCCAAGACCAAAGACAGGGTGGAATTACCAAACGTTGAGTCAAGGTTTTGGGCGATGATCACGTCCTCCGTACTGAGATTCCAGAGTTCCACCCTGAGCTTGAGTCGTTCGCCCGGACGAATCGTGGCCCTTTCGGTTGCGAGTTTTAGTTCAATCTTTGGAGCCGAATCGCTAGATCTTCGCGGATTTGGCGTTCGGACGTTGGCAATAATTGGGGAGAGCAAGACCACCATAGTTACCATGAAAAATCGCATATACATCACCCCTCTGGTCATTCTAAGCGCTCTCAACTCCTAGATGCCAACAACAGTTACTAGTGCCGGGAATCTAGAGACTGATTAACGCGGTGGACAATGGTGCGATTCCACTAGCTCAATTTGAGACCTTTTACTCGGACGCGCGGAGTCTGTTAGGATTTTGGTGCAGCTGCGGGGTGCGGGGATGGCACTGGCGCGGCCGGACGAACGAATCTGACGCTTGCGGGGCAGGAGAATTCTGAATGTCACTTCTCGATCCACCTGCAGCAAAACCAGATAAATCACGGGCGATGGCCTTCACCGTTGCGGCGCTGGCGGTGGCCGCGATCGTGACGCTGTGGTTTGCGTTCCGCTACTATCCCGAGAAAAGAGCGGCGGAACATTTCTTTGATGCGCTGGTCACGGGCGACACGGCGCGCGCCTATCAACTCTGGAAGCCCAGCCAAAGCTACGCGATGCAGGATTTTCTGGCGGACTGGGGCCCGGCGGGCTACTACGGCCCGGTAAAGAGCTACAAGATTCTGCACGCAAAAGCACCACGAGGTTCTAACGCAGTGGCCGTTTCGGTAGATGTCAGCCCGTTCTCGCCGATGCCGGATACTTCGGACATTGAAAAGAGCCGCAAGACCAAGGTCGTCGAGGTGTGGGTTTTGGTCGGGGACAAGTCGCTGACCTTCCCGGTTCCGTAGTCGCAGAAAATTCCCCGGAGAAAAAACTGTTTGATGCTTATCGGCGGGTATCGCCGAGGGCGTGGAGGAGTTCGTCGGGAGTGACGGAGGCGGTGCCGAGTTTGCCCACGACGACGCCGGCGGCGATGTTGGCCAGCATGGCTGCGTCGGCAAGGGGCGCCCCGGCCGCCGTAGCGAGGGATATGACGCTGAGAACGGTGTCGCTTGCACCGGTAACGTCGAAGACCTGACGGCCCGTCGCGCCCCGCTCGATTCCGGGTTGTCCCACACGGGCGTAAGTCACTTCAGAACTCGTTGCTGCAATCAAGAGATGGCGCGGTGAGGATTCTTCAAAAACGCTCATTCCCTTTTCACCGCGAGTGATGACGACGGCGCTGCAGCCGAAGTGGGCGAGGAGCGCGCGTCCAGCTTCCTCTATAGATTTCTCGTCCACGAGCGAGTGCGTAACGAACTTGCTGGCTTCCGTGATGTTGCAGACCACGGCGCGGGCGCCTCGATAAGCATAGAGACGCGAGGTTTTTGGGCTTACGAACACAGGAACATCTTCTTCATGGCACTGGCTGAGGACACGATCCGCTAAGGAATCGGTGATCAAACCCTTGTTGTAGTCGGAAAAGACTAGCGCGTCGAGATGCTCGAGCGAGGCAAAAACTTGGCGAAGCAGTTTTTGCTCGGTCTCAGAACGAAGCGGCTCGCGAAGCTCGCGATCGACGCGCACCACCTGATGGTGCTTCGCAATGATGCGAGTTTTCACTGTGGTGACGCGTCTCGAATCGGCCAGCACTCCTTTGTCCGCGATGTTTGCGGTGCGAAGGCATTTTTGCAAGGCCCGCCCGGGCTCGTCATTGCCGATGACACCGAAGGCTTCGACACGAGCGCCGAGGGCAGCGATGTTGGCGGCGACGTTGCCCGCGCCACCGAGACATTCGTTTTGCTCAACGAAATCCACAATCGGAACGGCGGCCTCGGGCGAAAGGCGCGAGGCCGTGCCCCACAGGTAGCGGTCCAGCATGAGATCGCCGAGGACGCCAATGCGCTTGCCGCGGAGGCGGGGGATCAGGCGTTTCAGGCGCGGGATGGAATCGGTAATCTGAATGGCCATGCTGGCTCTCTGGTTTTCCCAGTCCTTAGTTAAGATTCCTGCTGAGTTTTTGCTTCTTCCGGCAGCATGCCAGGGATTCCGTCGCGTATCGGGTAAATGCGGCGGCACTTTTCGCATTGCAGCCCTGATTCATCGGCGAGAAGTATCACCGGCACTTTGCAATTAGGGCAGACCAGGATGTCGAGGGCATATTTGGGAATCGGCATGTGTGTCTCCGTAGCGGGTGAAACAGGCTGGCGGAGCGTGAAGAGGAACTGTATCAAAGGGCGTCTGGGGCGGGCAACTGCACGAGCACCCCAAGAGTCCTGCAAATACAGGTGCCGCTTGCGCGGCACGTCGGGGATTCAGCTTGACGGTGGTGAGGGGCGGGCGTAGCGTTCGATTTGTACCCTCGCAAATCGAGGTTCTCCATGAAAAACTGCGATCGCATCAGCGCCACGATTTTTGCCGTGTTTTTGGCGGCGGTAGCGCCGGCCGCATCGGGTGCAAGCCATTGGCAGGCGCAGTCTTCGCAAGCCTCGCAGCAATCTTCGTCGCCGGCGCAAGCTCAGCCGGAGCAGAAGAAAACGGATGCCGCGGCGGACGCGGCGAAGAAACCGGAGAAGGACAAGCCCAGGCCGAAGAAGGTGTACACCGAAGAGGATATGTCCTCGCTGAAAGGCGGCGTATCCGTCGTGGGAGACGGGAGTGCAGCAACGAGTGGAACGCGCCAGCGCACCGGAAACAGCAAGCCGGGCGTTGTGCCGATGTCCGGCCAGGACGAAGATTACTGGCGTGGAAAAGCGCGCGCGATTCTTGACGCGATTTCTGCAACCGACCAGGAGATCGCGAAAACAAAAGACGAGATCAAGAAGTATGGAAGCGACGGCTTTGACGCTCAAAGCGGGCTGAAGGACAACGTCATCTACATCGATAATCGCAGCAGCAAGCTGCAGCAGCTGGAAAAGAGAAAAGCGGACCTCGAGAAAAAGATGGACCAGCTGCAAGAAGAAGGCCGGAAGGCCGGAGCGGAGTCTTCCTGGTTCCGCTGAACGCGCGAAAGGCCTGATCTGGAGCGGAAAATGCTGCGTTTTGCGTGGAATGAAACTGCCGGGCGGCCGCGAGTGTTTCTCCAAACTTTTGTGCAACAAAACTGACTGAGACCAAAACTGACCCTCCGACCAGTAGTTTTTGGCGACCCACCCGCAGTAACCTGACAGCGAGTACAAGCTCGAAATCCCATCCCCTGGGAACTGGGAGACTAACCGTGTATTGCGACCGCTGTGGACTGAATTTCCTGCCCAAACAGTCCGTCTGCACTCGCTGCAAAAGAGTGCCGACGCGGTACTGGTTTCAATTCATGAGTTTGATGACCATTCTGGTGGCGGTGCTGTGCAACTCGCTGCTGGGAGTGTACTTGCTGCCGCGCCTGGCGATGGCCAGCCACGGGCGGACATTTTTTCGAAGCTGGTATTGGTTCGATCAGAAAGCGGCGATGTACGGCTGGGTGCCGCTGGCGCTTGGTCTGCTGGCCTGGGACTATTTCGTTTGGAAAGAGGCGCGGCCGAAGGTCAAGGGCTGGTTTACGCGCAAGCTGCTGACGTTTTCGCTGGCGGCGGGAGTGGCGCCGTTGCTGCCGTGGTGGATTCCGGCGGGGCAGCCTCCTGGGCAATTCTTCGACATGATTGGCAGGCATCCTGGCGTTCCGGTAATGCTGGCATGGGGTGTGGTGCTGGTGGTGACGATACTTCTCTGCATCGATCCGGAATCGCGGGATTATCTGCTGGGGCACGGAAGGACGCTGAGCCTCGTCAGCACGGGGATGCTGTTGCTCGTGCTGACGATGACGGTGGTCGGCTGGTCGCTGTCGTACTGAGCTAGTTAGCGCTTTACAAGCTGTTGGCGTCGATGAAAGTGATGACGGCGCGGCTGAACTCTTCAGGTTTTTCCAAATACATCAAATGACCCGTATCGGGGAGGATCACCCGTTTTGAGCCGGGGATGCCTGCTTCGATGGCCCCGGCGTGCGCGTGAACGTCGGGGATGTCCTCATCGCCAGTGAGAATGAGAGTGGGAACGCGGATTTCCTTCAAGCGCGGCAATGCCGCTTGCGTGGGACGCGCGTAATCCGAGTGCGTCATGTCCTGCGGATTGGCCGTGAGCAAGTCGAGGAGCCGTTTTTTGGCGGCGTCGTGGCCGGAGGCGAGCAGGTATTTGTCTTTGGCCCAGTTGGAGAGGCCGCCGGAGACGTCTCCCTTATCGAAGGGCCGGGAATTGGCAATACCGCGATTGAGAAAATGATCGGTGTAGGGGAGGCCGCTGACGACAGCGCCCACTAAAACGAGCTGGCGAACAAGCGCGGGATACTGCAACGTGAAATCGATGGACAGCTCCCCGCCATGGGAGCTGCCAACGAGGATCGCGTGACTTACTTTTCTCTGGCGGAGCAGCGCGGCGAGATCTTCCGTTTCGGTGTACCAAGTGGTGGAAGCAGGAGTACGACCGTAGCCGCGGCGGTCGTAGCGGATGGTGTGGCCTCGTTTGCAAAACGCAGGCCAGACGTCGTCCCATACGGCGGAATGAACGATGCCGTCATGAATGAGCACCACGGCTTCAGGGCCGGTGCCGCACTCTTCGTAGTAGAGCTTCCCGCCTTCGACGTCCACAAAGGCGCCTGGAGCTGTCTGGGAAGCCGTGGGCGTACTTTGCGGTGCAGGCTGCCCCGCGGCAGTCAAACTCAGGAAAAGGCCTGCCAATGGCATGAGCAGGCGTGGACTAATCATGGCTCGTCCTCCTGTGGCGGCTGTTCGGTCTTTATTGGCGTACAGCCCAGGCAAGGCCGTCGGGGCCGTTGCCGACGGCGACGCGCGCTGTCACTTCGAGAGTCTTCAGGTCGATGATGGCGACGGTTTTTTCGCCAGCGAGAGCAACGTAGGCTCGAGTGCCGTCGGGTGGGATAAGAATGCCCTCGGGCTGGCGGCCGGCGGTAAAGCGCTTGAGCTCCTTGCGAGTGGCGGCGTCGACGATCACCAAGGCGTCGCTGCCGGGGTCGGAGAGGAGGGCGAGCTTGCCGTCCGGAGTGAACTTTAGGCGGTTGGAATGATTGGTGTGGAGGTCGAGCGTTTGAATTACCTTTTTTGCGGCGACGTTGATGATGGAGACCGTCCCGTCGCCGGAATTGGCGGCCCAGAATTCGCGGGCATCGGGAGAAATGTCGGCGCCTTCGGGGCCTTTGCCGACAAGGATGTTGGTAAGCGACCAGCCGTTGGAGTCGGCGCCGCGCTGGAGCAAAGTGATGGAATCCGAACCGATGTTGGAGGTGAAGAGCAAGGCCCGATCTTTGGAGAACACGAGCATGTGGGTTCCGTTCTGGCCGATGCCGAGTAACCAGTCGAGCCGATTGGTGGCGGGATCGTAACGGGCGATGAGTTTGTTTTGTTCGGCGGTGAACCAGAGCTTGCCATCGGCGAAGGCGAGGCCATGCGGGCGTCGCAGAGCGCCCAGATCGACGCGGTGAAGTTCCTTCTGCGCGACAAGATCGATGACAGAGAGCGTGCTGCCAGGAGTACGCGCGCCATAATTGCCGACGAAGGCCAACTTGCCGTCATCGGAGGCGACAATCTCATGGGGGCCTTCCCCGGTGGGAATCTGGGCGACGGTCTTCAACGAGACGGGATCGACGATGGAGAGCGAGTTGTCCTCCTTGTTGAGGACGAGAAGAGCGGGGGAAGGAGTTTGCGCGAAGACGAGTTTTGGCGAAAGCGATAGGAAGAGGAGAACCGCCAACGCGCCGAGAGCGGCTCTCCGCGAAGTTGTGGTTTGCATGTTTTTTTCCTTTCACGGGGCAACTGCACAACTGTCTATCGCAAGACGTTTCTGCGTTCAGAAGTGAATCGACATTGTAAGGCGATTTTCGGATTTTCGAGTAAAAGACCGTAGAGAGATGGGTTGGGCGATGGGTGTCGGGCAGGGCTTGTGGGAAGCCTATGGGCCGGTATCCCTGCTTATGCAGCAAGGGTGAAAAGCAAAATCCCCACACTTGACCGGGAGGTCAAGAGTGGGGATCACGTAGCCGGCTGAACTGCAAAAATGGCCGGCGGGGTGCCAATCAGTTACTGATTCGAAGCGCGTTCTGATTCATTGCGTGGTGCGCTCTTCTGCAAGGTGTTAACGAGCAGGCGGCCAGATTCAGTCACGTGTGTTTCGTTGCCACGGACGATGTCTTTTGCCTTGACGGGATGGCCGTAAACATCCGCACTGGCGTCATCGTCAGGGCGAATCGTGGAGCCTTCGAGGGAGATTCCGGCAAACAAACCGCGTGAACGCGAGTAGCTGAGGATTTCAGCGCGCATCCAAGCGTCGGTATCTGCGGAAGCATCGCGGCCCTTTGGCCCCGCTGCAACCGAAGCGTCTCCGCCCAGCTTGACCTTACTGCTGAGGATGGACTCCATGCCGCGGCCATTCATGACCAGCAGGATCAAGTCCGTCGCTTCGCCGCCGATTTGGAAGCCGACACTGCCGCCTTCCAGCGCGTACATCGCCGGGGCGCCCCAGGCTCCGCGGAAATGCTCACCGGTGCGGCAAACCATCGCGCCGCGGCCGTAGTCGGCACCGATGCCAAACGCCAACTTCTTGACGGATGGGATCACGATGACGCACTCGGCCTTTTCCAAAAGCTCATGGGGAATGTTTTCCGGGACGTTGAGGACCTCCCGCATGACCACGCCACATTCTTCGAGGCGTCGTTGCTCCTTGTTCCCTTTCCTTCCAGCTACTACTGCACCTGCAACGAGGGTGAGACATGCTGCGGCAACCATAAATCTCTTCATTGCTGACCTCCATGGTCAAAACTTCTCTTTCTGACTTGGTACTGCACCGAAACTCTTGGCTGAAGAACCTTCAGCATGATTCCATTTACGAGAGGGCTATGCGTTGCCCGACTCTCAGGCGGGGTACTTTCGTAATTTCAAGCTAAGATCTTTTCTTGCCTCCAACGACGAGGAGAGCGATTCCTCCGACGAGAGCCAGTCCGCCTAGAACGGGTGGAATGGAAACCCACTCATGGTCCTCACGCGTGGCGTGGATGGGCCCAAGGTCGAGAACTTTTTCCTGATGCGTATAGGTGAACCCCTGATAGGCGAGAGACAGCCCGCCGAGAACAATCAAGAGAATTCCAGTCCAAATAATCGGTTTCATATTCTACGCTCTTGCGATTAAACGATCCGTCTTCGGCCCTGAACCAGATTAATGATGAAGATCACCAGTGCCACCACCAGAAGCAGGTGAATGAATCCCCCAAGTGTGTAAGACGTGACAACGCCAAGGAGCCAAAGGACAAACAAAATGACGAAAATTGTCCGAAGCATCTTGTTCCAATCTCACAAGAGATCCGTGCTGAAAGCGCTTGTGCCGCACCAAGAGAGGGTTTGGTGATTTCCCAGAGGACTCCATCGTAGACAAATCGAAATCACCCGTCTGTCCACTTAGGCACACTTTCCTTTATTTCCGGACGGCCTGGAGATCTGCCGGAGTGGCGACAATAGGGGGTAAGGTGTTTCCTGTATCTTGCTCGCGCACCATACCCTGGACTTCACGGGCACGGACCACCAGACGCTTCGGAGCTGGACCGACATAGTAAACCGGATAGCAGGTAAGCAAGGTGAGGTCGTGGCCGGTCGATGGTTCCAAGACGCCAACGTCCGTGGGAGCCACAACTTCAATCGACTGGACAAGGTATTCGAAGGTGCGTTCTTGCGTCTTGAATGTGATTGTGTCACCGAGGCGAATATCGCGGAGTGGCCGGAAGAATGTGTCCCGGTGGCCTGCCAACGCGACGTTGCCCCATTCACCGGGCAAGGCCGATTGAGAGAGGTGGCCAACGGCCCGCTTCAACGTCGCGGGAGAATCGCCCTGAACAACGATGGCGTCGAGCCCCAGGCGGGGCACCTCAATTTCGCCAAGCACATCGCCATCCGCCAAAAGGTGCGGTTCGGTAAGGCGGCCCGCTTCTTTGAATTTTCTCATTTCGACGGCTTGATATGCCCGTGAGCTGGCAAAGACGAAGCCGGCGTAGCCCACCGCGAGAATGCCGAAGGCGAGGAAGAAGAAAAAAGCACCACGGAGAATGTCCGTTGCCGTTGACGAGCCTGGTTTCGCTTTCGAAGAATACAGATTCATCTTGCCCCCAAGCCCAGCTGCGCCGTGGGCTGCGTCTGCGCCGCAGGCGAGTAGCCCTCTCGTGTTCGAACGCGCAACCGGCCACGGCCCGGCGCAATGACCTTCACTTCGACTTTTCGAAAAGTGCCGGCACGCTTGAGGTTCAGCGGCGTATAACCGAGGGTATACTGCTCGCGAAGATCGTGAGCGATTTCTTTCGATACGTCTGCGACGGATTGACCTTCGCGCGGAAAGTACGCGATTCCCCCGGTATCCTTGCAGAGCCGCCGCAGAAGACCCGGATTTTCTTCCTCGACATTCGAACCGACCAGGCCGACAGCGTAGAGCAGCGCCTGAGATTGGCGAGCTTGCGCCAGCACTTGCGAGTACTTGAGGTGGCTGGCGTTATCTCCACCGTCGCTGATAATGATGAGCGCCTTCTTCGGCAAATGCCCATACTGCAAATGATGGAGACCTTCGCTGACAGCATCGTAGAGCGCGGTTCGTCCCCGCGCAGTGACGGCGGTGACGGCTTGCTCCAGTTCTTTTGGATCGTTCGAAAACGCCTTCCCCTTCATGAGCTCCGCCAGGACGTCGTCATTGAAGTCGACGACGAACATTTCGTCCAGGGGATTGCTCAAGTGAGCGAAAGAGTACACGGCGGTAACGACATCCTGGAGCTTGCCACCCATGCTCCTGCTGTGATCCACAATGAGCCCAACAGTAACCGGAGTGTCCCCCTCTTCGAATACCGTAAGTTTTTGTGGTTGCCCATCTTCAAAGACGCGGAAGTCTTCCAGCTTGAGACCGGAAACAAATGCTCCGCGCGCGTCTGTGACCTTCACAGGGAGTAGAACTAGATCGGTGTTCACGGCAATTTTCGCCTGCGCGGCCACCTCGGCAGGCGAGCGCTCAGTTGCGAGAAATGGGGAAAAGCCGAGAAGTCCTGCGAAAAGTAAAAAAGGAGCAAGGAACAGGTGTCCTTTTCCCAGGTTACGTTTGCGGGGATTCGGAGTGAGGGTCACGAAGAGGCTTTCTCGCGACGCAGGACGTGACCGTATGATCACGTCCGCGACGCGGACTCTCTACTCGCTCACGATGCGAGCTTGAGGAAAAGCTTCAGGCCGAGAGCGAGGCAGATGGACAAGCCACCAAGCAGCGCGATCAACGGCATGGAGCTTGCTGTTTGCGGCAGTTCTTCGGTTTCCGCGGCGGCTACGGGCGCGGGAGTTGCGGCTACGGCAACCGCCGGAGTGGTCTGAATGGCCGTTGTAACTTCGACTTCTTTCTGATCGGGCGTGACGGCAACGATCGGAACGGTTTTGATCACGTTGTCATCAAGGTCGACGGCAACCGCCGGAACAACGAACTTTGTCGTCTCAGCCAGCTGAATGGCGCGAGCCTTTGGGTAGACAAACTCCTGTCCGAAACTGTCGCCGGGATAAAACCAGGCGCGAAGTGCGTCTGGAGCATCGCCCGGGCGTTCGCTGAACTTCATGACCGTATCGCCGGTCGGCTGCAAGCGATAGTCATTGATGGCCAGGATGGTGGCGATGATCTGGCTGCCGTCCGCGTTGAAGACCTGCACAATGTGACGGTCGGAAGGAGAATCCAGCAATTGAAACGTGTAGGTCCCGGCGGGGAGAATTTTCCCAGGGATTTCCACGGGCTGGCTGAAGGTGACGACGGTCTTCTTGTTCCAGGTGTCCGCTTGAACGCTCGGCAGCACTGCGGCGCTCAACACGGTAACTGCGAATAAGCTAAGTAATGTTCTGAATGACTTCATCCGAATTTCCTCCTTGAAGGGGTGTGACTTTTCTAGTGCAAGATTTCGTAGGACTAGTCCGAGACAGTCAGGCGAGAAACGATGGGATGGGTTGCAAGAAAGACTGTTTGTTATTTCCTACCGGAACATCTTGTTAGAAAACACTAACGAAAGCTGTCCGCTTAAACACACATTCGCGATTTCTTTGCATTTGTCCGCTGGGCCGTCCCGCAGGTGGCATGGACCCGCATGCGGAATCCAGCGCAGATTCCCGATGCGAGTCAGTTCGCCGGAGTGGCCGCGAGAATTGGCGTTGGCGTAACCAGCTTCAACTGGTCCAGGGCGGCCAAAACGCTTTGCCAGTGAGCTGGATCCTTTTTGGTTTCAAGAGGGAGAGAAAGGTCCGCATAGAAGTTCAGGATATTGTCGCGCAGTGCCGCCGATGTCAGATCGAACTTGCGATCCGAAAGCTGGCCTAACAACTTGGCATAGGTGTCGTCGGTCAGAGAGTACTCCGCGGCTTTGGTGTCTTTGCCGGTGTCGAAATCACAGTTGACCAGTTCCAGCGAGTTGGCGCGAACCTGCTGAAGATAAATGCGGTACTGGTCGACGGTAGTGTTGATGCTCTTGAAATACATTTCCTCCGTCTGCGGCGTGGGGTTGTTGAACGCCAGCGCCTTGAAAGGGCCAATCTTGGGCATATACCGGAGGACCACCGACCACACGCGGGTGCCGAAATCGGGCTTGGTATAGTCCTTCCCCCACTCTTTCTCGTAGTCAGAGCGCGACAGGCGGTACAGGAACTTTTTTTTCGCAAAAGTGGGCGACTCCTTCATCATGTCCTTCTTGTGCGTCCGCAACGCGACCTTGGTCATTTGCGGGATCAACCGGCTGACCGCGAAGCGATAGGAACCGATGGCGAGATCTTCGTGCGTCAGCACGTCTTTTAATTCCACACCGTAAACAATCGGAAAGGTTCGCTCCAGCAGCGGCTTGGACACCTGGAACCCGATGAAATCGTGATACTGGTCCGACGCATAGCGATTCTTCGCCACTTGCACCATGTCGAATCCAAACTCGGTCTTCAAGTGTGCGGTATGGTCCTCCGCGTACCTGACCGATTTGCCGTACTTCGCGCGCAATTTTGGATACTGGATGGAAACGGCCTGGTTGACGGCCGGATGGCCGGCGATATCTGACGCATAGTGTGCAAGCGCGCCCAGGGCGAAGGCGTACTCGTTGGCATCCTGACTCTGGAGCAACAGCTCTCGAACGAAATCACCGCTGCGAACGTAGTGCACCAGGTTGCTGAATTCCACGCTGCCGAAGGGATAGTAGCCAAGGTCCTGGATGACCGCGCCGCCATAGGCGTAACTGTGGGCTTCTTTGAGCTGGTCTTCTGTGAGCGCCGGAAATCGCTGGAGCAGAAGCGGCCGGAGTTCGTCGGTCCAGAGCAAGTCTACGATCTGCTCGTGGGTGAGCACAGAATAAGCATTCGAAGCGCCGGTACACAGAAGCGTAATAAGAAGGACTGCCGCCACGCGCATTCCCCAGCCGCCCCAGCCTCTCGATGAAGCGTTTTGTGAGTGCCGTTTCCTAATTTGGTTTTTTGAGTTCATGGACAAGTTTCTTCGCTTCCTTCATTCTCTCTTTGTAAAACGAGGGACTGATGAGGACTCTCTTCGCTCCCACGCGCACATCTGCCTTGATGCCCCGCTTCGATAAGAACAGGGAAAGCGCCAAGTAGGTTTTGATCTCTTTCTCAAGAAACTGGATTGCATGCCGCCTGGACTCTTCCATGACGAACCTCCGAAGGGATGCAGGAACAGCGCACAGACGTCAGAGGCAACGTCTAGATCTGTCCGAGAAGCACGAGAACGACAACGATAAGCAGCACAAGACCCACGCCTCCTGAGGGGGCGTAGCCCCACGCGCGGCTGTGAGACCACCGTGGCAAAACTCCCAAAAGTGCCATGATCAAAATAACCACCAATACCGTTCCAAGCATCGTCTGCTCCTTCCCAAATCAATCCATCCAGAGTCTTTCAAATCCCCGCCCCGGCGGGATTCTCAGATCTTCACGAGAGATCTCGCCGGGTCAGGCTTGCGTTTCATTTGCGCCCAGCTTCGGGCGCTAAATCACCACGCTGATGGCGAAGCGAGCGCCGGGATAGTAGGGGTCATACATGTAATAGCCGCCATCCACGTAGTCAATGTAGACGTCATCGGTGTAATACCAGCCGTCCGGCCACGGCTCAACAAATCCAAACCAGAAGCCGCCGTACTGGAAGCGCGAATATCCGCCGACCAAGACGGGTTCCCCAATGCGGAAGTTATGCTCCCGCCCAAAATTGGAACGGAAGCGCTCGTCGGGTATTCGACCGCTGCCTCTTGCACTGAGGCGGAGCGCCGGCTGCGAACGTTGTCTGGATTCTTCCTGTTGCGTGCGTTGCGGACGTTGCGAATATGTAGCTTGCTGCTGGCGTTGCTGCTGGTCTTGTCGCCCATTGACTTTCTGCTGACGCTGCTGTTGTTGCTTCGGAGCCTGCGCTTGTTGTTGCTGGCGTTGCTGTTGCTGTTGTTTTGGAGCTTGCGCTTGCTGCTGCTGACGTTGTTGCTGCTGCTTCGGAGCCTGCGCTTGTTGTTGCTGGCGTTGCTGTTGCTGTTGTTTTGGAGCTTGCGCTTGTTGTTGCTGGCGTTGCTGTTGCTGTTGTTTTGGAGCTTGCGCTTGCTGTTGCTGACGTTGTTGCTGCTGCTTCGGAGCCTGCGCTTGTTGTTGCTGGCGTTGCTGTTGTTTTGGAGCTTGCGCTTGCTGCTGACGTTGTTGCTGCTGTTGCTTTGGAGCCTGCGCTTGCTGCTGTTTCGGGGCCGGGGCTTGCTGCTGCCTTTCAGGTTTAGCCTGCTGTTCTTGTTTCGCAGGCTTGGCCTTTTCCTCTTGTTGCCGTGCGTTAGCTGGCGCACCGATTCTCAGCAGCAGGAATAACGCCGCCGTACTTGTGATTCCGATTAGCTTCATGATGCGATCTCCATTGCTTGTGCCGATGCGCTCGTCACTCGTCGTACATGGTGCGCCTGTTGTTTCCGATCTTCGATTTGCTCGTAACTCAAAAATTTTCCTCCTGCCGTTCTTTCCGCAACGTTTCCTAGCCAACGCGGATTCGGGAGAGGGAGTGGAACAGTCCAAATACATTCAGGAGCCACAACACCACTCCGATGACTACAACGGCGTTCAAGATCGACTTGATACTTCCGGCCATGGGGATGAAACGATTCACCAGCCACAGGAGGACACCCACGACGATCAGGGTTAACAGAATCTGAATGAGAGGCATGCTTTTTACCTTTCTGTCTTTGCTGCGAGACACTTGCAGCGCGGCCCCACGAACTCCTGCAAGCTCTGCCTGGAGTGGAGTGTTGAACCTGTACGATTCAACGAAGGGTGGACTGCCGATCCAGACAAACCCTGCGACTAGCGTGTTGTTCGAAGTCCTCAGCGCTCGTATGGGTCGTAGATGTCAAGCTGAAGGGGATGGACTGTCCAACACCGAAGTCCTTTTACTACAGGACCATCTTGGACTTCCTCAAGACGCGCGTCTGTCCGCTTGTGGACAGTTTCGCGCTTTGTTTGGCCGCAGATTTTTCCAAGCCTCCCATTCCTAATGATGGGTTTGAGGAAGCTGAAATCTCAGAGGTGTTTAATAGTCCGCGAGATGGGCCGTGCCGGAAGACTGGCGGGAAGAGCCAGCTAGTTCCGTGGCTAGCTGATGTTCCACACGTACAAGAAATGGGTGTCGCTGGCGGTAGCAACCTTGCGTCCAGCTTTCCGCGATGCACGATTCAGCGCGGAGCGGACTTTTTCCTTGGATTGCGCCAATTCAGCCAAGGGAACCTTGATTGCCGATCCATTTTTTAAACGGTCGAGGTCCTTGAGGATGGTGGTGACAATCAGTTTGTGCTTGCCTTCCCTGCCTTGCGGCACATCCGTTTGCACCATGGTCCTGAAGTGCATTTCTATGTTTTTCGCTTGGGGGCGCCCCATACAAACCTCCTTGCGCTAACGCGTTAATGCGCTAAACAAACGTGAGCTTATCGTATACTGTCGTAGCGAGTCCTGCAAATAAAAAAACAAGTCGCCAGGAGCCCCCCCCGGTTCGCAGGAATACGAACCCTCAGCAACCCTCAGCCTCACCAGTGAAGCGCAGGAGCCCCGACTAACGACTCTGTTCCGTTTGCAAAAGATACAACCCGTACGAACTTCCGCCTGTTAGCTTTCTGGAAGAACGAAAGGAGCTGCCATGCTCAATCCGAAAACGCATTTCGAGCAGGTTCCTCTGGAGACCGTCAGAAAGTTGATGGAAGAACAATCCCGGCAGGAAACTGCGGCCGTGCAGGCTCAAGCGGCACAGAAGATAGTTTTGGAAGATGTTCCTTCGGAAATCCAAGAACTACGCAGGGCGAGTTTTCATGCGATATCGCAGGTGGAGCTATAAAAACCAACCATGAGTCCCCTCAAGAAGATTTCCAAAAGCATGTCGAAGAAAAAAGACGTATTCAACATACAGGCTTTTCTCGATTCAGCCGGCGTGGCGCGGCAAATCCTGAAGTTTACAAAGGCCGAAAAGGTCTACAGCCAGGGTGATCCGACCAAGGGTGTGAAATACATTCAAGAAGGCGGTGTGAAACTCTCGGTGGTCAACGCGGCCGGCAAGGAAGCGGTCGTGGCAATTTTGGGCCCGGGCGATTTTTTTGGCGAAGGATCCCTGGCAGGCCAGCCAGTTTGCATGGCGACGGCCGTCGCGATTGAACCCACGTCCATCCTATTCATCGAAAAAAGGGAGATGATGCGGGTGCTCCATGAGGAGCACGCGCTCTCTGACCTGTTTATCTCGCATATGCTGGCCAGGAACATCCGCATCGAGGAGGATCTCATCGATCAGCTGTTCAACTCCAGCGAGAAACGCCTGGCGCGGGCTCTTCTCTTGCTGGCCCGCTACGGCAAGGAGGACCAGCCCCACGGATTGCTCCCCACAGTATCGCAAGAGATGCTCGCGGAGATGATTGGCACCACACGCCCGCGCGTGAATTTTTTCATGAACAAATTCAGAAAACTGGGATTCATCAGGTACAACGGCGGTCTTCACATCAATAGCTCTCTCCTGAGCGTCGTGTTGCACGACTGAGGCGCAAAAATATGTTCATTGAAGGCTAATACATGGGCATTGGCCATTCGAGTAAACGCCCTCGCACTGGCCGATCGGCACAATTGTCTTGCTGCCGCGCTTCGTGCTGATGTTTGATTGCAATCGCGGCCAGGCACTTAGCCCGTTCAATGAATTGCAGTTCGCCTGCGGATGGGTTTCGTCGAAGGCTACAGTACATCTCAAGATACCCAAGCGGTTCGGCATTCTCAGCGACAATCTCTTCAGAACAAAAGGCATACAGTCCAAAGCGGGCTGCGTTCAGAGCCATTGCGGCAAGCTCGGCAGGATCGTCCCCCGGCAAGGAAATGAGCGAAACCACGTTGCCAATATGACAATCAAGAGCGATACAGATTTCGTTCAGTATTTTCGCGAGGGGCGCTCGGGTGGAGATGGATTGAACAAATTGTTCTTCCGCGCTCAATGAAAACTGAATTCCTCCTTCACAGTCACTGCGCACCTTGCGCTCTTGCGATCTGCCGAACATGACGAACTTGGATTCATCCATCCGATCTCTCTCCTTTCACCCATGTTCAAAGCAAACCAAGGGCACTAGATTTGACGCTGGCGCTCCCTTGAGGCACGTTAAAAACTCCGATTCGAAGCTGGCCGTTCTGTCAAGGGCCATGAGCAGCCCGGGCGGCTCTTGGGCGTTTGTCTTTCATCGCATAGAGGGCTTTGTCGGCCGTATAGAGTAAGGATCCGATGCCATCGGCGTCGCTTGGGTAACTTGCAACTCCGACGCTGACGGATAGATTTGGCTCCTCGGCATCTTTTGCCAATAGATCGCAAATGCGACGCGCTACCAATGTGGCGGCAGCAAAGCCTGTTTCCGGCAGGACTAGAGCAAACTCGTCCCCACCTTGACGCGCCGCGGTGTCAACGGATCGGCAGCAATCCGCCAGGACTCGCGCGAGCCGGCACAATGCCCGGTCTCCCGCCGGATGTCCAAATCGATCGTTGATCTCCTTCAATTCATCGAGGTCCAGCAAGACAAGAGAGAATTCCCGCTCTGTACGCTTCGTCCGGCAGATCTCCGAGTGCAGCACCTCGAAGAGGCGGCGGTGGTTGGCCAAACCAGTGAGCGAGTCGCTCAACGCCTCGCGGCGCAGATGATCCTCGAGCGCCCGCTGTTCGGTGACATCCACAACGATGATTTCATAGCCATCAAAATTTCCAAGCTCGTCAAATGCGCCCCGCCCGCTGAGTCTGGCCTTCAGGCACGTGCCATTTTTCCGCTTCCACTCAATTTCGACCGGCTCGATTTTCGCGGACTCAGGAGAGCATCCGGCCAATGGCGCTTCAAGGCCAAGATCGAGGACAATCTCGGAATCATGATTTGCCGCCAGCAACTGCTCCTTGGTTTCGTAGCCAAGCATCGTCAAAAGAGCCTGGTTCACATCGAGAAACTTTCCTTCTGGATCGCACCGGCAAATTCCGTAGGCGGGATTCTCCACCAGCGCGCGATATAGCGATCGTGAATGCCGCAAGGCCTTTCCGGCCTCTTGCAGCTCCTCGCGAAGTTGCTTTTCGTTCAAGACTCGCCGAACGGCCATCGGCAATTGAGCCAGATGCTCCTGTTCCACGTAGTCGAACGCACCCTCGGCTGTCAGTTGCGCGATGGATTCGCTTCCCAGGGCAGTGGTCACGAAGAGCAGAGGGATCTCTTGCACCGTTTGATGCAGGAGTTCCAAAGCGTGCGGTCCTTTCCAACTTGGGCTGGGGTACTCAGCCACGACGACATCATAAGATTGGGTGCGGAGCTGCTCCGTGCACTGCGCCAAGGTCAGGACAAAATCGGCGCTCAGAGTAAACCGCGCTCTCTTGAGCTCTTCCAAGCAGCCGTCCACCACATCGGCATCGCGATGCATGAAAAGGACGCTGAGAGGCCGGCGCCGGTGCGGAGCCGTGCTCTTCGTTCGGAAACTACTCCGATTAGACTGAAATTCAGTTTGAATCAGGTTCGACATGGCAGCCCACAACTCCACGCTCAAGGCCGTCACAAGATAGGCGGCTAGGAGTTCAACCCCACGCTGGTAACTCTATGCCGGCGAGACAGAAGGGTCTGTTCCGTTTTGAACAGATGCCGTATCAGGTAAATCGGCGAAGACCGTGCGAGACCGGTGGAGATACAAAACCTAGGTTTGGCTGAGTGGCAGAGGGGATCGGTCTGCATGTTCAAAATGAGACATACAACCATCGTTCTCATGTCATACGGTTGCCCGGTAATTGGGAGTTGCAATGAGGACCGCAATGGTGAGCTGCCCGCTGTGCCGTAGTAAGCGAATTCATCGATCAAAGCGCCGAGGGATCGTTGAAAGGGGAATTCTGGCAATGGTTTTTGTTAGGCCGTTTCGTTGTGAGCGCTGCGACCTCCGATTCTTCCGTTGGACACTCAGCGCGAATCCCAATTCGTCCTGGCCGGCACCGACGGGCTAGGCGCGAGGCTCCTTTCGTTACCGTGCTTTTGGGAGAATGGCCTCCCCCAAGTCGTTCGGAAAGGCCTGCTATTTGCCATCGGTTGGAAATGGTTGTCTGGAGTGGGTATAGTTTGTCTGTGCTGGAGAGCAATCGCCTTGCGTGAAGAGATGCATCGTAACAAGAAAAATGGCTTTAACGCCCAGACTTTTCTCGATTCCGCAGGCGTGGCGAGGAAAGTCGTTGAATTTCCAAAAAACACGAGAATTTATGCCCAAGGCGATGCGGCCAAGCATGTGATGTACATTCAAGCCGGCGGCGTCAAACTTTCGGTGGTCAATGAGATGGGCAAAGAAGCGGTCGTGGCCGTGCTAAGGCCCGGAGATTTTTTTGGCGAAGGAAGTATTGCCGGTCAGAGGCTACGGATGGGTTCGGCCACCAGCACGGCTGCAACCACGGTACTGGCGATCGATCGGGAGGAGATGATTCGCGTGCTCCACGCGGAGCATGAGTTTTCCGATCGGTTCATCACCTACATGCTTTCCAGAAACATCAGGATCGAAGAAGACCTGGTCGACCAGCTTTTTAACTCCACGGAAAAACGGCTTGCTCGCGCGCTCCTTTTGCTGGCTCGTTATGGCAAGAATGACCAGCCGCAGAAGATTCTACCCAAGATTTCTCAGGAGACGCTCGCGGAAATGATTGGAACGACACGGTCGCGCGTGAATCTGTTCATGAATAAATTCAAGAAATTGGGTTTCATTGATAATTCAGATGGCCTTGAAATTAACAGCTCGCTCTTGAGCGTTGTCCTGCACGACTGAGCCGCAACGCGGATTCAGCAACATCCCCTAAGAAACTTAGATTTGCGAAGAAGGAGAAGGAAGGGGAGTGTCCCCGCCTCCGCTGCGCAGCCAGGAGGGGCCCGCACTTGCTTGGTGCTGGTGCCGGGCAATTGTGGCCCAGCTTTCTTTTGGAAGACTGAAAAATGCGCTGGTGATCTGCGGATCGAAGAGGCGGCCAGACTCCGAATGGATCACCTTGAAGCCGTTCTCGAAAGGCTGGGCGCTGCGGTAGGGCCGGTCCGAAGTGATGGCGTCGAGAGTATCGGCCACGGCAAAGATCCTCGCGCCAATTGGAATTTCTTGCCCCTTCAGGCCGCGCAAATAACCGCTGCCATCGTAGCGCTCATGATGCGAACGGATCAGTTCTGCGGCTTCTGCCAAAAACGGGATTTGCTTGACCAGATCGTAGCCCGTCTGCACGTGCTGCTGCATGAACAGGCGCTCTTCTGGAGTGAGCGGGCCTGGTTTCAGGAGAATGCCATCAGGGAGGGCAAGTTTCCCGATGTCATGCAGGTAAGCGCCCATGGCGATGGTCTTGTGTTGCGCCTCGGAGAGGCCCAGCACTCTGGCAATTTCCAGAGCGAAGCGGCAAACGCGCCGGGAGTGCCCTTCAGTCGCGGCGTCGCGTAGATCGATGGCGGCACCCAGCGATTCCAGAGTGTCTTCATAGCTGCGCTCCACGAGCTTGAGAGCGGCTTCGATCTGCTTGGTGCGTTCGGCGACCATCTCCTCCAGATGCAGACGGTAACCTTCGACTTCCTGCTCCAGCTGTTTTTTTTTCAAGGCGCGGTGCAGGCTGGCAATGACCAGCTCCTCCTGAAGAGGCTTGACCAGATAGTCGTCCGCGCCGGACTTCATTGCTAGAATGCCCGCACGCACATCGTCATGGCACGTGGCAACGAGAAACGCCACATAAGGGGTCCGGCGTCGAACTTCCGCGAGGAGTTCCATTCCGTTCATTCCCGGCATGTTGAGGTCACAGACGATGGCGTCCTGAGCGTCATTTTCCAGAAGACGAAGAGCCGCCACGCCGCTTAAGGCCGTCTTGCATTCAAAATCTGCTTCGGACAATAACAACGCGAGGAGTTTGCAGGCTGCGGGCTCATCATCAACGATGAGTACCCGGGCGGTCGGGCACGATTTCAACGGTCCTTGGCCGGCCGCAATTTCCGGTGCCAGAGTCAGAATGTTGTAAGGGATGGGCATTCTGTGGATCTCCGGCGCGTGTGCAGAACGGACAGACGACGGTTATCTCCATCTCCCTATGGTGCAATTCTCAAGCCATAGGATTCGCTATAACGAGTTCAGAATCAGGCGGTTTTCTACGCAGTATGTACCGATTTGGTGCCAAGCTTCGGATTGGAACACCGGCTGCTTGAAAACAGGCGCGGTCGCGAATGGCTAAAGGCCGTGCGATGCGCGGAAAGCACGCACCACGGCGGCGGCGTCCTGGTGCTGGGCGTCGACGGCATAGTTGAGGCGGCGCATGTCTGCGGCAGAGAGTTTTCCGGCCAGATCAGCGAGTGCGGCGCGCAGTGGCGGGAATTGTGCGAGCGCGGATTGGCGCACGATGGGGACGGCGTCGTAGGGCGGAAAATAGTGGCGGTCGTCTTCGAGGGCCAGGAGGCCGAGGGAATCGATAAGGCCGTCGGTGGAATTGCCGGCGACAATGTCGGCTTGATGATCGACGAGCGCGCGGTAGATGAGGCCGAGGTCCATGACTTTGGGAGTTTCCGCAAAGTGAAGATTGTAGCGGTCGCTCCAGCCGCGGAAGCCGTCGGGGCGTTCGAGGAATTCGTAGCCGACGCCCACGCGCCACTTGGTGGCGAGTGGCGCGATATCGGAAATTTTCTGGAGACGAAGTTTCTGCGCGTCATCGCCGCGGATGACCATGGCAAAAGTGTTTTCAAAACCGAGAGGCTCTGTGACTTCGAAATGGAAGCGCTCGGAGTAGAGCTGCTTGACGCGAGTGTAGACCGCGTTCGAATCGCCCTGCGGTGATTCATTCAAAACGGTGGTGAGTGCCGTGCCGGTGTATTCGACGTAAAGATCGAGTTGGCTGGCTTGCATGGCTTTGTGAACAAGGAGGGTGCCACCGAGATTTGTTTTGCGCTCGACGGGGATGCCTGTTTTGGCTTCGATATGCTGCGCGAGAAGCTCGGCGAGGATGACCTGTTCGGTGAAAAATTTAGAGCCGATCGTGATTTTAGTGGGACGCGAAGAATGACAAGCCGAGGAGAACAGAGCAGCGCAAATGAAAAAGTAAAATAGAGAGCGGCGCATCTCAGGCAACCCTCAAACGGCGTTCGATGAGGCCGAGGAGAAAATCGGCGATGAGGGCGAGGAGCGCCGCGGGGATGGCGCCCGCGAGGATTAGTGCATCGCTGACGAGGGCCACGCCACGGAAGATGAACGTGCCGAGGCCGCCGGCGCCGATGGCCGCGGCAATGGTGGCCACGCCAATGGTGATGATGGTGGCGGTTCGAATTCCCGCAAGAATCACTGCGAGCGCAAGCGGGAAGCGGACGCGCCAGAGAATTTGCGCACGGGTCATGCCCATGGCTTCCGCAGCTTCAAGGACGGCGGGATCGATTCCCGTGAGGCCCACGTATGTATTGCGGAGGATCGGGAGAAGGGCATACAGGACAAGAGCGACGATGGCGGTGCGCTTGCCGATGCCGCCAATGAAGGGAATGGGAATCAGAAAGCCGAAGAGTGCAAGGCTTGGAATGGTCTGAAAAATACTGGCGATGCCGAGAGCGATGGTGCGCAGCGCGGGACGCTGCACGATGAACATGCCGAGCGGCACGCCGATCAGAATGGCAATCGCCATAGCGATGAGGACGAGCGCGAGGTGATCAAGCGTGGCGCTGAAAATCTCCGCGCGGTGCTCGGCGAAAAAAGTCCAATCGCTGGAAAGTTGGATGACCGCGGCGTTCATGCGGGAGCTCCCGGAGCGATGGAAAGTGAAGAAGTAAAGGCGCGGACTTCTGGATGATCAAGGTGAAGGAATTCCTGCGGCGTGGCGCTGGCAACGATGCGGCCTGCTTCCAACAGGACGATGCGGGAAGCAAGCAGCAGGGCTTCGCGCAAATCATGAGTAACGAAGACAATCGTCTTACCCAGGCGGCGGGCTAGCGCGCTGAACTCGCGCTGCAATTCGGCGCGGGTGACAGGATCGAGCGCGCTGAAAGGTTCGTCCATCAGTAGAATGGGTGGATCGGCAGCCAGGGCGCGGGCAACACCGACACGTTGCCGCTGTCCTCCGGAGAGTTCGCGGGGGTGGCGGCTAGTGAATCGAGCACGCGCATCAAGACCTACTAGGGCCAGGAGCTCCTTAACTCGCGCAGTGGTGCGAAGCGCATCCCATTTTTCCAAAGTGGGAATGAGGGCCACATTCTCCGCCACAGTGAAATGGGGGAAGAGACCGGCGTCCTGGATGACGTAGCCGATGCCGCGGCGGAGGCGGATGGGGTCCCAATCGGTGGTGGCGCGACCCTGAACGAGGACTTGCCCCCGGGAGGGCATTAACATTCCGTTGATCAATCTCAGGAGGGTGGTCTTGCCACTGCCGCTGCGGCCGAGGAGAACCAGGGTTTCCCCATGAGGGATTCCAAAGGAAATGCCAGAAACGATGATTCGCGCAGGAATATCGTTTATGTGATATTCCACATCGCAAAATTCAATCAGATTCTCTCTGAAACTCACGGTTTTCGTATTCATTTCGATTGACAGCCGCAAGACCTGGCGCGAACATCTTAATGCACCTGGCCTCCCGGCGCTGTGTTTTTGGCGCATCCTTCGCGCGGAAGCTGCATCCAACGGAAGGGGTAAAACGAGAATGGGAGCACTTGCCGCAGCTGTCCGCATCCGGCACGATCTTCACACCCGCCTGCTTAACTCTCGCTCGCGCACGGACGAACTGTTTCGACTGGTTCGCGAAGAGGCCATGTACGACCGTCCGATACCGGAGCGGCACCGCATTATTTTTTACGTCGGGCATGTGGAAGCCTTCGATTGGAACCTACTCGGGGACCGCGCGTTTGGTTTGCGCTCCTTCCATCGGACCTTTGACCATCTCTTTGCGTTTGGGATTGACCCAGTGGGCGGCGGGCTGCCTTCGGATACGCCCGCGGATTGGCCGGCGCGAGAGGAAGTTGAGGAGTACAACCGGCGTCTGCGCGAGGAACTGGACCATGCGATCGAGAGAGCGTTGGAGCGGCCAGCGGAAGGACACCCGCACCTGATTCCCATGCTGGAAGTGGCTATCGAGCACCGGTTGATGCACGCGGAAACGCTGGCGTACATGCTGCACCGCATGCCGAGCGATAAAAAGATTTGCGGGCCAGAGCGTGCCGCGTGGAAATCCGTACGCGTGAAGTCGCAGCTCGTGGATATTCCGGCTGGGAGCGCGACGCTGGGCCTGGACAATATTCAGGGAGATGAGTTCGGGTGGGACAACGAATTTGGCCTGCATGAAGTGGAGGCCGCGGGATTCGCCATCGAAAAACACAACGTAACGAACCACGATTTTCTGCGCTTCATCCAGGCGGGTGGTTACGAGAACGATTCTCTGTGGAGTGAAGAAGCCCGGGCCTGGAAGAAAAAAGATGGCATCGAGCATCCGATGTTCTGGAGGCGCGATGGCAACCTGTGGATGTACCGCACGATGTTTGGCGAAATTCGATTGCCGCAGGAGTGGCCAGTGTACGTGAGCCACGCCGAGGCCACGGCGTATGCGAAATGGCTGGGGCGAAAACTTCCGACCGAAGCACAGTTTCACCGTGCCGCGTATGGAACGCCCGACGGCCGGCATGAGCACAGCTATCCGTGGGGCGAAGAAGTGCCCAGTGCCAGCAAGGGCAACTTTGATTTTAAGTCGTGGGATCCTTCTCCGGTGGGCGCGCATCCAGAAGGCGGCAGCGCTTTCGGCGTGCAGGACCTTGTCGGCAACGGCTGGGAGTGGACGCGCACGGAGTTTGCGGCGTTCCCGGGATTTACGCCGATGCCCTTTTATCCGGGCTACTCCGCCAACTTCTTCGACGGCAAGCACTATGTGATGAAGGGCGGCTCACCGCGCACTGCCGCATGCATGTTGCGGCGGTCGTTCCGAAACTGGTTCCAGCCGCATTATCCGTACGTCTACGCAACGTTCCGTTGCGTCGAGGACTAATCAAGCCAAACTCGGGGGACTCCATGCTGACTTCTTCCCTTCCCGTCAGGCACGTGTCGGAATTTGCGGCGGACGTACGCGAAAGCCTTACCAAGCCGGGGCAGCGAGAACTTCCTTCAAAATATTTGTATGACGAAGTGGGCTCGGCGCTGTTCGAGACGATTTGCGTTTTGCCGGAGTATGGATTGACGCGAGCGGACGCGCGGCTGCTGGAAAAGTATGCGGGAGAAATTGTTGGAAAGCTGACGTCACCGATCCAGGTAGCGGAGCTGGGAAGCGGCTCGGGAAAAAAGACGCGGTGGATCCTGGAGGCGCTTTCGCGACGGCAAAAAACGTATTACTACCCGATTGAGATTTCACCTTCGGCGCTGGCGGCCCTCGCGAAGGAGCTGGGACAGATTGATCTGGTGAGCATCGTCGGTTACGAGCAGCCGTACCTGGAAGGTTTGCGCGCGGTGGCCGAAGGGCGCGGGGAGCGGGATCACCTGCTGGTGTTGTTCCTCGGGAGCACGATTGGGAATTTCGATCGTGATGCGGGCGAAGAATTTTTGCGGGAGATGCGGGCGATTCTGCAACCGGGCGACGCTCTGCTGCTCGGCACGGATTTGGAGAAAAGCGTCGAGTTGCAATTGCTGGCGTACAACGATCCGGCGGGCGTGACGTCGGCATTCAATCTGAATTTGCTGGCGCGGCTTAACCGGGAGCTGGGGGCAGATTTTGATTTGAGCTGCTTCCATCATGAAGCGCGCTGGAACAGCGCGGAGCGACGGATCGAGATGCACTTGCGGTCCACTCGCAGGCAAACCGTACAGATTCCCGCTGCTAGCCTGCGAGTGATGCTGGACGAAGACGAGACGATTTGGACGGAAAGCTCGCACAAGTATCAAGCTGAAGAAATTCCCGCCATGGCGGCGAGGACGGGATTCAGCTGCGATGGACAGTGGATTGACGACGAGTGGCCGTTCGCGCAAAATCTGCTGATTGCTAGTTAAGAGAACAGAGAGCAGAGAATAGCAGCCGCTGGTTCTTAGTTGTTAGGTTTGAGTCTTTAGTAGGAGAAGAAAGGCTTTTCGATCCTTTTGGTCTGCTTAGCGCGTCCTCGTTTTGAATTGTCAGTCTTCAGTTTTCCGTAAGAGAAGAAACAATCGGCAGTAGAGGGCAGTGATCAGTGAGGGTAATGCGGGTCAAGGGAAAGAATAGAGGCGGAAGAAAGAAGAGTCGAAAAGTAGACAAGAACCTCACACGTAAAACCGAGGTGAGGGGGATCCGGCTGGGTCTACGTTTTTTTGACTGACATGGGGCGATTTTGCAGGAACTCGGTGAGCCGTGCTTTATTTATTTTCAAGCCTCCGTTGTAGCTGACCAAGCCCTTCTTCTTGAAATCGTTCATGAATTTACTTACCCTTGGGCGGGTGGTACCGACCATCTCTGCCAGGGTTGATTGGCTCACCGCCAAGGGGGACTTCGACTTAGATTCCTTGGTTATCTGCCCAAACAGAAGCAGAACCCGTGCCAGTCGCCTTTCGCTGAAATTGAAGAATTGATCTATCAAGTCTTCTTCTATTCGAACAACTCGGGAAATCAAATATCCAACAAACAGCGCTGTAAAGCGCGGGTCTCTCTTGAGGGTGCGAATTGTGCTCTCCTTTTGCAGTCGAATGACATCGGACTCTCCAATTGACCTGGCCGTGCAAATCCGGAGAGATTGCCCTGCTAGACAGCCTTCGCCAAAGAAGCTACCGCGCTGCAGGATGGCGATTATCGCCTTTTTGCGTGCGGTGACCGCCGTGAGTTTCACCGTCCCGTTCTCGATGTAGAAGACTGAATCAGCCGGGTCTCCTTGCGAAAAGACGACCTCTCTATCTCGGTAGTTCCGAAAAGTCATCCCCTTAAGGAACTTTTTGCGGAGAAATACGTGGCCGAGACTACGTTTACTCGCCATTCAGGTCTGCTCCTTCAATCAAGTCAGGAAACTGGTCCGACGGTGACCAATCGTAGACTCGTAGGACTAACCCGTCTAGATGACTAAAATTGACCACATGCAAGTTGTGCAGAATTGAACAGATAAAAGTGAGAATTTGTGGGGCAATGAGCGGCAGACTGGGACCCGTTCTTCCCACCTTTCAACTCCAATTCAGGACGTGAAGAGTGGGCAGCTGCCGGCTACTCGGAAGTTATCGTCAGACGCGGTGGAAGCTGCGGTAGACAGGCGAGCGTATCCAAAGGAAAAATAGAAACTAGAAGGTAGAAACCAGAAAAGGACAAGAAAAAAACCTCGACCTTCGATCCCGAAAAGTTAAACCCCCCAGGTAGAAAAAACGCTACCTGGGGCACCCAGCTTGAATATAACGAGCGATCTGATCCAGGTGAGAAAGGTCGTGACCTGCCAGCAGGCGCAACATCACGTCCAAGGACTCCGGGCCGCGCTCATTATGCTGGCCGGTGCGCTTCAAATCCTCGGGTGACGTTCGTTTCCACACTGCCAAATTGAACATGCGCATCCTCCGAAAGATTTCGACCAGCTCCGACGGCTCGCGCTCATTGTGCCGAAGAGCGGCTACCCACATATCCTGATTGGTGCCAAGAATGGCCGGGGCGTTTTCAGAAAGAATCAGCCTAAGACGATATCCATAGACCCATTCGCTATCGGTCAGATGGCCGATAATTTCGTTGGGAGTCCATTTTCCTTCAAATGGCCGGGTGCGAAGTACCGTCGCCGAGTGCTTGCCCACGATATCGGCCAAGATGGATGCCGTCTGCGCCAACACCTCCAAAGGGTTTCGGTCAGCCAATAGGTTGAACATCTTCTCGCGATAGGCCTGTGAAGCGGACAGCGAGAGTGCTGCCTGCGGCGTGGTCATTGCTGGCTCCTTTCTTATGTTCTGAAAACAGTTCCTCGAACCTTGTTCTAACGAAGTTTTTCGAAAGCTGGCCCGGGTAATGGCAGGAAGACGATATTACGGCCTGCTGACTTCGCGCTATCCGAATTCGGTGTTCAAACTGAATTCCTTCTGGGATCCGCGCTAAAGACGGGGAATCAGAAGGCTTCGATGCGGCAGACGAGGCGGGCGGACCAGGATTTTTGGGTGGTGAGGGAGGGGCGCCAGATGGCGAGGATTTGGGAGCCCTGGTAGACGCGCTCGAAGCCTTCTTCGGATTCGGAGACGGTTTCGATGGGGGCGACCCAGAACTCGTCGGCCAGGGGCGCGTGCAGGGCGACGCGGACGCGCTGCCAGCCATCTTCCATGCGCAGGATGGGGCCGGGGAGCGAGCCGCTGAAGCGCAGGTTTTGGCGGCCGGTGGGCGTTTCGAAGCAGCGATCGGGCTCGGCGGGTGCGAGCAGGTTGACGATCGATTCGATGCCGACGGCGATGGGCTTCGCGGGAAGTTCCTTGAGCCGCAAACTGATTTCGCAGGCGACTTCACAGCCGTTTGGCGCGGGACCGAACGAGAATTGCTTGATGAGCGAGAGCTTCACGTCGGAGGTTTCATTTTTTCCGTGCAGGGTGAGCGCGTGGGCGCGGAAGAGCTCGGCGTTGTGGGGATCGGAAATACTGACGGCGTAGGGGCCACCCGCGAAGCCGGCGTCTTCCTGCAATTCGAGCGCTTCGTAGTCGGCGTGGGTGCGCGCGGGATCGAAAAGCAGGACGCGGAAGGCGTGGCGCGGCCAGCGATCGTAACGCAGAAAGCGTTCGAGGCCGGGCTCTTTGACGCGGGTTTGTTCGTGGATGCTCGCGACGGCCCCAGTGGCGGACTTCCCCGCAGCTTCACGCAAGCTGGTGTGATAGGACTCCGGGCGGCGCAGGATGGAGTTCACCAGGGTGGCGGCAGCGGGACGAAAATCGAGGGCGGCGATGGTGCCGCCGTCGCTGGGCTTGAGCAAGACCTGATATTCCGGAGCGGTGAAGAGCAATTCGTTGGCGCCATCGGCGTCGTAATCCAGGAGCTCGACGCGGGCGACGAGCGCGCCGGGAGTGTGCAGGTCGGCGATGGCTTCGGCGCGAATAAGGTTCCGCCAGGGATCCGTGCGGAGATGGGGGGCATAGATGCCACCGAAAATGCCGTGCCAATACGCGTCGTTACATTGCGCGCGCAGGAGCAGATCGCGCGCTTTCAGGAGATCTTCGGCCGGCTTCGTTCCAGCGGGGCGAACAGGAGCGGCGGCCAGGCGGGCGGAGACACGCAGCATTTTTTTGTGCAGCAAATTGGCTTCGGGATACTTGCGAAAGAAACCGCGCCAGGAACCGCCGCGAAGGAACGAGAGAACTTCCGGGCGGGCGCTGAACTCCTTGAGCACGGCGTGATAACGCTGGCGGACGCGCGTGGGCAGGACCCATTCCATCATCTCGGTGTAGGAAGCGGTGGGAAGATCGGCGCGGCCGAGAGGCATGTGCGCGGCGAGGTATTCGCCGGGTGTTGAAACTTTCAGCCAGTCGGAATTTTTTTCGAGCGCGGCGAAAAAACCGGCGAGCCATTTGTCCGTATAGCAGTGTTCGTGCGTGCCGGGCCAGACGCCGAATTTTTCCATGTCATCGCCCATGGCGGCGACGCCACCGGGATGGAGGCTCGCGGCGTCGCGCAACCAGGCGATGACCTCCTCGACTTTGCCGAAAGGGATGAGATAGCGCAGGGCCTTTTGGCCGGGATAGAGCCAAACGCTTTGGCCGCGATCTTCGGCAATGTAGGCTCCGAAAAGTTCCTCCGGCTCGAAACCCGCGGAAAGAAAGTGAATGTCATCGACCAGGGTGTAAGCCACTTTCGCGGCGGCGAGCGCGGAAGGAAGCTGCGGCTCCCACACGCGCTCGGCAAGCCAGGCACCGGAGGGAAGCCGGCCGAAATTTTTTTCGAGATAAGCGGAGAGACGGGTGATCTGCTCGCGCTGATCTTCGGGAGGAATGGAAATAAGGATGGGCTCGTAAAAGCCGCCGCCCACGAGCTCGACCTGGCCGTGCTGAACCAGCGTTTTCAGGCGGATGAAATATTCGGGGCGGTGCTCTTCGATCCAGGCGAGGAGGGGGCCGGAATAGTGAAGGCCGAGGTGGACGCCGGGATGTTTTTCCAGCTCGTCGATGAAAGGGAGATAGGAAGTTTTGTACGCCTTCTCGAGGACATGTTCGAAATTGCCGCAGGGCTGGTGGGCGTGAATGAGCAGAGCGAGATGGAAGTGCTCGGGCATGGGGACAGTTTTTTCTCTTACACATCATAGCAAGCCGCGCAAATTTATGGATTCAAGCGGCGGCGAGCGCGGACTTACGGGGAAACATGTTTCAGGATCCAGTCCGAGACGGCATTCAGGGCCTCGGGGGCCATGGTCTCCAGGACGACGCCGTATTCGGTGGGCGAGCCCGTGGGAGCGTGCTGGAAAAGATGGTTGAGTCCGGGCAATTCCGTGGCCTGAAAATCACGGTTGCCGCCGTCTTGTAGAGCTTTCTGGATCCCTGCGAGATTTTCTTTCGGCGGAACCTGGAGATCCTTCTCGCCGTCGAGGGCGAGCACCGGGCAGAGGGTCTTTTTCAGAGCGGGTGCCGGGTCATAGTCGAGGAAATAACGGAACCACGGCGAAGCCAGCATGCCCAACTGCGACTGCAAGGCGGAGGGGGGTAGCGCTGAATTTTCGCTGCTGTCCTGCACGAGCTCCTTCAACTTGGATTCGAGCTCGGCGCGGTTCTGCACCTGACGGACGAGAGCGTAGGTTTGCTTGTTGAAATCGAGAGTGCTGGCGATTTGAGCGTCATTTGCGCCGGAAACTTTCAAAATAGATTCGGACTGTAACAGCAAGAGATCTTCGCCTTTCACGCCGGGGCCGGCCAGCAGAACAATCCAGGCAACATCTTTCGAACGCGCGGCGACCATGGGGGCAATGATTCCGCCTTCACTGTGGCCGATCAGGCCGACTTTTTTCGAGTCGAGCTCTTTGCGATTCTTCAGGTAGGCAAGGGCGGATTCGCAATCGTTTGCAAAATCCTCGGTGGTGGCGTTCGCATAGTCGCCGATGGATTTGCCGATCCCGCGTTTGTCGTAGCGGAGGACGGCGATGCCTTTGCGGGTCAGGTGGTCGGCAAGAATCAGAAAGGGATGGTGGCCGAGAAGAGTCTCATCGCGATCGTGAGGGCCGGAGCCGGTGAGGAGCACGGCCACGGGAAACGGACCGGTTCCGCTGGGGATGGTGAGCGTACCCGCGAGTGAAATCTTCGCGCCGGCATTAGGAAAAACTACTTCTTCCTCGCGGTAAGGATAAGGCTTGGATGGCGTTTGCGGGCGAAGCAGTTCGAGAAGTTTGTCAGCGCGCTGGAATTCGAGCTTTTGGGTGACTTCGTTTTGTGTCCAGCTTCCAGCGATGGCGGTCTTCGCCGCGTTGAGTGTGCCGTCGTAAACGCCGCCAACTTCGGGAATCTCAAAATGAAAAGCGGTGTCCTTCTGGCTGACTTTGGTGGCGGGGAGACCGCTGACGCCCTGGTCGGGGCTGTCGAGGGCGCCAACGAGCTGGTCTTGGTCGGCATGAGTGACGTGAAGCTGCAGGCGGAGGCGCATGCCGTTGGCTTGCAGTGCGCCCTGCCAGACGCCTTCGGCGGCGGAAACCGCGTCGGCAGGCTTCTTTGCTCCGGCGCCGGAAGCCTGGTGATGGAAGACGAGCGGCAGGCTGTTGGTGCCCTGGGTCCAGATGCCCTCGATAGAGTGGTGATCCGCGGAAATCTTTCCTTCGTAGGAAACGCCGACCGAAGACACGCTGAGACCGAGTATGGAATTCTTCTGCGTGAAGGAGGTCACCTCGATGCCGTAAACGCCCTGGTCGAGACTATCGATGGTGGCTTTGATGGAGCCGTCCGGAGCTTTGGCAATGTGCAGGACGAGGTGAAGAGCGGCTTCGCCGGCTTGCAGTGTACCGGCCCAGTCGCCGTCCAGAGTTGTGGAACCGGTGTGGGGCTGCGGCTTGTGAGCGGGTGACGCCTGCGCGGAAGCGACAGAAGGAAATTGGAGTGCGAAAAGAAGGCAGGAAATGAGTAAGACGCGGCTCCAGCTCACAAGCTTCACGCAGGACCTCCCCGGCTAACCGCCAGATGGGTAGATGATACTGGGAGCAAAAGAGTTGGAACGGTGCTTGATCCCGGGCGGACAAAAAACGGCACGCCAAACCGTGCCGCAAATTGTTTTCTAAAGCCAAGTTTACCGCACCCGAGAGCACTACTTCTTGTTGGCGTACCAATCGGCGTTGATGGGAGTGAAACTGTTCCACTTCTCCGGCAAATCCTCGAGCGCGAAAATGGCGGTCACCGGGCATACCGGGACGCACGCGCCGCAATCGATACATTCGGTCGGGTGGATGTACAGCTGGGTTTCGGCTTCGAATGCCGGCTCATCCTTACGCGGGTGGATGCAGTCCACCGGGCAAACATCGACGCAAGCGGTGTCTTTGGTGCCGATGCACGGTTCGGCAATCACGTAAGCCATTAAGGATCTCCTTTGTTCGGTCAAAGCGCCGGCGGCTCATCGGGCGGATTCGCACACCGGCAAAAATTCCTTATATCACGCGCTGCTGGGGGCAGCAAGCAGCACAGTGCAATTGTACGTGGTGGGAATGACTTTCTCAACCAGCAAGGGTGCGGCTAGAATGAGAGCGGAAGGATGACCATGAGAACCCGGACTATTTTCGTCGCAATTCTGTTGGTGGCAGGAATCGCTGCAGGGGCCGCGGCACAGGCCCCGAAGTCCGCAGCTCCGCGCGATCCGGAGCTGATCGACATTCAGGGCTATCAGAGACTGCTGGAGCAGAATCGCGGGAAACCGCTCCTGGTGACATTTTGGGCGACGTGGTGCGAGCCTTGCCGCGACGAGTACCCCATGCTAAGTGATTTGGCCAAACAGTACGCGCCGCAGGGGCTGAAGGTTGTGGGCGTCAGCATGGACGATGACGGGGACATAATCCTGATGCGCCGGTTCATCGCGCGGTACAAACCCTTTTTCCGGAACTACCGGAAAAGTGCGGGGGGCCAGGACGCTTTCGTGCACGCGGTAATGCCGGGATGGACCGGAGCGCTTCCTGCGTCGTTCTTCTACGCGAAGGACGGTCGGCAGGTTGGGCATGTGCTGGGCGAGGGGTCGCGCGCGACGTATGAGGCTGCGATCCAGTCGTTGCTTGCCGCGGGGTCCAATTAGGGCGCGCTTCCATATTCCAAGCGAGCATCTTGGGAGGAATCATGATTCGCAGCGAGAATCTGCGCAGCGGGTATATCCAGGACGACGTCGAAGAATATATTTACAAGCTGCTGCCGGAGCGCGACGCGGTCATAACGGAAATCGAGAGCTACGCGGCGGAGCATCGCACACCGATTGTTGGTCCGGCTGTGGCCCGGATGCTGGCGTTGTTTGTACAGGTCTCCGGAGCAAAGCGGATTTTCGAAATGGGCTCGGCCATCGGGTATTCGACGATATGGCTGGCGAGAGCGGCGGGGCCGAAAGGGAAAGTGATTTATACGGATGGCAATCCGGAAAACGCGCGGCGGGCGAAGGAGTATTTTCGGCGCGCGGGAGTGGCGAAGCGGATCGAGGTGCAGGTGGGCAACGCGCTGGAGCTGGTGAAGAAAGCGCGGGGATCGTTTGACCTGATTTTCAACGACGTGGACAAGCACCAATATCCGGATGCGCTGCACGCTGCGCTGCCGAAGCTGAAACGCGGCGGTTTGTTCATCACAGACAATACACTTTGGTCCGGCAAGGCGGCCAGGCCGGCGCCGCCTGACGATGTGAATACGCTGGGCGTGCAAGAGTTCAACCGGCTGGTTTACGCTTCGAAGCAACTCTATCCGGTTCTGATTCCATTGCGCGATGGCGTGACGGTCTGCCAAAAGCTGTAACGGGTAAACCGTCTTACTTGCGGAAGAAATTGCGGACGAGGAAGCCGACGTTGGCGGGGCGCTCGGCGAGGCGGCGCATGAAATAGGGGAACCAGTCCTGGCCGAAGGGGATGTAGATGCGCACGCGATAGCCATCGCGGACTAAGCGGCGCTGGAGATCGGTGCGCACGCCATAGAGCATCTGAAATTCGAAATCGTCCTTGGAAATCTGCTTGGCTGCGGCGTGGCGGATGGTTGCAGCGATCATCAGGGGATCGTGCGTGGCGATGCCGTGATAAAAACCACTGGACAGCAACATCTGCATCAAGCGGACATAATTGGCGTCGACGTCAGCTTTGCTCGCGTAAGCGACCTCGGGTAATTCCTTGTACGCCCCCTTGCACAGGCGAATCCGGCAGCCGTAGGCCAGCAAATCGGTGATGTCTGTTTCGCTGCGGTACAAATAAGACTGGATGACCGTGCCGATGGCGGGATTCCGCGAGCGGACGCGTTTGACGACATCGATGGTGCGCTGCGTATACAGCGAGCCTTCCATGTCAACGCGCAGGAAATTGTTGAAGCGGGCTGCGAACTCCACGATGGAGAAGACCAGGCCCTGGCAAAAATCCACATTGAGATCGAGGCCCAGCTGGGTGAGCTTGCAAGAAACATTGGCGTTCAGATTCTCCTGCGCGATACGTTCATAAATTTCGAGATAAGCATCGCGGGAATGCTGGGCGTCGCTGGTGGAAGAGACATTTTCGCCGAGATAGTCGAGGCTGGCGAGCATGCCGGCGCTGTTGCATTCGCGCGCGGCGGCGACGGCTTCATCCAGCGTCTCGCCGGCCACGAAGCGGCGGGCCATGCGGCGCGTGGTGCCATTGGAAGTGACCCAATTGGCGAAGCCTTTGCTTTCGGAGAGCTTGAGGAGTGTCGACCGGAGCATGCGTGAATCAGTATGGCAGCCTGGCAAGACTGAAACTAGGGCTTGTGCTCTTCCAGAAACTTTTCCGCATCGATGGCGGCCATGCAGCCGGAGCCCGCAGCGGTAACCGCCTGGCGGTAGCGGTGATCCTGCACGTCGCCGGCAATAAATACGCCGGGTACGGCGGTCAGGCTGCCATGTTTGGCGAGCAAGTAGCCGTTGGAATCCATTTCGAGTTTGCCCTTGAAGACGGTGGAGTTGGGATCATGGCCAATGGCGACGAACACACCGTGCAAGGCAATCTCGCGAGTTTCCTTGGTCTGTTGATGGCGCAACCGCACGCCTTCGACGTTGCCGCCGGGGGCGATTATTTCTTCCACGGCGAAGGGCGTGACGAATTGAATTTTCGGGTTGGCTTTGGCGCGGTCGATCATGATCTTGGAGGCGCGGAATTCGTTGCGGCGGTGAATGAGATAGACCTCGCTGGCGTAGCGTGAAAGAAAGTTGGCCTCTTCCATGGCGGAATCGCCGCCGCCAACCACGGCGATGGGCTTGCCACGGAAAAAATAGCCGTCGCAGGTCGCGCAGGTGGAGAGACCGTGGCCGATCAATTCTTTTTCACCCTTCAGGCCCAGGAGACGCGCGGAGGCGCCCGCGGCGACGATTAGAGCCTGGGTCTCGTAGGTCTCCTTTCCGGCGATGACCTTGAACGGGCGCTTGCTGACGTCCACTTCCGTCACCGCGCCAGCTTTGAACTCTGCACCAAATTTCTGCGCCTGTTTGCGCATGTTTTCGATGAGCTCGGGCCCCATGATACCGTCGGGGAAGCCGGGGTAGTTCTCAACGTGGGTAGTGAGGGAGAGCTGCCCGCCGGGCTCGTGGCCGTCAAGGACGAGGGGTTTCAGGTTGGCGCGCGCGGCGTAAATCGCCGCGGTAAGGCCGGCGCAGCCACTGCCGATGATGACGACGTTGTACATTCGGTAGTTCTCCACCCATTAGATTCAGCACTGCGCCCGCCGGATACAACGGAGACGTATTGTAGCATTGCCACGCTTGCGAATCGGAATGCGGAGGGGCCAAATTGGCGAGTGATTTTGGCAGGGGGCGGCGTTGACCCCGGCGTTTTGACGCGGCTATAGTCCATAGAAAGATCAGGTTGCCCCAGGAGAAACTCACGATGGATCCGCGATACCCGATTGGAAACTTTGAAATGCCCAAGCAAGTGACACCGGCCCGGCGGCAGCAGGCAATCGACGAACTTGCGGCGACGCCAGGGAAGATGCGCGCTGCGGCAAAGGGATTGAACGACGCCCAGCTGGACACGCCGTACCGGGATGGCGGCTGGACCGTTCGGCAGGTGCTGCACCACGTTCCGGACAGCCACCTCAATGCGTACATCCGACTGAAGCTGGCGCTCACGGAAGAAAAACCGACGATCAAACCGTACGACGAAGCGGCCTGGGCCAAGCTGGAGGATTCAAAATCAACGCCCATCGAAGTCTCGCAAGCTTTGCTGGACTCCGTGCATGTTCGCTTTGACAAGCTCTGGCGTTCGATGAAGCCCGAGCAGTTCGCCAGAGTTCTCGTTCATCCGGAGCATGGCGAGCGCACTGTCGACTGGCTGCTTTTCCTCTATGAGTGGCACGGAAAGCATCACACCGCGCATATCACGGAGCTTCGAAAACAAAAAGGGTGGTAGCGCAGCGCCGGTGGAATGGGGCCGAAATGCTCCGGGACTCTGTTTGGAATCGCGAAGTGGCGCGGCGCGCTCGGCGTCGTGTAGGATGATGCGGTGCAAAAGGAGACCGCATGAGCCGACCGGCTGGAACGTACGCCATTTTTGAAACTTCGCAGGGCAACGTTGTGGTGCGCTTGCTGGAAGTGGAAGCGCCGAAAACCGTGGCGAATTTTGTGGGGCTCGCCGAGGGAACGAAGGAATTCACCAACGAAAAGACCGGCCAGAAGGAAAAGAGGCCGTTTTATGACGGCTTGATTTTCCATCGCGTGATTCCACAGTTTATGATTCAGGGCGGGTGCCCGCAGGGATCGGGAATGGGAGGGCCGGGCTACAAGTTTGCAGACGAATTTCATCCCTCGCTAAAGCATTCGAAGGCCGGAAAGCTCTCGATGGCCAACTCCGGACCGGGGACCAATGGCAGCCAGTTCTTTCTCACTGTTGCAGCGACGCCGTGGCTGGACAACCGGCACACGATTTTTGGTGAAATTGTCGAAGGCCAGGATGTGGCGGACAAGATTTCGAATGTGCCGCGCGATTCGAATGACCGCCCGAAAACACCCGTGTCCATCAAAAAGCTGCGCATCGAACGCGTCGCTTAGTCGCACGTCACAGCAATGCTCACGCCCGAGCGGCTCCTGCGATTAATGATTGAGTTGATCTTTGTGATGCTCGGCGCTCTTGTAGCGTGGATGGCGGTTGTGCAGCGCATCGCCGTCGACCGGCACAGCGTCAGTTGGCTGATCTTCAGCGTGGCGCTGATCCTGTGGGGTCTGCGAGCGCTTTATAGGCCGGGCCAATGGTGGTTGCGCTGGGAGAATTGGACGCGCGGACTTTCGCTGGCGCTGCTGGGAATTCTGATGCTGGTTATTTCGCGCGTGCCGTTTCTGTGGGTAGCGCCGATGCTGGCGGCCGCGGGCGGATTGCTGGTGCTGCGCGGGATCATCGGTTCGGTGCTGGTTCTTCGTCCGCGGTAGACATCGAAAGCGCAAGCCCCCTCCTCACTTTTCCGCTCTTGGCATGCAGTTCGCTTCGGATATAATCCGCGGCATAGACAGTCCGCCCAGGGACCAAATTCCGTTAGTGAGATAGTTGACCCGCTTCGAAAGAACAGAGGAGAAAGCTCATGCTCAAGGAATTCAAGGAATTCGCCATGCGTGGCAATGTGATGGATTTGGCGGTCGGGGTGATCATCGGCGCGGCGTTTGGAAAGATTGTCGCATCGCTGGTGGAAGACGTGCTGATGCCGCCGCTGGGGCAACTGCTTGGCAAAGTCGATTTCTCGGGCCTTTTCCTCAGCTTGGACGGTAAGAGTTACGACTCACTGACCGCAGCGAAAGCAGCGCACGCGGCCACGTTGAATTATGGGATTTTTCTGAACAGTATCGTCAATTTTCTTATCGTCGCCTTGTGCGTCTTTCTGGTGGTGAAGCAGATTAATCGATTCGCGGCGAAACCGGCACCTGCTCCTGCGCCCACCACCAAAGATTGTCCGCAGTGCGCCATGCCGATTCCGCTTGCGGCAAAACGCTGCGGACATTGCACGTCGCAGCTCGCTTAACTGCTGGCCTCAAGCTTTCGGGGTTTTCTTCTTCTGGTTGGCTTCCAAGTGGGCGCGCAGGCGGTTGACCACGATGTCTTCGTGTCCTTGCTCCACCTCTTTTTGCACTTCTTCCAGCGCGAAATGCACGACGTCGTGGTGGTGAATCTCCGCGGGTGCCACGGCGTCACTGAAGCGCAACCACAACCGGTGCAACAGATTGACCTCGTTGGCGGTGAGATTTGGCGCGTGCGGCCCGAGGACCTTGTAAACCTTGTCCCCGTTGGGCATGTGAATTTCCAAGTTGAATTGCGGGCGCTGGTCGCCCAGCTTTTCCCAGGCGTCGCCGATCTGCCGGGCCTGTTCCTCCGTGCTTTCTTTGGTGGAATGCCCCAGGACGATGGTGCTGGACTGTAGCGAAGTCGCGGCACGTAAAATGCCATCCGAAAGATTGTTCGCCGCAACGACAGCGAGGCGGATGGATTTGCCGCGCTTTTCCGCGAGGGCCAGTGCCTGCGAAAAAAGCTGCTGTTCGATGCTGCCGAAGAGCTGTTCCGCCTCGAGTTCGAATTCGCCGGAGGCCGAGCGGCGCAGCAGACGAACGTGCAGAACGACGACGTCGCGGCGTCCCGGTTTAACGCGATCGAGGACATTGCCGAGCTGATAGAGGGCGTGAATGTTGCTGACCGGCACGAGGATGTTACCGGGCCGCGCACCAACAGCCGCAGGCGTCAGTTCGCCTTCCATCTCGAGGTGGAACTGGTCCATCTCAACGTGCTTGGTGTTGCCTCGGCTGTGATGCGTAACCCTTTCCGAAATCGTGAAAACGATGAAGAGCACGACGGAGAAGGTAACGCCAGCGATGGTCGCGTCTTTCTTGGTGAAAAGATTTACTACCGCGATTCCGAGCAAGGTCAGTGTAATCAGGGCAAGGCCGAGGGGGATCTCCACGCCAAAAATCGTAAAATTCAACGGCACGCGGTACTCGCGGTCGCCCGGGTGCGTGTAGCGCAAGATGAGCACCGCCAGGCCCTTCATCGCGAAACTCCAGATCACTCCAAAGGCGTAAAGGTTCGCGAGGAAAGTAACATTGCCGCGGCTGATGATGATGGTGATGATCTGCAGGCCCGCGACAATGTTGATGATGCGATAGGACGTGCCGAAGCGGCGGTGCGGCTGGCGAAACCAGTCGGCGAGCACGCCATCCTCGGAAACGCGGTTGAGCACGCCGTTTGATCCCACGATGGCAGTGTTCACTGCACCCGCCAGGATCATGGTGCCCACCACCACGACGAAGCCGTGGAAGACAAGCCGCATCAGGAACGGGCCCTCCAGGCTCATCGCCAGGCCGCCGATGAGATTCTCCAAATAGTTCTGGCGAACGTTGTCCGGAATAATCATCACGGCAAAAAACGAAACCAGCGAGGTGAACACCAGGCTGTAGATGAAAATTACCAAGCCGGCTTTCTTCAGATTCGGGAGCTTGGGATGCTCGATTTCGCGGTAGACCTGCGCGAGGGATTCTTCGCCGCTCATGGCCAGCACGGAATGGCCCAAGCCGATGAAGATGGCAAGGATGCCCGCAAAATGCGCGAAGTGCACTCCGTAGAGCCAGCCCATGGCGTTGGGTTCGAGCTTCAAATTCTTCGGATGCGGAATCGGCGGGAGCGCGGGGTGGCGGAGCCAGACAGTGTAGATACACCAGGCGATGAGAATCACGACCATTACGGTCGTGACCTGCATGATGCGCATGGCCTTCTGGCTGGATTCGGTGACGCCCTTGATGTTGTACCACCAGAAATAAACCGTGACCATGACGGCGAAGCAAGCCGCGCCCAAGCCGGGTGAGATATGGAGATTCAGATGGATGTAGTCGAAAGTTTCGTTGAGCAGGCCGACGAGATATTGGCCCGCGGAGACGCCGCTGATCGGGCCAGTCAGGATGTAGTCGAACATCAGAGCGGAGACGCTGAACTTGGCTAGCGTTCCACCCATTGCTTCCTTGACGACGCGATAGACGCCGCCGCGCACGAACATGCTGCAGCTCTCGACGTAGATGGCGCGGACGGCGTAAGAGAACAGCATGATGCCGAGGATGAACCACGGCGCGGCCTTGCCGATGTAGCCTTCGGCCTCGCCGCCGGCATAGTAGGCGGAAGAAGCGAGATCGTTGAGCACGATCGCCGCGGCGCGCCAGAACGAAATGAAGCTCAGGAGCGCCGTGGTGGCAACAAGAACACGCGGAATTCCGCCGCCACGGCTGCCTGCGGCAGCAGGGCTATTGGGAGTGCTGCTCATGTCTGGGTATCGATGACTAGCAGGCTAAAATGCTCGCATTTTTGGGGCAGTAAGTCTAGCTGGACGCTCCGTGCACTAGCTAAAAGATCTACCTGGCTCTAATGTGCATGACCAGGCGCGCCGGTACTTGGCTGTTTTTGGCGAATCAAATCTTCGATATCGCCCATTTTGTCCCCGAGAAGATTGATCTTTCGAGCCAAACCCTGAATGTCTGAAGCGGCCCGGCGGTTTACATCGAAATCCAGTTCACCGCGCAGGCGGTCTTTTGTGTCCTGGCGATTCTGACTCATCATGATGACGGGCGCCTGGACGGCCGCTAGCAAGGAAAGAAACAGGTTGAGCAGAATGAAGGGATAAGGATCCCAGGCAGCCTTCCTCAACAATACGTTTGCCGCCACATAGATGCTGCCCACAATCGCGAAGATGATGATAAAAGTCCAAGAGCCCCCGAATTGGCCGACCAAATCAGCGATACGCTCGCCAAAAGTGGCTTCCTTCTCGATGACTTCGTTGGGATGTCGATTGGCGCGAAGGCGTACGAGCTGCTGGGAGGCGTGAAACTGCTTGCCGAGAACGGTGAGCATATCCATCCCCGCATGGGGCTTGCGCTGCAGGAGGACGGCGATGTCTTCGCGGGAGACTTCGAGGCAGGTGGTTTCCTCGAGGGCGGTTGCATCGGTTTGGTGGGGAGTCTTTTCAAGCATGGAGGCGAAGCCAAAGAACTCGCCGTGGGAAGGCTCGTCCACCACGACCTCTTGATGATCTTCGTCGACAGTCGAGACGCGGACGCGGCCGGACATCATTACGTAGGCTTGGCCGGCTTGATCTCCGATTTTGTAGATGCGCTGTCGCGGAGCAAAATGCCTCACCTCGACTTGACTGGCGAGAACGGCGGCTTCCTCGTCATCCAGCAGCGCAAACAGCGGAACGTGTTTCAATTCTTGAGCTTCGCAGGCCATTGGCCACCTCGATTGGGGGAAGATCACACAAAACTATTCAGAGGATTCCATAGAAACGAGGCAAGAAACAACTGGCGTGGCGTCAGCCAGCGGCAGCGGTGCGGAAGGCTTTGGCACATTCGGCGCATGGGCAGATAATGCGGAAATAATCGTAGCTATAGATTCCGGTGGAGTGGCCGTCGGAGAAATTGAGCTGGATGGCGTAGCTGCCGATCTGCGTGGCGGCCTGGGCACGCGGCTTGGGCTTAAACATCGGCAACAGGGGAGAAGGATTTAGCGCCGGAATTGGTTCTCCCAGCGAGGCCTTCTTTTCTCGCGCGTCATTGCAGGTGGCGCAGGGACACTCTTCGCGCAGATAGGCAAATTCGTAATGGCTCGCGTGGCCATCGGCCCAGGTAATGTCGACACCAGCGCCATTCGAGATGTGAATCTTGATGCTCGTGGGTTTTTTTCGTGGGTCGATAGGGGCCGGCATAATTCGAATGGGAACTTAAGCCTTGGCCTTTCCGTCGCAGCAATCGCCCGGAGGAATGGGATTCCCGTGCGGGCAAGTTTTGGGGTGGCCAAGAAAAGTGCAGATGCGTTGGTCGAGTTCGGGGCTGATGATGTGTTCGAACTTGCAGGCTTGCGTGTGCGCTTCAGAGTCGTCGATGGAAAAAGTGTCTTTGAAGAGGCGTTCGGCCAGGCGGTGGCGGCGCACAACACCACGAGCGCGCTGGCTGCCGACGGGCGTGAGCTGTACTTCCCCGTTTTGCATTTGTACCAAGTGCAAATCGGACATGCGCGACAGAACCCGCGTTGCAGGCTCTTCCGAAACGACTGGGAGTTTTCCGGCCTGCCCAGAAGCGTGCAGTAGTCCCGCTTGAGCTGGTTTTCCTTCCTCGCCGCAAACCCAAATCTGTTCGAGCAAATGATCGAAACGGATTTCGTCGTCGGTCGATACGGGAGTGCAGCAGTCCGCCGTATCCGCGAGAGGACAATTGAGCGGGTGGCTTGGGCCGTGCTGCAAGGTATCGAAATGCAGATGACCGTGGGCCAGTTCGATGCGGCGGTCCGCTTGGCGCGCGATGTCCGGGTCGTGAGTGACCATCAGGATGGTGTGCCCGGATTTGTGAAGCTCACGGAAGATTTGGAGCACGATTTCTTCGTTCGCTTCGTCGAGATTTCCCGTGGGCTCGTCGGCAAGAATAATCTTTGGCTGGTTGATTAACGCGCGCGCGATGGCCACGCGTTGCTGCTCACCGCCGGAGAGTTGCGCGGGAAGATGCGTCAGGCGGTCGCCGAGGCCGACGCGCTTCAAGGCTTCCTCGGCTTGCTTCTCGTCCGTGAGGCTGTGGAAATACTGCGCAAGCATCACGTTTTCAACCGCGGTGAGATACGGCACGAGGTGAAATTGTTGAAATACGAAGCCGACTTTTTCCGCGCGGTAGCGGACCAGCTCGTTTTCACGGAGTTTCGAAAGGTCGATGCCGTCGACGACGACGCGGCCGGAGGTCAGCGTGTCCAGCCCGCCGAGAATGTTGATGAGCGTGGTTTTGCCGGAGCCGGAGGGACCCATGAGCGCGACCCACTCGCCGGTGTTCACGCTGAAACTGACGCCGCCGAGGGCGCGCAGAACGCCGTACTGTTTGGTCAAGTTTTCGATGACCACTTGCGTCGCCGCGGTCAGCGGCGGTGCTGGAACGACCGCACTCACGCTTCACCTCGAAAAACCGATGCAGGCCGGATGCTCGCCAGCTGCCGCAGTGGAAACGCACTGAGAATTGCGACAATCACGGTCAACACCACAGCTACAGGATACACAATCAGCCGCGGCCGCGCCGCCACGCCGAAGACCGCTTTGCCCAAACCAATTGAAAGAAAAATTCCGGCCGTCGCGCCGATCATTCCCCCGGCCAAGCCAAGTAACGCGGCCTCGGCGAGGAAGAGCCGCAACACACGCCGCATCGAGCCACCTATGGCTTTCATCAAGCCAACATCCATTTTCCGTTCCATCGCCACGTTGGTCATCGCCGCCATCACGCAAAGTCCGGTGAGAAGCAGCACGATTCCTACCGTCGCCGTCAACAGACCGCTGATACGGTTGTAAATCTTCGCTTCGCCCTCGCTAAATTGCCGGACAGCGCGAACATCGGCTCCGGGAATTTGGCGCTGCACGGCTCGGGTCGCTTCCTCGACTTGCTGCGACGTTCCAGAAATGCGGGCCTCCACAAGACTAATGGCTTCAGGCAGACCTGCAATTCGCTGCGCGGTCTCCAAGTTCACGAAGATTTGGTTATCTTCCGGCCCGCCGTAAGTATCCACTTCCTGGACGAAGCAGTCATTCCAGGGATTCAGTGCGATCGAATCCCGCGCATTTGCCTTCAACCGTGAGGCAACACTTGCACCGATATAGCACAGGGGAGTTTTGTAACCGAGCGGCTGAGATGCTTCAAGCGTTCCGTGCGGCAGCAGATGCAGAAAGGCTTCCGAGGAATAGCCCACGATGACAGCGCGGAGAGGCAGTTTGGACGGATCATCGTAAGGGCCTGGACCGTGAAGTTTGCCAACCCGAACATTCGAGAAAACGTAAAGGAATCCGACAGCGTTCACGTCTTTTCCTGGAAGCGCCGAGGCGACGGATGCCACCAGGGAGTCTGGGAGCGTTGGTGACCACGTCCTTTGCGGATCAGGACCAGGAGTAATAAGAATGTTCGGGCCAAAAGCGCGAAATTCGATGGTGAGGCGGCGCTTGGCGTCGACTTGAAGATTGAGGAGCGCGGCGGTGACGGCGGCGCCTGCGCCGAGAGCGAGCAGCATAACGAAGAGACGGCCGGGGTTGGCGCCGAGGAGGCGGCGGATGATGCGCCAGAACATGGCGCGATTGGCGGTACGGAGGGCGGCCATCATTCGCCTCGCAGGATGGGCGCCGGCTCGTAGCGCGACGCACGGCGCAGGGGAATGGCGCTGCCGAGAAGCGTGACGCCGATGGCTAGGGCAACAATTACAAGAAATACGATGAGAGACGGCTCGGGGGCCGCGCCAAAGATTCTTTCACCAAGCAGCCGCGCCAAGATAATTCCCAGCGCATAACCGATTCCGCCACCCACAAAGGCGAGCAAGAGCTGTTCCGCGGCGAGGAGGAAGCCGACGGTGCCGGAGCCAGCGCCGAGCGCTTTCATCAAGCCGATTTCCGTGCGCCGCTCAATCACGGAAGCCGCCGAAGACGCACCCACGGCCAAAGCCGCCGCCAGCAGCGCCGCTCCCGTAACCAGCCACAACAGCATGCGCACGCGTGTGAGGATCTGACCTTCACCCTCCGCGACACGGCGAATCACGCGCACATCCGTTCCAGGCAAGACCTGCTTGATCGAATACGCGATGGACGAAACATACGGGCTGCAGGACCAGCGCTCAAATTCATCCGGTTTCATGGCCTTCGGATCGCGCCGCGCAAAATCATCTTCCGGCTTCGTCAGTGCGCTGACATAAAGCTTGCGGTACTGAGCGGATATCTTGGTAAGCGCTTGGACTCTCGAAAGGGGCATGAGGATCGCATCATCCTCGGCGCCTGCCGCGGATAAGATTCCTGTAACCGAGCAAGGTAAGTAGGTCTGCATCCTTTCGAGGTCCGGGACGTTGACGTTCATGCGATCGCCGATGCGCAGACCCCTCCGTTTGGCAAGATTGGAACCCACGACACATTCGTCTGGTTTGTTCGTATAGATATGGCCTGCACTCGCCCCGGGCGGTAGCGGAACGTTGACTCGTTCCAGGTTCCCGGCATCGGGAGCAAACCATCGGCCTTCGATCTGGAACCACGGATTCGTCTTTTCAATTCCGGTTGTGAAAGTCTGTCCGTCGGGTAGAACCACGGGATGCGACGCCCAAGTCCCGATGAGCGGAACTTCGGTTTCTCTACGGACGGCATCCAGCACCTCTGGCTTGGTTGTGATACTAGCCGTGGCCTCGAGGATGGGTGCGAACGCAATGATGTTGTTGTGCCAGAAAATAGTTTTCAATTTGGGCAGGTCGGCTTCGGGGAGATAGGCGCCGGCGTTCACGGGGCGGTAATCAACGCCGCCGATTTCGAGGGGTAGCGAGTCTGCTTGCGGTGTGACGAGAAGATTCGCGCCCAGGCTGCGGAATTCCTTCGCGAGCCGGTCGCCCACATCCAACGATACGCTCAGCGCCGCGGTGGCCACGCCCATGCCGAGCGCCAGCGCTGCTCCGGTCAAGAGCTTGTGGCGCGGACGTCGTCCAAAAGAATCGGCAACGAGTCGCAAGAACATGGCCGTTGAAATATCTTCCGTTCTTAGTTCTTAGTTCCTAGTTTTCAGTCTTCAGTATTCGGTTCTCAGTGAAGAATCCTGTTGAGTGCTACTTACTTTCTGTCTTCTTACTGAAAACTGATCACTGACAACCGAAAACTTTCCCCCACGAGTTCTCTCCAACATCAGCTTCTCAAGATCCACTACTGAGGAATCTCCTTGGTGGCGGCAACGAGGCCGGAAACGTCCAGCACCAGATCGCCACCATCGCTGTGTGACGGCACGCCGATGGGATTGCATCCGCCCTGATCCCCAATCGAAGGCACATAGATGGCCGCACCGCAGTGCCGGCAAATTACATTCTGTCCGTCCTGGCGATAGCCTTCCGCGCCGCAAATCCGGCAAGCATCCAATGCCGTTCCGTAGCCGTTCGGTTTCTTGATAATCAGGAACCGCAGCGATTGATTGCCCGCGGTAATGGTATAGAGATGCAGCGCAGCATCCTGCACTTCGCTCAAGGGAATGCGCACCTCGTTGCCAACGGCCGTAACCGCCCGCGCGGAGGGAGGCGCGGAATTCGCGCGCGCATAAATAAAGTCAGCCGTCAGGACCAGAATCACTACTAGGCACGCGCCCGCCGCGGCAATCATCCAGCGGCGCTGGCGGCGATTCTGAGATTCGAGCAAGCGTTTTTCCGCTTCACCGGAGGCTTCCTTCGCGGCTTTGTCGTGCGACGCCGATTGCCACTCGCGGAGCACCAGCAGCGCCGCCGCTCCGAAGATGAACACGAAGAAAAACAACTCGTTCCGCACGATGGGGCCGATCAGCGCCATCTCCTGCTTGCTCGAAGGCAGCCAGCGCGCCTCGCTCAGCTCATGCAAACCCGTGAGCGCCAGCTGGAACGCCACGAGCATGAGGATGGCGCTGGTCACCGCAAAAAACCGGTGCAGCGGCACGCGCAGAGTGCCCTTGAAAAAAAACAAGCCAACCGCTACCGCCACGCCGATCCCGGCAATCGTGCCGATCCACGTCTGCAATCCCTCGCTCGAAAGCTCCACCGCGCGCAGAATCAGCGCCAGCTCCGCGCCCTCGCGAAGCACCATCAGGAAAACAAACAGAAAAATCCCCCAGCCCGCGGCTTTTCCCGCCCGGACGGCGTAGGCTTCTACTTTTTGCTCGATTTCTTTTTTCAGGTGGCGCGCAACTCGGTTCATCCATACGATCATCGTAATGACGAACACCGAGGCGACCAGCAGCATCAGCCCCTCAAAGCCGTCTTCGCTGATGCGGAAGCGCTCCAGGGCCACCGCCACAGCAAGACTGAGCGCAGCCGCAGCCGCAACGCCGTACCACGCAAAACGCGCCAGGTGCCCGCGCCCTGTGCGGGAGAGATAGACTAGAATGATGCCGACGACAAGAGAGGCTTCAACGCCTTCGCGGAGAGCAATGAGGAATGCCGAGAGCACGGAAACTCCAGTTGTGAATGATTTGCAACTACGATTCAAGTCTACCGCAACTAGGGACTTGCGTCAACCGGACCAACGCGGTCCGATTTCCCCTGGCCGCGAATAGGTTATCCTGTTCCCTGCTCATGCGCGCTCTTCGTCAATCCGCTTCGTTGCTTCTTTCGGCGCTTTTGGTCTGCCTGCAGCTGCCAGCCCAAGGACTCACCGCGGGGCCCTCACAGGCAGCAACGACGCGCCCAGATCCGAAGAAAGCTCAGAAGGCCGCCGAGCGCGGCGCGAAGGCAGAAGCGGCCGGACGCCTTGAAGAAGCACTGGAAGCCTACCAGGAGGCTGCAAGTTACGCTCCGCAGGACGAGACTATCGTAGGACATGCCGCCGCGCTGCGCTCCAAGCTGGTGCGGGTCTACACTGAGGCCGCGGAACGTGACGCCCTGGCGGGCCATTTGGATCAGGCTACCGAGAAACTTGCCGTAGCCTTGCAAATTGATCCCGGCGCCGCGGTCGTCGCAGAACGACTCGCGCAACTGAAGACGATGGAGGACGAACCCGCTGCCAGACCGCCGGCAACGGAAATCACCGGCTTGCCGCGGCTACACCCAGAGAGCGGAAAGCACCCGATCAACCTGCGCGGCGACACGAAGACGGTGTACGAACAATTGGCGGCTCTCTTCGGCGTCAAAGCTGCTTTCGATCCGGACTTGGCCGCGCGGAGCGTCCATCTACGGCTCGAAGATACCGACTTTTATACCGCGATGTCGGTGCTGGGCACGGAGACAGGCACTTTTTGGCGTCCCCTCAACGCCACGCTCCTGTTCGTCGCCCAAGACAGTCTGGAAAAACGCAAACAGTTCGGTCTCGAAGCTGAGCAAACGTTTCCACTTCCCGCGGCCGTGGGCCCCGAAGATGTCACCGAGATGTTGCGCGTCCTGCGGGACATCACCGGAGTGACGCACATCGAGATGGACTCGCGCAGCCGCACCATTACCATCCGGGATACGCCGGAAAGGCTGGCGGTCGCGGGCGAATTGATCCGGCAAACGGAAAGGGCGCGCGGGGAAGTGATGCTGGAGATCGAGCTGCTCGAGGTCGATCGCGATACCGCGCGAAAACTCGGGATTGAAACTCCTTCGAAGGTTCAGCTGTTCACGATTCCTCCCAATCTGATCAGCCAGTTGAATCAGGCGACGAATCTTTCTGCGCTGCAAACGCTGCTTGCGGGCATCTTCGGAAGCGCCGCTGGAAGCGCCACATCCATCAGCTCGTTGGTCCCGCAGATCATCGCCGTCGGCGGCGGCAAGACGACGTTTCTGCTGACGTTGCCTGGAGCCGCGGCTGATTTCTCCGATGCGCTCTCCCTGGTGCACAGCGGCCGCCAGGTACTTCTGCGGGCGCAAGACGGCAAGCCCGCGACATTTTTTGTGGGTGACCGCTTTCCTGTAACCCTGTCGCTGCTTTCCGGCAGCACGGCTACATCCGCATTTACGCCCAATCCGGGGGGCGCGAGCAATCCTTTTCCGAGCACTTCCTATGCGGCCGGCGTCGATCCCGTGACGTTGGTCGCTGCCGATTTCCTGAACAACGGTCTAGTTGATCTGGCCGCGGTGAACGAGCTCGACAATTCCGTAACCATCCTGCTGAATCAGAGCGGTGCTGAGGGAACTTTCGTGGCGGCCACGAATTCTCCGATTTCGCTGGGGCCGAAACTCACCGCCGCGCCGCCCAGCCCGCCAGCCATCGCCTCCGCAGCGCTGACTTCCAAAGGCTTTCACGATTTGCTGGTGACCGATCCGATCAACAACGCGGTCGATATTTTGTTCAGCAACGGCGATGGCACGTTTGTGACCCCCGCAAAGGTCTTCCCCGTCGGCATTCAGCCGAGCGCCATCGTCACAGCGGATTTCAATGGCGACGGCTTCCAGGATTTTGCGGTTACCAATTTCAAGGACAACACGCTCTCCGTTTTTCTTGGAGGCGCGGACACCAACGGGAACCCCACTTTTACTCAGGTCACGGGCTCGCCCTTCGCGCTGCCGAAGAATGTCAGTGGCCCGGTGGCGATGACGGTCGCTGATTTCAATGCGGACGGCAAAGTAGATCTCGCCATCGTGAATCAAACTACCCTCGCCAATCCTTCGATCGCGCAAGGCAACGTTGTGGTTCTTCAGGGCAACGGCGATGGAACGTTTACGGAGTTCGCGGGTTCTCCCATCACCGTGGGAATCAATCCTGTGGCGATCGCATCCGCGGATCTCGATGGCAACGCCAGCGCCGATCTGGCGATCGTGAACAACACGGACAATTCCGTCACCATTCTCCTGAACAACGGGGATGGCACGTTTGTCGCGGGGCCGAACTCGCCGCTGGCCACTTCGCCAAATCCGACGGGGATCGCTCTTGCCGACTTCGCGCAGAACGGCACCGCTGGTATTGCCGTGACATGCGCGGGCTCGAACACCTTTCGAGTGTTTTTCGCAATCACCGCCGGACTGTTCACCATTGGATTCGAACCGCCCGCGGGGCCGTCGGGGTCCGTTCCCACTTCCATCGTGGCGGCTCAGTTGGTCAGCGGCGGTATTCCGGATGTGGCCATCACCAACAATGTGTCCGGCGCCACGGGCGATGTTACCGTGGTGTTGAGCCCCGCAAGTCTTTTTTCAGGTTCCGGACTGAACCAGCAGCCGTATCCTGGTTCCGAATACGTCGACCTGGGCGTAAAAATAAAAGCTACGCCGTCGCTGCATCCCAACAATGAAGTCACATTGCAACTCGAATTCGAAATCCGCGCGCTGTCCGGCAGCAACGTCAACGGCATTCCCATCATCTCCAATCGAACGCTCTCGCAAACCGTGCGCGTCAAGGAAGACGAGCCAACGCTGATCGGCGGGCTGACGGATGTGGAAGAAACGCGCTCGATCACGGGCTTGCCGGGCTTCGCGGAAATTCCCGGAGCGGGCTACGCCTTTGGAGTGAGGAATAATTCGCGGCAAGACACGGAGCTTCTGATCCTGGTCACTCCGAGAAGACTGCGGCGGGCTGACCATCTCACGCGGACCATTTTCGCGGGCCGCGGCGATACTCCTGGCGGCCGCAGTGGCATTGGCCCGGGAACTCCGCCCACGCCCATCTTGCAGCCCACACCCGCCCCCGGCGGCCAACCTCCACCAGCGCCTGGCGGCCAACCCCCGCTGGCTCCCGGTGGACAACCCCCGTCGCCATGAGGCTCGCATCGACGCGCCTCATCCGCCATTCGTACTTTCGAACGGAATTCTCTGGCGGGAAATAATTCTCGCCACCGCACGCCCGATCTAAGGCAGCGGTTCGAAAACCACAATCGGCTGATAAGTGCGTGGCACAACCGCTTCGGCAATGGCGATCAGTTTCTCCTGCTGGTTAAAGACACGCAGCCGCGGAGCCTTTGGCTCGCCACCATCCAATTGCATGGTCGCCCCTGGAGGCGCTTCCGCGCGGCCGGGCTGAATCTGTGCAATCGAGATGTTGAACTTTGAGCCGTGACGTACGCGCTTTTCGATGACCGGAAGAACATTGACGCGCGGAAAATTGGGCAGCAGATGTTCCAGCCGGATCAGGCAGTCGCCGAATTTTCCGGCCGTTTTGGCTTCCGCAAGCTCTTCCAGCGGAATCGCCTGCTCCAGCGAAAACTCTCCCACCGCGGTGCGCTCGATTTCCGCCAGATGCGCGCCGCATCCCAGCTTCTGCCCCATTTCATGGGCCAATGCGCGGATGTACGTTCCGGACGAGCACTCAATGACAAACCGCGCGATGCTCCCTTCAATCTCGGTCAACTTGAATTCGAATAGCTCCACTTCGACCGCCTTAAGTTCCACGGGCTGCTTCTTCCGCGCCAATTCGTACGCCGGACGGCCTTTCACTTTTTTCGCGGAAAACGGAGGCGGCACCTGTTCGAATCGCCCGACGCGCTCCGCGGCAAATCTTTCCAGCACTGCAGCCTCCAGCACGGGCGCCACGTCCGGCCCCAGCGCTTCGCCGTCGGAATCGTACGCGTCCGTTGCAAAGCCAAAACGAAAACCGGCCCTGTAGCGTTTACGGCGTCCTGTGTAAAACTGCACCAGCCGCGTGGCGCGGCCGAGCAGCAATACGAGGACACCCGTCGCCAATGGATCCAATGTGCCTAGATGCCCAATCTGCCGGAAGCCCGCCAGGTGGCGCACGGCATCCACGACGTCGTGCGACGTTTTCCCTTTAGGTTTGTTGATGACGAGCGCGCCGTCAAACGGCGCCGGCTGTGGCTGGCGTGGCATTTTACGAGTTATAAGTTGTTAGTTCTAAGTTCTTAGTGCAAAACTCGGGATTCGAATTCAATCGGCGCGCAGCATCAATGTCGCCGGTCCGGAACAGGATTTCCAACGGGATATCACAGCCCTCGCAAAATACAATTTTTGTCTAAGGTTCTTACTAACGACTAAAAACTAGGAACTAACTACTGTTCTGGTGCGGACGGTTTGTCCTTCTTCATGTCCTTGAGGAGCTGTTCGATGCGCTCAATATGCTCCTGAGAAAGGTCCAGCGTGAAGTGCAATTCCGGCACCCGGCGCAATTGCAACCGCTCGACGAGTTCGCGACGGATGTAACCTGCAGCGTGCTCGAGCGCCTTGATGGCGTCGGATTGCTCCTTGCTTGTGCCGGTGACGCTGATGAACACGCGCGCGTGCTTCATGTCCGGCTGCACGCGAACTTGCGTGGCCACCACCATGCCTTCGAGCCGCGGGTCCTTCAGCTCCCCCGCCAGCATGGCGTTCACTTCGTGCGCGATCTCCTCGCCCACGCGTTCGTGTCGGTGATTGGCTGGACTCATCAGTTTCTCTTCGAAGGCTTCCTAAATAATCTCGATCGCCTGGTTGATCAAAAACGATCCCAGGATGCGATCGGCCTCGTCCAGGACTTTCTGCAGCATTTCTCTGACGTGCTTCTCTTCATTCGAAAGCGTCACGACCCCCACGACCGATCGCTGCCAGGCCTCGTGATGCTCCAGCTCCGCTACCGCTACGTTGAAATCACGCCGCAGCTTGTCCTTCAAGCTGCGCAAAACCTGCCTTTTGTCCTTCAGCGATTGCGCGTCCGGAATATGCAGTTCGAGGGTGAGCAAACCGACCGGCATGAGCGGCTCCGGGGGACAGCCTGCGCTTATTTCTTGCCGGAGGACCCGCCGCCCTGTCCGGCAGCTTCGGCGGCGCTCGTCTTCGTCACGCTGAAGCATTCGAGAACGTCTCCGACTTTGATGTCGTTGAAATTGGCCACGCCCGCGCCGCATTCGAATCCGGTACGCACTTCGCTGGCGTCATCCTTGAAGCGCTTCAGCGAACTCAGCTTCGAGGTGTAAATCACCGCGCCATCGCGCAGCACGCGGACCTGCGAGTCCCTCTTCAGAATGCCATCGACCACATAGCAGCCCGCGATGGTACCCGCACCCTTGACGCGGAACGTGTTGCGCACTTCCGCGCGGCCCAAGTATGTTTCCGTGACCACCGGTTCGAGCAGGCCTTCCATGGCCTTTTTCAGCTCGTCGGACACTTCGTAAATGATCGTGTGTGTGCGAATGTCCACGTGTTCCTGCTGCGCCAGGTCCAGCGCTTTGCGGTCCGGCCGCACGCCGAAGGCAATCACGATTGCGCCGGACGCCGAAGCCAGCAGTACGTCGTTTTCCGTCACCGCGCCGACGCCCGAACCGATAATCTTCAACTTCACCAGGTCGGTGGAAAGCTTCGGCAGCATTTCGCTGAGCACTTCGACGGAACCCTGCACGTCCGCCTTGATGACGATTCCCAATTCCTTGACGTCGCCGGCCTTGAGCTGTTCATGGAGCTGGTCAAGCGTGATGCGCGAACCGCTGATGCGCGCCATAGCGGCATCGCGTTGTTTGCCCTGGCGATACTCCACGATGTGCCGCGCCTTGGCTTCGTCGGTTACTTGAAAAAGATCGCCCGCGTCGGGAATGCCTTGCAAACCAAGAACTTCGACCGGCGTGGATGGCGGCGCATCCTTCACGACTCTGCCGCGATCGTCGAACATCGCGCGAACCTTGCCAAACACCGATCCGCAAATGAAGAAATCACCGGCGTTGAGCGTACCGTTTTGCACCAGGATCGTGGCTACCGGGCCGCGGCCTTTGTCCACGCGCGATTCTAGAACCGTACCCGTCGCGGGCGCGTCCGGATTGGCTCGCAGCTCCCGCAAATCGGCCACCAGCAGAATCGTTTCCAGCAGCTTCTCAATGCCTTGCTTCTTCTTCGCGGAGACTTCCACGAATTCCGTGTCGCCGCCCCAATCGGCGGACATCAATCCTACGTCGGCCAGTTGGCGTCTTACGCGATCCAGTTGCGCTTCCGGCTTGTCAATCTTGTTGATGGCCACGATGATGGGCACCTTGGCGGCTCTGGCGTGATCGATCGCTTCCTTCGTTTGGGGCATGACGCCATCGTCCGCCGCCACCACCAGCACGACGATGTCCGTCACTTTCGCGCCGCGCGCGCGCATGCGCGTAAACGCTTCATGACCCGGCGTATCGACGAACACGACAGCGCGGTCGTTCACCATTACCTTATAAGCGCCAATGTGCTGGGTAATCCCGCCCGCCTCGCCCGCGGCGACATCCGCTTCGCGGATGGCGTCGAGCAAGCTGGTCTTGCCGTGGTCCACGTGGCCCATAACCGTCACTACCGGCGGCCGCGGCTTCAAACTTTCCTTGGTCTCTTCCTTGGCGACTTCCAGCACCATCTCTTCTTCGAGAGAGACGACGCTGACCACGCCGCTGAATGCTTCCGCAAGGGTCGTGGCTGTGGGCACGTCCAGCGCCTGGTTGATGCTCGCGAAGACGCCGCGATCGAGCAGGTTCTTCAAAAGTTCTTTCGCGCGCACATCCAGTTTTTCCGCCAGCTCTCGAATGGTGATTCCCTCGGTGATGGTCACCTCGCGCGGCGCGCGCGGTTCCGGCGGCGCAATGACGGCGGCAACACCGCCGCGGCCCGCACCGGGGCGCTGACGCGTCGGATGCAGCTTGCGCTCACCCTCCTGCTCGCGTTTGTCGAGCACCGGGCGCTGGCGCTGCGTCGGCTTGCGTGTATAGAGCGGCTTACCGGGTTCCGCCTTCGGTGGCATTTTTTCTGGAAAGGGCGGCAGCATCCCTGGACGTCCGGGCGCACGCGGGCCGGGACGCGTGCCCGTTGGCATCGGTCCCCTGCGCTGTTCAAAAGGCCGGCCAGGCGCGCCGCCAGGACCACCAGCACCGCCGGGGCGCGGCGAGTAAGGTCTTCCCTGCCCGGGCTGCTGAGGCCGCATGGGCTGACCCGGTCGTGGGCCACTGGAACGGGAACCCGGTGTTGTACCTGGAACAGGCCCGCGATTGCCGGTTGGCAGCGGGCCGCGATTTCCTGTAGGAAGAGGCCGAGCAGGAGTGCTGGGCCGTACGCCAGGGCGTGCCGGCGCCGCACCAGGCGCAGCGGCCGCAGGCCGCACAACGGAAGGCTGTGTTCCCGCAGGCGCTGCCGGTCGCGTCGCAGCCGGACTTGCGGGCTGGGTGGCAGGTGCTGAGGGGCGAATCGGAATTGGCGTTGGCAAAGCCGGGGCGGCAGGTTTCGCTGCCGACGGCGCCGCTACCGGGGCAGCCGGAGGCGCTTTAGGTGCAACCGGCGCAACTGCTGGAGCGCTTGCCACTGGAGCAGCTGGCTTCGCGATCGGCGTTACCGGCGTGACAGGCTTCGCAGCGGGTGCCACGCTTGCTGCTGGCGGTGCCGCGGGCGCAGCAGGCCTCATTCTCGCGGCCCTCGCAGCAGCATCCTTCGCTTCTTTGTCCGCTTTGGCGGCGGCTTCCGCTTGCGCTTCGGCTTCCGCTTGTCCCAGGAGATTCTTGCGGACTTTTTCCGCTACATCGACCGGGATCGAGCTTGAGTGGGTCTTCTTCTCTGTGACGCCGTACCCGGGCAACAGGTCAATAATGGCTTTGGCCTTGACCTCGAGTTCACGGGCCAGCTCGTTGATTCGGACTTGGTTTGCGTCAGTCATGCTTCCTTTTAAGACTTGGCCTCTTCCGCCTGCTCGGCATCACCTTTGCTCTGTTCAGGCGCTGCTTCTTCCGGCTTTTCTTCTACGGCCGGTACTTCTTCCGTGGCTTCCGCGGCTGCCACAGCTTCGCCGCTCTCGAGCGTTTCTGCTGTCTCCTCCGTCGCCGCTTCGCTGGCTTCCACGGGAGTTTCAGCACTCGCGGCAGCTTCACCGCCAGCCGCGGCTTCGGTGCCCGCTTCGTAGAAGCGGTTCACCGCCTGATAAATCTTGTCCACCATCTTTTCGCCGATGCCGGGGATTTCCATCAACTGTTCCGGAGTCATGCCCGCCAGTTTTTCAACGGAATTGATTCCCGCCGCTTCAATCTTCTCGATGGTCTTTGCACCCACGCCCGCCAGTGATGTCAGCGGCGTCGCGGGTGCCGTCAGCGCGGTCATCTGCTCTTCGATTTCCTGGCGTTTCTCTTCCTCGCTCTTGATGTCGATGTCCCAACCAATCAGCTTGCTCGCCAGCCGTACGTTCTGCCCCTTTTTGCCGATGGCCAGCGAAAGCTGCGAATCTTCCACGATTACTTCCAGCTTTTTGTTTTCCGGATCAGTAATCTGCACGCGCGTCACTTTCGCCGGGCTCAAGGCTTTCTGCGCGAAAGCCACCGTCTCTTCGCTGTAGGGGATAATGTCGATCTTCTCGCCGCGCAGCTCACGGATAATCGACTGCACACGCATGCCCTTCATGCCCACGCACGCGCCCACGGGATCGACGTCCTTGTCCCGGCTCGCCACCGCGACTTTGGTGCGCTCTCCGGCTTCGCGCGCTGCAAAGCGGATTTGCACTGTGCCGTCATAAATTTCCGGCACTTCCATTTCGAACAGCCGCTGCACCAGGCTGGCATCCGCGCGCGAAACGATCACTTGCGGCCCCTTCGCCGCGCGATCCACCATCTTGATCACCACACGCAAGCGCTCGCCAATGTTGTAGGTTTCCAGTTTCGACTGTTCGCGCTTCGGCAGCCGCGCTTCCGTGCGGCCCATGTCCACGATCAGGTCCGGGCCCTCGGCGCGCTTTACGATCACCGTCACCAGCTCGCCCACGCGCGTGTGATACTCGTTGAAAATTGTGTCGCGCTCGGCCTCGCGCACTTTTTGCAAAATGACCTGCTTGGCCGTCTGCGCCGCGATACGTCCCAGCACGTCGGTGGGCTTCGCCGCTACGATTTCCGTGCCCACTTCCGCCGCGGGATTCTTTTTCTTGGCTTCTGTCAGACTGATCTCTTTTTTCGGGTCGGTCACTTCTTCAACGACCATGTGCACCGAAAACACATCCACCTGCCCGGTTTCCTGGTTGAACTTCGCGCGCAAATCCTCTTCCGTCTTGTAATACTTCCGCGCCGCCACCACCATGGCGTCCTCAATTGCAGACACCACGACTTCCGGCTCGATGTGCTTCTCGCGGCTCAGCATCTCGATCTGTTGGTAGAGCAAATTCGCCATATCGCGTTCCTAAGAGTCTTCTTCGAATCCCAGGCCGCTAAAACTCCACGACCAGATTCGCCTTGCGGATCGTTTCGAGCGGCAGCTCGACCGTCCGCGCTTCCTTGCCTTTCAACTCCATGCGGACTTTCCCATCCGCAAATCCCGCCAGGCGCCCTTCAAAAAACTTCGCGTCACCCACGGGCTCCGAGGTGGAAATTTTCGCCGCGCGCCCCTTGAACCGTTCGAAATCCGCCGGCTTCCGTAGCTCCCGGTCCATCCCCGGCGAGCTGACCTCCAGGATGTACCCGGGCCCCGGAATCAATTCCTCCACGTCCAGAATCACGCTCAATTGCTGGCTGACCCGCTGGCAATCGGCATGGCTGATCTTGGGGTACGGATCGTTTACCTCGGCTCCGGTGGGAACCTTGTCGATGTACACCCTCAGGAACCGCTGCTTGCCGATTTTCCATTCGACATCAACGATTTCCAGGCCTTCCGAACGCGCCACACGCTCGGCGGCGTCTCGGATTTTCTCCAAATCCACGTAGAGACTCCCCGACCATAGCCGGTCCGCAGTGCACTCCAACCGGCGCAACAAAAAAGTGGGCTTGCGCCCACCCGTCCGTTCGACCCGCTTCAGAGCGAAAGGAGAGTATATTCCGCCTACAAGGTAAAAGCAAGATACGGGGCTCTGGTAGTGGTAGTTTGATTTTCCAGTCCATTTGAATAGAGCATCTGAGGCAGCGGCATGAAAGGAACTGATTGGCACTAATAGAGCTATTTGGATGGCTAAAATATCTTCGCGAGAAAAGACAAAGGGAAAACCTCAGTCAACGCAAATTGCTCAAGAAAGAACTTATCCAGATCGCTTGGGTAATTGTCGCAATCATCCTCATCATGGGATCCTTAATAGCTCTAGCCTTCTGGATTCTTAGATAGTTCAGACTGTACCACTACCTGGCCCTTGGTTCTTCTGCTCGGAAGGAGGGTAGAAACCGCTCAGTGGGGTGCGCGGGTCGAGGAGAAGCTTTCCTGGGCGGCGTCTTCGTAAAGGTGCAGCATATGCGTCGCGCGCTTTACCATGTCCCCGGGCAAGTCGCCCGGCTGGTAGTCCACCCACCCCGTCGTGTACTCGAGGCTGACCTTGCGTCCGCCGCAGTTCATATCCAGAGCCCCGAGACGGTTCAGGACCAGCTTGACTTCGCCCAAGCCACACTCCGGGAGCACCAGCAGGAAATCGTCGTTCGACAGGCGTACCGCGAAATCAGATCCGCGGCAAGCCCTTTTCAAACGCCGGGCGAGCTCCTTCAAAGCCTGGTCCGTCGCCGATGGGCCGTATCGCTGGCTTACCTCGGCAAACTCTTCGATATGAACCGTCGCCAGACTTAGCGCACTGTTTTGCCGCTTGGCTCGGGCAATCTCTTTTCCAAGCTGCTGCTCAAGGAAGGCCTGGGTGGGAAGACCGGTGACGGGGTCGACGCCGGATGGGTCCGAATAAGAACCCGGCTGCGCTCCAGAATTCAGCTCCGTGAACTGCTTCCGCTGCCGTCGGAAGTTTCGCTGGCGATAAAGTTGCCAGCCGTTGAAAAGCAACAGCAGGCACAAGGTGCCCCAACGCGCCTGGTCGGAGCGTATTTCGTAGAAATGTTCGCTATGCCGGAAATTGGAAGGGAAAGAGGACAACAGGAAGGCCACCGCCGAAAGCGCAGTCACGAGGGCGGCGCACAACCACAGCCACCACTCGCCTCGCCCGATCTGTTGCAATCCGGATTCCGCATGCTGCGCGCGATGAACGCCCGATCCCTCAAGTGGTGAGGAATTAGGCTTGCCTCCGCGAACGCCAAGTAGTGATTGCATTTCCCTTATGCAAATGCCTCGATGCCTTTACAGTAGGTCGCCACAGCGAGCGAACGCAACGGAGAAATGGTACAGGTTCGTTTATCTGAGGAACCTGACCGGACGGTCAGCAGGCTCGCTGACGCTTTCTTTGTCCGCAAAAAGAAACATTCGCGCAAAAGGAAAAACGCCCCGGGCACTGCCCGAGGCGTTTGCCAAATCTCAAGCCCTTACTGGGGGCTGCAAATGTTACGGTTTGGTAGGAGTCGGTGAAGTCGCCGCAGGTTTCGTGCCAGCGGGCACGGATTGCGTCGCTCCCGGTTTCGCGGCGGCGGGTTTCGCTGGGGTGGGTACCCCGCCCTTGACCGGGTACGCCTGGTCGTAGAGGCGTACGATGTCCTGCGTCACGTCGACCTGGTTGGAAAAGTTCACGATCGGAGTGTTCTGCGCCGAATAATCGAACAAAACGATGTAGGCGTTTTCCCGCGCGTAGCGGTCCAGCACGTCGTTCATCTTCCGCCCGAGCCGGTCGAACACGTCCGCCTGCGCGGCGTTCGCATCTTCTTGCATTTCATTCTGTTTGCGCTCCAGCTGCTGCGCCAATCTCTGCCCCTGCGTCGTTAGCCGGGTAATTTCTTCCTGGCTGCACTTGCCTTCACAGGCGGCCAGCCGTTGCCGCAGATCATTGATCTGCTTGTTCATGTTTTCCAGTTCCGTCTGGCGCGGCGCAAACTGCGATTGCAGTTCCGCCGACGCCATCTTTCCTTCCGCTGTGCCGAGAATCGCCGCGCGCACGTTCAGCACGCCAACCTTCCCGGCTGCTGCTGCTCCTGGAGCGCCAGCTCCCGGTGCGGCCGTTCCCTGAGCCCACGCGGCTCCGGTGATGAATACGCACGCGGCGGCTAGCGCGGCCATTCGAATCGATGTAATTCTAGAATTCACTTTTTTCTCCTTGTGGTGGTCCGCCCCGGCGAAACCGGGACCAACCTGCGCCAATTCAGCTTGGCTATGAATTTTTCCGCTCCCCGGCGGGTCTCGCGGGCGTTTTGCAAACTTCAAAGTATAGCCGACGCGCTTTGTCTCCCGCAATCACAAAGCACGCTCTCTCTCCGCGGCCCTTCTCACGGGCATCCCTAGCCTTCCGCGGCAAGATCTCTTCTGCACCCTGGCCTATTTCGGAAGCGGGAACAGGAGCACGCGGTTGTTCGCCTGATCGGCAAGTACCGCCAAGTTCGTAAACGTATGGATAGCCGCTGAAAAACGCGACGTCCCGCCAATCCCCAGCGTCGCCTTGGTCCTGAATATTTGAGGGTCCACGATCGAAATGGAATTGCTCAGCGCATTTACCGTCAGCATCGTCCCCGTCTGGAAGTTATACGCCACGGCCGTCGGATTGATTCCCACCTTGATCGATATCGTCTGGTTGGTGTCCGGATTAAACGACGTGATCTGGTTCCCCTGCGTCGATACCGCATAGAAAAGTGCCGGAGAAACCGAAGGATCGAAGACAATCCCGGTTGGCGTACTCTGGAGACCGGAAACCGTTGCCGCCGTAAGTTTGGCCGGCGAGGTTCCTCCGATGTCCACTCCATCGAGCGCTCCGAACGGCGTAGAAGCGCCGTTGAATTGCAGGCAGGTCACCACGGCAAGTCCGCGTCCATTCGTACCGCGATCTGGATCGATGGCCACCGCAATGGGATTCGAATCTACCGCTACCAGCGAAGTGGTAAGTTTGCCAATCGGACTCGCAGTCAAAGGAGACAGATCGATTGTCGACACCGTGCCATCACCGGTGTTGGCAATCACCGCCAGGTTTGTTTCCTGATTGATAGCTACCCCGCTCGGGTTGTGCCCAACGGTGACGTCGGTGACTCCCGTAACCTGCGTCAGGCTCACCAGATCGAGAATCGATACGGTGCCCGCCGTATTGTTGGTCACCACGGCCACGCCAGACGTGCCAGCCGGCTGACCGGTGACGGCAAGTCTCGGCAGCACAGCCACTCCCGTGGGACCTTGGCCCGTCGGAATAGGCTTCAGAATCGTTCCGAAATTCTTCGCGGGATCCAGGCTGATCACCGATACCACGTTGCATCCTGTGTTGGTGACCAGGGCCAGATTGTGCAGTTCGTCGATGGCTACGCCGCCGGGCGCGGCCGCCGTGGTAGTCGCCGTCCCGGAGCAAGCCGGTATAGGAATCTCTTCGAGGACCGTAAAGTCCATGACGTTGGACGCTACTCCACCGGTGACCACGTCGAGCGCAAAATGATGAGGGCCATCGAGGATACCCAACGTGCCGCCCGGTGCGGCCGCATCGGGGATGGAAACCGGAATGGTCACGTCCAATTCCTGATTGCTGACAAACGTGACCCCGCCCGGCAGGGCCACGCCGTCCAGGCGTACCTGCGAAGCGTTCGAGAATCCGGTGCCGAATATCTTCACCGGACCAACCGGAGCCGGCGCCACGCCCGAAGTGATTTTTACGGCCTGCGCGAGTTGCGCCGGGACAGCGAAACTCGAAGGATCGATTGCCGGCGTCAACAAGCGCTCGATGTGCACCGCCTTGATGATTCCCAGCTTGATCACGGAGATACTACTGCTCCCGGAATTCGCCACCAGCGCCAAGTTGTGGATGGAATCAACGGCCACCGCTCCGGATAGGGAAACATTCGTCGGCGTCGTGCCGGTGCAATTCGCCGCGCAAACTGTAGCGGACGCATTTTGGCCCGTGCCTGTGGCAACAATGGCCAAGCGCTGCAAAGCCGCTGGATCCAGCAGCGAAACTTCATTGCGCAGCGCGTTTAGAGAGACCACGGTATTGGTAAACGGCTGGAACGCTACGTCGGTCGCGCCCAGCTCGGGAGAGCCCGTACTCACCTGTCCGACAGTGAGTTTGAAGAGCGTCATCGGATTTATCGTTTCGCTTTGCGGGTCGAGAAACGAGATTTGCGAAAACGTTACGTTCGGGTCAGCCAGTACCGCTTGCCGTGTTACAGGGTTGACGGCAATACCGGTAGTCGATGGGGAGACTAGATATGTTAGAAAGGGCACGCCCGAGCTGGCGAGACAGGGGGTTGTCCCGCAAGTGCTCGTATCGTCCAGATCCGCTTGCGAGTATTGGAAATTCGTGGCGTCCAGAACGTTCCCTACCGAGAACGAACCGTTGAAATTGGTTTTATTCGTCGCGCCTTGCGGCAGATCACTGATCAGCACCGTCCCTGGATTGCCAGGAGTCAGATTGTGCGGCTTTGCCGTCGTTACTGTCACGACGTTCGAAGCACGAACGGCAGTCAGGATTCCCACCGACGACGGCGGGTTGGCCAGATTCACGGCAGAAAGCAGCCCCTGTCCTCCCGGTGTAGCGTAGGCAAGGTGCGCGCCGGCCTCGAATGCCACCTGGGGGTTCGACCCGGAACTCAATGTCACATAGCCGATCGGGCAGTACTTCGACGTTGTCGGCGTCGCAGGCAGGATACACGCGGGCGTTACTCCGGGATCCAAATTGACGATCAGCCCGACGTTCGTCGATGCAAAGGCCACCAGCGCTCGGTGTATGAACGGGTCGATCCCCACCGAATAGGGGAAAGGTTCCACAAACGATGAGTTTGCCGGCGCAGGCGGCGGGATGACCTGGCTCAAATCCACGGTTGCTACCAACGCACCCGAAGGAATTGACAGCACGGAAAGCGTTCTGCTCCCGTAGTTCACTACCGCAGCGACGTGCAACTGGTCGTCCACGGAAACACCCGTCGCCACATTACCTCCGGACGGCACTGCAGCCGCCAGCGAAGGTGTACCGCTCGCCAGATTGAGGAACTGCACGTTGTTCTGCGTATTGGTATTGCTGCTCGAAGTATTCAGACCCGCTAGGGTCACAACGGCGTAGCCAAGCACCTGATCAATGGCGATAGCACTGGGGGCGGACAATGCCGAAAGCGGGATGGTCGTCGGGATTCCCATGGGAGGGGCAAGGGGAAGGCCTCCTGAGGTCAATAGATTGCCGCTGAGATCGGTTGGGCCATTTGATCCAGTGTAATCGGGTATCAACGCAACGTTTGTATACGAAGCGCTTGAGGTAGGTGGCGGGAATTCTGCGCCCGGCTGAACCGTGTACTGAATGCTGAGTGGGAACAAGCCCGCATTGTGAATACCGCTGGGTACCGGTAGAAAACCGCTGAGGCGCCGTGTGGAGGGGAGCGCCTGCTGTTGTAACGGCGCCTGGCCATTGAAGAGCGTGGTAATTGTTGGCCCATCCTGCGGGCCAAAGTACCCTCCATCGACCACCAGGGGCACTCCGCCAGTTTGGCCCAGAGTGGACTCTTGAAAATTATCGGGGCTGGAGCCAAGGAGCGTCGGACGTACCGGGACGATGTCCAGTGGAAAGGGCCCCCCCGTAACCTTGATCGTCGTGTTGCTGCTGGAAACTTGCACCTGAAAGTGTCCGGCCTTCTTCAATTGCTCGGAGGTCAGTCGCACGCGCGCACCGATGGATGAGGCGGAGGTTCCCGCGGCGAATACCACTTTGAGCTGTGTCGTTGGATCGATAGTTATGCTGTTACTGGAATTCAATGTATCGATAAGTTTGACGCCGGTCTGGGACGTGGCGTTGGTGGCGGCAAGAAAAATATCCTGTTGCAGGCCTCCTTGCGGCGCGATCGATGGTGAAATGCCCGTGAAGGTGATGTCACCAGCTTTGACTACCGTGACCGCCGCCTGCGCGATTTGCGAGTTGTCTACCTTTGAGAAAGCATAGACCGTGACGATTCCAGCGGGATTCACAGGGGTTGTCGTGGACGCTGGCGCGGCGACAGGCACTGTTGCCGGCGCCGTATAGACCCCGTTCGCGTCAATTGAGCCGCAACTGTTCGTCGTCAAAGTAGCGCAATTGGCGCTGTCAATTTTCGCGCTGATTTCGTACGTCACTGCCCAGGTTACCTGATCGTTCGGAATAACAATGTTATTGAAGTTCTCGGCGATAAACTTTTGGGTGGAACTAGTCCCCACCGTGGCCGTCGCCGGGATGAGCTGAATGCGGATTCCCGAATCGATTTGGATGGTTGCCGTACCGGTCTTCTTCGTGTCGGCTTTCGACGTCGCCGTAATCGTAATCAGCAAGTTGGGAAACTTCGTCGGATCGGGAAATACCTTGGGCGCCGTAAATGTCGTCGTAGAGGATGCCGTCGTGCTGGTGTTTACAGTATTGGAAAGAACCCCGGTATCGGCCGTGCACTCCACCGGCGTGGACGGTTTCGGGCTCGGAACCGCCGTGGTGGGGTTGGGCGTCGTGGTAAATTTGCAATCGAAGTTCGCCGACACATCCGTCGCGCCCGTTACATTCGCCGCGAAGGTGGCCGACTGGGTCACCACTAGCCTGACCGACGGGGGGTTCACCGACACCAGTACTTGATTGGATGCAGACTTGCTGCATCCATTCACCAACAAACTGGCGGCCGCTGCCACCATCAGCAAGCTTTTCGAGATTTTTCGCCACTTCATGCCCACTGTCTCCCCCACATACTGCCCTTGCAATTCTTCCTTACCCTGCTGCCTTACCGCACTCTCAAGCTTTCCGAATTTCCTGCGGTCTTGGCCTTCTAAAACGTCCGGCTTACCGTGAACCGGAACGTGCGCTCCGGTTCGAAATAGTTCAGCCGCCCTGGATTGTTTATGAGCTGCTGAATCGTCGGCTTCACCTGGTCCAGCCACACATCCGGCGGTAAGTTCCTCGGCAACGATCCGATGGGCAAACCGTCCGGGCCCAACTTTTCGCTGATCTCACTCGGATTGAAGTAATCGGGCGGCGCCACAATCTGCGAATGCAGCCGGTGGATATTGTAGGCATAGTAGATTCGGAATGGCGCCTGAATGATCGGCAATTGCACCACAAACTCGATTCCCGTCGATCCCCGCAAGCGGAAATTCGTTCCCTGCGCAATCGAAAGCTGCCGTGTCAGGCCGACATCGGTCTGCGCATTCGGAAATTGGGTCGTCAGGTTGGTGAACCCTGTCGGATCGAGCCTCAATGCATCCTGGCGCAGAATCCCGTTTGTTCCGCCATCGAGGAATAGTCCGGCCGTCACGTAGTGGCCCACAATAGGGATGCGATATTCGAAATTTCCGTAGCTTTGCAGGTCACCGCCGGGGAAGGAAATGGTGTATCCCAATACCGGCACGTTGAATGTCCGCGGCGTTGGCTGACCGAAAGCGTTCAGACAAGTCCCGCACAAATAGGTGAACTGCTGTGTGGTAGCCACCGGAATAAACGTCACTGGTGTGATCGAGCGGATATCGAACCCGCGGATGTCGCTCTCTCCGCCCATGTAGAACCGGCTGTAGGGCGGTGGCTCTCCTCCTCCATATCCCGTCGTAAAAGCCGCGGTCGCGTGGAAGCTTAGGACGTTGCGGTGCTTAGTAACCGGATGGAAGTACTTCCAATCGAAGACGTTGGTGATGCTCTTGACGTTGCCACCCAGCGGTCCGCCCGAAAACGCCATCGAATAGTAATAGCTCTTTCCATGCGACGGATTCACCGGATTGTCCACCGTGTTGTAGGAAATCGTCGGCGTGATCGTGCTTGCCACGATTCCGTTCAGCGCGCTTGGACCAGCCACGCTCCGGAACTGCAATTGCGTGAACAGCAGCTTGGAAGCATCGTTGAATGCCGTGATGTTCGTGCGTGTCAGACCGTAGGTGAGGCCAATCCGCGTGAAGGACAGTCTGCGCAGCGGGTAGGTCGCATAAACGGTGAACCCTGTGCTGTCCTGATTGTAGTTCTGGATAAACTCTGGGTTGATGCTCACGGACTGCCCGGTGATCAGCGCTGCCTGGCGGGCCTGATCAAACTTGTACCGGCTCGAGAAGATTGTAAAACCCGAAGCAATCGGCCGGTCAAAAAGATACGGTTCCGTGAATCCAAACATGAAGCTGCGTGTAAGGTCGCCGAACTGCGCCGAAAACGTGAGTGTTTCCCCAAGCCCCAGGAAGTTGTTCGTCTGGTAGGTAAGTCCGATAAAACTGCCGGCCAGCCCGCTCACGCCGCCCTGCAATCCAATGGATTGTTTGCCCTTTTCCTTGAGCTTTAGCGTTATGTCGACCGTGCCGTCCTTGGTGTTCTTCTTCAATTCCGCGGCCTTGTCGGCTTCGATGCGGTCGAAATAGTCCAGCTGGTTCAGCCGCAGGATGCTCAACTCCCAGTAGCGCTTGTTGAAGAGTTGTCCTTCGTCGATCAGCAGTTCGCGCCGGATAACCTTGTCTCGCGTCGTGGTGTTTCCTGCGAAGTCGATCCGTCGCACGGTGTACTGCTTCTGTTCGTCAAACCTCAGCGTGAGGTTGATGATCTTGTTCGTTTCGTCGAGCTCCGTGTCGGGCTCCGGCGTGAAGTCGATAAATCCATATTCGCCGTAAATCTTTCCGTAAGACTCCAGCGCCTTTCGAACTTTTTCCGTGGAAAAAATGTCGCCTTGCTTTAGCGGGAATGCTCCCTTGAGCGCTTCTACCTTCAGCGACAAGGCCTTATCTGGATCCGCGCTCACAATCTTCAGCGTTCCCATGTGATAGCGGTCGCCTTCTTCAATGGGAATGGTGATGTTCACGGCCTTGCCGTCCGTGCGTCCCAAAACGAGCGGAACCCCCAAGCGGTTATTGCGCGTGTCGATGTTTTCCAGAATGGGGTCGCCGACAGACACCTTGAAGTAGCCGTTGTCGCGGTACAGCCCGCGTACCCCGACTTCCAAATCTTCATTTAGCTTTTCGCGATCGTAGGTCTTTGAAAGTACCCCGATATTCCAGAAGTAGAGTGGAATCGCGTATGGCCTATCATGCCTCATCGCGCGGATCAGCTTGCGGTCGCTGTACGCGTGATTCCCCTTGAACTTGATCTGTCCGACTTTTACCTTGGGCCCTTCCTCGATCTTGAAAACGAGAATCACGGCGTTGCTCGAAGCAATGCGCTCGTACTGTGGCGTTACCTTGGCGAACTGCCGCCCGTGTTCTCCCAGCAGCTCCTTCAACACCACTTCCGCTTTCTTGATTTTTGTCGGATCGAATTGGCTTTCCACACTCAACCCGACTTTACGTTCCTTGAAGCGGTCGAGAATGTCGGATTCCGAAATCGAGTGAATCCCGTCGTACCGGATGCGGCGGATCTGCGGCCGCTCTTTCACCACGAATATAATGATTTTTCCGTTAGGCCGCTTGGCTGAATCCTCGACGCGCAGTTTCACGTCTTCAAAAAATTGAGTGTTCCACAACGCCTGAAAATCGCGGCGCAGCGTTTCTTCGTTGTACACGTCCCCGTCGCGGCTGAAGATCCGCGCTCTCAGCGTATCGTTGCGGACACGCCGGTTCCCTTCAAATTCGATTCTATCGATGATGAACTGCTGCTGTGTACCCGTCGCCGGCTGCTGCTCGGGGGAACTATGATCCTCGAGGACGTCGTTGCCGGTTTTCCAATCGATGGACGCTGAAAAAAGAACGGCGGGTGAAGACGCTGCGGCATCCGCACGGAGATCGTCTCGCGGCGCTGCGGATAACGTCATCGCCACAAGCAACACCATCGCGATGCATCGCGTCAACCGCGCCGCTAAATCTCCAAACGGCGAGCAAACTATTCTGTAGGCGGCCATCGAGGTCGTCAAGGCCGCGCCCCCAAACACAAGTTGTTCTTCTCCCGCCGGACCCGGTATGGGCCGGCTGTAGCGTTGACTCCGGCCTGGCCGGAGCCGCCCTTTGACGTTGTGTCAGATTCGCTAGTGGACGACCGGGGTTGCCTCACCAACGGGACGGAACGATAGGCCTTCCCCTGCGACGTAAATCTGCAGTGTCGCCGGCCTTTGTATTCCCCCTTGGATCAGCGCCTCGGAGAGCGGGTCCTCTACATACTTCTGCAAAGCCCGTCGTAGCGGACGTGCCCCATAGTTGCGGTCCGCACACGTTTTCTCGAGTATCCACTGCCGTGCTTCCGGCGATACCACGATCTGCACCTGCCGGTGAATCAGCGTGTCGTTCAGCTGGCCCACCAGCAAATCGATAATGCGGAGCAGATCTTCATCGCCGAGCGGATTAAAGATGATCACTTCGTCCAGCCGGTTCAAAAACTCCGGATTGAACACCCGCTTTACTTCGTTCATCACCATGTCTTCCATGCTCTTCTGCCCGGCTTCATCCGCGCCAGACTGGAAGCCCATGCCGGTGCGCTTCTGCAAATGTCGCGCACCGAGATTGGAAGTCATGATGATGATCGTGTTCCGGAAATCCACGGTATTGCCGAGCCCGTCCGTCAGCTGCCCGTCTTCAAACACCTGCAGCAGAATGTTAAAGACGTCCGGATGGGCCTTCTCGATTTCATCCAGCAGGATCACCGAGTAAGGCGTCCGGCGAACGCGCTCCGTCAACTGCCCGCCTTCTTCGTAGCCCACGTACCCCGGAGGAGCGCCGATGAGTTTCGATACGGAGTGCTTTTCCATGAACTCCGACATATCGAACCGCACCAGCGACTTCTCCGAACCAAACAGGAATTCCGCCAATCGCCGCGCCACTTCAGTCTTCCCGACGCCTGTCGGCCCCAGGAAAAAAAAGCAGCCTACGGGCCGCAAAGGCGACTTCAGTCCAGCGCGGCTTCGCCGGATAGCGCGTGCTAGCGCCGTGATCGCCTTGTCTTGGCTGATCACGCGCTTGTGCAGCTCCGGCTCGATACGCAGCAGTTTCTGCTGCTCATCTTCCTTTATGGACGTGACACCGATGCCCGTCCAACGCGAAACCACTTCCTCGATGTCTTCGCGCGTTACGATTCCCGTCGAAGCGTCGTCCAGCTTGAATCTCTCGCGCAATCCGCGCAGATTTTCTTTTTCCTTGCGCTCTTCTTCGGAGTAAAACCGCGCTTTCTCAAATTCGTGATTGGCAATTGCCGTTTCCATCCGGTGCGTAATAAACTTCACGCGCTTCTGCACTTCTCCGACTTCTTCCGGAACGGTGGCCTGGCGCAGCTTCACGCGCGCTCCCGCTTCGTCGATCAGATCAATAGCCTTGTCTGGGAGAAAACGGTCGGGGATGTACCGATTCGAAAGATAAACCGAATACCGTAGCGCTTCATCCGTGTAGCTGACGGCGTGGAATTTTTCGTAGCGTTCCCGCACGCCCTGAATCACCTGAATCGCTTCTTCCTCATTCGGCGCGGGAACTTTCACCGACTGGAATCGCCGCTCCAGTGAGCGGTCCTTCTCCACTGATTTCCGGTATTCGCCGGGGGTCGTCGCCCCGATGCACTGAATCTCGCCGCGCGAGAGCGCCGGCTTCAAAATGTTCGCCGCGTCCAGCGACCCTTCCGCAGACCCTGCACCCACCAGCGTGTGCAGCTCATCAATAAAGATGATCGAGTTCTGGCTTTCCATCAATTCCTTCATGATGGTTTTGAGCCGCTCTTCGAATTGTCCGCGGTACTTTGTCCCGGCAACGATCAGCGAAAGATCCAGCGACAGAATCCGCTTGTCCGCCAGGAACGGTGGCACGTCGCCATCGGAAATCCGCTGCGCCAAGCCTTCCACAATCGCCGTCTTGCCAACTCCCGGCTCGCCAATCAAAACCGGATTGTTCTTCGTCCGCCGGCACAGAATCTGGATGACTCGCTCGACTTCACCCTCGCGTCCCACCAGCGGGTCCAGCGATCCTTCGCCCGCCGCTTGCGTCAAGTCCCGGCTGAATTCCGCCAGCAACGAAGTCTCTTTCGGCCGCGCCGCCGCCGTTTTTTCGCCCGACGTGCGCGCCAGCTCCTCGCGCAATGTTGAGAGCCGCAGCCCGCGCTCCATTAAAATCTCCGCGCCAAAACATTTTTCTTCGCGCAGGATGCCCAGAAGCAAATGTTCCGTCCCGACGTGCTTGTGCCCCAGCCGCTCCGCCTCTTCCGCCGCCATATTAAGTATGCGCTTGCACTCCGCGCTCAGCGGCACTTCGACCGAAGTTGAAATCCGCTCGCGAATGGTGATGCGCGCTTCAATCTCTTTGCGAATGGACTCGATCGAGCCTTGCTGCCGCAAAAATCGGTTCGCCAGCGCCTTGTCCTCGCGCATCAAGCCGAGCAGCAAATGCTCCGTCTCGATGTACGGGCTGCCATACTGGCTGGCTTCGTACCTCGCAAAA
>Ga0210410_10000057_pt1 | contig 188945 bp, 167 predicted proteins | sample IncBWC4MmetaG_FD_161058 | JGI IMG/M metagenome (GOLD analysis project Ga0210410, IMG submission 161058) | Forest soil microbial communities from Barre Woods Harvard Forest LTER site, Petersham, Massachusetts, United States - Inc-BW-C-4-M | ecosystem: Environmental > Terrestrial > Soil >... | reverse complement strand
TGCGCGTCGTCGAACGTGCCCGCGCCGAATAAGGAGCCGACATGATTCAGATGCGAACCATATTGAATGTTGCCGACAACAGCGGCGCCAAGCGGCTGATGTGCATCAAGGTGCTCGGCGGCTCGAAGCGCCGCTACGCCGCGGTGGGCGATGTGATCAAGGTCAGCGTCAAGGACGCGATTCCGCGCGGCAAGGTCAAGAAGGGCGAGGTTTACGACGCTGTCGTCGTGCGGACCAAGAGCGGCGTGCGCCGCGCCGACGGATCGCTGATTCGCTTCGACAGCAACGCGGCGGTGTTGTTGACCAACAAGCTCGAACCCATCGGCACCCGCATCTTCGGGCCCGTGACCCGCGAGCTGCGCAACGTGCAGTTCATGAAGATCATCTCGCTTGCGCCCGAAGTGCTTTGACTAGGAACCGGTAGATGAAAAAGATTCGCAAAGGCGACATGGTGGTTCTGATCACCGGTCGGGACAAGGGCCGCAAAGGCGCCGTCATCGAAGTGCTGGCGGACGATCGCGTGCGCGTCGAAGGACTCAACATGTCCAAGAAACACCAGCGGCCGAATCCGCAGGCCGGCGTTCAGGGCGGCATCATCGAGCGCGAAGCGCCGTTGCACGTATCGAATGTGCTGATCTTCAATCCGGCGACGCAAAAAGGCGATCGCGTGGGCTTCAAGGCGCTCTCGGACGGCCGCAAGGTGCGCGTGTTCAAGTCGAACAAAGAAATGGTCGACGCCAAGTGAAGGCCGACCCGTTAGCGAGTAAGTGACATGGCAGCAAGACTCAAGCAGATTTACAGAGAGAAGCTCGTGCCCGAGCTCAAGGCCAAGCTCGGGCTGAAGAACACGATGCAGGTTCCGCGCATCCTCAAGATCACGATAAACATGGGCGTGGGCGAGGCGGTGGCCGACAAGAAGGTCATGGATGCCGCGACCGCCGACATGGCCAAGATCGCCGGGCAGAAGCCGGCCGTGACCAAGGCCAAGAAATCCGTCGCGACCTTCAAGGTGCGCGATGGCCAGGCGATCGGCTGCAAGGTGACGCTGCGCGGCGACCGCATGTACGAATTTCTCGATCGTCTCGTCAGCATTGCCATCCCGCGTATCCGGGATTTTCGCGGCATCAGCACGCGCTCATTCGACGGCCGCGGCAATTACAGCCTCGGCGTCAAGGAACAGATCATTTTCCCCGAGATTCAGTACGACCAGATCGACCAAATTCGTGGAATGGACATCACCATCTCCACGTCGGCGCACGATGACAAACACGGGCGCGCGTTGTTAGAAGCCTTCAACTTTCCGTTCCGCAAGTAGGGTAATAGCCCATGGCCAAGACGAACATGCTCATGCGCGAGAAGCGCCGCCTCAAAGTAGCGAATAAATACGCTAAGCGACGCGCCGAGCTCAAAGAGCTGATCCGCGACCCGAAGACGGGTCCGGAAGAGCGCGCCGCCGCGCAGGTGGAACTGCAGCAGCAGCCGCGCGACGCGGGCGCGACGCGGCAGCGCAATCGCTGTTCGATTACCGGGCGCTCCCGCGGGGTGTACCGCAAGTTCGGGTTGGCGCGCACGAAACTGCGCGAAGCGGCCAATCGCGGCGAGATTCCAGGCCTGTCGAAGGCGAGTTGGTGAGGCGCGTACAATGAGCATGACTGATCCGATTGCCGATCTTTTGACGCGTATTCGCAATGCACAGTCCGCGGGCAAGCCGACGGTGGGCGTGGGCGCCTCGAAGCTGAAGCTGGCCATCCTCAAAGTATTGAAGGACGAGGGCTACATCGGCGCGTACGGCGTCGACGTCGCCGGCGCGAAGAGCAGATTGTCCATCGAACTCAAATATCACGACGGGCGGCCCGTCATAGATCGCATCGAGCGCATCAGCCGGCCGGGGCTGCGCATCTATCGCGGCAAGGACGAGCTGCCCAAGGTGCTGGGCGGCCTCGGGGTCGCGGTCATTTCCACGCCCAAGGGCATCATGTCCGACGCCCAGGCGCGCGCGGCCGGCACCGGCGGCGAAGTGCTCTTCGTAGTCCAATAGGGCCGGCCGACAGGCTTAGAGGTAGGTTTACATGTCACGAGTCGCAAAAATGCCGGTCGATCTCCCGCAGGGTGTCAGCGCCACGATTGGCGCGGACGCCGTCACGGTGAAGGGCGCCAAGGGCACGCTGACGCTCGCCATCAAGAGCGGCATCAAAGTCGTGCAGCAAGACAAGCATCTGTCGGTGGAAGCGAATACGGCCGAGGAAGGAATGAACGCCATCGCGGGCGCCACGCGCGCGCACCTCGCGAACATGGTGCTGGGCGTCACCAAGGGCTATGAGAAGAAACTCGAGCTGGTCGGCGTCGGTTACCGCGCCGCCGTCCAGGCGAAGAGCCTCACGCTGACGTTGGGCTATTCGCACTTGATCAACTACGCGATCCCGGACGGCATCACCATCGAAGCGCCGAGCCAGACCGAAATCATCGTCAAGGGCATCGATCGGCAGCGCGTCGGCCAGACCGCGGCGGAGATTCGCGGCTTCAGGCCGCCCGAGCCTTACAAGGGCAAGGGCGTGAAGTATTCCGACGAAAAGATTTCGCTGAAAGAGGCGAAAAAGAAGTAAGCACATGAAATTGACCAAACAAGATACCCGACTGCGCCGGGCGCGCCGGGGCCGCGTAAAGATCAAAGAGCTCGCCGCGCTGCGCCTGTCGGTGCACCGCACGCCGCAGCATATCTATGCGCAGATCTTCGCTCCCGAGGGCGACAAAGTGCTGGTTGCCGCGTCGACCTTGCAGAAGGACGTGCGCGGCGCATTGAAAGCCACCGGCAACATCGAGGCCGCCAAGGCCGTCGGCCGCGCAATCGCGGAGCGCGCCAAGGCCAAGGGCATCGCCAAGGTGGCATTCGACCGTTCCGGTTTCATGTATCACGGGCGCGTCAAAGCGCTGGCAGAGGCCGCCCGCGAAGCGGGTCTCGAGTTCTAACCCAAGGGGTTTGAGGGCACTATGGCGAGAGTAGAAAAACCAATGTCGGGCGATGACCTGCTTGAAAAGCTGGTCGCGGTGAACCGCGTCGCCAAGGTGGTCAAGGGCGGCAAGCAATTCGGCTTCACGGCGCTCACCGTTGTGGGCGACGGCGCCGGTCGCGTCGGCTTCGGTTACGGCAAGGCGCGCGAAGTGCCGGTCGCGATTTCGAAGGCCATGATGCAGGCGCGCAAGAGCCTGGTCACGGTGTCCCTGAAGAACGATACCTTGTTCTACGCGGCCAAAGGCCGGCATGGAACCACCCGGGTGTACATGCAGCCGGCCGCGGACGGTACGGGCGTCATCGCCGGCGGCGGCATGCGCGCGGTGTTCGAGTGCGCCGGAGTGCGCAACGTGCTCGCGAAGAGCTACGGCTCGCGCAACCCCATCAATGTGGTGCGCGCGACCATGGATGCGCTGGCCAAGCTGCGCACGCCGGACGACATCGCGGCCAAGCGCGGCAAGACCGTCGCGGAAATCACGGGCTAATGTCATGAGCGACAAGTCAATCAGAGTCACTTTGATCAAGAGCTTGTACGGCCAGCTGGCCAGCATCCGCAATTCGGCGAAGGGTCTGGGGTTGCGGCGCATCGGCCACAGCGTCGTGGTTGCGGATACGCCGTCGAATCGCGGCATGATCAATGCGGCGAGCCACATGCTCAAGGTGGAGTCCGCAGCGGCTTCGCGGTCTTAAATTGTGAGTCGGAGCAGATCATCATGCGATTGAATACCATCAAGCCGGCTGCCGGCTCCAAGCGAATCCGTCTGCGGGTGGGCCGCGGCGCGTCCGCCGGCCAGGGCAAGACCTGCGGCCGCGGAGTCAAGGGACAGCGCGCGCGCAAGGGCGGCTATCACAAGGTCGGATTCGAAGGCGGCCAAATGCCTTTGCAGCGGCGATTGCCGAAGATCGGCTTCCGGTCGGCCATGAAGGCATCCCGCGCCGAATTGACCCTCACCGATTTGATGCGCGTTGCGGGTTCCGATGTCACCTTGGCCGGCCTCATCGAGGCGAATCTGGTCGCGGAAAGCACGAAGATCGTGAAGATCATTTTGTCGGGGAAGGTCACCAAGGCCTATATCGTCAAGGATAAGGTGATCACGGCCACCAAGGGCGCCAAGAGCGCGGTCGAGTCGGCCGGCGGTCGTTTCGAGGTTTAAGAGAAACGTGGCCACATCCAGCAGCAACCCGACCGCCACCCTCGGAGACATGACGCGCTTCGCCGAGATGCGCAAGCGTCTGTGGTTCCTGCTGGGCGCGCTGGTGGTGTATCGAATGGGCACGTTCATCCCCGTGCCGGGAATCGACGCGGCCCGATTTGCCGCGTTTTTTTCCACTCAGAACGGCACGCTGCTCGGCATGTTCAACATGTTTTCGGGCGGCGCGCTGCAGCGATTCAGCATATTCGCGCTGAATGTGATGCCCTACATCACCGCGTCCATCATCGTGCAGATGGCGTCGATGGTCTATCCGCCGTGGAATCAGATCCGCAAGGACGGCGAATCCGGGCGGCGCAAGCTGATGCAGTACACGCGCTACGGCACGGTGTTTCTCGCGGCGTTCCAGGGCTTCGGCGCGGCCCTGGCGATCCAGAATTCCGGCGGCAATCTGGTGCCGAACCCGGGGCCGCAGTTCCTGTTGATCGCCGCGGTGTCGATCACCACCGGCACGCTGTTCGTGATGTGGCTGGGCGAACAAATCACGGAGCGCGGTATCGGCAACGGCATCACCATGATCATCGTCGCCGGCATCATCGCCGGGCTGCCGCGCGCCATCGGCAATACGCTGGAAATGGTGCGCTCGGGTGAAATGAACCCGCTGATCGTGCTGTTGATCCTGGTCGTGGTGATATTGGTGACCTTGTTCTGCGTATTCGTCGAGCGAGCGCAGCGCAAGATCCAGGTGAACTACGCCAAGCGCCAGGTGGGGCGGCGCATGATGCAGGGACAGAGCACGCATTTGCCGTTCAAGCTCAACATGGCGGGCGTGATTCCGCCGATTTTCGCCTCCAGCCTGCTGGTGTTTCCGGCGACAATCGCGCAATTCTTCGGCAATAGTCCGAACCCCAATGCCATCCAGAGGACCCTGCAGAAAATCGCCGTCGTCTTGGGTTACGGCCAGCCGCTGCACGTATTGTTGTTCGCCCTGCTGATCATCGGGTTTGCCTTCTTCTACGTGGCCCTGGTGTACGACGCACGCGACACCGCCGAGAACCTGAAGAAGGCCGGCGCCTTCATTCCGGGGATTCGCCCCGGTCAGCAGACCGGCGATTACCTCGACAAGGTGCTGACCCGGTTGACGCTGTGGGGCGGTCTTTACATCATGGCCGTGTGCTTGCTGCCCGAAATCATTCGCATGGTGAATCCGAGCGTTCCATTCCAGTTCGGCGGCACCTCGTTGTTGATCATCGTCGTCGGCGTCATGGATTTCGTCGCGCAGACGCAATCGCATTTGATGTCGCACCAATATGAGGGCCTGATGAAAAAGGCCAGTCTGCGCGGCATCGGGAGTAAGAAATGAAAGTTCGTCCTTCGGTCAAGAAGATCTGCAAGAACTGCAAAATCGTGCGGCGCCGCGGCATCGTTTACATCATTTGTTCGTCGGATGCCCGGCACAAGCAGCGCCAGGGTTAGCGTTTTGATCTTTCAAGGATTTTCGTATATACTTGCGCGCTTTTTCGCGTGCGCTATGGTGGAGAACTAGATGGCGCGTATCGCCGGCATCAACATTCCGATGAACAAGCATGTCGTCATCGGTTTAACCCATATTTTTGGCATTGGAAACAGCCGGGCGGCGCGCATTTGCGACGCAGCAGGTGTGAAGTACAGCGTCAAGGTCAAGGACCTCACGGACGCCGAGGTGGCGTCGCTCCGGTCCCAGGTCGCGAAGTTCGCGGTCGAGGGCGATCTGCGCCGCGAAGTGTCGATGAACATCAAGCGCCTGATGGATTTGGGCTGTTATCGGGGCATCCGGCATCGCAAGGGCTTGCCGATGCGCGGCCAGCGCACCCGTACCAATGCCCGTACCCGCAAGGGCCCGCGCAAACAGGCGGTGAAGATGAACGCGCCGCCGGGCAAGGTCTAAACAATATCGGACGGGGTCCGCTGCGGACCCCGTTAATTGTGGCGCGAAGCGCCTGGAAAGTGGCGCGAAGCGCCTGGAAAGTGGCGCGAAGCGCCTGGAAGGTGGCGCGAAGCGCCTGGAAAGTGGCGCGAAGCGCCTGGAAAGTGGCGCGAAGCGCCTGGAAGGTAAATAAATTGGCTGATCAGAAACAGAACGCGAATCAAGGCAGCGGCGCGGGCGCCGGTGCCGCCGGCGGCGGCGCGCAAAGCGGCAAGCCGGTCCGGAAGAAGGTTCGCAAGAACGTGCTGGATGCGATTGCGCACGTGCATGCGTCCTTCAACAACACGATCATCACGATCACCGATCGACAGGGCAATACGCTGTCCTGGGCGACTTCGGGCGGCTGTGGTTTTCGCGGTTCGCGAAAGTCGACGCCGTTCGCCGCGCAGGTGGCCGCCGAACGTGCGGGCACGGCTGCGCAGGAACATGGCGTCAAGAACGTCGAGGTGCGGGTCATGGGCCCCGGCCCCGGCCGCGAATCCGCGGTCCGCGCGTTGAACGGGTGCGGGCTCAAGATCACCAACATTGAAGACGTGACTCCGATCCCCCATAACGGCTGCCGTCCGCCGAAAAAGCGCCGCGTCTAGCGGCTGTGGAAGCAAGGCTTAAGGGTTTGTAATGGCAAAATATACCGGTCCGAAGTGCAAGCTGTCTCGTCGCGAGGGAACCGACCTGTTCCTGAAGAGCGGTGTCAAACCTCTCGAGTCGAAGTGCAAGCTCGAAGTGCCGCCCGGCGGCGTGAAGAGCGAGCGCAAGCAGCGCTTGTCGGAATACGGCCTGCAGCTGCGCGAGAAGCAGAAGCTGCGGCGCATGTACGGCGTGCTGGAGCGTCAATTTCGCAACTACTATCAGAAGGCCGCCGGCCGCCCCGGCGCGACGGGCGAGACTTTGCTGCAATTTTTGGAATGCCGGCTGGACAATGTGGTCTACCGGATGGGCTTCGCCGCCACGCGCGCCGAAGCGCGCCAGTTGGTGAGCCATAAGGCCGTTTCCGTGAATGAGAAGCTGGTCAACATCGCCTCTTACCAGTGCAAGGCCGGCGATGTGATCAGTTTGCGCGAGAAGGCGAAGAAGCAGACTCGCATTACAGCCGCCCTCACGATTGCCGCACAAGTCGGCTTTCCGGATTGGGTGGAAGTGGACGACAAGAAGTTTTCCGGGATTCTGAAGTCGGTTCCCGATCGGCAGGAAATTCTGCCGGACATCAACGAGAGCCTGGTCGTCGAGTTGTATTCGAAGTAGAGAATTGGCCTAACGCATCGCAGCCTCGAGTCTGCGTTGTCCCCGATTAGTTAACGAGGGTCTTCCATGCAGGGATCGATCAATGAATTTTTGAAGCCGCGGGTGGTCAAGGTGCAGCCCGTGTCGCCGCGCCATGCCCGTATCGTGATCGAGCCGTTCGAGCGCGGCTTCGGTCATACCTTGGGCAATGCCTTGCGCCGAGTGCTCTTGTCCTCGCTGCCGGGGGCGGCCATCACTGAGATTGAAATTGAGGGCGTGCTACACGAGTACACCGCCATCGAAGGCGTCCAGGAGGATGTCGTCGATATTCTGTTGAATCTCAAGGCCGTGGCCATCCGCATGCACACCCGCGACGTCGCCGAGGTTCGCCTGCACAAGAAGGGTCCGGGCCCCGTGACCGCCGGCGACATTGCCGGCGACCACGATATCGAGATTTTGAATCCGGATCTCGTGATTGCGAATTTGACGAAGGCCGGTGAATTGTCGATGTCGCTGAAGGTCGAGCGCGGACGCGGCTATCGTCCGGCGGCGCAACGGATGGCCTTCGAAGAACAGACTCGCGCCATCGGGCGTCTGCAGCTGGACGCGTCGTTCAGTCCGGTACGCAAGGTCACGTACAACGTCGAAAGCGCGCGCGTCGAGCAGCGCACCGATCTCGACAAGCTCATTCTCGATATCGAAACCAACGGCACGATCGACCCCGAGGAGGCGATTCGCCGCGCCGGCGGGATCCTCAAGGATCAGCTGTCGGTATTCGTTGATCTGCAGGGCCAGGATGAGTCGACCACCAAGGCCACCGAGACCCAGTTCGATCCGATACTGCTGCGGCCGGTCGATGAATTGGAACTCACGGTGCGCAGTGCCAACTGCCTGAAGGCCGAGAACATCCATTACATCGGCGATCTCGTGCAGCGCACCGAGGTGGAATTGCTGCGCACGCCCAATCTCGGCAAGAAGTCGCTGACCGAGATCAAGGAAGTGCTCGAGAGCCACGGCTTGACGCTGGGCATGCGCATCGACAACTGGCCGCCGCCGGGGTTGAAGCGCGACGACGAGCGCGACGGTATTTGACGAGACGAGCGCGACGGTATTTGACGACCTGATTTGGACCAAGGGTTTTTAGAACATGCGGCATAGAAACAGCGGGCGCCAGCTATCGCGCAACTCCTCACATCGCCACGCCTTGCTGCGCAACATGGCGACCTCGCTGCTGCGTCACGAGACCATTCGCACCACGGTGCCGAAGGCCAAGGAACTGCGCCGCGTGGTCGAGCCCCTGATCACGCTGGCCAAGATCGACTCCTTGGCCAAGCGGCGTCTGGCGTACTCCCGATTGCGCGATGTGAGCGTGGTTGAAAAGCTGTTCGTGGACCTTGGGCCTCGCTTCAAGGCGCGAGCCGGCGGCTATACGCGAATCCTCAAAATGGAGCCGCGACCCGGCGATTCTGCGGACATGGCGTTGATGGAGCTGGTCGACACGCCGGTGGCACCCGTCGAAAAAACCGCGGACACGAAGGCCGCCAAGTCTCCCAAGGCGCCGAAGGCTCCCAAGAAGACCTCCAAAAAGGCTGCGTCCGACGAGGGCGGCACGGCGGCGCCTGCGGCCGCACCCAAACGACGCAAAGCGAAGGCCAAGTCGGCCGCCTAGGGCGCTCCAGGCCCTTGAGGCGTCCCCCCTGCGGCAGCAGGGTGGGTCAGGCTCGCGTACAGCGCAGATAGCCCCTGCGCCATTCTTATCGACGCCCAGGTCTGCGCATACTCACGGGCCTGCGCACCCAGGGCTCTGCGCGCGCCTTCGTCGGCCAGCAGATCGTGAACCACTTGGGCAAAACCTTCGCGGTCGTTGGGCGCCTGGCGGCAGCCCAAGCCGGGCCCCAGAATATCGATGGTTCCCATGCGCGGGATGGCCACCACCGGCACGCCCTGCGCCATGGCTTCCAGCAGCACCAAGCCTTGAGTTTCGGTTAAAGACGAGAACACGAACACATCCGCCGCGCTGTAGCAGTCCTGCAGTTCGCCGCCGCGGTCGAAATATCCAAGGAACCGCGCCGACCCATCCAGCCCCAAGCGCGTCGCCTGGGCGCGCAGGGCGGGCGCCGCCGGGCCTTCTCCGGCGATCAACAGCAGCGCATCGGGCCTGTGCTTTCGCAGCTCCAGCATCATCTCGAGCAGGAACCCGATGTTCTTTTCGTGCGCCGTGCGTCCGACGAACAGCAGCAGAGGCTGCTCCTGCTTGAGGCCGTGACGGCGGCGAAAAGCGCCGCCATCGCCCGCCTGGAACCGTTCGGCCGGAAGCCCGGTGGGTAGAATTTCGACGCGCTTGCGAATGCCGTATGCCAGCAAGGCTTGTTTCATGGCCTGCGAAGGCGCAATGACGGCATCGAGTTGATTGCATTGGGAACGGCTGAAGCGGCGCGTGATAGCGCCGGTGATCCTGCGCGGCAGCAGCGGTACGTAATGGTGCAGATACTCTTCGAAGAGCGTGTGATAGGTGGCAATCACGGGCGTGCCCTGCGCTCGGCCGAATTTGAGCCCGGCGTAGTGCGCCAGAAAGGGAGTATGAATGTGCACGACGTCGAATTTGCTTTGGGCGAGCGCGCCGAGGGTCCGCTGCAATCCGCCCCAGGACATGATGCGATCCTCCGGGTCTTGCGGTACGGCTCGCGCCGGTACTCGCCGTATCGCTGGGTCCACCGTCTCGAGCGGATCGGCTCCGCCTCTCGAATAAGAGGGAGCGACCAGTACCACCTCATGTCCGAGGGCCGCCAGGTCGCGGCGAAAGGTCTCGATCGACGTGGAAACTCCGTTGACGCGCGGAAAATACACGTCCGAGATCTTGAGAATGCGCATGATGGTCGCGGGGCTGCGCTACGCCACCCTTGCAAACGCATCCCGAGTCATGTTCTCAGGCGCGGACGCGGTCGCAACCACATTGTCTTCGATTCGAACGCCGCCGAAGGGTTTCAGCTCCTCGACCACCGCCCAGTCGATATGGGCGCGCCGGGAATCCGCGTGCGCCGCCGCCAGCAGGGAATCAATGAGGTAAATCCCCGGTTCCACCGTCACGACCACCCCCGGTTCGAGTATCCGCGTGAGACGCAGGTAGGGATGACCCTGGGGCCGCTCCCGTTCATGGCCCGAGGTGTCGCCCATCACGCCGCCGACATCGTGCACCTGCAATCCCAGTAAATGGCCGATCCCATGCGGAAAAAACACGCCGGTTATGCGCTCATCCAGCGCCGCCTGCCCCGGGAGTTTCGTCAAACCAATCCGCTGCATGACATCCCCCAAGATGCGGTGCGCGGACAGGTGCACGTCGCGATAGTCGCGCCCGGCGACGATCTCGCCGCAAAGCCGCTGTTGTGCCGCGTCGAGGGCCTCCACCAGATCGGCATAGCGGCTTGGAAACGCGGCATAGGTGCGCGTGATATCGGATGCATAGCCTCGATACTGAGCGCCGGCGTCGATCAGGAAGGAACGCAGCGATTCAGGAGGCGCCCTCTCCAGGTGCTGGTAGTGCAGCACGGCGGAGTTCTCGTTGTAGGCGACGATGTTGTTGTACGGTGTGTCCTCTTCTCGTTGGGCGCAGGCCTCCAAGTAACGCATGTGCGCCAGGTATTCCGAATCTCCGCGGCGAAATGCCGCCAGCGCCGCCAGGTGCCCGCGAGCGCCGGCCTCGTTTGCACGGCGCATGCATTCGAGTTCGTAATCCGTCTTGACGGCGCGATCGTAGTGCAGATGAGTCAGAAGATCCGGTGGATTGATGCAGTCGGGATCGGTCCCGGCTGCGAAGCCATTCGGGCCGATGTAGGCCACGCGGCCGAGCCTCGCCCAATGATCGTTCGCCTTCGATGGATCGTCCGAGGCGATCAACTCGACCGCCGCCGTCCATGGCGCCCGCGGCAAACTGGCCGGCTTGTGCCAATAATCGTTGGGCTGGTGGAACAGGATCTTGGGCCGCGCGCCGGGCGCAATGATCAGAACGCAGCGAGGATTGTCGACGATGGGCACCCAGGCCTTGAAATGAGGGTTGACTTTGTAAGGGTAGTCCTGGTCGTCCAGGAACTGGATGGGTGGACAACCTGAGTGGATGACCAATGCATCGAAGCGGCTCGCCGCAAGCGACTGCTCCGTACGCCGCATGAGCGTCCGCAAATGAGGTTCATAAAGCTGATCAAGACTCGATTGGCTCACCACTCCCACCTCCTGCCCAAACCCAACCTAAAGTATGCGCCAGACACCCCGTGCAGCTATAGGCCTTTAACCCCGCCCGCGATTCCAATGCGTTAAAGGCGCTACAGGGAGGGCGAAAGAGATATGAAATTGAGCCAAAACACTCTAAAATCTGGGGCGAGATTGGGGTGAAGGCCCAACAACTCGCTCGGCCTTAAAATTTAATTCCTAATATTCCCGGGGTATCGATAGATGAAGACCAAACTTGCTTTAAGCGCTCTTGTCGCTGCATTCGTACTGAGTGCCTGCGGCAGCAAGACCGAGGCTCCTGCGCCGGCTGCTGCACCGCCGCCTCCTCCGGCTGCGGAAGCCTCCTCCTCTGCCGCCGCCGAATCGGCTGCAGCCGCCGCGAATTCAGCCGCCGACGCAGCCTCGAGCGCGGCATCCGCTGCGAAGCCGTAATTCGGTAGGGTAGCTGATCTCACACGCCCGGGCCGGCGTCCACGCGGTACGCTCGCCCGGGCTGTGTCTATTCTGAAGATTGGGGAAGCGAATTCATTGCTAGTCAGTATTCGCGACTGCCGACACTCGAAGAAGGATCGCCAGTGGATCCAGAGCGTCTACGGTGAATACATCGATTCCTTGGCCGATCTCAACACGGGTTTTTTCTCCGTCATCGGCGCCAATAATCCGCACGAAGATGAGATCTTCGCGAATTGGTTTTCCAACGATCACTCGCACCCGCTGCTGATTCTCAAAGGGTCCGACCCGGTGGGATTTGCGCTGGTCACGCGGCCGCGGATTCCCGCCGCGGGCGAGCCGGCTGCGGACTATCGAATGTCGGAATTCTTCGTACGCAAACAACATCGCGGAGTCGGCATGGGCCGGGACGCGGCGACCTTGATTTTCGACCGGTTCGCGGGCGACTGGCTGATCGTCGAGTATCTGCGCAACCCGGGCGCCGTGGCCTTTTGGCGGCGAGTGATCGCCGGCTATTGCGGCGGCCATTTTTCCGAGCGCTCGCGCCATGGCGAAGTGCAGCAACGCTTCACGAGCCGGCCGTCGCCTTCGCCCTTGCGGTGAGGCGCCAAGTTGACGTCGCAGGGCACGTCTAACGTCGCTTTCGATTTCATCCGCATACTGGCGGCGGAGTTATCGGGAGGCAACGTGGACCTTCCTTCCTTCCCTGAAATCGCGGTCCGAATCAGGCGGGTCTTGTCGGACGCCAATTCCTCGATCGAACAGGTGGTTCGGGTGGTGGGATCGGAACCGGCACTGGCGGCGCGGCTGCTGCGGATTTCAAATTCCGCGTCGCTCAATCGCAGCGGCAAGACGGTGACCGACCTGCGCACGGCAATCAATCGGATCGGCTACAACATGGTGCGCAGCGCCTCAATCTCCTTTTCGATGGCGCAGATCCGCAACAGCAACAAGCTGGCGGGCTTGGAGCACCGCCTCAACGATCTGTGGGAACGCAGCACCTTGGTGGCGGCGCTCGCCTTTGTGCTCGCGCGCACGTGCACGAAGGTCAATCCCGACGAAGCCATGCTGACGGGCATGATGCACGGCATCGGCAAATTGTACGTGTTGACCCGGGCGGTCGATCACCCGGAATTGTTTGCCAGCGCTGCGACCTTGAACGACATCATCGGCGAATGGCATGCCTCCATCGGCAAGGCGATTCTGGAAAATTGGAATTTTTCCGAGTCGATGGCCAAGGCGGTCGGCGAGCAGGCGGACTTCAGCCGTACCGACGATGGTCCGCCGGATTTGAGCGATGTCATCGCCATCTCGATACTCATGGCGTCGCACGTCGCGGACATCCCGGGCCTGGAAATTGCCATGCGGAACATCGGAGCGGCCAAACGCCTGCGCCTGGATGGGGGGAAAGTTGCGGCCGCGATGCGCGAGTCCGCCGCCGAGGTCACCGCACTGAGTCAGGCGCTCGGATGAGGTCCAGTTCCGCGGCGATCGAATCTGCCACGTAGGCGGCATTGTGAGGCATGATGCCGGCGAGATTCATGCGGCTGTCCGACGTCATGTAGATATGGTGCTTGTCGCGCAGGCGCTCGACCGCCTGCGCGGAGACTCCAAGAAGCGAAAACATGCCGCGCTGAGTTCGAATGAAGTCGAACGTACCGTCGCCGGTCACCCGGCGCAACTGCTGCGCGAGCAGCGCGCGCATGTCGAATATCCGGGTACGCATCAGGCCGACTTCCTCGATCCATTCTTTCCTGAGCGTTGGGACCGCAAATATGCGCGCGGCGATCGCAGCGCCGTGGTCGGGCGGCATCGAATAAATGCTGCGCGCGATTTGCAGCACATGACTCAACACCGCGTCGGCGCCTGCCTCGCTCTCGCTGATCGAGATCAACGCACCGACGCGCTCGCGATACAGGCCCAAATTTTTGGAGAACGATACGGCGATCAGCGCTTCCGGTACCTGATCGGCGATGAGACGCACGCCGGCGGCGTCCGCATCCAGATCGACGGCGAAGCCCTGATACGCAAGATCCAGAAATGGGACGAGGCCTCGACGATTCATCAATTGAGCCAACATCTGCCACTGCGCCGGAGCGAGATCGGCACCGGTCGGATTGTGGCAACAGCCATGAATCAAAACGACATCCCCGCTGGCCGCACGGTCGAGGCGATCGAGCATCGACTCGAAGCGCAACTGGTTTGCGGCCGTATCGTAGTACGGGTAGCGTTCGAGCCGCAGGCCCGAACCGCCCAACAAGGGCGTGTGATTGCCCCAGGTCGGATCGCTGACGTGCACCGTGACGCCGGGCGCGGCCGCGCGAATCAGTTCCGCCCCCAGACGCAGAGCTCCGCAGCCCCCCGGCGATTGCACGGTTCTCGCGCGGCGGCCGCGGCGAGCGGCATGCGCGGCCCCGAGGACCAGTTCTTCCACCGCGCCGTTGAATTCTTCCCGCCCGGCGGCCGCCACGTAGGATTTGGTGGTCTGCGCCGCCAAGACTTCCTGTTCGGCCCGGCGCACGCAGTTGAGCACCGGCGTATTACCTGAGAGGTCGCGGTACACGCCCACACCGAGGTCGACCTTCAAAGGCGAGGAGTCGGCTCGATATTTCGCCATCAGTCCGAGGATTGAATCGGCACTCAAGCGGCTGAGTCTTTGAAACACGAGGTTTGGCCCCATTTATTGTGCTGCCACATTATAGTCCATGCCCGCGCGGCGATCCGGCGCACTTGCTGGGTGGGGCCGGGCGCCCAACCGTCTCCAAACTAAGACAGTGGTCCGATGACATCCCTAGGCATTAGCGTGTACGCTTTAGTCACCTCATCAGCCGGAGAGTTACGTCATGGCGCTTTGGAACGAAAAACCCACGCCCGCTACAGCGGGTTCTGCAGTCCCCCAGTCCGCGATATCGCCAGAACGAAGCCCGCCGGAGCGCAGTGCGCCGGAGCGCAATACCAGTGATCCGGCGTTGGCCGTTTCTTCGCGCCGCCCCACCCCGAAGACCTCAGCGGAGGGGGGAGAATCCGTCATTGCCGCGAATCTGTCCATCGAGGGCAAGATCGAGGGCTCGGGCAATGTGCGTATGGCAGGCCGCTTCAAGGGCGACGTGCGCATCGACGGCAACTTTAGTATCGACCACGGCGCCCATCTGACCGGTCAGGTGCTGGCCGCCATCGTGGTGGTCGGCGGGGAGCTGCAGGGCAACATCGAGTCCGCCAAACGAGTCGACGTTCTGGAAGGCGGCGTCATCGTGGGCGACGTGAAGGCAGGATCGATCACGGTCGCCGCCGGTTCGCGCATGCGCGGGCACGTCGAATTCGGTTGGGAGGATGAGAAATTGAAGGTCAAGCCGGGCTTGGTGAGCGGCGGCAGCTAGGAGCCTTCCGATGAGCGTCGCTCGGGCCGGCCCCTTAGGCGCGACACGAATATGCCCGCACTGCAAGGCGGTCGTCCTGCAGAGCGCAAACATCTGTCCCGGGTGCCAGCACCACCTGCGCTTCAACTCCGCCAACGCGGAGCCGCAGGCCGAAGGGCTGTCGGCGATGCGCATCGAGGGTTCGATTCATCATGCGGTACGCGACGAGAGTTGCGAATATTGCGTCGTGATTTCGATCACCAACGAGCGAGGTGAAAAAATTGCGCGCCAAGTGGTCGGCGTCGGCGCGCTGCAGCCGGGCGAAAAGCACAAATATAGTTTCTCGATCGATGTGATTCCGGCGCGCTCGGCCGCCGAGCGCAAGCGAACCGATCAGCGCTGAGAGTGCCCCTCGATGTCGATGAAGCGCAGAAACTCCGCGCGCGTGCTGGCGTTCGCGCGGAAAGTCCCCAGCATTTTGCTGGTGATCATCGAGACGCCGCGCTTGTGCACGCCGCGCGTCGTCATGCATTGATGAACGGCATCGATCACCACCCCGACGCCGCGCGGCTTGAGCACTTCATCGATGCACGCGGCGATCTGCGACGTGAGCTTCTCCTGTACCTGGAAGCGGCGCGCATAGCCCTCGACCACTCGCGCAAGTTTGCTGATGCCGACCACCCGATCGGTGGGCAGGTAGCCGACATGCGCTCGACCGATGATCGGCGCCATGTGATGCTCGCAAAACGACTCGAAGCTGATGTCGCGCAGCACCACCATTTCGTCGTACCCCTCCACTTCTTCGAAGGTGCGGCGCAGGTACGCTCCCGGGTCGATGGTATATCCGGAGAACCAATCGCTGTAGGCGTTGACCACCCGTTTCGGCGTTTCGCGCAAACCCTCGCGATTCGGGTCATCCCCGGCCCAGCGCAGCAGGGTCCGCACGGCGGCTTCCGCCGCGGCTTGGGTCACTACGGGCTGCTTTTTCTTGCTCATTTCACGACTCTCCGGGCATCGCCTCACATACGCAGAATAGCATCGTCAAGGATGGTTCGAGTCGAACACCACTTGGCCGTGCAGCAGAGTCATGGTGCATTTCAGGTTGCGCAATTCCTGCGGCGGCATGGCGTACATGTCGCGGTCCCAGATGGCGATATCGGCCTCTTTCCCGATCTCGAGCGAACCAATGCGGTCTTCGAGAAACAGTTGGCGGGCGCCCCACGCGGTGTAAGAACGAAGGGCCGTGCGAATATCGACGGATTCGGCGGTGCCGAAGGGGTGTGCTCCGTATGTGCCCTTCAACGTCTCTCTTTCTACCGATGCCCAAAGTCCATAACGCGCCGCGACCGGCGTGACCGAATAATCCGAGCCGCCGCCCCAGCGAATGCCGTTTCTCGAGAAGGTATTGAGCGGCACCAGCCGCAGTGATCGCTCCGGCCCGAAGTTGCCGGCATAGGTGTCGCCGATCCACCACATGAAGGGAGCCTGCGCTTCCGGATAAGCGGCGTCGTAGCGCTTCTCGAGCGCGGCCATGGTTTTGATGGCATGGTCGCTCGGAATATTGGCGTGAATGATGCTGTGCCTGAGGCCCATGGTGGGCGTCTCGCCGAGGATCTGCGCGTATGTGTCCACCACCCAATCGATGGCGCGGTCGCCGATCGCGTGAGTACCGACGTGCACGCCGGCCTGGTGAAAGAGGCGCACCATCCGGCGATAGACCTCGGGGTCCGTCGACGGATAGCCGAAATTACCATGGTCGATCTCGACGGAATTCTTGTGCCATTCTTGGGTCAACCACGCGGTGCGCGCGCCGCCGCTGCCGTCCATGAATATTTTCGCCCCGCAGGACAGCAGGCGTCCCTCGCCGAGAGATTGCGGCGGCCTGGGCTGTGCGAGAATTGAGGTGAGCGCGGCCTGCGCCGAGGCCAGCGTGCTGCCCGCGTACCACAATACGCAGACATGTTCGGACAACTTATCCTCGCGCAGCAGCTCCCGATAGGCGTCCCAGACCGCCTGACCGATCGCCGGATCCTTGACCGCGGTGATGCCTTCGCGATGCAAGTCATCGATGCTCCTGAGTATTCCATCGCGCTGCTGCTGCGCCGTGGGGGGCGGGATGAGATCGACAACCGAGTCCTTTGCCGATTCCTTCAGCACCCCCGTGGGCAGGCCACGAGAATCGCGGTCGATCGTGCCGGCGGGCGGGTCCTTGGAGGCGGCGGATATTCCCGCCAGACGCAGCGCCGCCGAATTGGCCACGCCGTAGTGACCCGTCGTGTGCATCAGCCACACCGGATTCTGCGGCGAAATCCGGTCAAGATCGGCGGCGGTGACATAGCGGTGTTCGGCGAGCTTGCCCTCGTCCCAACCGTCCCCCTGCAGCCATTCGCCGGGCTGCAGCGCGGCAAGTCCCGCCTGCACGCGCCGCGCTACCTCGGCGACCGACGAGGCGTCGCTGAGGCGCACGTGATACAGCTGCTCCACGCCGGCATCGGCGATGTGTGCGTGGCTGTCGATGAGACCGGGGGTCGCAGTTCTGCCATGTAAATCGATGCGCTGCGTGACGGCGCCGGCGAGCCGCAGAATGTCTCGATCCGTACCCAGCGCGACGATTTTCCCGTCGCGAATCGCCACTGCCTCGAAAATCGAATCCCGCGCATCCACCGTGAGTACTCGGCCGTGAAACAAGATCAACTGCGGCGGCAGTGCCGCCCGGGCGACGCCGCCGAACCCGCCGACTCCGCCGACTCCTAGAACCAACCCGGCGAGCAAGAAACTCCCGCGCCGCAGGCGCGCGCACCTGCTGATTTGACCTGGCATGAGCTGCATCCTGATTTGCTGTTATTCGTGCACAACACTGGCCGCCTATCGAGCACCACGCTGGCAGGCACCAGCGCCGCACCGGCCGATTCTCGGATATCTTAACCGCAGTCAAAGGGGCGCCGGGGGTGCAGTTGTTAAGAAGTTCGATGACGTTTAGGCGTCTTGTGGGCCGCCTTAACGTCAAAACGTCGCGGCAAGTTTAAAGATTATCGCAACCGGGGCGAGAACCTTGCGACGAGCGCGGCCGTCTTTTGCCATAATGGCGGCAATACGGGTTCGGCCGGGCAGCACATGCTACAAGTGATTGATGCGCGCGAACGCGACCTGGGCGGTTTTGTCGTGCGGCGGGTGCTGCCGTTCGAGACCCGGCAGATGGTGGGGCCGTTCATTTTCTTCGATCACCTCGGACCGACACAATTTGCGCCGGGGTCGGGGATCGACGTGAGGCCGCACCCGCATATTGCGCTCGCGACGGTGACCTATCTTTTCGCCGGTTCGCTGGAACACCGCGACAGCCTCGGTACCGTGCGGGAAATCCGTCCCGGTGACGTGAATTGGATGTCGGCCGGCCGCGGCATCGCGCATTCCGAGAGAACTCCGCGCGAGGCGCGCGCTGCGGGCGGGCAAGTTCACGGCATTCAGAGTTGGGTTGCACTGCCCGACGGCCATGAGGATGGAGAGCCGACGTTCGTGCATTACCCGTCGGCCACCCTGCCTAAGCGCGTGGCCGATGGAATCGATTTGACCGTCATTGCGGGAGACGCCTTCGAACTGCGCTCTCCGGTCCTCACGATGTGGCCGACACTGTACGTTCACGCGCAATTCGCCGACGGCGCATCGCTCGAAGTACCGCCTGATCACGCCGAGCGGGCGGTTTACGTGGTGGACGGTGCACTCGCCATCGACGGAAACTCTGTAACCGCAGGCCACCTGGCGGTGCTCGAACCTGGGACGACGTCCGTGCTGCGCGCGATGGGCGATGCTCGCGCGATGGGCAATGCTCGCGCAATGGGTGATGCTCGCGCGATGGGTGATGCTCGCGCAATGCTGCTCGGCGGCGCACGCTTCCCCACCCCGCGGCATATCTGGTGGAATTTCGTGTCCTCGTCTCAGGAGCGCATCGAGCGCGCCAAAGAGCGCTGGCAACGACGGCAATTTCCCGCCGTGCCCGGGGAAACCGAATTCATACCATTACCGCACCATTGACCAAGGAGATGCCATGACTGATAAAACTGCAAACGTGCATTGGGAAGGCCAGGGCAAAAAAGGCGTTGGTCGGATCAGCACTCAAACCGATGCCTTGAGATCATATCCGTACGGTTTCGCCAGCCGTTTCGAGGACGACCGCCGCGGCACGAATCCCGAGGAATTGCTGGCAGCTGCGCATGCCGCCTGCTTCACCATGGCATTTTCGTTTGCCTGCGACGCCGCGGGATTTGCAACGGCAGCCGTCGATACGCAGGCCGCCGTGCGATTGGTGATGAAGGGCGGCGGGTTCCTGATCGACCGGATCAACTTGCGGCTCGAGGCGACTGTGCCGGGCATCGATGAGGCGACATTTCAGAAGCTTGCCGCCGGGGCGAAGCAGGACTGCCCGCTGTCGAAGGCTTTGGCCAGCGTGCCCGAGATCACGCTCACCGCGGTTCTGCTCCGTTAAGGATTACGGTCCGATTCGCCCGCGCGCCACGCTATTACTCTGCGCTACGCGCCTCGCTCCTGCGGGTACCGAAACATTCGCGACCTTGGGACCGCTCAACGACGCGCGCGATCGCGCCGGATCCGCGTCGGCGACAACTTGAAGTCGCCGCGTCGAGTAGGGTTGCGAACTATCCAGGAGGCCCTGAGCGTGCTATAGTAGATTCACTATACCTGTCGTCGCAATCCCCGTGCACTCACCCGATGTTTTGACCGTTCAAGCATTACGCAGTGATGTCGCGCTGCAGATCGCTCGCTGCATGCGGCGTCGCGGCCTCAATCAGCTTGCCGCGGCGAAGTGGCTCGGCGTTCCCCAGCCTACGCTGAGCAAGATCATGAACGGCCGCGTCGCGGATTTGTCGCTCGAGCTGTTAATACGCATTGCGGTGCGGGCAGGCCTACCGGTCGTGCTGCAGACGGGTCAGGTGCCGGAGGAAGCCGGCGCCTTTATATCCTCGAAGCTATGGCCCGCTGCGCGAAACTCCGGATCCGGGCTTGCGGACAGCGCACGCGATTCCTTGATCGAAAGTACCCGTCACCTGACGCCTGAACAGAGGTTGGATGCATTTCTCGAGCACAGCCAGCTCGTCGGTGAGCTACACGAGGCGGGCCGATCAGCTGAAATGGCGCGCGTGCGCCGATCGCGGCGACCCCGATGAGAACGCGCCGCGCCGGGCAATCCGCCCTATTGCTGCTGGACGCCGTCGCGGTGCTGAGGAGCAAAGCGATCGAGTACGCCGTGATCGGAGCCATGGCGGCTTCTGTTCACGGCTCGCTGCGCGCGTCGGCCGACGCCGATGCCCTCCTTTCCGTGACCGTCTCGAAACTCGCGAATCTCTCCCGCGCATTCAAGAAAGCTGGCTTTGCGACCGAGTTACGTCGCGGGGACGCGGATGACCCCATCCCCGCGATGCTCATCATCAGAGACACCCACGGTAATCGGGTCGATCTGTTGGGCGGGCTACGTGGACTTGATCCGGAGGTCTTCTCGCGGGCGGTGGATGTGCCCTTCAGCGGAGACACGCTTCGAGTAGTCAGCCGCGAGGACTTTATCGCGATGAAGTGCTTCGCGGGTGGGCCTCAAGATGTCGCCGACGCGCGGCTTGCACTCAAAAGCGCGCAAGCACCGGTCGATCACGGCCTTCTGCGACGAGTGACCCGCCGGTTTGGGCGAGCCGCGGCCGACGTGCTGGAGCAGATACTCGCGCATTGACGGTTGGCGGACAGCTCGAGCCAATGAACGAAACACCTCGGATTTCGCGCGGCGGTCGAGGCTTTCATGGCGCCCGCCATACTTCCGGGAACAGCGGGTGAGTCATGGGGGACCCCGCGGGAAGTTCTTCGGCCAAGCCGGGAAATTCCGGTGACGTGCGCCAACGGCGCGGAGCATGCGTCATGTCATCGCCAAGGAAGCGCACGGAAAATACGCGCCGGCGGTGCGGACCCGTAACGCCGCGAGCGGCATGCAGGGTGAGCATGTGAAAGCACACGGCGTCGCCCGGCTGCAGCTCCCAGCCGAGAATCGGAAAGGCGTCGCGCGCGGCGTCGATATTCGGCAAATCGGCCAGACTACCCTCGGGAAACCACTTCGCTTGGTGGTCCATGAAGGAGCGCGGCATCAGCCAGGGCCCGAGGTGAGACCCGGCCACGAACTCCAGCGTGGATTCGCGATTCACCGGATCAACGGGAATCCAGAAGCTGACGTTCTGCCGCCCATCGACATTGTAGTAGGGCTGATCCTGGTGCCACGGCGTCGGCTGCCGGGTGCCGGGTTCCTTCGTGAGCATGTGATCGTGGTAGAGGCGCGCGGTCGCGCTGCGCATCAGCCGGCCCGCGGTTTCGGGCAATGGCGAATCGAAGATGAATCGGCGATAGTGGGTATTGTCCTGCCAATTGCAGAAGTCCTCGACAAATCGCCCGGGATCATCCGCCCCGCTCGCCACTTTGGCGCGAGGACTCGGGTGGGCGAGATTCTCATCGATGCCGGCGCAGAGCACCGCCATGTCCAGCGGGCTAAACAACCCCCGGATGCACACGGCGCCGTCGCGTTGAAACCGTTCGACGGTTTCCGCGTCAATCATGAGGACAACGCACCGAGAATTTCCTCGAGCAGCTTAGGTCCAAGGTACGCAAAGCCGGTATAGATCTGGATGAGGTTCGCACCGGCACGCAGCGTCGCAAGGGCATGGCCGGCGCTTACAATGCCGCCAACGCCGACAATGGGAAAGTTCGCGCCCAATTCCGCCCGCAGTTGCGAGATGACCCTCACCGACAGGGGGTGCAGCGGGGCACCGCTCAAGCCCCCGGGTTGCGCGGCGGCCGGTGCGTCGCCCAGCGCACTGTGGTCGGTCGAGGTATTGGTGGCGATCACGCCGTCGACTTCGAGAGTGCGCAAATCCACCGTCAATGCCGATATCTGCTCCGGAACCAGATCCGGGGCGACTTTGACCAGCAACGGCACGCGTTTGCCGTGGCGCTCCTGCAGCACGCGGCGCTCTTCCAGCAGCGCGCCGACGATTCTTTGCAGACCGTCGCGGCCTTGCAGTTCGCGCAGCCGCGCCGTATTGGGCGAGGAAACATTCACGGCGACGTAATCCGCGAACGCATAAACTTTTCGCAGACACGCCAGATAATCGTCCTGTGCATTCTCGAGCGGAGTATCAAAATTCTTGCCGATGCTGATGCCGCGAATACCTGGGTAGCGGCTGCGGGAAACCTGCGCGACGAGATGATCGACACCCTTGTTGTTGAATCCCATCCGGTTGATCAGAGCCCGTGCCGCGGGAATTCTGAACATGCGGGGCTTGGCATTGCCCGGTTGCGGACGCGGCGTCACGGTGCCCAGTTCAACGTGACTGAATCCCAGCGCACCGAGAGCGTCCAGGTAATCTCCGTTCTTGTCGAAGCCCGCGGCCAATCCCAGCGGATGCGCGAACTCGAGCCCGCAGCACTGCACCGTCATGCCGGCAGGAAGGTCCGGCGCGCCGCATAGGGGGCGCAACCATCGCAATCCGGCGAGCCCGAGGTCGTGGGCTACTTCCGGATCCAAACGTGTGAGTATGGGCAGGGAGGCGCGCGCTATGACCGTTGTCGCGCGATGCCTCATGTGGCTGCAGGCAGCAATACGCCCGGCAGCGCGGCGACGAAACGCGCAAGAGCCTTTCCCAGGGACAAATGCTGGTCGGCGTCGAGGTGAACCCCATCGACCACGCTCGCGCTGGTCACGCTGCCGGCATCGAAGAAGTGGCAACCGAGTTCGGAGGTGATGGCGCGATAGGCGTCGGCCAGCCCCGCGGACTTTTCCGCGGCGCCGGTAAATTTGGCTGCAATCGGTCCTCTGGGGTTGAGCAGGGGCGGCGGCGCGATCACCAGGATCGGCGGTACGGGCATGCCCGGTTCGATGGGCGCTTGGCGGATGGCGGTCACGAGCGTCGCGATGCCTTGGGCGGCATGGCCGGCCGTATTCGGATGCATGGATTGAAAATCGTTGGTGCCAAGCATCAGTATGAGCAGCGCGAGTGGCGAATTGATCTCAACACGCTGCGCGAGCCCCGCGAGGCCGTTGCGACCCGGCTTGAACGGATCCTCCCAAACGGTGCGGCGCCCATTCAGACAGTCTTCGATGACTCGCACCGAGTGACGCTGTTCGGCGAGTGCAATCTCCAGCACTCCCGGCCAACGCGCATCGAAGGGCAGCCGCTTGCGCGTGGTCGGAACGATGCCCCAGGAGAGCGAGTCGGAATAGACGAGTATCTGTTGCATGGCGAGGCATTATAAACGACAACCCGTGCCGCGCCCCCGGACGAGAGGCGCCAAGCGGTCGCGGCTCGAGGCGGCGCTCAAACGTACGCCCAGGTCGCGAGGGCTCCCAAGTAAAAGCACACCTCGGTCAGCTGCGAGGTCTGGTCGAGTTCGGCGGCCGCGACGGATGGGCGATAACGCCTGATGCAGGCGATGAACACGATGCGTGCGGCAATGGCTGCGACCAACCCAAACAGGCCCGGCAGGCCGATGAGCGCAGCCGGCGCAAAACCAATCGCCAATGCGATGCCGAGATCGAGGTGAGAAGCAGGCTTCGATGCGGGGGGCGTCGTCGCGGCGAGGACGGAGACGACGAGCGCGCGGCTGCAGGCCTGCCCGGCGATCATGATCAACCCCAGCGCAAGGTTGGCCGGCAGGCGATACGGCAGGCTGGCGGCTGAAAGCGCCATCAGCGCGTTGTACTTCACCAGGACGGCAAACACGAAGCCCGCCAATCCCAGGTTCGCGGTCCGCGCTCCCGCATCGGCGCCTGCCTCCGCAAAGACCGGCGCGGTGGCGACCATCGATAGGACGACGGCGATGCTGGTCGGCCAGATCAGCGCCCCAACCCAGTAGACACCTCCGGCCAGGGCACCCATGGCCACGCCCACCAGGGGCATGAATCGCGGCACCCCAGCGAGGCGGCGCCACTGCGCGTTCATGCGCGTTTACGCAACTTCGGTTGCGCCAACGTGGATCGCAAATAGTGCCCGGTGTACGACGCTTTGTTCGCCGCGACCTGTTCCGGCGTCCCGACCGCGATGACCCGGCCCCCGCCGTCGCCGCCTTCAGGTCCCAAATCCACGACCCAGTCCGCCGTCTTGATCACGTCGAGATTGTGTTCTATCACGATGACCGTGTTGCCTTCGTCGCGAAGACGCTGCAGCACGACCAGCAGCTGCGCGATGTCCGCGAAATGCAGCCCGGTGGTCGGCTCATCGAGAATGTACAGTGTACGTCCGGTGGCCCGCTTCGAGAGTTCCTTCGCGAGCTTGACGCGCTGCGCCTCGCCTCCCGAGAGCGTGGTCGCGCTCTGTCCCAGACGCACATAAGACAGTCCGACGTCGAGCAGCGTCTGCAGCTTCGGGTGCACGGTGGGTACCGCGGAAAAAAACGGCGCGGCGTCCTCGACCGTGAGGTCGAGGATTTCCTGAATGTTCTTGCCTTTGAAGCGGATTTCCAAGGTTTCGCGGTTATAGCGCTTGCCCCTGCAGACATCGCAGGGCACGTATACGTCCGCAAGAAAATGCATTTCCACTTTGATGACGCCGTCGCCCTGACAGGCCTCGCACCGTCCGCCCTTGACATTGAAGCTGAATCGCCCGGCTTCATAGCCCCGCGCGCGCGATTCCGGCACCGCGGCGAATATCTCGCGAATCGGTGCAAACAGACCCGTGTACGTGGCTGGGTTGGAGCGGGGGGTGCGGCCGATCGGCGTCTGGTCGATCTCGATCACCCGGTCGATGTAGTCGAGGCCCTCGATGCGATCGAAGTGAGCGGTGCCGGGCGAGGCATGATTGAGTTGCGTCGCCACCGCGCGAAACAAGGTGTCGTTGATGAGGGTCGATTTGCCGGAACCGGACACTCCCGTGACGCATGTCATCAGCCCCAACGGAAATTCCGCCGTGACCTTTTTCAGATTGTTGGCCGTCGCACCGATCACCCGCAGCATGCGTTTCGGGTCCGGTGCGCGCCGCTTCGCCGGAATCTCGATGCGGCGCTGGCCGCTCAAATACTGTCCCGTGATCGAATCGGGATGGGCGGCGACTTCGTCGGCAGTACCCTGCGCGACGATGTGGCCGCCGTGTACGCCTGCGCCGGGGCCCAAGTCCACGACGTGGTCGGCCTGGCGTATCGCGTCTTCATCATGTTCGACCACGATGACGGTATTGCCGAGATCGCGCAGATTGACGAGCGTGTCGAGCAGACGCTGGTTGTCGCGTTGGTGCAGTCCGATGGACGGTTCATCGAGAATGTACATGACGCCGACCAGCCCGGAGCCGATTTGACTCGCGAGGCGAATGCGCTGCGCTTCGCCGCCGGACAGAGTATCGGCGCTGCGATTCAAGGTGAGGTATCCGAGGCCGACATTGCCGAGAAATCCCAGCCGATCGCCGATTTCCTTGACGATTTTCACCGCGATTTCGCCGCGCCAGCCCGGCAGTTTGAGCCCGCCGAAGAACTGCAGGGCGCGCTCCACCGACAGCGAAGACACTTCCGGGACGCTCTTGCCGTCGACGAAGACGTTGCGCGCAGCCCGGTTGAGCCGGGTTCCCTCGCACTCTGGGCACGGGCGCGAGGATCGATACTTGGCCAGTTCTTCGCGGACCGTCGCCGATTCCGTTTCCTTGTAGCGGCGCTCCAGGTTGCGCACGATGCCTTCAAAGGTGTGTTTTCGCTTGACGGTGCCGCCTTTGCCGTCAAGGTACTTGAACTCGATCTCCACATCGCCGCTGCCGAACAGCACCAGATCCTTGATCTGTTGCGGCAGGCTCTCGACGGGCGCCTCGATGTCGAACTTCGTATGCCGCGCCAGCGATTGAATCAGCTGAAAATAGTAGGCGTTGCGCCGATCCCAACCGCGCACCGCGCCGCCGGCGAGCGACAAATGCGGATTCGCGACGATTTTATCCGGGTCAAAAAACTCCTGGGTGCCGAGGCCGTCGCAGGCCGGACATGCGCCGCTCGGGCTGTTGAACGAGAACAGGCGCGGTTCCAGTTCGCTCAGGGAGTAGTTGCAGATGGGGCAGGCGAATTTGTCGGAAAATACGAGTTCGGCGCGCTCCGGTTCATTCATGTAGGCGATGCGTGCCACGCCCGCTCCCAACCGCAAGGCGGTTTCAAAGGACTCGGCCAGGCGTTGGCTCAATTCAGGCCGCACTTTGAAGCGATCGACGATCGCTTCGACGGTGTGTTTGCGGCGCACATCGAGTTTGGGCGCTTGATCCAGTTCCACGACACTGCCGTCGATGCGCGCGCGCACAAAGCCGCCGGCCTGCAATTCTTCGATGAGTTCGGCATGTTCGCCCTTGCGCTCGGCAATGGCGGGTGCGAGCAGCATCAAAGCGGTGCCTTCCGGATGCTGAAGGACGGCGTCGACCATTTGACTCACGGTCTGAGCGGCGAGATCGATGTGGTGGTCCGGGCAGCGAGGCGTGCCGGCCCGCGCGTACAACAGCCGCAGATAATCGTGGATTTCGGTCACCGTGCCCACGGTGGAGCGCGGGTTGTGCGAGGTCGATTTTTGCTCGATCGAGATCGCGGGCGACAGGCCCTCGATGGTGTCGATGTCCGGCTTTTCCATCATCGACAGGAACTGCCGGGCATATGTGGACAGCGACTCGACATAGCGCCGCTGACCCTCGGCATAAATGGTGTCGAAGGCGAGCGAGGACTTGCCGGAGCCCGACAGGCCGGTCAGTACGATCAGTCGATCGCGGGGCAGGTCGAGATCGATATTCTTCAGGTTATGGGTCCGGGCACCCCGGATTCGGATATTTTGCATGGAACCAACTACTATACCCGCCGCGTCAAGTGCGGGTAAAACGCGGCCAACGGGTGGCCGGACGCGTATCTGCATGAGCGCAGCATCTAAGCCCCGTATTGGGGTGCGGCCCTGCGTGTACAATGCCTGGCATCAGATTGATTTCGAGGGGACAGACAATGGCGCGCGGCGTAAACAAGGTCATTTTGGTCGGCAATCTCGGCGCAGACCCGGAAACCCGCTCCATGCCGAGTGGTACGACCGTCACGAACATCAGGATCGCCACCAGCGAGTCCTGGAAGGACAAGGCCTCCGGAGCGCAGCAAGAACGCACCGAGTGGCACAGCATCGCCCTGTTCGGCCGACTGGGCGAAATTGCCGCGGAATATTTGCGCAAGGGTTCCCAGGTGTTCGTCGAGGGTAAATTACGAACCCGAAAATGGCAGGATAAGCAGGGGAATGATCGGTTTACCACCGAGATCATTGCCGACAATATGCAAATGCTGGGCGGCCGGGCCGGAGGCGCGGGAGGCGCGGGCGGCGCGGGCGGAACGAGCGGCGCGGACCGCGGCGCCGGGGGCGGTGCGCCGCCTCGGGACGAATATGATCAGTCGTCGGTACCGGCACCGGCGCCGGCGGGCGGCAAAGAGGACTTCGACGACGACATCCCGTTCTGAACGCGCGTCGAACTCAAGGAGCACCAGACATGCGGACACAGCCCTATACGGCTTCGGGTTCCGTGCCGTCCAAGGACTGTCAGGGCGTCAGGACCACGCTGGGAACCTGGGTCAAGGCCATCTGCCGTGCCTTGGAGGCCGCCGGATGCGACAGTGCGGCAGCGCTCACCGAAGCGGGCCTCGACCTCAAGTCTCTCGATGGTCCTACTGCCCGCTGTCCACTGACCCACACCGAGCGCTTGTGGCGCATAGCCGTGGCGGCGACCGGCGACCCGGCTTTCGGGATCAAGGTTGCGAGCCATATCAAGCAGACCACCTTTCATGCGCTCGGCTACGGCCTCTCCGCCAGCTCGACGCTCAAGGAAGCTTTCGAGCGAGTCCAGCGCTACTGCCATGTGGCGAGCGACGCCATCGAGTATGAATTCTGGCGGAACGGCTCGGAATACCACTTCGTCATCGAGCCGGCCGACAAAGTTGCCGACGAATCGGTCGATGCCCTGGTCGCTGCCTACCTGCGCATGTGCCGATCGCTGATGGGGCACGACTATTCCCCCCTGCGCATCGAGTTTCGACGTGCGCGTCCGGCCAGAATCGAGGATTTTCAGAGACTCCTGCGCGCCCCGTTGCAATTCGGCGCCGCGCACACTCGCCTGGTGTTCGATCGCGAGGCCATCGAGCGCCCGTTGGATGGCGGCAATCCGGAATTGGCGCGCCACCATGATGCGATTGCGCTGCAATACCTGTCGCAGATTGAACGCGACAACATTCAGTGGCGGGTTCGCGAAGTGTTGACGCAACGGCTCAGCAAGGGCGAGCCGTCCCAGGAAGATGTCGCGGAGGTTCTCAATATGAGCGCCCGCACGCTGCAGCGAAAGTTGGGCGACTGCGGCATCACGTACAAGGAAATCCTGGACCAGACCCGCCGGGTGCTGGCATTGGCCTACTTGAGCGCGCCGCGGCACACCGTCAGCGATGTGACTTATTTGCTGGGATTCTCCGCGGGCAGTTCCTTTACGCGCGCATTTCGCCGATGGACCGGTCAATCGCCGTCCCATTGGCGCGCCGGCGCGGGTGCCGGCGCTGGCGCTGGAGCTGGCGCAGGCGCTGCCGGCGTAGGCGTAGGCGTGGGCGCGGGCGCTAGCGCGAACGGCTCCGCGGCGAATCCATGACCAAAGGCTGCGACCATGCGCCTTGAATTTACCGACGAAGAACAATCGTTCCGCGAGGAAGTCCGCAGCTTCCTGCGCGAACAGCTTGCCCCTGACATCAGCGACAAAGTGCTCAATGGCTACGAGCTCGGCCGCGAGGACCACGTGATGTGGCAGCGCCGCTTGCACGAGCGCGGCTGGGGCGGCATGGGTTGGCCCAAGGAGTTCGGCGGGCCGGGTTGGAACTCGGTGCAGCAATATATCTTCGAGGAGGAATCGGCGCTCGCCGGCGGTCCGCGCCTGATTCCGTTCGGCACCAAGATGGTGGCGCCGGTCATCATGGCGTTCGGCAGTGCCGCCCAACAACAGCGATTCTTGCCGAAGATCAGCTCAGGCGAGGAGTGGTGGTGCCAGGGGTATTCGGAACCCGGGGCCGGCTCGGATCTGGCGTCGCTGAAGACCCGCGCGACACGCGACGGAGACGCCTACGTCGTCAACGGCCAGAAGACCTGGAACACGCTCGGCCAATATGCCGATTGGATCTTTTGCCTCACGCGCACCGACCCTTCGGCCAAGCAACAGTCGGGAATCACTTTTTTGCTGATCGACATGAAGAGCCCGGGTATCACCGTGCGTCCCATCATGCTGCTGGACGGCGGCCATGAGGTCAACGAGATCTGGTTCGAAAACGTGCGCGTGCCGGTTCAAAACCGCATCGGCGAGGAGAACAAAGGCTGGACCTACGCCAAGTTTCTGCTCGGCCACGAGCGCACCAATATTGCCGGCATCGGCATCGCGAAGCGCGAACTTGCGAGGCTCAAGCGCATCGCGGCACGCGAGCGAAGCCAAGGCCGGCCGCTGATCGAGGATCCCCTGTTCGCCGCGCAGATCGCGCAGGTCGAGATCGATCTGTGGGCATTGGAAATCACCAACCTGCGCGTGTTGTCCGCAGAACGGCGCTCCCCGGCGGCGGGCCCCGAAGCGTCGATCCTAAAAGTCAAAGGAACCGAGATCCACCAAAGCATTTCTGAACTTCTGATGCGCGCGGTCGGACCTTATGCACTGCCGTTTCGCCGCGAGGCGATGGAAGCCGGCTGGCAATTCGATCCCACCCGCGAATCACCGGGACCGCGTTACGCATCGACCTTGGCCGCTTCGTACTTCAATCAGCGCAAGCTGTCGATCTTCGGTGGAACCAACGAGATTCAGAAAAACATCATCTCCAAGATGATCATCGGTCTATGAACTTCGAATTCAGCGACGAGCAGCGGCAGCTGCACGAGGTCGTCGAGCGCTACTTGAGCGATCAATACGGCTTTGACCGCTATCGGTCGATCAAGAATTCGGCTGCGGGATGGGATTCATCGGTCTGGCGCGGCCTGGCGGACCTGGGCGTGCTTGCCATCACGGTACCGGTGGCCCAGGGAGGTCTTGGGTTCGGACCCTTGGAAACACTGGCCATGATGGGCGACTGCGGCCGCAGTCTGCTGCTCGAGCCGGTGCTGAGCAGCGCCGTGATCGCGACCGCCGTGCTGAGCGCCTTCGCCGGCGAGACGTCCGCCGGCGAATTGCTGACCGGCATGGCCGCGGGCGATAAAATCGCGGTACTCGCGCATTTCGAGAGCGACGCTCGCTTCGAAAGCCGGTGGGTTACCACCCGCGCGCGGCGCTTCGGCGAGAATTATCGGCTCGACGGACACAAAGGAGTGGTGATGCATGCGGCGGCGGCCGACACACTGCTCGTTTCGGCGCGGACGTCGGGAGAGGCGGGCGACGCTCGAGGCGTGTCGCTGTTTTTCGTGCCGCGCGTCTCGCCGGGCGTGGTGATCGACGACTATCCCACTGTCGACGGCCAGCGGGCCGCGGATGTCTACTTGCAGGGCGTCGAAGTACCGGTCGACAGCCGGCTTGGACCCGACGGCGAGGCACTTGTCGCCGTCGAAGCCGCCCTCGACATCGGTCTCGCGGCCCTGTGCGCCGACGCTGTCGGCGTCATGCAAGCGCTGGTCGATGCCACCGTCGACTACGTGCACGTGCGCCAGCAATTCGGCCAGCCCATCGGCCGGTTCCAGGCGCTGCAGCACCGCATCGCCGACATGCTGATTCATCTCGAATCGGCCCGCTCCATGAGCTATCTCGCCGCGCTCCGTTGTACCGTGGAGGATATCGGCGAACGTCGCCGCGCCTTGTCGGCGGCCAAGGCGGTGATCGGTCAGGCAGGCCGGTTCATCGGGCAGCAGGCAGTGCAGCTGCACGGCGGCATGGGCATGACGGACGAGATGAAAGTCAGCCACTTGTTCAAGCGACTCACCGCCGCCCAGTTGATGTTCGGCGACAGCGACACGCACTTGCAGCGCTACGCAACGCTCACCCGCGGCCGCTGAAGAATCACCGGGGATTCTCAATGAGTCAGCGAGCCAAAGCGGTCGTAGCGCGGCAGAGGGGCGCGCCGGTCGTGGTCGAGCAGATCGACATTGAGGCGCCGCGTCACGGCGAGGTGACCATCCGGTTGGCCGCGTGCGGTGTCTGCCACAGCGATCTATCGGCCACCAATGGGACGATTCCTTATCCGTTGCCCCTGGTGTTGGGACACGAGGGCGCGGGGGTCGTGGTTGCAGTGGGAGACGGGGTCAGCCGCTATGCCATCGGCGATCACGTGGTCAGCTCTTTCGTCAGCATGTGCGGCCGCTGCCACTACTGCCAGACGGGCCGCCCGCAGCTTTGCGTGCAATCGCTGCAGGCGTTGTACACCTTGCCGGATGGCACCGTGCGCACGCATGACGCGGCCGGACAACCCTTGAACGTGTTCTGCGGCTGCGGCGTCATGGCCGAACTGGCGACGGTGCATGCCGACAATCTGGTCAAGATCGATAAAGAGATGCCGCTGGATCGAGCAGCGCTGATTGCCTGCGGCGTCATGACGGGCGTGGGCGCGGCGATCAATACGGCGCGCGTCGAAGCGGGCTCAGTGGCCGTGGTATTCGGCTGCGGCGGCGTCGGACTCAACGCCATTCAGGGCTGCGCCATCGCCGGGGCCGGGATGATCGTTGCGGTCGACACCAGCGGCTTGAAACTCGATTTGGCGAGGAAATTCGGCGCGACCCACACGTTCAACGTCAGCGGCCAGGAGAACGTCGGCAAGGCGCTGTACAAGTTGACGGGCGGCGGTGCGGACTACGCCTTCGATTGCGTGGGCCTGGGTAAGATCTCCGAACAAGCATGGGGCGTTCTGCGCCGCGGCGGGACCGCCGTGATCGTCGGTATCGCGGGCCCCGCGGACCAGATCACGCTGAACGCACAGCAGGCGGCGGTCAGCGAGAAGACGCTCACGGGCAGCTATTACGGATCCGCGCGGCCGAGCCTGGATTTTCCGCGCCTGATCGGTCTTTACCGCAGCGGGCGCCTGAAGCTCGACGAATTGATCACACGCACCTACTCGATCGACGATGCGCCGCAGGCTTTCGCGGACTTGGGCAACGGCCGCGAGGGCCGCGGCGTCATCATCTTCGATACGGTGTGAACGTCATGCGGCGCCGTGGTTGGCGAATGGCAGCACGTGGATGCGCTTGCCGGTCGCGGCGAATATGGCGTTGGCGACGGCCGGTCCTAAAGGCGCGACCCCCGGTTCTCCCACGCCCGTCGGCGGCTCGGCCGACGGCACGATGTGCACTTCCACCTTCGGCATCTCGTTGATGCGCAACACACGATAGCCATTGAAGTTGTCTTGTTCGATGCGGCCGTCCTTGAGAGTGATCGCCCCGTAGAGGACCGCCCCGAGGCCGAAGCCGATGCCGCCCTCCATCTGGGCGGTGATGATGTCGGGATTGATCGGCGTACCGCAGTCCACCGCACAGACCACCCGATCGACCTTGACCTGTCCGTCCGCGCCGACACTGACCTCGGCGACCTGAGCGACATAGGTTTTGAACGCTTCGGCGACCGCGATGCCGCGGCCCTTGCCCTTGGGCAGGGGTGCGCTGCTCCAGCCCGCCTTCTCCGCCGCCAGTTCAAGGACGGCCTTCATGCGTGGCTGATGCTCGAGCAATTTGCGCCGGAAGGCGAAGCCGTCCTGGCCGGCGGCATGCGCCACTTCGTCGATAAAGGCTTCCACCGCAAAGGTCGTGTGCGAGCTGCCGACGACGCGCCACCACAGGACCGGCACGCCCGTCGTGGTCGTCGACAGGTCGACCTTGATGTTGGGGATGGCGTAGGGGATGTTCGCGGCGCCCTCGACTGACGTCGGATCGATCCCGTCCTTGATCATGACCGCGAAGGGACCGCCCGCCATGATCGACTGGCCGACGATGACGTGGCGCCAGCCGGTGAGCTCGCCCTGGGCGTTCAGGCCCGCTTCGAGCTTGTGGAAATACATCGGCCGGTACAGGCCGCCGTGGATGTCGTCCTCGCGCGTCCATTGCAGCTTGATGGGCGTGCCGTCGGCGCCGTACGCCTTGGCGATGGACACGGCTTCGACGATGTAATCGGAGCCGACGTTGGCGCGCCGGCCGAAGCTGCCGCCGGCAAACAGGGTGTGAATGCTCACTTGCTGCGGATCCAATCCCGCCGTGCGCGCGGCATTCGCCTGATCGATGGTCTGAAATTGGTCTCCCGCCCAGATCTCACAGCTGCTGGAAGTGAGCTTGACGACGGCATCGAGCGGCTCCATCGGCGCGTGCGCGAGGTACGGGAACTCGTAGCTGGCCGAGACCTGGCGTGAAGCGTCCTTGATGGCCTGCGCCGCGTCGCCATCCTTGCGCGCGGGAAGCCCGGGCTGCTCGGCGAGATGCCGATACTCCTTCATGAGCGCCGCCGAGCTGCGCTTCTCCGCCTTCGAGTCATCCCATTCGATATGGAGCGCGTCCCGACCTTGGCGAGCCGCCCAGAAGCCTTTGGCAATCACGGCGATGCCGCCCGGCACCTGCACCACCTTGACGACGCCGGGCACGGCGAGGGCCACCGTGGCATCGAAGGACTTGACCGTCGCGCCGAACAGGGGCGGCCGCTTCAGCAGCGCCACGAGCATGCCGGGCAACACGACGTCGAGAGTGAACTGCGCGGTGCCGTCCGACTTCGCAGCCGCATCGACTCGCGGCGCATGGCGGCCGATCAGCTTGAAGTTCTTGGGGTCCTTGAGCTGCACCGTGTCGGGGACGGGCAGCGCGGCCGCGGTTCTCACGAGCGCGCCGAAGCTCGCTTGGCGCTTGCCGGCCGCGTGGGAGACGATGCCCTGCTCGACGGTCAGTTCCGCGGCCGGAACTTTCCATTCCTTGGCTGCCGCGGCCAGCAGCATGGCGCGGGCCTTGCCGCCGGCCTCGCGAAGCTGCATCCAGGAATTCGCCATGGCCGAGCTGCCGCCGGTCCCCTGGAGGGTGCCGAAGACCAGATTGGCGTAGCGCTTCGCGTCGGCGGGCGCGCTTTCGACACGGACTCGCGACCAGTCGGCGTCGAGTTCCTCAGCAACGATGGTGGCGATGCCGGTGTAGGCCCCCTGACCCATCTCAACGTGCTTGGCGATCACCGTCACGCTGTCGTCGGAGCCGATGCGCAGGAACGCATTGGGGATGAAGGTGGCGTCGGGGAACCGGGCGACCGGACCGGCGAACGCACGGCGCATCGTGCCGCCCCATTCGAAGCCGATGGTCAGCGCCGCGGCGGTGACGGTACCTGCTTCTTTCAGAAAATCGCGTCGTGTCGGCCGTGCTGCGGCGAAAGTATTGCGAGTCATGATTTATGCCTTGATGGTGTCGGCCGCCGCGTGGATGGCGGCGCGAATGCGCGAGTAGGTGGCACATCGGCAAATGTTGCCGCTCATGGCGCTGTCGATGTCGGCATCGGTCGGCGCGGGATTCGTTTCCAACAGCGCCGTGGCCGACATGATCTGCCCCGATTGGCAATAGCCGCATTGGGGCACCTGAAGATTGATCCAGGCCGCTTGCACCGCCCTTGCCCGCTTGCTCTGCAGGCCTTCGATCGTGGTGATCTGCCGTCCGGCGACCGTCGACAATGGCGTGACGCAGGAGCGTATGGCCTTGCCGTCCAGATGCACCGTGCACGCGCCGCACAACGCCATGCCGCAGCCGAACTTGGTCCCGTGCAGACCGGCCACTTCGCGAACCGCCCACAGCAAGGGCATGTTGGGGTCGGCGTCGAGCGTGGTGGTCTTGCCGTTGAGTTGGAACGTGGTGGTCATGAATTGCTCCGCAGATTGTCCCTCGTTTGATGTAATCATCGCACCTGCCGGAAACGATTGCGACGTCAATCATCGACGACGGCCGCGCCGGGAAATAAGGCGTCGTTGAAACCGAACTGGGTCAGGTCGCGAATGCGGCGCGGATAAAGGATGCCGTCGAGGTGATCGACTTCGTGCTGCACGACACGGGCATGGAAGCCGCTGACCGTTCGATCGATGGGCGCTCCCGCGGCATCCACGCCTGTATAGCGCAAATCACGATACCGCGGCACGAGCCCGCGCATGCCGGGGACCGAGAGGCACCCTTCCCAGTCCTCCTCCTGAACCTCGCCCAGGGGCGTCAAGCGCGGGTTGATCAGCACCGTAAAGGGCACCGGATCCGCCTCCGGGTAACGTGGGTTCTGCTCGAAGCCGAAAATCACCACGCGCAGGCCTACCCCGATCTGCGGTGCGGCGAGCCCCGCCCCATTGAGATCGCGCATCGTGTCCCGCATATCGGCAAGCAGGTTTTCAAGCTCGGGACTGCCGAATTCGCGTACCGGCTCCGCAACCTCGAGGAGGCGCGGATCGCCCATTTTGAGAACTTCGCGTATTGCCATGGTTCCTAGTATCTTAGCGAATTTCCAAGGGACTCTTATAGAGCGTATGCCCGGCCTTTTATACATAAAAACCTTCGGCTGTCAGATGAATGAGTACGATTCCGGCAAGATGCGCGACGTGCTCGAGGCCGCCCACGGTATGACCCATACCGACAATCCGGCGGAGGCGGACGTTTTGCTGGTCAATACCTGCTCCGTTCGCGAAAAGGCTCAGGAAAAGGTGTTTTCCTTGCTTGGCGAATGGCGGTTGTTCAAGCAGCAGCGGCCGCATGTCGTCATCGGCGTCGGCGGCTGCGTCGCGAGCCAGGAGGGCGAGGGCATCACGGCGCGGGCGCCGTTCGTCGACCTGGTGTTTGGCCCGCAAACCTTGCACCGCCTGCCGGCCATGCTCGAGGGGCTGAAAGAATCGGGCCGGCCGCAGATCGACATCAGTTTTCCCGAGATCGAAAAATTCGACCGGCTGCCACAGGCGCGCGCGGCGGGCGCGACCGCGTTCGTCTCGATCATGGAGGGCTGCAGCAAGTACTGCAGCTTCTGTGTCGTCCCTTATACACGCGGCGAGGAAATCAGCCGCCCCTTCGAGCAGGTGCTCGACGAGGTCGAGCGATTGGCCGGCCAAGGCGTGCGCGAAATCACGCTGCTCGGCCAAAATGTGAATGCCTATGCCGGACCGATGCAGGACGGCGCCCTCGCGGATTTGGCGACGCTGATTCATTTTGTGGCCGCGGTCGACGGCGTGGAGCGCATTCGCTTCACGACTTCGCACCCGCTCGATTTCAACGACAGCCTGATCGAGGCGTATGCCCACGTCCCCAAGCTCAACAATTTCCTGCATCTGCCCGTGCAGAGCGGCTCGGACCGTATTCTGGCGGCAATGAAGCGCGGCCATACTGTGATGGAGTACAAGCACAAGCTCCGCAAGCTGCGCAGCGTGCGGCCCGACATCTGCATTTCGACCGATCTCATCATCGGATTTCCCGGCGAGACGGACCAGGATTTCGTCGCAACCATGAATCTGGTGGCGGAGGTGGGTTTCGATCAGTCGTTCAGCTTCATTTATAGCCGTCGGCCTGGTACGCCGGCGGCGGCGCTGCCGGACGAGGTGCCGCATGAAGTCAAGCAGCAACGCCTCGAGCTCTTGCAGCAGCGCCTGAACGGCCAAGCGCGCGCCATATCCGAGAGGATGGTGGGCAGCCGGCAGCGAGTACTCGTCGAGCGGCCCGCCAAGCGCAATCCCGAGCAGCTCGCCGGCCGCACGGACAACAATCGCTGGGTCAATTTCGACGGCCCGGCGGACAACCCGATGAGTCTCATCAATCGTTTTGCGGATGTCATCATTACCGAGGCCATGCCCAATTCGCTGCGCGGGCGCCTCATCGCTGCGGACGCATCGTGAGTTCAGTTCCGATGGCGCGCGACGTGTTGCTCGCTCCGGCGGACAACGTCCGGTTGGTGGAACTGTGTGGGCCGCTCGACGAGCACCTGCACCAGATCGAGGCCAGGCTCGGCGTGGAAGTGAGAAGGCGTGGCAACCGGTTCCAGATCATCGGCGTGCCCGCCGCCGTCAAGCGCGCTGAAGCGGTGCTGCTCGACTTGTACGCGCGAGCGCAGCGCGAGCCCGTGGATTCCGAGCGCGTACACATCGCGCTGCAAGAGCTGGATATGGACAGCAACAATACCGAGGCCGATGCGGATTCCGACGAGCTCAAGGTCCACACCTCGCGCGGTACGGTGCGCGCCCGCGGCGCCAATCAAAGCGAATACCTCAACAATGTCCGCAACTACGATCTGACCTTCGGCATCGGACCCGCGGGCACGGGCAAGACGTATCTTGCCGTCGCCTGCGCGGTGGAGGCTCTGCAATCGGAAAAGGTCAGGCGCATCGTGCTGGTGCGCCCGGCGGTGGAAGCGGGCGAGCGCCTGGGCTTTCTTCCCGGCGATTTGTCGCAGAAAGTCGACCCGTATCTGCGCCCCATGTATGACGCGCTATACGAGATGATGGGCTTCGAACGGGTGGCCAAACTGATGGAACGCAATGTGATCGAAGTGGCGCCGCTGGCGTTCATGCGCGGCCGGTCGCTGAATGATTCGTTCGTGATCCTGGACGAAGCGCAGAATACGACCAACGAACAGATGAAAATGTTCTTGACCCGCATCGGCTTCGGCTCGAAGGCCGTCGTCACCGGCGACATCACTCAAGTCGATTTGCCGAATTCCAAGCAGTCCGGGCTGCGCACCGTCATCAATATTTTGCGCGGTGTGCGCGGCATCGCCTTCACCATGTTCAGCTCGCGGGATGTGGTGCGCCATCCGCTGGTGCAAAGAATCGTTCAAGCCTACGAGGCGAGCGCTCCCGACGACGGTACCAAGGAGTCTGGCTGAGTATTCCGCGGCTCACGCGGATTACCGAGACAGGCTCCTAACGGTGGCACGGCGGCTCGAACTCGAGGTGAGCTACGCGGCGCGGCGGCCGTGGGTCCCGAGCTCGCGGCAACTGGCAGTGTGGGCCGCGGCGGCGCTCGCGCCCAGGCGGCGCCCCTGGGTGCTTTCCGTCCGGGTCGTGGGACAGGCGCGCAGCCGCAGCCTGAACGCGCACTACCGGCACAAGGACAGGCCCACCAATGTGCTGTCGTTCGGCGGGGCCGGAAGCGCTCCCGACGGCCGCTTCTTCCTCGGGGAACTCGTCATCTGCGCCTCCGTGGTGGCGCGCGAGGCGCGTGCCTTCGGGATAACCCTGGAGTCGCATTGGGCGCACATGACGGTTCATGGCGTGCTGCACCTGCTGGGTTTCGACCACGTGCGCCGCAGCGAGGCTGGGAAAATGGCCGCACGGGAGATTCAAATCCTTGATCGGCTTGGCTTTTCGGACCCGTATCGCTGATCGAGTATCCTTAAGCCCCCATGTCAGAACAACCTCAGGGCGGTACCACAGGCCGCTGGTTAAAGCGCATTACCCAGTCGATGTCCGGTGAGCCGCGCGATCTCGCCGAACTCATCGAGCATCTGCGCGAAGCCAGCGAGCGCGGCCTGTTCGACGGCGATGCGCTGGTCATGCTCGAGGGGGTGTTGGCGGTGGCGGACATGCAGGTGCGCGACATCATGGTGCCGCGCTCGCAAATGGTGTTCGTCGAGCGCGACGAGTCTCCGGACAAGCTCGTCGAACTCGTGGTCGAGTCCGGGCATTCGCGCTTTCCCGTGATCGGCGAGGATCGCGATCAAATTCTCGGCATTCTGCTGGCGAAGGATTTGCTGCGCTTGCAGGCCGCGGGCGATGAGAGTTTCGAGATTCGCGAGTACATGCGTCCGGCGGTGTTCGTTCCCGAAAGCAAGCGGCTCAACGTGTTGCTCAAGGAATTTCGCCGCAGCCACAATCACATTGCCATGGTCGTGGACGAATATGGCGGCGTGTGCGGTTTGGTCACCATCGAGGACGTCATCGAACAAATCGTCGGCGAGATCGACGATGAGCACGACGTCGAGGACGATCAGACGATTCGCAAGGAGCGCGCGCGCGAGTTCACCGTGCGGGCGCTCACGCCGATCTCCGACTTCAATCACTATTTTGGCACCGCGTTTTCCGATGAGGAATACGACACGATCGGCGGCCTGCTGATGCAGAAATTCGGCCGCTTGCCGCGCCGCGGAGAGACCATTCGGATCGGAGCATTGGAGTTCCGCATCTTGCGCGCCGATCGTCGCCGCATCGATCTCATGCGTGTGATCACGCCAACCGATATTGAGCCGCCGCCCGCCCCCGACGAGTCGGCACCTTGAGCGTCGGTGCGCGCGGCACCGCCGCCGCGTTTCGGACGCAGGCTCTGTGGCGGCTGAGCGCCGCTTTCGCCGCCGGCGCTTCACTCAATTGCGCGTTCGCGCCATTCGGCTGGTGGCCCATCGCCGTGCTGGCGCCGGCGGCGCTGTTCGCGCTGATTCGAGGCCTGCCGCCGCGCCGCGCGGGGTGGACGGGCGCCGCATTCGGCGTGGGTCTGTTCGCATTCGGCACGTATTGGCTGTACACCTGCATCCACGTATTCGGCTTGGCGCCCATTTGGTTGACGGCCGTGCTGCAGACCGCGCTGGTCGCATTGATGTCGGCATACTTCGCGGCACTGTGCTTCCTGGCGAATCGCTTCTGGCTCAAGCCCGGTGCGACGCGGGCCTGGGCAGTCCTGCCGGTTCTCTGGGTGCTGCTCGAATGGCTGCGCGGGTGGGCGTTGAGCGGTTTCCCGTGGCTGTCGCTGGGTTATGCGATGATCGATTCTCCGCTCAAAGGCTGGGCGCCGCTGTTCGGGGTCTACGGCGTCACCTGGGCCGCGGTGACGATTGCGGCCGCGATCAATGTTCTACTGACGCCGGCTGTATCGATTTCGCGGCGGCTCATCGCAGTCGGCGCAATCGCGATTCTGTTGCTGATTCCGGCGCTGCTCGGGCACACCGAGTGGACTCGCGCCGCCGGAGCCCCCGTGTCGGTGGCCGCCGTGCAAGGCGCCGTGTCGCAGGATCAGAAGTGGCAGGTGAAAAATCGCGATGAAACCATGGAGCGATACTCCAGGCTCACCGCCGACGCATGGGGAGCCCGGCTCATCGTTTGGCCGGAGGCGGCGCTGCCGATCCTCGCCAGCGAGATCCCGGACTATTTGCGGCGCCTCCAGGAGCTGGGCCGCGCGCACGGGTCCGAATTTGCCATCGGGCTCGTGAATTACGAACCCAAACTTAAGCGCTATTACAACGGACTGCTGGTGTTGAGCGATTCGAGCGGCGGCTGGTACTACAAACGCCACTTGGTTCCGTTCGGCGAGTATTTCCCGGTGCCGCCGTTCGTGCGTTCATGGCTGCGGCTGATGAGCTTGCCGTACGACGACATCACGGCCGGGCGCGAGGACCAGCCGATGTTGAGCGCCGCAGGCCAGAAACTCGGCCTGACCATCTGTTATGAGGATGCCTTCGGCAGCCGCCAGCTCAAAGTGCTGCGCGACGCCACTCTGTTGATCAACGTCACCAACAATGCCTGGTACGGCGATTCCACGGCGCCGCACCAGCATCTGCAGATCGCCCGCATGCGCGCGCTCGAGGCAGGGCGCTACCTGGTGCGAGCCGCGAACGATGGCATCACGGCCGCGATCGGACCGCACGGCGACATCGTGTCGCGTCTGCCGCAGTTTCAGGAGGCCGTGCTGCGCGCCGATGTGCAGCCGATGACGGGCCTTACTCCCTACGCGCGGCTCGGCAATTATCCCGTCGTCATCGGCGCCGGCTCGCTGCTGGCGCTGGCGGTTTGGCGCCGGCGGCGGGGCGAGAATCATCAGGGCCGGTCCTAAGGACTCCGGCGGCGCTAGAGCGTCTTGGCGCTCAGGGCGCCGAAGCGCCTCTGCCGGCCGCCAAAGTCCTCCAGTGCGCAGCGAAAACGCCGCTCATCGAAGTCCGGCCACAGACAGTCGCTGAAGTGCAGCTCCGCAAACGCGCATTCCCAGAGCAGAAAATCGCTGAGCCGCCGTTCGTTTCCGGTGCGAATCAGCAGGTCGACCTCGCCGGCCGGATGCGCGCAATGATCCACTTCGTGCAGCAGTCGATGAAAGTCCGCCGCGGTCAGTTCCGCATCGAGCGTGGCGCGCCGCGCCGCCTGCACGATGCTGTGTTGAGACGAGTAGTCGACCGCGATGCGCAGGAGCATTCCCGAGCCCGCCGCGCTCGATCGCTCGCTTTGCTCGATGGACCGAAGCAGGTTAGGCCCAAGCCGATCGCGCCGGCCGATCACATTGATGCGGATCGATTGCTCCACGCAGCGACGGGTTTCGGTAAACAGGTACTGGCCGAACAGGCGCATCAATGCCGCGATCTCCGCCGGAGGCCGCGCCCAGTTCGCGGAGGAAAACGCATACAGCGTGAGTGTCTTGACGTCCGCCCGCGCGGCCGTTTCGACGGTGGCGCGCACCGCCTTCGCGCCCTCGATGTGGCCCGCGGTCCGCGGCAGCCCCCGTTGGGTGGCCCAGCGTCCGTTTCCGTCCATGATGATTGCGACGTGCATGGGATCAGGCGCGCCGCGTCGCCTTGATCACGGCTTCGATGTGCTCGAGGTAGCGCAGCAAGGCTTTTTTTCCGACCGGCGTGATGCGGTAGACCGATTTCGGCCTGCGGCCTTCGAACGTCTTCGTGCACACGACATAGTCCGCTTCTTCGAGTTTTCTCGCATGTGCGCTCAGGTTGCCGTCGCTCACGTCGAACAAGGACTTGAGTTCGTTGAAGGTGAGCTGTTCGTTCATGGCAAGCGCGCTCATGATGCCGAGGCGCACGCGCTCGTAAATCAGGCGATCGACCCCGGCATCGTCATGTCCATGCGGCGAACGAGGCACCGACACCGGCTTCGAGGCAGCCTTGGCGGGGGCGGGCGCGGCCGACTCGCTGCGCTTGATGAGGTTGGACTTAAGGGGCATGAGTCAATCGTCCGATCAGGATGCCGAACACGATGTGCAGGACTCCGAATCCCAGGCCGAGCATGGCGGTATGCGCCGTCAGGGGCAGCGCGAAAGCCGCCGATCCCAGAGCGACGAACAAGGTTCCCATGATGCAAATGAGCCGCGTGATTCCGGCGTTCGTCACCGTACTCGCCGAGAGGACCGCGCAGCCATAGAGCAGCAGCCACATGCCCGGAATGACGCCCGTGGCGCCGGTGGTCCACAGGACCCACGTCAGCACGGCGCCGGCAAGCAATGCGGGACAGAGGCAGAGCAGAAATTTTCTGGCCGGTCCCAAATAGCGGGCATGCCCGCCGCGCACAATCTGGCGCGCCACCAGGGCGCCGCCCAGCAGGAGCGCGACCACGCCGGCAACCAGCCAGATTTCGAGCCAATGAGGCGCGAAGCGCGGCAGCGACACCACGATCGCCGTGAGCACCCCGATGACGCCCATGACGATACCGGCCATGCCGGGAACATCCATCGAGCTCGACGATTCGATCGACGCGCGGATGTAGGCCAGGGTACCGAGGGCACGGCTCTCGATACCCTCCGGAGGCGGGGGTTGGGCGGGCAATGCCGCGTTTGGCCTGTGCATGATTCAGCTTAAGTGAATTAGCTGTGCCGTGTCAAGTACTCTACAATGCAGAGCAAATTGCGCACGGCAGCTAATCTGCCGAATCAGAAACTCAGGACAAACGCTGCACCACCCTGCAGCGGACGCACGTGGCGCACGCGACCACCCATGCCGTACACGAGTTGACGCACGACGGTGAGACCAATGCCCTGGCCACCTTCACGAGCGCTGAAGAATGGCAGAAAGATCTGGCGCTCCAGCCCTGCGGGTACACCCGGTCCGTTATCGCGCACTGTGATTTGCAGGCGGCCGCCGCGGCCCTGTCGGGCCTGCACCCACAGACGCGGCGTGGCCAGATTCGCCGTGGCCTGTTCGGCGTTGTGAAACAGCGCCAGCAACGCCTGCTCCAGCTGCCCTTCGTCAGCCAATAGTCGCAAGCTGGGCGAGCCGAGTTCAAACTGAGCCTCGCCGCCGCGCGCCGACCAGGCGGCCCCGACCGCCTGGTTCAGGCTATTGAAAAAACTCTGCAAGTCCACCGGCGCCAGCACTGGCGGCGGCCATCGGCTGACCTGGCGATACGTGCCGACAAAACTCGACAGGCTATCGGCACGCCGCGCAATCGCTTCGAGTGCCGTCCGCAACTCCGCGGCGGCCCCGGGCTCATTTAACAAGGTCAGCGCCGTATCACTCAGACTCTTGATCGGCGTGAGCGAGTTCATGATCTCGTGCGTGAGCACTTGCGCCAGTTGCTGCCAGGCGCGCAGCGACTCGGATTCCAATTCCTGCTCCAGCGGCACCATCACCAGCAACGTTTGCGCCCGACCATCCAGCGCAAGCGGCTGGCGCCGCAACTGCCAGCGTTCGCTGCCGTGTTCGGTATCCAGTCCCACCGGACCGCTGCGATCGCTTGCCCGCAGCAGCTCGTATAAAGCCTCGGGATCCCGCACGCCACCTGGAGCGGCCAGCCGGCGGGCGCGGCTGCTCAAGGGCTGCGGCATTTGATGATTCACCTGGACCCAGGCGGCGACCGGCAAATGCTCGAGCTGAGCCTGCAGGATCGCCAGGCGCTGCGCATCGGGCGGCGGTGACGGCTCCGACACCGAAGCCGCGACGATATGCGGTCGAGCCAACGGCCAAGCCACGATGACGCCGGCCAACAACAGGACGACAGCGGCCACCCATGCGCGTTCCGCGGTGCCGGCGGACGCCGCCAGCGCGCCGGCGCCAAGCCACAGCAACGCACAGAACAGAAGTCGACTCTTCTCAAAGCCCATACTTGTCAAAGCCCATGCTTCTCAAAGCCCATACTTGTCCAGCCGTCGATACAGGGCGGCGCGCGACAGACCCAATGAACGGGCGGCCGCGCTGAGATTGCCCTGCGCATCCGCCACGGCTGCCAATACGGTGGCACGTTCTTGCGCAGCGAGTGATCGGACTGCCACAGCGACTGCGGGCACGGCGTCCGTTGTGTCGTCGTTAGCGGGTCGCGCATTCTGCAGCGCTTCGCGACACGTCGCGACCAGGCGCGCGTTATCCCAAGGCTTAGGTATAAAGTCGAAAGCGCCGCGCTTGAGTGCGAGCACCGCCAGATTGATGTCGGCATAAGCCGTCAGCACCACGACCGTCGGCGGCTGCGCCCGCGCTCGCACCTCCTCGAGTAGACGCAGGCCTTGCGCCCCATCGGTGCGCCCCGGGCCGAAGTTCAGATCCAGCAGCAGCAGATCCGGCCGCAGCCGCTGCAGTGCCGCGGCCAGCTCTGCCGGACGGCGCAGACAAACCACGGGTGCGACACGACGCTGCAGCAGCAATTGTGCCGCCACGCCCACATCGGGGTCATCGTCGAGCAGCAGAATCGAACGCGATGATACGAGGGCATCGGCCACGGGCGGTATCTTCGCAGCAGGAGACGCGACAAGGCCAGCAGGGTGTTCGGAATCGGACAGGGGGCTTGGCATGAGCGCTGCATTCCCGACAGGCTATCGCCCGACATGGCGCAAATGAGTTCAATGGCTTCCCCGCCCAGTAAAACCCCCGCCCACTCCGGCGAGGCGATGGATCGCCGCCTGCCGGAACCATCGCGCTGGCGCCGCCTGCTGCCGCGGGTATTGCCGGCCGCCTTGGCGCTTCCCGCCCTGGCTCTGCTGCTCTGGCAGCGCTCCCCGCAGCTGCAGGTAGTAAACATGCCGCAACTGGCGCGGGTCTCTGCCGGCGAATTCCGGGATGAGTTGATGCTGCGCGCGCGAGTAGAGCCGATGCGTTCCGTGCAGCTCGATGCGTCCGAGGCCGGCCGCGTGGAGGCCGTACTCGCCCAGGACGGCGACTGGGTCGAGGCCGGCGCGCCGCTGTACCGTCTGCACAGCCCCGAACAGGAACAACTGTTGATGCAGCGGAGCGCGGAAGTCGCGCAACAGCTGGCCAATGTGTCGGTACAGCGCAGTGCGCAGGTGGCCAGTCTCGCGCAGAACCGGCGCGAACTGGCTCAGCTGCAGGCGGCGCAGTGGCAGGCCGACTCGGATTATCAGCGGATCGCCAAGCTGGCGAGCGCAGGTTTTGTATCCGCCGCCGCGCTGGAGCAAGCGCAGCGTCAACAGCAGCTGACATCCCAACTGCTCAGGCAAGGGCGGCACGACCAACGCTTGGAGGCCGACACGCGCCAGCAATCGCTCGATGAGATGGCGCGAGCGGTGCAGGGACTGCAGCGCGGACTCGAGCTGCTGGAGAGCGCACGAGATCGCTTGCAGCAACGCGCGCCGATCGCCGGCCGGCTCAGCGGCTTCCAGCTGCAGGTCGGCAGCGCCGTGCGGCTCGGCGATCATCTGGGCCGCATCGACGATCCGTCGGGCGGCGTGCAATTGGCGGCCGATATCGATGAGTACTACCTGCCTCGTTTGCAGCCGGGGCAGTGGGCGACGAGCAGCAGTGGCGCCGTGACGCTCGCCCAGACCCTGCCGCAGGTGCATGACGGCAAGGTGCGGGCGTTGCTGCGCTGGGCCCAGGGCACCGCGGCGCCCGCGAATTTGCAACCGGGCCAGGCGGTCGACCTGCAGTTGCAGCTGAGTGCTCCTGCGCGCGCGCTGCTGCTGCCCGACGGTCCTGGCGTGCAGACGCGGCTCTATGTCCGGCACGGCAAGGAACTGCAACGCCGTACCGTACAGCTGGGCCGCCGCGCGGCCGGCCAGGTGGAAGTGCTGGCGGGTCTGCACCCGGGAGAAGAAGTCCTGATTTCTCAACCCCCCTCCGACGCCGACAGGTTTGCCCTACCATGATTGAACTTAGACAAATCACCAAGCGCCACCGCGCTCATAGCGTCGAGACGACCGCGCTCGATGCGATCGATCTGTACATCGAAGCCGGCGAATATGTCGCGATCACCGGCCCGTCGGGCTGCGGGAAGACGACGCTTCTCGGCCTCCTTGGCCTGCTCGACACGCCCACCAGCGGTCAGTACCTACTGCAGGGAGAGGATGTCGCGGGTAAGACGGCGCGCGAAATGGCCGCAATCCGCCGCGGCCGCATCGCCTTCGTATTCCAGAGTTTCAATCTGATCGATGAACTTACCGTGTGGGACAACGTGCAGCTGGCGTTGCGATACGGCACGTTGCCCCAGAAGACGCAGCGTCAGCGCATCACTGAAGTACTGGAGCGCTTAGGGCTGGCGCATCGTGCCGAGCATCACCCCAGTCAGCTCAGCGGCGGCCAGCAGCAGCGTGTGGCGATCGCACGCGCGATCGCCGCGCGCCCCGCATTGTTGCTGGCCGACGAGCCCACCGGCAATCTCGACAGCGCGCATGGCCAGCAAGTGATGCGGCTGCTGCGCGAGCTCAACGACGAGGGCACGACGCTCGTGATGGTGACGCATAGCGCCGAGCACGCGGCGCTGGCCTCGCGCACTGTGCGCCTGCTCGATGGCCGGGTGCTGGTGGATGCCCACGCGGACCATCTGTCGTGAACGCCCTTCTGCTGGATGCATGGCGCGGTCTACAGAACCGCCGCGGGTCCACTCTGGTGGCCATGAGCGGACTGATGCTGGCGATGGCGGCTTGCCTGCTGGTGGCGCTGCTGGCAATCGCTCTGTCCGATCCCGACCCGGCGATACCCAATCCGGAGCAAGTCGTCGTGCTCGACTTCAAGGGCAATCTGCCAGGTCAGCCCAACGAATGGTTCACTGCCTCGCCACTGTCCTTCGCGACGATGCTGAAAGAGCGCCAAGTGCCCCTGGACCTGATCAGCCGTGCCGCGGCCAACGGCCTCGACATCAATAATCAAGGCCGCCTGCAACCTGCCTATCTATTGTTGGCCGATCCTGATCTGGTGCCATTGCTCGGCATCAAAGCCCTGCATGGCAACCTGCAGACGACGCTGACACAGCGCGATGGCATCGCCATCGACATCACTCTGGTGCGCAAACTCTGGGGAGAGTTGCCTCCCGCTCAAGCGCTGGGCCGGCGACTCGAGTCTCGCGGCACCTTCTACACGGTCACCGCGATCCTTCCAAATCCAGATCCCCGCGCTCCGCTTTTTGATGCAAATCCCCTGGCCGGCGGAGCAATGGCGCTGGTTGGCTTCGAATCACAAGCCAATGTCCTGACCGACGAGGATCGCAAGGCAATCTATGTGGCGAAGGGTCGCGTGTTCGCCCGGCTGCGTCCGGGTGTCTCGGTGAATGAGATCGGCGGCTGGATGCGCGCGGCCTTCATGGCCAACCCCCTGTATGCACAGTTGCCAGCCGACTGGAAGACCGGCCGCGAGGCCGCTTATTTCCGCGCCATCACCTTGACCCAACTGCCGTTTGAAGGCGCAGCGAATCAAGTGAGGTGGCAGTTGATCGGTGCAGTGGCGGCGGCCAGCACTCTGCTGCTCATCCTCGCGGCATTCAACGGCATGAACCTGCAGGCCGCCAACCTGCTGCAGCGACAGCGCGAAACGGCATTGCGCCGCAGCCTGGGCGCCGATGACGCACAGCTGCTGCGGCTCTGGAGTCTCGAGGTTTTGCTCACTCTGGTGCTCGCCGCCGCCGGCGGATTGTTGCTGGCCTGGTGGCTGGCGCCGAGCGTCGCCCACTGGATGGGGCTGTCGCCGGTTGCACCCATCGCGGATCCTCTGCCGCTGCGCGTCCTCAAGGGTCTGGCCCTCACCGTGCTGGTTCTATGGCCGCTGACGCTCGGCGTGCCTGCGTGGATGGCCCTTCGTCAAGCACCCGCGCCGGCACTGCAAGGCCGCACCGCCAGCGAAGGGCCGTGGGGGCGGCGCATGCGTCAGGGCTTGCTGACGCTGCAGCTCGGCGGCGCACTGCTGCTGCTCTCGCTGGCCGGTGTGCTGGCCTTGCAGCAACAGCACCTGCTGAATGCCGACCGCGGCTTTGAAACGCACAACCGGCTCTGGCTGGGCGTGATGGTGAACCCCGATCTGGTGCCCAACATGGATGCATTCCTGGCGGCGCTGAGCAAGCATCCGGCAATCGAGCATTGGGCCTTCAGCAACGGACGGCCAGCACGCGATACGCAGGGCGGGATCGAATTGAACGTGAGCCCTTCACAGCACAAGGCGGTGCTGCGCGTGACCCCCGTCTCGCCCGGCTTCTTCGACACCTACGGGATGACGCTGCTGGCCGGCAGCCCGCGAACGGGATCGGGTGAGGAGCACCTGGTCATCGACGCCAAGGCGGCGCGATTGCTGGGCTTTGCCAGTCCACAGGCCGCCGTCGGCGCCTTGCTACGCGGAGGAGGCGGCTTTCTGCAGGAAGGCACCGAACTGCGCCGCGTGGTCGCGGTCGTGAAGGATGTGAAGTTGGAATCCGCGCGCGACCCGGCGCTGCCCCAGGCCTTCTTGCTCAGCGACAAGCCTCAATGGGACCTGACGGTTCATGGACCGAACCTGGCCGCGCTGCGCCAGGCGCTCGAGGAACTGTGGAAGGCGCATGGTCCGCCCCTGGTGTACGACATCCAGTCGGCCGATGATCAGCGCGCGGATGTCTATCGTCAGGAAGGTCAACTCACCACGATGCTGGCCGCGGTTGCAATGCTGGCGGTGGGCGTCGCGATGGTCGGCGCCTACGCGTTGGTGGCCGACACGCTGCGCCGCCGTCGCACCGAGCTGGTGTTGCGACGGTTGCACGGTGCCGGCAACGCCGCCATCGCGCGGGCGACAGTTTCTGAATTTGCCGCGCCGCTATTGATCGCAGTGGCGACCGGATTGCCCATCGCCGTCTGGCTTGGTGAACGCTATCTCCACGGCTTCGTGGATCGAGTGGACTTCGTAGAGGGAGTCGGCCTACCGCTGCTGGTGGCAATGGTGGTATCCGTGCTGATCACCGCCATGGCAGCGACGCGCCATGTGCGGGGGGCACTGGCCCTTCAACCCATCGAGGCGCTGAGCTGAGTCAAGTCCGTGGATAGTTTATTAAACTGGCACCAGAACGGCGCGCACCGCGCCGACGAGTCCGGACCAGTCGCGTGACTTGCGCAAGCGGTCGCTCAGTTCGAGTTGCACCCCCTCGCCGGTACGGCCTCGATTGCAGACGTTGAGAGGGTCGCGGCCCGGAAAGCGGTGTCCATCCGACAGGAAGGAAAGCCCGACCGCCGTCAGAGCTTGCGCCATCTGCCACTTGAGCAGTTCGTTCAGACCCCCCACTAACACGTCGGGGCCGGGCGAAACATAGCCGTGCACCGAAACGACGGTATCGCAGCCGGAGATCAACTCGAGGCCCCGCGGTTCGTCGAAGCAGTGACTGGCTAGATGCAGGCAGTCGAAATTATCGCCGGTGGTCCGCAGCCCTTCAAAAAGGTAGAGCCCGTGTTCCTCGCCCGCGATCAGACGCGCAATCTCGGAGGTACCGCCTTCAATCCGTCCGCCGTGCGGCGCAAGAACCGCGACGCGGGAGTGTTCTCGCGGCCTGACGTGCACTGCGTAGTCGACGCCTTCCGAGTAGCGTTGGGCGAGATCCTCGTAGCAGCGAAACTCATCCGACTGAACCGGTCTACGCATCAATTTAGTCTACCGGATTGCGCGAGCGGCCGGCGCCGCCGGCGCCGCGGTCAATCGCCGCCAACGGGGTATGCGGCCAGCTCCTCGATCAGCGCCCGGTAGTCGCCGAGGTCGGGCGTCTTCAGCCCGGACACTTTTCCTTGATCGTCCCATTGCCGGACGCGCACCGCATCCTTGTAGAAACGCTCGGTCTCGAACTTCGCCACTTCGTGGGCCGCCATGGGACCGCCCTGCAGTTTCAAGGTGACCACCGAGGCAGGACTCAATTTGGCGAAGTACTTGGCGTCGGTGGCCAGGAGAAAACGCTTGGCGGGAACGTGCAGGCGCACGGGTTCCGAAACTTCAGGGTGAAATCGCTTGGCGAGCCAGTGACCGCCGATCAGCTCATGATGCGCGTCCGCGGTCCAGTCCGCGAGATCGTTTGAAACGTCTTCGAGGAGGTGTCCGATGTCGTGCAAAAGCGCGGCAACGATGAGCGCCGGCGGCGCGCCGGCCGCCTGCGCAAAATAGGCGGCCTGCAGCGCATGCTCGGTTATCGAGACGCTCTCGCCGAAGTATGCGCCCGCGCCTCGGCTATGAAAGATGGCGAGAATTTCTGCACTGACGCTCATGAGTTTGTTTCCCGCTGGAACTCGCGCCGCAGGAGCGCGGCTTCGCTGTACACGCTGTCACGGCTCAGATAGCAGCCGCGCAAGTGGCGCGGGTAGCGCGCCGATGAAAATGCCGTGCGGCCGTGCAGGGTGCGTTGATTGTCGAATACGACGAGATCGCCGTTGCGCAGACTGAATTGCAGATGAAACCGCGGATTGCGCAGCAGCGCCGCGAAACATCGATACGCGGAATAAAATCGCGCCGCCTCGCGCGCAGCGAGCCGCAACGGTGCAATCGAGCGGCTGTTGTAATGCACGGCGCTCACGGCGCCGCGACAGGACAGTTGAATCAACGGTCGTTCGGCGTACAGCTCGGCATCATTGGAGCGGTACAGAAAGGGCACGGCCGTTCGCGTCAAGACGGCGAACGCGTCGGGGGAAGTCATCCGCAGGTGTTCGGCGATGGCGAAGCCGTCGCCGAACAGGCTCTCGCCGCCGTCGGGAGATGCCACCAAGGCATGCAGCACCTGAAATCCCGGCACCGGTTCGCGGTAGGGATTGTCCGTGTGCAATCCCAACCCCAAGTCGGAATACGCCAGATTTTCCGGTTGCGGCACCGACCGAACGTCGAACACCCGCCCATAGTTGGTTTCAACGATGCGCCCCACGAACGCGGCGGCCTCGAGGATGCCGGCGTCGATCGACGGCACGTCGCTCAAGAATGCGATTCCGTCTTGCAATAAACGCGTGAGCCACCCGGCCCGCAGCGACCGATCGCCCCGCGCCTCGGCGAATGCCGCCCAGGCGAAGTCGCGCGCGGCATCGAGACGCGCTCCCTCGAGCCATCGCTTGGGCCCGAACTCCGGTCGGCCGCCTGAGCCATTCGAGGCGTGGGCACGCAGCCAGTCGAGCGCGAAGGTCGCGGAGCGTGTCTCTGATTCCCATTCAACTTTTACCGCTCCGTCTTGGGCGACCGCCGTCCGGATCTGCGGATCCTCCGGCAGATCCGCGATGTCGATGAGCCGTTGTCCGCTGTGAGGATCGCGGTCCTCGCGCAAATTGTCGCGCAGCCATAGACTCGCAAATTCGCTCGAAGTCCCGTCCGCCCATTCGACCTTGAGCATGTCGGGCAGCGCCCAAACTCGCGCTATCGCGGCGGCGCCGTTCATGGCAGATGCGTGCCGCGCGCGGCAGCTCTCGCGTTCAGGATGTACAGACAACCGGCGCCGATTGCCGCCAATGCACTGACGATTGCCAATCCCACAAATACGCCCTGCCAGCCGAAGGACACGGAGACTCGAGCCACGACGTAGCCTGCAGCGGCTCCACCCAGATAGCCGACGCCGTCGATGATTCCCGAAGAGGCGGCGCCCGCCTGTTTGCCGCCGAAATCCAGCGCAAACGCGCCGCCGAGATAGGAATAGGGCCCGAGCAGGCAGAAGGCGATGGTGCCGATGGCGATTATCGGCAACAGCGATCCGGCCGCGCTCGATCGCATCGTCATCAGCACGAGCAAGGCCGCCGCAGCGGCGCTCAACCCCACGAACATGATGAGTGCGCGCCCGTTCACGCCGAGCCGATCGCTGAGCCAGCCGCTCACCAGCACCGACACCGCTCCGACACCCGGAAAAATGGCGCTCATGCGTGCCGCATCACCCTTGCTGTAGCCGACAAAGTCGCTCAGATACTGCGGCGTCCACGCGTTGAAGGTTTCGCGGACGATGGTGCAGCCCAAGGAGAGGAGGCAAACCAGCAGAAATGCCCGGCTACGGAACAAAGGCAGCAGCAGCGCAGCCACGCTTTGAGGCCGGGACTCCGAGCTCGTAAACAGGTTGAGCGGGTTGGGTGTCGCCTCGGTGTACCCCGAGGCGACACGGGTCTCGCGTAGAAAAAGGAAATTGAGGACCAGGAAAGCACAGGCAACCGCGGCCGCGAAGCTAAACAAGGTGCGCCACCCGTAGCCATGTTCGATCAGCATGCCCATCCATTGCCGCGCCGCCGCGTCTCCAACAAGGTAACTGATGCTCAAGATGCCGATGATCATTCCATAGGAGGAATAGTCGAACCACTTGGAGGACACCTTGACCAGCCCCGCCCATGCCACGGATTGCGTCAGGCGGTTGCCGACCCACGCCAGGGTGAATAGTGGCAGGCTCAATCCGGAGGCGAACAACAGCGTGAAGATAGTGGCGCCGCCCAGCCCGATGAGGAAATTGTTTCGGCCGCCCCAGAAGTCGCCCAGGCCGGTCAGGAACAGCTTGCCGACCGCGTAGGCCAGTACGCCGAATGTTGTGATGGAGCCCATCCGAACGATGGCATCAGAATGGCTGACGCCATGTTTTCCCAGTTCTTCTACGAGCAGCGGCGTTGCGACCGACAGGTCGGCGCGGCAGAAGTACAGCGAGCCGTAACCGCAGAACAGCAAGGCGATGGTGAGCGTTTGGCGAAGTCGCAGCGATCGCGTCCGGGCGCTGCCCGCGGCCGCTTCTGGACCTATCGTCAATTCGGGTCCGGTCGCCATGCAAAGTCCCGGGAAGAAAAGGTGGGTGTGATCGCGCAAACCATCATCTCATTTGAACGGCGCGCGAGCCACTGTTGAACGGCGCGCGAGCCACTGTTGAACGGCGCGCGAGCCACTGCTGCGTTGGCACAGAACCTGCATTCTGTATCTTGCGGGCACCAACGCCATTGCCCCACGGCAAGGGTCCAGACGCGGCAAGATCGACAATGCGGTATTTGCACATCACCACTTCCATGTCGCCACTCGCAATTTCCAGATCCGCATCATCGACACTCCCCGCGGTCGGTTTCCACTTGCATGGCCATAAGAAGGGCGGGACGGGCGGCGCGGCCGCAAGTTCCGCCGGCGGCACCGGCCCTTCGACCGCGGCTGCGGGCGCCGGACAGTCGTTCAACAATCTGGTGAAGGGATCGCGCGTCAAGGCCCACGTGTAGGGTTCGCAGCGACGGCGCGCGAGAGAACCGCGGCCGCGCGCAATTGACGTTCACAGGTCATCCGTCTAGGCTCAAGGCCATCGGAAAAACTTTGTGTGAACGCCATCAAAAGACTGCCTACGTTGTTCATTCCGCACGGCGGCGGACCGTGTTTTTTCATCGACCCTCCGGCGGCCTATCCGCACATGTGGGACGGGCTGGCCGCATACCTTCGAGGCATCGACGGTTCACTCGGCGTCCGGCCGAAAGCGGTGTTGGTGATCTCGGGGCATTGGGAAAACCCGCTGCCCACCTTCAATGTGGCGGCCAAGCCCGGCTTGCTGTTCGATTACTACGGCTTTCCGGAACATACCTATCGGCTGAAATATCCGGCGGCCGGCGCGCCCGAACTCGCCGAACGCGTGCGCACCTTGCTGGACGATGCGGGATTCAAGAGCGACGTCGAATCCCGGCGGGGTCTGGACCACGGCGTCTTCGTGCCCTTTCTGCTCATCTATCCCAATGCGGACGTGCCGATCCTGCAGCTTTCGCTGCAAGCCAGCCTCGACCCGGCTCTGCATCTGGCCTTGGGTAGCGCCTTGGCGCCGCTGCGCGATCAGGGCGTGTTGATCGTCGGCAGCGGCATGAGTTACCACAATCTGGCCGATATGTTCTCGGGCCGGGGCGCCGCGGCCGCCGCCGCCTTCGACGCCTGGTTGGGCAATGCCGTGCAAGATCCCGCCACCCGTGATCAATTGCTGGCGGAATGGCGCGACGCGCCCGGCGGCGCGGCATCTCACCCGCGCGAGGAGCATCTGATCCCTCTGATGGTGGCCGCCGGCGCCGCTCAAGGCGACCGCGGATTTCGCAGCTTCGGCGAGTCGATCGGCGGCAAACAAATCTCCGGCTTTCAGTTCGGTTGAGGAGCGTCAATGAAGCGAATGATTCTGCCTGCCTTGTGCGTGATGATCTTGGCGCGCGCGGGCGCGGCGCAGGAAGCAAACCCCACGGCGGCGGGCGCCCCTGACGCGCGTAGCGTCGTCGTCCGCGCGCAATGGCTCATCGACGGCACCGCGGAGAAGCCCCGGCACGACATGGAGGTGGTGATTCGCGGCAACCGCATCAGCGATGTCCGCCCCGCGCATTCCCAAGCGTTGCCCGCCTCCGCCCAAGTGATCGATCTGGGCGCCGCGACGCTGCTGCCCGGGCTGATCGATGCGCACACGCATATTTTTCTGCAGGGCGAGGATCCCGCCGCCGGCGGCTACGATGTTCAATTGCTCAAATACCCGGCCTCCTACCGCGCCGCACGCGCGGTGGTGTCGGCGCGCCGCGCGCTCGAGCAGGGGTTCACCAGCATTCGGGACGTCGAGACCGAGGGCGCGGGATACGGCGACGTCGGGATCAAACGAGCGATCAATGAGGGAATCATACCCGGCCCGCGAATGTGGGTGTCCACGTTGTCGATTTCCTCGACCGGCGGCTATCCCCTCGAAGGCTACGCGCCGGAGATTACCGTACCCAAGGGGTCGCAGCTGATCGACGGACCCATCGAAGCACGCAAGGCGGCGCGCGAACAATTGGACAAGGGCGCGGACTGGATCAAGGTGTATATGACTCATCGCTCCTGGGTCGACGCCCAGGGCGCCCTGGTTTCGCAGCCGACACTCACCGTAGAGGAACTCAAAGCGATCGTGGACGAGACGCATGGCTGGGGCAGGAAAGTGGCCTGCCACGCCTACAACGGAGTGGGTCTGCAGCGCGCACTCGACGGCGGCTGTGATTCGATCGAGCACGGGCTGGAAATCACCGACGCGCAGATCGCGCAAATGCTCAAGCAAGGTACGTGGTACGTGCCGACTCTCGAGGTGTACTACACCGACTGGGATCCCGCAGACACCGATTCAGGAAAGCGCGATCGCAAGCGCGTGGCCGTCCACGGAGTGTCGTTCCGCAAGGCGCTGCACGCCGGCGTGAAGATCGCGTTCGGTACCGACGTTGGCGGATTCAAATGGTCCGCGCCGATCGCCCAGGAATTTTCGCGCGAGGTGGAATTCGGCATGACGCCGATGCAGGCCATTCAATCCGCCACATCGCGGGCCGCCGAGCTGCTCGGCAGGCACGGCGAGCTCGGGGTGGTTGCGCCCGGAGCCTATGCGGATCTGATCGCCGTGGCGAGCGATCCGCTCGCGGATGTCAACGTCCTCAAGGCCGTGCAGTTCGTGATGAAGGACGGCGTGGTATTCAAGTCCTCGATGAGCGAACGAGTTCCTTGAGGCTCAGTTCTCGGCGCGAAGCCTCGCGATGTTTTGCGCGGTGATCGCCGACGGCTGTGCGCCGAATCGCGCGGTGACGTAATTGGCGAGGCTTGCGATCTCCGCGTCGGAATAGGCGCCGCCGAATGCCGGCATCGTGGCCTGGCTTTCGGACGCGCGCCGATGGGCACCGGACAGGATGACCTGGACCACGTTGACCGCGGTGGGATCGTTCACCGACCGCACGCCGGTCAGTGTCGCATACGGGATCACCGGACTGACGCCGGTCCAATCATGGCAACCTGCGCACGCGCCGGCATACACGGCCTTGCCGCGCGAGTCGACATTGGCGGCAACGCCTTCCGCGTGCGACGCGGATGCCGGGACCGTCTTGGGTTCGGGCAGGTCGGCCGTCGCGATCGCCGGCACCGAGCGCAGATACGCTACCATGGCCGCGATATCACCCTGCGTCAGATAGTGAAGGCTGTTGTCGACGGCCTCGGCCATGGGTCCGGTCGCCGTGCCCCGGCCATCGGCATGGCCCATGGCCAGATAGTGCGCGAGGTCGGCCTCGCTCCACGCGCCTATGCCGCTCTTCGGGTTCGACGTGATGTTGTAGGCGCGCCAGCCGGCTTGCACCGTGCCCGAGAATTTTTCTCGTTGGTTTTGCGCCTGCAAGAGATTGCGCGGTGTGTGGCATTCGCCACAGTGCGCCATGGCTTCCACGAGGTAAGCTCCCCGATTCCACTGTGGATCGCGTGCGGTGCGCGGCTCAAATCGCTTATCCGGATTGAACAGCAGCGCCCAGATTCCCATGAGCGAGCGCTGATTGAACGGGAAGCTCAGCGAGTTCTCAGTATCCGGCGCATGCACGGGCTTGAGGCTGAAGAGGTAGGCCTTGATGGCGCCCACGTCGGCGTCGGTCATGTAGGTGTAGCTGGTGAAGGGCATCGCCGGATAGAGTTTCTCGTTGCCGGGCGCGATACCCTTGTGAACGGCATCCAGGAAATTCGCGTCGGTGTAATTGCCGATTCCCGTTTCCTTGTCCGGAGTGATGTTGGTCGAGTACAGCGTTCCGAACGGCAGCACGAAGGCGCGTCCGCCCGCGAAAGGCTCCCCGCCGTCGGCGGTGTGGCAGGCCGCGCAATCCGCGACACGCGCGAGATATTGGCCTCGCTCGATGAGGCTCGCGCCTTTGAGCTCGGCCGGAACGCCCGTAGGATCCTCTCCGTGATACTCGCTCAGCGCCGCGTGAGGCCCGCCCGCGAAATCCATGGGATGGGGCGCCAGAACTACCATCCACAAAAAGCCGATCAGGACCACGGCGAGAATCGCCGCAAGGCCGATCAGGATGAAGCGCCCGGCGCGTCCGGTATGTGAGGTGTCGTTCATGATGGCTTCTTCCCCGACAAAACATCTGAGTCAATGGGTAGTCTTCGCAGGCGAATGCCCGTGGCGGCGAACAGCGCGTTGCCGAGAGCCGGCGGCGCGGCGGTCGCACCGGTCTCACCGATGCCGCCCGGGGCTTCGCCGCTCTGGATCAAGTGCACCTCGATCAGCGGGGTTTCGTTGATTCGCAGCATCCGGTAGTCGTTGAAATTACTCTGCTGCACCCGGCCTTGGTGGATGGTGATGTTGCCGTACAGGGCGGCCGTCAGTCCGAATATCAAGCCGCCCTGCAATTGCGCCACGACGGTGTCCGGATTGACGACGATGCCCGTATCCACGGCGCAAACCAGGCGGTGCACACGCACCGCGCCGTTGGCATCGACTTCGGCTTCCGCGACCGTGGCGATGAAACTGCCGAACGCGACCTGCAGCGCAATGCCGCGGCCGGTGCGTGCGGGCAGAGGATTGCCCCACCCGGACTTGGCCGCGGCACGCTCGAGCGCCGCCTTGAGGCGGGGCGATTTACCGAGCAGGTCGCGGCGAAAAGCGACCGGATCCTTGTTCGACTTCTTTGCCAACTCGTCCATGAAGCTCTCGATGGCAAACACATTGTTGTTCGGGCCCACGCCGCGCCAGAAACCCGTGGGCACCGCGGGCGGCTCATCGCGCACATATTCCACCCGCAGATTGGGGATGTCATAGGGAATGTCGGCGGCGCTGTCGATGGCGTCGATGTCGATTCCCTTTTGAAAAGCCGGCGGCAGCCAGCGAGCGAGCACCGAGGAACCCGTGATGCGATGTTTCCATCCGACGATGCGTCCGTTCGAGACGGTGGCGGATAAGGTGTCGCGGTACACGGGGCGGTAAACATCGTGCTGCATGTCCTCTTCCCGCGACCAGACCACCTTGACCGGGCCATCGACCTGCTTGGCAATTTGCACCGCCGATTCGACCATGTCCACTTCGAGTCGGCGGCCGAAGCCGCCGCCGATGAGGTGGTTGTGCACGGTGACCTTGTCGAGGGTGAGTCCGGTCACCTTGGCCGCAATGGCCTGGACTCGGGGCAAAACCTGATTGCCGACCCAGACCTCGCAGGCGGCCGGGGTGACATGCACCGTGCAGTTCATCGGTTCCATGGTGGCATGCGCGAGGAAGGGCATTTCATACGCCGCTTCCATCAAGTCGCCTTGGGTCAAGCCTTTGGCGGCATCTCCCACGGAATTGGCCACCGCGCCTTCCGTTTTGCTGGCGGCACGCAGCTGCTTCCACACGTCATCGGAAGACAGCGCCGCGTGCGGCCCTGCGTCCCAGGTGATGTCGAGCGCGCTCAAGCCCTCCTTGGCCGCCCACATGTGATCGCCAACGACGGCGACAATGTCTTTGAGCACGATGATCTGACGCACGCCGGGGAGATTCCGGGCTTTGGCATCATCGACATGAGCGACCGTGCCGCCGAACACCGGGCAGGCCGCTAATGTGGCGAACTTCACACCGGGCGGCATGACGTCGATCCCATACACCGCCTTGCCGTTGACCTTGTCGGGAGTGTCCAAGCGCTTCAGGGGCTTGCCGATGATCTTGAAGTCTTTCGGGTTCTTGAGCGGCGGGTCTTTCGGCGGCATCAGGCCCTGGGCGCGATCGATCAGCGCCGCAAAGCCAACGCGGCGACCGCTGGCGTCGTGGATGGCTTCGCCATTCTCCATGCGAATGCCCGCGGGCTCGACTTTCCACTGCTGGGCTGCGGCCTGAACCAGGATGGCGCGCACCCCGGCAGCGGCTTTGCGCCAGGGCAGCCAAAACGCCCGAACCGAGTTTGAATTGCCGGTGACTTGAATGCCAAACACCGGGTTGGCGTAGAGCTTGTCGTTCGGCGGCGCGTGTTCGACGGACACTCGAGCGAAGGCTACGTCGAGTTCCTCCGCCAAGATCATGGCGCATGAGGTATAGATACCCTGACCCATCTCCACCTGCGGCATGATGAGAGTGACCTTGCCGTCGCGATCAATGCGGATGTAGGCATTCGGCACAAAAGGGGCTTTTGCCGACTGCACGGCATTGGCCAACGGCAGATGAAAGCCGACCACGAGCGCGCTTCCCGCCGCGAGCCCGGCCTGCAGGAACTCGCGCCGTGTCGGCGCGGCATCGAGGGAGCTACGCTTGAGCAGCATGTTTGATCGCCTCCCGGATGCGCACGTAGGTGCCGCAGCGGCAAATGTTTCCCGCCATGGCCGCGTCGATGTCGGAATCCTGCGGGTGCGGGGTGGCGTTGAGCAGGGCGGTTGCCGACATGATCTGCCCGGATTGGCAGTAGCCGCATTGGATGACCTCCAGATCCAGCCACGCCTTCTGCACCTTGGCTCCGGCCGGGGTGGCGCCGATGCCTTCGATGGTGGTGATTGCGCGCTGCCCGATCGAGCCCACGGTCAGCAGGCAGGAGCGCACCGGCGCGCCGTCCACGTGCACGGTACAAGCGCCGCACAGCGCCATGCCGCAGCCGAATTTGGTGCCGGTAAGTCCGAGGATATCGCGCAGCACCCAGAGCAGGGGCATATCGGGAGGAGCGTCGACATTCTTGACTTCGTTATTTATCCGCAGACTGACCATGAGGCACCTCGTTCTGGGGAAGGCATTGGCATGGCGGCGACTATCAGGGTAGGACTATAGAACTACTGAACAAAACCTGCCAATCGGTTATGCCGGTGCTCACGCCGCCGCTTTCAGCGCGCTGATCCCGACCTCGTACCAACTAGACAGGTCTGGCTCGGCGACTGCGCTGAAATGCGATGGCTCGTTCCCGCTCACGGACGGGGGACGCCTCCCCGCGGATAGGATGTTTCGGGCCGCATTCACGTCCCGATCGTGAGTGACACCGCATCTCACGCACGTCCAGATCCTTACAGCAAGCATGTCCAGACCTACAGGGCCCGTTGAGCATGCCCCAACCGGCATCCAGCACGGACTTGGCCATCCGGGTTTTCGCCAGTTTCAGGCTGCTCACATCGCCGATGACGATGGTTTGATATTGGTTGATAATTTCCCTGGAGAACCTGTGCAAGGCGTCCTTCCGCCGCCTCGCCGCCGTGCGATGGAGGCGCTTGGCCTGACGTTGATGACCCCGGCGCTGCGCGGCGGCGATCTTCTGCTCGATGTGGCAACGAGACTGTGAGCCAGTATAATTGGCAGCTGGCGTCTCTGCTGACGCAACCTGCCGTTGCTGGGTCGCGTCTTCCATGACGTTTCGTTGAACAGCGGGTGATCGGGCAATCCGCTAGGCAGCAGGCATTGGGTAGCGCACAGGAGTGGGCCATGGGCAACGAAAAAATCTACAAGGGCAGCTGCTTTTGCGGCGCGGTGCAGTTCGAGGTGTCGGGTCTGCCGGCCGCGATGGGGTACTGTCATTGCGAATCCTGCCGCCACTGGTCCGCCGGACCGGTCAATGCCTTTACCTTGTGGAAGCCGCAGGCGTTGAAGATAACCCAGGGTGCCGCGAACATCGGCACGTACAACAAGACGCCCATCAGCTATCGCAAGTGGTGCACGCAGTGCGGCGGACATCTGTTCACCGACCATCCGACCATGGGTCTCGTGGATATCTACGCCGCGATGATTCCGCGTCTGAAATTCGAGCCGGGCGTGCACGTGCACTACCAGGAAAGCGTGCTGCGCATCCCCGATGGCAAGCCAAAAATGAAGGACATGCCCAAGGAAATGGGCGGTTCAGGAGTAACCCTCCCGGACTGACGGGGCCCACTTCCATGGTGCCGAGCTTTCATCCGGCGCCCCTCAGCCGCTCCGGGTGCAGCACGATCTTCCAAGCCTTCCCGTTCTGATCCGTCACTTCGACATCGGCGGACCCACCGTAGGGCGCGCGCACTGGGGCCGATTCCGGCGACCACGCGGTCTCGAGGGCCTGCGGCATCACGGCTGTGGCCGGAAGCGGTACGTGCTGAATCCGTACCCGAACATCGACGGCGTCGGCGCCGATCCTTACCGCCGTGACTTGAACATGAACCACGCCGAATGGATTCTTGAGCGAGCATACGGTGAGCGCCGGTGAGCCGGCCTTCAATGCCATCCATTCGCTCGGCCTGGTCATTCCCTCGCCGACGACGTCCGCGTAGAGGAGTAGGGCGTCGCGCCCCGACAGATCCGCCTTCGCTGGATCGGTGACGGGCGAATCGGCTGCCAGCCACACAAAGTTCACGTCGGCCCACTGGCCGTGCTCGCCCTGGATGGTGGTGGCCTGGAAGCCATCGGTCCGCATTCCCGGGTATAGAGATTCAAGGTAGAGATAAAGGTCCCGGCCGCTCATACCAATCCGACGTCCTGTCTTCAGCACCCTTCCCTGACGATCGAGCAGCACCCACGGGTCGGCCCTCGGCCACTCCTTGGGATAGGTATAAAGGTCCGGGAAATAATGCTCGGCAATCGCGCGGTTCACGGCCGGGTCATCGTTCACGCCTGCTGCGGCCGGTTCCTCGGGTGGCGCAGGTTGCGGTGCGGGTTCATTCGGCCGGCGCGGCCACGCGTAGATCACCCGCAGACTCTTCATGTCTCGGTCATCATTGAAGTGTCCGTCGAGGAGTTCGGTGGTACCCATCGGCCCGATCCGCTCGCTCGCGATCCCCATTGAAACAAAGTGATCCTGCGTCGCCGAGAATTGGGGTTCCACCCCTTGGTTCGATACTTCGATCTTCGCGCGTTCAATGTCCCCGGCCTCCGTCATGAAGACGGTCAACAAACGGGAGTCTTCCCTCACCCGCTCAAGGCCGTTTGCATGAATCGGCGCGAAAAGCGATGCGAAGCGTGCTTTCACCCTCGCGCGAACCGCCGCCACATCGCGGCTGGGATCAGAAGGCCGCTTGAGGTACCACGCACGAACGTCGACGTGATTTCCCGCGGCCGGCCAACCCTGCATCCGGTCCTTCACACTGTCGCCCCGGTGCTCATAGTCGACACCCAAGGCGTCGAATGCCTGATAAGAGGTGGTGATCCACGGCCTTGGTTCAATCTTCTCCTGGTAGCTCTTATAGAGAGTCCCGTCCTGATTCATCAGGAGCGTGACCAAGACTGCGCCGGGCGTGGCGGAGGCGTTGAACAATTCGGGATAAGTCGCTCGAACCAAGTTCCGCACCTCAGTCATCCGCGGATCCTCACCCAACGGCGGCTTGCGAAGTGCTCCGACCGCTGCGTCTCCGGTGATCGAGGTGGTGCGAAGCACCGGCGCCTGGAATTGCGCGGCAACCGCGAGGCAGGCCAGCGAGAGGCCGATAACTGTCGCTACGGCCCATTTGCCGCGCTTCGGCAGATGGGCGGTCATGATACGTATCCGCCGCAGCAGTTGCGATGCCGGCTCCGTGAGGGCAATCGCCCCAACCGGCGTGAAGGTGCGCCGCTCACCGATCGCCAGCAGCACCTCGCCGTAGGCTCGAGCCTCCGTGCCTCGACCCAATACCCGCCGGTCGCAGTCCACCTCGATCGCAAAGCGAAGCCGTCGCAGCTGCCACCACAGCGGCAAGTTCCACGGTGCGATGACAACCAAGACCAAGCCAAGCAACAGCAACAGCGGATCGCGCGCGGCGACGTGTTCCTGCTCATGCGCGAGTACGACCGACCGTGTGTTGCTTGTGGCGTCGAGCGCCCACCGGGGCATGAGGATGACGGGTTTAATGAACCCATAGACGGCCGGTCCCAGCGCCTCAGTGACCCACACCTCCTGATCATTGATCCTTTCGCGCCGCCAGCCCCGCGCCGCCCTTCGCAACCGCAGCCGCAACAGCGCGTAGAAGGCCACCAATGCAGCGGACGCCGCTAGCCAGACTATTCGAAGGACGTGATCCAGTGAGGCTCGGGCCGGCCAGGGCAGATGACGCTGAGGAGGCAGAGACTTGATTGCGACAGACGCCGCTGTGTCGGGCACTCGAAAAACCTGAGCCACCGCGTTCGGGGCTGCGGCCGACGAAGGGGGTGGGATGGTCGCAAATGGCGGCGGCGCCATCACTTGCTTCGGTGTCAGCGCTGCCAGTGCGGGCATTGCCACCGAGAGCACCAGGGCTCCCGCCCAGAGGCCGCGTCGCGGAAGTCCACGCCACGCTGCCACTCGTTCGAACGCCAGTCCGGCCAGTCCGATCAGCAGGGAGACCTTCAATCCGTAGAGCATGAGGTCACCGATCATGACTTGTCTCCTTGGGCTCGCTTGTCAAGCAGCGCGCGGATCCGCCGGATTTCCTCATCGGAGAGTTTCCTGTCGGAGACGGCGCTGGTCATCAGAAGCTCGACGGATCCCTTGAACAGCTTGGCGGACAGCTGCCGCAAGGCGCTGTGGCGGGCCGCGTCACGGGCGACCCGAGCGACGTAGCGGTGTGCCCGACCTTCTTCCTCGTGACCGACGTAGCCCTTCGTCTCGAGCGTGCGCAGAATTGACAGTACGGTGTTGTAAGCCAGTTTCGCCTTCAGCCGCTTGCGCACTTCGGCAACCGTCGATGGGCCATCGTCCCACAGCACCTCCATCAGGTCCGCTTCGCGGTCGGCCAATACGATGCGCATGCCCTTAGCACCACTTACAACTAGTGGACTAGTTTTTACTCTCGGGCGACAGAGCTGTCAACTAGTGCTCTAGGAGATACGTTTTGACGGCGGCAGTGCGTGCAGTTGCGGCGGGGGAGGGGATTTGCGCTAAGGCATGCTCAAGGTCAAGTCGAAGTGAACGACCACCGCGTCCGCCCGAGTGGTGATGCTCACAATGCGAAACTCCTCCATGCGAGCCGGTGAGCCGCCGCGCGCAATCACGTCCTTTTTCACGAACTCGGACAAATCAATGTTCGCGGCGCGAGGCATGAGTTGCGGGTCGACTTGGAGAGCCAGATTGAGGGCATTGCGCGTCGATTCGTCGTCAACGCGATCGATCCGTATGTCGTCCAGGACCAGCCGGTGTCCACTGCCATGTAGTTTGCCCGAGAGCGTGATATTGGAGGCAAAGTCGGCTCCCACACAGCCGTTTCCCATCTGTTGCCCCAGCCTCGACGATAAGCGAGCATGCAGGACCAGACGGTCGAGCGCGAGGCGCGTTTGGGGCGATTCAAGATACGTATAGCAGCCCCCATCATCGACCAGATACCAACGGCCGGCCCGGTTGAAAAGCTGCTCAACCACCAAGGTCTGCACGCTGCGCGGACCCACGGAGAGTACCGACTCGGCGGCGGCCGGCAGCGTCAATACGCATGCCGACAGGATTGCCGCGACCACGCGAGCCGGCAGAGCGCCATGGTGCAATCCGGGGATATTCATGTTCATGCCGCAGTTTACCCGCAATCGGTCGCCCCTCGCCCCCGGGGCCTGATTTCGCCGCGCGCTCACCCGATAGCGCACGCCACCGTTTGCCTCACAGTATTTTAGAGATATTTGTCGACGTGTTATCGGATTGCCCTCGATCCAAAGACTATGGTTGAGTCATGAGGAATGCAGTCATCGGACTGGTCAGCTGCCTGGTGCTCGCAAACGCTGCGGTGCGCGCCGATGTGTCGATTGCTTCACTGTCTCCGGATGAGGTGAGCACGGCGCTCGCGTCGATCGAGGCCGCCAAGAAGATCGTTGAAGCCGGCCGGGGTTCGCTGCTGATGGCCGGCTCGGTTCTTTCAACGAACGGAGCGGCTAGCAGCATGGTCCTGGCGGTGATCGATTATCCAGATCTCGAGAAAATGAAGCCCGGCTCCATTTTGCTGCTGGCCAAGAAGAACTGCGAACCGGTCGAAAGCTGCTTGGTGGCACGGCGCGTCATCGGACGCGATTCGTCCGGCAGCCTCCAGACGGAGCGCTACGGCTCTGCGCAACCTTTTCTGCTCGACAGTATTCAGGCAACCTTGCTGGGCGCCGTTGCGTATGCGGTGGACCTGCACACCGGCGACATTCGTGACCTGCGACCGGATCGCAAGTCGGACCACCTGTCGGTCGCCGAAGCGGTTGCGCAGGAAGCGAGGCGCTGACTACGCGACGCCGTGAGTGACGCTGACATTGGCAAACCAGATGTCCTTCCAGCGTGCCATCTTTTCACTCTCCGACTTTCTTCGGCGAGACGCGAGTTGCGTGCGTGTATAGTTTCGAATTTGACTCGGGGAGTTCGCATGCTTCGCCACGGATTTTTCAGTGCGGGACTGCGCGTGATAACCGGCTTGGTTCTGTGCGCCTCTGCCTGGGGTGCGACGCCCTTGCTGCTGCGAAATCCCGCTCTCAGCCAGGACAAGATCGCGTTTCTCTACGCCAACGACATCTGGGTGGTGGCGCGCGAGGGCGGAGATGCGAGGCGGCTGACGTCGGTCGGCACCGTGTGGGCAGGTCCGTATTTTTCTTCCGACCGCACGCAGATTGCATACTCCACCCGGGCCCACGGATTGACGGATGTATACGTGATGAACGCGGAGGGCGGCGTGCCGCGGCGTCTGACGTGGGAGCCCACCGGCAACCGCGTCGCCGGTTGGACGCCGGATGGCCAGGAGGTCTTGTTCACCTCGACTCATGCGAGCTACGCGGACTTCTCCCGCCTGTTTCGGGTACGCGCCGATGGCGTTGGACCCGCGCAGCTCGTGCCGCTGCCGAGCGCCGCGGGGGGCAGCTTCTCGGATGACGGCAACACACTGGCCTATGTGCCCTTCGAGCAATGGCAAACCGCCTGGAAGCGGTATCGCGGCGGCCAGACGACTCCGATTTGGCTGGTGAACATCAAGACGCTCGATGTCGAGAAAATTCCGCGTGAGAACTCCAACGATTCGAATCCGGTCTGGAACGGCACCACGGTGTACTTTCTCTCCGACCGCAATGGCCCGGTCTCGCTCTTCAGCTATGACACGAGCACGAAGCAGGTCCAGGAGGTCATCGCGAACCATGGCTTTGATCTGAAAACCGTCAGCGCCGGCCCGGGAGCGCTGGTCTATGAGCAGTTCGGCTCGCTGCATCTGTACGATCTGGCGACGCATCAGGAACACGCCGTGCCCGTCACGATCCGCGGCGACCTGCCGAATCTCGAGCCGCATTTGGCAAAGGTGGCGGCGAAGGAGGTGCAGAACATCGCCATCTCGCCGACGGGCGCGCGCATTGTCGCCGAAGCGCACGGCGACATCTTCACGATGCCCGCTGAAAAAGGCGACACCCGTAATTTGACCCGGACCCCAGGCTCCGCCGAGCGCGATCCCGCGTGGTCTGCGGACGGAAAATCAATCGCCTATTTCAGCGATGCGTCGGGCGAGTACCAGCTCTACTTGCGCGATCAAGAAGGCTTGAGGCCGCCGAAGGTGATCGATCTGGGCCCGGACGCGTCGTTTTTCTATGCTCCGCATTGGTCGCCCGACTCCAAGCACATCGCATACACCGATAAGCATCTGCGCCTTTGGTACGTGGACGTAGCGGGCGGCAAGCCCATCAAAATCGACACCGGCTTGAGGGGCGGATTTGGCGCCGCCACGGAGATGTCGTGGTCGCCCGACTCGCAGTGGATTGCGTATACACGCGACCTCGAGAGTCAGATGCACGCGGTGTTCGTCTATTCACTGGCAACGCATAAGTCCAACCAAATCACGGATGGCATGAGCAACGCGGCGCACCCGGTTTTCGATCCGAGCGGCAACACCCTGTATTTCACCGCCTCGACAAACAACGGACCTTCGGACGCGGGGATCGACCTGTCTTCGCTCGACCGCGCCACCAATAGCAGCGTGTATGTCGTCGTGCTGTCGCAAAAAGGGGCCTCGCCCGTCCCGCCGGAAAGCGACGATGAAAACAAAAAGAAGGACGAGAACACCAAGAAGGACGATGCCAAGACGGACGATGCCAAGCAAGGCGACAGCCAGGGCGGGAAGGAAGAGGCCGACAAGGATCAGGCGGCAGACAAGGGAGAGGGCAAGAAGGACAGCGGCAAGAAGAAGGCCGCCGCAAAGCCCAAACCGACCGTGGTCGATCTGGCCGGAATCGGCAATCGGATCCTCTCGCTGGGGATTCCCGCCCGCAACTACGTCGATTTGTCCGTCGGTAAGACGGGCGTGCTGTTTCTCGCCGAAGGGCCTGCGGTGGGCCGTCCTTCGGATGAAGAGGGTCAATCGATTCGCGCGCTGTGGCGGTTCACGACCGAGAAGCGCCTGACCGAAGAGATGTTGAGCGGATTGACCGCCTACAAGGTTTCCTTCGACGGCGAGAAGCTTTTTTATTCGCGCCAGGAAAATTGGTTTCTCGCCCCGATTGCCGATCTGAAGCCCGGTTCGCCGGATGCGAACCCCGGCAAGCCCGTCAATAACGGCGGCATGTCCGCCGTGGTCGATCCGCGCGCCGAGTGGAAACAGATGTACCGGGAATCGTGGCGCCTGCAGCGCGATTTTCTCTACGATCCGCACCATCACGGGCTCGATCTGGCCAAGGTGCAGGCGAAGTACCAGCCCTTTCTCGACGGTCTGGCCTCGCGCAATGAGTTCACCTATTTGTGCGACGAGATGCTGGGCGAGGTTCAGGTGGGCCACATGTTCGTGCGCGGTCCCCGCGGGCCGGAAGACGCACCGAAGCCCGGACTGCTCGGCGCCGATTACGCGGTCGACCACGATCGCTACAAGTTCGCGAAGATCTATAACGGACAGAACTGGACGCCTTCGCTGACCGCGCCGCTGACCCTGCCCGGCATCAACATCGTCGAGGGCGATTACTTGCTGGCCGTCAACGCGCGCGAACTGCATGCGACCGACAACATCGACGCCTTTTTCGACGGCACCGCGGGCAAACAGACGGTCCTGCGCATCGCCAAGAACGCCGACGGCAACGCCGCGCGCGATGTCACGGTGGTGCCCGTGGACTCGGAACATGGTCTGCGCAATCTCGACTGGATCGATGCGAATCGGCGCAAGGTCGATGTCTTGTCGGGCGGCAAAATCGCCTACATCTACATGCCGAACACCGCCGGGGCGGGCTACACCAATTTCAACCGCTACTTTTATGCACAGCTGGACAAACGAGGAGTGGTGCTCGACGAGCGCTACAACGAGGGCGGCTTCATCGCCGACTACGTCATCAACGTGCTCGGTCAGAAGTTGCTGAGCGGCGCGATCGAACGCGACGGCAAGCCGTTTCATGATCCCGAGGGTGCGATCTTCGGTCCCAAGGCGATGATCATCAATCAATCCGCCGGTTCCGGCGGCGACGCCATGCCCTGGTACTTCCGCAAGGCGAATCTCGGGACCTTGGTCGGCGTGCGCACCTGGGGCGGATTGGTGGGAATCGGCGGCTACCCGACGCTGATCGATGGCGGCAGGGTGACCGCGCCTCGCTACGCGATTTATGGTCTGCAGGGCGACTGGGAAGTCGAGGGGCACGGGATCGCGCCGGATGTCGAAGTGCAGGAGCTGCCGAAGGACGTGGCGGCGGGACACGATGCGCAGCTCGAGCGCGCGGTGTCGATCGTTCTCGAGCAACTGAAAGCACATCCCGTGGCCGAACCGGCGGTGCCGCCCTTTCCGAACCACCACGAGCGCGATGCTCTCGGCGGCCGCTGAGCGGCGCGATTTTTGTCGTCACGCGCGCCCGCGAGGGGCGGCCGCGAACTCGTTGCGTTGATCCCGCAGGAAGGCACGGTCGATCTGCCCGGCATGGAGATCGATATCTGCGGAAGTCACACCGGACTTCTCGAAGTGCTCTTTCCAGCCGTCCACGACCTGAGCGACGGCGCGCACCTCTCTCACGGCATCGTCCTTTCCAAGGGAGAACATGCGCGACATCGACAGAGCGTTGACGATTGTGGAGTCGGCCTCCTGCTCACCGACGCGCATCTGTTGAAAACCGAGCGCCTGACCTGAGGGAAGGACATCGTATGCCGGCGAGAGCGCGTACTGCTGCGAGTCGGTCACGAGAAGCGCATGGTTCTTCTCGTGATCGTCCGTGTTGTCGATCAGGATGTTGAAGACCATTCGCCGGAACAGCTCGCGCATGTGATCGACATACGCATCGTCTTCGGTCACGCCCCGGCGCCGCAGCAACTGCGCCAACTCAGGGTAGCCGAACCGCTCAGCGGCGGCACGCAACGCCACGCACGCCGAGAGACAGTGCAAGCGCAGTCCTCGATCGCGATCGAAGCGCTTGACCGCCAGGGCGTGCCCGTGTGTGAGGCGCACCGGCATCGTGGGCGCAACCCGTATGCCGGCCTTCTGCGCGAGCGTCATGGCCGCGTGCTCGATCAGAGGAACATCCGTCGGATCGCCGTCGGGGAACTTGACGACCCACTGTTCACGCGCAATCTCGAGGAGGGCCTTGGGTCGTGCGCCCCCCATGGTGACGCCGGGCGAGATCAGGCGCTTTTGCTCGGCGGGAATGGACTCGTTGTCCTGCACCTTCCTGATCAGCTCATGGATCTCGTCCGCATCCCCGAGTGTCGGCAAAGGGCCCAGGCGCCGCGGCAGGTACTCGCCGGCCGATGTCGAGACGCCCAAGGCGCCAAACCGATCATCGCCGGCGAAGTACAGATACTCGAGCAGCGACAAGCGCGCCGGCTTGTCGATGTGCCGGATCACCCGCTCTCCCCAGCGGTCCGGTCGAGCATCGTCGACGGCACCCACCGCCAAGCCCTTTTCCTGCGGAAGGAATTCCTCGTCGATGAGAGGAAGATCCTCGCTGAGCGGAAAGCCGCGCTTCAGCCAGGAATCGGCATATCGCAACGACACGCCTTGAGTCGAGCGGATCAGATTGAGCTCGCCAACCACCACGGGCCGGTCCGGTTGAGTAAGGAGCCAGAGGTACAGCCGATCGGTCGGCCGGTATCTCGACACAGCGGCGCCGTCAACCATCTGGGGGGTGCTTCCGGCCCAGCCGCGCTTCCGCCGAGGCAGCCGACCGCACGGCGCGCCGCTTCAAGGCGTCGCGGACATCGCTTTCCAGGGCGCCGCGGTCGCTGCCGGGCGCGGCGAGGTCGGGCAGCGCGCTCGCCCTTCCGATCAACCATAGCGCCGTTGCATAAATACCCGCGCTGACTCCAGGGTCACCGCGTTCCATTCGGATCAAGGTGGGTACCGAGACGCCGAGGCGTTTTGACCAGGCTCGCTGCGATTCGCGCCGCCTGATTCTGGCAATCGCCAGATTTTCGCCCAGGGTTCGCAATGCCTGAACCGCCACGGGCGGCAGCGTCAACAGGGCGGGAGGGTTCTTTGGCATAACAAAGAGTTTATCAATTATGCCATTTTAGTCAATTTTATGTAATTTATCTGGCTCTTTTGAGTTCTAGGGCGTTTCAAGGCTTCGCCCGCCGCATGCTGCACCGCACCACGGCTGTCAGATCGACTGGTCAGGTTGCGGCGCTGCCGCCCGACGGCCAATTAACCGCGGTTGTATTGCCGCCGCAAATCAGCACGCCGATGCGCTCGCCGGGGTCAGGCTCGTACCCGCCGGAGGTGAGAGCCGCGAGGGCGGCGGCGCCGCCAGGTTCGGCGACCACCCGCAGCGTTTTCCACAGTCGCCTTTGAGCGTCCTCAATGGCATCGTCCGATACCAGGACGGTCCGGTCGACATAGCGCTGAGCGATCGGGAACGCCAGTTGCCCAATTCGGCGCGGCGCCAGCGAGTCCGCCGCGATACCGCCTGCCTCGGCGTCGACAGGTTGGCCCGCTTCCAGCGCGCGCGTAAGTGTGGGCGCTTGATCCGGTTCGACTCCCACGATCTTGATGCGGCCGCCGTACCACGCCGCAATACCGGCGATCAGGCCACCACCACCGACCGCGACCAGCAGCGTCGTGAGCGGGTTCGCCTGCCGCTCCAACTCCAACCCAACGGTACCTTGACCGAGCAGCGTCTCCGCCTGATCGAACGCATGGACCGGCATTGCTCCGGATTGATCGATCCAAGCCTCACTTGCCGCAAGAGCATCGGCGTAACGCTCGCCGGCAATCACCAATTCGGCGCCGTACTCCGTGATCTGCTGAATCTTTGCCGGCGAGGCCACGCTCGGCACGAATATCTTCGCCCGAATGTCGAGCTTCATGGCCGCAAACGCCACTGCCGCTCCATGGTTTCCCCCGGATGCCGCGACGACGCCGGCGCGGGGTACCCTTCGAGTCAACAGGTTAGTGAAGGCGCCGCGCGCCTTGAACGAGCCCGCGTGCTGAAGTAATTCGAGTTTCAATACCAAGGTTTCGGCAGCGATGCCGAAATCGGCGCCGGCGACCTCTATGACGGGCGTGCGCCGAATATGGGGTGTTATGAGCTCGTAAGCCGAGCTGATTTCTTTCGCCGAAAGCATTTGCCACCCATGATTTTATGCGCTCGAGGTTGACTGATGTATCGTTGATTGGCAAACTAACTATATGATTGATTTGTCGGCAATACAAGCGATTGGCAATGAGCGTCGGATATTGATCCTCGAGTGGCTCAAGCAGCCGCAGGCGCACTTTCGTCCGCAGGTGGACGGGGATTTGCTGGAGGACGGCGTGTGTGCCGCGCTGATCGCCGAGAAGCTCGGCGTCAGCCAACCCACCTTGAGCGAACACATGAGAGTTCTGACTCAGGCGGGCCTGGTGCAATCGAAGAAAATAAAGCAGTGGACGTTCTACAAACGCAACGAGCGGCGCATCAAAGAGTTCAAGCGCTCCTTGGCGCTGAGTCTGTAGTACGCGCTCGCGCTGAAGACCGTCCCCCGTGGGAAAAGAGCAGCACGGCGGCGTTCAAGGAATAGTCACTCCAATGATCGGCCCCAAATCGGCCTTACGATCCTCACGACCCAGTCGGGGCGCATAAAGACTCGATATCGACCCATCCAGGTACAGAGCTTCATGACAATGCAAGTGATCGCGAAAGTAACTGGCGAACTCATAGAAGGTCACGGGAAATTCGCTGATGGCGAACACGACCGCCTCAGGGGACGGCGCGCAGACACCGTTCCTGATCTTTCGCCACTGCGAGTCGGGACTCATGACCGCCGATGTTGTTATCTCTCCCTCGTGAACCAGCATGGGTCCTGATTGCGTCGCGAGCAGGGGCTTTGGCCTTTCTCGGCCGTACTCATCCGTAGTGATCACTCGAGCCGAATTGCCTTCCACCAGAAAAACGCCGTTGGGCTGCTGGGCAAAATTACTGGAACCCGTATGACGATTCAGCGGGACCAGCTCGCGCCGGTCCGTCACGAAAAGACCAACCGGCGAGAAATCCGGTTGGTACATGCCCCCGTTCACGGCGAACACCAGTTTCTTCCCCTGGGCCTGCAAGGCATCGCGCAATGCGGAAAATTGACGATAAGGCCGGCCGGAGTCGTCGCGCCAGAAGAGCTGCAAATTCTCGTGGAGGAGATCGACTCGACATGCGGTGACAGCCCCGCCGTTCAATACGATGCTTGCGCACTCCACCGCGCGCGCATTGCTCGAGGCCAAGACCAGCCCCAGCACCAATCCCAACTTACGGTGAAAAATCACTGTCATTGCTTCGACCCTGTAGTCATCCAAACTCTCCCGCGCATTCCCGCATTCAACCGGGTCCCGGTCTTATCGATTTCCTCTTCTTGTTCCAGCCGCCAAGTTCCAGCGCGACAGTTGTACAGGCCGCCCGCAATTCATCCGCCAGAGAGCGGTCGACCATGGTGCGCGCCACGACCATGCCTCCAATGGACAACGCAGCTATGGTCTGTGCGGTCGTGCGGCGTCCGCGGCCTTTCTTGATCAAGCTCCGCTCCAAGACGCTCACCATTGCCTTGAAGACGGTCTCGAAAGCGCGCTTTGCGCCTACGCCGCTGCGTGAGACATCCGTCGGCAGTGCGACCATCGGACAGGAATTCTCGACGTCCTCGAAATGCTGCCGAGACAGATAAGCACGGACCACTTGAGGCCCAACATCAGTCGACGACAGGTCCACATGCACACCTTCCCAGCAGTTTTTCCACTCGGGGTCGGTGAAGAAGCACCCCAGTACTTCTGCATATAGGTCGCTCTTGCTTTTGAAATAGCTGTAGAACACACCATGTGTCAGTCCTGCGCCGGCCATGATCTGGTTGAGAGAGACGCATTCAAAGCCATGACGATTGAAAAGTTTGCGCGCGCTGTCGATGATGCGTTTGCGAACCGCTGCGCGATGACCGGCGGGGTACGGCATGAGGTCTCCTCGTGCTCCGGAGCACTTAAACTATGCCCCGATCGTTTGCCTGACAAGTAAAACATTATCTTGAACATGTTTTCGCGCGGTGCTGTCATGTCGGTTCAACGCACAATCGGGGAGGACGACCATGGGTGATAATCTCACAATGCCGACCGGCGGACCCACCCGGAGGCAAGCGATTGCCGCCATCGTGGGCGCATTCGGTGGTCTGGCGCTCGGCTCAACCCGGGCCGGGGCGGGCGCCGGGGATGGGATATCTCATACGGCTGAGTCCATTCACCAAGAGCCCGTTTTCACGGCGAGCCCTAAGCGCGTCTACGAGGCTCTTACCGATGCCAAGCTGTTCACCCGCGTCGTACAGCTAAGTGGTGCCCTGCAGGCGATGCACCTGCCGGACACGCCGGCAGAGATCAGCAGGGAAGCGGGAGGCGCGTTTGCGCTTTACGGTGGGTTCATCACGGGACGACACGTCGAGCTTGTGCCGAATGTGCGGGTTGTCCAGGCTTGGCGAGCCGGCGACTGGCCTCCGGGCGTTTATTCGATTGCCAGGTTCGATCTCGTGGCGCAGGGCTCCGGCTGCAAAATCGTCTTTGACCATACGGGCTTTCCCAAGGGAGAGGCTGAGAGCCTGGCTTCGGGTTGGAAGGCTCACTACTGGGAACCGCTCGCCAAGGTCCTGGCCTAGGAGCCTGCTCCTAATACGGCGACCACGCGCCGCGACGGCGCCGATGCGCCGGCGCGCTAACCGAAGCTTGGCGATCTGCGGTAGGCTGACGAAATTCCCGTTAGTGGGCGTCACTATGTTGCGCGGGTGAGCGAGTGATAGATGGAACATTCGACCGCGCGGAAGTGGGGCATCGGAGATCCATCCGGCAAGTTGCCTTCGCCAGCTTCATCGGCACGGCCGTGGAGTGGTACGACTTCTTCGTGTACGGGACTGCCGCGGCGCTGGTGTTTCCGAAGCTGTTCTTTCCCCGATTCGATCCGCTCGCGGCCACGCTCGCGTCTTTCGCAACGTTCGGCGTCGGCTTTTTCGCCCGTCCCATCGGCGGTGCCGTCTTTGGCCACCTCGGCGATCGCGTGGGCCGCAAGTCCATGCTCGTTGCGACGCTTCTCCTCATGGGTGGTGCGACCTTCCTTATCGGGCTCCTGCCGACATTCGAGCAGATTGGCGCGCTGGCGCCGATCCTCCTCGTGACGCTTCGATTCGTGCAGGGCTTCGCGGTCGGAGGCGAGTGGGGAGCCGCGACTCTGATGGCGTTCGAGCACGCCCCTGAGCAGGATCGCTACTTCTACGCGAGCTGGCCGCAGCTGGGTGTACCCGCCGGACTGATGCTCTCTACGGGCGTTTTTGCGGCGTTTTCCTCGCTCCCGGAGACGCAATTCTTCGCCTGGGGCTGGAGAGCGGCGTTCCTGCTGAGCATTGCGTTGATTGTCGTCGGGCTTGTCATCCGGTTGCGGGTAGCCGAGTCGCCGGTGTTCTCACGCGTCAAGGAGCTGGGGGCAGAGTCCAAGGCTCCTCTGCTCGAGGTGCTGCGCGACCACCAACTCGCGCTGGTTCTGGCCATCGGCGTGGTGCTGGTCAGTATCAGCGGATTCTATATCGTCACGACTTTCAGTCTTTCGTATCTTACGAACCAGCTCGGGGTATCGAGGAGCGTGGCCCTCGCCGGCAACGTGCTCTTCGGTGTCTCAGAGGCGGTGAGCATCCCGATCTTCGCCCGCCTCGCCGACCGCGTGGGCAAGCATCGCGTGGCGATCTGCAGTGCGGTCTGCCTCGTGTTGTTTTCGTACCCCTATTTTTGGCTCCTGAACACACGCGCGCCTGCCCTGATCTGGCTTGCCGTGTGTGTCCAAGGCTTCATCGCGAGCGCACTCTACGGCATCACGGGGGCCATTCTTGCAGAGCTCTTCGTGGCGCGTGTGCGCTGCTCGGGGATCTCTCTTGGGTACCAGATTGGAGGAATGCTCGGCGGCGCCCCGGCTCCGATCATCGCCACGTACCTCATTCATTGGTCGGACGGTGCCACGTGGTCTGTTGCCACGTACCTGGCCGCCAGTTCCGTGATCACTCTCGTCGCGGTCTGCGTCGCCTCGCACAGGCAGAGCGTCGCGAGTAAATTGCAACAATCGCTTCATGAGGGTATGTGATGAGAATCGAAGTCACCGGCACGCCAATAGGCAGGATAGTGCGCGTTCTGGTTGCCGCCTCTGTTGCAGCCGTTTGCGTCGCCGTCGTGAATGCCCACGCCGGCCCGGTGGTCAACTGGCCAACTCGTGGCTGGCCACAGGGAACGCCCGCCAATGTCGGACTCGATGAACGGACATTGTTGGGGCTGGATGCGGATATCGCGGCCGGGAAGTACGGCCTGATCGACAGCGTCCAAGTGTTTCGATGCGGCGCAGAAGTCTTCGAGCGTAAGTACGCGCACGACTATGCAAGCATCTATGGGAAAGAAGCCAGGACCCGGGGACCGCTGAATGCGCGGCTGACCGGGCGGTACAACTATTTCGATCCGGCGTGGCATCCCTACTACCACGGCACGGACTTGCACACCATGCAATCCGTGAGCAAGACGGTTACGTCCGTTATTTTCGGGATTGCAACGCAGCGCGGCGAATTCAACGCGAGTCTGAGCACTCCGGTTCTGAAATACTTTGATGTCGCGAAGGTCAAGAACGTCGACGATCGCAAGCGACGCATGACGCTCAGAGACGTGTTGACCATGACCACAGGCCTTGATTGGCGCGAAGATGTGCCCTACGACGACCCGCGAAGCGATTCGAGCTTGATGGAGGCCACCGACGATTGGGTGCAATACGTAATCGACAAGCCCATGGCGAAGGATCCCGGAACGGCATTCAACTACAGCAGCGGTGCCACGGAATTGTTGGCGTACATCTTCCGCAAGGAGACCGGGCAGGACATCGAAGCGTACGGCAGGAAGCACCTGTTCGGACCGCTCGGCATCAAGTACCACTGGAAACGCACGTACCTGGAAGTCGTCGACACCGAAGGCGGCCTGTATCTCACCGGCGCGGATCTGGCAAAGATCGGCTACCTTTACTTGAACGATGGCACCTGGGACGGCACCAGGATCGTATCGAAGGACTGGGTAAAGCAATCGCTGACCGCGTTCGTCGACACGGGCTGGCAGGGCTTGAAGTACGGTTTCAAGTGGTGGTTGTACCCTCGCAAGAAGGGCGGACAGTTCGTGTGGATGAGCATAGGCTTCGGCGGCCAGCGATTGATGGTATTTCCCGAGGAGCAATTGATTGCGACGTTTACCGGCTGGGACATCATCAAAGATCCAACCGTCGATGCGGAGTTGGTGGATCGGCTCTTGCCGGCGATCACCGCCGAGACGTGTCGGGACGGTGCGCATTGAATCGGCACGCACCACGCGGCTGACCGGTCCGACAGTCGATCCGAGTCCGAGCTGGCGCAGCTAATGTCCGGTCAGCACGCCGGTGGCCTGATCGAGCCGCGCGCCATACGCGTTCAAGGCGTCGGCGGTGAGGTGAGCATAGGTGTTCGCATCGGCCCAGCGTTCCTCCTCGATGGCCTCGGTGATGCCGGGGAGGGTCTTGGCTCCGTAGCCGGTGTAGCGTCCGGGTGCATAGATCAAATTCTTGAACCAAGGGCGCTCCGGCAATCCCACCGGCGGCGCGAGCGTCTGGTCGATCGTCTGCATCAAGCTCGCGAGGCTCAGGCGTGCGGCGGGCGCCAGGCGTGCGCCGTACTGCGTGAATGCCGCGTCGTAGGCTCGAGCGCTCACCTCGAGCCGCGCCACTGCCAGGTCCATGGGTTTCAGATCGATCGGCGGCACGGGCAGCAGCGCCGCCGGCGCACCGCTCGTCTGGGTTGGATCGGCCGCGAGCTGGAAGGCATGGCCCGCCAGCATCTTCGCCTGCATATCCGCCGCAGCGCGTTTGTCGGCTTCGAGCTTTTTCACTTGCTCTAGATAGCGGGAAACTGTCTCGGCGAAGCCGCCTGCCTGTTGGACCGGCAGGTCCGCATCGGCTGCGCGCAGTACCAGCCGCCCGACGGTCTTTGCCAGCAATGCGGTGTAAACAAGACCCGGATCCCCGAAGCGCACGAAGTGCTCGAATGTATCGTAGCGCGAGTGATAGACCCCGCCGCTGCTGCCTTCTTCGCCAAAACCGATATCCAGCGTCGCCACGCCCAAGTGTTCGAGGAAGGCCGAATAGTCCGAGCCGGAACCCAGTGCCTGGATCGGGAAATCCTTGGCAAGATCGATGGCCATTTTTGCGTCGGTCTTGGCCTCATCGCTTGCGCCGGTCTTGGTGCCGTCGACTTCCATCTTCGCGCGCAAGCGCTTGGCGATGGATACCCCCGTTTCCGGATCGCTGACGTCATCGGCGACGAGGTTCAGGAAATGCTGAAAATCATGGTTGCCTCCGGCAAATAGGAACCCGCGGCCGTTGGTGTCCGAATTGATGTAAAGCAGGGCCTTTTGCTTCAGTTCGGCGGCATGCATCTCCGCCCATTCAGTTGAACCGATCAGCCCCGGCTCCTCCGCGTCCCAGCTCAGGTAGACGATGGTTCGTTTGGGCCGCCACCCGTGACTCGCCAGCTGTCCGATGGCCTTGGCTTCTTCGAGCAAAGATACTTGTCCGGACAGGGGATCGGCCGCACCGAACACCCAGCCGTCGCGATGATTGCCGCGCGTCACCCACTGATCGGGCCACGCGGAGCCCTTCATCATCGCCACGACATCGTAGATGGTCTTGAGGCTCCAATCGGATTTGACCGCGAGATGGACCCGCGCCGTGCTGGGACCGACGCGATAGGTGATCGGCAGCGCACCGCGCCATTCCTTCGGCACGACCTGCCCGCTCATGGTCTTGAGCAGCACCTGCGCGTCGGCATAGGAAATCGGCAGTGCGGGGATCTGCAGAATCACCGGCGATTCGGCAATCTTCAATCGCTTGGCATCGGCGGTCGCGCCCACTCCCGGCGTCAGAGGATCGCCGGGAAACAGCGTCATGTCGGTCACCGATCCTCGCTGAATGCCTTGCGAGGGACGCGCCGGTCCGTCCGGATAAGTGTTCTCGAGCGCATAGCCGTCATCGGCCGGATCGGAATAGATCAGGCAACCGATCGCGCCGTGTTCCTTCGCCAGCTTGGGCTTCAATCCGCGCCAGCCCGCTCCGTACCGCGCGATGACGATCTTGCCCTCGACGCCGACCCCCATGCGTTGCAGCGTTTTGTAATCGTTCTGCATGCCGTAATTGACGTAGACCAAGGGTGCCGTGACATCGCCGTCGCCTTGAAAGGCGAGATAGGCGGGCAGCGCCGGATCTTTCGCGGTCGCGCTCGAATCGCCGGGTATCGGCCGCTCCTGCAGCGTGAGTTTGTAGGGTTGCGCGTCGAGCAATTCGACGCCTTCGCTGACGGGCGTCGGATAAAGTACGTTGAACGTCTCGATATGCGCGTCCCAGCCGAATTTCTTGAATTGAGCCAGCTCCCACTCGGCATTCGCTTTGTCGTGCGGGGAGCCGACATGATTGGGTTCGGATGACATGCGCTGCAGCCAGTCGCGCATTTCATCGGCTTTGACGGCGGAGTCGAATTCGCGCTCCAGCGCCGCCTGCGCGATGGGTGTCGACGCCGGCGCGGAGGCCGTCGTTCGCGTCGAACCCACCAATACAATGGCCGCGGAAACAGCGCACGCGGTCGATACTGCAAGCATACGGCGCATGGACACAAACCCCCTCGATTGAATGTCTCTACTCGTCATCAAAACATGTCTACGGCAGGCGCGCTAGAGCCTACTCTTCGGTCGTCGTTGGTTCTCGCGCACCGCCTTTGGTTCCCGCGCACCGCCTTTGGTTCCCGCGCACCGCCTTTGGTTCCCGCGCACCGCCTTTGGTTCTCGCGGCGACGCCGGCGAGAATCAATGTCGCGGCAATGCACAGGTAGGCGAACAAATTGCCGACGGCTACATACGCGGTGTGCGCACCCGGCATCATGGGCGCGGTGACCACGATGCCATCTTCAGGGCGCGGATTGCGATAGGGATCGTCGGCATAGGTTTTCTGCAATACACGCCCATTCGGATCGATGAATGCGGACACGCCGGAATTCACCGCGCGCACCATGCTCACGCGCAGCTCGACGCTGGCAAACACCGCCAGCGCCAGGTGTTCCCACGGTTCCGTCTCGGCGCCGAACCACGAGTCACTGGTCAGATTGACGAGCAGATTGGGGCGCAGCTGCCCGGCGCCGCGCACGAATCCCGGCAAAATGTCCTCGTAACAAATCACCGGACCCAATTTCCAGACCTGAGCGCCGGGGCCTTGCAGAGTCAACACGCCCGGGCCGGCGCCGGCGGTGAAACGGCCGGTGTTGGCGGGCAGAACCTGCCGCAGCCACGGGAAGGCGTCGATGCCCGGGATGTATTCGCCGAATGCCAGCAGCCGCACCTTGTCATAGCGACCCGCCACTCGTCCATCGCCGTCGAGCAGAATGGCCGAGTTGAACGCATCATCGTGCGACGCATCGTACATGTCGGCGCCGATGACGACCGGCACGCTCAATCCCCGGCGAATCATGCCTGGGGACTCGGCGGGGAAATCGGCGCCGAAATCTCGCGGCAACGCCACGGGATAACTCCCCTCGCTCCACACGATGAGTTGCGCGCCGCCTTGCTGCAGACGGCGAGACTGTGCCTGCAAGGCGGTCAACTGGCGAATGGCCTCGTCGCGAGAGATTTCGTTGTCCACCGTGTAGGCAAAATTCGGCTGGACCAGTCCGATCTTCAACAGCGGCGCCCGCGCCGCAAGCTCATCCACCTCGCGTATGCGCAGCGCCCCGAAGATGAGGACGGCTGCCAATAGCGCCGCGGCCGCCAGCGCGGGAAGCGCCGCGCCGCGACGGTCCACCGCCAAATCGTAGAGTGCGCCATTGATGAGCATCAGGAGCGCGGTGACACCGAGGGGGCCGGTCAATTCGGCGATTTGGATGACGAGCGGGTGCCAGGCCTGGGAAATCCATTGGCCGCAGGGAAAGATCTGCGGCACCAGAAGTTCGCAGCTGACCAAACCCAACGGCGCGAGCACGGTCATGGGTACGCGGCGCCTGCGGCGAATACCGCAGAGAACGGCGGTAAAGAGCAAAAAAATGAGGCCGCGCGCGGCGCAGAACAGCAGAAATACCAGCGCCGCGGCCGCCACGGGGAAATCTGCAAAGCGCTGCATCAGATCGATCAGCCAGTAAAAGCCGCCCGCCGTCTCGACGATTCCGGCCCACCAGCCGAGCAGCAGCGCTTGCTTGAAAGTGGGTGCGCGATCCACGGCGAGCAGCATGGGAACCGCCGCGAACCAGGCGAGGGCGGATAGATCGAAGGGCGTCACCGCCAGGAACCATAGACAGCCGCTCAAGGTGGCGAGGCCAAAGGCGCCGTAGAAATTGAGCTTAAGCATGCTTAATCCAGGGTTTATGCGGTTCACGGCCGCAGGGCCGTCGGGTATTCTGAGGCCCAATCATGCAGGAAAGATACGAACCCGCCGCGGTCGAAGCGGACGCACAGCAGTACTGGGACAAGGAGCGCTGCTTCGAAGCCAAGGAAGACGGCGCCCGCGAGAAGTATTATTGCTTGTCCATGTTCCCTTATCCAAGCGGGCGCTTGCACATGGGACATGTGCGCAATTACACCATCGGCGACGTGCTGTCGCGGTTCATGCGCATGAACGGCAGAAACGTTTTGCAGCCCATGGGTTGGGATGCCTTTGGGCTTCCCGCCGAGAACGCGGCCATGGCGAACAAAGTGCCGCCCGCGAAGTGGACCTTCGACAACATCGCCAACATGAAGGCTCAGCTCAAATCGTTGGGGTTCGCCTTGGACTGGAGCCGGGAACAGACCACGTGCCGGGCCGAATACTACCGTTGGAATCAATGGCTGTTCGTGCGCATGTTGGAAAAGGGCATCGCCTACCAAAAGACGGGCGTGGTGAATTGGGATCCCGCCGACAAGACCGTGCTCGCCAACGAACAAGTGATCGACGGCCGGGGCTGGCGCACCGGCGCCCTGGTCGAGAAGCGCGAAATCCCGATGTACTACCTCAAGATCACGGACTACGCCGAGGATCTGCTCGATTCCTTGAGCAATATGCCGGGATGGCCGGAACGTGTGCGCGCCATGCAGGCCAATTGGATCGGCAAGAGCGTGGGCGTGCGGCTGGGATTTCCGTACGACTTCGGCGGCGCGGGAGCCGAGAATAAGGGCGTCTTGCACGCGTTCACCACGCGCGCCGACACCCTCATGGGCGTGACCTTCTGCGCGGTGGCGGCGGAGCATCCGCTCGCGACCCATGCGGCGCGTGGCAACACGAAGTTGGCGGCGTTCATCGAGGAGTGCAAGCGGGGCCCGGCCATCGAATCGGAACTCGCGACCCAGGAGAAAAAAGGCCTGCCGACCGGCTTGTCGGTGCGCCATCCCATCAGCGGCGAGGCGCTGCCGCTGTGGGTGGGCAACTATGTGCTCATGAGCTATGGCGACGGCGCGGTCATGGGCGTTCCCGCGCACGATGAGCGGGATTTCGAATTCGCCAAAAAATATCATTTGCCGATCAGGCCCGTCATCGACGTCGCAGGGCGCGAATATTCCCTGAACCAGTGGGCCCCTTGGTATGCCGAGCATGGCCGCTGCGTCAATTCCGGGGTGTACGACGGATTGGAGTTCCAGGCGGCCGTCGACGCCATCGCCGCGGATTTGAGCCGCCTGGGGTTGGGCGAAAAGCGAACCACCTGGCGCCTGCGCGACTGGGGGATTTCCCGTCAGCGCTACTGGGGGTGCCCGATCCCGGTGATTCATTGCGGCAAGTGCGGCACCGTGCCGGTGCCGGACGAGCAGTTGCCGGTGGTCTTGCCGGTCGATCTGGTGCCCGACGGCAGCGGCAATCCGCTGCTCAAAAACGAGGCCTTTCTCGCGGTTCCCTGCCCTCGATGCAAGGCCAAGGCGCGGCGCGAGACCGACACCATGGACACCTTCGTGGACTCCTCCTGGTATTTCCTGCGTTTCGCCTGTCCCGACAACGACAAGGCCATGCTGGATGCGCGGGTTCGATACTGGCTGCCGGTGGATCAGTACATCGGCGGGATCGAACACGCGATATTGCACTTGTTGTACGCGCGATTCTGGACCCGCGTCATGCGCGACTTGGAATTGGTCGAGTTCAAGGAGCCCTTCGCGAACCTCTTCACCCAGGGCATGGTGCTGAACGAGGTGTTTTTCCGCAAGCCGGACGCGGGTCGGGTGGAGTACTTCAATCCCGCGGACGTCGAAGTCACGCTGGATCCAACGGCGCAGCGGCGCATTGCCGTGCTGCGCTCCGACGGCGAAGAGGTCGAATCGGGCGGCATCGTCACCATGTCGAAATCGAAGAACAACGGTGTCGATCCGCAGGCCCTGGTGGACGAGTTTGGCGCGGACACCGCGCGTTTGTTCACCATGTTCGCCGCGCCGCCCGAGCAGACCCTGGAATGGTCGGACGAGGGCGTTCAAGGCGCCTATCGATTCATCAAGCGCTTGTGGAAAGCGGTGCACGATCACGTCTCACAGGGCATACCTCCGCCGCTCGAGGTTGCGGCTCTGAACGATGCACAGCGCGGGATTCGCCGCCAGGCACACCAGACCTTGGCGAAAATCACCGACGATATCGGCCGCCGCCGCACCTTCAATACGGCGATAGCCGCGGCCATGGAGCTGTTGAACGCGCTGGCGAAGCATCCTCACACCTCCCCCCAGGATCGCAGCGTGATGCAGGAGGCCCTGGACATCGCCGTGCTCGGACTCTCGCCCATCATTCCGCATGTCACGCATGCCTTGTGGCGCGCTTTGGGCCATCGCCGCGCCTTGATCGATGAGCCTTGGACCCCGGTCGATGCCGCCGCGCTGCAAACGTCCTCGATCGCCATGGTGGTGCAGGTCAATGGCAAGCTGCGCGGGCATATCGCGGTGGCCGTCGGCGCCGGCGAGGACACGGTGCGCGCCGCGGCGCTCGCCGACCCCCATGTGCAGAAATTCGTCGGGGCAGGCCCGGTGCGCAAAGTGATCATCGTGCCGGGCAAGCTCGTCAACATCGTGGTGTAATTGCGCCGTGGCCGTCGTCAACAGTCGCCGTTGGAATGCGCGCGCCTCGATGCGCCGCGCCGGCGGGCGGCTGGGCACCTTGGGGGCCGCAGGCGCCGCAACCGCGCTGGCGCTGGCCGCGTGCGGATTTCGGCTGGCCGGCAGCGATCCTCTGCCCGGCGTGCTGGCGCGACCCTATCTGTCGCTCAAGGACCCTTACACGGATTTCTCGCGCGAGTTCGAACATCGGCTGAAGAGCGCCGGCGCCACGCTGCAGGGTTTGCGCGAGAACTCCACCGCGACCATCGACGTTACCAAGGACCTGGTCGAGCAGAGGACACTCTCGGTGTCGGCGACCAATATCCCGACGGAATATGAACTCACTTACACGATCACCTTCGCCGTGCATGGGGTCGACAAGGAGCTGCTCGCGCCTCAGACCATCAGCCTTGCGAAGGATTACAGCTTCGAGGAGAACGTGCTGCTGGCGAAGGAGCACGAAGCCGATAACTTGCGCCAGCAAATGGCGCGCGATCTGGTGTCGATTGCGATGCGCCGGCTCACGAGTCTGAAATAAGGGCGGAGCGGCGTGCTGCTGCTCAATTCCATCGATCGACTGGGTCTGGAACTGCTCCTGGATCGCTACGGACTGACATTGAAGTTGGTGGCTCCCGAAGAAGTCATTCCCGGGTCCTATTGGGGCGAGCGCGAGGCCGGGCTGATCGGCGCGAAGATTTTCGCGCGGCTCGATACACCGGTGCACTCGGTGCTGCACGAGAGTGCGCATTTCATCTGCATGACCCCGGAACGCCGCGCCGGATTGGATACGGATGCCGGCGGCGACGATGCGGAGGAAGGTGCGGTGTGCTACCTGCAATTGGTCCTGGCGGAGTCCGTGCCGAACGTCGGCCGCAGTCGCATGTGCCGCGACATGGATGAATGGGGCTACAGCTTTCGGCTGGGGACGACCGCGGCCTGGTTTGCCGAGGACGCCGACGATTCGCGCGATTGGCTGATAAGCCACGGTCTCCTCGACTTGACCGGCCGCCCCACCTATGCCTGCCGCTAGGCCGCGATTCGTGTCGCGCCGCGCCGTACTTGCAGGATTCGTCGCGACCCTCGCGTCGGGTTGTGGACGAGTTGCCTTCATGGCCGCCAATGTGCCGGCGGCTTTTGGCCCGTACCGGCGCCATCGCAATATTCCCTACGGCCCCGATCCGCGGCATGTTCTCGATGTCTATGTGCCGGATAAAGTCTCTGCGGAATCACGGCCGCTGGTGGTGTTCTGGCACGGCGGCCGTTGGCGCTTCGGCGACAAGGCGGACTATCGATTCGTGGGCGCTGCCTTGACCGAATTGGGCTGCGTCGCAGTGCTGCCGAACTACCGGCTTTACCCGCAAGTCAGAATGCCGGGTTTCATGGACGATGCCGCATGCGCAGGCCGGTGGGCAGCCGCGCACGCCGGCGAGTTCGGCGCGAATGCGAATCGACTGTACCTGATGGGCCACTCGGCGGGCGCACACATGGCCGCCTTGGCGACGCTCGACCCGCGATACTTTGCGGCCGGCGGGCACACGGTGCCGCGCATTACGGGAGTGATCGGCTTGTCGGGACCGTATGACTTCCTACCGCTGCTCGAGCCGGACGTGCAGGACATGTTTGGGCCGCCCGAGAATTATCCGCTCTCGCAGCCCATCAATTTCGCGCGTCCCGACGCGCCGCCCATGCTGCTGGTGCATGGCTTGAAGGATGACACGGTGCGGCCGAAGAACTCGCGCAATCTGGCGGCCGCGCTCCTGACCCTCGGCGTGCCGGTGACGCTGAAGCTATACCCGAAGCTCGAGCACGCCGACACGGTGGCGGCCTTGAGCAGGCCGGCGCGCGGCCGCGCGCCCATACTCGCCGATATCGCGGCGTTCGTCCGGCAGGGAGTTCCCGATCAGGCGGCGTTGGCGGCCGCCGCTGCCGCCATCGCGTAGCATCGGCCGAAGCGATTCGCAAGGAATGCCTGCAGCTTGATGTCCTCTTGGCGAATGAGCCCGGACTGCGGCAGCTTGCCCGCGCTCAACATATCGAGCACCGCGCAAATGCCGCCTGCGGTGGTGATCTGAATGGCGCTGCGGACGCGGCCGCCCAAGGGCGCCGCATAGATCTTGTTGGCATAGGTCTCTTGCATGAGCTGACCGCCGCGCAGGCCGCTGACGGTGACGAACACGATCACGACATCCTGCAACGTAATGGGCACGGCATTCTCCAGAATATCCTTCAGGAGTTCGCGCCGATCGCGCAGGCGCAGATCGTTCAGCAGCGCCTTCATGATCGCCGCATGGCCGGGATAACGGATGGTGCGGTAATTGAGATTGCGCACCTTGCCGGCGAGGGTTTCGCACAGCGTGCCGAGGCCGCCGGAGGTGTTGAAAGCCTCGTACAGGACGCCGTCGAGGGAGAATTCCTCGAGTTCCTCCAGAGGCTGGGTCTCACGCAGTTGACCGTTGACGATGGCTTCGCAGGGTTCGCAATATTCGTTGATGACGCCGTCCGTGCTCCAGGTCAAATTGTAGTTGAGCGCGTTGGAGGGAAACTTCGGCAGCGCACCGACACGCATGCGAACGTCCTGCAGCGTGTCGAAGCGCGAGGCCAGGTCGCTGGCGACGATGGTGATGAACCCCGGGGCCAATCCGCATTGCGGAATGAACGCGGTGCGGGCGCCCTGGGCCAGCTGCTTCACCGCGCGGGTGCTGGCGACGTCCTCGGTCAGATCCAGGTAGTGGGCGCCGGCCGCCTTCGCGGCCTCGGCGATGGTGCGGGTCGCGTGATAGGGCGCGGCGCTCAACACGGCGAACTTGCCGGTCAGTACCTTGCGCAAAGCGTCGCCCTGCGTGATGTCGGCAGCGATTTTGGTGATTGCGGCCGCCGTCTCGAGACGATCCAATTGCTGCTGCGAGCGGTCCACGACCGTGACCGAATAATCGCCGGATCCGCCGAGAAGTTCCGCGATCATGGATCCGATTTTTCCCGCGCCGATGATAACGATGTCTTGCATGTCGCCCCCAAGTTGGACCGCCAATTTTAATCGCTATCCCTGCAAATAGTAGGATGCATTTAGTAGTATTAACGGTATAATTCCGGCACTACATAGGGTTAAAGCGGCGAATTGCCATGGATGCCATCGACGAGAGGCTATTGTCGGCCCTGCGAGAAAACGGCCGGGCCTCGACCGCGCAGCTGGCGCGCCTGGTGGGGCGCTCGCGCACCAGCGTGCAAAGCCGCATCGAACGGTTGGAAAGACAGGGCGTCATCATCGGCTACGGCGTGTTGCTGGCGCCGGAACATTCCTTGGGCGCCGTGCGCGCGCACGTGATGATCAAGGTGGGTCCAAAAGAGGCGCGCGGCGTTGCCGCGGCGCTGCGCGCCATCCCGCAGGTGCGCGTGCTGCATTCGGTGAGCGGCGACGTGGATCTCATCGCCGTCGCGGCCACGGCATCCGTCGCCGAAATGGATCAGGTCATCGATCGCATCGGCGCATTGGACGGCGTGGAGCGCACCACGTCGTCGATCATTCTTTCGACGAAGTTCGAGCGCTGAGGGCTTGCAATTCCTTCGCCCGCAGCAGCGCCAGATCGAGCGTGTCGATCACGTTTTCCGCTCCGACGTGGGCAAGCACGCCGCCGCGCTCCAGCTTGTAGCGCACATTGGGCCGAACCTCGGCCAGCAGGACGGCCGCGCCATGCCGCTTGAAATCGGTGATGATCTCCTCGATCGCGAAGATACCGGTGGCATCGACGAAGGGCACATTGCCCATGCGCAAGATGAGCGTGGTCGCGGGCCGCTGAATGTGCTCCAGAGTGCGTTCGAGCTTCTCCGCGGCGCCGAAGAACACCGGGCCGTCGATGTTGTAGATGACCACTCCCTCATCCGCGGGCAGCGCCGGCGACCCCGGGGTGCCGGAGTCGGGCAGCTCTTCGATGTGCTGTTCGATATTCACCGAATCCGCCATTCGCCGCATGAAGAACAGCGCCGCGAGAATCACGCCGACGTTGACCGCGACGACCAGATCGACGAACACGGTCAGAAAGAATGTCAGCAGCAAAATGCCGACGTCGACCTTGGGGGCGCCGCGCAGCAGCCGCACCACATGCGGTAATTCGCTCATGTTCCAGGCCACCACGAACAAGATGGCCGACAGGCAGCACAGCGGTATCGCGGAAGCGAGGGGTGCCAGCAGCAGGATCACCAAGACCAGGAACACCGAATGCACGATTCCGGCGAGCGGACTGGTGGCGCCATTGCGGATATTGGTCGCCGTACGCGCGATCGCGCCGGTGGCGGCGAAGCCGCCGAACAAGGGCGCCACGATGTTGGCGATGCCCTGGCCGATGAGTTCCTGATTCGAATCGTGGCGCGTGCCGGTCATTCCGTCCGCAACCACGGCGGATAGCAGGGACTCGATCGCGCCCAGCAAGGCGATGGTGAAGGCCGGGCCCACCAGCGACAGGACTCGTGCCGCATCCAAGGTGGGAATCGCAAGGGCGGGCAGGGTGCGGGGAATTCCGCCGAAAGCCGAACCGATCGTGGCAACACCCGGGAAATGAAATACCGCCTGCACCACGGTGACCACGACCAGCGCAACCAGCGGCGCCGGGATGCGCTTCAAGTAGCGTGAGCCGAAGGTCAGGATTGCGAGCGCGAGCAGCCCCAAACCGGCGGTTGCCGGATTGATCGTCGGCAACGCTTCGATCAGCGACCACAGCTTTTCGTGGAAGCGCAATCCGGAAGGGGCGGGAGCCAATCCCAGGAAATCCTTCCATTGGCCGACGAAGATGATCACGCCGATCCCGGCGGTGAACCCGACGATGACGGGATCGGGAATGTACTTGATGACCGCTCCGAGGCGGACGATGCCGAACACCAGCAGGATCACTCCCGCCATCAGCGTGGCGATTTGCAACCCGGCGATGCCGTGCTGAGCGGTGATGATGGCGAGCACGGCAATGAAGGCGCCCGTGGGCCCGGAAATCTGTACGCGCGTACCGCCGAATATGGAGGTCAGGAGGGCCGCGACAATGGCCGTATACAGCCCCTGCTCCGGCCGGGCGCCGGAGGCGATGGCGAAAGCCATCGCCAGCGGCAGAGCCACGATGCCCACCACCACGCCGGCCAGCACATTGTTGCCGATGTGAGATCGCGACCACAAACCGGCGGCCTTTGCCTGCAGGAGCGCAATCATTTGAAAGGACGGAGGACGGAGGCGGGGTGAAACAAGAGTGGAATCGACCGCGTATTCAAGATTCGCCGCTCCGGCCGGGTGGACGTTTACGGCACCCAATATAGTAGTTAATGCGAAAGTAGGACACTGCCCGACACCGACATGCGGGTTGATCCGCTGGCTGCGAATTCGCATCTGCGCGATGATCGTTGGAGCGGCAGCAGCCGCGCGTCGCCGTCGGCAGCCATTGCGCATCGCCGTCGGCCGCTAAGGAGGCTCCCATGAAGATACTAATCACTCTGCTCATCGCAGCGAGCCTGGCATCGGGCTGCGTGGCGGGAAGTAACATGACGCATGAGGATAGCCCTGCGGCTACCAATCGCGATCAAGGCCCAGCGCTGTGCCGCGACGGCACCATACCGCCCTGCAACGACCGAGGTTGAACCCAAGCCGGCGGCGGTCGGAGATGCCCATCCGGCAATAAAAAACGGCGTGGGCCTGATGAGGTACCCACGCCGCCGGGATATCGCAACCAGCGGGGGAGTTGGCTGATGCCGGCGCGAGATTCACCTAAACCGTTCGCTTCGACTTGGGGTACTCGTCGAAGCTCGAATCCATCCTGCCAAAATTGGCGCGCCGAGGGGCGGACGCTTTATAACGAACGGTGAAATTTTTTTCGCTTGACAGGTTGGCGGCTCACATGACGCGAGCGGCCAACGTGGCAGCGCGGGTTCGCAATTCGCATCGATTGGACTACGTCGCGGCGGATGGGGCCACGCGCGGCTGCCGCAGACGCTGCACGATGAGATAAGCGATTACGGCCACCGCCAGCGTGACGCAGCTGACGTAAAAATCCCGCTGCAGCCCCGGCGTGAACGCCATGGCGACGAGCACGGCTCCCATGCCGGCGATCGCGGCGTAGCTCAAGTAGGGGAACAGCCACATGTTGACCGCCGGCTTCGGCAGGCCGTCGCGTTCGCGGCGCTGGCGCAGCTTGATTTGCGCGAAGCAGATGATCATGTAGACGAACACGATGACGGCGCCGGAGGAACTGACCAGAAAATCGAATACCACCTGGGGTGCTTGCGTGGCGGCGATGATTCCCAGAAACCCCGCAACCGCGCCCATCAGGACCGATACCACCGGCACCCGGCGAGCGTTCAACCACACCAGCGACTGCGGCGCGTCGCCGCGATCGGCGAGAATGAACATCACGCGCGAACTCACATAGAAGGCCGAATTCAAGCAGGACAGAACCGCGGTGAGAATGATCACGCTCATGATTTTGGGCGCCCAGGGCACATGCATGGTGTTGAGCGCCAGGGTGAACGGCGACTCGCCGGAGCGCACCGTATTCCAGGGCGTCACCGAGACGATCAAGAACAGCGAGACCACGTAGAAAATCAGAATGCGCAGGATCACCTGAGTGCTCATTCTGGCCACCGCACGGCCGGGTTGGGCCGACTCCGCGGCCGCGATGGTGGTGATTTCCGCGCCCGTCATGGCGAAGAACACCGTGGGGACGGCGGCCAGCACGGCGATCCAGCCATTCGGCGTGAAGCCGCCGTAATTGACGAGATTTCCGAAGGTGGCGCCGTGCGGCGAGGACCAGCCGAAGGCATACGAGGCCGCAATGCCGATGAACACGAGAATGGCGGCGACCTTGATGGAGGCAAACCAGAATTCGAATTCGGCATAGGAGCGGGCCGACATGAGATTGACGCAGGTCATGATCGACATCAGGCCGACGCCGATCTGCAGCGGCGACAGAGAGGGAATCCAGGAGTGCAGGATTTTCGCGCCCGCGATGGCTTCCACCGGCACGACCAGGACCCAGAAGTACCAGTAAAGCCAACCGACGACGAATCCCGCGCCCTCGCCCAAGCCCGCCCGCGCAAACTCGGTGAACGAGCGGACATTCGGCAGCGCCGTGGTCATTTCCCCCAACATGCGCATTACCAGCAATATCAGCAAGCCGCAGATCGTGTAGCTGATGAAGCTGGCCGGTCCGCCGGCGATGATGGAGGTGCTGCTGCTGACGAACAGTCCCGCGCCGATGATTCCGCCGATGGATATCATGGTCAGGTGGCGGCCTTTGAGCGAGCGGCTGAGTTCGTGCTTGGGAGGGGACTGCGCGGGGTCGGTCGGCTGGGTCATTGTTCATCCCTTGTCAATTCAGCTGCATCTTACCCTGCTTCGACCTTGACCCGTGGATCGCCGAGTTTCGGCACCGTCGGGCCGCCCCACAGCTGCCGCTCCCGGATCCAGGGCAGCGGATACGCAGGATGCGGGCTGTCGAATTCGCGCGCCAGCCGATGGGCATCCCACAGGGCCTGGTTGAGCTGCGCGGGCGCCTTGCAATCCCCCGTGCGAAAGATGTCTTGAATTTCATTCGGTGCCCATTCGGTTTTGCGCGCCTTCAATTCGCGCCATAGGCCATCATCGGAACGGCGCGAGGTCACGAGAATGACCGCGTCCACGTTCAAATCGAATTCACCGCCATTGTCCTTGCGCGGCACGCTGCCTGCGGTGGGTCCCACGAGATCGGGTCCGAATTTGTAGAGGTAGCTCAAGGACACCTTGCCGGGCTCGATCTTGTCGACCCAATGACTGGTGTACACCTTGACGCCCTTTTCAAACAGCAGGCGCTTGTTGTTGAAGGATTCCATCGTGAACACGCCGTACTCGGCGACATCGGCGGCGTCGCAGACGTAGGTGACCTCTTTGCCTTGATTGGCCATGTGCTCCGCGAGCGTGATCCCCAAGAAATGCCCGTCGCCGTCGAGGATCAGCACGCGCTTGCCCGGCACGGGCTTGCCCGAGGTGACCTGGTACGGGGTCAGCACATGCGGCAGGGAATCGTCGGCCCCGGGAATGGCTCCGAAATTGGCGCCGCGGCCGTCACCGCACCAATGCGACCCGGTGGCGATCACGACACGATCCGCGCCGTAGCGTAGGACCTCATCGGCGCTCATCCGGCCCTGCCCAAGGTGAACTTGGACGGCCTTCTTGAGCTTGGCGAGCTGATTCTGCCGGTAGGTGATCACCCGGCCCCATTCGCCCAATCGCGGCAAGGCCGCCACGGCCTTCCAATGGCCGCCGAGTTCTTTCTCGGCTTCACGCAGGTGTACCACATAGCCGCGTTCGCCCAGAATGCGCGCGCATTCCATGCCCGCGGGGCCGCCGCCCACCACCAGCACGGAGCATGGTTGAGTCGTCCGGGTGAACTTCTCCGGATGCCAGCCGCGGCGGTATTCCTCGCCTATGGTGACGTTTTGGGTGCACATGATCTGGCCGCCCTGCTGGAACTTCGAGACGCAGATATTGCAACCGATGCACTCGCGGATGTCCTCGATGCGCCCTTCAGAGATCTTGGTCGGCAGGAATGGATCCGCGATGGAGGGGCGGGCGGCGCCGATGATGTCGAGCACGCCGGCGCGTACAAGTGCGACCATGTCGTCGGGGCTGGTGAGCCGGCCATTGCCGACCACGGGGATGCCGGATCCCAAGACCGACTTGCCTTGCTTGATGAATGGCGTCATCCAACCGGACTTGCGAAAGCGCGACACACCGGCATCCTCACCCCATTCCGCGTAGTCGCCGATCTTCAATGCCACGGCGTCAACCACCCCTTCGCTGCGCAATAACTCGAGCATGCGCACCCCGTCTTCGCGCGCCTCGACCCCCGCGGGCCCGTGCAGAGTGTCGATCTCGAAGCGCGTCGTGATGCCGCATCCACTCCCAAGCGCGCGCTTCAGCGCATGCAGGAGCTCGATGAAAAATCGCGAGCGGTTGGCAAAGCTGCCGCCGTACTGATCCGTGCGGCGATTGAAGCGCGGCTCGAGAAATTGCATCGGCAGGGTGTCATCGCCGGCGGACACCTCCAGCAGATCGAAGCCTGCCTGTTCGGCGCGCTTCCCGGCCTCCACATACATGTTGATCACGGTACGTATGTCAAGCTCATCCATTTCACAGCCATAGACCGACCGGGTGGCGAATATCGGCGACAGCCATTGGCTCGGGGCGCGGCCGAATTCGCGCGACTCGAGCGACGGCGCATTGCCGCCGCTGTACCACAGTTGAATGCCGGCGAGGCTGCCGAACCTGTGCGCCACCTCGCACATGTAGCCCAGATTGATGACATCCCCCTGATCCCAGATGCGCGCGGAGGTGTAGGGATACTCGTCGGATTCGGGATGGATGGAGCAGAACTCGGTGAAGACCGCGCCCCAACCGCCCTCGGCCTTCATGCCGCGCAAGTGCGCTTGAGCGCCCGGCCTCTCGGCGCCGGGACCGGCGCAGTGCGAGGTCTGCCAAAATCGGTTGCGGAGCATCTTCGGGCCGATCTTGATCGGTTCGAACAATACGTCGTGCTTGGGGTCTCGGGACATGATTGCACCTTCTATAATGCCCGTGGCGCAGCGGCGCCTACGAGGAGAGAAATCCGATGATCTTCGCGGGAAAGACAGTATTGGTCACAGGGTCCACCACCGGAATAGGCGAGGCCTGCGCTCGTGTGTTCGCCGAGTCGGGAGCCCGTGTCATGGTGTCGGGACGCCGCAGCGACGCCGGCCACGCCGTGGTCGAGGCCATTCGCGCGGCAGGCGGCCATGCGCAATTCGCCGCGGCGGACTTGCGCGCCGCGGGCGCCTGCGAGCGATTGATCGGCGACACCCTCGAACGCCTGGGCGGCCTTCATGTCCTGGTCAACAACGCCGGCATTCTCTACACGGCCGATGCGCTCGATACCAGCGACGAGCAATGGCTCGACACCATGGCGGTCAACGTCAACGCGCTGTTCTATCTGAGCCGTGCCGCGGTCAAGCACATGAAGGCGGCCGGCGGCGGAGCGATCGTGAATATAGCGTCGGAATGGGGCCTCAACGGCGAGCCCAATCATGTGGCCTACTGCGCCAGCAAGGGCGCGGTCATTCAGATCACGCGCTGCATGGCCTTGGATCATGCACGCGACAACATCCGCGTCAATGCGGTATGCCCCGGCGAGATCCATACGCGGATGGTGGATGACATTCTCGCCAAGCGCGGCGGCGACCCTGCCCGCAACTTGCGGGAACTGGCGGCCGGAATTCCGATGCGCCGCCTGGCCGTCCCGAGTGAAGTCGCGCGTTGCGTGCATTTCTTGGCATCCGAGGCGGCGAGCTATGTCACAGGCACCACGCTCAGCGTTGACGGCGGCAATGACGCCACCGCCGGACCGTACCCCTAGAGCGCCCGCGCACTAACCGATGACTTGCGCGGCGGGCTGCGGCCCCGCAGACCCCAGACTATGCGCGTCGCCGGCCGGCGCGTGTCCGTGCTCATAGGGCTTGGCAACCACCATGTACAGGCCGCCGAGCACCAGCACGCCGATGGTCGTCACGAGCATGGCGTAGGTGACGTACCACTCCTCGCTTGGACTCTGCGGCCGCGGCCACAAAATGTTCACGATGGCGCTGACCCCATAGGCGAGGGCCAGCATGTTCACCAGCCAGCCACGGGCACCCAGCGTAAAGGGGCCCGCCGGCCGCCAACCCTTGGCACGAGCGATCAATGCGCCCAGCACGATCATCTGGAAGGAAATATAGATCCCGATGGCCGCAAAGCTGATGATGGTGGCGATGGCGTCCTGCAGCCACAGCGCGGAGAGCGCAATCGCCGCAGGGATCGCGCCCATCATGATGAGCGCATTGGCGGGGACGTGTTGCCTAAGCGACATCCGGCTCAAGAATTTGCTGCCGAAGATCATCTGATCCCGCGCATAGGCGAAGATCAGGCGGCTGGCCGCGGCCTGCAGGCTCAGCCCGCAGGAAATGAAGGAGACGAGCACGACGACGATGACGGCGCGAAAGCCGATTTCGCCCATCGCCGCCCGCAGCAGCGTGACGATGGGGTCGGTATCCTTGCCGGCAATGACGGCACCGATGTCCGAGATCGACAGCACGAAGGCCAGGCACACCCACGATGCGGCCGCGCCGCCGATGTAGATGGTCATGCGCATGGCCTTCGGGATCATGCGGCTCGCGTCCGGCGTTTCCTCGGCCACGTCGCCGCAGGCTTCGAAGCCGTAATAGCAAAACATGGCGGCGAGCGAGGAGGCGAGAAATGCCGGCAAGTAGCTGCCGTTCGCGTGCACGAACGATGTATCCACGAGCACTTTGAGCGGCTGGTGGCGCGCGAACAGGAACAGATAACCGCCGACCACGATGGCGCCGACCAACTCACAAATGAAGGCAAACATCGCGACCCGTGCCAGAAGGCGCGTGCCGCTCAAATTCAGCACCGTTGTCACGGCAATGAGCACGAGCGCGATCACGGTGGTCGCGATGGGCGTGCTTTCCATGCCGAATAGCTGGGCGAGGAACGGCGCGATCCCGGTCGCCACGCCGGCCATGGTGCAACATAGCGCCCAGGCATAGACCCAGCCCGCCATCCAGGCCCAGCGCTTGCCGACGAGACGCCGCGCCCAGGGATACAGACCGCCGGAAATGGGGAATTGTGAAACGATCTCGCCGAAAACCAGGCACACCATCAGCTGTCCCAGGCCGACGAGAATGTAAGTCCACCACATCGGCGGGCCGCCCACGCCGAAGGAGGTCGCAAATAGCGTGTAGACGCCGACGACCGGCGACAGGTACGTGAAGCCCAGGGAGAAATTCTCCCACTTCGTCATGGAACGGTCGAAGTGCGATACATATCCCAACGCTTTAAGTTGCTCGGCGTCTTGATCGATCGATTGGCCGGATTTATCGGTCCCCAAAGCGGAATCTCCTTACAAAATCGGGGGGCTTTTGCCCCCCGACAGTCTTACACCAAAGGATTGCCGGCGCCCATGATTTCGTCAGCGCCGGCTGTCCATATCAGAACTTGTACTGAAAATCCAAACCGACGGTGCGCGGCTGATTGGTCGACACCCGCGTGATGGCGTAAGTCTGCCAGGCAAACACGGTATTGTTGATGGTCAGCTCCGCCACCTTGTTGGTGAGGTTGGTGCCGAACACGTAAGCCGCCCAAGGGCCGCTGCTGACACCCATTCGCGCATCCACGAGATTGTAGCGCGGCAGAATTTGCGGAAATGCTGCTTGGTCCCTGACCGGACCCACCAAGGAGCTCGAGACGGTAAAGAGACCATTCAAGGTGTCCGTGAGCGCTCCCTGATAGGTCACTCCCGCCACCGCCGTGTACAAGGGCACACTGAGGACGCGGGTTCCGGGCGTGATTCCCGAGGCCTCGGCATTTGCCGACGGGTGGTTGATCTCCGCGGTGTTGTACGTACCGGATAATTCCAGCGTAAGTCCCGGCACGACGATGGCCGATACCTCGAGCTCCGGCCCGTAGGAGCGGGCATTGCCGGCGTTGGTATTGTACGGATAGCCGCAAGTGAGCGAGAGCACCTGCTGAATATCCTGCCACTTGATGTAGTAAACGTCCGCATTGACGGTAAAGCGCCGATCGTTGAATTTCGCCTTCTCGCCGACCTCGAAGCTCAATACGGAGTCGGGGGTGAAACTCGGTTGCGAGGTCACGGTGACCGCTCCGGCTGCGCAGTTGTAAGCAAATGGGTTCACGGCAAGCACGGCGGCGCTCGGGAGCGGAATGGGCAAATTGAAGCCGCCGGGCCGCGATCCCTTGGCGATGGTGCCATACACCGTCAGGTCCGGCGTCGGCTCATACGCGAGATTCACCTTGGGCAGTACCGCGTTGCCGCTGGCGCTCTGGTCAAGGATGGTGTGGTCCTGGTTCACAGACGCCGTACCGAGGCCGGCCTGATCGGCATGATTTTTGATTTGGAAGTGGAAAAAGCGTATTCCGGCCGTGAGCTTGAGAGCATCCGTGAACGAATACGTACCCTCGCCGAAAACGGCGCTCTGCTTCAATACGTCCGGGTTGTTGTCGTTGAATACCACCCCGTTCGGATTGGCAGCAAAGTTGTTGTTGGCCTGGCTATACGGCGGCTGCGTGGGATCCGGGTACCGCAAGTAGCTGTTGACGGGAACCACAGAGCTTGGGGGGCAAAAGCCGGCGACCGGATTGGCTGCCGATGCGTACTGGCAAGTCACCGCGCCCGCGAATCCCGGCTCTTGGTTGTATGTGATGTAGCCGGAGTCAAGCTTGGCGTAATACAGGCCGGCGACCCATCGGAGTCGTCCCGTTTCCTTTGAGGTCAGGCGCACTTCCTCGGCGAACTGGGTGGTTGGGTCGTCTTCGACGTAGAGATTCTGGATGAAATTCGGCACGTAAGCGCCATTGACCAAGTGGGTGAGGTTGTTGATATTTTGCAAAGCCTCCGTCGAGTCCGTCGACTGCTCGACGAAGCGCTTCCAATAGCTCGTGGCCGAGGTCAGGGTCGCCGGGCCGAAGTCGTACTCGGCCTTGAGGCTCGCCATTTTGAAGGAATCATAGTAAGGCTCCGGCTGGTCCCAGGGCTGATAGATCGCGAGGTAATGGGACCCCGGCGGATCCTGAAAGTTGTTATAGCCGTTCGCTTCGATACGCTGATACATCAACGTGGTCGTCACCGATAGGGCATCGGATGGCTTGACGAGCAGCATGGCGCGCGCGGATACGAATCGCTCGAGATTGGCGCCCTTCACCACCTGTTGCACCGGCATGTTGAGCACATCGCCGCGCTGGCAGTAATAGGCGCACAGGGCCGGCGCTCCAGGAGTGCCGGCCGGAAGCGTCGGCGAAGGAAACTCGCCGGGTGGAGCGATGATGCGATCGATGAAACCGCTGACGTATTTTGCGGTGGTGACCATGCGAAATGCCGCGATGTCGCCAATCGGCACGTTCAGCATCAGGCTGCCGCCGCCGTTCGTTTTGCCATGGGTTGTCTGCGATACGGTGGTGTCCGTCGCGGCCTCGAAAGTACCCAGCTTCGGTTGGTTGGTGACGAGCTTGATGGTGCCGCCCATCGAGCCCGACCCATACAGAGTGCCCTGCGGCCCGCGCAGCGTTTCTACATGGTTCAGGTCAAACAGGTCGGGATCGATAACGGTGCGGCCGTTGAGCGCGACCGCAGAGGCCGACAGCGGCGTCTCATCGATATAAAAACCGACGGTCGCTGCGGTACCGCCGCCCGAGGACAGACCTCGCATCTCGTATTCGGTCTGACCGGGACCCGCCGTGCGCAGCGAGATGCCGGGCACCTTGCCGACCAGATCCTCCACTGTCGCGATGTTTTCTTGAGCCAGATCGGTGGCGCTCAAGGCCGTGATGCTGATCGCAGTCGCTTGCACGGTCGACTCGCGCTTCTCGGCGGTGACCACGATCTCTTCCAGTTCGCCACCGCTTTTGGACGATGGGGTGGTGGTGGTGGCGGTCGCCGGACCCGCGGCGGCTGCCGGGTCGGCCACTGCCGGTCCGATCAAGGTCGCGGCGCACAGAAGCGCGGATACGAACGACGCTGCGATTCCCGCGCGTGCGTCTGGTGCACACAACACTTTGCTCATTGACGTATCTCCCAGTGTAAAAACACCAAATGGCTGCGCGCCGGTATTGTTTGCAAAAACTTGTAAAGACCCGGATGTAAAAAACTTGTAAAGAAACATCCGAAACATGAAAACGCGTGAATCATCCCCGCCGAGCTTATTTAGCGATGCCCTTGTGATCGGCAGACTCAATTCGTAACATAGCGTTTACTGACACGCAAGTTTATTGCACAACAGGCACGAGAAAGACAGTTTCCAGTGTTGCAATCGGCGACCGACGCCGATGGTGTATATGCATGCCTTGTGCCGCCACCCATGGAGCTGAATTGCCGACGGTGACTCGATGAGTGCGGTCGACTGCACAGTGGCGGGGCGCGCCCTTCACTCCGCGCGCTGGAATTGAGCGTGCCGCCCGCCTCGCGCCGCCTGATTCTCGCGGCGGTATTCTCCAGCTGCTTAGGGGTCGGCCTGATTTTCGGGTTTCAGCCGCCGCTGATTGCGCTCAGCTTGAGCCGCTTGGGATATTCGAGCTCTGCGATCGGCGCGGTGACCGCAGCGAGCCTGATCGCGGTGATTCTGTGCGGGCCCTTGTACCCGCGCGCCATCGTCCGCTTAAGGTTAAAGCGCAGCATCGTCGCGGGCATCGTCTTCGCCGCGGTCATCCTGCTGCTCATGCCGTTGTCCCCCAGCGCTCCGCTATGGTTCGCACTGAGGTTCGTCGCCGGCTGCGCACTCGGGCTGGTGTGGATCGCGAGCGAGATCTGGATGAACACTGTCAGCGGCGCCGAATCGCGCGGCACCGTCATGGGAATTTACGGCACCGTCTTTTCCATCGGCATCGTCGCGGGCCCCATTCTGCTCGAGTTTACCGGGACCCAGGGCGCCAAGCCCTTCGTGGTCGGCGCCGCCTGTCTGATCCTGACTCTGATACCGCTGGCGGTACTGCCGCAAGTCACGAGCGCGGCGCAGGTATTCACTCCCTTGCGGGAACTGTCGGCCGTGCTGAAAACTGCGCCGATCGTGATGCTGGCCGCCCTCGTCGCGGGGCTGGTGGAGTCTGCGGATCTGACGCTGCTGCCGCTGTTCGGCACCCACTCGGGACTCGATGAACGGACCGCGCTGTTGCTGGTGGCCGTGTTCATGGCCGGCAATGTGGCGCTGCAGGTGCCGATCGGCTTGCTCGCCGACCGATACGGACGCAAGACGCTGCTGGCCGTGTGCGCGCTGACGAGCTGTATCGGACCCCTGCTGCTGCAACGCTGCTTGAGCGAGCCGCTGCTGCTTTGGCCGTTGCTGTTCCTGTGGGGAGGCACCCTGTATGCGTTCTACAGCCAGGGAGTCGCGCTTCTCGGTGAGGAATTCCCGGCGGAAAATCTTCCCAGCGCGAACACCTTGTTCGTCATGGTGTACTGCCTGGGCGGCGTGATCGGACCGAGCGTGGGCGGCATGGCCATGGACCTGTGGCCGACGCGGGGTCTGCCGCTCCTGCTCAGCGGAGCGGCGCTGTTGATGCTGGGCGGACTGGCGACGGGCTTCGCGCGGCGCCCTCGCGGGAAGGGAAGGTCCGCTCTCTAATCAATTCGGGTGATGGTCGCCATTCGGTGTCGCTAGTACCTTAAGACGCCGCGTGTATCCACGACCGACGAGACTCCACCACGAATCGAAAGGGGAACATCAATGAGCATCATTCGCCGCCTGACATTAGCCTTGCTGCCGCTGGCAATACCTCTGCTCGCCACAGCTTCGCCCCTGATTGACAAAGTGCGCGCAGCGACAGAACGGTTCACGGACATCAATGTCGCGCTCTCCGAAGGTTGGGTGCAGGCCACCCCATGCGTCAGCGGTCCCGATACGGGGGCCATGGGCGTACATTTCGTTCTGCCGTCCCGCCTTGCCGCCGGCGTACTCCAGGCAGGTGAGCCGGAAGCGTTGATCTACGAGCCGATGGCGAACGGCGCGCTCCGCCTGGTCGGTGTTGAGTTCATCGTGTTCGCCGACGTTTGGCAAAAGCAGCACCCAGCAGGGGGTACGCCGGCGCTCGAGGGGAATCTGCTCAACTACATCGAAGCACCGAATCGGTACGGTCTGCCGGCGCTTTACGAATTGCATGTCTGGGCGTGGGAGCACAACCCGAAGGGGAGCTTCGCCGATTGGAACACGCACGTTTCATGCGACCAACAGCCGAACACCTGAGCGGCTCCATTGCCGGCGGCAGGTTCAACTCCCGCTTCTACATTACAGAAGCGGAAGTTCATCCGCCGGCACGCTTGGGTAGCAGCTGTGAGGGGTTAGAATCGAGCAGCATGGGCGATCCAGTAACTGCGGGCGAGAAACAGCGTCGACCCATCGTCGGTCGGGCGCGCGAACTCGAGGTATTCCGGGCGGCGTTCGACCGCATGCTGGCGGGCCGGCGTCAGCTGGTACTGATATCCGGTGAGCCTGGGATCGGCAAGACTCGTTGCGCCGAGGCGCTCGCGGAGGTGGCGGAGGACCAGGGCGCTCTCGTACTGTGGGGTCGTTGCCGGGAGGAAGCCGGCGCGCCGCCATACTGGCCGTGGGTACAAGTCCTGCGGGCTTATATCGACGCCTCGTCGCTCGACGAGGTGCGTCTCAACATGGGCACGGCGGCGAAGGATATCGCCGCCCTTGTGCCCGAACTCCTCGATTCAGCGCAGCAAACCTACCAGACTCGCGGCGCGATAACGGATTCGAGCCCGGCGCGATTTCGCACCTTTGACGCCATTCGGCAGTTCTTTCATCAGGCCGCGCAGCAGGTGCCGATTACCCTGGTGCTGGACGACTTGCACTGGTCCGACGCGCCGTCCCTGTCGCTCCTTGAGTTCCTGAGCCAGGAGTTGCTGCGCAGCCGGTTGCTCATCGTGGCCACTTATCGGGACGGCGACGCCGCGAGAAAGACCCCGCTGCAGAGCACACTCGGCGGTCTCAGCCGCGATTCCGATGTCGAACGCGTTCAACTGGGCGGACTTTCGCAGATTGCCATCGGCGAGGTCGCCGAGCGTTTATGCGACGTCAGCTTGTCCGAGTCGGCGATCAAGATGATTTACCAACAGACGGATGGGAACCCATTGTTTGCCATCGAGTTGATCAAGGTCCTCATCGATGAGAGTGCGGGAGCGGCAATTGCAACGACGCCCGCAAAGATTCCCGCTGGCGTGCATGAGACCATCGGCCGACGGTTGACCCGCCTCTCAGACCGGTGCAACGAAATGCTGTGTGCGGCCGCGGTCTATGGCCGCCAGTTCACAGCTCGTGAACTCGCCGCCGCCATGGACGAAGACGTGCAACGCGTATTGACCGTCCTCGAGCCGGCTGCCCAGGCGGGCATTGTTCAGTCGAACGTCGACACCCCAGGCAGCTACTTATTCACCCACGCGTTGATTCGCGAGACGATCTACGAAGACTTGCCTACGTTTGAGCGCTTACGCTTGCACGGACGCGCCGGCAACGCGCTTGTCGGCGTTCATTCCGCGCACCCAGAGCGCGCGCTCACCCGCATCGCACACCACTACTATGAAGCGGCCGCGCTGGACAACGCCGACAAAGCCGTAGTTTTTGCATTGCGGGCCGCCGAGAGCGCCGTCCAGATATACGCTTACGAAGATGCGGTTCTGCACTATGACCACGCAATAGAAACGCTGGAGAACGGCGGCTTGATGCACGATGAGCGCCTCGCTCGAGCCTATATTCTCAAGGGCGCAGCGATGTACCAACTGGGCGAGAATCAGAAATCCATAGAGGTGCTGCTGGCGGCCGTGAATCGGACTCGCGTTTTGGGCAACGCCGAACTGCTCGTGGACGCTTTGCTGCTTCTGGCGATGTCTTCACGGCAACTCGACCAGCACCATTTCGTTCCGTTGCTTCACCACGCGCTGGCACTTTTGCCAGAGGTCGATTCGGCCCCGCGCGCGAAGGCATTGGCGACGCTGGCGTTCGCCAAGAGAACGTCGAGCGATAAGTCCGGGATTCAACTCTTGGTAGATCAGGCTCTCGCCATGTCCAGCCGTAGTTGCGACGCCACTGCACGCTGCGCCTGCAACCTGTTGACAATTATGGCCCTGCGCGGCAGTCCCGAAAACTTGCACCGCCGGCTCCTGCTCGGACAGGAATACATAGCCACGGCGCGCTCTACCGGTAGCGCCGATCTGCTGGCGGACGCCTATCATTGGCAGATTCTGAACTACTTCGAATCCGGGCAAGTCGAAGAACTCGAAGCTCTTCTTGAGCATTATGACCGTCTGGGCACAGCCCGTTTCGGGAATCATCAATACCAGACCGGTGCCCATCGCGTGACCTTGGCGCTATTGCGCGGTGACTGGGTAGATTTGGAACTTAGGATCGAGGGACTGCTTGCGATCGGTACGAAGACTCGTCCCGACGATGCGGATGGCGTCTACGGTGCGCAGATGTTTGCGCTGAATCGCGACCTTGGCCGCTTGCATACTCTGGCACCCCAAATCAAGGAAAGCGCAGCTTGCGCGAGCGGGCGCATGTGGGAGCCCGGTCTGATGCTTATTTGCGCCGAAGTAGGTTTGCTTTCCGAGGCGCGCGACATTTTTGCCCGGCTGATCGAGCAGGATTGCCGCGCCATACGCCGGGACGACATGTACCTGACCTGCCTGGTGTTCTGTGCGGAGACCTGCTTCGCATTGGCCGATGACGGCCGCGCGCAGGTGCTTTATGGGCTATTGCGGCCCTATGCGCGACAGACGGCCAATCATCCGACGGCTGTATGTTTCGGCGCCGCCGACCTTTACTTGGCCATGCTGGCTTGCACTGCGAACCGCCCGGATCTTGCCCGCGAGCACTTTGAGGAGGCTCTGACGCTCAACCGCGCAATGCGCGCGTGGCCTTTCCTTGCTCGGACTCTGTTTCGATATGGCGCTTTTCTGTTGACACGGCAGTCGGACGCCGAGCGGCAGCTGGGCCTTTCGCGACTGCGCGAGGCCGAACAGCTTGCGCGTCGCCTCGGAATGATGCGCCTGGTTGCCGATATCGACGCCGTGCTGCATGCGCGCGATGGCGGCGTCACGTATCCTGACGACCTCACTGCGCGCGAGGTCGAGGTTCTGCGCCTGCTCGCCATCGGGCGCACCAACAAGGACGTCTCGCTCGTGCTGGCGATCAGCCTCAATACGGTCGCCACGCATGTCCGAAACATTCTGAACAAGACGCAATGCGCCAACCGTACCGAAGCGGCGACCTACGCCATTCGGCACGGACTTCAGAACGCGCAATCGGTTTCCGCTGCCAGCTAACTCAAGGAGACGCTCATGGCATTGTTCATGATAGAAAGAAATTTCGCCGAATCGTTGAACGCTTCGGCAGAAGATCTCAGAGCCGTTGTCGATATAAACACCCTGGTCGGTGTCAAGTGGCTGCATTCATTTCTGTCCGCGGACAAACGAAAAACATATTGTCTCTACGAAGCGGAAAGCGGCGAGGCCATCAGGGAAGCCGCCCGGCGTGCCGGCCTTCCCGCCGATATCGTCGTCGAGCTGGCGGGCGAGCTGCGTCCGGAAGCGCTGCTGATCGCATAAAAAATCTCGTGTACTGCGCCGCGCAGGGGTGCACCTGCGCGGCGCCTGACCACCCACCGTCAAGTGGCTTTTGCGAGTTGCACGAGGCCTGCCCTATCCCCCTTGGTGCGCAACTGATGATATTGCGACAGCAGAGGACGATTGACGCTCGCAACGGCATCCGCGATGGCCTTGTCCATGCAGGTTCGATGCAGTGTGGCAAGCGACAGCTGTCGACTCTCGAGAGGCCGGCAGACTGTGCCCGCCGCCTGGCGGATCCGGGCATATAACGCGATAGCGCCGTCGATTTTCGACAGATTGACGTCGGCGAATCGCACGACGTAGGCATACGACGCATTCGTCGCTGACTCGTCATTCGAAATGCTGGATGCGTCGGCTGTGTTGTACCCTAGAGTCGCCGCGAGACAAATCGTCATCGCGCGAGCCGCGGTGGCCATGGACCTGTTCATTTCATTCTCCTTGAGAAGTGGTGTTTCGTGTCGGCGATGAGAATGCTAGCCGCGCGCGATACACCTTTGTATCGCGAGAAATGAGTAGAGAATCAAGGAGGCGCCGGCCAGCACCGTCACCGGAAATGATTAGACGGACCGTACGTGGGCGGTGGTGTCGGCGGGCGTCGCGAGACCGTTGAAATTAATCGATCACTTCTCTGCAAGCGCCGTCATCGCATCGAAGGCCTTCACATGGTCGAATTCGGGCCGTGCGGAATGGGCGCCATGGTCGGTCAACTGGAGCAGGGCGGTGTAGTAGCGCCTCGCTTGCGCCTTGTCTCCCATGGCTTCGGCGGCCATCCCGGCGTTGAACAGGCCGTTGAAGCGATTCGGGCTCGACGTCAGGGCCCGGCGGTATTCGGCCAGTGCCCCCTGGGCCTGGCCCAGTTCGAGCAGCATATCGCCGAGCATTTCGCGCGCCGGAATATCGACCTCGCCCTGGCCGACCTGGTCCTGCAGATCCGCGCTCTCGCGCATCAATCTCTGCGCGTCCGCGGCGTTGCCTTCCGCGAAAGCGACCCATGCCAGCATCTCGCTGCGCATGATGCGCGCCCCGGTCGAGTCGGCGAAGTAGGCATGCCGCCCCTTGCGCACCTGCTCCATCAAGGACTCGTATTCGGCCAGATCGGCGCGGGCTTGTAGCGGCTGGTGCAGATGTCCGGCGGCGACGCTGCGCGCCCAGTAGGTCATGGTCCGCGTTTCCGGACGCGCCCCGGCGACGGGCAGAAGCGCGGCCGCGGATTTCCAATCCCGCATCTCCAGAGCGAAAAAAACCGGCAGCTTGGTCCGGTAGTACGGAAACATTCCCTCCATGTAATGTTCGCCCGTGTCATGCATCGCCTCGAAGCGAGCGAGAGCGGCTTCCGAATCGGCGATTACTGCCTTGGCCCTGGGGTCCTGGCCGGTCTGCAGGAAGGCGTAAAGCAAGAAGTCCTCCGAATGGAACTGATCCATGGTGCCGCCGCTCGCGTGCCGCGCTTCGGCAGCCCGCGACGCCGCGACCGAGGCCGTGTTGGAATCAATGTCTTCCTGCCACAACCCTAAGCGAGCAAAGATATGCCCCGGCAGGTGCACCGCATGGGGCCCCGAAGCGGCGATCTCGCCGTAGTGCCGGGCGGCGGCGAGTCCCTGCGGCGCGAGCGACGGGTTATCGCACGCATGGATGATGTAGTGGACCACGCCGGGATGGTCGGGATACTTGGCGAAGAGCGGGTTCAGCACCGCCATCGCCCTGTGTTCCTGCCCCAGGCTGGTATCGTCCGGCGCTTCCGCGGCCAGCAGCGACAGGGCGTAGAACGCTCCCGCATCGACGTCTTGCGGATAGCGGCGGTATATCTCGGCCATGGCCGCGGCGTAGGCCTCAATGCGCGGCTGGTAGTCGCGCTTGGCGGGTTCGAAGAAGCCGCTGAGCGCGGCGATGTACGCACGCTCGCGAGCGGTCTTCGCCGGCCGGGAGCGCGCCGCTTGCATCTCCGTCCACGCGTGCGCCACCGTGTGGTCGTCGGGACGGTCCCAGATCTGATGGAATACGCTCATCGCGACACCCCAGTGCGCCATGGCGCAGTCCGGGGCGGTTGTCGCGATCTGCTCGAACTGCCGCTGCGCCTCTTGGTACCAGAAGTCGTGCAGCAGCGCGACGCCGCGATTGAAAGGCGCGCGCACCGACGGTGCGCAGGAGACCGAGAATGACACCGGGCCCAGGCTTTCTCCGGGGAAGGTGTCGGCGTGTGCCGCGCCGGGCAGCGCCATCAAGCCCGGCAGGGCCGTCATGGAGACGAGGAGCGCAGCGAGTATTTTCACAGCTTCACCATCACGTGCCGCGGAACCGTATAGTCCTCGAGCGCGTAGGCCGACAGATCCTTGCCGTATCCGGAACGCTTGAAGCCGCCATGCGGCATTTCACTGACCAGCATGAAGTGCGTGTTGATCCAGGTGCAGCCATACTGCAGACGCGCCGCCACGCTCATGGCCTTGCCCACATCTCGGGTCCAGACCGACGAGGCCAGGCCGTACTCGGAATCATTTGCCCAGGCCACGGCGTCATCGGCATCCGTGAAGCGGGTGACCGTGACCACGGGCCCGAACACCTCGCGTTGCACGATTTCATCCGACTGCAGGGTGCCGGCCACCAAGGTCGGTTCGAAGAAGAAGCCGGAGCCTGCCCGCACCTTGCCGCCGGTGGTGATTTCCACGTGCCGCTTGGCCGCGGCGCGCTCTACAAAGCCCGCCACGCGGGCGCGCTGTTCCGCGGAAATCAACGGACCCATCTCCACTCCGGCGTCGGATTGGAAACCCACTTTGAGGGAGCGCACCGCATCGCTCAAGTTCGCGACCAGCCGATCGTAAATCTTGGCGCCGGCATACAACCGGCAGGCCGCCGTGCAGTCCTGACCGGCGTTGTAGAAGCCGAAAGTCCTTACACCGGAGACCACGGCATCGAGATCGGCATCATCGAATACGATGACCGGCGCCTTGCCGCCGAGTTCCAGGTGAGTGCGTTTGAGATTGCCGGCCGCCAGGGCCAGGATCTTCTGCCCGGTCGATATATCGCCGGTGATCGACACCATGCGCACGCGCGGATGCGACACCAACGGTGCGCCGACGCTCTCACCGCGCCCGCAGACGACGTTCACCACCCCCTTGGGAAAGAGCTCGGCGAACAGTTCCGCGAGTTTCAGCGCCGTCAGAGGCGTCTGCTCGGAGGGTTTCAGAACCACGGTGTTGCCGGCGGCGAGCGCGGGCCCCAGCTTCCACGCGGCCATCATCAAGGGATAATTCCAAGGCGCGATCGAGGCGATGACGCCGATGGGATCGCGTCGAATCATGCTGGTGTAGCCCGGCAGGTATTCACCCGCCAAGGCGCCGTGCTGGACTCGCGCCGCACCGGCGAAGAACCGAAACACATCGGCTATCGCCGGAATTTCATCGTTGAGCGCCGCCGCCAGCGGCTTGCCCGTATTGTCGGACTCGAGCTTCGCGTATGCGGCGCCGTCCGCCTCGATGCGATCGGCGAGGCGCAACAACAGCGTGGCGCGGTCTTTAGGCACGGTTTGCGCCCAGCCCGGCGCCGCCGCCTCGGCCGCGGCAACTGCCGCATTCACCTGGGATGGGCCCGCCTCCGGGACTTCGGCGATGATGCGTCCGGTCGCCGGATCCAATATCCGCTCCACCGCGCCCTCGCCGGCCACCAACACACCGTCGATCAGTTGCTTGGTTTGCATGTCAGCCCACCGCCGTGCGCTTCTTTTTCTCGACATCATCGAAGGGCAGGGTATGCGCCATCGCGGGACCCTTGAGGTTTTTGCCGCGAATCTGCAGCTTGGTACCGTGCACCGCCACTGGAACGTCCAGTCTCGCGATGGCCATCGACTTGCCCGTCAATGTCGACACCATGGCACAGGTGACGACGCCCACTTTTTTGTCTCCGGAATAGACCAGGTCGCCCATGTCGGCGGGCGCCTTGCCGTCCACCAGCAATCCGAAAATCTTGAAGCGTTCCTTGCCCTTCAAGCGGTAGTGGGCATCCGCGCCGTTAAAGTCGTTCTTGCCGGGACTCACGGTGAAGTCGAGGCCGAGTTCCCAGAGACTGTCGCCGGGCGGATCCTTGTCGAAGGGATACATCTGCGACATGTCGTAGGGATAGAACAAAAGATAACTTTCGACCCGCAAGTAGTCCAGAGTCGTGAAACAGGCGGGGATGATGCCTGAGGATTTGCCCTCGCTCAAAATCGTGTCCCAGATGAGGCCGGCATCTTCGCCCTTGCAGAAAATCTCGTAGCCGCGTTCGCCGGTGTAGCCGGTGCGCGAAATCGTCACGGGACGGCTGAACAAAGTCGCCGGCACATGATGGAAGTATTTGACATCGCGGATTCCGGGCACGTGCTTCGCCAGAAAATCAACCGCCACCGGGCCCTGCAGAGACAGATCGTGCAGATCATCGTCGACGATCATCGTGGCGTTGCGGCCGACGACGTATTTCGCCAGGGTCTCGTGACCGGCGCCGCTGCCGTGAACCACCATCCAGGAATTGGGGCCCATGCGATACAGGATGCAATCCTCGATGAAGTGGCCCGCCTCGTTCAGCATGCAGGCATAGGCGGATTTTCCCGGATAGATCTTGGTGACATCGCGCGACGTGGCATAATTCAGCACGGCCGAGGCGTGGGGCCCGACCAGATGCAGTTTTTTCAGGCCCGACACATCCATCAATCCCGCCTTGGTGCGGATCGCCACATGATCCAGGGCGACGTCCTTTGCATAGGTCCACGCCGTCCCCATGCCGTTCCAATCCTCGAGTTTCGATCCGAGTGCCCGGTGCCGATCCGCCAGAACCGAGGTACGCCAGCTAAGTGCCATGATTGTCTCCAGAGGTTTTCAATTTCTGCGCCTGAGGTTTTCAATTTTTTCGCTTGCGCTTGTGGTCTATTCCGGCGCCGTGCCCGGCGTGGTTGGCGCGCCGTCATCGAACGGCGCCAGCCACTCGACCGCCGCGCCCCGATAGCGCGTCAATCCCTTGTAGTCGATCAGCGCGGGGTGCAAATCTCTCAAGACCCGGTGCACGCGGCGCGCCCATTTCGGCACCGTGGCCAGCTCGCGCAAGCTGATCAAGTAGCAGCGAATGCCGAACACGATGGCGTTGCTGCGCGGCAGCCGCCACAGCCCCTGCAGCTCGACGCGCAGATGCACGAGCTCGCCGGCATTCTGCGCCGTCACCGTGGCGCGATCCGGTCCCCAATGCGGATAATTTTCGGGCGACGTGTCGAGACGAGGATGAATGGTCATGGTCCAGTTGAGCCGCCGCACCGGCTGACCCAACCGAAGGTTCAGCAGGAATTTCAGCGCCCGATCGAACACCCCGAGCTCGTGCGCGAGGGGCACCGGCCCATGCCATTCCTTGAACGTCATCCCTAGGTCGAAATCCATGGACCAGTCGGCCTGAGTCGTCACCATGCCGGCCTCGGCCCACAAATCCCCCTCACGCTGATCCATGATCACGAAATCACCCTGTGCCTGGCGCGTGATGTAGTCGAGCGGTTCGTGCGGCAGGGTCGCCGCATCGCCGAAAATAAATTGCTGATCGATCTCGAGCGGCCGATTGATCCAATGCCAGCGATTGCCCTGCCGCGAGAGCAAGAAGTGTTGGGGATAATCCCGGGCGAGGGACTCCATGATCAGTTCCAGACAATCCCACTGCGAGCTCATCATGTGGGGCAGCGCCTGGTAGCGCAGGGGTTCCGCGGCCAGCACGATGTCGCGCTCACGGCATTCCGCGACATAGTGCTCGTCAACGTCGAAGGCAAACTCCGTGACCGATCCTGGGGGTCCCGCCAGATGCGGCTCGATGTTGACCGAGTACATATAGGCATCTTCGGCAAAGGGCAGCGGAAATCGACGGATCGCCTGCGGACTATTGCGATAGCTGAAGTCGCCGCGAAACGTCTCGTTGGGTTTGAAAACGGCACTCATGACACCCTCCTACAAATCGAGGACCAGGCGCTTACAGCGCGCGCGCGATACGCACGGCATGATGCTCTTGCCCTTGGCCTTTTCCGTGTCCGAGAGAAAATGATCGTTGTGGACGAGCTCGCCGTCGAGTTCCAGCACTCGCGTGTGGCAGAAGCCGCAGACGCCGCCGCGGCACAGATAGGGCACTTCCACGCCGGCGGCCTCGATGCTCTCGAGCAGGCTTTGGTCGGGCGGCACATGCACGCGGATTTTCGCGCGGGCGAGAAACACCTCGAAGGCGTCCCCGACCGGCGGTGCGCTGAATTGTTCCCAGTGGATATGGCTGTCGGGCCAACCGCAGCCTTGTGCGGTGCCGATGACGTGCTTGATCATGCCGGCGGGCCCGCACACGTACACGTGGGTCCCCAGCGGCTGGGCCGCCAGCAGCGACTCGAAGGGAATCAGCTGTCCTTCGCTGTCGTAGTACATGTGAATTCTGTCGCCCTCGCGCCGGCGCAGGCGTTCCAGGAACGCCGCGTGTTCGGGCGACCGAACCGAGTAGTGCAGTTCGTAGGGCACGCTGCCGCCGTGCAAGTCCTCGAGTTGCGCGAGAAAGGGCGTGATGCCGATGCCGCCGGCAATGAGAACATGCTTGCGTGCGATCTTGTCGAGGCCGAATAGATTCACCGGATGGGCGATTTCCAGGCGGCTGCCGATCTTGACGGCGTCGTGCATGAAATGCGAGCCGCCGCGCGACTCCTCCATGCGCCTGACGCCGATTTCATAGCTGTCCAGCTGCGCAGGCGAGCCCAGCAGCGAATACGGATTCTTGTGGACGCGATCCGCCGCCTGCATCACGACGATGATGTGCGAGCCGCCGGAAAATACCGGCAGGGTTCCGCCGCCGACCGGCGCAAGCCTGAAGTGCTTGATCAGCGGCGTGACCTGCTCGACGCCGATGACCTCGACGGCCATGGTCTGCGCGTCGCTCACAGGAACACCTCTTTGACGGGCGGCAACTCACCGGGTGCTTCGGCGTCCACCATCACGCCCATGTAGGCGGCCAGCCGCCGCGAATAGTGGTCGCGTACCAGCAGCCAGCGCGCGCATCCGACGCAGCTCACGATATTGGTCCGCACATTCTCCGTGGTGGCGCGGCAGTGAATGCAATAGACGCGCCGCGCCAGGGTGCCGCATTCTTCGGCGCGAATCTCGTCCTTGTTGAGATTGAACTCGAGTGCGATTTTCATTGCCAAACCGATGAAGCTTTCCGGTCCCGCGACGTAGAGGCGGGTGCCCATCAAGGACTGCCGAAGGGTGGCTCTGAAATGGTCGAGCAGCGCCGGCGTGCCGCCGAACGCCTGTACGTCGCCGACCCCTGCAGCCCTGAATCGTTCAACTTCCGGCGCTGCGCCGGCGGGGCCGGTTTGCGCCGCCTCGCTGGCGGCGTCGGCCAGGTACAGCACCCGGGTATTCTTCAAGCCTTCCGCGGCGCCGCGCATTTCACCGATCACTCGCAGCAGTGGGGCCGCACCGACGCCCATGCCGAGCATCAAATGGTAGCGGCCGCGGGTGTCCGCCTGCAGCGGCGCGTAGACGGGCTTGCTTTTGATCCCGGTGACCAGCATCGCTAGTACACCGCCAGCTTGTGCGTAACGGCAACCACGGCGATTCCCAACGCCAGCACCACATAGGGCCAGATTCCTGCCCGCTTGATGATGCGCTCGCCATGCGCCATTTCCAAGTCGTCCGCCATGTCGCGCGGAAAGGAACCTTTGTCCTGAATGTAGTGGCGGTAGACGAACACCGGCACGATGAGTGCGGCAAAGAGCAGCCCGGTCTTGAGGGTTCCGGCGCCGTAGACGTCTGCCCCGAATCCCATGAAGGCGAGATTCACGAAGGACAAGACGGCGCCGGCGGCCAGAATCCACGTCGGCGCCCGCCACGGCCGCTCCTGCCGCGGGCGGTCCAGCCGATGAATCCAGCCTGCGTTCAAATTCAGGAAATTGAAGATCAGATAGCCGATGTTGGCGGCACCGATGACGAACACCGAATCGGACAGCAGCAGCAGCACGAGATTGAACCCCAGATTGGTGAGCATGGCGTTGGTCGGGGCGCCGTGGGAGTTCACCTTGGCGAGATATTTCGGCAGCCATCCGTCCAACGACGCTTGATATAGCGTGCGCGAGGAGCCCGCCATGGACGTCATGAGCGAGAGCACGAGCGCCAGAATCAACATGATCACCACGACCGCGCCCACCAGCCGGCCGGCATGGACCATCTTGGCCATGACGGCCGCAACCCCCATGCCGCTGTAAATATCCGGGGCCAGCATGCCGCCGTACTCCGCCGCCGTGGTCACATTGCCGGCCGTATCGATCACTGCGGGATGCACCAGGTCGCCCAACCCCAGATAGCCCTGGAAAGCGAACGGCACCAAGGTATACACCACCACACAGAGCAATCCGGAATAGAAAATCGCCTTGAAGGTGTCGGTCTTTGGATTCTTGAATTCCCCGGTGTAGCACACCGCGGTTTCGAACCCGTAGGTCGACCAGGCCGCGAGGAACATGCCCGCGGCGAACACCGTTACTCCCGCCATATTCCACGTGCCGTCGGCGACCCGTCCCATGGCGTCATGCGCCAGCGGCGCCAAAGGGAAAAAATTCACCTTGACGATGTCGCCCGTCAGCAGCGGCACGATGCCGATCAGCAGCAGGGGAATCATCGCCGAGATCCCCAGGATCTTCGTGGTATTCGCCGATCGCAGGATGCCGCCGTCCTGGATGAACTTGACCGCCAGCAATATGACGGCGCCCAGCACGAAAACGGCGTTGATGCGCAAGCTCAATCCCGTCTTGAGCGTGCCGAGATCGAGCAATGTCAGCTGCCAGGTATTGATGGCGGAATCCGCAGCGAACAAGCCGCTCAGTATGTAACCCGCCGCGAGCGCCGAGCCGGTCGCCTGCACGGGCGACCAGGCAAACCAGTTGCACCACACCGAGATGGGCGCGACGAGTTTGCCGTAGCGCACCCAGGCCATCGCGCCGTAAATCGAGGTGCCGCCCGCTTTGTTGGGAAACAGCCCGGCGATTTCGGCGTAGGTGAACGATTGTATGAATCCCATCGCGATGGATGCCGTCCAGATGACCCAGGAAAGCTTGCCCACGGTGGCGGCCACGGCGCCGATGGAGAAGAGCACCAACGGCGGCACGCCGCTGGCCACCCAGAAAGCCCCGGTCCAATCGATGCCGCGTTCCAAGCCCTTGGCGCCGGTATCCTCCGCGGCAACTTCAGCTGTAACACTCATCTCATCGGCTCCTTGAAGGGTTCAACTCGGTCGCGGCGCCCTTGTCAATGCGCTGCGCGCAGAAATCAACGGGGTCGCGGCGACCCCGTCCGAGATTTTCAAAGAGGGGGTTAGAACAATTTACGTAGTTCATCGGCAATCTCGAAGATGTCGCCCACAATGCCATATTTGGCCACGCCAAAGATCGATGCTTCGGCGTCGCTGTTGACGGCGACGATGGTGCTGACGTGTTTCATGCCGGCGAGGTGCTGGATCGCGCCGGAGACCCCCATGGCGATATAGAGCTTGCAGGCGCTCGCCGTCTTGCCCGATTGGCCGACCTGACGGCTTTTCGGCAGCCAGCCCGCGTCCGCGATCGGCCGCGAACAACCCAGCGTCGCCCCGATGGCATCCGCCAGTTCGCGAAATTGCGCGACCTTGGCCTCCTCGCCGATACCGCGCCCGATGGTCAGAATGAACTCGGCGGCCGCCATGTCGACATCATCGCCGGCGCTCAATTCGATGAACTCGCGCCCCACGGCGCGGCTCTGCAGGGCGGGTGCGTCGAACGCCGAAACACGCGCGCCCGCGGCTTGTTCCGGGGCCTTGAACACATTGCCTCGAATCGCCAGCAGCACCGTTGCGCGGCCCGGAAAATCCACTTCGACATTGACTTTCTGGCCGTAGCCGCCGCGCGTCGCCACCAGTTCTCCGTCGATGCGCGTCGCGTTGAACACATCCGTGGCGAACCCGAGCCCAAGCCGCGCCGCGAGCGCCGCCGCGTAGCCGAAGGAATCCACACTGTGGGCGACCAGCACCACATCCGGACTTCGCTTGGCGATCAATGCGCCCACGGTGGATTCAAAGGTGTCCGGATCGAACTCGGGTGGAGCCACTTTCACGGCGACGATCTCGTCGACTCCGGAGACGCTCAAGGGGCCGACAAAACGATCCGGTGCGTCGCTCACGATGGCGACCGCCACTTCGTCGCCCGCACGCCGCAGGCCTTGCGCGGCGCCCACGAGCTCCAGCGATACGGGACGCAGTTCCCCACGCCGCTGCTCGGCGATGACGAGAATGCCGCTCATGCCGCAGTCCCCTTGAATTCGCGAATGATGTCGGCGAGGCGCACAGCCTGCTGCGCGGCGTCTCCCGCGATGAGCTGTGCGCGGCCCTTGTCCGGAACGTACATGCGGCGCACGCGCGACAAGGATCCCGTTTCGCCCACGTCGGCGGCGCCCAACGCGACATCCGTCAAGGATAGGACCTCGATCGGCTTGGCCGCGGCCTGTTTGATGCTGCGCAAGCTGGCGTAGCGAGGTGTGTTGATGCCGAGCTGAATGGTGAGCACCGCGGGGCATTGGATTTCGACCTCGTGCAGCAGGCCGCCTTCCAGCTCGCGCCGAAGAACGGCCGTCTTGGCCTCCGGCGAATAAGTGAGCTGGGTCACGACCGCTGCGTGAGGCCAGCCGAGCAAGGCGGCGGCGGCAATGCCGGTCGAGGCAAACGATTGGTCGGAGGATTGCACGCCGGCAAACAGCATTTGCGGTGCCTCACGCTTTGCCACGGCCGCCAAAATTCGCGCGATGGCGATGGAATCGGAGCCTTCGATGGCCTCATCCCACACGCGTACCGCGCGGTCCGCGCCCTTCGCCAGGCATTTGCGCAGGGACTCGTCGACTTCTTCGGATCCCACCGACACCGCGACCACTTCCACGGGTGTAGCGGAGGCCTCCTTGATCTTGACCGCTTCTTCCAGGGAGAAGTCATCCCATTCGTTCAAATCGCGGATGAGAAAATCCGGGTCGATGCCGCGTCCGTCGGCGCGGATTTCGAAATCTTCGTCGAGCGCCGCGACTTGCTTGACCGCCACCAGAATCTTCATGCCGGCACCGCCTCGGCGCGCTGCACGGGAATGGCTTCGCGAATGAGTTCAATCAGTTCCTTGACCACGAATTTGCCCTCGTTGCCGGTGGTTTTGAGCGCGTCCTCGAACATGGTGAGATCCTTGGGGCAGCTGACCACGTAGACCTCGAGGCCGGGGATCGCCGCCGCTTCTTTGATGCGATTCTGCGCCGGTTTCTCGGAGCCCACCGGATCGGGCACCCAGATTCTGCCGCCGCCGGCACCGCAGCAAAAGGAGTTCGCCTTGCAGCGTCCCATCTCGATGAGTTCGCAGCCCAGCAGCGCCAACAAATCGCGCGGCGCATCGTAGCCCTTGTTGAACCGGCCCAGGTGGCAGGGGTCGTGAAAAGTCACGCGGTATTTCAGTGGGTGGGTGACGCGCAATCGGTCTTGGGCGAACAATTGCCGCAGCAGCGTCGTGTAGTGTTCGATCTGGTACTTGCCGCCGAAGTCGGGATACTCATTGCGTATGGTATTGAAGGAGTGAGGATCCGTGGTGACGACGCTTTTGAATTTCGCGCTCGCGAGGGCGCCGACGTTGGCCGTCGCCAACACCTCGTACAGTCCCTCCTCGCCCACGCGGCGAACGTCGTTGCCGGCATTCGACTCGCCGTCGTAGAGAATTCCGAAGTCCACCCCCGCTTCGCGCAGGAGCGAGGCAAACACCTGCGAGACTTTTTGATTGCGTGGATCGAAGGAAGCATAGTCGCCGACGAACCACAGCACGTCCACCGGTTCCTTGCGCGCGTCCTTGACCGGGAAGGGCAGCGCTTTGCTCCAGGAGCCGCGCTTGCGCTTCGACTCGCCGAAGGAATTACCCGTCTTGTGAATCGTCTGCAGCGTCTTGGTCAGCAGCGGATCCATGGCGCCGTCTTCGACCAGCTTGCGGCGCATCTGCACGATGATGGGCACGTGCTCCACGGCGACCGGACAAATCTCGACGCAGGCCATGCAAGTTCGGCACGACCACAGGGTTTCCATGGCCACCTGACCGGGCGCCTTGCCGTGAATGTCGAGTTCGGCGGCCGCCGGCACGGCTCCGGACTCGAGCGTGGCCTGCGCAAATTCTCTCAGGCTCAGTATCACGTCGCGAGGCGACAGCGGCGCGCCGACCGCGCGCGCGGGGCACGCTTCGTGGCAGCGGCCGCACTTGGTGCAGGCATCGAGATTCAGCAGCTGCTTCCAATTGAAATCGGTGATTTTCGCGGCGCCCGCCTCCGCCTGCGACTTGGGGATGAGCGGCAGCCGCTGCGCCGCCAGCGGGTCGCGCACCATCAACGAGGCCGCCGCCGTGAATATGTGTTTCACTTTGGTGCGTGGGATCAGCGCGATGAGCGCGAGCGCAATCAGGCCGTGAAACCACCACAATCCATGCCGCAGCACCGCGCCGCCCTGCTGTCCCAGCCCCACGGCCCGCAGTCCCTCCGCCACGACCGCGCCCACCGGCGACCACCACCTCGTGTCCCACACCTCCGCGCGGTCCTGCAGCCAAACCAGCCTGGCCGCTTCCAGCACGTAGCCGGTGACGGCAATGATCAGCAGCAGCCACAGGAACGCCCAGTCTTCGCGGCGGTATTGCGGCCGGTTGAAATCCGGATCGCCCGGCACCCGATCGGGTCTGGCATAGTCGAGTTTCGGCAGCCGCATCCAGCCGCGCCGATACATCATGAACACGAGTCCGATTATCAGGGCGACGCCCGCGACATCCAGGACCAGCGAGAACACCAGATAGAACTTACCGTACCAGAAGCGGATGCCGAACAGCGGTTCGAGAATGTCGTATTCCAGCGTGATTGTCGCGGTACCCGCAAACAGCAGCATGAACCCGTAGAAAATCAGGCGATGCGCGGCGCCTGCTCCCCGGTCGCGGCGCGCGACGGTGCGGCCGTTGAGTACCGACACCAGCATCGCGCCGCCGCGGCTCCACAGCCCGCCCTCGAGTGTGAGCGCCGCGCCGCGGCGATACTTGCGGATCTGCACGTACACGCCGTAGCAGAAAACCGCGATCGCCGTGTAGCCGAGCACGTAGAAGAGCCGCACCTCGGCTGCTCCGAACGCCTCGAACAGGATCCGAGTGACGGCATCGGTGCGGCTCACTCGGGATTGCTCCTATGTCTTGTACTCGAGCTCAAACTTTCCGCCGGGCATGTGCGACGCGCCCCAGACCGCCACTTCGCGTTTGTAGGGCAGCGGCAGCTGTGCGCGCTTCTCTTCGATTTCGCGCGCCAGCCGGTGGCCGGAGAACGTCGCGTCGGCAATGAGGCGCGGCGCTTCGGCGTCGCCGATCAAGTACACGTCCTTGACGCCGTTCTTTTGCCACTCTCCGTGGCGGGCCTTGAGTTCGGTGTACAGGCTGTTGTTCGAATGCCGGCCGGTGACCAGCACCAAGGAGTCGAATTCCACCCAGCGCTGGCTCTTGTTGACCTCGCGCGGCAGGTGGCCGCGGCCGCGATAGGTGCGCTTGGAGCCGTCGCCGAAAATGTCGTACACCTCCAGACGCCCCTTTTCGATGCGTGAACCAAAGGCGTTGTGAATCTCCTTGATGTGCAGCTCGTGCATGCGCCGCATCATGTTCGGATACTCGAGCGTGAAGTGCATGTAATTGGCGAGATGCACGCCCGTGACCACCGTGACGTCGTGTCCGGCGACCGCCAGCTTTTCCGCGAGGCTCGGCGCCATGAAGTACGTGTCGGCATTCAAGATCACGACGCGCTTGCCGATGGCCTTCTTGCCCTCGAGCACCTGCTCCGGCGTGAGCTGATCGGCTTTGGAGGCGTCCGCCCCCGGAATCGGGTCATGGCTCAAGCAATTGACGCCATCGGTATTCCACGAGGAGCCCGTGGCGATGACGATCTTCTCCGCGCCGTAGGTAAGAGCGGTTTCGGCGGTCATCGGCTTCTGGCCGAGTGCGACCTGGGCTTGCTTGTTCTTTTTCACCAGCTTGTTGATCTGCAGCTCGCGGTAGTCGCGGTGGTAGCCCCACTCGCCGAGCCCGGGCAGCGTGACGACGGAATTCAAATGACCGCCGATCTTGGCCGCCGTGTCGTAGAGATGCACGGTATAGCCGCGCTCCAGCAGCACGCGGGCGCACTCGGAGCCTGAGGGTCCGGCGCCGATCACCAGGACGGAGTCGTCGGAGCCGCGCTTCGGGAATTTTTCCGGATGCCAGCCGCGCCGGTATTCCTCGCCCGCGGTGGCGTTCTGCGTGCAGATCATCGGCGGCCCGCCGATTTCCCAGCGCGAAATGCACACATTGCAGCCGATGCAGACGCGAATGTCGTCGTAGCGGCCTTCCTCGATCTTTTTCGGCAGCCAGGGGTCGGAAATGGACGGCCGCGCCGCGCCGATGATGTCGGCGATGCCCTTGGTCACGATCTCGGTCATCTTTTCCGGATCGGTGAAACGGCCCACGCCGAGCACCGGCTTCTTGGCCACCTGCTTGACGAAGCGCGTCCACGGCACCTGGTGGCCCTGCTGGTAGAACCGGGACGGACCGGCGTCCTCACCCCACTCGGCAATGTCGCCGACATCGACGTCCCATAGATCGACCAGCGGATCGGCCAGGGCGATGAATTTCATGCCGTCGTTTTCGATTTCGACTCCCGATTCGCCATACAGGGTGTCGACGGCGAAGCGCGTGGCGATGGCGCAGTCGCTGCCGACGGCGCGCCGCACCTTTTCCAAGGATTCGAGCCAGAAGCGTGCGCGATTTTCCAGCGAGCCGCCGTACCCGTCCTTGCGCTTGTTGTAGTAGGGCGAGAGGAACTGCAGCGGTAGGTAGGAGTGCGCGCCGTAGACATAGACGATGTCGAAACCCGCGTCGCGAGAGCGCAGCGCCGCGTCCACGTAGTACTGCTGAACCGTGGCGATGTCGTCCAAGTCCATTTCCTTGCAGTACGTGAGCGTCTCGAATTCCGAGGCGTACTGGCTCGGGCCCCGCGGCGTCGCGCGCGACTCCATGCAAGGCGCATGCGACGCGCCGTACCAAAGCTCGACCCCCGCCAGGGAGCCGAAATGATGAATGTGATCGGTCATGGCGCGCAGGTTCCGCACATCTCCCGCATCCCAGATGCGCGCCGACAGGCGATGCGTGTCGTCCGATTCGGGGTGAATCGAACAATACTCGGTATTGATTCCCGCCCAGCCGCCCTCGGCCTTGAGCGATCGGTGCGCTGCCTGGAAGCCCGGCTTGTCGGAGCCGGCGCCGATGCAATGCGGCACCTGATAGAACCGGTTGCGCAGCGTCTTCGGGCCGATTTTGATCGGCTGAAAAAGGATGTCGTGTTTTGGGTCGCGCGCCATGTTCTTATCCTCTTGATGTGAAGCGGTTGATTATCCGGGAGGGACTCGCCCCCCCGAGGCGAGGATCCCGTATCATATTCTCGATCGAACGGCGCTGGCCAGGTAACCGCTGCGCCGCGCAAAGCGTGGGGCGGTCGGAGGGCCATGCGCGGGCATCCGAAATAAATAACATGCCAGTTACTGTAGTGCAAATTTATTGCATGCAGTGTAAATTGACTCCCAAGCGCATGGAAGCTGCAAAATGCGTGACCCATAGGGAAACAGAAAAGGCCTCGCGTGGCACGTTCATCCAAAAAACCGCTTCCCGCCGTATCGGCGGCCGCCTCGGGCAACGTCGGCCGGCAGCTGGGCGCCGTCGCGCGCAGAGTGCGCGAGAGCCAGGATTTGACGCTGACGGATGTGGCGACCACCGCCGGAATCAGCGCCGGGATGCTCAGCCGATTGGAGACGGGGCATGTCACACCCAGCCTGGAAACCCTGGTCGCCCTGGCGGGCGCGCTCGGCGTGCGGCCGGCGTTGCTGCTGCAGCAAGTGGGCGGGGACGAGGAAGGGGCGCAGCGAGTGCCCGCGGGCCAGGGTCTGGAGGTCGTTCGGCGCGGTACGCGTCGCGGCCACACCTACCATTTGCTGGCCGCCCAGCGGGGACCGCGAAAGTCATTCGAACCCTTTCTCGTGACGCTCACCGACAAGAGCGAGGTGTTCCCGGGCTTTCAACACCCCGGCACCGAATTCATTTACATACTTGCCGGCTCGCTGACCTATCGGCACGGCATCCACAGCTATGCGCTCGGGGCGGGGGATTCGTTGAGTTTCCGCGGCGACGTGCCGCACGGGCCCGAGACCCTGGACAAGGTGCCGATTCGGATGCTGTCCATCATTATCTACGATGAGGACGCGTAAGCCGCTCTCACCGTTCCGCGGCGCTCATCGCTCTGAGCTTGACCTCCATCTTGGCGCCGAAATAGGCCTGTGGGTCGGACGGCGTGACGTGTTCGAGGCGTTCCCGCGCGGCAATGGCCGACTTGGCCGCCTCGAAGGCGCCGCGCAGCGAATGGGCGGTGGGCAACGCATCCCGATAGAACGCCTCGCCGAAATAGGTCAGATCGCGATCGTTCGAACAGCCAAACGAGGTGCGATCGGCCGCCGCCGCGGCAATGACAATGGTCTTCGGGTCGCGTAAGCGGTCGATGAAGCCGCCCGCGTAGCACGCCGAGATGATGATCACACGCCATTGGATGCCGGACTCGCGCAAGGCGTCGGCGAGATCCTCGTCGGTCAAGTCATTGAGCGGCAGTTGCGAGTTGGAGACGATGATTGCGGGATCCTCCGCGCCGTGCGAGGAGATCGACAAGAACAACACGTCCTGGTCCGGATTCATGCGCCTCCCGAGGGCGCGCAGGGCGTATTTCAATCCGGAGACGGTCGCGAGCGGGGCGCGCTCCAAGTCCCATTGATCGTTGATCAATGACACGCTTCTGCCCCCGATGTCGTATCGCTCCGCGAGCACGCGCGACGCCAGCCCCACTTCTTGCGCGAACACTTTCTGCTCGCCGACACCGGCAAAGCCTAAAAAGAAAACCTTCGGGTTGGGTGAAACGTCGCGGCCGACGGCCGCCAGGGCTTGATCGATGCGGCCGGCCTGCCCGAACAAGAGGGCCTCGCCGTCGGCAAAAACGTCGCCGGGTTCCGCCGCTTGCGCTTCGAACGGCGTCCACACATCGGGAATGACATCGAGCGCGGCGGTGAGCGAGCCAAACCCCGCAATGAACGCGAGGCCTGCGCAGGCGGCCGCCCGCTGAGTGCGCCCGGTGATGGCGCGCAATCCGCGCGCCAGGTACAGCAGCGTATGAGCACCGACGACGACGGCCGTGCCGTACAACCATGCGCCGTCGAGATAGGCCGCGATCACGCCCGCAAACAAAACCGGGAGCGGAACGGCGCCCATCGCCAATGTCAGCATGGGTTCGAAGGCCGCCGCGCGAGTCCGCCATTGCAGCAAAGAGGCCAGCCCGAGAATTGCCAGCGCATACCAGGCCAGCAATGGAATTCCGCCGGGGAAAAATTGCGGGTCCGGTTGGGACAGCCAGCGATCGATGGCCACCCAGCCCGCAAGCCACACCGTGCCCAGGATCAGGGCGGCGCGCGTGGGATTGCCGGACGGAGCGGCTCCTACCGGTCTCAAGGTCCACAGGCGCATCAAGGCGGTGGGCCACGCCGGCGGTCGATCGCCGGCGGCTGTTGGCGTCTCGTTCATGGTGGACGTGATGATAACCCACACTATTAGAGCCCCCGGTTGTGCGGTATGTTCTGCGGGAGTCGCGGCGGGCATCGTTCGCACCGAACGGTACGGAGGTTAGGGCCATGGCCTTGTATAAATTGGGCGGCGTTTCCCCGAGCATCGCGGCGAGCGCGTATGTCGCTCCGAGTGCCGCGATCGTCGGCGATGCGGTCCTCGGCGACCACAGCAGCGTGTGGTTTGGCGCGACCCTGCGGGGAGACAACGAGACCATTCGCATCGGCGTCAACAGCAATGTGCAGGACGGGGCGGTCTTGCACACGGATCCCGGTTTCCCCCTGATGGTGGGGGACAATGTTTCCGTCGGCCATCAGGCCATGCTGCACGGCTGCACCATCGGCGAGGGCTCGCTGATCGGAATCCAGGTGGTGGTTCTGAATGCCGCCCAGATCGGCAAGGGCTGTCTCGTCGGCGCCGGCGCCGTCATCACCGAACGCAAGGTATTTGCCGACGGCACCCTCATTCTGGGAGCGCCCGCCAAGGTGGTGCGCGAGCTGACGGCCGAGGAGCGGGAGAATCTTCTGAAAGTTGCCGCCATCTACGCGGCGCGCGGCGCTTATTATCGCACCCATTTGCGGTTGATCGCGGAGACCTAGAACATGGAGAAATGCATGTCGAATGACAACGATCGAGAACTGAGCAGACGGGAATTCGTGCAAGGGACGGTGTCGGGCCTGGCCTTGGGCTTGGCTCCGGCGGCGGTGCTTGCCGCAGCGGCAATGGATGCGGAGAAGGCCGCCGTTTTGGCGCAGATTCCCAAGATGCATGCGGAGAATCTGAAGCGGCTGCAAGAGTGGATTGCGTTGCCGTCGATTGCGGCGGAGAACCGCAATTTTCCGCAAGGGGCGGATTACATGGCCAAGCTCGCTCGTGACGCCGGGTTTACGGGCGTGAAGCTCATACCGACTTCCGGCAAGCCCGGGGTGTTCGGCAAGCTCGACGCCGGCGCGCGGACGACGATGGCGCTCTACTTCATGTACGACGTGAAGCAGTTCGTGCCTGAGGAGTGGAGTTCCCCGCCCCTCGAGGCGCGGCTCGTGCAAAAAGCGGGCCTCGGCACCGTGTGCATGGGACGCGGCGCGGTCAATCAAAAGGGCCCTGAGAACTCTTTCTTGAGCGCACTGATGGCGTTCAAGGCGGCAGGTAAAAAATTGCCGGTGAATCTGCTGCTGGTGTGCGAGGGCGAGGAGGAGATTGCCTCGCCGCATTTTCGCGAGGTGATCACCCATCCCGACGTGACTCCGGAGCTCAAGCGATGCGCCGGCGTCTTCATGCCGGAAGCGGGGCAGGATCGCGACGGCGGGGTGCAGGTTTCACTGGGCGCAAAGGGCGTCGTGGAACTGGAGCTGATATCGAGCGGGGAGAAGTGGGGTCGAGGGCCGGCGAAAGACGTGCATTCGAGTCTCGAGGCGCAAGTGGATTCGCCGACCTGGCACCTCGTGCAGGCGTTGAACACCTTGGTGGAGAAGGACGGTCACACGCCTGCCGTGGAGGGTTTCTTCGACCTGGCGAAGCCGTTGACCGCGGCACAGGAACAGATGATCAAGGATCGCGCGGCGAAGACCGCCGAGGCCACGGTAAAGCAAACCCTCGGCGTGCAGCGCTGGGTTCACGACAAGAATTGGCTTGACTCGTTGATGCTGTTGGAATCGCGCCCGACGATCAATATCGAAGGCCTCGTGGCGGGTTACACCGGGCCCGGCGGGAAGACGGTGCTGCCGCACAAGGCCGTGGCCAAGATCGACATGCGGTTGGTGCCGGATATGACGGCGACGGACACTCTGGCCAAGCTCAAGGCGCACCTGGCCAAGCGCGGGTTCGCGGATATAGAAGTCAATATGAGCGGCGGCTACGATCCCACCCAAACCGATCGTGACAGCAAACTGATCCAGACGCAGCTGGCGACGTATCGCAAGCTCGGGTTGGATCCGCAGTTGTGGCCGCGCTCGGCGGGTTCCTGGCCGGGCTATGTATTTACGGATGCGCCGCTGAAATTAGCGGCGGGGCATTTTGGATTGGGTCACGGCACGGGCGCCCACGCGCCGGATGAGTACTATCTGATCGAGTCGACCAATCCGAAGGTGCAGGGCCTGGACGGAGCCATTGCCTCGTTCGTGGAATATTTGTACGCGCTGGCGTAGGGGATCGTCGAACGGGCCGATGGGCGTAGCGCCTCATTGCGCCGGTTTGTCGCCCGGATTCGTTGCGGTCTTGTTGGCGTTTTTTTCGCCCTTGACCGCTTCCTTGGTCTTCGCCGCGCCGCGCTTTGCGGCGGCGGCGACCTTTTGGGCTCCCTGCTTGGAGGCGTCTGCCACCTCGTGGCCGATCTCTTTGGCCGCCACCGCCACGTGATGCGCCCCCTCCTTCGCCGCTTTCGCCACGGCCTTGGCGTCGCGCTTCACGACAGCACCCACCGCCTTGGCGTCCGCTGACACCGTCGCCCCCACGCCGGCGGGCGGGTCGTCCGCCGCGCGCAGCATCGACGCGGAAGCGAGCGCCAGACCGAGCAGGACGAATCCGGGAAAATGCCTGGTCATGATTTTCATTTGCCTTCTCGCTAGCTGAACACGCCGCCGTATTTCTCTCGCAGAACCGTTTTCTGTACTTTACCCGTGCCTCCCACCGGCAGCGAATCGAGAAAAATGACTTCATCCGGCACGCACAGGCGGGCCACTTGTCCGGACAAAAATTTCAGCATTTCATCCCGCTCAATGACCTGTCCCGGTTTGCACACGACGAATAACAGCGGTCTTTCCTGCCATTTCGGATGCTTGACGCCAATGACTGCGGCTGCCGCCACCGCGGGATGGCTGGTGGCGGCATTTTCCAGGTCGATCGAACTGACCCATTCGCCGCCGGTCTTGATGAGATCCTTGACGCGGTCTTTGATCTGCATGATGCCGCGTGCATCGATGGTGGCAATGTCGCCGGTGGGGAACCACCCGTCGACCAAGGCGGAGGTGCCGCTTTTGTAATACTCGCGCACGATCCACGGACCGCGCACCATCAACTCGCCTTGCGAGCTTCCGTCGCGCGGCAGCGTAGCGCCGTGTTCGTCCACCACTTTGATTTCCACGCCGAACACCGATTTTCCCTGCCGGGCGATGATCGAGTGCCGCTCTTCCGCCGGCAACGTCAACTCCTCCGAATCGAGCCCGCTCAAGGTCGCCACCGCGACGGTCTCGGTCATTCCCCAACCCTGCCGTACATCGATTCCGTAGCGATCGCTGAGCGTTGCGATCAACGCGCGCGGCATGGCCGACCCGCCTGTGACGATGCGTTGCAGGGTCGAGAAGCGCAATTCGTGGCGCTCGAGATGCTGCACCAGCCCCAGCCATATGGTAGGGACGCCGGCACTGACGGTGACGCGTTCGGTTTCCATCATTTCGTACAATGCGGCGCCGTCCAAACGGGGGCCGGGCAGCACCAGTTTCGCGCCGCCGATCAAGGCGGCATACGGCAAGCACCAGGCATTGACATGGAACATGGGCACGATCGGCAAAATGACCTCTCTCGGAGAGACCGACAATAGTCCGGGCGCACAGATCATCATGGCGTTCAGCACCATCGACCGATGTGAAAACATCGCACCCTTGGGATTTCCGGTCGTGCCGGAGGTGTAGCAAAGCGCGGCGCCGGCATGTTCGTCGAATTCAGGCCATTCAAACTGCGCGGGATGCGAGGCAATCAATTCCTCGTAGCAACACAGGTTGGGCAGCCCCTCGATGTCGGGCATGTGTGCCGCGTCGCTCAAAGCGACCCAGTGAGCGACATTCGGGCAGTGCGGAGCGATTCCCCTGATCAGCGGCGCGAAGGTGGCGTCGAACAGCACCGCCCGATCCTCGGCATGGTTGATGATGTAGATCAACTGGTCGGGATGCAGGCGCGGATTGCAGGTATGGATCACCAAGCCGCTGCCGGAAATCGCGTAGTAGGCTTCCAGGTGGCGATGATTGTTCCAGGCAATGGTTCCGACCGCCGCACCGGCATCCAACCCTAAGCGGCGCAGCGCTCCGGCCAGGCGTCGAACGCGCGCGGCGCATGCGGCATAGGTGTAGCGAAACACCGGGCCATGCGTTTCCCGCGAAACGATGGGTGTTTCGCCAAATTGCGCCGCCGCATGCTCGATGATGCCCGAGATCATCAGAGGCCGATCCATCATCAGTCCAGGCTGGAACATCACTGGTTCTCCCGTGCATCCACTGAGCTCGCCTCGAGCCTGCAGAGGCTTGTCGAGCAGCTCGTAACCCGCGCGCCGGCGAAAGCCGTGCCGTTGATAAAAGAGGCGCGCACGTTCATTGTCGACTCCCAGCTGCAGCTGCAGCCGCACCAGGCCTCGCTCCCCCAGACTGCGTTCGGCCTGCGACACGAGTTGCGAACCGACGCCCGCGGAGCGCACGTCATGAGATACGAATAGTTCATCAATCTCCGCCATCAAGCCGCCATGCTCGAGACTGAATACGAAGACGGCTAAAAGATAACCGCACAATCGGCCGTCGATCTCCGCCACCCAGCATGCGCCGCGCTGCGGTTCCGCGAGCAAGTGGCCCAGCAGCATCTCTGTGCGCGGCCGATCGAACCCGTCGATGGATTCAAATTCCCAGTAGCGCTGCGCCAGCGACGCCAAGTCCGCGATGTCGGCCATGGCGGCGGGACGGATCAACATTCACTTGTCCACAGATTTGGCCGGCGGCTGTGCGGCCGCACCCTCTTGCTCGCGATAGGCCAGCCAGCTTTGGTCGACCAGGTAGGCATGGATGTTCTCGACGTCCTTCTCGCTCAAGATATCGTCGAAACGCTCCATGCCCGCGGGCGCGAGCACACCCTTCAATACGATGTCCTTGAAGCTGGCATGCAGGCCGTCGTTGAGTCTGCGAAGGTCCGGTGTGCTGCTCGGGCCGAGTACATGGCAGCGCGAACATTCTTCGACGAATTTGAGCTCGCCGGCGTCGATCTGCGCTTGGCTCGCGCTCTGCATCGGCGGCTTGGCAAGAGGCTGCTCCACGCGCGGCGCCGGCGTCGGGACCGCGCCGCCGCCTAATTTGAAGGCGATGATGCGGTTGGTATTTTGATATTTGAGGGCGGCGCTGCTCGGCGGGATGGGGCCCACCGTGATCGCGGCTCCGCCGTAGCCCGCTTGGATGGCCACGAACTGCTCGCCGTTGACGGAGTAGGTCATGGGTGCCGCCATGAGATGGCTGCCCGTCTTGATCACCTTCAAAACTTTTCCGGTGTCGGCAGCATAGACCCAGAGTTCGCCGCTGCCGCGTCCCTGGAACACCAAGTTCCCGGCCGTCGACATCACGCCGCCGTCGTAGCCGCGAATCCCGGAGGACGTCTCGTGCTCCCAGACGGTTTTCTGCGCCAGCGGATCCCAGGCGCGCAGCAATTCCCGCACCGGCTTCACCGTGCGCGCCGCTTTGATCGCCTGCAGGTCGGGCACCGGCCCATACAGTTTTTTCAAGGCCGCGGCGTCGTAGGTGTCGTCCGGAAAGATGCCCTGCACCGAAAAGAACCCGTCGAGGTATTTCATGGTGCCGCCGTTGTGCAGCATATCGATCCATACCGCAGAGACATCGATGACGGGGATGTAAACCAAGTGCGTTTGCGCACTGTAGGACATGGGATTCCAGGTGTGTGCGCCCGCCCACGAAGGGTATACATTCTTGGGTGACGCATACCAATCGGCCGCCGGGCTCACAACCGGCCGTCCGGTCTTCATGTCCACATGAGAGGCCCAGTTCACATAGGTAAATTTCTTGGCCGAGAGCAGTTTGCCGGTCTTGCGATCGAGGACGTAGAAGAAGCCGTTTTTCGAGGCCTGCATGATGACCGGACGAGAGGCGCCGTCGATATTCAAGTCGGCGAGAATCAACTTCTGCACGGAGTCATAGTCCCAACTGTCGCGGGGGGTGGTCTGGTAGTACCACGCCATGCGCCCGGTCGTCGCATCGACAGCAAGTATGGACGCGGTGAACAAGCTGTCGAGTTTCGCCGGTCCGAGCTCGCGCAGGTCATAGGGCGCCGCATTGGCCGTGCCGAAATAAACCAAGTTCAGCGCCGCATCGTAGGCAAATCCGTCCCATGCCGTTCCGCCGCCGCGCAATTCCGGTTTACGATGCGGATCCCAGGTCTTGTCGGCCTGCGCCAGTTCCGGATTTTCATACGGTTGCCCGACGGCGGGGGGCACGGTGTAGAAACGCCACTTGAGGGCGCCGGTGTCCAGATCATAGGCCGACACGTAGCCGCGCACGGCGGTGTGGCCCATGTCGGCGCCGCCGTTGCCGATCACCACGACCGAGCCCGCGATTTGCGGCGCTCCCGTGCTGGAGTAAGGCAGAGTGCGATCGGTGATGGTGTCGGCTTCCCAGATTTTCTTGCCGGTGGCGGCGCTCAGCGCATGCAGGCGTCCGTCAACCGATGCCACATAGACCTTGCCCTTCCACACGGCCACACCGCGGTTGACCAAGTCGCAGCACGGGTGTCTGCCGAAGAAGTAATCGGGCTTCGGGTCATAGCGCCACCGCTCCTTGCCCGTGGCGGCATCCACCGCGTACACGTAGCCCCAGGTTCCAGAGGTGTACATGATCCCGTCGATCACGACGGGTGTCGCTTCCTGGCCGCGCATCGGACTACCGAGGTCGTACTGCCAGGAAAAACCCAGCCTCTTGACGTTCTTTTCGTCGATGCTCGACAGCGGCGAGTAGTAGCTCCCATCCTTATCGCGGCCGCCGGTGAACCAGTTCTGCGGCTCCTGGTCCGCCGCCAGCAATCGCGCGGCGTCGAGGCTGCCGGGCGCCTGCGGCGGAGTCCCGGCACGCGTCTGCGTTTGAGTCATCGACACGGCCAGCGCCAGCGCTAGAATCAGCGCGAGCCTGGTAGGTGATGGCCGCCTGCGGCGCGCGCCGACTCTGGGAATTTGGCATCTGTGCAAAATTGATACTCCTGCAGGGGCCGGCCGATGATGCCCGAAACCATGCGATTTTAGGAATCGATAATTCCCAGGGCGAAGCCGATGGCACCGGCCGCCGCCTTCATTTTCGACTTCGATAGATGCGTGATCGGTGCGCTGATGTTCGCCTTCGGCACTGTCTGAAGATTGTCGAAGTTGGCGGCGCAGATGTCCGGCAGGCCATCATCCTTCGTGAGCACCACCTCGGTGGGAATGCTCCTGATAATCGACGTAATGGGCGCAATGGTGAGGCTATTGAGCACGGATATTGCCGAGTCGCGCGTCAAGATCAACACGGGGCGTCTCTTGTCAGGGGCCGGGAACGCATACCAGCAAACATCGCCGCGCTTCACTACACGCCCCAGTCTTGCTGGTCAATCCACGCATCGAATTCACCCGGCGCGGCCGGAAGTCTGGCGTAACCATCGGAATGACGCGCCTCCAGACCACTGATCCGCTCGCGCCGCAGTTCTGCTTCGAGTGCAGTGCGGATCAAGGCCGAGCGGGTGGTCTTGCGCAGGCGAGTCAGCTTGTCGACCGCCTTCAACAGATGCGGCTCGATGGTCATTTGGATGGTTTTCATCGACGCGAATTCCAATGTGGATAGCTATCCACATTATAATCCACAGTGTCATGCACGGCCAGCCGCACGCGGGTAACGACGAGTCGCAACGCACCGATGATGGGCGCCGGCGGCGGCGAGCTCATCGCGGGCTGCTCCCACGCCTCACTGCGATGCAGGCGAGCGGTAAATCCGGTTCTGCCGCCAGATCGACTTGATCGATCCTGCTTGCAGCGGCGGCGCAGGCTGCACGCTGCTGGGCGGCAGGGGGCAAACTCCGTTTGCCCGGTAGCTCAGCGCCGATGCGAGGAGCCCCTCCGCAGGGTCGCCGAGAGCGTGCGTGAAGTCGTCCGCCACCGAACAGCCGGGCACCAAAACTCCCTGGGTGGCGATCGTGTTTTGCGGTGTGAAACCATCCGGATAGTTGCCGAAGTTCTGGGCGTTCACGCCCTGAAACTCAATCGAAAAATAAGTCACCGCGCAATTTTCGGCGGGATAGAACGCGTACGGCTTGCCGCAGGTGGTCGTGCCGATCTGAATGACCTCGACATGGACGCCCCGCAGGCTGTTGATGATGGCTTCACTGGCGGAACAGGTGCTGGCGGTCGTCAGCACGAACACCCGCGGCAGGTTCAAGGTGGGCAGTGCCTGACCAGCCGCCAGCGACGGCGAAAATCCCTGAGTCGTCGCATGAAAGCCGAGCGGCGTGAGGGCGGACTGCGTTACCGGATTCATGGTCGGGTACTTGCTGTTGAACTGATCCAGTTCGAAGGTTTGCCCCGCTGTCGGTGCCGGGCCGGCAATCATGTAGGCGACCTCGCTGGCGATGTCGAGGTAGCCCCCGCCGTTGTAGCGGATGTCGAGAATCAGATCATGCACGCCGGCGCTCTTCAATTGGCCGAACGCCGCAACGAGTTCAGCCTCGGCGGTCGCGATGTGATCATTGAACAGCATGTAGCCTATGACGTCTCCTGCCGCTGTCGGGATCGACCGCACATTCTGCACCGGTGTTTCGGTGATGTCGGCCGAGACCAGCGTCACGGTCCGTGGGGTCGCAGCGCCCGCGTCCTGGATCGAGAAGGTGTGGCTCTCGCCGACAGTTTGGGGGCTCAAGCCCGCGTTCAAGGTGTTGATGCTCGTCTGATCACTGGCGTTCACCAAATCGACGCCGTCGATGGTGAGGATCTGCGCTCCCCGCGCGAGATTGGCCGGGGCGCTGGCAGCCGGAGATCCCGGCTGGGTGTAGGAAATTACGACGTCGCGCGGTGGCGTGCCCGAAATGATCACGAAATTCGCGCCGTAACCGGGCTCCATCCCCGACTGCGACAGTGCTTCCCAGGTGGCGGTCGCATAGGTGAAATGGAACCTGTCTTTCGGCTTGCCGGAGGCCGTGGTCGCCGTGGTCTTCAGCACGTTGAAATACGCCAGGTCGGTCGCAAAACCGGCTGGGTCTTGATCCGGAACCTCGCTGAACCACAGGTACAGATCGTTGGTCCACGACCGCAGCCAGTTCTTTTCGTCGAGCGCGGTGCCTTGGCGGTCCGGGTAGGCCATCCCGGTCTTCGGATCAATGCCGGTTCGCGGGCTCGCGCACAGGGCGGCGAACCTCGACTCGGGTAAAAACTGACCCTGGACCCACCCTGATGTGGTGGACCCGCCGCCGGTCAAGGTGCTGCCGCCGCCACCACCGCCACCGCAGGCGTGAAGGAGCGCCACGGATGGAATCAACGCAAGCGCTGATAAGGCTCTTGCCCGGGATCGTTCGGCGGCTTTGGCAGGGAGCAAAACGGCCGATTTTGGGCGTCGAAGGCATTGCACAATACGCAAATGATTTGCTCCACAGTTAAATGTTCGATTATATTCGCGCATGGTAATCCCGCTCCTAAATCCGTGCCGCGCCAGCGAATTCCCCAAGGAGCTAAGCCCGCATGCCCTATCGCTTACTTCGTTTTGGCCTTTCGCGCAAGCATCCTGAACCGCGTATGTTCACGCGGCACGACTCGTTGAAAACGGGTTATGACGTGGTCATCATCGGGGCGGGCGGCCACGGTCTGGCGGCTGCGTATTACTTGACGCGCGACCACGGCATTCGCAATGTGGCGGTACTGGAGAAGGGCTATCTCGGCGGCGGCAATACCGGCCGCAACACGACGATCATTCGCTCGAACTACCTCACCCCCGAAGGGGTCAAGTTCTACGACGAGAGCGTTCGTCTGTGGCAGGATCTCGGCGCCGATTTCGATCTGAATTTGTTCTATTCCACGCGCGGCCATTACACCCTCGCGCACACGGACTCGGCGATGCGCACGATGCGGTGGCGGGCGGAGGTCAACAAGCATTACGGCGTGCGCTCCGAAGCCGTCGATGCGGCCTTCGTCAAGCGCGGCATTCCGTCGATCGATTTGAGCTGCGGCGGCCATGCGCCGATTCTCGGCGCCTTGTTCCATGAACCGGGTGCCATAGCGCGCCATGACGCGGTGGCGTGGGGGTATGGACGCGGCGCCGACCGGCGCGGCGTGGAGATTCACCAGCAGACCGAGGTCACCGGAATTCGCTTGCAAGGCGGCCGCGTGGCAGGCGTCGACACCACCCGCGGGTCCATCGCCACCTCGAAGGTGCTGTGCGCCGTTGCCGGATTCACGCCGCGAATTCTCGACATGGTGGACCTGCACACGCCGATCTACGTGCATCCGCTGCAAGCCATGGTTTCGGAGCCGGTGAAGCCCTGGCTCGATCCCATCATCGTGTCGGGCTCGCTGCACGTCTATGTGTCGCAATCCGCGCGCGGCGAACTGGTGATGGGCGCATCGCTCGATCCCTACGAGTTGCATGCCACGCGGCCGACGCTGGATTTCGTCGAAGGCCTGGCCTCGCACATGCTGGATATGTTTCCGTTTCTGGGCGAGGTCAAGGTGAACCGCCAATGGGCGGGGCTCGCCGACATGACGCCGGATTTCGCGCCCATCATGGGATTGACGCCCGTCGAGGGATTCTATCTGGATGCGGGGTGGGGCACCTGGGGCTTCAAAGCGACCCCGGTATGCGGCAAGACCATGAGTCACACCGTGGCGACGGGGCGCAATCATCCGTTGATCGAGGGGTTTGGCTTCGATCGCTTCGCGCGCTACCGGCTCACCGGTGAAAAGGGCGCGGCGTCGGTGGGCCACTGATGAAGATTCTGGTGTGCCCATTGAACGGTCCGCGTCCGGTGACGGAATTCGCGTATGGCGGCGAGGTCCGCCACAGCCCCGACCCGGATACCTGCAGCGACGCGGAGTGGAGCAATTACGTGTTCAATCGCTCCGGCTCGCCTCAGCCCAAGTACGAATGGTGGTGCCATATCGCCTCCGGCTTCTGGTTCGTGGTGTTGCGTGACACCATGCGCGACGTGGTCATCGCCACTTATCCGGCGGAAGAAGTACGCCGCGGATTGGCGGCGCCCGCCTCATCTGCAGGCGCCAAGGTATGATGTACCGCATCGAAGCGCGTGCCGCGGAGTGGATCGACCGCTCCGCGCCGCTGCGTTTCAGTTTCGAAGGCCGCGAATATCAGGGATATTCGGGCGACACTATTTCTTCGGCGCTGGCTGCCGCCGGCGTGCCGTACCTGGCGCGCAGCTTCAAGTACCATCGGCCGCGCAGCATCCTGTCGTTCGCCAATCACGACAGCAATACCCTGTTCCAGGTCGACGGCGTGCCGAACGTCCGCGGCGACGTGACCTTGCTGCGCGAAGGCATGCGAGTGTCGGCGGTCAATACCTTCGGCGGTCTGACCCGCGACCGGGCTCGGGTGCTGGATCGCTTCGCGCCGCTGTTGCCGGTGGGGTTCTATTACAAGGCATTTCATTCCAAACGCTGGTTTCCGCGCTGGGAACGAATGTTCCGCACTCTCACGGGATTGGGCCAGGTGCGGCCGGGCTCGGCACGGCAGGCGACGCCGAAGCGCTATGGATTTTGCGATGTGCTGGTGATCGGCGCGGGTCCGAGCGGTGTGGCGGCCGCGCTGGCGGCGGCGGAGGCGGGCGCGCAGGTGACGTTGGTCGAGGAATCGCCGCGGCTGTCGGGAAACGGGGCACCGCAGGCATTGGTGCAGGCGGCGCACGATTCCCCCGCCATCACTTTGTTTCCGGCGACGGTCGCCGCCGGCTATTACGCCGATCACTGGGTCGCACTGGCACACGAGGAGCGCATGACGAAGATGCGCGCGAAGGCCCTGGTGTTCGCCACAGGTGCGATCGGCACGCCGGCGGTGTTCCGCAACAATGATTTGCCGGGCGTGATGCTGGCGTCCGGCGCGGCGCGGCTCCTCGCGCGCCATGGCGTCGCTCCCGGCCGCCGCGTAATCCTTGTCGCCGGCAATCTGGATGCCTACGTGATCTGTCTCGAGCTGAGCTCCCGTGGGGTGTCGATTGCCGCCATCGTCGAGTTGCGCAGCGCGCCGGAGAGCGATGCGGCGGTGTCAGCCTGCGCCGCGCTGGGCATTCCACTGCTGCCGGGCCATGCGCCCTACGAAGCCGTGAGCGGGCCGGACGGCACGGTCGCGGGACTGACGATTGCGCCGCTGAGCGCGGCCGGCCAACTCGATGCGAGCGCCTCGCGGCGCATCGATTGCGATGCGATATTGATGAGCGTCGGATGGACGGCTGCCACCCAGCTATTTCTCCAAGCGGGCGGCAGCACGCGGTTTTCCGAAGAGCTGCAGCAATTCGTGCCCAGAGACCTGCCGCCGGGAATTTTTGCCGCGGGCCGCATGAACGGAGTGTATGACCTCGAATCGCGGCACGCCGATGGCCGGCGCGCGGGGTCGCAGGCCGCGGCGCACGCGGGATTTGGCGTGCCGAGCAGCGCAGTGGTCGCGCGCAGCACCCGCTGTCCCTCGCATCCCTTCCCCATCATCGATCACCCCCGAGCCAAGAATTTCGTCGACTTCGACGAGGACCTGACAGTCAAAGACTTGGAAAACGCCGCGCAGGAAGGATTCGATTCAAGTGAGCTGCTCAAGCGGTACAGTACGGTGGGCATGGGGCCCTCGCAGGGCAAACATTCCAGCATGAACGCGTTGCGCATTCTCGCGCGCTTCCGCGGCTTAAGGGTGGAGCAGCTCGGTCTGACCACGGCTCGGCCCATGTATCATCCGGTGCCGATGAAGCTGCTGGCGGGGCGCAGTTTCTACCCGGAGCGCCGCACGGCCATCGACGCGCAGCATGGCGCGTTGAATGCGGTGTGGATGCCGGCGGGCAATTGGCGAAGACCCGAATACTACGCGGTGTCCGGCGAGTCGCGTGCCCAAAGCATCGACGCGGAGGTTCACGCCGTGCGCAATGCCGTGGGGCTCATCGATGTGGGGACGCTCGGGAAAATAGAGATCCACGGGCCGGACTCGGCCGAGCTCCTCGATCGCGTGTACGCCGGACGATATTCCGATTTGAAGGTCGGCATGACGCGCTATGGCCTGATGCTGGACGAGTCGGGCGTCATCATCGACGACGGCGTCATTGCACGGTTGGGTGCGGAGCACTTTTATTTCACGACGACGACCGGCGGTTCCGCGACCGTGTTTCGCGAACTGCTCCGGCTCAATGCTCTATGGGGGCTCGACTGCGCGTTGGTGAATGTCACCGGACATCGCGCTGCATTCAATTTCGCGGGTCCCTCGAGCCGCGCGATATTGCAGAAGCTGACGGATATCGACCTGCGGGACGAGGCATTTCCCTATCTTGCGGTGCGGACCGGGCACGTCGCCGGCGCCGCGGCCCGCTTGATGCGGGTCGGCTTCGTCGGTGAGCTGGGTTATGAAATCCACGTCGCCTCGGGCCGGGCACCCGGTGTGTGGCAGGCGCTGTTTGGTGCCGGGACGCCGCAGGGCCTGCGCCCCTTCGGCGTGGAAGCGCAGCGTGTGCTGCGCTTGGAAAAAGGCCATTTCATCGTGAGTCAGGACACCGATGGGCTGACCGATCCGTATGAGGCGAATGCCATGTGGGCGGTGGCGCTGAAGAAGCCGTTCTTCATCGGACAGCGAAGCCTGCGCATCCTGCAGGCGCGCGGGCCGCGCCAAAAATTGATGGGCATCGAACTCGCCGCGGCCACGCCCCTGCCCAAGGAATGCCATCTGGTCATCGACCAGGGCGCGATCGCGGGCCGAGTCACCAGCGTGACTCACTCCCGGACGTTGAACAAATCCATCGGACTCGCGATGCTGTCTCCGGACCTGGCGCAGGTGGGGCGCGACATCCACATTCGCATCGACAACGGCGAACTGGTTGCGGCGCGAGTCGCGGCGGCGCCCTTTTACGATCCGAAGAATCTGCGGCAGAAAGCGGCGGGCTCGAGCGCATGAGCGCTCTGGCTCTGAAAGTGCGCGAACAGCGCGATCGGCTGGGCCTCAAGGGCCCGCGGGCGGCCGAATGGTTGGTCGCGCAGAGGATCGTTCTGCCGATGGCCGCCAATACCTGGACACACTCGGAGTACACCGAGGGCACCGATGCGCTGCTGGTGGCGCGCCTCGGCACCGGCGAGTTCTTTCTCGAGGACGGCGCGGCCGGCACGACGCTCAAGCGCCTGTCGCCGGCCCTGGATGAGCCGCCGCCGGGTGTGTATCCGGTGCTGCGCGAGGACTGGGCCTTCCATCTTGGCGGCGAACGCGCCCACGAGGTGCTCGCGCAGGTTTGCAACGTCAATTTCGCGGCGCTGCCGCTCGATTCCCGTCCCTTGATCATGACGCTTATGATTGGGGTCGCGGTGCTCGTCGTGCCGCAGAGCGTCGCGGGCGGTGCGCCAGGTGGGCCGGCCGAGCGTTGTTACCGGATTTGGTGCGATCCGAGTTTCGGCCCCTACCTGAGCGAGTCCGTAGGTAAGGTGGTCGTTGAATGCGGCGGTAGATACACGGGAGTGTCCGGATGAATCAGCAACAAGCAAAAAAATTCTTCGAAGAGCATAAGACCCGCTTTGTCCTCGCGCAGTTCGTGGACATCCATGGCGCCGCGAAAGCCAAGGCGGTGCCCATCGAACATTTGGAGATGGTGCTCACCGACGGAGCGGGCTTCGCCGGCTTCGCCCTGTGGGGCTTCGGCATGGGTCCCGAAGGCCCCGACTACATGGCGGTCGGGGACCTCTCGACGCTGCAGGATATTCCGTGGATGCCGGGGTATGCGCGCATCATTTGCAATGGAGTGGTCAACAAGAAGCCGTATGCCTACTGCTCCCGAGTGACGCTGCAAGCGCAGATCAAGCGCCTCGCCGAACGCGGACTCACCATGTACACGGGCATCGAGCCCGAGTTCATGCTGCTGGCGCGGCGTGCCGACGGCACTTTGGGACCCGCCGATTCCACCGACGAGCTCGATAAGCCCTGCTACGACTACAAGGGCCTGTACCGCAGCCGCGCGGTCCTGGACGAAATGGTGGCGGCGCTTCGCGCCGTGGGCATCGATGTGTATCAAATCGATCACGAGGACGGCAACGGCCAGTTCGAGATCAATTTCACCTATGCCGATGCGCTCAAGTCCGCGGACAACTTTACCTTCGTCAAGATGGCGGCCAGCGAGATCGCCCACAAGCACGGCATGACCGCGACATTCATGCCGAAGCCGTTTCCGAACCGTGCGGGCAGCGGAGCGCATTTCCACGTCTCGCTGGGCTCCGCGACGAAGAAAAACGCGTTCTACGACAAGAACGACAAATCAGGCATGGGTCTGTCGGCCATGGCCTACCACTTCCTGGGCGGAGTGCTGCAGCATGCGCGCGCATTTTGCGCCGTCGCGGCGCCCACGGTGAATTCCTACAAGCGCCTCGTCGTGGGACGCGCCCTGTCGGGCGCCACATGGGCTCCCGCTTACATTACCTATGGCGACAACAACCGTACCGCCTGCGTGCGCATCCCGTACGGGCGCCTGGAGATTCGGCTGCCGGATTCGGGGTGCAATCCGTATCTCGTATCCGCCGCGTTGATTGCCGCCGGACTCGACGGCATCGATCGCAAGCTCGATCCGGGTCCGGCGCAAAACATCAACCTGTACCAGCTGACCCCGGAGGAATTGGCGGCCAAGGGCATAAAGCTGCTGCCGCAGTCGCTCAACGAAGCCATCGACGCGCTCGAATCGGACCCGGTGATCTGCAATGGCTTGGGAAAGGATCTGGCGCAGGAATTCATCCGCTTGAAGCGCATGGAATGGACCGAGTATTCGCGCCACGTGTCCGATTGGGAATCCCGCCGCTATCTTGAATTTTTCTAGGCGAGTGCCTTCAGGAGCCAACCCATGTGTGGAATCGTCGGTCTGCTGGTCAAGAATCCCGCGCTGCGCACCCAACTCGGCGCGCTCATGGTGCCGATGCTGGTGGGCATGACCGAGCGCGGTCCGGATTCCGCCGGGCTCGCCGTGTACACCGCGCCGGTGTCGGATCGGCACCATAAGCTCAGCTTGTACAGCGGCGAGCACGCGGTCGATTGGTCGGAGTTGCTGGCGCGCATCGCCGCCGATTTCGCCCACGCGCACGAAATCTCCACGCATGGCAATCACGCGGTGCTGACCAGCGCGGCCGATCCAGACCAGCTCGTGGCCTGGCTGGGGCGCAATGCCGTGGATGTTGCCGTCCTCTCGGTGGGCCAGTCGATCGATCTTTACAAAGACGTGGGCGCGCCGGCGGATATCGCGGAGCGCTACCGCTTCAAGTCGCTGCGCGGCTCGCATCTGGTGGGGCACACCCGCATGGCGACCGAATCGGCGGTGACGCCGGCGCATGCGCATCCGTTCACCGCCGGCCGCGACTTTTGTCTGGTGCACAACGGCTCGCTGTCCAATCCTCATCTGGTGCGCAAGCGCCTGGAGCCGCTCGGCATAGAGTTTGAAACCGACAACGACACCGAAGCCGCGTGCCGCTTCTTCGAGTGGCGGCTGCGAGAAGGCGACGACCTGAAGACGGCCGTGCAGCGCGGTTTCAGGGAATTGGATGGGTTTTACACCTTCTTGATGGGCACCGATCGGGAACTGCTCATCGTCCGTGACGCCTTCGCGTGCAAACCGGCGGTGGTGGCCGAGACCGACGAGTATGTGGCCATCGCCTCGGAATTCCGGTCGTTGGCGCATCTACCGCATATTGGTCACGCCTCGCTGTTCGAGCCCAAGCCCGAGGAGATCTACTCATGGCGAATCTGAGGCCATTGCCTAATTTGCGCGAATTCGATCTCGCAGGGGGCAGCGTGCGGGACTTGAATTTGTTTCTGCACAAGAGGGCGGCCGGCGAAGGCGTGTCGCAAATCGCGGTAAGAAACCCGGACGGCGCGCATTCGATCGCCTGCGGTCTCGATGCCGACCTCGATGTGCAGATTCACGGCCATGTCGGCTACTACGTGGCGGGCATGAACAAGCACGCCGCGGTCACGGTGCATGGCAATGCCGGTCCGGGCGCCGCCGAGAACATGATGTCCGGCCGCGTGCATATCCGGGGCTTCGCCTCCACCGCGGCGGGTGCCTCCGCGCGCGGCGGTCTGCTGATCATCGACGGCGATGCGTCGTTGCGTTGCGGAATTTCGCTCAAGGGCGCCGACATCGTGGTGGGCGGCAGTGTCGGCAGCTTCTCCGCATTCATGGCCCAAGCGGGCCGCATCGTCATTTGCGGAGACGCCGAGGACGCGCTCGGCGATTCACTGTACGAAGCGGTCATTTACGTGCGCGGCAAGGTCCGCTCCCTGGGCGCCGACGCGCGCTTCGAGCCGATGACCGAGGCCGATCGCGCCGCCCTCAAGAAATTGCTTGCCCAATCCGGCCTGGCTCACGATCCCGCGGACTTCAAGCGCGTGGCCTCGGCCAAGAGTCTCTATCACTGGCACGCCGACGCCAATCAGGAGTATTGACAATGACGGGCCCACAGCTGGAGGAATCGGCCGGTTTCGATCGAGCGACCATTGACTACATTCAGCGCGCGGCGGCGAGCGGTCTGTATGAGATTCGAGGACTGGGCGCGAAACGCCGCGTCCCCAATTTCGACGATCTGTTGTTTCTTGCCGCCTCGCTGTCGCGCTATCCCCTCGAAGGGTATCGGGAACGCTGTTCGACCAAGACCGTGCTCGGCACGCGTTTCGCCACGCGACCGATCGAACTCTCGATCCCGATCACCGTCGCCGGCATGAGCTTCGGCGCACTGTCGGCGCGGGTGAAGGATGCGTTGGGGCGTGCGGCTACCGAGGTGGGCACGTCGACGACCACCGGCGACGGCGGCATGACCACCGAGGAGCGCGCCTCGTCAAAAACTCTGGTTTACCAATGTCTGCCCTCGCGCTATGGCTTCGATCCGGATGACGTGCGGCGCGCGGATGCCATCGAGATCGTCATCGGCCAAGGCGCCAAACCCGGCGGCGGCGGCATGCTTCTCGGGCAGAAGGTCAATCCGCGGGTCGCACGCATGCGCACGCTGCCGGAGGGGGTCGATCAGCGCTCGGCATCGCGGCACCCGGACTGGACGGGACCCGATGACCTAGTGATCAAGATCAAGGAGCTGCGCGAGATCACCGATTGGGAAAAGCCGATCTACGTCAAGGTCGGCGCCACGCGAGTGTTCAACGATGTGAAGCTGGCCGTGCACGCCGGTGCCGATGTCATCGTGGTCGACGGCATGCAGGGAGGTACGGCGGCAACCCAAACGGTGTTCATCGAGCATGTGGGAATTCCCACGCTCGCGGCGCTGCGCCAGGCGGTGGACGCACTGGACGACCTCAACATGCGCGGCACGGTGCAATTGGTGATTTCCGGCGGCATCCGCAGCGGCGCGGACGTGGCCAAGGCGCTCGCCATGGGCGCCGATGCGGTGGCGATCGGGCAGGGGGTGCTGGTGGCCTTGGGCTGCAACAGCGAATCCTATATTGCCGGCGGCCAGCACATCTCCGCGGTCGACGACTACGCGCGCCTCGGCACCGCACCCGGATTCTGTCACCACTGTCATACCGGGAAATGTCCGGTGGGCGTGACGACTCAGGATGCGGCGCTGGAGTTGCGCCTCGATCCTGCGGTGGGCGCCAAGCGGTTGAAGAATTATTTCAAGACCGTGAACATGGAATTAACCACCATCGCGCGCGCCTGCGGCAAGCAGGACGTGCATCATCTCGAGAAGGAAGATCTGGTGGCGCTCACCGTGGAGGCCGCCGCGATGGCGGGCATTCCCCTGGCAGGAACGTCGTGGATACCGGGGCAGAGGGGGAATTCGGTGTAGCCCACCGACATAGGGGGCGCCGAGTCAAGCACCCGCTTCAGAGTTCAGCGGCTCGAGCGTATCGGGGGAGCGCAAAATGTCGGCCCATCGGGCGAGCGCTCTCTGCAACGTGAAATTGTCGATATACAGCCGATAGCCGTTCCACCCCATCGACTCGCGGCGCGTGCAATCGGACTTGAGTTCCGCGATCTGCCGCTTCAGCTCCGGAGCATCTCCGACGGCAACCGCGACACCCGCGCGCGCCGGGCCGATCAACCGCGCAATTTCGCCGTTTTGATCGCCGATAAAGATGATGGGGCGGGCCGAAGCTAAAATGCCGTAAAGTTTGCTCGGCACGATCAATCCTTCGAGGGCCGGCAGCAGGCTCACCCAATGCACGTCGGCAGCAGCTAAGCTGTCGAGCGAAGAAGCGCGCGGTTGGTGGGGCAGAAACTGAAAATTATCCAGGCCCCGGCGATTCACGGCTTGCCGAAGAGCGAGCATGCCTGCGCCGCCTCCGATCATGAGAAACACGATGTCTCTGTCTTCCCTCAGCAAGGAGGCGGCGTCGAGCAGGGTTTGGAACTCGTGCGCACGACCAAGATTTCCCGAGTAGCCGACGATAAATTTTCCCGCCAACCCGAATGCGGCGCGAAGCGCGCTTTCCGCCGCCGTCTTTGGGGGCCCTGCATCCCTATCCGCCCAGTTTTCGATCACGCATATATTTGCCGCGGGAATGCCGCGCCGGGCGAGAAACTCGCGCACTCGCTCGCCCAGAACAATGTTCCTGGCGGCGCCGCGCAGAGTCGAATCGCGCAGCTTGCGCACAAACTGGTCAATCCACCGGGGCAGGGGATTATTTCCCAGGCGCGATGCCGATTCCGGAAAGATGTCCTGCAGCCAATTCATGAGATGAGCGCCCTTGATCTTTGCCGCAGCCATCGCGATGATGGATATTAGCGGCGGATCGGTTTTTGCCACCACCGTGTCACCGCGACTCAGCATTTTCAGAAGGGTCCACGCACTCGACAGATAAAAGGAGAGGTGATCGAGTGCGCGGCCGCTCAGCCGATCTCGGCCAAAGCGTGTCGTCCAGACCCGGTGCACGATCACACCGTTAATCGTCTCCAAGGGCATCAAGTCCGCTCGAGCGTTGTTGTAAAGCTGGCGCGAGCAGAGGATGTGAACAGGAAAACCGCGTTGTGCGAGGCCGAAGCTCAAATCCGACAGCATTTGGCTGGTTGCCGACTGATCGGGAAAGAAGTAACGATTGACGAAAATCACTTTGGACATTGCGGACGCCTCATTTGCGACGTGAGCGGCCCGCCGCCATTGACCACGACTTGCGAGGGGCCATGCCAAATAATTATTTTCCGTGGGGACGCCGCTTGGGTGCGCTGAGCCGGCTCTGGATCCGCTGCCGGAAATCGCGGGGCGGCCATCGTGATCGGTAGGATCCGTGGCCCCGCGGTGCAGTCCTGCGCCATTACCTGAATTGTCACGCGCGCAGGCCGGTCGGCCACATTAGGGAAGAGAAAGCGCTCCCAAGCGATTGAAAATCTCCAATTGAGCAAACGCCAGACTCTGCGCAAAGGCCTTCGCAGCAGTTCGACTCCCGTTAGTAGCCACCACGCTGCGCCTCCCACCGAAACGATTCCATAAACATTTTCGTTATCGACAACCCCGGTCAGCCCTACGAGACCAATAATTAAAGTACAAGTCGCCAGGATCAGTGAGAGAAGAGCTGGGCCGCTGTCGTAGGTCTCCCGCCTGATTATTGGAGAGGTAGGACTAATGGCGCGCAAGAGTCGCAATACATCTTCATCTGCCGCATTACTCTCGAACATGAGATCGCGCAGCGTAGTTTGCAGCACCCTTTGAATGGGGCGCACCGTCACTTTCCCCGGCGCAAATATTCCAGCAACTTCACGATTTCTACCATGGAGTTTGCGGGTGGCAGATTTCGAATAATCGAGGGAAATATTCGAAGAATCAAATTGTCCCGCCGAAGCTTGCGGACTTCATTTATTGGCAATGCAATAAACACTTGAGCAACCGAGCTTCCGCCGGCAACGTACGGGTTCTTCATGCAATACCCGACGAAAAGCACCAATAATCCGACGCAAAACAACGCAAGAGCCATACCGATCATCAAGCGCTCCGCTCGCCTGTTGTCGGTGAGTGCCTGGTCGACCCGAGCGTTTATTGCGTTGAGGTCCACCGAATTTCCTCGGACGTGACCCGTCTATATGCGTATATAGCCTCATTTGTGCAATCCGAGGATAAGGAATTTACCCGACAATGAATTTGGTATTTACCTGATGAATACGCGGCATATCATCTCATCGGTCCAATTCGGACACCGGGAGGAATGACCGCACATGCGCGCTCTGCTTGCCCTCACCTCCGACGCCGGTCGGAGAACGTGCGGGTACGGGTACTCCCCGCGCGGGCGCTCGGCGGCGCGGTAGGGCTTTGCGTACGCGGGCTCGGGACCCGGCTACATGAAGAACTGCTCCGACACGATCTTCCCATCCTTGACTTCGTAGGCGCAGATTTCCTCGAGTTTCACGCGCCCGCGTCCCTTCATCGTGACATCCATCGTCAGCGTGAGGGCGATGGCATTGCCGGTGACCAGGGGTGCGGAAGCGCTGCATCCATGGAATTGCTCCACCATTGATCCGAACTTGTGGCCCTTCTCGATGATTGCGCGCAGCCCCTTGGTCTCCTTGGGGAAGTCGGGTGTCTCGCGAGGTTCGATGCTGACGGCGTCCTCGGCGAATAGCTCCTTCTGCGCGGCTTCGAACTGGCCTTGGCGGCAAAGTTCGGTGAGGCGGATGGCGATTTGTTGCGTGTTCATGACGGTGTTCCTTTGTCGTGGAAATGGTTGACGTCAGGCCTGGCTGCCCTCAACGGGTCTTTTTTTACGCCAAATCGAGGCAGATTGCGATAGCGATCCAACCCCTCTCATCCGGCCCGCAGGCGGGCGAAGGCCTCAGCAATCCGCAGCGGCGCGTGCCGCCTGGCGTACATCCGCTCCATATAATCTTGCAGCGGCGGGAATGCATCCAGCAGCTGCACCTCGTTTGCCCAGTCGAGAGTGTAGGCGAGCACGAAATCGGCGACCGTCACCGTATTTCCGATCAGGAACTGCCGCCCGCGCATGTGTGCATCGAGCACGCCCGCCATCGCCGTGAATTCCTCGCGGGCGAGCGCCACGTCACCCGGCAGCCGCTTGCTCTCCGGGTATAGCCTCGTATGGCGCGTGATGCGCCACAGCGGCTGTTCCAATTCGGTCGCGGTAAACAGCAGCCATCGATTGAGTTGGGCGCGCTGTTCGAGATCGACAGGAATGAGCTTCTTGTCGGGATATTTGTCCGCCAAGTACACGACGATCGCCACGGATTCCGTGAGCACCAAGTCGCCGTCCACCAGTGCGGGGATCTTACCGGCCGGATTGATCGCGAGGAATGCCGGCTGCCGGTGTTCGCCCGCCAGCAGGTTGACGGTGGCCGCCTCGAAATCGGCCTCCAACTCCTGCAGCGTCCAGCGCACACGGGTTGACCGAGTGGGAGAGAATTCAAATAGCTTCACGACGACCTCCAAGAATGAAAGGACCGGGCCGCTCCGGTTGCATCCGGGCCGCTCGTCATCCTATATAGTCGAAGCAGCCGCCTTCATTTCGACATTAGTATTACTTTATTTCAGCGCCTCTTGGTGTGGCGCGGGGTCATGACCGCTGGGCGATCGGACCCGTCCCGCGCATGGGTTCAGCGCCCAAAAAAAGGCGCCGCAGATGATCCCAACCGAGTAGATTAAATTACTCCCCCGGGGCGCTTTACCCGGACGGCCCGGGGGAGCGATACGCCGACGGCAAAGGCCCAACAGCGTTGGGACGGAGTATGACTCGTTCACGCATTGCAGTCTGTCCGTGGCTACCCTTCGTGTAGTGTAGGAAAACATGCACCTGATGAATTTTGATCGCCTGCAGGCCTCGGTCAACCGAGTGTGGGACGCCTCCATCCTGGATTGTCTGGCGGCCTACATTCGCATCCCAAACAAGTCCCCGCACTTCGATCCTGATTGGGAACGCCATGGGTACATGGAGGCTGCGGTGCAATTGCTTGCCAAGTGGTGCCGTGAGCAGCCGATCCCGGGCTTGCAGATTGAAATCCGTCGATTGCCGGGCAGGACGCCGGTGTTGTTCATTGACATCCCGGGCGAGCTGCCCGACGTTGTGCTGCTGTACGGACATCTCGACAAGCAGCCGGAATTTACCGGTTGGGCAGCAGGATTGTCCCCGTGGGAACCGGTGCTTCGCGACGGCAAGCTCTACGGCCGCGGCGGCGCCGATGACGGCTATGCGGTCTTCAGTTCACTCACGGCGATCGCGGCGCTCAAGGAGCAGAAAGTGCCCCTGCCGCGCTGCGTGGTGCTGATCGAGGCCTGCGAGGAGAGCGGCAGCACCGACTTGCCGGCGCATTTGGAGTCGATCGGCGATCGCATCGGCGATCCGTCACTCGTGGTGTGTCTCGACGCCGAGTGCGGTGACTACGTGCGCGTTTGGGGCACCACGTCGCTACGCGGTAACCTTACCGGACGCCTGTCGGTGCGCGTACTCACCGAGGGCGTGCACTCAGGCATGGCCACCGGTATCGCGGCGACGCCATTTCGGATCGTCGAGCAGCTCCTCAATCGGATCGAAGACAGCGCCACCGGAGAATTGCGGCTGGAGCCGCTTCGCGTCGAGATACCGCCGGATCGTCTCGAACAAATCCGAGCTTCTGCGCGCGTGCTGGGCGATTCAGTCGCCGGCAAAATGCCCTGGGTCCCGGGAGTTGGCGCCATCTCAAAGGACCCGGTCCAGCTCATCGTCAACAGCACCTGGCAAGCGACGCTGGCGGTTACGGGGGCCGATGGACTGCCTCCCGTTTCATCCGCAGGCAATGTGCTGCTGCCGCAGTTGGCATTCAAGTTGTCGCTGCGTTTGCCGCCAACCTGCGATTCCGTGCGCGCCGCGGCCGCGGTCAAGCAGGCGCTGGAGCATGATCCGCCCTACGGTGCGCGCGTGGAATTTGAGTGCGATTCGCCGTCCGACGGCTGGAATGCGCCGTCGATGGCGCCGTGGCTGGAGGAATCGATCAACCGTGCGTCGCAGACGGTATATGGAAAAGAAGCGCTCCAAATGGGCTGCGGCGGCACTATTCCCTTCATGGGAATGCTGGGGCGGCGGTTTCCGCGCACGCAGTTCTTCATTACCGGCGTACTCGGTCCGCATTCCAACGCACACGGGCCGAATGAATTTCTGGAGGTGGAGTACGCCAAAAAATTGACCGCCTGCGTGTCGCTGGTGTTGAGCGATCACGCGCGAGCTCTGGGGTCGCGGAAGTCCGTTCGTAGCGGCTGACGTAGGCACCGCCTACTCGATTCCGAGCCTGCTACCTGCCGCGCTGTCCGAGATCACACCAGCTCTACGCCTAAATGGCGGTCAAGACAGAGTCTCAGGCGTTCGCGATCGAGCGGTTTGGTAAGGTGATCGTCCATGCCCGCCGCCTTGCACTTAAGATCGTCGTCCTTCATCGCATGCGCCGTCAGCGCGACGATGGGGATGTGCTGCAGGCCCCGCTCGAGGTTGCGAATCTCGCGGGTGGCTTCGTAGCCGTCGAGCTCCGGCATCTGACAATCCATCAGTATCAAGTCGTATTGGCCGGTTCGCCACGCGGTCACGGCCTCGCGGCCGTTCTTCACTGCCTCGACGCGGAACCCAAGCCTCTGCAGTGAATGACGCGTCACTTTTTCGTTGACCACGTTGTCCTCGGCAATCAGGATGCGGTGTCTTTCGCGGCCGCGTTGTGCAGCTACTAGCTGCGTCGCTATTTTCTGGGTTCGAACGTGCCAAAGTTCCGTCTTGTCCGACAGCACTTGCGCCAGGCAGCTTGCGAGATCACGCTGCGCTACCGGCTTCAGCAAGTAGCCGGCGAATCCGAGCTCGGCAAAGCGTTGCCGCTCGTCTTGTTGTCGGGAAGTCGTCAGCAGCACTAGGCGCGTTGATTTGAGGCACGGATCCGCCTGGATGCGGCGGCCGAGTTCAGTCCCGTCGCAACCGGGCATTTCCTGATCGATCAATGCAATATCGAAAGGGCGACCGTTGCGCTGTTCCTCTCTCATCAGGGCCAGAGCGTCGGCCGCCGAGTTCACCGACAGGGCTGCCATTGTGCATCGATGCAGCTGCCCTTCGAGGACCTTGCAATTAGTGGCGTTGTCGTCCACCACCAGCGCTCGCCCGGGCAAGGCGGCGTTTGCAACCGGAGGCGGGGCGCGGGCATCGGCACCCGCAATTGCGAGTCGGGCCACGAACCAGAACGTGGATCCGGTGCCTTGACGGCTTAGCACGCCGGCTTCGCCGCCCATCATCTCAGCGAGGCGTTTGACGATCGACAGCCCAAGGCCGGTCCCGCCAAAGCGGCGTGTCGTCGATGCATCGACCTGCGAGAATGGCTTGAACAGCGTGTGTATGCGATCTTCGGGTATGCCGAGGCCAGTGTCGCGAACCTCGAAGCGCAGCGTCGTCGAATCGGCATCGTGTGCGACTACGCTGACGCTCAACGCGATTTCGCCCTGTTGAGTGAATTTGGTCGCGTTGCCGCATAGGTTGATGAGTACCTGCCGCAGGCGGCCCGCATCGCCCTGCACAAACTCGGGCACCGCGGGATCGACGTAGGCGGTGACCTCCAGGTTTTTCTCATGCGCGGGAATCGCGATCAGGCGCGCCACATCCTCGAGCAGATCGCGAACCTCGACGCGGGTCACGTCCAGCTCGAGCTTGCCGGCTTCAATCTTGGAAAAATCCAGTATATCGTTTATGACCGTCAACAGTGCGCGCGCGCTGTCGCGAATCGTTTCCGCATAGTCGCGTTGCTGATGGCCCAACGGCGCATCGAGCAACAGTTCGGCCATGCCGATTACCCCATTCATGGGGGTGCGAATCTCATGACTCATATTGGCGAGAAATTCGCTCTTCGCCTGATTCGCGACCTGCGCGATCTGCGCCATTTCGGTGGCACGTCCCGTGGCCGCGACAAGTTGTTCATTGATCGTTGCAAGGCGGGAATTACTTGCTTGCAACTCTCGCGTGCGTTCGCTGAGATGCTGTTCGGCAGCCACCAATCGATCGTGTTCCAGCAATGAGAGGTTCTGCCGAAGCGCCGCCAGCACGGTGACCAAAGCTGCGCCGCATTCTGTTGCGAGTTTCACCGAGGGCAAGACGTTCGGCAATACCCAGACAAGCGCGACGCTGATGACGGCGGCGCCGACAACAAACAGCGGGATCAACCGGAGCACTGCCTCGCAGCGGCGTTGCCACACCAGGTCGACGCGGGTCTCGGTATGCCACACGAAGGCCCCGTAGCCCATCGACAGGGTGGTGACGGAAAATGCCAGACTCATCCATGAGGCACCCTGCAAAGAGTGACTCAAGTATTGTGCGTTCCAGATCATCCACAAGACGCCGTTCAGCACCATCGCGAACAAAAGGAACGCCCAGCGAGCGTCGAGTCGCCATCTCAGCGTAGGAGCGAGCACGGCGCCCATGCAGCCCGGCGCAAATAGACTGATTGGGTAAGCGACCAATATGCCCAGTTGCAAAAGATCGATGGTCTCCTGCCGCCGCGGCACGTAGAGGTCAAGCGTCAGAGTCAGTATCGCCAGAGCAAGCGCGGTGACATCGAGTATGAAGGGCCTCCCCAGCGTGGGAGCTCGCGTTCGAAGGGTTGCGATCAGACCCAGAACACAGCAAGGGCCGGGTGCCAGAAACAAGGCGTCGACAAGATTCGGAATCAGCGTCCACTTGGTGATTCCCTCCACGTCCCACACCGCTTGCCCCAGCAAATTGAACATCAGGCCAAGGGCAAACCAGCGGCGCGGAGCGCGGTCATGCCCAACTGCGGTGCGAGCCCCGAGCCAGGCCAGAGCCGCCGCCGCGCTGGAAGAGACGGTCCAATGCAGGATATCGAGCAGCTGCACGACGGCGGGGTTGCCGCTGAGGCGGGCGGCGGTGAACGCGATGCCGACGGCGATGCTTGCGGGCAGCAGCACCTTCAGCGCAGTGCGGTTCGATTGCGCGCCCCTGGAAGCGGGTGACTCAAGTGGCATGACAGAAAGGCCGTTTTGCACTGATGGCAATGTAGCCTTCTTGGTCTGCGTCCGCCGTGCCCAAGTCGCTCTTTCCGAGGCACCGGCGCCGTGCCGAGCGGAAAAGACAGCAAACGCAGAGCACATTTGGCCGAATTACCCCGCCTGGCTGCTCGCGGCGCAAACCGCCGTCCAAGAACGAGCCTCGATGACAACCATGACTCTGACGCACAGTAGAGCTGTTGCTTCGATTTCATGGTCGTGATATTGAAACAGACTCGAAAATCGAAACGCGCGACCTACATTGGGGGCAGCAGCATGAAGTTAATTTCGACCTTGGGCCTATGTCTAGCGCTATCGGCGTGCGCTACCGACTACGCGTCCCGGCTTTATGAACCCAATTACGGTCGGCCGCTTTTGAATTCGGAAAACAATGTGGATCCGGCACTGTTGATGAACGGTGTATATGTATCAAGGCCATTCGGGGCTTTTTGCCTGACTCGTTGTTCACCACAAGCGCCACTGTGGTCGTCCGGGTTCGCTCCTTAAGACCATCGCGCCGCGGTAGGTAGGGAAATCGTACCTCCTTGGTTGGCCAATTTTCGGCCGGCGTCCGGCTGTTATCCCGCTCTCCCGATCCAACGAGCCACGCTGCTTCGGTACGCGACGTACTGCGCCCCGAACAGTCGCTCACGGCTCGACTCCAGCAACTATTTGACGCGCTCGAACATCAAAATGCCGCGCGTCATCGGCGACCCCGCAATGGAGAGGGACGGCTGCCACATGGACGTCACCGTGAGCCGATCGCCAATGAGCTTGAAGCCGCGGACTTGTTTCGTGCCCCGCCACGCAGGATTCCAAGTGACATCAACCGTGGTCGTCCATTGGTCGCCTTCAACTTGATATGTGCCCGAATAGGCGGCCATCGAATTCAACAAGGCTGCGCGGTCCTGATCCGTTGAAGGAGCCTGCCGGCCTTCGCCTTCGATCACCGCCATCATGCGACCCTCTTTCGTGAAGATGATGCATCCTGCCGGGTGCTCGCCAAACGTGGCGCGCGGCGGGCTGCCATCCTTGAATTCCGTTTGAAAGGAGAGGACCTTCCATACGCCGATGAGCGACGCTCGGTCGGCCGCGATGCCGGGGGCGGCCGTTACAATCAGTCCGAGAAATACCAGTAGTACCTTCATCGCTGCCCCCTTTTAAAAGAACTCCGGAAACGTCGTTCGCAGCCGGCCCTCCATCTTGGCACCTCGCGCCGTTCGTGGTCGCGCTGCGCAGAATCTGCAGGGGCGTCAAGCCGGCATGTCTTACCTTTTACTGCAGCGTAAAGGCGCCCGAATTGCTCGTGTCATCCAGCACAATGAACACCCCATTACCTACATACTGCAATTCGATCGCGTCATCCTGTGAGCCGCTGATCGACCCCGCTGTGCCGAGTGTCGTCCGCTGCTCGAAGACGGAGGTGTAGATGCCGGTGGGACTCATTGCGACCCGGCGGCTGCCATCCGCTGAGGTAGCGACGTAATAGGAGTTATTTGGGACTACGCTCGTTAGCTGCCAGGTATTGCCATAGTCCGCTGAGGTGTAGATACCCGCGCCGAAAACCACTGCCGTCTGGTACCTGCCGTCGACTGAGGAGGCGACGGAGTAGTACCAGACATTGTTGGGTGCGCTCGCTTGCGTCCAGGTAGTGCCCGCATCATGTGACACGTAGATGCCGCCTGGAAGAACTACTGCCACTAGGTTGAAGCCATTGGCTGAGGAAGCGACCTGCGACCAGGCCTTGGTGGGTGCGCTCGACAGCGTCCAGGTAGTGCCCGAATCCGCCGAGAGGTAGATGCCCCCGTTGTTGACCGCCGCGACCAGGTGGCTGCCGTCCGTTGAGGAAGCGACGGAGTACCAGCCGAGCAAAGGTGCGCTCGATAGCGTCCAGGTAGTGCCCGAGTCCGCCGAGGTGTAGATGCCCCCGTTGTAGACCACCGCGACCAGGTGGCTGCCGTCCGTTGAGGAAGCGACGGAGTACCAGCCGAGACTGCCAGGTGCGCTCGATAGCGTCCATGTAGTGCCCGAATCCGCCGAGGTGTAGATGCCTCCTGAGTAAACCGTAGCCACCAGGTGGCTGCCGTCCGCTGAGGAAGCGACGGAGGTCCAGTAGACATTGGCGGGCGCGCTCGTCGGGGTCCAGGTAGTGCCCCAATCCGCTGAGGTGTAGATGCCTCCAGGTTGAGCCGTAGCCACCAGGTGGCTGCCGTCCGCTGAGGAAGCGACCGACCCATAGCCATTGTTGGGACCGCTCGACAGAATCCAACCGTCCGTGGCAAGCCGGCTACCCGGCAGGCTTGTGGTTCGGACGTACTGACCTGCATTCTGCGCGATCATCCAGCCACCAGCGCCCACGCCCGTGACACTGACGATGTCGCCGAGTACCGGTGCGGTCGGTAGTGTGATCGTGACGTTCGCGGCGTTATCGGCAAGATAGCCCTGGTTTGACGCCGCTTGCGCACTGGTGCCCGTGACATCAACCCAAGTGATGCCCGGTCCCGGTGGACCGTTACAGACGTAGGTGGTGGCCTGCACTTCGCTGGCTTGAAGAATGCCGTCACCATTGGCGTCGATTCCGGACGTGACCTTGACGCCGCCATAGGTGCAATTGACACCTGCCGGTTCCGGAGTCTCAGCAATCAGGCTGTTCATGCCGTTGCTCCCCGTCGCGCCTGTCGCGCCTGTCGCGCCCGTGGCACCGGCTGCGCCGTTGCAGGCATAGGCGGTGTTCGTGATTTCGCCGGCTTCAAGAATGCCGTCGCCATTGGTGTCGATGCCGGACTGCGCCTCGGTGCCTCCGCTGGGACAAAAGGCGTTGCCGACTGCGAGGGTGGTCAAGCTGACCAGGCTGTTCTGGCCGTTGCTGCCTGCGGCACCCGTAGCACCCTGCGCACCGTTGCTGCCTGCGGCACCCGTAGTACCCTGCGCACCGTTGCACACGTCCTGTGTGTTGGTGATTTCGCTCGGATCGAGAATCCCGTTGCCGTTGGTATCGACGCCCGAATTGACCTGGGTTCCGCCGTTTGCGCAATTGGCGTTGCCCGCGGCGAGCGAAAATGTGCTGATCAGGCTTTTCAAGCCGGTGCTGCCGGCGGCACCAGCTGCGCCGTTGCAAATATACTGCCTGTTGGTGACTTCGGCTGGATCGAGGATGCCGTTGCCATTGGTGTCCAGGCCGCTGGACACCAGGCTGCCGCCGGAGGCGCAGTTGGCACCGGCCGCTTCAGGCACGATGGTGATCAGGTTAGTGGTGCCAGTAGCGCCATTAGCACCAGTAGCGCCATTAGCACCATTAGCACCAGTAGCACCAGTAGCGCCAGTAGCGCCATTGGCACCAGTAGCGCCATTGGCACCAGTAGCGCCATTGGCACCCGTAGCGCCATTAGCACCAGTAGCGCCATTAGCACCCGTAGCGCCACTAGCGCCAGCAGCGCCACTAGCGCCATTGCACACGTAGCTGCTGGATGTCACCTCGCTGGGATCGAGAACTCCATTGCGGTTGGCATCCAAACCGATGTTGATTTGCTTGCCGCCATTGGGACAATTCGCACCCGCCGCCACCGTGCTGGTCGCGACCAGAGTCGTCTCGCCGTTGACGCCCGCCGCCCCTGCCGTACCCGTGCTCCCGGGCGCGCCATTGCAGACATACTGGGTGTTCGTGACTTCACTCGGGTCAAGTACAACGTTGGCGTTGGTGTCCAGGCCGCTGGTGATCCTGTTGCCGCCATTGGTGCAGTTCTTGCCAGGTGGTTCGGCGACAGCCGCGACGAGGGCGGTCAGACCGCTGGTGCCGCTAACACCGTTAGCGCCATTGGTTCCGTTGGTGCCGGAAGGGCCTGAGCTGCCGGCGCCACACGCCGCCAGGGCGGCCAGCGTCAACGATACGGTCACTACACGCGTCAACTTAGAAAAAATCGTCATCGGTTCAAGACCTCGGTGATAATTGTTCGAGTTTCGGGCTGTGTCCCGCCGCAGACGCGATTAACTGCGGTGCATCGAGGCTCACGATCTTGGGATCCATGGTAGTGGTCTGTCACTTAACCTAATGAGCGGCCAGTCCTGATTCCACAGGCGTTGTGTGTGCCGAGTCACATTTGACGATGCGCATCGGGCGGTATGGCATTTGCAGCCGCGGTCGACGGTGATTGGCCCGCGCCGAAGGCGGCGGTGTCATTGCGTGTCACTCGATGCCGGCTGGGCGCCTCGCGCCGCGCTGAGTCAGTCGCTCTGCCCGTGACTATTGGGCCAGTTTTTTTGGCTTGCGGATTCGCCGCGAGCCCGCCTCTGAACCAGGCGGGCATGGAATGCTGAGGCCCGGACCGCACTCACGAGGACGTACGGATTGCCGTTGCGAATCTCGATCACCGCCATGAAAACGGTTTTCATACGGTGACAACCACCACTACCGAAATGTCTTCACTTCGCGATCGCTTGCGAGGGCCGCAACGACTCGCCCCGTGGAGTCGACGGCGCTTTCGGAGCTCAGCTTCTGCCTGTCGCGGAGCCTCGTTTCGGCCGGCGGACGGCCCTCAGCTTGCCGCTCCTTCCTCCCCCGCAGAAGAACTGATCGCCGCCATCGGACTCGAGCCCCGACACGCCCACTTCGGGAGGCATCTCGAGCTTCTCCAGCACCTTTCCCGTTTCAGGATCGATTCGCCTTAGATCGCTTTCGTCACCTTCCCAGGTTCCGTGCCAGAGTTCGCCGTCGATCCAGGTGACCCCGGTGACGACCTTGTTGGACTCGATGGTGCGAAGAATCGCCCCGGTTAGGGGATCGACTTGAAGAATCTTGCGGCCTCGATGCTGACCCACCCAAAGCGTACCTTCGGCCCACGCAAGTCCCGAGTCACCGCCGCCGCCGGGCGCTGGGATCGTTGTGAGCACCTGACCGGTCTTCGGATCGATCTTCTGGATGCGATCCTCGGCGATCTGATACAGGTGCTGGCCATCGAAGGCCGTTCCCGCGTGCGCAGCGACATCGATCGAGCGCACGGTCTTCCCGCTCGCGGGATCCAAGGCGTTGAGCTTATCTCCGCTGGCAAACCAAACGTGCTGACCGTCAAACGTAACCCCATTCACGCGGTCGAGTCCCGGAAAGGGTCCATATTCGCGGAGGATTTCGGCTTTGGATCGTTTCATGGTTCCATCCTAGTCACCCGGCAGCGGACCGGGGAGTAACAAGATTGTCGGGAATCCCAACACGGGCGGGGTCATCCACCGACGCGCTCGCCCGCGGCCAAATGACTTCACCTTGCCTGCCGCCGCCAGCGGATCGAGCGCCCGCTGCACAGTGCGCGGACTCGTTCTGAGCGCAATTGCCAGGGCCGAGCTCGACCACGACTCGCCGTCCGCAAGGAAGGCGAGCACCGCCGCATGCTCCTCCTCGACGAGCGGCGCCAGTACGACGATCTCACGTGCGCGATACGGCACCAGCGCAAAGCCTTCCTTCGTCGCGCTAACGCCAGCCAGCGTCCGAAGCACGGTGCGAAGCCGCCCGACTTCGACCCGCAACCGCGCGCGATACGATTCATCGGCGTGCTTCGCGCGGAAGGCGCGAGCGATGAGCGTGCTCCTTGACACATCTGCAGGCCAAGCTTCTCCCAGCGCGCGCGCAAGCGTGAACAATACCGGGCGAGTGGCGAGAGAGACCACCTTGCCCTCGTCACGCACAACATAGCGACACGCGTCGACGACGAGCGCCTGCGACGCCAGTAGCGCTTCAACGTCATCGAGGAGGAGGAGCCGCTCCTCGCCGCGCGCAATCCGCCGCGCCGTGGGCGTGGTCAGGACGAGGGATGCGCTGTCGACTTCCGCCGTCAGCGCAGGAATATCTGCTTCGCGCGCGGCACGCTCGGCTCGAGCAAGCGCAGCGCGCGCCAACTTCGTCCGCAGGCGTCGCATCGCAATCCCCGCAACGACTAATTCGTGGGCGGCCCGTAACGCGGGCGGGAAAGGCGCGGGGTCGAGCTCGGCGAGCATACGCTCCGCCTCGTCGAGGCGCCCGATCAAGAGCAGACGGCGAATCTCGAGATTGCGCGCATGTGCGGCGTTTACCTGGTCGCCATGCGCTTCGAGCGTCGCCCGTGCGGCGTCGAGCGTCTTTGCCGGCCAACCCAGATCGCGCGACACGAGTGCGATCTCCGCCTCGGCGACGACACACCGCGCGCGGGCGACGGCCTCTTTCGGCCCGAAGGCACGCGCAGCACTTCGCAGGAGAGCCTTCGCGCGAACGAGATCGCCGAGCTGCGCCATCGCGATGCCTCGCAGCGCGAGCGCCGGCGCGTCACCGCGCAGGGCGACCCGCTTCAATGCGCCGAGCACATCGCCGGCGGCAAGCGCACGCGCCGCGGCCGTGATCAGCGAGTCCATCGCAATCCCGTCACACTTGTCACTCCCAGCGTTTCGATATCCAGGGCTAAGGTGATCCCGTCATCAACGAGAGCGGTCAACGAGAGATCACGATGAAAGCACTACTCACCCTCTGGTTTGCCCGGCTCCCCGCATTGCTGCGCGCCCTGGGACCCTATGCCGCGATCGAGCTGCTGCTGCCGGGCGGCAGCATCATCGCACTGGTCATCTGGCTATGCCGGCACCGGGTGAACCTCCTGGCGCGAACATGGAATGCGCGCGCGCTCGCACCTGCCGCGGCCGTGATCAGCGAGTCCATCGCAATCCCGTCACACTTGTAACTCCCATCTATGGATACCCGGGGCGTAGATTATTTCACAACCAACAACCGCTAAATCAGGAGACGGCAATGAAGATCGAAGACATGAAGCACCATCAAGGACATCTCGCAATGGACACACCGCCGATTGTGTCGCCGGAGGCCTGGGCGGCTGCGCGTGAGCAGCTGCTGGTGAAGGAGAAAGCCGTGATGCGCGCCCGCGACGCCCTGGCCGCCGAACGCCGGCGGATGCCGTGGATGGCCGTCGAGAAGGCGTACGAATTCGTGGGGCCTAAGGGTAAGGTGAGCCTCCTCGACCTATTCGAAGGCCGTCGTCAGCTGATCATCTATCGCGCTTTCTTCGAACCCGGGGTGTTCGGCTGGCCCGACCACGCCTGCCGCGGTTGTTCCCTGGGCGCGGATCAGGTCGCCCACCTCGCCCATCTGAACGTTCGCGACACCATGCTTGCCTACGCCTCGCGGGCGCCGCAGGCGGACATCGCGCGCCTGAAGACGCGGATGGGCTGGCAGATGCCCTGGTACACAATCACCGGCAGCTTCGACGCGGATTTCGGCGTCGGCGAATGGCACGGCCACAACGTTTTCTTCCGCGACGGCGACAAGGTGTTTCGCACCTACTTCATCAACAACCGCGGCGACGAGGCGATGGGGACCACCTGGAGCTACCTCGATATCACGCCGCTCGGCCGCCAGGAGACTTGGGAGGACTCGCCAAAGGGTTATCCCCAGACCCCGCCATACAAGTGGTGGAACTGGCACGACAACTACGGCGCCGAGGCCTCGCCTGATCGGAAGTGGGTCGAGGTGTCCGACGCCGGGGAAGCCGCCTTCCGAAAGCGCGACGCCGAGGCGAAAGCATGACGGAGGTCCACCCGGCGCGCGCTTCCCAGCAAGCCTTCTTCGGCGTCTCAGCGCTGCTCTTCGCCGTCAGCGCAGCGGTGACAATTGCGTGGTGCGCGTCCATGTCGGCAATGGGCGAGATGCCGATGCCAGGAGGTTGGATGATGTCGATGACCTGGATGCGGATGCCGGACCAAACGTGGCCCGGCGCTACCGCATCGTTCCTCGGCATGTGGATCGTCATGATGGCAGCGATGATGCTGCCATCCCTGGTCCCGATGCTGTGGCGTTACCGCCAGGCCGTCAACAGGACCGGCGAGACGCGCCTGGGTCGGCTGACCGCACTCGTGGGCGTGGGCTATTTCTTCGTGTGGACCGCGTTGGGATTGGCGGCCTTTCCCGCGGGCGTCGCGCTGGCGGCGGTCGAGATGCAACTGCCGGCGCTGGCGCGCGCTGTTCCGATCGCGAGCGGCGTGGTCGTCGTGCTCGCAGGCGCAATGCAGTTCACCGCGTGGAAGGCGCATCAGCTTGCCTGCTGCCGGGCGGCATCCGGGCGCTGTGTTTCATTGCCGGCGGATACCGGCACTGCCTGGCGACTCGGCCTGCGCCTCGGCCTTCACTGCAGCTGCTGCTGTGCCGGCCTGACAGCGGTCCTCCTCGTCGTCGGGGTCATGGACCTGCGCGCGATGGCTGTCGTGACGGCAGCCATCACCGTCGAACGTCTCGCACCGGCGGGTGAGCGCGCCGCGCGAGCCATCGGCGCCCTCGCAGTCGGGGCGGGGTTGTTTCTGATCGCGCGAGCAGCCGCGCTCTAATGACACATCCGCCGCCGGCCGGAACGTCGTGCATATCGAGCCCGCCGGGTTGGGCAGGGCCGCTCAGGCAGGGCCGCTCAGGCAGGGCCGCTCAGGCGGGGCGGCCCACGGGACCGCCAGGCGGCGCGGCCGGTCCTCCGGGATTCCGCGCTATGTCCGCTAACGCACAGACATGCTTGGAGGCCGCTTGATAGAAAATGCCGCGCAGAATTCTCCTGCCGCGCGGAAAAAAGGAGCAGCCCATGGCAACGCAAACGGATTCGTCCCGTCAACCGCACAAATCCAAAGCGAATTCAGATCGTGAGACCACCCAAAATGCACAAGCCGAGATTGTTTCGAGCACTGTGACAAGGGTGTCCCGATTTGATCCGGACATGCTCACGGACGAGCAGCGCCGCGAACTCATCGCCACGGCTGCCTATTACCTGGCCGAAAGGCGCAACTTCGAGCCGGGCCATGAGGCCGAGGACTGGCTGGCGGCCGAGCGACAGATCGGGAGTTTGGGCGCTCGCGTATCTTGAGCGCCGGCCTTCGGGCCGGTGTTTCGGTAGATTTGCGCCGCTGGTAGCAGAAAAAGGCCCCGCTCGCGGGGCCATCGGACCTGCCTGTTCACGACGGAAGCACGTACTATAGCGGCGCTGCACCAGCAATGCCTGCGGGTCGATACGCATCGTGAGACGTCGCCAAAGTCGAATCAAGAACATCGGGGCCGAGAAGCAATTATTCGTCGTACGCGGCGTCCTCGCGGCCATCTTTGCCGGTGTGCTATTGCTGGTCGTCGCCGGCCGCCTCTTCTATCTGCAGGTCCTGAGGAATGAATACTATGCGAACCTGTCGCAAGGCAATCGCATTCGGACCGAGCCAATTCCGCCAAGCCGGGGGCTGATTCTGGACCGGCACGGCGTGGTGCTTGCCGACAATTTGCCGGCCTTTCAAATCGAGTTGGTGCGTGAACAGGTGGGCGACAGCCAAGCCCTCGATGCGGCGCTGGCGCAGATGGCCAATATCGGATTGCTCCGCAGAGAAGAGGTCCCCAACATCAAACGCACCATCCTCCTGCACAAAGTGTATGAGAGCGTGCCGATCAAGCTGCAGTTGAACGATGAAGAGATGGCCTTGTTCTCCGTCCATCGATTTCAATTTTCGGGTGTTGATATTCGCCCCCGTCTCGCCAGGCACTATCCGCTGCGCGAAATCGCGGTTCACGCCATAGGCTATGTCAGCGCCATCAACGAACAGGACATGAAGCAGATCGACAGCGCCGAGTATGCCGGGACGAGCCTCATTGGGAAGCTCGGCGTTGAAGCTGCCTACGAGCAGCAACTTCATGGCAAGCCGGGCTTCAAAGAGGTTCTCGTGAACGCCGCGGGCCGCCCTGTCGAGAAACAAGGAGACTACGCACCGCAACTCGCTTCCCGCCCCCCGGTGGCCGGTCAGGATCTGATCTTGGGATTGGACATCCGCGTGCAAAAAGTGGCGGAAGACGCATTGATCGGCAAACGAGGGTCGGTTGTTGCGCTCGATCCGCTCACCGGTGATGTCATCGCGCTGGCGAGCACTCCGGGATTCGATCCCAATAATTTCGTGCGGGGACTTTCCGTGGCGGAGTACGGCGCGCTGCAAAACAACATCGACATCCCGCTTCTGAATCGCGCGCTGCGCGGCGCATATCCGCCCGGGTCGACGGTCAAGCCGCTGTATGCGCTGGCCGCACAGAAGTACGGCATCATTTCACCGTCCCAGGAGGAATTCTGTCCCGGTCTTTTCACCCTGCGCGGCAGCTCTCATCAATACCGGGACGACAAGAAGCATGGGTATTTGGACATGCGCAGGGCGATCTCCGTATCCTGCGACGTGTACTTTTTCCGGGCAGCCGAAAAAATGGGCATCGAGCGAATGGCGCCGTTCATGTCGGCCTTCGGATACGGCGCACTCACCGGCATCGACATTCCGGGCGAGAAGCCCGGTCTATACGCCTCGCCCGAGTGGAAGAAGCACGCTTTCAAGAAAGTCGCCGATCAAGTGTGGTTCCCGGGCGAGACCGTCAGCATGGGCATCGGTCAGGGTCCGATTACTGTCACGCCGCTGCAGCAGGCGCATTTCGCCGCTGAAATTGCCGAGCGCGGCAAGATCATCGCGACGCCGCGGCTGGTGACGGCGATTCGCGCCGCGGGCTCGACCACGCTAGTGCAGCGCCCTTCGCACTTGACGGCGCCGATCAACATCGGCACGGATGGGCAGTGGGGCGTGGTTTACGACGGTATGGTGGGAGCCGTATACGGCCCGGGGGGCACCGCCTATGCGGTCGGGGTCGGCTCGAAGTACAAGATCGCCGGCAAAACGGGAACCGCGCAAGTCATTGCCATCAAACAGAACGAAAAGTACCACGTCAAGGATGTGGCCGAACGAAATCGCGATCACGCGTGGTTCATCGCCTACGCGCCCGCCGATGATCCCAAGATTGCGATTTCCGTGCTGGTGGAGAACGGCGGGTTTGGCGCCGCGGCGGCAGCGCCCATCGCGCGCAAAGTTCTCGACGCCTATCTTTTGGAAGGCGAGGTCCCGGCGGAGCCGAAGAAACCCGCCGTCAATTGAAGCGCGGCTGCGAAATCTCGTTTGCCGAATCCCGCTACCGCGACGCGAGCGCATTCACCCCGCCGGCGATTCCGGCATCAATGCAGTGCGCTGTAGTTTGCCGGCACGTAGGCGTACCCCGAGCCCGCGGCGCTCAAGTGCCCAATGCCCGGAAAGAACAGATGCGCTCCGCCCACCCAGTCGCCGTGCTCGGCGGCATCGGCGAACACTTTTTTCCGCTGTGCAGCGGCCATCGCAGAGTCCGTGTCGAAGCGGATCGTTACCGCCGGATTGGGGAATTGGGCGGCCGCGACGTGCATCAAGTCGCCCCACAGCACGAGCCTCTGGCCCTTGCTCTCGACAACGTAGACCGTGTGGCCGGCGGTGTGACCGGGACTCGCCACCGCGCGGATGCCGGGCACGAGTTCCGTGTCGCCGCTGAACGGCTTGAATTTCCCGGCGGAGACATAGGGATTCAGCATGTTCATTGCGCTTTGATAACCATCCTTGCGCTCCGCGGGCGCTGCATCCATGTGCGCCTTGCTCAGCCAGAAATCAGCTTCCTGTTGGGCCGCGCGCACGATGGCGTTGGGAAAGGTGCGTTTGCCGTCCTTGATGAGGCCGCCGACGTGATCACCGTGCATGTGGGTGATGTAGATCTCGTCCACTTGCTCCGGCTGATAACCCGACGCCTTGAGGCTTGCAGGCAGGTTGCCGAGCGTGGGTCCGAAGAGCGTGCCGGCCCCGGTGTCGATCAGCACCAGTTTGGTCCCGGTGTTGATGAGAAAGGCGTTGACCGAGGTCTCTACCGGATCCTTCAAGAAGGACCTCGCGAGCGCGGCGTCGAGTTGCGGGGGTGCGATGCCGGTGAGCATCTTGCCCGCGTCCATGGAGAAGGTGCCGTCGCACAACGCCGTAACCTCGATCTCGCCCAGCATCAAGCGGTAGTAGCCGGGTGCCTGAGTTTTCTGTTGAGGCGCCCCCGCCTCGGCGGTGACGCCGAACAGCAGGGTGAGCGCAAGCGCCATGGCGGCGCCGCATGGCCGAACGTTCAATTTCATGGAAACCTCCTTTAGCCGGTGTTGATGGGACTACTTGACCGAGGCTGCACCGGCCTTGCAGACCACTTCGTCCTGGGAGCCCGTGCCGCCCGAGCAGCCGATCGCGCCGATCAGCTTGCCCCCTTCGATGAGTGGAATTCCGCCGCGCGAGGCAATCACGCCGTCGAGGGTGAGCGTGTAGTAGTTCTGTTTGAGCTGGATGCCGTCCTCCGCGACGTGCGTCTCGCGGCGGAAGCTGGCCGCGGCACGCGCCTTGTGTTCGGAAATCGCAATCGACGCGAGCTGCGCGCCGTCCATGCGTTGGAAGGCCACGAGATTGGCGCCCGAATCGACCACGGCGATGTTGAGCTTCCAATTGTGTTTCTTCGCTTCGGCCACGGCGGCGGCGATTGCGGCCTGCGCCTGCTGCAGGGAAATGGGCGCCCCGTACGGGATGTCGAAGGGCATGTTCTCCGGAACGGCGTCGAGCGGATTGGCCGTCGGCGGCGTCTGCGCCCGGCCGGAAAGGCTGGCGCACAAGCCGGTCAACACCAGTGTCAGGGGAAGGCTTTGAACACGCATCGGTATCTCCTCGGAATGGATGGCGAAGCATACTTGGAAGTCAGCCATTCTCGCTATCCACGCTGTCAGCCGCCGGCGGCACCGGCTGCGGTGCGGTCGAGGGATGCTGGCCGGTTGCACAAGCACTCGATCGTGCCGCAACATCGGCAATTGGTGGGTTGTCCAACCGGCTAACGGAGCGTTTCGTGCATCGCATCCACCCCTCGGCGCTTGCAGCAAGCCTCGCCGGCTGCTGCATTCTCACTTTCACGGCGGCGATCGCGGCTGAAAAGCCGCACCTGTTTCAATCGCCCGCGCTCAGCCGGGACGCGATCGCCTTCGGCTATGCCGGAGATCTATGGACCGTTCCTCGCACGGGCGGCCGCGCGATACGCCTGACCAATGGGGTGGGCTTGGAGAGCACGCCCGTCTTTTCGCCGGACGGCCGCACGATTGCCTTCACCGGCGAATACGACGGCAACACCGACGTGTTCACCATCCCGGTCGCGGGCGGCATTCCGCATCGCGTGACCTATCATCCCGCCCCGGATGTCGCGGTCGGATGGACCCCGGACGGGAAGCGGATTTTGTTTCGCTCCACCCGCGAGTCGGCGAGCCGCTACACGCAACTCTTTTCCGTTCCCGCCGAGGGCGGCGAAGCCGCTCGGCTACCGCTGCCCATGGCCTATCAGGGTCAGATGTCACCGGATGGTTCGCACATTGCCTACTCGCCGCTGGCTCCCGCCTTCGGATTTGAGCACACCGCCTTCGTCTCGTGGGGAAATTACCGCGGCGGCCGCGCCAGCACGATCTGGATCACGGGGCTCACGGGCCTCGATTCGGTGCAGATTCCTCACGATAGATCATCCGACTTCTTCCCCGTCTACATCGGCCAGCACATCTTTTTTCTCTCCGGGCGCAATGGGCACATCGGCATCTTCAGTTACGACCTCGGCACGAAGGCGGTGGCCGAGGTGTTGCACAATGACGGGCCCGACATTCGCAGCCTCGCCGGCGAGGGAACTACCTTGGTCTACGATCAGCTGGGAGAGATCCATCTGCTCGATACCACCGGCGGCAAAAGCAGCCGAGTGCCGATCGAGATCCAAGCCGACCTGCCGGAGGTGCGGCCCAGCATCAAAAACGTCTCCGCCGAGATCGATCACGCCACGATTTCACCCACGGGTCTGCGCGCCGCAGTCGAGGCGCATGGCGAGATTCTGACGGTGCCGGTGAAGGACGGGCCGATCCGCAACATCACCAATACGCCGGGCGTGATGGAGCGCTCACCAGCCTGGTCTCCGGACGGCCAGTCGATCGCGTATTTCTCCGATGAATCCGGCCTGTATGCACTGCATGTCGCCGCGCAGACGGGCGCCGCGCAAACAGGGGCTGCCGCGGTCAAGAAATTTCCGCTGGCGCCGGAACCTGCCTATTACTTCGCGCCGAAGTGGTCGCCGGACTCCAAGCGCATTGCCTTCCACGACAATCGCATGAACACCTATGTGCTCGATACGGCGACGGGCAACCTACACGTCATCAACGATAAGAACGTCTATGGCGGTTTCTCGGATGCCAGCTACGATCTCGCTTGGTCGCCCGATTCGAAATGGATCGCCTACCCACGCTCCATGGAGAATCACCTGCACGCCCTGTTTCTTTACTCGACCGACAGCGGCAAGTCCACGCAGGTCACAGGTTTGATGGCGGATGCGCGTTTGCCGGCCTTCGACCGCGGCGGAAAGTACCTCTACTACACCGCCAGTACCAATGCCGGAGCCACTTCCGACGGACTGGATATGAGCAGCGACTTGTACCAGGTGCGGTCGAATATCTACGCCCTGGTCTTGAGTGCGGACCAGACCTCGCCCAACGCTCCCGAATTGGAGGATGAAAAGGCGCCGGGATCGAAGCCAGGCAAAGCAAAAGAGAGCGATGCCCCACGCGCCCAGGAATTGGACCTAGTCAAGCGATTTGCGGGCAGACCGGTGGTCGCTGCCGCCCCGCCGCCGCCGGCGCTCCCTGCACTGAAGGTTGATTTGAACGGGATAGAGTCACGGGTCGTGGCGCTGCCTTTGCCCGGCGACGCCTATGTGGCGCTGGCCGCGGGAACCCATGGCAGTCTGTACTTTCTGGTGCGATCCGACCTCGGCCGATATGACGATCGTGCCGCCACATTGAGCCGCTGGACTCTGGAGGACCGCAAGACGGAAAAGCTGGCCGAGCGCATCGAGAATTTCGAACTCTCCGCTGACGGCGAAAAGATGCTCCTCGCCGTCTCCAACCGCAAGCCCGATGCGCCATCCGACGCGGCGGGCGAGGAGGTGCGGCCAACGTGGGTCATCGCACCGGCGAACGTCCCGCTGAAGCCGGGCGAAGGCACGCTTTCATTGACCGCACTGCAGGTGCGGGTCGATCCTAAAGCAGAATGGACCCAGATGTACCACGAGGTGTGGCGGATCGAGCGCGCGTATTTCTATGATCCGAAATTCCATGGCGCGCCCACGGTGGCCGACGAACGCCGATACGAGCCTTACGTCGCCTCGATCGCGTCCCGAGCCGACCTCAACTATGTTTTTCAAGACATGCTGGGAGAGTTCTCGGTGGGACATTTGCGCGGCAGCGGAGGCGCGATTCCCCGCGCTCGCCGCGTACCGGGCGGGCTGCTCGGCGCCGATTTCGTCATCCGCGACAATCGCTACTGCCTGGCAAAGATATATTCCGGCGGGCAGTTCAATCCACGCGAAAAAGCTCCGCTGGCCCAGCCCGGTCTCAATTTGAGCGCCGGCGATTGCATTCTCGCCATCAACGGACTGGAGTTGTCGGCTGCCGTGGACATCCAGCAGCCGCTCGAAGGCACGGCAGAACACGCCATCACGCTGCGTGTCGCTTCCGCCAACGGCGGCAAAGCGCGCGACGTCACTGTCGTGCCCCTGGCCAGCGAGGCGGGTTTGCGCCATATCGACTGGATCGAGTCCAATTTGCGGAAGGTGGATGAGCTGTCCGGCGGGAAGCTTGCGTATGTCTACCTGCCGAACACCGCAATGGACGGATTCACCAGCTTCAATCGCTACTATTTCGCGCAGACTCAGAAACAAGGCGCGATCATCGATGAACGGTTCAATGCGGGCGGACAAATGGCCGACTACATCATCGAGGTCATGAGCCGCCACCTCGAAGCTTATTGGTCGCCCCGATACGGCAGCGTTGAGCACACGCCGAATGCCGCCATCTACGGACCCAAAGTGATGATCGCGAACGAAGTTTCCGGCTCCGGCGGCGATGCGCTGCCCTGGATGTTCAAGCAAGCCAAAATCGGCACACTGGTCGGCAAGCGAACCTGGGGGGGGCTGGTCGGCATCGGTGAGATTCCCGTACTGATGGACGGCGGGCATATCACCGCGCCCAGTGTCGCCTTCTTTTCACCCAAGGGCGAGTGGGACGTTGAAAACCATGGCGTCGACCCGGATGTCGTGGTCGAGCAGGATCCGAAGGCGGTGAGCAGTGGGCACGATCCTCAGTTGGAGACGGCGGTCGCGATTGCGTTGCGCGAATTGGCGGCGCATCCGCAAACGCATCCGGCGCGGCCGGCGTATCCGGACTATCATCACTGACCGTGTCCCGCGAGAGGTCCAGATGTTTCGTCCCTTTGCCGATTGGCTTTCCAACACGGCGCTGAGTAAAACCCTGCAGGATCAGGCGTGGGTGGTGCCGACGTCGCAGTCGATTCACATCATCGCGGTGTCCATCGTCTTCGGCTCCGCCTGCATGATCAATCTGCGTCTCCTGGGCGCAGGTAGGTCCGGCCGAAGTGTCTCGCAATTGAGCAATACGCTGATTCCCTGGATGTGGCGCGGCCTGGCGGTGCTGATGCTCACCGGCGTCGTTCAGACCGTGACGGAGCCGGTGCGGCAGTTCGTCACGCCGATGTTCTGGGCCAAGATGACGATGATCATCGTTGTGGCAGTGATGACCGCCCTCTACGCGAAAGCCGTGCGCCGAAATGCACCGCAGTGGGATGCCGCCTCAACCCGGCCCCGGCGTGCCAAGGCTTTCGCCATACTCTCCACCCTCTTGTGGATGGCGATCATCGTCTGCGGCAGGTTCATCGGCTACACCTGGTCGTTCTACGCGTGAACATCGCGGCGCTGCTGACCGCAATCGAGTCCTGGCCGATATCCGCCGCTCTGCGCGGCGAAACGCCCGGCACCGAATGGCTGTTTCCGATCACCGAAACCTTGCACGTCATGGCCCTCGCGATCGTGTTCGGCTCGATCGCCATGGTGGATTTGCGGTTGCTGGGGATCGCTTCGCGCAACAGTACCGTCTCCCGGCTCTCGGACGAAGTGCTGCCCTGGACCTGGACCGCGTGGGGCGCGGCGGCCGTGTTCGGCACGTTGATGTTCATGGCCAAGGCCACGATCTATGCGGGAAATCTGCAGTTTCGGCTGAAATTTGTCTGCATGGGATTGGCCGCATTGAACATGCTCATATTCAAATTGGGAGCCTATCGGCACGTCGAACGCTGGGACGCGGGCGCGCCGCCGCTGAGCGCGAAGCTGGCCGGCGGATTGTCGCTGGCGCTATGGATCGGCGTGGTGTTCTTCGGCCGCTGGATCGGCTTTACCACGTAGCGCGGCAGGAGGAGCCCGCTAGGGCTTACCTGCTAGAATCCTGACCATGCCGTTGATTTCCAGCACCGACGATTTGCGCAAGCTCGCGCAAAGGCGCATCCCGCGGGCCATCTTCGACTACGCGGCCGGCGGTGCATACGAAGAACGGACTCTGTTGCGCAACACCGCCGACCTCGATGCGATGACGTTTCGCCAGCGTGTCATGGTCGATGTATCGAAAGTGTCTCTGGCGACGACGCTGGTGGGAATTCCCGTGTCAATGCCCTTGGCGATAGCCCCGACCGGACTTGCGGGCCTGTTCCACGCCGACGGCGAGATTCACGCGGCGAGGGCCGCCGCGGCCTGCGGCATTCCGTACTGCATGAGTACCATGTCGATCTGCTCGATCGAGGACGTACGCAGCGCGACCGCGCAGCCGTTCTGGTTTCAGCAATACCTGATGAAAGACCGCGGCTTCAATCAAGATCTGATCGATCGGGCGGCCGCCGCGCAGTGTTCCGCGCTCATGCTGACGCTCGATTTGCAGGTGTTGGCCGAGCGCCGCCGCGATCGGCGCAACGGTCTCACGATTCCGCCGCGCCTGACTCTTCGCAATGCGTGGGATGTCGCCACGAAACCGTCCTGGGCGCTCAAAGTGATGTTCGGCAAGCGGCGCACCTTCGGCAATTTGGCGGGACGGATCGGCGGGTCGAGCGGAATTCGCACGCTCTCGGAGTGGACGGCGACGCAGTTCGATGCGTCCGCGAATTGGCGCGACGTGGAATGGGTCAGAAGCCGCTGGCCCGGGAAGCTCATCCTCAAGGGAGTGCTCGATGCCGAGGACGCCCGCTTCGCGCTCGCCGCCGGCGCGGACGCCATCGTGGTATCGAATCACGGCGGGCGGCAACTCGACGGGGCGCCGTCGTCGATTTCGGTGCTGCAAGAGATCGTTGCGGCGATCGACGGCCGCTGCGAGGTCATGTTCGACGGCGGCATCCGCTCGGGCCAGGACATGGCGAAGGCCCTGGCGCTGGGCGCCCGCGGGACATTGATCGGCAGAACGTTTCTTTACGCCCTGGCCGCCGCGGGCGAGGCGGGCGTGACCAAGGCCATAGAAATCATGCGCAGTGAACTGAGCGTGACGTTGGGGTTCACGGGAACGGCGACAATCGATGCCGTGGGTCCGCACATCCTGCGGACTTGATGCGGGCACCGCGGCATTCAAATCATCGGCACCCCGCGCCGAGCTTTCCCGCGGGGAAATGCCGCGTCGATTCTCGCCAATTCAGCTTCGCTCAACTCGAGGCCGGCCGCGCCGGCGTTCTCGGTAACATGGGCAATGCTGGTTGCCTTGGGAATCACGAAAGTCTCCGGGTGGCGCAGCAAGAATCGCAGCGCGACCTGCCGGGCGGTCGCCTGGTGGGATTGCGCGATCTCCTCGAGCACCCGACCTTGCTTCGTCAGTGCATCGAACGGCGCCGTCGATTGACCGAATGGCGTATACGCGACCAGCGCGGTTCCGTGCCGTTGACACCACGGCAGCACTGCATGTTCGATGGCGCGTTCTTGCAAGTGATAAAGCACCTGGTTGCACACGGGATGTCCCGTTCCCGCAATCGCGGCCACTTCGTCGAGGTCCGAGACGTCGAAATTGCTCACGCCCCACGACAGGATCTTGCCATCGCGCACCAATGAGTCGAAGGCGGCGATCGTTTCCTCCAATCGGTAGCTGCCGCGCCAGTGAAGCAGGTAGCAATCGAGCCGGTCGGTTCGCAGCCTCGCCAGCGATTTCTCGCACGCCGCGAGTGTGCCCCGTTTTGAGGCATTGTTCGGCAGTACCTTCGATACCAGGAAAACCTCGTCGCGCCGGCCGAATATCGCCTCGCCGATGATGGCTTCCGCGGCTCCCGAACCGTACATTTCAGCGGTGTCGATGTGGGTCAGGCCGAGATCGAGACCGCGGCGCAGACTCTCGATGGCGGAGCCCCGCGCCGATTCTTCGATTCTCCAAGACCCCTGACCGATGGCCGCGACGCGCCGTTTGGCGCCGAATGGTCGCGAAGTGATTTTGTCCGTCATGTATCACCCGCCCTGTTAAGCTCTGCCGGTTGGTAGTGCTGCGCTGCAAACGACATATTCGTAGGTCGCGTGACCAAGGAGCGAACGCGGCCGTCCTCAACCCAACTTCCGCCGCAGCGGCGCGCAACTTGCGCAACCAACCGCACCCATCGCTCGTGTTGCCATAAGGCGCGATGTTCGCCCCATGGATATTACGGCGAACGTTGAGGGTACAATAAAGTCGGCGACGCGCGCTGGTTGCCGGTTCGTGCCGGGATTTTACGCTGCGATGGGCACTCGCGAGGGCTCTTCGGAGCTTAGGAGGTCTCGAACATGACGATGGCAGCCACGGAGGGTGGATACCGCAAAACCGCACTTGCCTGGGACCTCATGAGCCTGCAATTTGGGTCACGTGTCGTCGCGCTAGCTGCCTTCGCATTGCTCTATTCGCTATTCGTGATCCTCGGACTGATACTGCGCGAGGGTTCGCAGCAACTGACGATCCTCTGGCCGGCCGCCGGCCTGCTGTTCACGGCGCTGTATTTGTCGCCGCGGCGGAATTGGATCTGGATCCTCGGCGTACAGGTGTGCGTGGAGATGGCCATTGCCGCCGCGCACGCCGACCATTTTACCTGGCGCCAGTACACGCCCTTCGCCCTCGCCAATTCGCTCGACGCCGCCGTGGGCGCGCTCGTGGCCAGGCGATTCATGACGAATCCGGAAATTCCTCAGATCAAAAATCTATTGCGGTTCTTTGCGGCGGTTGCACTCGGCGCGGCGGCCAGTGCGGTGCTCGGCGCCTTCGGCTTTACCAGGACGCTATGGGGCGCGCAATTCCTGCGTGAATGGCAGCTGTGGTGGGCAGGGAATTGGTTGGGATCCTTGTGCGTCGCGCCGCTGGTCTTCGTGTGGGCCATTCGCTGGCGAATGCGCGAATTCTCGCTGCCCTCGCCGCCCGCGCGGGAGCTGGCGCTGATCGGGTGCGTGATGCTGGGGATGACGATCTGGGTGTTTTCCGCGCAGCCCGGCAGCGTCACCACCATTCTCGATCAGCCGTTCATTCTGCTGGCCGTGGCGATCGCTGCGGCTTTCCGCTTACCGCCGCGCTGGTCTGGGACGCTCACGACGGTGAGCGCGCTGCTGGCAGCCTATTTTGCAGGCCGCGGACTGGGTCCCTTCGCAGGCGATCCGAGTCCCTTTGTGCGAGTCGGCGCCGTACAATTGTTCCTGGCGACTCTCGTCGTCATTAGCGGCATGCTCGTGACCGTGCTCACGGAGATGCGCAACACGCTGCAGCTGTTGCGCACGAGCGGCGAGCGCTACCAGAACTTCGTCGAACAGAGCTCCGAAGCCGTATGGCGCATCGAACTGATGGCCCCCATGCCCGCCGGTCTGGCGGAGGACGAACAAATCGCATGGCTGCGCGAGCACGCATATGTCGCTGAATGCAACCTGGTATATCTGCGGCTGAATCGCCTATTCGGACTACCCGAGGCCGACGCACGGCTGTGGCGCGCCGACGTGCCGTGGTCCGCGATCTACCTCGAACATATCGGAACGGCGGCGCACCAGGGTTACTCGATGGACGGCCTGCAGTTCACCTTGTCGAGCGATTCGCGGCAGTTCACCTATATCACCGGATTTCGCGGCGTCATCGAGGAAGGGAAGTTGGTGCGTGTGTGGTGTGTCGCGCGCGATGTCAGCGAACTCATCGACCTCAACGAGCGCCTGCGCCAAAAGCAGGATCGGCTGCAGCTGTATGCGCGGCAGTTGGTCGGCGCGGAGGAGCGCGCGCGGCGCGCGACCGCCGTGGATCTGCACGATGGCATCGGTCAGCAATTGGTCGGCCTTGCAATGACGCTCGAGGTGGCGGTCGCGCGTGCGACGCCCGAAATGCGGCTTCTGCTGGGCGAGGCGACTCATACCGTGCGCGAAGTCCAGGCAATTACTCAGCGAGTGATTGCGGACTTGAGCCCCCCGGGCCTGTACGAGCTTGGATTGGAGCCCGCGCTCAAATGGCTCAGCATCTACATGCGCGGCAAGGACAATTTACAGGTCGACTTGAAAGTCGATGCGAATGCCGCGGCGTACAACCTCGATCTTCGCGTTCTCGTGTTCAAACTCATTCGTGAACTGCTGCGCAATGTCATCAAGCACTCAGGCGTGCAATCGGCATCTGTCACGGTCACGGAAACGCCGAATGAACTGCGCGTCGTGGTGGAGGATCGCGGCGTCGGGTTTGAGTGGCAACTCAGTTTGTTCGAGTCGCGGTCCGAAGGGTACGGCCTGTGGAGCGTGGCGGATCGGGTGCGGGCCGCCGCCGGCGAGATGACCGTCGACACGGCCCCGGGTCGAGGCTGCCGTGTCTCGGTGGTGTTTCCTCATAAGGCGGTCAGTCCGCTGATCCAGCAGAAGGACTCGCGCGGCGAGCTTCACGATTCGGACAGCAGCCGATCTGCGGCGGTCTGACAGGCTCCTAACGCTGGTTTTTGGCGAGGCGCCGCGACATGCGCAGTGCCGCTTCCCGACCTTGGTAGTAGCCCTGGACGACCCCCAGCTGATCGAAGCCCAAGCATTCATAAAAGACGCGCGCTTGTTCGTTGTTCGTGCGCAGCTCGAGGTTGATGCGAAACACACCGGCTTCGATCGCGGTCGTGGTCAGCCAAGCCATGAGTTGCCGGCCAAGGCCTTGCCGGCGATGCTCCGGCGCCACGGCCAGCAAATTCAAATGCGCCACATCGTCCCCGAAATGCATGATGGCGAATGCCGCAATTCGCCGCTCGCGCCGCGCGACCACCACCGAAGACTCGGGACCCGAAATGAAGTGCTGCACACGCGCCGGGGTCCAGGACCAAGTCAATCCATGTTCGATCAGATCCCGCGACATCGCCGCGATTTCGTGCGCATCGGTCGCGCGGGCGAGGCCCAGTGTAGCGAGTTCCGACATCCGTACCCCTCGTATCCAACGGCCTTTTTCATCCGCGGTGCCGGACTCTGGCACAAATACCGAGCCGCCGTCGAGTAGGGGCTAGCGGCTGCGGTAACGGTCGGTCGCGAGCACCAGCGCGTGCGTATTGCCTGCCTCGAAAGCCGAGTGTCCGGCGTCCGGCACTATCGCCAAGTCCGCCTCGGGCCACGCGCGATGCAGATCCCAGGCGCTGGTGGCGGGGCATACGACGTCGTAACGTCCCTGAACGATGGTCGCCGGAATGTGCCGGATGCGCGTCACATCGTCCAGCAATTGACTTTCGCTGCGCAAAAAGCCTCGATTGACGAAGTAGTGGCACTCGATGCGGGCCACCGCCAGCGCGAACTGATCCTCGCTCCATTTCTTGATGTTCTCGCCATTGCTGTACAAGAAGCTCGCGGAGGCTTCCCAAACCGACCATGCACGCGCCGCCGCCAACGCGGCTCGTTGATCGTTGCCCACCAGACGCTTATGGTAGGCGCTCAGGAAATCGTCGCGTTCATCGAGCGGGATGGCGTCGCGGTAGGCCTCCCAGGCATCGGGGAATATCTCCGAGGCGCCGTGTTGATAGAACCAGCGGATTTCGGCGTAACGCAACAGGAAAATTCCGCGCAACACGATTTCGGTGACGCGTTCGGGATTCGCCTCCGCATAGGCCAACGCCAAAGTGCTGCCCCAAGATCCGCCGAATACGAGCCAGCGCTCTATCCCCAGATGTTTGCGCAATCGTTCGATGTCGGCGACGAGATGCCAGGTCGTATTCTCGATGAGGCTTGCGCTCGGTCGGCTTCGTCCGCAGCCGCGCTGATCGAACACGACGATGCGGTAATGCCGCGGGTCGAAGAACTGCCGCGCGCGCTTGTCGGAGCCGGCGCCGGGACCGCCGTGCAGGAACACCGCCGGTTTGCCCGCCGGATTGCCGCATTCTTCATAGTAGATTTCATGCACGTCGGAGACACGCAGGTGGCCGTGTCGAAAGGGCTCGATTGCCGGATACAACTCGCGGCGAGGGGCATTGCGCCGGCTCGAGCCGGATGTTGCGCGTACTATGGTGCGGGCCGTGGATTTGGCGGTGCCGGCAACCTTCTTTTTGGCCGCTGTGCGCTTCGGGGCGGACCGCCGCGTTGCGACGCGCAATGTGGCCGGCGCGCTCTTTTTCTTCTTCATCGCATTTCCTCTTTTTTTGGTATTCAAGCTCGCGAAACCATGGGTCCGAGCGGCCGCCCGCCGAGCAGATGCAGATGCAGGTGATAGACCTCCTGACCGCCGTGCGCATTGCAGTTGATGATCAACCGATAACCGTTCTCGGCGATGCCTTGGGCCAGTGCGAGATCGCGTGCCACGATGAACATGTGTCCAATCAACGATTCATCCTCGTCGCCGATATCATTGGCGGTGGCAATCGGTTTGTGCGGAACGATCAGTATATGCACCGGCGCCGCCGGCTTGATGTCCAGAAAGGCGATGACGCGCGAGTCGCGGTACAGCACGGTGGCCGGCAACTCGCCGGCGATGATCTTTTCGAAAAGCGTAGGCATTTCATATGCCTCCGAGATTTATGGGGCCTCAAGATTAGCAGGAACGGCGGCGGTACCCGGAATTGCATTGCAGCAATGTGACCTCGTAATAGTAATGGGAACGATTCTCATATAGAATTGCATTCATGTTGAAGACTGCCCAAGACCGCATGCCAGCCGCGCCCTCGACCGCGGGCGCGCCCGTGCACTCGATCGCGACCGCGGGCGCCACCGACATCCGGCTCAACGATTTGACTCCCGGAACCCTGGCGCGGGTGGTGTCCGTGTCGGCCGCCGATGCGGCGGCGCCCGTTGAACTCGGGCGGCGCCTGGCTGAATTGGGTTTTCTTCCCGGCGAGGCCGTTCGAATCGTGGCCCGCGGCCTGATGGCGCGCGCGCCGATTGCCGTGCGCATTGGTACCGGCACATTCGCTCTGCGACTCTTCGAGGCCGCCTGTATCCGCGTGTGTCCGGAGCACCCGCTGCCAGCTTAAGCCCATGGAGGCTCTGCAAAGCGCTCCGAGTCCCTTGGTTGCCCTGGTTGGAAATCCCAATTGCGGCAAGACGGCGCTATTCAACATTCTTACCGGCAGCCGTCAAAAGGTCGCTAACTACGCCGGCGTCACGGTCGAGCGCAAAGAAGGTTCGCTGCTCACGCCCTCGGGCAAGCGCGTGCGCATGCTGGATTTGCCCGGTGCCTACAGCCTCGATCCCCTGACCCCGGACGAACAAGTCACCGCCGATGTGCTTCTCGGCCGCCGTGCCGGCGAATCCCGGCCCGACTTCGTCGTCTGTGTCACCGACGCGACCAATCTGCGCCAGAACTTGCGCTTGGTATTGAGCCTCAAAAGGCTGGGCCTGCCCATGGTGGTCGCGCTCAACATGACGGATATCGCGCGCCGCAAGGGCATCGTGATCGATGCCGATCGCTTGGCCGCCGAATTGGGCGTGCCGGTGGTCGAGACCATCGGCGTCAAAACGACCGGCGTCGAGGGGCTGATCAAATTACTCGACGGAGCGGTCATTCCCACGCCTGAGCGGCATGCCATTGCATGGCGGCCCTTGAGCGCATCGGACATCGAATATGACCAAACCGAGGTGCGCAGGATCTTGGGGTTGGTGGGGGGTGACCGGCTCGACGGTGTGACATTCAGCGACCGCGTCGATGCCGTCGTGCTGCATCCGGCGATGGGGCCGCTGATCCTCGCGGTGATATTGTTCCTGGTATTCCAGGCCGTGTTTGCCTGGGCGCAGCTGCCGATGGACGAGATCAGAGTCGGCGTCGCCGCGGCCGGCAATTGGCTGACTGCGGCGCTGCCCGCGAGCTTGCTGAAGGACTTGGCCATCAATGGCGTGCTCGCCGGTGTCGGCAGCGTCTTGGTGTTTCTACCTCAGATCATCATCCTGTTCTTCTTCATCTTGCTGCTCGAGGACTCCGGCTACTTGCCGCGCGCCGCGTTTTTGCTCGACCGGGTCATGGGCAGCGTCGGGTTGTCGGGTCGCGCGTTCATACCTTTGCTGTCAAGCTTCGCCTGCGCGATTCCCGGCATCATGGCCACGCGCACCATACAAAATCCGCGCGATCGATTGGCGACGATCATGATTGCGCCGCTGATGACCTGTTCCGCGCGTCTCCCGGTGTATGCCCTGATCATCGGCGCGTTCATCCCGCGGCGGACGCTGTGGGGGGGATTGGAATTGCAGGGCGTGGTGTTGTTCGCGCTCTACATCGCGGGTGTCGCGAGCGCCATGGCGGTGGCATTTGTGCTCAAACACCGCGGCCCGGGCGCGGGCTTCCATCCTCTGATGCTCGAGTTGCCGGCTTATCACTGGCCGAATCTGCGCAATCTGGGCATAGGCTTGTGGCAGCGCGTTGAAATATTCATGACCCGCGTCGGCACCATCATTCTGGCGCTGATGGTGATTCTGTGGGCCTTGAGTTCATTTCCCGCACCGCCGCCGGGCGCCACCGGACCGCCGATCCAATACAGCATTGCCGGACATCTGGGCGCCTGGCTTGCCGTGCTGTTCGCGCCCATCGGCTTCAATTGGCAGATTTCGATTGCGCTCGTGCCGGGACTGGCGGCGCGCGAGGTCGCGGTCGGTGCTCTGGGCACCGTATACGCGCTATCGGCGACGGGCAATGACGTGAGCGGCGCGCTGACTCCGTTGATCGCTCAGTCTTGGAGCTTGCCGACGGCCCTGTCGCTGCTGGCATGGTACGTGTTCGCGCCCCAGTGCTTGTCGACCCTTGCCACCGTCAAACGCGAAACCAATTCTTGGCGCTACCCGATCATCATGGCGGCGTACTTGTTTTCGATGGCGTACCTCGGCTCGTGGATTACCTATCGGGTCGCCGTGGCGCTGAGCGCGTGAGGGTGGCGAGGCTTCATGAATAGCGTTCTCGACAATACTCTGGTCGGTCTCGCGCTCCTCGTCAGCGCGGGATACGCCATGACATCGCTGGGTCCGCGAAGCCTGCGTCGCCGCCTGCTGGCGTCTTTGAGCCGAGTGGCGGCGCGAGCGCCGGCATTCCTACGCCTGCGGAGAATGTCCGAGAGGCTCGCCATTGCGTCGGCCGGCAAGGCCCAAGGTGCTTGCGGCGGCTGCGACAGTTGCGGCTCGGAGAAAACGCCCGCACCGGCGCCCGAGGGCGAAGTGCACGTGCCGCTGGCGAAAATCGGCAGGCGCAGCTAGAGGAGCCTGTCTTGGTCCCCCGCAATTCCCCCATAATGCCGGGCAATGGAAGCAGGGGAATTGTGGTCCGCCATCCGCAGTAGGCGGCCCTCGTGGCGATGGAACTCGCCATGGGCCGCCGGGCTGCTATTGTTCTTGGTTTACGTCGCCGTCTCCATCGGGACGTTGCTGTTCGTCCAACGTTGGGTGGATCCCTCGCTGCGGGTCGGGTCGGTCGCGGCGCCGTGGCTCGCGGTGGGCGTCGGCGTGGCGGGCGTGCTGTTGGGCGGGGCGCGGCTCTGGCCGGCACTGTTCATCGGTTCCTGGGTGGTTTGGGGTGTGGTCGTCGGCGACTCGGCCATCACGGTCTCGGTCGACGCGGTGGCCGAAGCCGGCAGCATCCTGCTCATCGTTCATCTCCTGCGAATCTGGGGGTTTCAACGCGGTTTTGATCGCTTGCGCGATCCTCTGATACTGCTGGGGGCGGCCACCGTGGGACGGATTTTTGCCGTGGCGCTCGACTGGGTGGGTGGCTTTGCCGCGGCGTGGCTGATGCCGGAGTCTTTATCGCCGATGTACCGCGCCATGCTGACCGACGCGACGGGCGCCTTTCCCGTGGTGACCCCGGAGCTGTTCTCGGCCAGCCTGCGTTGGTCCTTGAATTCCATCGCCGGCATCATGCTGGTGGTACCGCTGGCCAGCGCAACGCGGGACGGCCTGCAGAAGACGTATCACCGCCGCGCGATTTCTCTGTTCGCAATGTGGCTTTCGCTGCTTGCGTGGAGCGTCGCTGCGCTGAATTTGCCGGCCGCCTGGGAGGCGCCTTTGGTGATCACGGCGCTGATGCTCGTGGCCTGGGCGTCGGTGCGCTTCGGGCCGCCGGCCGCCGCGTTCGCGACGTTGGCGATGTCGCTGGTGGCAACGGCCGGCGTGGCCATGCGGATGGGGCCGCTCACGACGAGCAGCCCGATCGAAAGCATCGGGCTGCAGTGGGGGTTCATTGCACTGCTCGCCCTGACGGGCCTGTCGCTCACCGCGCTGCTCGCCGAACGGCGTCATGACCTTCAACAGTTGAATGCCGATGCCGAGCGCTATTTGCGGCTCTTCAAATCCAATCCCTCGTCACTGTGGGTGGCGGAGCCCGACGGCGGCCGCATCCTGATGGTCAACGATGAGGCGATGCGCCGTTACGGATTCAGCGAAACTGAATTTCTCGCCATGACGGTGGCGCAGCTGGCCGCGGACCCCGCCTTGCTCTCCGTCGCCGCGCCGGATGCGACGGGGGCGCGCTCACAGCGCCATCGCACCCGCGCGGGCGCCGTCATCGACGTCGAACTCCTGTCGACCCCCATCGATCTCGACGGCCGACCCGCCGAGCTGTGCTATGCCATGGACGTCACGGACCGCGTCGAGCTTCGCGCGAGAATTCTCGCGGCGGTGGATCTCGAGCGCGGACGCCTTGCGCAGGAGCTTCACGACGGGCTCGGGCAGGTCCTGTCGGGCTTGAGTTTCGGCGCGCAGGCGGCGGCGGTGCGTGTGTCGCGCGGTGCCATCGTCGATGCCGCGTTCATCGACTTCCTGATCGACACCAGCAACCACGTGGTGAAGCTATGCCGGCAGCTGACTCGCGGCGTATCGCCGCTGCAGGATGCCAACGGCGATCTGGTCGAGGCGCTACGCCGCCTCCCGAACTCGTTGCCGCCGGGCTCCGTCCCGAGCCTCGAGGTCGAGGTCGCGACCGAGGCACCGCTGCGCCTGTCGCTCGAGCGCAGCGAACATTTGTACCGCGTGGTGCAGGAGGCCGTCACGAACTCGCTGAAGCATGCGCGCGCCGCACACATCCGCGTGCGCATCGGTGTGACGCCGGAGCTGGTCCAGGTCAGCATCGAGGACGACGGGATCGGCATCCAGGCGGACGCGAGCCCCGGCAACGGCCTTGGTATGCGCTCCATGGCATTGCGCGCAGCGGCCGTCGCCGCCAGCGTCGAGGTGCTTGGAAGACCGGACGGCGGCACCATCATCCGCTGCGAGTGCCCACAGCAGGAGCGCCTGCCGGTCCGCCAGCCTGCTCAAGCCGCGGCAAACGACCCGTCGGATGCGTCGGACGCGTCGGACGCGTCGGACGCGTCGGGCACGGCGGGCGCAACGGAGCATGAGTCGCCGCCGAAAATCGCCCGTGCGTTGCCCGCCTATCTCGGGCGCTGCCTGCTGCTCGCGGTCGCGTGCTGTGCGGGCATCGCGGTGAGCGTCACCCTCGCGCAGATCATTGATCCCAGGGTCGGCGTGAGCGGCTCGCGGATGGCAGTACCATCGCTGTTGCTCGGCGCGAGCACCGCAGGCCTGCTGCTGGGTGGAGCGCGCCTGTGGCCGGGCATCGGCTGCGGAGCGCTGGTCGGGGCGATCGTGCTGATGCATGAACCGTGGTTGCTGGCGATTTACCTGGCTGCGGAAGTGACGCTGGTGGCGCTGTTCATCCGGGAATTCCTGGCGCGCCGGCGATTCGGCCGTGCCTTCGACCGCTGGCAGGATCCGCTGCTGTTGTTTGGGGCGGCGATAGCCGGCGGCGGCCTGATTGCCGTGCTCGATTTTTTCGGCCTGATGACCTACCAATGGCTGCGACCCGGCGAAATGAGCCCGGCGTTGATCGCCTTGATGACGAACGCCGTGGGTGCAAGTCCGGTCGTGACCGAAGCATTTCTGTTCGAGAATGTGCGTTCATCAGCCGACGCCGCCGCGGGGGTGGTGCTGTTCGTGCCGCTTCTGGTCGCGACCCCGCCGATCGCGCGCACACTGAGCGGTCACCAGGTCGAGGCAGCCTTCTGGTGTGTGGGGTTGCTCGGATGGGTGGCCAGCATGTTCTTGCTGAGCGAGGTCGGAGCGCGGTTGCCGCTGGTGGCGTTGGCGCTGGTGCTGCTGGTCTGGGCAGCCGTGCGCTTCGGCGTCGCAATGGCCTCGCTGGCGATGTCCGTTTGCGCCATGGCCGCCACTACGAGCTTCGCACTGCAGCGCGGCGCACTTTCCTCAGTCAACGTCAACGAGGGCATTGCCGCCCTGTGGGGGTTTCTGGGGATGCTCACCGTCACCGGCATGTTCCTGACCGCGCTGCTCGCCGAGCGCAATCGCACTTTGCGCGAGCTCGCCGCCACCACCCAGCGCTATCGCCGCCTGTTCGCCCACGGTCCTCACCCCCTGTGGGTTCAGGACCGCGCCACCGGCCGGATCCTGATGGTCAACGGGCAGGCGATTCGCCACTACGGCTACTCCGAGGGCGAGTGGTTGGCGATGACGGTTGAGGACTTGGCCGCGAGATCCGCCGGCACCGTGCATGCGGATGGAGCCCGCGCTCGCGGATTGATCGAGACGCGCCATCGATTGAAGAGCCGCGCCGTGATCGACGTCGAACTGTCCTTTGCCCCGATCGACATGGACGGCCGGCCGACGCTGCTGTGCTTCGCCATCGATGTGACCGAGCGCAACACCTTGCGGCGGGAGTTCCTCGAGGCGACGGATCTGGAGCGCCGTCGCCTGGCGGATGAATTGCGCTACGGCCTCGGGCGCACACTCGCGGAGCTCGAGTCTGCGGCCGCGCGCCTGAGGCAGGCGGCAAGCATCGCCCGGGTGGATCCGGCCGCGATGGAACTCATCGCGCGAACCAGCCAACGAGCAGTGGAGGTTTGCCGGCAAATCGCCCACAGCGCGACAACCGGCGGAATTCGTCACGATCAGGTCGAGGGAATCACCGCGCGCTGAAGCGGAAGGGTGGGCGGATGTATCCTGGCTGCATTGCGCGGAGACGATGACGTACGGCATTCTTGCGGGCGCAATGGCTCGCGAAGGAGCAAACGATGACATTCCCCAGAGAACCCCGGATTCATCCCGTGCCGATCGTGGAGCTGCGCCCCACTCAGATCACGGTCGGCATGCGCGAGGTCAAGGCCAAGCGCAAGAGCTGGCGCGATCATCCGGATCGAAAGAAAGCGGACTTCCTCGGCAGACACCTGATTCCCGTCGTCTGGGGTCCAAAAGACCAGTACTACGTCATCGACCATCATCACTTGACATTGGCTTTGCACCAGGAAGGCGTCAAGCATATCGCCACCGCGGTGGTGGCCGATCTGCGCCGGCTGCCGCGCGATGCCTTCTGGGTGTTCCTCGACAACCGCGGCTGGCTGCACCCGTTTGACGCCGAGGGCCGGCGGCGCCCCTATGGCGACGTGCCGAAGCGCCTTTCGGATTTGATCGACGATCCATATCGCAGCCTGGCCGGCGAACTGCGCCAGAGCGGCGGCTTCGCGAAAGACACAACGCCATTCTGCGAATTCCTGTGGGCGGACTTTCTGCGCCGCCGATTGAAACGCAAGCTTCTCGATGATGACTTTTCCGCCGCGCTGGTAAAGGCCTTGAAGCTGGCGAAGAGCGGCGAGGCGGACTTTCTGCCGGGATGGTGCGGACCTCTCGGTTGAGCCATGAGCGAGGCCCGTGATTTGCATCTGGCCGACGCTCTGGCGGGCCTGTCGCTCGCCGGACTGCTGCTGCCCGAGTCGGTTGCCTATTCGGGCCTGGCCAACTTGCCGCCCGAGGCGGGAGTGATCGGCATGTTCGCGGGCCTCGTTTGTTATGCCCTCATCGGCCGCAGCCGGTTTGCCATCGTCACGGCCACCTCGTCGTCTGCGGCGGTGTTCGCGGCGGCGATGCTGGCACTGGGCGCCAATGCAGCCGCCCAGCGTGCCGCATACGCCTCGATGTTGGTGTGCGCTACGGGGATGGCCTTTCTGCTGGCCGGCTGTGCGCGGTTCGGCGCCATGTCGAACCTGATTGCGCGGCCCGTGCTGCGCGGCTTCTCATTCGGATTGGCCGTGGTGATCGCGGTGAAGCAGTGGCCGCATATCGTCGCCATGCATCCGCACAGCACGGACTTCGCGCCTTTGCTGATCGAGATGCTGCGCAGCGCCGGGACCTGGGATACGACCAGCCTTGCCGCCGGCGTATGCGCGTTGATCGGCCTCTTCGCGCTCGAGCGTATCCGCCACGTGCCCGGTGTGCTGCTGGTGATCATTGCCGGAATCTCCGCCGCGCCGTGGCTGGCCTCGCGCGGCGTGCTGTTGACCGGACCAATCCATCTGGCCCTGGAACGGCCGGCATTTGTGCCGCCGGCGAGCGGACAATGGTTGCCGCTGGTGGAGTTCGCCCTGGCGTTAATGTTCATTCTGTACGCGGAATCCTACAGTTCGATCCGCACTTACGCCCTGAAGCACAGCGACGCCGTGCAGCCGAATCGCGACATGATTGCGCTGGGGTTGGCGAACGTGGTGTCGGGGGCATTTCATGGAACGCCGGTCGGCGCCGGTTATTCGGGTACGTCGGCCAACGAAGCGGCCGGCGCCCGATCGCGCGCCGCCGGCCTGTACGCCGCCGCGACCGTTCTGGCGCTGGTGCTGCTGTTTCTGCCGTGGATCGAGCGCATCCCCGCCCCTGTGCTCGCCGCGATCGTCATCCATGCGGTCAGCAAGTCGATGCGCATCGCCGTTTTTCGACCGTACTTTCGCTGGCAACGCGATCGGCTGGTCACCTTGACGGCGGTCGCCGCCGTCCTTGCGTTCGGCATGCTCGACGGGCTGCTGGCGGCGATCGCATTCAGCCTCGCGATGCTGCTGCGTTCGCTGTCCAGCCCGCGCCTGTCGGTGCTCGGCCGCCTGGGTGCGCATGACTTCGTCAGCAGGGCGCGCTTTCCCGAGGCTTCGTGTCCGCCGGGCGTTCTGGTGCTGCGGCCCGAAGAGCCGTTGTTCTTCGCAAATGCCGAGCCGCTGCTGGCGCTGGCGCGACGGCACATACTTCGGGAAGAGGTACGAATCCTGATTTTCAGCCTCGAGGAATCGCCGGATCTGGACGGAACGGCGCTGGAATGCCTGGGAGAGTTCGCCGCCTGGCTTGCCGCGCGAAACATCGAAATGCGGATTGCACGTTTGAAGGAAGCCAGCCGCGATGCGCTGATCCGCGCCGACTTCGCACACCTGCCGCTGACGAAGCTGGAATATCCCAGCGTCGATGATGCGGTGAGCGACGGCTCGGCGGGCCCCGCCGCCTCATCGAGCACGGCCGCGTCATCGGGCGCCGCCGCGTCATAGCGCCCGTTCGCGATCGCGAAGCGTCGGCTACTGCGGCGCACATGTGTAAATATTTTATGTCTATGTCGGTGGCAGGCGACAGATTGGCTCCGGCGACCTTGAGTCGGAAAATCGGCACGCTAGGGGCGTGACGCAACAAATAAAGATCAAGGAGTAAGGCCATGAACAGCGCAGTGTTGCGAATGCGGCAGATGTTCGTGTTGATCGGCGTATGGGCGCTCGCCGCCTGCGGCGGATCCGGCGTTGGGATGAGTTCGAATTCGCCGGGCGGCGGTATGACCGGCCCGCAGGCTTGCAGCAATTGTGGCACGGCAATGGTGTCGCTGACCGACGCGCCGGGCGACTTCATCAGCTACAAAGTACAGGTCGTTTCGCTCAAGCTCACGCGCTCGGACGGCACCGTGGTGGAGACCGTTCCCATCGCCTCTCAAGTCGATTTTGCCCGGCTGGTGAACTTGTCGGAAATCATCAGCGCCGGTCAAATTCCCGAGGGCAGCTATGAGTCGGCGGCGATGACGCTCGATTTCAGCGCGGCGACCATTGTCGTCGACAACGGCACCACCGGCGTCACAATCGCGGCCGCAAACGTGATCAACGGTGCGACGTCGTTGCCGCTGGCGGCGCCGAATCCCACGCAGATGACCGTGAATTTGAAGCTGACGTCCCACGATGACCTGATCGTCACACCGCATGCGGTGGCAAACCTGGCGCTGGACTTCAATTTGGCGGCGTCGAATACCATCACCCCGTCGAATACCGCTCCGACCACCGTGACCGTCAATCCGGTGTTGACGGCAAGTCTGGCGCCGGACAAGAACAAGCAAATTCGCGTTCGCGGCCCGTTGGTGAGCGCGGATGCGGGCACCAACAGTTTCATCATCAGCGTGCGTCCGTTCTTCGACTCGGACGGATCCATGGGGCAGCTCACCGTAAACACCACCAGCGCCACCACGTATTCGATCAACAATGTGACGTCCGCCGGCAGCGCGGGACTCACGCAGCTGGCGGGACTGGCAGCGGGCACGATGGTCGTCGCCTATGGCACCTGGGACAAGGCGACAGAGAGCTTTACCGCAGGCAATGTGCTCGCCGGCTCGAGCGTTCCCGGAGCAATGCACGACTCCGTGGAGGGTACGGTGCTGTCGCGCACCGGAAACACCCTCGTCGTGGCGAACGGGCAGATCGTGCACGAGGAAATGGATGACGAGGATTTCGCGCGACAGGTGACGGTCACGGTGGGCGCGGGGACCACCGTCAGCGAGGACGGCCAGTCGGGATCGTTCTCGATCCAAGACATTTCCGTCGGGCAGCACCTGCAGCTGTCCGGTACCTTGGGTGTGGACAGTTCGGGCAACGCAACGTTCGACGCAACCGCGGGCAGCGCTCGATTGCTGGTGACGACCGTGACGGGAATCGTGACGTCGACGGCGGCAAACCTGGTCACCATGACCTTGAATTCCATCGATGATCAGGCGGCGTCGCGCTTCAATTTTGCCGGAACGGGAACCAGCGCCGCACAGGACGCCACGGCGGCGGCCTACAGCGTCGGGGTGCCCGCCGCGCTGCCCACGACCACGCTCGGGAGCGGTGTTCCGGTGCGTTTCGAGGGGTTTGTGACGCCGTTTGGCCAAGCGCCGCCCGACTTCAACGCGGCGACTGTTGTGAGCTACGCCGATACTCGTGCGCTGCTCGAGTTGCAATGGCCCCAGCCCGGCAGCACGGCGCCGTTCGCCGCCCTGACGAGCACGCAGCTCACCATCGACCAGGCCACGCTGCAAATGACCACCGAGCATCGCATTCGAATCGGCTTCGCGACGCTGGATCCATCGACTCTGTCGACCGGGCTGCAGCTCGTTCCGGACCCTTTAGCCACTTCCCTGTGGCTGGCGATCGGTCATGCCAAGAGCTGGAGCAGCGATAATTTCTCGGCCTTCGGCGACTTCGTGGCGGCGTTGAAGACGGAGTTGAACGGCAGCAATGCGGTCGCGTGGATCGGCGCGGCCGGGCATTACGACGCGTCGAGCGGCACGCTGTCGGTTGATCAGATGATCGTGGTGTTCAATGACTGAGCGGCGTTCCCGCCGCACTTGAGTTTCCCGGCGGCGCCAGGGCCCCTTTCAGGGTCACGGCGCCGCTCACCGTCTTCGGATCGACGGTGGTGGTGTCCTTGAGTTTGGCCGCGGCATCCGGTGGGGTTATTTCCCCGCGAATTTTGGCGCCCGCTTGTGGCGAAAAGCCTGCACGCCTTCCGCGAAATCCAAAGTGTCGCCAAGCTCGGCCTGCGAGTCCGCCTCCAGCGCCAGCTGTTCGGCCAGAGTTTGCGGCAGTTCTCTGTTGAAGACCGCCTTGATGCGTTGGAACGCCTGGGTCGGACCCGAGGCAAGGCGGCGGGCGACGGATTCCGCTTCGGATTGCAGCGCCTGATCGTCCACGCAGCCCCAAATGAGTCCCCAGCTCGCCGCATCGGCGGCGGTCAATGCCTCGCCAAGCAAGGCCAAGCCCTTCGCGCGCGCCGTACCCACCAGCCGCGGCAAATGAAAGGTGCTGCCGAGGTCGGGCATGAGCCCGAGCTTGGGCGCAAACAATTGCAGGAACGTGGCGGAGCGTGCGGCCAGCACGATGTCGCCCACGAGCGCGAGACTCACTCCTGCGCCCGCGGCGACGCCGTTGACCGCGACCACGACCGGCACGCGCAATTCGTACCAGGCGTTCACCATCGGATTGAAATGTTCCCGCAATCCCACGCCGATATTTTCGCCCCGGCTGCGCTTGGGATCGCCCAGAAGATCATCGCCCATGAGATCGGCGCCGGAACAAAAGGCGCGGCCGGCGCCGGTGAGTATGACGGCGCGAAGGTGGCGCTCGGAGGAGATATTCGCGGCGGCTGCGCGCAAATCCGTGATCAAACCCCGATTCAGGGCATTCAATCGGTCCGGCCGGTTGAGGGTCACGTAGGCGATGCCTTCCCGCTGCTCGAACAACAGAGTGTCAAATTGCATGATGATTCCGCTGGAGGTTGGTATTTCAAGGATAAACGAGCGGGGGTGCGCGCGACTACGCCATAATGACAGAAACGCTGCAATTGACTCCAAGGCGCTCCATGCCCATCCCCGAGATTCTGCAAGGCCGTTTGCGATTGCCCGTCATCGGGGCGCCGATGTTCATCGTCTCCACTCCGCGCCTAGTGCTGGCGCAATGCAAAGCCGGCATCATCGGCGCATTTCCGGCGCTGAATGCGCGGCCCGCGGCCGTGCTCGACGACTGGCTCGCCGAGATTACCGCTGAACTCGCGGCCTACCGCCGCAAGAACCCTGACGCCCGGGTGGCGCCGTTCGCGGTCAATCAAATCGTGCACAGCAGCAATGACCGTCTGGAGCACGATGTCGCGGTGTGCGTGAAGCACCGCGTGCCCATCATCATCACGAGTTTACGGCCGCCAGCCGAAGTCGTCGCCGCCGTGCACGGCTACGGCGGCGTCGTGTTTCACGATGTCATCAACTTGCGCCACGCCGAAAAGGCCGCGGCGCAGGGGGTCGATGGGATCATCGCGGTGTGCGCCGGAGCGGGAGGGCACGCGGGTGTGTTGAGTCCGTTCGCCCTGGTCAAGCAAATCAGAGAAGTCTATGCCGGAACCATCATTCTGTCGGGCGCCATGAGCACGGGCGCGGACGTGCTGGCCGCGCAGGCGATGGGCGCGGATCTCGCCTATCTCGGTACCCGTTTCATCGCGGCCGAAGAAGCCAATGCCGGACCCGACTACAAACAGATGCTCATCGAGAGCAGCGGCGAAGACATCGTCTACACCTCGTTGTTCAGCGGCGTCGCGGGCAACTACCTGCGTGGCAGCGTCATACGCGCCGGACTCGATCCCGACAAGCTTCCCGAGGCCGACAAGACGAAAATGAATTTCGGCAGCGGCGGCGCCTCGGAATTCAAGGCCTGGAGGGACATTTGGAGCGCCGGACAGAGCGTCAGCGGCATCCACGAGATCGCGAGCGTCGCAGCGCTGGTCGACGACATGGCGCGGCAGTACGCGGCGGCGCTTGCGGCCCTCAACACGGTGAAACCGGCTTGCGATTGAGCGCCGATCAATTACCCGCGGCTCTGGCTCGCACTCTCGCCGCCATGTACCTGGTGTCCGGCGACGAACCGTTGCTGGTCGGCGAAGCGGCGGACGCCGTTCGCGCCGCCGCGAAGACGGCCGGATATGCGGACCGCACGGTGTTTTTCATCGATCGCAGTTTCTCTTGGGACGAATTGCGGCATGCGAGCCATTCGCTGTCGCTGTTCTCCGAACGGCGTCTGTTCGAGCTGCGAATGCCTTCGGGCAAGCCTGATAAGGGCGCGCAGCAACTGGCGGACCTGGCGTCGCAGCCGCCGCCCGATGTCGTCTGCCTGGTGATCACCGGTAAGCTCGACAATAAGGCAAGCGAGGCTCCCTGGGTGCGGGCCGTCGAGAAGCACGGCGTTTGGGTATCTGTCCGGACGGTGCAGACGGCGGCGCTGCCCGCCTGGCTGCGCGCGCGCGCCGGTCTGCTCAAGGTAGAGATCGAACCGGCCGCGGCACAGCTGATCGTCGACCGCGTGGAGGGGAATCTACTCGCCGCGAACCAGGAACTCGAGAAGCTGAGCTTGCTGGCCAATGGCGACCCCATCAGCGCCGACCTGGTATTGCGGTCGGTCGGCGACAGTGCTCGCTTCGACGTGTTTCAGCTCGCCGAAGCCGCCGCTGCCGGCGACGCGGCGCGCGCCTTGCGGGTGCTTCTGGGCCTCAAGAGCGAAGGGGTGGAGCCGACGCTGATTTTATGGGCGCTGGTGCGGGAGCTGCGCGGATTGTGGCAGGCACGGGAGCGCGAGCGTCTGCGTTCCATGGCGCGGGGGAGCGGCTGGAACCTGGCGGCCACGCCTTCGCCGCGCGCGCTGTCACGGCTCAAGAATCTGCCGCTGGCGCGCCTGCTCATGCAGGCAAGCCACGCGGATCGCGTCCTCAAAGGACTGGCGACGGGCGATGCATGGAGCGCGTTGACCGCACTCACCGGCGGCCTCGCCGGCGCTTTGCATGCGGCCGCGGAATCAGGCAGGGTACCCAAATGAACCCCATGGGTATTTTCGGCGGAACCTTCGATCCGATCCACTACGCCCATTTGCGCACTGCGTTCGAGTTGCAGCAAGCGCTGCGATTGAAGGAAATCCGGTTTCTCCCGGCCGGCAATCCTCCGCATCGCGACCAACCGTTCGCCGACGCGCAGCTGCGGCTGAAAATGGTGCAGTTGGCGACCGCCGGTCAGGCCGGGTTCGTCGTCGACGATCGCGAGGTGCGCAAGGAGGGTCCGTCGTACTCGGTCGAGACGCTGGCAGAACTGCGGCACGAGTATCCGGACCGCAGCCTGTGTTTGATCGTGGGTATGGATGCCTTCTTGAGCTTGCCGAAATGGCATCAATGGCGAGAGCTATTGCAGTTGGCGCATCTGGTGGTCGCCCACCGCCCGGGCTGGCGCGCGCCCGGCATGGGGCCGCTTGGTGAGCTGTTGGTCGATCGCGGCACCGGACGCATCGGCGATCTGCACGAGTCGCGCGCCGGCTGCATCTATATTCACGCAGTAACTCAGCTGGAGATTTCTTCCACGGAGGTTCGTCAGCTGATCGGGATGGGCCGCGATCCGCGCTTCCTCATGCCGGATGCGGTGCGTAAACTCATCCTCGATGCCAATTGTTATTCCAAACCACGGACAACGTAGTGCCAGTCAACAAAAAGACCGCGAATAGTAAGACCATTGACTCCGGGAAACCGGTCCACAACCCTCTAGCCGGCCAGCCCAAGGCCGCCGGCCAGCCCAAGCCCGGCGGCGAGCCCAAGCCCGGCAGCGAGCCCAAGGCCGGCAGCAAACCCAAGGCCGGCAGCAAACCCAAGGCCGGCAGCAAGCCGAAGCCCGGGAACAAGCCCCGCACCGCGAGCAAAGCCGCCGGCAAAATCAAGGTGGCCCAGGCGAAGCCTTCGCTCAGGACAGTGGTGATCGACGCTCTGGCCGACATGAAGGCGTTGGAAGTCAAATTCCTGGATGTGCGCGGCCTCACCGACATCGCGGACTTCATGGTCATCGCCAGCGGAACCTCCGATCGGCACGTGCGCTCCGTTGCGCAACGTGTGGTCGAAAAGACCAAGGAGGCGGGGTTCCGTCCGCACGGCGTCGAGGGTCAGCAGGACAGCGACTGGGTTCTCATTGATTTGAACGCGATGATCGTGCACGTCATGTTGCCCCGCGTGCGGGAATTCTACGGCCTCGAGAAGCTATGGGATATGACAGCCACGAAGCGCGCCGCGCGCGCTTGAGAGTATGAAATGCCGGTTGATCGCCGCCGGTACCCGTCTGCCCGATTGGGTCAATGGCGGATTTCGCGAATACCAGAAGCGATTGCGCACACCCCTCGTGCTGGAGCTGCAAGAGATCCCGGTCGCGCCGCGTCGCGCCGGCGACAACCCCCAGCGCGCGATCCAAAGGGAAGGGGCCGATATGCTGGCCGCATTGGATGCGGACGACTATGTGGTGGCGCTCGAAATCACCGCCAAGGCGATGAGCACCGAGCAGCTGAGCCAGTGGCTTGCCGGGCGCATGCGCGATGGCCGCTCGCTCGCTCTGCTGATCGGCGGTCCCGACGGTCTGTCGCCGCAATGTCGGGAAAGGGCCGATCACGGCTGGTCGCTGTCGCCGTTGACCCTGCCACATGGCCTGGTCAGGGTGGTGGTGGCCGAACAGCTTTACCGAGCCATGAGTTTGCTTGCCGGCCACCCCTATCACCGAGCTTAAGATACCGAGCTTAGGTATCCTGGCAGGATGTTCCAAGACTTCGTCTACCTCGCTTCGGGGTCGCCGCGACGGCGTGAATTACTGCAGCAAATCGGCGTGTCGTTCCGGGTTGTGGGGACCGCGGTTGATGAAGCGGTTCAACCGGCCGAAACGGCGCCGGCCTACGTGGTGCGGCTTGCGGCGGCCAAGGCCGAAGCCGGGTGGACCCGCAGCCGCGGCGCGCACCCGGCGCCCGTGTTGGCGGCGGACACAGCGGTGGTGCTGGACGGCAAGATACTCGGCAAGCCGGCGGACCGGCAAGATGCCGAGAGCATGCTGCGGCAGCTCTCCGGCCGCACTCATGAGGTGTTGACCGCTGTCGCATTGCGAACCGCGGGCGGCCTGCAGTCCAGGATCAGCCGCAGCGAGGTCACTTTTCGCGCCATCCCCGCCGACGAGGCCAGGGGCTACTGGGAAACCGGAGAGCCGTGCGACAAGGCGGGCGCCTACGCCATACAGGGCCGGGCGGCCATTTTTGTCGCCGATTTGCGCGGCAGTTTTTCGGGCGTGATGGGGCTGCCGCTGTTCGAAACCGCCGAGCTCTTGCACGAGGCCGGCGTGTCGCTTTGGCACGCCCAAAGACAGTCGCCATGAGCACCGAAATTCTGGTCAATGCGAGCACTCATGAGGCGCGCGCCGCAGTGGTCGAGAATGGTGTGCTGCAGGAGGTGTTTCTCGAGCGCGCCAGCCGTCGCGGGCTGATCAGCAACATCTACAAAGGACGCGTCTCGCGGGTCCTCCCGGGCATGCAGGCGGCATTCATCGAAATCGGCATGGAACGCACGGCGTTCTTGCACGCCTCGGACATCTTCGATCCGCGTCATGCGGACACCGGTATCGAGCCGCCGCGCACGGACAACATTCGCTCGCTGGTCGCCGAAGGCAACGAGATCCTCGTCCAAGTCGTGAAGGATCCGCTGGGGACCAAGGGTGCGCGGCTCACCACGTACATCACGCTGCCGTCTCGTTACCTGGTGTACATGCCGAAAGGCCATGGAGTGGGCGTCTCGGCCCGGATCGAGAATGAAGGCGAGCGCGAGCGTCTGCGCGCCGCGGTGCAGACCGGCATGCTCCCCGAAGAGAACGCGGGATTCATCGTGCGCACCGCCGCGGAAGATGCGTCGCCGGAGGCCTTGCGCGCCGACATGATCTACTTGCGCAAGCTTTGGGACTTCGTCCGCCAGAAGGGCCTGCGCACCCAGCCCGGCAACTTGGTGCACGCCGACTTGCCGCTGCATTTGCGCGTTTTGCGCGATTTGCTGCGGCCGGATGTCGACAAGGTGCTGATCGATCAGGCGAATGCGCATCGCGAGATGCGCGAGTTCGCAAGCGCCTTCATGCAGGAGGCATTGCCGCGCATCGAATTGTATGGCGATGCGCGCCCGGTATTCGAATTGCACCACGTCGAGGAGGAGATCCAAAAGGCACTGGACCGCAAAGTGTCGCTGAAATCCGGCGGCTATCTGATCATCGACCAGACCGAAGCGATGACGACCATCGACGTCAACACCGGCGCGTTCGTCGGCCATCGGAATCTGGAGGAAACCATTTTCCGCACCAATCTCGAGGCGGCGGTGACCATTGCCAGGCAGCTGCGCCTGCGCAATCTGGGCGGTATCATCATCATCGATTTCATCGATATGGAGGAGCCGGAGCATCGCCGCCAGGTCA